>Ga0065704_10070175_pt1 | contig 140012 bp, 61 predicted proteins | sample SwiRhicommuniRL2_FD_59091 | JGI IMG/M metagenome (GOLD analysis project Ga0065704, IMG submission 59091) | Switchgrass rhizosphere bacterial communities from Rose Lake, Michigan, USA - RL2 v2 (version 2) | ecosystem: Host-associated > Plants > Roots > Rhizosphere > Soil | place: East Lansing, MI | reverse complement strand
CAACGTTGGATTTTACCACTAAACCATTTGCGCTAGGAAAGCTCCGCGACGGGGAATTGAACCCCGGTCTACCACGCGACAAGCGGTAATTCTAGCCACTAAACTATCACGGATGTTTTCTGATTATTTGTTACATGGTCTCAAATAATATGAGGCTTGTAGACAAAATAGAATTAGGTTTAAGGCTGGAAGCGATCAATAAAAGGATCGGTGTTTGTATTTATAAGGTGATAGAAACTAATTGAAGCGTGGATATGTCTGAATTTTCTGGTGATCCACCTTCTCTCAAGTAGGGGGATCCCTGGCTTCTTTTAAAACTCAGACTCCAGGAGTCAACAGTGGTCTCTTCGAGTCTTGACCCACTCTGGTCGTTGGACATTCTAGTGATCGAGAGGGGACTTGAGTCGATACGCTTGGTGTGGGTTCCTGTGGATAACATTTTTTCTAGCGTATCGTAAGATATGTTACATTGATTTTATTCTTATTATTTTAGAAAGTTTATACTAATTGTTAAACAATATTGTTGAAGAACGTTTGGAAGCGAATACTGAAAGTTGTTAGTCATCTTTATCAATGCGGGAATACAAATTACGATTTCAATTGTATTGTTTACTGGGAACACCAATTACAATGCCAATTGAATAGAATGCCTACAAGTATGCGGCTCCACTCTTATCATATTATTAATGCTCTAGCAATAGTTTACTTAGGGACTTCAAAATCGCTGTTCAGAACTATAATCGAAGTAAGAGACTACTAATAGCAGTTAGATCCTTCTCCAACAGCGATCTCGAGGCTTATTTCTTTAGATACGAGTTATTCGAATAAACGCATAGACATCGGAACACCGCGGATTAATGCCATTATTGGGGGAGTTGAAAAAATACGCGAGGCCGTTCCATGAATTTGACTCTGCGAGAAAATACCGTAGTTTCATAACCCTTTTTAATTTCCTCGAGTTAGCTTGAGCAAGAAAAGTCAATGTAAGCATAGAGAAGATATTGGAGCTGCGAGGGTTCTCGCATAGTTCTTAAGCGACTTCAATTTCATCATCCAATTAGGCGCATAGTGACGATTTTACAGTTCCTCGGACAAAAAATACTTTTTGACGTTTTTCATTTTGACGGAATTTCAACTGATAAGAGTTCAAAACTGGTAAATGCATGTAATTAATAAATTAGGGCAATCGACCACTATCCCCTATTAGTGGAGATAACAAATTCCTCGGGTGATTTGATCTAGCGGAACTCGCCTATTCGTAAACAAGGACCTTCCTATTTGGTGGCACATCCAACCCGATTTGGATCTCATCGGCATCGGGGATTATATAAAAGTAATCTGGAGTCTAGTGCTTTTAATCATTCTGAAGATAGAGATCATTACTTGTCAATGTTTGGTTTTAAGAAATTCTCTGTAGCTGTTCTTGCACTCGTTAGTGTAGCGGATGCTAAAAAGGTTTTTGTGGATAATGACGGGATCTTTCCAATGAACATCTTGTTACCTTTATTAGCAGGTTGGGAAATCGTTGGTGTTTCTACTTCGTTTGGTTCTGCCTCCAGTGTCGACGCAGCAGGTACTGCGTACGATATTTTGAACACTTACAACTTGAGTTCTTGTATTCCGCATTATATTGGTGCTCAGCAACCATTGATCAGAAACAACCAGACCTTCAAGGCATGGGAGGAATTGTTCGGTGCGTTGGTCTGGGAAGGTGCTTACTCTTCATTCTACGAAGACATGTATACCTGGGAAAACATCACTTACAATGACTCTATGCCAGCTGCAGTTGCATTGATCGAAGCCGTCAAGGCTAACAAGGACACTGACCCGATTTATATCTATGCCGCAGGTATGATGACCACAGTTGCTCAAGCCATTTCTCTTTACCCAAAACTTGTTAAAGAATCGGCAGGTTTATACATTATGGGAGGTTACTTCGACACTCAATATGCTGCTGCTACTGGATCATCGATTGTAGTTGACATCAACACAGACATCAACTTGATTCAAGATCCAGAAGCTGCTCAAATAGTGTTAACTGCGGACTGGAACGAATTGGTCATTGGTGCCAATGTCACCAACTACGTTGTGCCATCACAAGGACTCTACGACAGACTTATTGAAAAAGCTGGTGGCTACGAAGTCTTGGAATCCAATCCATACTTCAAATCTGTATTAGGTTTGGTTGGAACTGGAAACTTCACCGCCAACAGTGAACAACAAACCCTTCCATTCTGGGATGAAGTTGTATCTGCTTTTATGGTCTTCCCAGATATGGTCAAGAGCTCAACCAACGTTTCATGTGCCGTTGACACTCAATTTTACTCACCATTCTATGGTAACTTAAGAATCTGGGGCCATGACTTCGCTCCAAAGGGAGTTCCTACTGGAAATGCCACCATCATTAACAAAATCGACGATGGAATGTTTTACGATCTTTTAGTATCCACCTATTTCAAGGATTGGAGGCAATATTGTGAAGTCGGAGGTCCGGTCGCTTTAGAAGGTTTTTAATAGAAGGTCTAGGCACTAAAAGGATTGGAATAGAGTTATGTAGATTTCGTATCGAAAGCATAGCATGATATAGATTAAGGTGTAGCGAAATGTAAATAGTTTAAAGAAACGGTATTGACCGCAAAGTCAGCTGTATAGCAACATCTTGTAGGACGACATCAGCAGTAGAACTGAGATGCAAAAACAAAAAATAAAGCCCAATGCGGGGGTCGAACCCGCAACCTTTTGATATCCTTAATAAGAGTCAAACGCTCTACCGATTGAGCTAACCAGGCATTTTGTGATTGATGGCTTGAGATATCTTTTAACGCTCTGTACACAGAGGATATATCCCATACAGTTCTCGTGATTTCTACCTAATGAGGGACTTCAACCACAAACAAAATGAGTGAACAGCTGGTATTCCTCATTCAATATTTGTAATTAGCGTCAAGGCTGACTCACCCAGTGTGTCAGAAGTTTTTATATTAATTAAACCAGGGTTTAGTATAAGTATCTCTTATAGATAAATCTTTATTAAGAACATATTCAAATTCATAGAGAAATTGAATTTTTCATAAAAAGAAGAAATTTCAAATTATAGTTTTATTAATTTATTAATTTATCAACCATTTAAACCTAAGTGTGCACCTTAGCTATACCTAATAAATCCCATGAGTTCATGAAGACGCTTATTAGTTAGTTCAAGACGTAGCGAAACGTAGAGAGTTGTTCAAGAAAGTATTATTGTCTACATCATCAGCAGTAGAACTAAGATGCAAAAACAAAAAATAAAGCCCAATGCGGGGGTCGAACCCGCAACCTTTTGATATCCTTATTAAGAGTCAAACGCTCTACCGATTGAGCTAACCAGGCTACTTTATATGGCTTAAAAATCATGTGAATATGAATAAACCTTCATGTATAAGTTGAGGTCACGTTCAGCACCACTAAATTTTCTACTTTGCTTGTTATTATGAGAAGTATACATTTCGCTTAAACCCAGTTCTTGAGCTTGACAGTTCCCTCGTAGTCTGGTTAGGGATATATTGATAATTAGGTACTGAAGGAGACATTATCAATTTGATTAGAGGAATAGATGCCGAAGATAAATATGAGAATTAGCTGAATTTAAATTTCGAAGACTTGCACACTACTATTGCGGCATGGATGTATACCCACTCTCTTAGTCTTTACAACCTCAGGCATTTATATCTTTGCTAGCCACATTAATTGAAGTCCAATAACCGCCAGACCCAATGCGCTATGAGTCTTTACAACTGCATCGGACTTTAATAAGTGAACCACCTGAAACGTACTTTTTGAGTCTGGTTTAAAAGTACAAAATTTTGAATTTAGTTGCAAAAATTGAATAAAATACCTGAAGATGTACTTTAGTTTTTATACGGGTTAGAATATGAAATCATTACAGATAAAATCCTCATTACTTATAATAATAACAGTTAAATTAATATATATTGGAGGTATATGTGATGATAAGTTCTTCCAGAATAGCTGATTTTTTGCTACCAAAATCAAATATATAAGTTGAATTTGTTGCAAATCTATTGCTCCGCATTTGGTGTCTATCGGTACTGGATTTTTAAGTATATTTGAAGACTACCAAATATTAGCGTTGTCTGATTTCGAATTCGACAATGTGAGGACTTATAGTCTTAATATGCCTAATTGAGTTTGACGAACTGCCTTTTTTTCATCTTGATAATATCTTGTAGTGTTGTTTGGATCATACTCCTAATATCAAGCCATTTGCATTTTGCTCCAAAGTTTTCCCAAATGATGTGTCTCACATTTTTTAGTGGTTTGTTCACAAAGACTTTGTCTTAATCCATTAGTGAAGTCTATCATGACTTAGACAATCCTTCGATATTACAAGTTTTCAATTCCTATGCATGTTAGAAGAATCTAGGAAAGTGGTATAAAGGGACGTGTTAGTTGTAAGTAGTGATTCGGCGATGAATGAAGTGATCGTGATCGGTGCTTGTATTGTAAGGTAGTTTGAAAACTAAGGAAAGTTTGGAGAGCCTTTGTTGTATGGAAATAAACCTTCAAAAAATGAGGGATCACAAGCTCTGGTCAGGATCGAGTATGTAGCGTCTCTGAAGCCCGAGTCTGTACACTTGAGTGGTTACCGGTATTTTGACGGGGTATCATAGAGTATCTGTACCAACCCAACATCAATTAGCCTGGTTAGCTCAATCGGTAGAGCGTTTGACTCTTAATAAGGATATCAAAAGGTTGCGGGTTCGACCCCCGCATTGGGCTTTATTTTTTGTTTTTGCATCTCAGTTCTACAGATAATTTCTACAGCTGATGATTGCTGCTAACAGGAATCAGCAAAACACATTTGATTGATATAGTAAAACATTTTGCTTGATATCCTTTTGTTTCCCACTAAATTTCTTTCCAAATATAGATTTTGACAATCTTTGAGATTTTTCATCGCAAGTACTCCGGAGACCAATCATAATAACATGGAAGCTCCTATTTTTATATGGCTAGACTGTGGAAAATGGCTTGTCGTGATTCTTCAAATATGAGAAAAGTTTAAGAGACACCCTCTAACCAAGTCAATACGCTGATTTTTTGGGTGCAAAATTCAAAATTGCAACTTGAAAACCGAAAGTTACTACCAGTGACAATTCAGATGACTCTTGAGAATTTGGTCGAAATGTCTGGAGTTTGAATTCCTATCGTAATTAAGATAAGCGAGTTCAAGACGAGTCATTATATAATAAATTAATTATAGATTGAAAAGTGGAACCAGTGGCTAAGGTACAGAGGAGAGCGAGCCAGTACTAAAGATCCACTCAAGTTGATATATAGTGTGGCTAACATAATATATAGCTCTAATCACCTCTTTCTCTCCTTATTCAGACATCTCTCTTCCGGGAATAAGTATTGTAACTCCATTATTCACTTAGACGTGATTCTCTTACTACCCCAGATACATCCTGCATACAAAACAATATGCTACAGAAAAATTTATAACCAAATATCTACAAATATGCTCGTAAGGTTGTTTCTAAACGACTCTATATCTTCTTGTTCTTGGCTCTATATCTTCTTGATTCTTGATACCATCACTTAGTTCGTCATCGACTTCTAATTCTCAGCCAACACCGAAGTCGGAATAGAAATCTCAGAATTCACAACCACCAGACACTACCAGAGACCGAACTAGTGACGCGATCTAGTGACACGATCTAGTGACGTGAACTACTAGCGATACTAGAAATTCGATGATTGATACGTTTTCTCTACAATATATAAATTGCCTATATTTGTGAAACAGTTTCAGATCTGAAGTATCCAACTCGCCATTGATCTGTCCCAAGATAACGATTGCTAATTACCTGCAAACTGTCAAAATATCCCACCACTCATCAAAATATTCAAAATCACACCTATAATAGATTCATATAAAGTCGTGTGAACATTAGCTTCAAAAGAATATATTGACAACAACCAATTCAATATAATCTTCATACAAAGATATTAAGAGAGCCACCAATAACATAATATTATAACATTATATTCATATAAATCAATAAAAGGACGACTAAGAAAACCAGTATCAAGTTAATCCGTCAATCATAACATATAACACTACAATCCACTCCAATATTCACATTCATCTATTTATTCTTTTCATCTCATCATATTCATTTTATTTATTCATCATAATCATAATGTTTTTGCGTCGAACTTCTATACGATACTTTTCATCCACTCCCAGTCTCAAGAAAGACCACTACCAAATTCTTAACGTTCCTCATACAGCATCAGTCAAAGATATCAAAGTTCAGTTTCGAAAGTTGAGTAAGAAATATCACCCCGATTTGAACGGGAACTTATCAGTCGAAGAAAAGGAGGTCAACCATACAAGGTTTGTAAAGATTGTGGGTGCATACGACGTTCTAAAAGATATCAAAAAGAGAAAGGAATACGATATGAAATTGAGGATAGGAGGAGAATCTCAGGCCACTCAAACACCGAGATCTTCACCCCGATCGGAATGGCAGAATCAATATTATGGCGAGGCAAAATATTACTCGAAAACTGGCTCCACCCACTCAGCTTCGGGGTTGAATTCCAAACGAAACAAGATTTATTTCAATGAAGGCTCTTCACCGTCTTCTTCGTCGTTTTCCGGGAAGCATATGAACTACGGAGATCGGTACGACGTTCCTCATTTCAACTACGACGAACATTTGCATAGGAACTTGAAATTCGAACAACGCATCATCAATAAACATATATCTCCCGAGGACCGTGAAAAGATCTTGAGCCAGTTGAATAAATCGGGCGAAAAGTTGAGTGAAGAGTTGATTACAAAACATTTGATGAGACATATCCATCACAGTAATTATAGCGAGAATATTACGAGGACAAGCGAGAATTCACACAGTCTGGCAAAGAACCCGTACATGTACCATGGTCCACAGTCTAATTATGGAGGAGAAGAGGGAAGTGGAGTCTTCAAGTTGTTTATGTTCTTGGGAGGAGCCACGAGTTCGATGTTTTTGTTGTACAGTTTGTTAAAATAGAGCTTTTGAGAGATAAGATACTCCGAATATCATACAAGTGAGAGATCAGATATTGCGAATATCGTGAGAGATTTACATCTCGGTTTACATCTCGGTTTACATCTCTTACTTCGTGAATAATAACAATTTGTTTGTATATAATGACTACCATTCGTATATATGATGACTAGTAACATTTGGGATGCAAGTACTAATGATGATGCAGTACCAATTGAATGTATATGATGGAATTATGACCAGATGGTCGCGAGGGATGGTTGGAGAGTACATTGCTCAGCACTGCGTTTAGATTGGATATAAGGTTGTGACGATTTTCTAACGATTTTCAATATCTCGTCAGTAGTCTAATTCTTGAAACATCCAGCAAGGTATGTCAGGAATGGTTAGTGTCACAATTCCACGAGAAGAAGCGAGTATTTTGCTAATATTAACTAGCTTCTGCTAATATTAACTAGCTTCTTCATATTACCTGATATCCAGTGTGATATAGTTAGAGATTATCTCATTCCTGAGCTCACCCAGATATATATGACCGATTATCTATCAACTTCACCGAAAACCAAATCCATAGTACCAATAATGGCTACGGCATCGGCCAATAAATTACCTCTAGAAATATGGTCAAAAGCACCTAAATGAGCAAAACCAGGAGCTCTGATCTTACATCTATAAGGTCTCTCAGAACCATCGGAAACAACGTATACACCCATTTCACCCTTTGGAGCTTCAATCACAGTATAAGTTTCACCTTGTGGTACGGCGAAACCCTTTGTGAATAATAAGAAATGATGGATCAAGGCTTCCATATCTTCCTTCATCATTGCTCTTGGAGGAGGAGAAATCTTGTAGTCTTCAACCTTGACTGGACCCTCAGGCATGTCATTGATACATTGGTGGATGATTCTCAAGGATTGTCTAAATTCAACCATTCTTATAAGGTAACGGTCGTAACAGTCACCATTCATACCGACGGCGACGTCGAAGTCAACCAAATGGTACGCATCATAAGGTTGCGACTTTCTGATATCAAAAGGAATACCAGAACCTCTCAACATAACACCGGAAAGACCGTAATTTAAGGCATCATCGGCGGTCACTACACCAACGTCCACAGTTCTATCTTTCCAAATACGATTGTCAGTGACCAATTCTTCTGTTTCATCGATTCTATCACCAAATTGAGTGGCCCACATGTAAATATCATCCAATAATCCTGCAGGCATATCTTGCGATACACCACCTGGGCGGACATATGCGGCGTGAAGTCTTGCTCCCGAAACTCTTTCGTAGAATTCCATTAATTTTTCACGTTCTTCGAACCCCCACAAGAACGGTGTCAAACCACCTACATCCATAATATGCGACAATACAGACATACAATGGTTCAAGACTCTGGTGATTTCTCCAAACAAAGTTCTGATATACTTTGCTCTGAGCGGCACTTGGACGTTCAACAACTTCTCGACGGCCAAAGCAAAGACCAACTCGTTGGTCATCATGGAAACATAATCCAATCTGTCAAAGTATGGCAATGCTTGCATGTAAGTCTTTGATTCAATCAACTTTTCTGTACCTCTATGTAATAATCCCACATGAGGATCGGCTCTGACGATTTCTTCCCCGTGCAATTCCAAAATCAATCTCAACACCCCATGGGCGGCAGGATGTTGGGGACCGAAATTGATGGTAAAGTGTCTGATTTTTGTGTTTTGCTTTTCCACCTTCTTTGGATCATCATCCTTACCCCAGACCATATCGACTTCATCCAACACTTCGGAAAACGTGGTTTTGCCAAAAGTTCCTGGTGGTGATGAATATCTTTGGGCAGGGTTGCCTAGCGGAGTGACGAATGGTTTCACGTCATCTGACGAGTGTGATGCGAGAGCTCTCGACGATGTGACGAACGATCTTCTGGCTCTAGATGCCAAACGAAGGGTATTCACTCTCAACATGTTTGGTGGTGATGTAGTTGGTGTATATACATTGAAAAAGTTTATGATTGAAAATTGGAAAATGATGAGTGGTAATTGGTTGGTGGAGTCGTGCGAGAGTGAATAGTGAGTGAGGATGTTTTACTAGTGAAATAATTTAAGCTGCGAAAAAGAGAAAAGAGAAAGATAGAGAGAATGAGAATAGTGAGAGAGATAATGAGAATAGTGAGAGAGATAATGAGAATAGTGAGAGAGATAATGAGAATAGTGAGAGAGATAATGAGAATAGTGAGATAATGAGAAAGAGCGAGAGGATAATCGTGAGAATGGGAATATGAGAGAACAGTAAAAGAACAGTAAAATTACAATAAAAGAACAATGAAAGAACAGTGAAAGAACAGAGAGAGAACTGTAAGAACAGTGAAAGAACACAGCGGGCCAACCTAATATAAGTAGAGGTTACTAATCCCCAAGAAACTTCAATCCGAACAAATGTGATGGGGTATTAGAATTCGTAAAGCTAAGCAAATAACACCAGCGGTCGGGGCCTAATGAGAATACGTAACAGAATCTCCAAGTAAGTGAGTTCAACTTGTAGAATGGTTTGGTATATCTGTATTAGAGAACTCACCAATCTAGTAGATACTTGAGAAATTACAAAGAGTTATGAAGAACAAGCGAGATCGGTTCAGGATGAACAGAGAGAATCAAGGCCCCCTAAATTAACGAATACCACGTATATTAATGTAATTCGTAGTAGATGTGATTAAAGAAGGAGTGGAATTGTAGATATGACAATTGAGTTACACACATATCATATCATGTTATATATTCAGAATACCACTTCGCTCATAGTTAACAGATAGAAACATTCAACCTTTGATTCTGAATAAACTTCAGAATCTAATCTATTATCCCGAATCTCCAGTATTGAACACTTTTGTGCTTTAGTGAACCCTCCCAAGTATTACCCATAACGAGAAAGAGACTGATTTGATGAGATACACGAGTTGAGGATATATATGACAATGTGGTCACTTATCTGACAGGAGAATCATACTATGATCAGGATACATGATCTCATTCGTCGTATCATAAGTTTAATGGTCATTAATACGGAGAACTGAGCTTGAGTGACTGAGTGTAGGAAGATATAATGTATATGAACAGTATTATTGTACTGAATAAGTTTGGATAAAGTACAACATATATAACATACTTGTACTAGTTCAGATTCTTATCATTCTCTCTAACTTACAAATTTTCTCTAACTTGTAACATATCTCTACTTATAGCTATTCATCAACAATTTCAATATCTTGGTGAATCAGTATATGGGTAGGAATCACACCTTCTAGATGAAGATTAAGATGATCTTGACTACAAGTTGATAACTCCCTATCATAATCATCAACATATCTATCTCCACTCACTGTCTATTAACTAGCTAGTATTCCTCAATATGAAAATCAGATATGTTCAATCGACTGGTTCTATATTGGCCCACTAAAGACTACAAATTGATGGTATTGTGACTTTATTCCTATGAGTCTATGATTCTATACCTTCTATTCCTTCTATTCCTCTCATTCGTCAGTTCCTGTATTCTCATGTCTTTGATAAGGTATACGCGTGTCATGTTCTCACTACGCGTACATTTGCGTATACTTCCCAAAGAAGTATAAAATAGCGCCTCGACTCGTTCTAGTAATCTTTCCGGTCCCTACCAAGGCAGGCTACTTAGCAAACGAGCTGACCAATAGAATAGCAAGGTCGTTCTCGCACCAGTAATACCGTATGATTACCCCCGGAACTAGTTATGAAATAACCGGCTGTTCCATCACATAACCGGTGGTCCAAATGAAGAAGTACGACAAGCAAAAGGAAAAAGAAATACAGCCTGTGTGCAGTGCCGCAGGAGTAGTAAAAATCTCTCACTCCATTTTTACGTGCAGGACGAATACCTTTTCTCCTGCGGGCCTGCATAAAAGTATTCAGAGAAATTTTTGTGATTTTTTCAAATCTTATGTAAGCCAGAGGAAGAGTTATAAAGACGGTAAATCCCCGGTATTTCAAAGGAAGATATCGCAAGATTGGATTCTGTGTTTAGTATCTCTCGTGACTTGTAAACACCCATACTCTACTACTCAATTTATGAATTTTGCATCTAAAAGAAAACGAGATGAACATGACTCGGATGTCAAGAAGATAAAAAACGATATTGAAGGCGAAGTAGGCCTTGCAACTTCGAACGAATGGCCCGTATACTCACACCCCGAGGGAGGAATAGTCAAAATCACGCCCTGGGGATGTTTGCGCCAATACCCACACTCTGAAGACGGCCACTTAGTCACCAAATTCGAAGACTCCACCTTTATGGACTACCAATTTCAACCACAACAGAGCCAATACGAGCAATCCCAATACCAACAAGCATACCTACAATCTCAACAACAATCCAACATGTCATACGAGTCCATGCCTTCAACTCCGCAATCTCTCTATCAATCCCAGCCTTCAACTGGTGTCTCGGCGCGAGGACCGACTGCATATACCCAAAACCCTCCATCTCCCATAAAGTTGAGCCCAAGCGATGAAGCAGAGGGTTATGTAATGACCGGATACCAGATGGAAACTCCGCCGTGCCAGGAACAATATGGACAGGAACATGAACATTATTTCGGCATGGAGGACGAATATCAATAAACTGAGCTTTTGCAAAGAAGCTTGAAGTTATTTAGCTTGAAGTTTTTAATTTGAAGTTTCAGTAAGCTACAAAAGACTCAACTGATCCTACTAATGGTTCAAGTGGTCCATAGCTTTAACTGATCATCCAAAGCTTCAAAATCTTAACTTTTGTGGATCCTAAAACTAAGTGGTGTACAGCGAGCTATACACCTATCATCTTCAGAACCGTTACACTGTACCATCGACTGGAGCCTTTTAAAATTCTTGCAACAACTTTAAAAACAAAATATTTGCCAACGAGCCTACTGGCTAGCATTCCTGTACTATAATCCTTGATGGAAATTTGTATATTAAGTAGTTCCACTACTGATCGACTGAAATATTATTGAAATAAATGTAATTTATAAATGACGTTGTAGCTTAAGGAGTACCAGTCATGGTTAGAAATGTAGCTTCTAATAATGTTCTAACCAATTTGTGTCTCGGACTTGAAAGTATAGAATTGTGTCTAGATGGGAATCGAAACACTCCGAAAATTGTCAAGGAGGGGACGTGTATAGAGTGGTAACTATCCCTATAAAGAGATTCATTTTATATCTATTGTCTAATCGTAGCAGGCAGTCGTCTGGTCTTATACTAAGGAGCCATTAGTACAGGTTACTGGATTACATTTTAAATCTTACATTTTGTATCTTACATTTTGTATCTTTCACTTTGTATCTTACACTTTGCTTCGAGAAGAATATGTGGCGGTAACTTCTGGCAGGAGTGTCTTTATACAACAACTCACCACACCTTGAACTAATAATCTAAGCTAAGTTGATTATCTTATGAGCCTAACGCCGTAGAGCAATCATTTTTAACTGGTTAGAATATCTATCAGTAATACTACTAGCTCATCCAGACGTGGGTAATCTTATCCTTGAGGTACTCATGCTAAAGTTTGCCAGGCACAATTACTTGATAATCGAGTTGATTAACGTCACTTCCGTTTACTTAACTCATGCCGCCGCTACATTTTTCCACTACACTTAAGATCATTGATCTACTATTTAATTCACTATTTTATCATTGTTTATATTAAACTATTTCTGTTCCACATCAAGTGGAGTCAATCTCAAATATGGCTTGATAATTCTGAACTTTGGAAACAATCCCTTGGCCTCTTCGTTGGAGACTGAAGGGTGGACAATGACATCATCACCGAGAACCCAGTTGATTGGGGTAGTAATTCTGTGCTTGTCACCGGTTTGCAAACTGTCAACAACTCTCAAAACCTCAGCAGTGTTTCTACCAGTAGAAGCTGGGTAGGCCAAAATCAATCTGACCTTCTTCTTTGGATCAATGATAAAGACAGATCTGATTGTGAATTGCACCCCCTTGTCGTCAACATTGGAAGCATCTTGGTAGTCAATCATGTCGTAGAGATGGGCGACTTTTCTAAGAGGATCGGCGATGATTGGAAACGTCAATTTGGAACCAGTGACTTCATCAATGTCCTTGATCCATGCCTTGTGGGAGTCTGCGTTGTTGGCAGACAATCCAATCAACTTCACGTCACGCTTGGCAAATTCAGGCTCAAGCTTAGCAAAAGCTCCCAATTCTGTAGTACAAACAGGTGTGAAGTCATCAGGATGTGAAAACAACACGGCCCATGAATCACCTAAGTACTCGTGGAACGAGATTGGGCCATTGGAAGTCTCAGCAGTGAAATCTGGTGCAGTAGATCCTAAACGTAAGGTGGAGGACATTGTGGATGGGGTAATTGATAAAATATCGATGAAATAAGGTTTGAACTGCCGTTTTATATAAGGTGGCCCTGTAATCACCATAAGGCACGTGAAGACGCGCAACAAATTCACTACCAAACGTTATATGAATTTACTACCTGAAGTTGCCCTAGTGAGTGACTACCACAAATATGATTACTAATAAGTAGCATAAGTCGTTTTTCGAAGAGATAGCACTACGTCGGTTTGTTTGTGAGTCGGTGACTTGTATGGTTACTATATTTTGCAACCTTTGATCATCGCACGTTTCACGGCACGTGAAAGGGTATTCGCGGTTAGCGACGGTTGGTTATCTTTTCAATGCTCAAGAGACTAAGATCGGTGTAGCCTTCCACAATACCGGTACCAGTAAATCCGTGGATCCTTCTGGCAGTTGAGATGTGGCTATTTACTCCATGATTTTAACCCAGACTTTCAATTTGTTCTACTTGCAAGTGTGAAAGGTTCTAACCAATTTACGTCTTCATTATAAGGTGAAATTAAGTCCAAATTTCGTTCTATACAAGTACTGGTTCGTTATTTCAATCTTAGTGGTCGCGACAATGAATTGTATTTGCTAATTTTATAGTAAACCACAAATATTACTGGCTATGATACTGTTATGACTCGCTAGTGGAAGGTTTCTGATTCAACATCTACACCATAATCATCCAATTTTTCTCCGACGTCATTCATCCATTCAGTTCTATTCATAGTGGATCTTGGGTCGAGTCGCTTCTTCATGAGTCCCAATTGACGAATATTCTCAACTTTGAGATTTGTGTCGTTTGCAAAGACTTTTAGTTCCTGATGCCCGCCATCAGGAGGCCAGGGTAAATCCAATTGGTCGTCTTCCATGTACTTTGATTTGGGAGGGAGATATCCCGCCTCACTTGGGGACTGCCAAGGTAACAACCAGTACCATGGGTATCCACAAACTTGGAATATGTTTCTCCAAAAGCCAAGATCGTATGGAAATACCAAATCGTCTGTTGAGAAATTAAGAGGAACAAGTGTTTTGTCATCTTGTGTCTGATCTTTATCATCTTGCTTCTCATATATATCTTCATCTTGGTATCGATACGCTTTATGGATCGAAGTTAATTCCGGCATCTCCTTATGGTGGAAATCGAAATAGTTCTTTCTGATCTGAAACCACATTCTATCAGTATGGAATTGGGACTCTATTCTTTCCCATTCCCAGGTTTCAATCTGAGTCATACCCTTTCCCAAATTGATCAAGACTCGGATCATTAAAATCAACACGGAAAAGAACACAAACAAATCTATTGGTAGCAAGAAGATCACTGCTACCATTTCCTTCTTATCCACCAAATATGAAGGCAAGTCGCTATCGTGATAATACTGCCCCACACGTTTACTCAACTCCACTGCAACAAGCCCAGTAGTGAACACCACCCAGCCCAAGAAACGTAGGAAATGTCCAAAGTTTTTATATCCCACACAACTCATCGTCCATGGACAATGATGGTCCATTTGAAGTACACATTGGTTACATGTTTTACAATGATGACTTCTTTCGGGCTTATAGTTTTCACACTTTTTACACCAACGTCTCCATTCTCCTCGGTTAGGTTGGAAGTTTGGAGGTGGATTACCTGGGGAAACTACTATTGCAAGAAAATACGAGATCCAAATCATTGTCAAGTATCCTTGGAACCATATTTGCTTAGTGGAGGACATGTGGGTTCTGAACACGAAGTAGTGGGAACCATATCCCAATCCTGCGATGAGAATGGTAGGGAACTGTAGTTAGTAATGGATGAAAGATGTTAGAGAATAGCGAGGAAAGACGAGTGATATTCAAATGGTGAGAAGTTATTATCACTCGGTGATCTCAGCTGAGATTAAGCTCTATTCGTTATGAGGACTCCATTTAATTCAGTAAAATCCAAGCCATGTAATCCTAAAGACTTCTGACCTTAGAAATACATCAATAAACAATAAAAATAATGGTAGACATTCTCTGATCGCCACATTGTGGACTCTTTTAAACTCATTTAGTGGCCCTTCGAGGTTTGTGGAGGCATTCTCCTATAGAACCAACTAATTCTCACCAACAAGGGTCATAGTGTTCACCAGAGCACCCTAAACCCATAAGATAAACCATCATCTCCCTGCTTCAAGAGCAATAAATTTCATAAATTTCTATCTAACTCAGAAGTCTCATAAGCTACTGCCTCAGCCTTCCCTAACTTGAATTATTCACTCAACACTATAAGTCTAAACCCACCGACCTCCTCAATATCCTCTCATATATACTTACCACTACCCCCAATACTGGCCATTTTAATTGTACAGCCATCCTGGCCCCCAGCTTTCTCTAGGCTTCCTCAACCTCAAATTCATACCTCGTAAAATGACACAAAATCGCCACTACCAACTTGACCGAAAAATCAACCAGTGGCGATAATTAAGAACAGACTACACCAGTACTTTAGAAACAACCTAAGAATAGATAACCAAAAATGGTAAGTATGGATCAATTGAGACTGATACTGAATAGCTACTAACTTTTAGACTTCGATTGGTACTGGATACGATTTGTCCAACAGTGTTTTCTCACCAGGTATGTAACGTCTTAGAACTCAGAGTGAAGAGAATTAGAGCTAGATAGCAGATATGTAACGTGGTATAGGACGAGTGTATGACAGAGGATTAATAGACGTCCAATTTAGTGATTAAAATTTGATTGCTGACGATGTTCAATATTGTGGTAATCTAATAGAAATAAAGACCATGGAGAGTTGAAGTTATGAATCGAGGAACGACTAAGAATATATCGAGTTATTAGTGAAGTTATGAATTCCATAAGACGGCCAGTTCTACTATTAGTATTGATAGAATTAATTGGTTGAAATAGCTCCACCAGATCTCCACAAAATTGGTCGACAAAATCTCAAATGGAAGAGGGTAGACTGTTAGAATGTTAAATGAACTAACCAACTATGATAACAGGTCAGGCCTTCTCTAAAAAAATCCATTCTAATTCTGCACATCTTTATCAAGTCTACTAAAACTTGTGTATCTAACTAGAATCTATCTCTAGAATTCTAGAATTTCGCATACAGGCTTTGACTACTCAATAACCAATACTAACATCTAGATGGAAGAAATTTCCAAGTTGAATATGCCTTGAAGGCAGTTGAAAATGGTGGAACGTCCATCGGAATCAAATGTAAGGACGGTGTAGTGTTGGCCGTGGAAAAGATTATAAATTCCAAATTGCTTGTTCCAGGAAAGAACAAAAGAATCCAAACTATTGATAGACACATTGGGGTTGTATACTCTGGATTACTTCCTGATGGACGTCACTTTGTGAACAGAGGAAGAGACGAGGCTCAATCCTTTAAATCCATATACAAGAAAAAGGTATCGGTACCACATTTAATGGACAGATTAGGGATCTACGTGCAGAATTATACTTGTTACAACTCTGTCAGACCGTTTGGTGTTTCTTCCATTGTTGGAGGTGTTGACGACAATGGTCCCCACTTATATATGATTGAACCTAGTGGAGCATGTTGGGGATACTCTGGAGCTGCTACCGGTAAAGGAAGACAAACTGCCAAATCTGAGTTGGAAAAATTAAACTACGAAGAGTTGACTGTTAAAGAAGCCATAAAAATCGCTGCTAGAATCATCCACCAAGCTCACGAGGACAACAAAGATAAAGATTATGAATTGGAGATCTCATGGGTGTCCAAGGAATTCACCGAAGGAAAGCACGAATTGATTCCAGACGAATTATTGGCTGAGGCAAAGAAACTCGCTGAAGAAGATGAGGATGATGAGGATGAAGAGATGGAATCGTAGATAATTCAATACATGATTGACAAGACAATTGTAGAGTTACCAGATAGAGATACTAAACTATCACCATAATAGAGCAAACTATATGATAAAAATATCCACGAGTCTGAACATATATGTATGTTTACCTGAACTTACTCCAAATATATTAGTACCTGTACAGACTCTACCTAGATTAGTATCTGATACTTTCTTCAGAGGGCTCTAATTATTGGTTCACTACTTCATTCTTCTCTATCGTTTGAGACATTCTATATACAGGACTAACATTTGTATACAAATAGATCCACACAAAAGATAAACAAACAGATCTGAGTTCCTTGGACAACCAAGCGTATACTAGAGGAGCAAATTATATAGATAGGCCGCAAATGTCACAATTGGATGACAGCGGGACACTTGAAGCATCGCAATCTGGAAATGGATCGTTTGAAAAAGACGAATATTCCAAAGTTGACGATGTTGACGAGGCCAGTTATAGTTTCCAATTCCAACAAGAAAGGTCAATGGAAGAAACCACCACTCCCCATGAGGAGTCTGAACATTTTTCTGAAGTGTCCAGTCCTTTCATATCACATCCTGAGCTATTGAGTTCCAAAACGGTCTCTCTGAACGAGAATCTGCTTGAACAAACGCCTGTACGATCTCAGAAGACTTCCACAACTGATGATGTTGATGCAAGCATAGCTAGCTTGAGAGAAACTCTTGCAAAGCTTCGGACGGGAGACGCACATACTAGCATTTTACGAGAATCACCGACGGTGATACCAGATGATCGAGAGATAGATGTGAAACCGGCTAAAACTGGCTCCGAAATGCCTACAAAGAGTGATTTATCCCTAGATCAAAACCACACCATACTTCCAGAAGAGATTTCTCCATTGAAAACAGGAAATTCATTATCCACATATAATTCAGACTCCCCTGAGAGGAGTTTTAATGAAAGATTAAGTACTTTATCAAGATCTAACACTAACTTCACTAAAGAAGACAGCCTTATAATTATTAAAAACTCTCCAAAAAGACCCACAGAGAATCCAGATATTGAAGGCTCCATAAAATCTCACGAAATCTCATCGAAGCCTCATGATACTAGTTTTCATAACTCTACTATCGACACTACACGTTATAATGACACACAGGTACAATTGGACCAAGATATTACACTTGAAAAAGAGACATTTGGATCTACAACTCTGACACAAGAAACCTTTGGAAGACCATCAACTATTCCGTACCCAATAGAAAAGCCAACATTAGAGACTTTCGACAGGCCAAGATCATTACCACAAGAAACCGCAAAGGCATTCAAAAACACTACCCCAAAGACATCTATAACCACTACAGCTACTACATCTACTACACCCTCAAATTGGAGAAAGCTTCAAACTGCCTCACGATATAATCCTATCACAGAGATTCCCAATCTACCATCGTTCAACCCTAAAATATCAACAGCATCGAACTTCAAACAAAACCCTTTCCAACCACAAGATGTATCAACAGCATCTAAGATAGACGATCTTAATAAACAAATCACTGGTTACAGAATACAAATCAAGTTTTTCAAGCAATTTCTTCAAAACTTGATAGATAAAAGTCGTCCAAATGATTTAGCAGAACCAGTATTTGATTATGGGGAGTTACAATGTTTCCAACAAAACTTTGATGGACTATCGCCACACCAAAAAGGCGATTACAACAAACTTCAACTGGACTACAACACATTGTTACAAAACTACGATGAAGTTTTCAAACTTAACGAAGATTTGTACGAGAACTTGGAAGGTTTCCAATACAAAATACGCTCCAAAGATGACCAAACACTACAAATGAACGAGTACTTGCAATCTTGCACTATACTAATTGACGATATTCTTCAGGTATTGATACATGACCAAAATACCGATGTGCAAACGCGACAGGCCCTAACGAAATGTATGGAGTCAAGCATTTCCAATAGACCCCTTGAAATCAAACTTCATGGCATAAGATTCCAAATTGAGAAATTTTTGGAGACATGGATGCCTCGAGCACCTTCATCTGATAGTGAACAGAGAGAGATTATGAACTATATCGACACCATACATAATTTAAAGGACTACGTGCAAAACTTGGAAACTGGACAAAAGCTGGAAATGGACCGTATAGACCAAGATCTCAAGGAAGAGATTGAAAACACCAAACTTATCAAAATGAATAACCAAATGATGTCACAAATGTTTAATAAACTATGTACCATGATTGAAGAGAAATATTCGTTTTCTGAAGAACATTTGCGACTAGAAAACGAACGATTGCTAGTGATTAACAAAGCCAGCGACGAGAAGTTCCAAAAATATACCGAAATCATAAATTCCTTACAACAAGAAGTTAATGAGGTGAAAAATGGGTCGGAAGTGGATGAAAGAAGAGAGAGCTTGAGCCAAATCAACAAGTCTTTGAACTCGGACGAACACGATCTCCATAGTGAGTTGTTGGACTCGCATCGTATCATTAATCAAATGCATGAAGAGTTTAATGAGCTTAGTAACAAGTACAAAAAGCTCAAGGACGATTCGTCCAAAACCATATCTTCGCTCACAAACCAACTTCAAGGCAAAACTCACGAACTTTCATTGTTGAAGACTGAGGCTAGGGTGGCTGAAAAGTTGAAGGACCATTTGGATCTTGCAGGAGAAAAGGAAAGACGTTTACAGACTGAAAAGATTCAACTTTCTCACAGGGTTGAAACTTTATCGAAAGAAAAGGAGTCTCTTCAAGCTACTATCGGTAGTTTGACTGATAAAATCACGACTCTCACCGTTGACGATCAATATGGCAGCGGCGAAAAGCTCAAGAGGGTAGCTGCTCTCGAATTCCATTTGAAAGAAGTGCTTCAATTTGACTTGAGAAACTTTCTGAAAATGTTGAAATCGTTGGACAAGATCGCTGACGATAAGTCTGTGGAAACCCCAACGAGAAAGGTAGAAATTTTGTCAAAGAAATTGAGAAGTAATGAGAATATCATGGAAGATACAAATTACGTCCGAGAACTTCACAAATCCGTTTTTGACTATTTTTCAACAGCTTTAGAAATGTTGGTTAACGAACATGTCAAGGTATTGTTGAACGAGAGCGAAGACTCTAATGGATATGTTGACAAACTTCTCAAACATATTGACGAATTACACTCTCTTAACGAAACTTTATCCAAAGAAGTGGAAGAGTATGAAAATCTTGAAACTCACGATTCAACATCGCCAATTTCAAAATTAAAAATGGACGAGTTAACAAAGAGATGGAAATCCGAACGAGAAAAGAGAATTCTTGAAACCAAACAGGCGAACAGAAGATTAGCGGAGTTGGAATCTGAAAAGGCTGCTCTTCAAGCCGAACTTGAGAGACAAAATAGAAAGAATGACAAGTAGCCATGACGAGTAGTGATGACGAGTAGCCATGACGAGTAGCCATATCTACCTATAAATATAGGCCTTAGGTACAAAATTCTACCTAGATCAGACTTCTAATATTCAGTTGGTCTTAGATCTATATTGTATCTAAATGGACGGTAAATATATGTAAATATATAAAGTAGGATTTGGTCGTGAACATATTATATAAATTATCAACTTATTGAATATAGTAGACTTGGAATATTTCCTACTACACTATTTTACACTTATTAGTACAGTATATATACCAATACGGAGCTGCCTCAGACGTTTGATCACTTAGATGGTATAAGAATTTTGCAGCCGCGTCCGGGTAACTTAACCAAAAATCGAGCTCACACTACCAGATCTGAAAATTTTTCAAAACGACAACCTACAACAAACTACTACAACACAGAAACGATACAATGGATATCCCAGAGAAAGAATATCGCGCCCTCGAGAAGGAGATCAATTTAGATGACATTGATTTCCTCGACTTGGAAGAAAGATACGACGTCAGCTTCGGATTCGACAGCTATGTTGTAGTTGACGGAGCACCAATTGCTCCAGAATCCAAGGTCCCAGTCTTGACCAAAGTGTTGAAGAAGTTGTTCAACACCGTTGGTGAAGTCGTCGAAGGCGATGGTGGAATCTATATGCCGTTAGAAGACGGTAAGTCCAAGGGATACTTGTTTGTCCAGTTCAAGACTCCAGAAATGGCTGAAGCAGCCATCAAACAGTTACACGGTAAGAAATTAGATCAAAAGCACAGATTATTAGTGAACAGATTGACTGATATTGAAAAGTACGGGGCTGAAGGTAACGTCAGCAGCGAGTTCCAGGAACCTCAAGTTCCACCATTCAAGTCTCATGGATACTTGAGATCTTGGTTACAAGACGAACAAGGACGTGACCAAATCGGTTTGCACTTTGCTGAGACCGTCGGTATCTACTGGAACAAGAAGTCCAACGACCCAGAGCCAGCCATCGAACCAAGAAAAGCATTCACATCTCAGTATGCCAAGTTCTCGCCAAAGGGGAGCTACTTGTTCTCCATCCATCCGCAAGGTGTCCAATCTTGGGGTGGTGAAAACTTTGAAAGTATCAACAAATTTATTCACAACCAGGTCCGTTTGGTTGACTTTTCTCCAAATGAAAAGTATATGGTAACTTTGTCTCCGCTTGAGATCTCCATGCCAGATAGTGTTTCTGAAAGAGTCAACTTTCCATTTGGCCCAGAAAGTGAAGGCCACAAGTTGGTCATCTGGGACTTGGCTACTGGTGAACCAGCCAGAACCTTTGCCTTGCCTCCACACTTGGAAGGACAGAAGGAAATGCCATGGCCGTTGGTGAAATGGTCTCACGACGACAAGTATTGTGCTCGTCAAGGTCCAGGTGCCTTAGCTGTGTACGAAACTCCATCTTTCCAATTATTGGAAAAGAAGTTGGTTAAGATTGACGGAATCATGGACTTCGAATGGGCACCTGCTGGTGTTCATCTCGCCAACTCAAAGGTTGAAGGAGGTGAACATGTTCTCTCTTACTGGACTCCAGAAAGCACCAACCAAACCGCAAGAGTTGCATTGATGCAAATTCCTTCCAGACAAGTTCTCAGAACCGTCAACTTGTTCCAGGTCAGTGACTGTAAGATGCACTGGCAACCAGAGGGTAACAACTTGTGTGTCAAGGTAGATCGTCACACGAAGTCTGGTAAGACTCTCTTCACCAACTTGGAATTCTTCAGATTGACTGAAAGTAACGTTCCTGTCGAAAAGGTTGAGTTGAAGGACGTTGTCGTAAACTTTGCCTGGGAACCAAAATCCGACAGATTCATCACAATTTCCAGTTTGGACGACGGAAATGATAACGAAGCCATTGCTAAGAACACCATTTCCTTCTGGACCCAACAACAGACCTCCAAGGGTAAGGTCTCAAGCTCTTCATACAAATGTTACAACAGTATTACTAAGAAGTACTCCAACACTATCATGTGGTCTCCTACCGGAAAGTACGTTGTTATTGCTACCATCTCTAGAAGTTCCGAGCTTGAATTCTACGACGTTGCTTTCGAAGAAGAAAAGGCCAAGAAGAAGGCCTTGCCAGAAGTCAAGTTGTTGAAGACCGAGAAATACGCTGGTATGAACAACATAGCCTGGGATCCTTCCGGAAGATTTGTAGCTGCCTGGTCGTCCGCGTGGTTGCATGCTATCGAAAATGGGTATAGATTATTCGAGTTCACCGGTAACTTGCTCAGAGACGAGTTGATGGACAGTTTCAAGGAATTCATCTGGAGACCAAGACCTGCATCATTATTGACTGATGCCGACAGAAAGAAGGTTAGATCCAACTTGCGTGAATACAGTGCCCAATTCGAGGAATTCGATGCCATGGAAGCTAACGCTGCCGTCAGAGACGCTATTTTGGCTCGTAGAAAGGCCTTGGAAGAATGGAGAGTATACAGAGCTAAACACGTAGCCAATGCCGTTAAGGCCAACGTTGTTCAAGACGAAATCATCGAAGAAATCAAGGAAGAGATTATCGAAGAAAAGGAAGAAGTTGTCGAATAAACTATGTAGAATAATATACATTGCATTTGATAGATATGGTATGATAAGAGTAGAGAGATATAGAGAGGGGGTTGGTATTGATGTTAATGTATCCATAAGTAAGATGACTACGTAACTGATCATGAGTTCTCGAAGGCCCTAGTGGTACAAGTTAGTTCATATTGTTAATGAGTTCAAATTCTTGGTAGTTAGTTAGCTACGTGGTTGCTCTGGTAGGTAGTCGCATCGTGGTACACCCTCTTGTTCATCTTCTATTAATTAACGTTGCTAGTCACTTCGTCAATTGGCAATTAGTCAGCATTTGGATCGAATCTGTTGCTCATCATATTTTACCTCCAGACGGCCTCCATAGTTAGCTATCACTTCAAAATATATCCATACCACTCTCTCGTTAGAATCTCCCTACTACCTAACTCTTCGTTTTTAATTGTAAGCCGTGCCATTGCTTGATCTCATCCTTCAACACTTCGTTCACCAATCTATGTTGCTTGATCATTGGAATCCCCTTGAACTGTTCGCTCTCAACAAGTATCGCAAACATAGATCCACAGCCTCCCGAAACATCCTTGACCTCTAAGTTCTTTGGTTGGAAACTTTCCTTCAACATATTATACACCTTCTTTTCGTAATCGTCCATCGTTGGATCCATGGCGGTGGAAAATCTTTGAGTTCCAACGACACCCCCTTGCAAGCCCGGTATGCTCAACGAGCGTATGACGCTATTTGATATGAAGGTCCTTAACATAGTACGTGATAACTGGAGTAGATGGCCGTAAGTTGTCTCCAATTGGTTTCCAATTTGTCTCCAATTTTCAGTCCCAGCGCGCGAGTTAGTCCCAGAACGAGTCAACTATATTTATGCTCCATAAGAAGAGTTATATAAATATAAATAACATATAAATAATTATATTGCTAGCACAAGTTGGTTAGAGGTCCATAGATAAGATCCTGCCATCAATTACTTATAAAGGCTGGAGATTTTCACATTTGCCACAAATCCAGGAATTTCTACCTCATAAATTAGACGTCAAAATCTTATAATTGGCATAAGCTTACTATAGGAGTAAGATTTATATTAGAAGGGGCTAGAAATATTAATACAGGTTAGAAATATCTTATCACGCCAGGACGTCAGAAATTGAAGCGGTTATTAGATCACACTAAAACTCAAACATCACTCAATTTCTAGTTCAGACCCAATACTTTAAGTTGTCCTAGGAAACTCCAATATCAAGAATTGAAGCAAAACAAGAGGTCTAGAATTGTGGAAACTGTCCCTTATACAATTCAATAGACTGCAAACTATACTACTTGACTCTATCAAAATCGAGCTACTTGACTCTACCAAAATTGAACTACTTGGCTGTATCTATTCTGCTCACCATATCTATACTACCACTCTTATTATAACAAATGTCTGATCTTCGAATAGTTGTGTGTGGAGATGATTCAGTGGGAAAGTCAACTTTAATCACTTCGCTTATCAAAGAAACATTTTCTTCTCCCGTCAACCAAATCCTTCCTCCAATCACTATTTCCAGAGATGATTATACAAACAGTTTTAACGAGGATTCTGATAAAAAACCAAGCTCCAAAAAGAAAATGGTAACATCATATGATATTCTGGAGTATATTCCTAGCATAACCGTGATTATTGATACTACCTCTACTGATATGGTCAATCTACAAAAGGAATTGAAACGGGCCGACGTGATCTGGCTCGTATATTCAGATCATTATACTTACGAGCGTATTTCATTGCACTGGATGCCAATGTTCAGATCTACGGGAGTCAATCTACCAATTGTTTTATGTGCCAACAAGTCGGATTTGAGTCCCAAGGGTCCAAAGGGCGCTCTTAAGACCCAAAACTCCGACGAATTCATTCCTTTGATCAATGAATTCAAAGAAATTGAAGCATGTGTTCGGTGTAGTGCAAAGAATAATGAGAATGTCGTGGAAGCGTTCTATCTCTGTCAAAGAGCAATCACCCATCCTATATCTCCACTATTTGATTCGAAGGAAGGTAATTTGAAACCAGCTGCGGTAGCGGCATTGAAAAGAGTATTCTTTCTTTGTGATAAAGACCAGGACGGACACTTGAACTTTGAAGAGTTTTCGGAACTTCACCAGAAATGTTTTAGCCAACCTGCTTCTCTGGAACAATTTGATAATATATTGGTTTCTGTGAATCACGTTATATATCCCGATCAGAGTAAAATGATCTCTGAAGATGGGTTTATAATTCTAAACAAGATCTATGCTGAACGAGGAAGACACGAAACTATCTGGGGTATTCTTAGAGCATTTCACTACACCAACTCCTTGTCGTTGAATGATAAGTTTTTGTTCCCAAAATTGGATGTGAATCCAAACTCTAGCGTGGAGTTGAGTCCTACGGGATATAGGTTTTTGGTGGATTTGTTCTTGAAATTCGACAAAGATAATGACGGTGGACTTAATGAAGATGAACTCGCAACGTTATTTATTCCTACCCCAGGGATCCCGAAGTTGTGGCAAGAATCACAATTCCCTTCTTCAATCGTTTGCAATGAAGAAGGCTATGTTTCATTACAAGGATGGCTAGCACAATGGAATTTGATGACATTTTTAGAACACAAAACAACTCTAGAATACCTAGCATATCTTGGGTTTGATGAAGGAGCTTCTGTGAGAGCCTTGAAAATCACTAAACCCAGAAAAAGACGCCAAAAGCAAGGAAAGTTCTACCGACAAGCAGTGAACGATCGTAATATCTTTAATTGCTTTATCTTGGGAGCACCAAAATCAGGTAAAAGTTCGTTGTTGGAACTGTATTTGCGAGGATCTTACAGTGAGGTATATTCTCCCACCATCAAGCCACGCATATGTGTGAAAGATATCGAATTGAGAGGAGGCAAACAATGCTACTTGATTCTTGAAGAGTTGGGAGAATTGGAACCTGCCATACTTGAAAACAAATCAAGGTTGGATCAATGTGACGTGATCTGTTATACGTACGATTCCTCGGACCCAGAATCTTTTCAATACCTCGTTGATTTGAGAGAGAAATATTCAAATCAATTGGATGAAATCCCTTCGATTTTTGTAGCTTTGAAAGCAGATTTGGATAAACAACAACAGCGTTCTGATGTCCAGCCTGAAAACTACACTCGAGACTTGTTTTTAAGTTCTCCTCTACACATTTCTTCGGCATGGACGACTTCATTACATGAATTGTTCATACAATTAGTTGATGCTGCAAAACTACCAAGCTCAGCAACCCCAGGCTTAGAGACAGAGCCAGAAACTGCAGATCAAGAAAATTTGAAACATTTAGTAATGGCTGGTGGAGCAATAACCGTTATGACTTTGGTTTCAGTATGGATTTGGAGAAGCTCTCTACAATCTTCGCGAATATAGCCTGAGGAAGAAGCTTTTTGAATTTTGATGATCTAGAAATAACAGACTCTCTAAAAGCTTACGATTTATAGGTGGAGAAGCACTCTCGTGACCTCACTTGTGATCTCTAGAATGATCTAAGGTGAAGAGGTGAGATCATCCAGTAAGGTCTAACCTTGATTTTCACTTTGGATTTTCATTTTGAGTGAATATCCATGATGGTATAGTGAACACATTTTGAGCGAAATCCTTGATTCTACCTCTTCCGCTGCCCCTCTGGCTACTTCTCTGGTCTATCTCAGTTCATAATCCTTCGCCATCGCATGCAAAACATCCATGCCGCAGGACAAAAGATTTTCTCAATTTGAGAAGCTCATCTTAAAAATCAAATCTTCTCAACTACTCAACACTACCAGCAAAATGTCAGATAAGAAAGAATATAAACCAGTAACGGTGGACAAACTCATCCCAAACACATATGATCTTGGTAACTTAGCTACCTTCGATCCAAATCCTTTGGATAACGACAAATTGAAGGACCCAGCACAATTAGAAGAATACTTGACTTCTGTAACCAGAGATAACGTCCAGTTGTTAATTAACCAAATATTGTCATTACCTGTAAAGAGTACCACTGATACACATGGCTCATCTACTGGACAAGATTCTACTATGACCTTGATCCAATTACCAGACCCAACCACCATTTTACCAAGAGAAAAGGGTATTCCAAAGGCCAAGGCACCAACCAAATGGGAGCAATTTGCTGCTAGAAAGGGTATCAAGGCCAAGCCAAAGGACGGTAAGACTGTTTACGACGAAGAAACCGGTGAATGGGTTCCTAAGTGGGGTTACAAGGGTAAGAATAAAGATTTGGACAGCCAATGGTTAGTCGAAGTCGAACACAAGGTCAAGAACACTCCAGATGAATTGATAGATCCAAGAACCTTGAAGCGTGCTGAAAGAAAGAAGTTGATTCAAAAGAACGAATTACAACAAAAACGTAATTTGAAAAACCTGTTGTAATGAGTTAGTGAGGTTTTGCTGAGAATGAAGATCATAAATGGCAATGGTAGCCTAGAGAGGTTAGTACGTGGTGATAGTGTGGAAACTTTAGGTAATAATTACAAAGTAATTGCTTCCTAGAACTAACTAACACTAAGGACATCTTGAACTTTTATCAGCCATGGTCTAATTAATCCCAGCACCACTAATCAACACCGTCATCAGATCATTCGAATACTAATCACCACACCCCAGACGTTTTGGAGGTTCATTGTCCGTTTTCTAAACGTGAATATATATTTCAAACTTGTACACTACTAGACTAGATGGCTAGTCTATTCTAAGGAAGGTCTTCGTATATTATATAACATCAAGACACGATTTCTGTAAGTCGCGTGACTTCTGTAGAAGCTCAGTAACTCAGTTATGAGTCCATCGGACTTACTCACTTTACGATATGGGGACTCTTGGCTATACACATTTACGACATGGACTCCATATACACATTTACGACGGCAGAACACTCCATACACACATCTAGTTAAATACAGTCCTGTATATAGTTTTGTCATATCCTGTATATAAACCGACTTAAGGTTATTATTTTGTAGTAAATTCTGACCCACCACCATGACAACAACAGAACAATGACCGACTACGATCCAGACAAGTACTTGCCCACCATAGATGTAAGTAGAAAGAATTTGTTAGGAAAAGCAGACCTCAGGAAAATTGAGTTAAATTAGGAGCAGGCAAGAGCTGTTAGAGCGATAGAGCTACAGAGCTGTTTGAGCTACAGAGCTTGTGAGCTGGCGAGCTACAAGGCAACTATAACTGTAGTTAATGGAAACTATGTGGTAGTAGCTACAGGCAGTTCCTACAGGAAGAAATACAAGGGAAATACTAGAAATCTCAATTCAGACTCTCTGTAATCATACGACAACTCAACAATACTAACTACAGGCCATATTGAGTGTAGCTGATCTTGAAGAAATAACAGTCAAGAAAATAAGAAATGCACTTCAGGAATTGTTCGGAATAGATCTTCAACCATATAAGGTATGTATATTGAAGGTAGAGCATGTGATGCGTAGTCTCAGTTATTAGTGAACTCTAGGACTTTTATTAATGGCAAATACTGAGTTAATACTGAGTGAATACTGAGTGCATACTGAGTGAAAATCGAGCAAATACTGAGCAGATACTGAGTAAATGCTTTGCTACGCTCCGTATTCAAATGGTGACTATTGTGAATTAGAAGAGTTTGAATGATGAGTACCAGAATTCATCATCTTCCTAGTTAACTAATACCCGAGAGAGCAATTCACTTTGTGCTAAAGGTACAGAAATTTCTGAACGACTGGTATTAAGAATCCTTGAGTCAATCCATAGGTCGAGAAAACTTGCTTTAAGTTCAATCGTCACTACAGTTAGCCCGAAATCTAGATCCATTAGAATATCACTAGAAAATAACTAGCGATTTTCTGATATTGTCGTATTCTAATTCTTCTAATTCTTCTATGACTTTACTAACATCACAGAAAGGAATTAACGACTTAATATTAGAGAGATATTATGATCTTAAAGATAAACGAGAAAACCAGGAAAAGACAGACAAGAAACGAAAAGCTGAAATAGAGAGACAGGATGCTCTACTTGCAGCGAGACTACTGAAATCTGAAGTTTCTGGTCCAATAATGAGAGCCAGACTGTCAAAAGTGACGAAGAAAGAGAAGGTGCCCAGAGCTGTGACAAACACAGGATTCAATCGTGAAATGGTTTTATCGCAAGAACTTCTGGATGTTGTAGGAACTTCTAAGTTGTCTCGTCCTCAAGTTGTAAAACATTTATGGGCCTATATTAAGGGCAATGATCTACAAAATCCGAAGGATAAGCGTTTCATAATGTGTGATGAGGCGTTACAGAAGTTGTTTAAGAAGAGTAAGTATAAAATAAGGACGCGGCTAGGATAATTCCAAGATTTTAGGAATCATCCCGAATCATCCTGAATCGTCCTTCATTTGGAGAACTATTCTAAGAAATATTCATGACTTATTAGTATTTGTTAACGCTAAGAGTTCTTCACTAAGAGTTATATGACTAAGCGTTCTCTCACTAATGGTTCTTTCACTAATAGTTCTTCCACTAATAGCTATTACTATCCGATTACTAACAAATAGAAACTGTGGGTGCATTTGATATGAATAGAATCCTCTCGAAGCATATATTTAAGCCGGAAGAAGTTGAAAAGAACGGCCAGGTCAAGGAGGAGGTGGTCGAAGATGATGATGACTCTCTGAGCGAATAATCCACGATATAGTACGCTGGCAATTCCTCAATTTGGATCAAGACGTGACTTTCTGATTATTTGGCGATGTGGAGTGAGTTCATCCACCGAGACAATACTCGATCATTGAATTGACCTATTATGGCTCATTGTTGTTTGATTACTGTTAAACAGACCAATAACAGCTTGAGAAAGTTGCTATTTACGAACTACCTAAACAGACGTGTTAATTCCTAATAGATAGTAAGGTTTTTTGGCTAACCTAGTCTCACTAGCTAGCTAACTCTCATTATCTATCTATACACCAACCTCGCTCCCCACCTCTCTACCCATTGACCCTGACTATATCTAACTCTAGGAACTTACTAGCCCTTGGACATCACTGACTGTCATTAATGTCTGTATCATTAAATGTATTATATAAACTTATTGCCTAATAAAGGAATAACTACCAAAACTGGATTTTTGGAACCAATTTTTGGCCCATTTATACAGCCACCATTCTAGGGAACAAATCACCTGTTTGTCGCCTAATCGTTCAACTCCTTTCCCCATAGATCATGACAAACTTGTTCCAAGTTCATCATAGACTCTAGGCTCGCACTGTTACAGGGAAAATCAAAATAAATTTGATCGTCAAAGAACAAACTCTAGCCAGACGCTACTACTAGGGGACGTCAGCAACTTATAGACAGCGTACCGGCGATCAGAACTTTCAGGAAATCCAGAAAGTTGACACGACTCTACGAATCTTTTTAATTGATATTCACCGTTGTCTCCACACAGGTTCTAGGGATACTATCAGAAGTGTTAATTCCACAGACACGCAAATATCTCGTATAGTTAACGTATATTGAGCTAGTCCTGGATCCTTACTACTCAGAAATACAAGACTTCACTCATTAACATATTTCTTGTTGTTTCATTGTTTCACTAATCTCATTGGCCACAATACTACGCGTATTAGACCACCAACTCAGAGACAAGAGCCGAAACATCGAGTTTAAGAGCCAGAAACAACAATTTTACCTACCAAAGTCCACCAACTAATCTTTACTAGCTAAGTTTTGTTTCTCGGTCTATTTTGGAGTTTCTAGCAACACATTGGTAGAATATCTCATAATCATCAGCAACTCAAGTCTACATTCTACCGCTAAACATAAGACTACTAGCACATAGCTCAACATATAACTTACCTCTACAGCTGGAATGAATCGGCCTAAAGAACATCGTACGCAGAGTATCTCATCTCTAACCTTACCTGACAAATCATACAACACCACCGATCTACAGAAACTCTATGAATCCGTCATCAAAATCATTCTCCTCCAATATTCCACAGAAGCAAGGTTCCGAACACCAATTCCAATAGTAGCTCCTCCAACCACTACTCCCACCACCTATTCAAAATATTATCGATCTTCCAAACTCGATGTCGAGCCTGTTCTTCCCTCATATTTGATCTCGAGCCTCGAGACTCGTCTCAACCTTATAGCCCTTAAAAAGAAAGATAATTCCATCGATGAATTAACCAGAAGATCACTTCTTCGACTTTATAGTGAATTGCTAGGACCCGACTTCAAAAACGATATCTTGAGAGTCAACAAGCCCCAGTACTTGGTCATGAAGTTTGTTTCTTGTGCAAATAAAGAGTTGGTCAAAATCAGCGAACTTCCTCCACATGAAATCAGTGAACAGGTGTTTAAACAGGCCACGTCGTTTGTACAGATCTTGATAGATCTCATAAGGCGAGATAAAGACAGCGATGCGTTCATATCGACGCTTGAAGAAACCAAAGAATCCCTTAAGCCAAAGAGTAACAACACAGTGGTAAATGTTGACACAGTAAATGTTCAATATCCTAAACCTTCCTACAGAATCACAGATATGGACCAATCTTTAATTCAACTCATACAAGACTTGTTCAACGTCGATCAGGTCAAGTTGCAACAAGATGTATTCAAATTTAAAGACCTTGCAAAGGAAAAGACTTTACAGAAAGATATAAATCAAATTCAATTCTATCTAGGAAAAGACTTGGGCCATTTGTCTCCTAAGAGTTTTTGTTCTGAAAAGGCTTACAAGTTATGGAAGGAAGGAGAAGAGTCGTCGTGCAATTCTTTGCTTGAAAAATATCAAGTTCCTCCGTCTCTTAAGTTGTTGCCAGTGCCAGACTTACCTTCAGGCGATGACTTTTATATTCTTCCGAGAAGTGCACACACCAAGAAGTACTATGTGATGCTTGTCAAGCTATGCATAGAGTTGGAATGTAAACAGAATCCAAACACATACCTGAACCTCGACCGTCCGTTTCTCTCCAAACCATCCATCAACATTTTGACCATATGTGGAAGAATATGGCGTATAAGTCCATCCACCAAAGCATCTGCATTATTTACTGCTGCACACCTCTCCGGGGCCTTGAAAGTGCAAACTGGCAAATCTGAAGAACTGTATCCTATTAATATCGAAGCAACCACCAAAGTCTTCCATTGGTCTAAAACAATGATGGAGGACGCAGGATTTGATTGGGATGAAAAGGATTTGTGGTCAATAAACGATCAAGAAGACTGGATCAGAGCGTTGACATGTTCGTACAACGAGTTGTTGTTTGCGTTGAAAGATTCTTTAATGTTGATTTTCAACAAGACCATCAAGCCAAAGTTTGGACCCTATTTAATGTTTCTTGGGGAGTATCTTGAATCTGACAGTCTCTTTTCAAAGGTCGACCCTGGGTTGGTGAAGAAATGGGAGAAAAAACTATCAAAGGCGTTGTTAAGAGTAGCAGAGACAAGGTATGCCACATTGTTGGGTAACTTACCACGAGACGATACCTTAAGCATTATTCATATTCTTGATATCTCCGATAGTATTGTTGGAGATATAAGAATGCTTCAAAAGAAGTACAAGAACCCTTTGCTCGGGTTTCTTCATGTTGCACGCACGGTTGGTGCTGTCAACACGGCCATGTTTGCTGCAGATGCTAAGAACATCCTCAAGCATATCGATGCGTACGCACGCAACAAGAACGAATTCATACCATATAGTGATGCTCTTGAAGCATATAAATCATTAAGCGAAATCCGTGATATTCACAGTCAGGTTTCTACCGCTGGGTCCACATTCAAATTCGATTTAGAAGCCTTTTTCTTCCCGTTTTTAAAGTCATGGGTTGAAGAAAGTGGTGAAAAAATTCTCCAAATAGTTGCCGAAGCCATCAAAAGCGACAATTACGAACCTATTGATCTTGATATTGATGAAAAGAAGTATAGTAGATCGGTTCTTGACATTTTCGCCCTTATCAGGGAATTCTTACGAATTCTCGAGAGTCTCAAGTGGGCAGATGAATTCCAACTTGCCACGGCATACACAACGTTGTTGAGAAGCATTTCTGACGGAGCTCTATATTATGCAAATAATATCACCGAGAAGATTATGAAGGAGTTGGACGAAGAAGAACAAAATAAACTAGCAATGGAGATGGAAGAAGCAAAGACCGAGTCTAGAAAGAGTGGAAACTGGTTTGATGAGGTTAAAAACGTCGTCTCAAACATGCAAAACTCCAACAAAACTGGGTTGGAAAAGCCATACAACTTCAGGCCTGAAACGTGTATTGCTTTGAATAACTTGGGAACGATGATGCAACGGCTCACGAAGTTGGAGGATGTGCTAGATCCAGAAATGATCTCGAACTCGGTAAATGCCTATGATCCAACCTCACAACAAAGGTATCTTAGTCACATCTTCTCGCTAAGGTTGGTCAAAGCTGAGAATTTGAAGTCAACCAGTTCTTCTTTGCGTTCATATGTCACTTTGATAGATACCAAAGCAAGAAGAACAATCGGTAAGACGAGAACTATCAACAACACCTCCAACCCAGAATGGGACGAAGAATTCGAGTTGACTTTACCAGCCAACTCAACGTTGACTGTATCAGCCACCGTGTGGGATGAAAAGTTCGGGACCCATTCGATTTGTGGAAGAGCGTTGATCCAGCTAGATCCTAGAAGGTTCAAGCACGACGGACTTCCCCAAGAGGTCTATTTGGACCTCGATTCTCAAGGAAGAGTGTTGGTAGAGATCGCAGTGGAAAGTGAACGGATGGACGCCATCTTCGTGATGGGACGGGCCCACCGGACGTTGATGCGGTGTCAGGAACGATGTGTCAAGTTGATTGTGGAGAAGTTCTCTCGTTTCATCCACCACTGTTTCTCAAGAAATAACTTACGATCCATATGTGGGAACACGGGCCAGCTCAAACCTACCCAGGATCAGATGGATCTCGCCATGATGCCATTGTATAACTACTTGAATCTGAACCTTCAGGTGCTTGCAGAATTCTTGACCAAAGACCTCTTGTTGAAAGTGATGTTGGCGTCGTGGAACGTTGTTGTTTCTAGTGCTGACAAGTTGCTCTTGCCCAAGTTGACCAGTGCCAAAACCCTCAGCATTTCATCGATGGGCTCAAAGTTGACCAACGGCCAGTCGGGCTGGTCCGCAGTGACGTCTGCCATGGCTAACGTCTCCATATCCATTGGAATCAGTGGATTTGGCAAACTGTTGACCAATAACGAACTAGAAACGGTACTTTCCTGGCTCAACTTCCTCTGCTTCGATTTCTTCCATAATGACGGGAACGGTCCTCCAATCAGAGAGTTGAAGAGTGAGCCTTACCAAGCATTGTTACTTGTTCCAGTTTACTATGACAGAGACGAAGCATTTCTCCAAGACGAGGTTGAACGGTTATCACCGGCCTTCATCAAGACCTTACGTGATCGAAACAACTTCGATAGTGACGACTTGCCAAAAATCGGGTCCAAGAAACCGCTGCAGCCGGTCAGAGCGATCTCCAGAGCTATTAGTATATACCGGAACAAAACCATTATGGCCAATGCTACGGTTAGAGCCAGAGCCCAGGCCGCTCAAGAGGCCCAGGAAGCAAAATCGGATCCTACAGCGGCGCAGGTGTTAGCTGAAGATATTATTCTTCGGATATTAATTATCAAGGATCAGAAGGCATATGTTGCTAAGAGATTGGATCAGAGGGAACGTTTGGCTCGTAGTATAGCTACCGAACGGTTAGCAAGGGCCGCTGCTGAGGGAAAGCTCCACTAGGAACTAAACTACTAAACTACTAAACTACGCTCAGTTTAGTCACCAGAGCGACGTATTAATATTTAATATCTATTAGAGAGAGAATTAACCATTTACTGAAGGATAGCAATGCAGAACATTCACTAAATTACTGACTGCAAGTACTATGTTATCTCCCTAATTTCAGATACCGGAGAGGGAGACCTATGAGTGATATAATTAGTACTGTCGGTATTTAAAGCTGCAAATAAGCAAATATATTTATCCATTATATGCAGTACACGAACATCGGTAGATTCAGCTAGTGAAATATTGACCATAAATGCCTCTTAAAACTAAATTAACATCTAGAGTAACCGTAATAGTCCTAATTATATCATATACGGCTTTTCTGTGATTTTAACTAGTTACCCTCTGTATTCAACATAGAGTGTGATGACATAAGCAAATACATAAAAATCGCAGTCTGCACGACCAGTGAAGATCTAATGAAATCGTAAATATTAGTGGATATCACTGATTTATAATATTTTAGTGAGATTTGATGTAGTACCTTTGAACTCTTGAATACTTCGCTGGTCTCGGAATGTCATTGTAGTGGACTATTCACAAATTACTGAGTACGGGTAGTTTTGGATCTCCCTATTAATCAGATGAGCTCTATGTATTATATGCAGTACATTAATATCAGTAGATTCAGCTACAGGAATAACGATCAAAATTGTCTCTACTGGAAAACTTAACATCTTGAATAGCCTTGTATAGTCTCCAATACTCATATACGAAATCCCAGAAGTTTTAACCAGATTTTACCTACAATATTCAATATGGATTGTTGCTTATGTAATCTTTAAATATTCATCGCTCTTACTATTGAATAAGAGGCCAGCGGGGTACGTTATTTGAGTAAATAGATTTAGTGAGATTTAGTGATCGATTGATACTTCACTTCGCTCACGTTTTAGATGTGAATTACCAAAGTAGTCACTCTCTTGCTTACTTACAATAAACATCAATGTTCGTCTACGGATTTTAAGATATTACAGCGTCGATTAGAAAAAGTAGCAAAGCAAATCAAAGATCCCGTGAAATCAAGAACAATCTGCCCCAAGTAATTCTAATATTCTAGTGGCTCAATCTTTCTTAAGATCAGTGGGCTCGATCTGGGTATCTGCGATAATTGTAGCGTCGTCTTGATTGACGGTGGTTTCGTCAGCAGTAGTGTCGTTGGCGTCTTGTTGGATGGTGGTGTCGTTATTTTCCTGAACGACGGTGGAGTCAGCATCGTGTTTAGTGTCAATTTTAGCTTCAGCGTCCTCCATCTCCACGTCCTTGACCTCGGCGAACTCGTTAAAATCCTTAGCACCCTTCTCGTACCAGACCTTAACTTTACTATCCAAGTAGGTAGGGTTTTGGTCCTTGTTGAGAGTCAGTTTCCATCCAGTCTCGTCGTCGTTGACAAACTTCTTCAAGCCTTCCAATTTCTCTTCTCTCTTGGACTCGTCGTTTTGCTTGTTGTACACAAAATTCGATGTGAATTCGTCGTGGGTATCAGCCTGGAAGAATAGTCTATACGAGTTTTCGCATACTGAGACTTTGAGTCCAGATTTGGCACGGCCCTCGCATTGTTCCTCGTCGACGTTTTCAATAAACGACCTCGAGAATGGCATAGTAATCTTGGAAGCAGGTACCCCTTCGGTTAGATGAGACATTACATACGAAGTCACGTAATAGTTGTACTTTTCCTCTGCGTTTTCGTGGTCGTTGATAGTCAAATCGTCAAGACTGACGAATTGGATATTCACTGTCTGGTCATTTTCCTTGTACGAGATCTTGAACATATTTTCATCAGTAGACATTAATGATCTGACTTGCATACGGTACAAGATTTGGTCCTTTGCGGTCGATACGGGGTTGGATCTGTCGGCCAGAAACAAAACCATCATCTCCGACGTCTTGGAATCAGTAACCATGAAATGCATATGCTTAACCATGGCCTGTACGACCTTGTCTACGGTATACAACTTGTATGCCTTGTTCTTGTATCCTTGACGTAAGGCTTCTTCAAACCATTGGTGTTCTATCTCGCCTTCAATCAACCTTTCGGATAACTCCAAAACTTGGATATAAGTCTCACGATCTCCGGTGATTTCAACACCCAAGTCTTCAAGTTGATGGGAGAGAAGATTCAAGTCTTTGGCAAACTGTGGGTTCTTGCGGCTTCTGATTTCCTTGCCAACTTCTTCGTTTAAGGCCTTGATCTCGACTAAACGCTCGTACAAGGCTCGTAAGTGACGGAAGAAGACATAGATGGTAGTGTTGCAAAACAAGTTGTATTTGTCACGCTTTTGATCGTTTGATTCGTTGTCAATCAAGGAGAATTTGGTGTTAGCAGTGTTGATCCATAATTCGCTCGGTTTCTCGACTTCTTCGTTGATCTCTTGACCCTCAAAATCAGTATGGCTTGGTGAGTCGGAAACATCATCCTTCTTGGACTTGGATTGCTTCTTCAAAACATCCTTCAACAAATCGTTATCACGACTACGTTTCTTGGACGGCACTTGGTCAGATCCTTCAATTGTCTCAGTTGATGTAGCATCCTCTTGATCGGACTTTTCAGCCTTTCCTCTAAAATTCAAGGACTTTTCAATGTCTTCAGCCGGAATACCAAAGAATAACGATACAAAGAATTGGAAAAATTGTCCCAACTTCTCACGATCGTTGGCAGAGTAGTTGGAAGAACGGTTTATAAACACATCTGCCAACTTCAAAATATCCATAATGACTTCCATGTCTTTAAACACATAGTTCAATTGTTCTTGTGGCTTTGGTGTCAATGGGTGCAACCTCTTGTTTTGTTGTTCCATCTTGACGGTACTGATTTCGCTAACCAACTGTTTGACTGTCAACAACTTTTTATCTGCTTGCTTGAAAGTTAAACCCAAGTGATCTAACGATTTGTAGAAAACTTTTTGTTCCATTTCCCTCCAAACTTTATTCCATTCTCTTTGAGATCTCTTCCACTCTTCATCCTTTTGCTTCAATCTTTTTAATACTATAGGCACAGCGATCGCTGGATTTTCATGTAAGGCGTCAATCACCTCAAATCCACGATCCTTATCATAAATTTTTCTAATAACTTTTTTGTAAATTGTAGTGGAGTTGTGTCCTAAACCAGGAGGCAACGTAAAGTTGGCCTTTTGTTCAGGGGTCATGTTTGCAATTCTATTAGCAATGGTTTCCAAGGTCTGGATGGTTCTCAAGTTAGATTCCATGTGATAGTCGAATTCTAAACGTTCCTCTTCAATCTTGAAAAGGATTTCTTCGTATTGATTCTTACGATGGGCAATAAATCCAGAATCCTCGGATGCCCATGTTGGATGGCCAACCCATTCATCATTCAATACTTCCCAACACATTTCGTCTCTACCTGAACATGGCATAAAGGTCTCTGCCTTGGGTAATTGTCTATATGAAGGACCATACGCCTTACACAAGGAGAGTTCCAATTGATGCTTCTTGAAAGTGATGTTTTCAAGATTGAGCGGTTTGTCCTCGTAGCCTACAAACAGCTTGAACCAGGTAAGTAACTCAGGGTGGGTATCTCCAATAAAACCATCGACTCTTTCAACTAATGTTACTTTGTCAATAATGTCTTGTGAGTACAAGTTCAAAATCTTCAAGAATTCGTTGTAGCTCTGCTTATTTCCAATAGCCTTTTTAACCTTGTCGAAGAATGAGACTTCATCTGATAATGATGATGTTTTAACTGAGGCAGATGGAGCTACAGGTTCTGGAATCCCGGGAACCAACGTAGGGTTCACCACAGCAGTTACCGTACCATTCTTGTGTACAGTAACTGGACTAGGCTTTCCTTTGCCTGTTTGAAGTCCCGCATCAGACCCACGAACGCTGGAAACTTGTGCTTCCTGGTTGTAGTTGTTTTCATATTGGTACGACTCGGAAATAGATTTCTTCTTAACCATTTGCTCGTTGACAGACATGTCAGAGTTGAGAGGTTCGGGACTTCCATTGGGAAACGGCTGGGTAGGATAGCCAGATCCGTTAGGACTTAATCCACTTGTGCCTGTAGGAGGTTGGAAATTACCCACCGGTGGTAATTGAGAAACGCCGTTTGGAGGACCATAGTATTCTTGTTTTGGTTGTTGTGCTACTTGCTGTGGGGGATAAACTTGGTTGCTCGTATCAGGCAAGAACTGCTTGAAGTCATCAAGCAAATCTGGCGAATTTGCAAAAAGCACCGTCACTTGTTCATATACCTCACCGATAGGCTTTTGCTCTCTTTGGTACGTTTGTAAGATTTCCAAGAACTGCTTATAAATATCTGGTTGGTTTGCAAATCTTGTTTTGATTTTGTTGACGTAGGAAATGGCATGGTTGAACTCTATTTGACCCCCTCCATTCTGTTGCTGAAGAGCCTGTTGCTCCTGGGAAAATTGCTGTGGCTGCGCTGGAGGAGCTGCTTGTTGTTCTTCGTTGCCCCATCTTTGTCCGTAGGTACCACTAGTGATATTGGGTCTCGTTGTGGTACCAGTAGGAGTCGTGACTCGAATAGGATTTGGGTCTGATGGGTCCAAAGAGCATTCGATTCTATACCCTGGTGGTAAGAATGTATTAAATCCTTGGATCAAGTTAGGGTGGCCCCTAAACAACGTAGAAACCCTGTCTATGACACCAGGCGTATCAATGCTAGAAAGTTAGTATAAATGTCCTGCATGGTAGTGCGGATAGTTGAGCTTTTCCGGCGAGATGCCCGAACTTGTACATACCTTTGAGATTTGAAGTCCTTCATGATATCGAGGAAATTGTTGTATACGTCGGCCTGGTTGTAGAACTGGATCTTGACTTGATCCAAGTAGGACAACGCATCTTTGACGTTCAATGGCCTGTAGACATTAGTGGCCGGAGTTCTGTTTGGAACTCCAGGAAGTGGTGAATTTGCAGTAGGTGGTTGCTGATGATGGATTTGATGTTGTTCACCAGACGAGGATAGACTAGCAGGTAAAGGTAATTGGGTGTTTGGATTATTTATGGACACCGTAGACTGTCTTCTTAATTCTTGGGATTGTCTGGTAGGGTCGTTCTGAAAAGTTAGTATAGGCATTCAGCAGTAAAAAATAAAGGTACTTACATGGCCGATTTGGACCCCATCATTGCTTGGATTAATTGATGGAATGGTGAACCCGTGCCCACCTTGAGGATGGCCACTTCCGTTACCTAAACTAGGAAGGCTTGGTAATGGATAGAATGATTGATTTCCTAAAGCTGTTAGTAAATGAAACGTTGCTGTGTTGATACTAGCTGGAGTGAAGGCTATATCGCCCAGTACTAGTGTAGATAGTTGCTTGGTGGTGGTGGTTGCTCGAGCTTTGTATGCTGAAAAATTAGAAAAGAGCCTATTAACAAGCACACATGGCTAGTAGTGAATATTTATACATACCTGTTTCCAAAGTGGCAGGAGGTGGTAACACCGGAGGATGTTGGCGGCTGAAATGTTAGTATATGCAAAATCAACAAACGACAAAACACGATAATCACATCGACACGTACTTGAATTGTTGACCCAACGGTCTCTGCTGACTGCTCCAATGATCTTGTTGATTACTCATTGCTTATCGGCACTTCTTTCTTCGCTTGACTCTTTTGGAATGTTGACACGGTTATCACAGCGATAACGAAATAAGATTGAAAGGAAAAAATTCAACTGATCAGAGTATACTCCTAGGATCTAGTACTGGGATATGATGCTTGGAGTATGATATCAGTACAATAAACAGGTTTCTTGTCGTGTTTACAATCCTCCTTCGAAATTAGGCAGCCAGGATTTTCTGCCTATGAACGTCACTTCCCATTTTTCGAAAATGAGATTTATCCGGGTAAGTGTGGGAAAGGTGTGGGAGATATCCGGGTAAGTGATGAAGACACTACTAACCAATGTCGGGAGTTACACGGTCGCGTGCGGAGAGAAGGAGCCTATGCCGATGTAAGACAACTCCGAGAGGTTTACTGTTAGGAGACTCATCTGAAGATCGATCTTCATCAGAGTTTTCATAAAATACTAAATCCTCGAGAATAGTTATGACGGGGGGATTTGGTGAACTACTACTAGAATGAATCAAATTACTTTAACTATCATATGAAGATATCACAAATCTCTACAAACCCTCATTAGACTCCTTTGACTCTCATTAGAAGCTAGTACTAGCCACTTTGGGCTCTATATGATATCCATCTTTGTGTCTCGATAAGTTGTGGCTAGATAGTGAGGTGCCATCTCACTCATTTGTAATACCCGTTCAAGAGACCGCACACTGAACTGCTACTGAAGTGTAGCGTAGGTGGAGAATATAAGTCCCTATAGCTAGTAGACTTTACCTAGAAATCAGTTATGGAGCTTAGAGATCTAGTTTGAGTTCGTAGGTTCTCCATTTAGATTGGCTAAGATCAACAAGATGGAACTTCTTATAAGGATCGCAACTGTAGGAATCATATAACAATTTTTCACGTCTCTAATATATGTATCTTCTTCTAGGGTGTAATACCCGAGCATATCACCTATCTGACACCTCTCCTTTCTTTATCAGTACTAGTTGACTCCAGTATCAATACTTTTTAAATGTTACCCGGACATTCTCGCCAACAATATGAAAAAACTGATTATGTTAACAACCAGCTTTAGTAACCGTCCGTGTCAAAATGAATGCTCCAGACAGATTTGAGTTGTTTATATTACCCGATGGGGTTGATAAGTAAGTAGATGCAGTGGACCCTATGAGTGCTACAGGTTATTAGTGAGCAATACGACTAGGCTAAGAAGCAAAACTCTAGACTAAGAAGCAAACTATTAGACAAGAAGCAAAACTCTACTAGGAAACACATCTTTGACTCTTTTATCTTCATACTAACTGGTAGGATCAAAATCACTCCCGACACCAAGGTCCCCAACGCCGCCATCATAAAAATCGAGAGAGAAGACCACACGCTCGCCAACTTATTAAGAGCTCAGTTATTGAAGGACGAAAAGGTTCTCTTTGCTGCCTACAAAGTCGAGCATCCTTTGTTTGCCAACTTTGTGCTTAGAATCCAGACCGAAGACGACTATTCTCCAAGAGAAGCACTTAGAAATGCATGCTCTGGATTAATTAGTGATTTGGATATCATCAAGACCAGGTTCAAGGATGAATGGGCCCTTAAGTCGTTGTTAAACACCAACGAAGATGATTATTAGATGATTATTAATGATGATACTGATTAATAATGATGATTTAGTGATGATAGTAGTGATTGTTAGTGATGATAGGAGTCATTGTTAGAGATTATTGGTGTTTAAATACTCGGTATCTGTGACCACTGACGACCGCTGGTCGATTTTTGGCTATTTTAGTGACTATTCTAGCTGTTTTCAGTGATTCTGATTGTTTATTGAGAAGACTCTTCACAAATATACCGACAAATTGTCGGATTGTCGTACTAGCGATCACGATCATCATTCATCAACAGATCATACAACCTCCATGTATAGTAGCACGATTCTCTGTATAATAAATATAAGTTACAATGAGTATCTATGTAAATTGAAATAGAGCACTAGATGGAACTGGTAGAAAATATTGGTGGATCTCCAGAAGTTCATGTCTCCAATAGTTCATGTCTCCACTTATCATTAGTCTACGACTCGATTCTCAACTAGCTACAAATTCTAGAATTCAGATTATATTATAGTATATGGTCGTGAGAGAGAGCGAGTGACTAAGTCACTGCTATTCAGCAAGACAGAGATGCAAATGGAGAAGATCTAAAGGTGTCTAGTTGATGCATTTATATGAATGGTTATACCACATTAGCAATGAAGTAATACAGTTTTATGAGAGTAGAGTAAGATTCTTGATCTTAGGTTGAAAGCCTGAGAGAGTTGGAGCTGTGATAACTGAGTGGATGTTCCGAGTTCTTGAGTTAGAGATCTCTAGACATCTCTAGACATCTTTTTATGAGTATTGTCCAGATATCTAAAGACTCCCAAGATCTCCATTTTCTCTAACTTAAGAACGGACGATTTTGGGTATGAATTTGAGGAGCTCTCTCCGATTTATCATGGAATTTCTCTCTATTCCTTGAAAGCTTTTCTCTTTATGGCTTCCTTGATAACTCCGATTTTTTCCAAACAATTAGGAACCTCTTCCTCAGGGAAGTTTCCTTGTTTTATAATCAAAATGAGTGGGTGTGTTTGGGTGAATCTGTTGGGAGAAATGTGAGTGATGGCCAAACCAGACTTCGAAATACAGATCTTGTGATGGTCCTTGAAGTTGAATTGGAAGTTTCCATTGGTCATTTCAAACATGATGTATTCGGAGGTTCTGGTGTATCTTCTTAAGAATACCGTCTCCTTTCTTTCTTCGTTTTCGCTGACTTTCGATAAGTTGCTGTTCATGTACTTTGCAAAGAAATCAACAATGTCCAATTGCCTCTTGGCCTGGGTTGGAGGATGGTTGCTGGAGTTTTCAATGCATGTCCATCCTTCGTTTTCGTGGTAAATCAATTCCAAGAACTTTTCTGAGTTGTGAAGTTTCAAAATTGTATTTTCATCGTTGAATAAGACCCCGATATCATCGTTGTTTAGCTGGTACGAGAATCCGTATTTATTGGAGTAGTCGACCCATTTGCTGATTAAGATTGGGTTTTCGCATCTTGGGAGTTCCAAGGTATCAATGGACTCGTGTTTGGAGTATTCCAAGCGTCTCATGTTTTGGTATGACTCGAAACATATCTGGTTCAATCTTTTGATTGTTGTGGAGTAGTTGCTGTTGAAGTTGACTCTTCTCGAAGCTTTGCCGATTTTGGTTGGGTCCACCTCCTGGTATTTGTTTTTGGTATCGTTTGGAGAGAGAGATTGGGGTAATAATGCTCTTGGTTGTTCTGAATGCAAGTCTGATCTCAAGATTTCCACTGGGTTCTTGCTCTTTGGAGTGTAGATTCCAGAGTTGGATTTTGTGTTTGTGAAGTTGATTGCCGATTGAGCCTTGGATATTTGTTCCAAGCCGTCTGGAGTAGCGTTCAAACTTAGTTCGTGGGTTTTGTCTGGGAATGAGCCCTTGAACCAATCGTAGCTCAAGATTTCATGTATAGTGGGTCTGTTCAAAGGATTTAAACTTAATAAGTCTTTGATCAAAGTCTTGGCTTCGTCAGATATTGGTTTGTCGACGGGGAAACTATACTCAGTCTTCTTGATTCTTTCGTAGATGACTTGGACGTCTTTGGCTTGGAATGGTGGCTTGCCGACCAATAACGCATACATCATGATTCCAATAGCCCAAATATCCACTTCAAAACTGTGTCCGGTAGTCTTGCCGCCCAATACTTCAGGTGCAATGTAATTTGGGGTCCCACAGATGGTGTACTTTCTTGAATCTGTGGATGGTAACACCGAAGCCAAACCAAAATCACCGATTTTCAAATTCATATCTGGATCGAAAAAGATATTTCCAAGTTTTAAATCTCTGTGGATAACTCTTCTTGAGTGCAAGTATTTAATAGCACCGACAATCTGGACCATGAAGTATCTAACTTCTGGCTCAGAGACTCTTTTTCTAGTCTTCAACAATTCCATCAACGACTGGTTGGGACAGATTTCTAACAAGATGTACACATTAACATCGTCTTCAAAACAATCAATGAAGTTGACGATGTTGGAGTGCTTTAAAGACTTGTGGATTTTGATCTCCGATAACAATTTGGTTTTGGTTTTTTCATTCTTGATGGATGCCTTGGCAACCGTTTTAGCAGCATAGATTTGTCCAGAGGCATCTTTCATCTGGAAACAACGGGCAAACCCACCTTCTCCAAGAAAGTTTCCACGACGATAGTCTCTACCGTTTCGTGTTCTGACAATGGATGGTGGAGTTTTACATAATGCAGATAATTTTTCCTTCTTCTTTTTTGGTTTTGCAGAGTCAGGAACTGATTTGATGGGGGTTATGTTTGAGCGGATATTGAGTTGCGCCGTGTTGAGTGGTTGAAGGGGTTGAGGACGAGACATGGTGAATGATTATTAGTAGATCGTCAGTTAGATGAAGATTAAACTAGTCTGTTTAGATAAATCTTGTTAGATTTGTTTTGTTAAATTAATCTTGTTTGATTAGTCTTGTTTGATTAGTCTGTATAGATAGTTAGTCTAGGGTCAGGAATAATCTTAGAAGTCTAGGTAGTCTAAAATATTAGGTAGGCTAAGTATTAGTCTTCGGCCAAAGTAATCTTTTAGGTAGTCTTGTTTCGATAATCTTATCTACTCGAGGCAAGTTATCTAATTATTCTATGATTTTCCAATCAGAGAGGCTTCTTCTGATAGACTCGTTCAGACTCAATTAGTTCACTCCTTTAGCAGAGATGTGTTGTATTCTGTGGTGAATACTTTTTCTATCGCTCGTCGGGTAATTCTCAAGAATTACTGGCTACCAAAGGTGCAAAATGTTGACGATACTTCACTTGAATTTAACTTGTAAATTCAACAAATCGTTTCAATATAAGTATTGGCAGCTTAAGAGTTGATGGTTTCTTCAATATTTTCATCCATTCTAGAACGGTCAAAGTTGTTTATGTGTTTCCTGTTTGGGTAGAAAGGTAAATAATCGCATTATTTACTAATATTGTCGGAATAGGAAATCGCGAGTCACGTGAATTTCTTGAATAGTTATAGTAGACGTATTGATCCGCTAGAGAAGGTGGGACAGTTGGTGGGGGAAGCGTAAGGGAAGTGGGAGTGATGCTTTACTCTCCTCTACTACAGTGTATCTTCCCATTAGTGCTACATTACGATCCCTCAGATTAATCACCCAACTCCTATGTTTGATGTGGAACATATTTTTAAATCGGCCAAATGAGGCATACACATAGACTGCCTAACGCAAATTCAGATCGACCGTTTGGTTAAATGTGTCGGTGTGTATGTACCGATATAACAACACTCTAGCCTACAGTTTAGCGAGCATGTATTATGTAATTAGATATGACAATAGCAATCTCGTGCTATGATGTGGACTATTAATCCGATATGGAGTATCTATCGTGTGTCCGATATTTCCCCAATGCCCGAGGAGTATCTCCTGATATCTTCATGGCTATTATATCTTATCTCGGAGATTATAGCAATCTCTGGACTTGTAGGAATCACTGGACCCTTTGGGAATCATAATAAACTAACTTGAGCTGGGGAAAGACGCAATAATCTAGAGAGCCTCGCATTACGTCGTGGAGGGGTGAGGTGATTTATTCCTCAAGCGACCTCTAGAGTTCATAACTCGGTTATAGATAGAGTTAAGATTACGGTGGGTATTAATGTAGCCATAACCATTTTGAAATGAAGATGTTATAAATTTCTAGACTAAATTGAGTATTTCACTATATTGAGAATTTCACTATATTTCACATATTTCACTTTATATCATAGAGTATTCACACTATAAAGATGTTTACTCTATCTCTCACCATTTCATTATATTCTCGCTCTAGCCTTGATATAGTACATGTATTAATTAAGAAGAATGAATAATCTATGGTGTGATCATGGCGGATTTCCGGGCCACCGTAAATTCGATACTATGATGAAAAGTCAGTTAGAACTGAGAGATCGTTGAATCTGTGAAACATGTTGACGAGTTGACGAGTTGACAAGTTGACTAGTTACCAGTTTATAGGGTCTCTGTGAAATAGCAAAGTACCACTTGGCTAGCTAATTTCCAGGTATTCTCTTTGTTCTATGAAATATTCATATATCAATTTGTTAGTTAACCATAAAAATGGTATCGATATTGTTATTCTGTATCAAATATCTGTATCAAATAGCAAACTACCTGTTCGATTGATACTTCAAATATTCAAGCATGCCACTTTCAAATTAAAGTCTCAATTTGTTCTTCTACTATCATTTACAATTCTTAATTCAAGTATCCCTTACAACCAGGAGCCCCACAAAGACATCTGATACGTTCAGCATCGTTTGTTTCTCTCTCAAACTTATAATCATACGTCAACTCTTCGTTAGCGTCAATGTCACGCAATGCGTAGATTACAATTCTCTTGGATCCCTCAACTTTGATGATTTTAGCTGTACAACTTGGATTACAACAATGGTTGATGAACCGGGCAATTCCTCCTTTCTTGGTAGCATCGACAACGGTATTTTCGTCGATTCTGAAAAGATATGAAGACCCAATCCCCGTTTTCAAATAGCTCTTTTCTCTATGTTCGGCCACTTGTTGTCTGATACTTTCTCCCACGTACTCAATGATCATTTCTTTAGCAGCAATTGGTTCCAACGCATACAATCCCCAGTTGTGGATGGCAGACCGCGCGAACGATACTGGTTTCTTTCTCTTTGTTAATGTGTTCAACGATAAGACTTCAGTTTCGGTCCCGATTTGTGCAGTAATATCTGCAGCAAACCTTCTATTGTTGGCTCTATTGACACGAGAACTTTGTACTGAGTTGTTATTGTTAGCTGAATTTCCACTGCTGGAATTTGCCTGTCCACTTGCGGCAGGAGTATCGTCATCGTCATCTCCTTCGTGTTGAATAGTTTTAAGTGGCTTGTGAATTTTACGACGGTGGGGCAAATACTCGATCTTCGCTGCGTCGGGAATCTTCTTGTATCCCTCGCTCTTGAATGCACCGGATCTTGATTCCAAGTGTGAACCAAGCACTTCAATCAAGTCCACATCCTCGGCAATTTCTTCGGAAGCACTCTTGAGATCCATCTGTTTCCATGCCCAGTAGTCAATATTACTTATCGACGACGGCTTGACCTCTGCTTCTTCCAAGACCTGTGTTGCATATTTCAAATCTTCTTTGTCCTTTATTAAATCCTGGAATCTGTCCAAGTCAAGGACATCAGTAGGCAAGAATGGAGTTTCAGCAAACACTGTGGATACTTCTTCTGTAGGTTGATATTTGGCTTCGTAGAGCGAATAGTCGATTTCCATCTCATCTTCTTTACTATCTTCAAGCGCTACTTCTGTTTGTGGTTCTGCTTCTGTTTCTGCTTCTGTCTCTGCTTCCTCTTCCTCCATTTCTTCATCAGAAGATGTTTCGTACAAGAAAGACTTTTGAAGGTCGGTCTTTTGCTTCTTGGCCGGCTTCAAATCGCTAGAGGTTCTGTCTCTCTTGGTAGCAACGGGTGTAACAGACCTACTTCCCTCTTCGTCATCGTCTTCGTCAGAATCATGATCGTAATTAAGTGCATGTTGCATTGGAATCATATTCTTTTTGAGATTAGGCTTAGGTTTGGTTCTGATTGCCTCGGGTTTTCTCTTAAATGAAGGTAAGCTCTGCTTGAGTTGGTCTTGTTGCTGTTGACGTTGCTTGGCAAGAAGTGACATAGCATTTTGCTTCAATTGCGTAGACGTGCTGACTGCTGAAACATTGGCTGCCTTTGTCATAGCTTCTTTGGCCCTGAATTCTTCAACCAATTTAGGATACTTGTCATGACTCAATAAATCAAGAACCACAGGGGCTATGACTCTCTCTCTGATATCTTTGGCCAAAAACAATTGAAATTCTTTGATCAACATGTTGGTAGCTTCTTCAACAGCATCATTCTTTTTGGAATCAAACTCAGTATCTTCCAGGGTAGAGCTCTTGGGAGTCTCACATCCTTCTGGTACTGCAAGCTCCATGAACATTTTGTATTCATAGAATTTCTTCCCGTCCTCATTCAAAAAACACTTCTCACATTCTGTGATAGAATTAAATACAATGTAGAAACCAGTTCTATCCGACAAGACTCTTGTCCAGTCGTATTTATTGAGTGCACGCTTCATATCCTGAGCGGAGATTCGTTTTGTAGACACGTACTTGTCCTGAATCAAAATGTATGGTCTGTCTTTGATGTATTTGTTGAGATCTTTGGGCAAAAAGACCCCAGAAACCACCTTATTATTATGTCTGATGGACAATGTGGTAGTATTTGGAGGATATTTGGAATTGGAAGAGGGTCTAGACTCTTCAGCTTTCTTGAGTTCTTCTTTCTTTGCTTCGTCTCGCTTCTTCTGTTCTGCAAGCTCGCGCTTTCTTTGCTCTGCAAGTTCTAGACTCTTTTTACGATCTTCTTCTTCACGTTTGGTTCGTAAAGCCAGTAATTTGTCCTGTGCAACCTTGACTTTACGATCAAGAAGTTCGTTTTCGTGATCGTTGAGACCGATTTTCAACTCCACCCCATCGATTTTGGGGTTATCAGATTTCACACTCTGGATTAACTTTTTGGCTAAGCGCATGGCTTTTTCGGGATTGCCTTGGAACTTAAATGTCGCCACTCCTAACGGAACTGCATTAATGGGATCATTGAAGAACTTCATATCTTTAATAGGGTCTCCATAACTTTTCAAGAAGTTTGTCAAGTATACTTCACTAGCTGAAATTGGCAAGTCCCACAAAACAAGCTCAGTTTGTGGTGCTGGGCCCAACGAGTCCTTGTCGAATACAAATTTGGGTTGTGGTAATTGTTTGAATGGAAATTTCTTTGATCTTTTGTTTGGTTTTTGGAAATATTGGGAAATATTGGTTCTCCTTGGATCTGTTGAAGCAGAAGACGACTCCCCAAAGAAATGGATCTTCTTAGACATGGATTTTCCATTATTATTGGCGGAAGTGTCAAGTTCGTAAGTCACCATGTAATTTTTTGTGGTATCAACGGGTCGTGAAAACTTTAAATCTCGATGGAAATCAATATGATGCAACAACTTGGTGAATTTCGAATCGTTGGGATTCTCACCTGTCTTGGGATCAGTTCCCTTTATTAAGTTCTGGCCCTTGGGTGTTGTTTTAGAATGTGTAGAGCTCATCGAACTAGGCATGGACGGTACAGGTTCAGGTTTAGAATATCTACTATCGCGTCCGTTAGAGCCTCTGTCAAACGACCCATTTTCGGTATATGATCTCTCATCATCTCTATACGACTTCTCCTCTCTGTTCGACTTGAAATCGTCATTGAATCGATTAAAATCCTGTCGATACGACTTATCTTTATATCGACCGTCTTGGTAGCCCCGATGGCCGTACTTTCTACCGTAAGACATGGTAGTTGTTTTGAAACACGATTCTTTGTAATAGCACTAACTATACACTAACTTCGTGTGACTAGACAACAACCGCGTAGCAACGTGAAAGAGTCTTATGAAAGAGCGGTAATTTTATATTTACCGGTATCTCGTTCGGATGGACCACTTAATACTGCGTTCTAGAAGAGTCTGGAGATATTCGCTGGTCAACGGTACAAGAAGAATTATTTTCATCCCATGGAGATCTGTCAATTTCTGTTATGACTTGAATTTTTGGACAATATGCAGGATTGTGATATTTACTACTACAAGTACGATTTCAGAATAAATATATTGAATATAAACGTAGAGGAGCGAGAAACGAGAACGAGATGCAAAGGGAGGTTAGGTCGGAACGGAAGTGAAGGTTTTAGATGAAAGTTTGTGATTTGAAGTGGATGTTGATGAGTATGATGGAGCAGCTTTGGTCCGTAAATTAGATACAGTATGATATGCCACTTTAGTCTGTGATATGCTACTTCAAATATAGGCAGTTTGCACCTACTTCGTCCTAATGTGTTTCAATGGACCTGCAGAATGATAGAAGTTTGCAGAATAGTCCTTCTTTCTAAAGTGTCTAACTTTTGGTTCTTGAATATAATGATCCCAACCTTGGCCAGTGGCAAAGTTAATGGCAGCTTCCTTGGTATCGAACTTCATAATAGTTCCTTGCATGTAATCGGCAGAACCTTGGTACCCCATCAAGTCATTTTCCCACCTGTTGCCTTTTCCTAACACATCCCAGTCCAATTTCCATGATGATCCATTGTGGTTGGCAGATTGTGTGGCTGGCTTTGCTTCTTTGTAGATTCTTACAACTCTGGATGTAACTAATTCCTTTGGTGCTCCGGACACAATCATCTTGTTGCTTTCTGGGACATGTTCCAAAACATTTGGAACTTGTTTATTTTGCAACATCATGCAACTACTCGAGAATGAGCGTGCGATGTTGACATTTTTCATCATATTTCTAGATAACATTGTGTATTCTCTTATAGTAATTGGTACCAGTCTCAATCTCAGTTATTATTTCGAAATCCTCTGGTTGGCCAAAAAAACGATGGAAAAAGTTACCCGGAATTGGGTTTGCACGACTTATGCTTCCAGTGAATTGAATATGTAGAACTATTACTACTAGAGTTGATTCAACATAGGAGATTAACCAGATAGAGGGTATTAGTGAATAATTGATATTATATACAACTCGATAGTAAAGATCAACCATTCTTTCTATTTACAATTGGTTATATATTTATTAGATAGAAGCGACCTGGTCAAGTCGCCATCTTATGACAAGAGAAGTATCAGTATTATTCATACGTTCTGGAATATTCACTCTTTTGTCTTCATTATCTAGTATTCATTCTCCACTTCACTCTCTGTCTTCATTCTCTGGTCTTAATTCTGCCATCTCTCTATATTCAAAGTAGTGTGTATACCGCGTTATTTGTAGATCTTAACTCATTGAGAACTAACTAACAGTCTGAGAAGGAGAGTATGAGCAATTCACAATTAAAACAGTCATTACGCGATATTATCCCGACTTTGGAAGGTATATTTCCAACCGAGGTGATATCTTGCGCTGATACACTTTATCTGTTGAGTCTACAGCAAAAACCAGTGTTGGCGAATCGAGCAGAAATCGGACGGTATCATATATGTGCATACTTGGCAGCAGAGAAGTATCAAGAGGCACTAGGACTCCCAGAACCTAGCTTGACGAAAATTCCACTTCAACCCAAAGTAGCGACGAAATTGCTCGATGACTTTAGGGAGAATCTATTATTTCAAATCCGGTCTGCTACGTCAACACCACGATCTAGTCCTAGAAAAGCCAAGAGTACCTATTCAACGCCAATATCGACTCCAACTAGAGTGAGGGACTCTCAGGCCACGACGAACACCCCTAAAATCAGTTCACCATTGAAAAGATTACAGGAATTACGCGATAGTACGCCTAAACGACAGAAACCAAGCGAATTCAAAGACGTAGAATCTCCTTTCAACCCCAAAGCGACTTCTCAGTCACCTTCACAGTCTTCACAATCCCTGCCATCGAAGAAACCGGTGTTATATAAATATGACCGTAAACATGTTACGATCGTTGACTTCATATCCTTCGCCAACAATTTCTTTGTTCCCAGCACCATCACACCAAGAATGGTGGAAACATTTCTTGTACATCGTCATAAGTTTGCCAAAAAGAGTGAGTGGCTCTTGGCTTGCGGTATGGTTCATGCCGCCTACACACGTATCAATCATACCTTACTTCTGAAAATGGGTGCAAAACTGCAATTGAACAACCAACTCTTTCAGTATCAGAAAGGAGGTTTAATGAAGAAGAATATGCAACTTTGGAATGATATTGTGGATGATTGGATCAAACAGGAACCTTGGATTCTTGATCTCGAACAGCAGTATATGTATCAAAACCTTTCCAAAGAGGAATCTAAATTATCGCAAGAAAAAGAAGCACGAATTGGACCCGGTTGGGAGTTGATGGCAGATTTCGGAGCAATGATCACTGGTGACATTCTCTACGACTCAAACCATCAAAACGATTACTATGACACTTGGACTGGTAGAGTGCTTTCCCAGTTGTGAAAAATTTACCCGGACATCACCACCCATTTTTTCGTGAGAGCATCAGATTAAACTCTATTATGTAATTTTTCACGCTACACTTTATAGACCTCTTAGACGACTAACTAGACCAACTGGGCGAACTCGACCACCAAACGATCATTCAGAGGACATTACACGCTTGTTAATATTCCTGCTTGTGATACATATTATAATATTTAGGTTGCTAATAACATCGCAGAATAACCAGTAAGGTCATAATGTCTAAAAGAAGATTATCATACGAAGAACCAAATGGAAAAAGACGAGTAGAGAAGGACGAGGACGAGGACGAGTTGCTTGATTACTCTGACTCGGCAGAATCTGCGCTCTTTGACGAACCAGTTTCAAGCAATAGTAATAAGTGGCAAGAAACCATCACCAAGGTCGTAAACTGTGTGGTGTCGATCCAGTTCACACACGTAAGTAATTTCGATACCGAATCGGCCATAGTTAGTGAAGCCACTGGGTTTGTGGTTGATGCTGAGCGTGGGTTGATTTTGACAAACAGACATGTTGTAGGTCCAGGACCCTTCACTGGATATGTTGTGTTTGATAATCACGAAGAGGCGGTGGTTAAGCCTATATTCCGTGACCCTGTCCACGATTTCGGGTTCTTACAATTTGAACCCAAGGAGGTGAAGTATTTACAGTTGACCCAGCTCAACTTGAAACCAGATTTGGCCAAGGTTGGAACTGAAATCAGAGTCGTGGGTAATGATGCTGGTGAAAAGTTGTCTATCTTGGCTGGTTTCATCTCCAGATTGGATAGAAATGCTCCTGATTACGGTCTTCGTACTTATAATGATTTCAACACCGAATATATTCAAGCAGCTGCATCGGCATCGGGTGGATCATCGGGATCTCCTGTTGTGAATGAAGATGGTGAGGCTGTAGCACTTCAAGCAGGTGGATCTTCCGAAGCATCTACTGATTTCTTCTTGCCAGTATACCGTCCATTGAGAGCTTTGAACTGTATTCAAGAAGGAAAACCAATAACAAGAGGTGATATCCAAGTGGAATGGCTGTTGAAACCTTACGACGAATGTAGGAGGTTGGGTTTGACATCCGAAGCTGAAAGGAAGGCAAGAGAATTGTTTCCCAACAAGATTGGTCTCTTGGTTGCAGAATTTGTCTTGCCAGAGGGGCCTTCGGATGGCCTTATCAAGGAAGGTGACACTTTGATCTCCATAAATGACGAACCTATTGCTACTTTTATCAAGGTCGATGAAATCTTGGATGAACACGTTGGTGTTGATGTCAAATTCACCATCCAACGTGGAGGTGAGGTAATCACTCAAACCATCAAGGTGGGTGACTTGTATTCTATTACGCCAGATAAGTACGTTGACGTTGCCGGCGCCTCTTTCAACGACTTATCATACCAGATCGCAAGATGTTACTGTATTCCTGTCAAGGGTGTTTACATCAATGATGCCTCTGGCTCATTTGAATTACCAACTGGTGAAAAGAACGGATATATACTAGAAACTCTCGACGACAAGCCAACTCCGAACTTGGAGACATTTATTGAAGTAATGAAGGGAATCCCAGACCGCCAAAAGGTTACCATCAGTTACCGTCATGTCGCTGAGTCTCATACTGAATATGTTCACGTCATCTATATCGAAAGACACTGGCAGTCGACCTTCAGATTGGCCACGAGAAACGACTCCACTGGATTATGGGATTTCACAGATATTCAAGAGAAACCTTTGCCTCCTCTCGAACTTGAGCCTCAAAACGCCAAGTTCATTGATCTCCCTTTCAATGGGAAGGATAAGGAAGGCTGTTCGTCGCTCGTAAGATCCTTTGTTCAGGTGAGAACGGTTGCGCCTGTTCCTATGGATTGTTATCCTTTTAGGAAGGAAATTTGCTACGGTGTGGTTGTTGACTCCACTAACGGATATGTTTTGGTGTCGAGGAGATTTATTCCTCACGATATGTGTGACATTTTTGTGATTTTTGCTGAGTCTATTGATGTTCCAGGAAAGGTTGTGTTCCTTCACCCTAACCAGAACTATGCAATCGTTAAATACGACCCTAAGTTGGTTCTTGCCGACGTCAAGACTCCTAAGTTTAGTGAGAAACCATTGAAGAGAGGTGACAAGACATATTTCATTGGTTACAACTACAACTTGAGACTTGTTACTGAAGATGTTCGTGTTAGTGCCATCTCTTCCCTTAACATTCCAGCGACCACTCCTTCTCCACGTTACAGAGGTACCAATCTCGAATGTGTTATACTCGACAGTAAGCTTTGTCAAGAGTGTGATACTGGTATTTTGGCCGACGACGATGGAACTGTGCGTTCTTTCTGGATCACATACTTGGGAGAAACAACCTGTGATATGAATGATCGTGTTTACAGGATGGGTTTGGACGTCACTGACATCTCGAAGGTTATTGAGTTATTGAAGAATAACGAAGTTCCTGAGAACTTAAGAATCTTGGACGCTGAGTTCACTTCCATGACTGTTTTGCAAGGAAGAACCCGTGGAGTATCACAAGAATGGATCAGCAAGTTTGAAGAAGCTTGTGACGATGAAATCAAGTTGTTGAGCGTAGACCGTGTTTCTGCTGCTCGTGCCAAACAGTCCGTTAATCCTTTGAAAACTGGAGATATCATTTTGTCCGTCAACGGATCTATTATCAAGACCATGAGAGACCTCCAAATCATGTATGAACATGAAAGTTTGGACTTCAAGATCATCAGACAAAAGAAAGAGATGAATATCACCGTGCCTACGATTGAAACTTCGACCATCAACACTTCACACCTTGTGTTCTGGTCTGGATCCATCATCCAAGCTCCACACTTTTCAGTCCGTCAATCGATGGAAAAAATCCCTTCAGAAGTGTTTGTTACACGCAAGAGTGCTGGTGGACCGGCCAATCAATATGGCATTGCATCTAATAGTTTCATCACGCATGTTAACGACAAAGAGACTCCAGATCTTGATAGTTTTGTTGCTCTCGTCAAAGATATTCCCGACAATACCTACGTCAAGTTACGGTTGGTGTCGTTCGACAACGTTCCTTTTGCTACGTCGATCAAGATCAACTATCACTACTTTCCAACTTCCGAATTGAAAAGGGGACCTGACGGATGGAAAGAATTCGAGCATAAGGAGAATAAGTAGAGTTAGAATATACAGATAAAATAGGACCAGCGAGTCTAAGTAGAGTATATATTACTATGTACAGATAATGGAAGTAATTATGGACAATAACGACATAATCGAGAGAATCGGGGTGTGGAGTATATTTTAAGGAAGGGATATTCAATCTGGAGACAATGAGTACTTGTTTTACCAGGTAGTGAACAAGATTCCTAACAGTACTGGTGGGTTAATATTTGGTGGGTCGAAGTTCTATGGCATAAACTTTTGAAGCTTCTTTAAATGTCCTCCTCTGTCGCCTACCTTAATGAAAGAATCCAAATGACGCAAGGATGAAGAGCTGAACCCTCCATTACCGTGGTTTCTTCCAGCCTGTTTTCTCTTTATACCAGTTCCAGTTTTGATAAATCTTTTAGCAGCAGCTTTGTGAGTCTTCATTTTAGTTCTTGTTTGTATTAATGATATTACCGGCTTCTTTGCCACTACTCTAGTAGCATATTGGAAGAATGAAGTGAACATTTTGGTGGTTGGTGTGGATTCTGTCTCGTGAAAATTCTATTCTAGTGAAAATTCTATACTGATCAAATTTTAGTATTGAACGACATTTTAACGACATTTTTAAGTATACTTGTTGAATATTATGGGTAACTACTGGGTAAAATTACTAGTTGAAATTACGGAGAATTCGTATATTATATAGTGGGGCTATTTCAGGTAATTCTACATGTTAACTTGATTACTAGAGGCAATTTTGGTCAATATTCCACTAGATGAATCTACCGAGTTAGTGTACTGCATATAGTGGAGAAAACACTCCCAGGCCTCAATAGTTAGATTATTTTCAGCTTTTAATACTTAGAAAACTATGAGCGAAGCTGCTAGGAGTAACCCCATCAAGGAGCGACATATTGAAGCTGCGAGGAGTAACCCCAACTTAACCTCTAAATAATGTGATCTAGAGTGAGTTGTAATAAAGCTTTGCATGTTTAATACAGCGATCAGGATGACATCCTGGGACAGAACTTTTGAGTAGCTTGATTAAATTTGTCCAAGAACAATTCCGATCTTTCCAAGCGTTTCTTCTAGAACTCTCTTTCTACTCTAGTCGCCTGTACTAATATTTCTCCAGTTCTAAACTTCCAGAAGGATCTAGTAATGGGGAATAGGTCTTGTGTTTCGTTATTGTGAACTGTGTAGGTGAACTGTTGAGCTCTCGGATGTATCTTTGGTGATACAGAGTAACACGAGACTCGTTATCTGTTAAAGTATTCTTACTTTCATTTGTCCTAGAAACTGCTGATAGAAGCTGACGAAGCCACTGATATTTTGTGGATAAGATAATATTCAAGAGATAATGTACCAATGCGCATTAATTTATTCATACCAATTATGAACAAAATTTTGATAATAAAACAATGTATCATCGGTTTCTATGTATAAATTCTCTGGCAATGTATCAAACAAGCAGACAACTTTCAAATAATTGAGTATTATTTTTTTTAACAATAGTTATATTAGGTGAGACATTTATGCCACTTAAAATATTCGTTTTTTGATTGACTAACTCTTCTTCTTCGATTCAAGTAGATTGGGCCAGTTATTGTGACATCACTTATGGATCTTGGTGCTTTTCCTTTACTGTGGCTTTTCAAAATTCGTTGCATAGAGTTTTGCAGTTTTAGGTTTTATAAAGAGAATTATTATTTTTTTTTGTTTACAAAAAAGAGATGTACGATTAAATGAATTTAATAATGGATTTTCTTGAACTAATAAAAGCTACGGTTATAAAGTTGCTATTTCTAAGATATAAGTTTTCAGATTGGCTTTCATTTTGTTTAGAGTCAATTATAAAATTCAATCCATTTTCCAACACTTATTTTCAACTTGCATAACTACCATTTAAATATATGATATGCCAAAATTATAAGATGCTTTTCAATAGGTATAGCAAAGTATTAAACAAAATCATATTAACAAAGACCATATGGCAATATCCATCGATTTTTGACATTTATTTTGCATTGTCCTTAATCTCGATCACACTAGTCAAGGTATCAACAATTGTCTTTTCATAAGGTAAATATTTAAAACCAAGAATATCGTTAGTGATGTGATTATCAGGTTTGACTTTCACATTAGCTTTTAAAGTAGCCCCCGACCCCGGAGTACCAATAGGAAGACGTTTAGCATAATCTTTTGGACCTTTTGCATGATAAACATCCAAGAAATCTTGCGAGCAATAGTCACCAGGAGTGATCAAAAGTCTATGACCATCTGATTCACTGATTTCTATAGCATCGATATGGGCTTTTGCAACATCGCGAACATCAACATAGAATTGAACATCTCCTGGAGGAACATAAGAAGGATCTTTAGGATCAATGAGCTTAAGAAACAACGCATTTGAGGTATTGAGATTCTTGAGAGTAATATCATTGATGACAGGGCCAAAAACAAGAGGGACACAAATAGTACTCAACGCAAAAGGATTATTCTCCTCTTTAATAAAGTCCCAAGCTGCACGCTCAGCAAAAGTTTTTGAAGCCATATAACCATTAAGAGGATTTTCTTGGGCTTCAATATAAGTGACAGGATTCCAACTTTTTTCGGTAAGAATTGGATCAGGAGAGTTATGCACGGAAGCATAAGACGAAAGAACAACAACTTTTTGAACTTTGTTTCCAAATTTTTTAGCTGCTTCCAAAACACTTTTAGTACCTTGAATTGCTGGAATAAGTAACTCTTTTTCAATATCCTTCACGTCGAAATGGAATGGAGAAGACGTATGTAAGACATAGTCAATATCTGGATGCTTCCGAAATACTTCTTCAAATGATCCAGGCAATGATATATCTGCAACATGCTCAAAAGCAATATCAGCGTCTGGGTATTTTTCCTTTATAAAATCAGCACGCGAAACATTCCGTAAAGTACCTACTACAATGTACTTGTTCTTGACAAGCAACTCAAGAATATGGGCTGCAATGAACCCTGTTATACCTGTAAGTAAAACCTTTGACATAGTGATAAAATAATATTCAACATAGCTATTGATTGTCTTTACTTACTTTTCTTGCTACGGAATGTTGAAATGTGCAAACTATGAAGTTTAAGTACGTTTTATTTCCACTATATTCTATTTTTACTCCCTAAAGGATACGGATTTAACGGGTATTTATCAATTTTTAAAAACTGTATAGTGGTACCGCCCCGAACATTGTTTGTACCGTTATTTCGGGTAGCACTGCTGTCAATTAAATTAAAATTAGCATTGATTTGGTGATTACCAACAGCATCTGCAATACCTCGTGAATCGTCAATGTTCCCAATTCTTGTGTACCTATAATTATTTGAGACATTTTGGTAAAATAAAACAAGTGTATCAGAACCATAAAGCACTATATCACCTGCATAAATAAAGTTTAGAACGCTTTCGTTTGTTGGTATCGCTAAAGATAAGTCGCAATGTTTTTCAACACCATTTAGCTCTGACATTTCAAGATTCAAAGGTAAATGAGACCTAAAAGCCAAACCGGATGGATTGTCAGCTATTGAAACATTGAAATCAAAAGAACCAATTGCTAATTGGATAGTTCCCTCAGAACTACTACTCGATGACATCTTTTACCTGTTACTTATGAATTGAATCTTAAAATGATTTATCCGTGTTGTGTAAAAACAAATTCAAGGCTGTAATTTTATCAAATGAAATAACTAATGAAAATTTGGATCTCATTAAAGCAACCCTGGTCATAGATATTGTTGAATCAGCTCAATAATTCATTCACATGTTCCCTAAAACTTTCTTGAGTAAGTGCATTCGTTGAACCCACAATATTTCCCGCGGGATAATATTCGCAAATTGTGTATTGTCTCCAAGCATTATTACATAAAACGATGGCACATCCAAGTTCCACTGTATCGTCCCATATCAATTGAGTAAAATGACCAGTTTCCTCAGTGAATCCAGGATTTTGATAGTCATAGAGGTCAATTTCATTATACCACGCATTCAATGGATCATATGCACCAACGTATCCAGCAGCTAAGTTTTCTCCGTATGGCCCACCGGAGTGGATAAGTTGAACATTGTCGCAACTAAAGTTGCTTGCTGCGTAATCGACTGCAAATTGTGTGAGCTCACTGTTCCAAGTCATGTTAGGTGCCCCATGTAAAGAACGGAGTTGGTTATGTCGAATAAGCATTTGTTGTTGAAGGTCATCTAGATCCTGTGTTGGCACTGTGGATCCAACAGATGAAGATGTGCTGGTGGTACTTGCAATGTTACTTGTAGTTGGAGTTGAAGAAGTAATAGATATCGTACTAGGCGTTCGTGTTTGCGATTCACTTCCTGTTGTCGGAATCGTGGAATATTCAGATGGTGCTTGTATATTAGCCGAGTTATTCAAAGACCGATTTCTTGTAACGACAATGTATACAGTAACTGGAATTGCTCCTACTACCAAAAGTACCATGCATACTACAAGAGACATCCAAAAAGCCCTTTTTCCTGTCAAACGTTTTCTGTTGCCCATCGCTATATGAGCAAAAGCAGAAAATAAATATCAACAATAAAATATAATTGATTGATAAAACCAAAAGATTTATCATCTATATCTATGAATATAGCTGACACTATATTTTTCTTGTACCATAAAGGGGCAAGGTGAAATCAATGCAAACCAAGAACGTGGCGCAGAGTCTTGATATGATTCTTTTTTCTTATTTTTGGTGAAAGCCTTAAACAATCATCAGAGCGTGAGCCAAGATATGATAGCCTCTATTTTTTTTTTAATTATATTTTCACAACTTACTATCGACTAGACGATTAACTAATTTGTTTTTGGTTTGGTCAGGCTTTTGTAAAAAAAAAATTAGAACGGAGGGTTGGAGTCAACTCAACAGCTTGAGCTATTGTTCTGAAAAGAAGCAAATTTGAATCATTTCCTAGTTTTGAGTTTCGGATATAATTTCTTTGACATCTGTTTTAATCTGTGTGACCCAAATGTCTTGAAGATTGAATGAAGATTATTCATCATGTTAGCTTGGAATCCTGATGGGTTTAGGATTGTTTTTTTTAGGTAATTGTAAATATAAAGATAATGTCGAAATCTTAGATGGTTTACTTTGCAATATTGTTACGCAAACAACTTGAGGCACCTGGCTTTAAAATCCGTATCATGACCCAAAATTATTTCTTTCGTAAAATTTTTCGTCAATAATATTATGTGCTATTTATACTTCAAGATTGAGTACTTTTGCAGGGATTCCACCTACAACTGTATTGTCTGGAACGTCCTTAGATACAACTGCACCCGCAGCTACAACTGAATTTTCTCCTTTAGTAACATTTTTCAAAATAGTAGCCCCCGCACCAATCCAAGCATTCCTTTTAATATGAATAGGGCCTGCTCCTAAACAGTGTCTTTGTTCACGAGCAATTGGGTGTGACTCAGATAACAAACTTACCCGAGGAGCAATGAGTACATTGTCGTCAATCTGAACCCCACCTAAATCTAGGATTATACAGCCTAAGTTGATGAAAACGCCTTTTCCAATCTTTGTGTTTTTTCCATAGTTGATATTGAAAGGTGTAAAAACATTTACAGAGTTCTCAATCTTTTCATATGTGATTTGACCCAAATCTTCGCGAATTTCCGAAGGATCTATCGAATTGTTCAAACCAAGTAGTAGTTTTCTAGTTTTAGATGATTCTTCCAATCACTTATAAGCATCGGGGTCATGTGAATCGATTGTTTTACCGTTTCTTAACTTTTGGAATATACCGTCACTCTCCATTTGAACCAGACAATTGATCGTAGATAACCTTCGATAACTTTTTAGGAACATTGAAAGCAAAGTTAAAAATTTTATAGAGACATAACTTATTCTTAAAGAAACTATAAAAGAACATGTGTTTTCTGGATTACGGACTTATCGGTGCGCCTTTTGTTGGGAAATACTGTATATAATAATCTTCCGATCATAGCAGATTATATTTACTTTATTAATTATAATAACCTATTATATACAAGAGTTAATATAATTCCGATTTTATAAAAAATGCAAATCCCACTATAGTAAAATATTTATATAAAGAATACAATTAGATTATGAGACATGATCGTAATCGTAATCGTTTCAATATAATATTAAGTATAAGAAGGATTATTTGCTTTAGAATCTTCCTATATTAGTTTAGAAGCTCATGATTTAGAGTGGTAGATTTACTGAGTCAGTTTATTACAAAACCAAACTCGAAATCTTACTGTTGTTTACCTAGAAGATGGGTGCTTCTAGTCCTCGAAGATCAAGATCATATTATTGGTTCATTCTTGTCTTGGTTCACTCTTTTCTTAGTATGTCTTAACTCGTTTCGGTTCGTGATACAGGTGGGTCTATTTCCTTTTCGTTAAGCCTCATGATGGAATTACGCAGCCTTTGCGCCTTCTGGACAAGGTGCAATTTGGCGTAGACCAATAGAACTTGCTGAATTCGATCAATTGTTCGAACAACGGGTCAAGGAAACACAGTTCATGATTTGATGTTAGTATATTTGATGAGAAAACTGAAAAGCCCAAGTACATATGTGAATTTTGGATGCAATCATATAGGACGACTCTTGTTATGATATAGCGATATAGAGTATGCAAACCCTGTTTACAAACGGAACAACGATACATAAAAAAGTCCAACACTCTTATTATGGTCCACTTATTGTCATTCCAACAGAATTGTAACTCGCTGTCAGATTTTATTAGTATCAGCTTCTATTGCTGAGTTTATTAACTTGTGCATATATAACTTCACTGTCAGGGTATGTTTATTCTTTATGACTTCACACTCAGGATATATTCATTCTTGGTGACTTTTCAGCGAGTATACTATTTTCTGTATAAATTGCTCAAATTTATTCATTATTTGATGAGTAATGTGTATCGTATCAATTTATATTACGAGTACTCTCTACTTATTTCTCTTAAGTATGTATAATTTATATATATGTACCATTACAGGCGTGCAAGAACTATAATACGTTGTTGATACGTGTAATAAGACTGGCTGCAAAATTCTGTCAATTTATATATACTGCATATATATTTATGCGCGGTACAGATGTTCTATTCTTCGGATTTACAGACTTAGCACAACTGCACCACTTAATAAATACTCATACGTATAGCAATATGATCGAATATACATGATCTAGATAATGTGGGGACATGTAAGCGGTTAGACCGAGCTAGAGCGACATTAGGGATATCTATTAGGGATATCTACGACATTTTATCAGAGTTATATCTACGACATTTTTTCAAGATATTTCAACGACATGCCCCTTTATAAAAACATTCAGTATAGCCTTATTCACTGTATGCAATACTATAAATATGATCCTAATAAATTATTACTCCTATCTTCGCGCGAATTAATACGTCACGAACCCAGAAAAGGCTGGTAAAGTTCCTAAGCATTGATCAGTTGGTCTATTTACTCGGCCAGGCATGTCTCGGAATAGATAGGTTCCTAATTAGTGTTGATAAATGTTCAGAGTGACATCAAAACGCGACTAGTAGGTGGTCACGACAGTTTCCAGTGATTAGCATGACTACAAACTTCTAGGACAGGAGTATTAGTATGTAACGGCCACGCAGTTATGGTGGGACGGGATTATTAGTGGGGGCAACTGTCATGTTATAAGGTTAGGCGGGCCCTCCACGCACCCAATATGATCACACATTTCTAATTTTACGTGCGCATACCGTTTATCATAATTTCCACGGATGATCGTTTCTGAAATGATTTTACAACCACTAATCCAATCAACAACTTTCGATCCACAAGTAGATCTTATAGAAACCTTGTACAAATCACATAGTATCGTGGTATATATTGTCGCCTACCCCCGCGCAGTATCATATTTTAAAAGTTGAAAAATTAGAGTAATCTAGACCAGAAATCTCTTACTGACCAAGGTAGATCAACAACCACTAGATTACATTTCTACCATCAAACCATCAGAAATCGCTTCATTTGATCTATTTAATCATTTCAATACCTAGCCTTCTTTCTTAACCTAGCCAGGCATCTCTGATCCAGCTGTCGGCCCATTTATTCCAATACCTGGACGATTTAATCTAGAATAAAAGTTGACTTTTTAACTTCATTTCATTCAAGACTCCTAATTAGACTCCTACTTTAATGTGTGCATAATGGAAATCTCGTTTCAATATGATCCCAATCGATCAGACCAGTCTTTACTACGATTATGGAAACTTACCAATAATGACGCGGTCTTATCGAAACAATTTTCTTCTCAACGTCTAAACAACCGATCTTGGCGTCTATTGAGTTCTAAATTCTTGGTTAGCCATACGTCCTCCTCAGTAAGTCCAGGACAACGACTTCAAGATTTGGAGAAGGATTCTCTTTCAGATCTACCTCCACACAAATCCCAATTCTTGGTTGAACATCAAGTGTCCTCGGATAGACCTTCTTTGTTTTCTCATTCATCAAACTTAAGTCTTAGCTCCAATAAGAAAAGCACAAATAATAGCATAGAATCATGCTCTCATAATAAGCCTGATGGGTCTGAGTCGGATCATGACTCGGATTCTTCAGCGTTATATGATGAAGAAGGCGAGTACGATTCAGACTCAAGCTCCAACTTTTCAGATATATCTGAAGAAGACGAAGATGAAGATGAACCAAACCCAAATATTTCTTCAGTCTTGTCCTTAGTTCGTGGGTTTTCTCCACGAGCAAGTGAATTACCTCAGCGGGCTCCAACAACTATGAAGAAATCGTCTCAATCATCATTAACTATACCAAAAGAATCACAAGCAAATACTTTGCCATCGAAGCCATCAAATTCAAGTCCTTCGCTAACAAACCAATCTACTTCATTATCTAAACCATTACAACCAAACTCTGCATTATCTAGAGCATCCCAACTAAGTTCGTCATCATTGTCTTCAAAACACGAGACTCCTTTAAGGATGCCACCACTGGCCCATCCCTCCATCTCTAGAAAAGACTCTCTTGCCGTACCCCAAAACAACAAGAATATTTTTTATATCGCGAATTCACCGTCACCCCCTTCGGATAAAAAGGAAAAGATACAAGAAACATCTCCAGGTGTAAAATCTTCAGATGGCTCAAACGACTCGAGTCGCAGTCGGGGAATACAAAGGCAAGACTCACTCTTTAGCAATTTCCTGATGAATTTCAAAAAAGAATCAGAAGAGCGGGTTGCGTCAAAAAAAGTTGTCCTAGATCCGGGTGATAAGGATGACGATAACTATACATCTACTGACATTTCTGAAGACGATTCTGACAGTGTTGATGATCTTTCTGAAGACGATGATCACAAGAAAACTCACCATGCAAGTTTGGAAAAGTCTTCAACTCCTAGTAGCATACACCTGGAGAAAGCACTTATAGAAAAGACTAAAGAGAATTCTAGAGAATCTGCTACAGAAACGAACGACAATGATAGCGAATGGCTCTCTGTCTCCTCGGAAGACGACGACCAAAAGGATGTAAATGAAGATAAATTCCATCCCCTACAGTTTAATAAAATCGCGCCCCATATGTCTTCTGCCACTAGCAATTCATCTACTTCAACCGATATTCTTCCACTACTGAGCGAGCGGAGTCCAGACAAACTTAGAAACTCTGTTCCTGCAATGTCCAAACCGCGGTCGCTTCTCTCTGGATTGTTTCTTAATGAGTTGGCTCAACAGCAAAACGAGGATGAAGGAAATAGCCCGTTTCCAAGTAAACCTGCATTAAAAAGGTCTTCTACTACAGGAGTAATTACATTTGCCCAAAGGCGAAACCATCTGTTTCAAAACACAAACTCGATCCAACCCAAAAGGCCATACATTATGCTCTCAAAACGATATAACTCTGCTACTGACATTTCCAAAAACTATCCTCACTACCAAAATAATCACGTTGAGAATGACATACTCCCTCCGAATTCCGATATTGTTAAAAGGAACATCGACGATGATAACGACAGTACAATACTAGGAAAGCAAAAGTCTATTGTGGGAATCTCTGATTTTAACGTGACTGGATCATCCTCGGCGGTAACCAAGGAGCCGGTTTCCTCAATTACCACTTCGAGAAGTAACAGCAGTAGTATCCATAGTCAGCGTGAACATGATAAATTGTCGTCGTCGCTTAACAAACTATCTGGTTCAACGTCTCAAAATTCCTTTAGAAACTTGTTGTCCAAGAGCTCCATCAACATGTCCAAAATTTACAAGACTTCCAAGTATATGCTAGGACGTACAGACTCAAGCAGTTCCAATATTGAAAGAGTGGCGGGATTTGCTGACCAACATGGCCAATATTCACCTTCTCCGGGCTATTCACCATCTCCAATTGTTACACAACCTATATCGCATGTGCCTGCAACATCGAAACTTGCAGACTCGCCAAAGCTAGGATCCATTCACTCAACATCTAGTCCTATCTCTGCATGTCTGAGAAAGTCATCATTTTCAACATCTGCACCCAAGTCTAGTAGTGGTGACTTCAAGTCACGCTCGATCAAGTTTTCTCCTAAAACCACTCGCAGATCAATGCTTTCTTCAGAACTAAGTGAATCGCTTAAAGAATCAATAATCATAGACTATAAGCTAGGAAAGATCCCTCTACCCACCAAAGTCATTGAGAACAATGCCGTACTCTTGAACAAAGAAGGGATAGTCGTTGATGCTTCCAATATAGATGACGACGACTTTGATGACTACCATTCCAAGGGCTGGTAATTCGCCAGATGAATTTAATTGATGTCGAAAAGACTCTATTCATATCAGAGAAGATGTGTCAACTAATTATATCAAAAGGCGTGCCAACTAATTTTATCATCTAAAAAGACGTTGTAATTAGTTATATCATCTGAAAAGACTTGCAACTAATCATATCATATGCTAATAGTCATTTCCTCTTATTTTCGCTCAGATTTCACCTCTAAAACACCTCTAGAGCACCTACAGACTTCACTAACTCACAGTATGATCATCAGTATGCAAATAATATGCAAATAACCTCACTATTCACAGGTTTTCTTTCTGATCTCAGTCTGTCGGTCTGCCGACATTTGTCTTTGGTACTGTACTATATTTAACGTATATCAATAAAAGTTAATCAATTTATCGCCTGCATATAATCCCTCAATATGATTTAAAATTTTTACAATCATTTACAGCCAAACTCTACAGACTCTACAACCCCCACCATGAAGACGTGTTACTACGAGTTGCTAGAGGTGGAGTCGTCCGCCACCGACCAGGAGTTAAAGAAAGCATATAGAAAACGAGCGCTCCAGCTCCATCCAGATAAGAACCCCGACGATATAGAGGCCGCCACACAACGATTTGCCCTCGTCAGATCAGCGTATGAAGTTCTTAGTGATCCCCAAGAGCGTTCCTGGTACGACTCCCATAAGTCGTCGATCTTGCGTGACGACGAAGATTTTATGGACATGGCCGAAGAGGAGGATATGGTGATACCGTCGATCTCCGAGGACGAACTCATGAGATACTTCAACCCGTCGTTGTACGGAAAGATGGACGACTCGCTCGGAGGATTTTACAACGTGGTGTCACGACTCTTTGAGCGGTTGGCTGCTGAAGAAGTTGCCCACGGAAAAGCCCAGGGCCTCCCCAAGTTCAACAAGTACAAGGACGACGATCTCACCAATATCAACGCCATAGACGAGTCGTTATTACTATTCCCACGCATGGGACGGAGTAGCTCTGACTACATCGACCAAGTGCGGAACTTCTACAACGTGTGGTTGACGTTTCTGAGTGTCAAGAGTTTCAACTGGAGAGACGAGTACCGTTACTCACTGGCCCCCGACCGTAGAACGAGGCGGTTGATGGAGAGAGAAAACAAAAAGGCCAGGGATGCGGCCAGAAAGTCATACAACGAGACGGTACGGAGTTTTGTGCTGTTTATCAAAAAAAGAGATCCCCGAGTGAAGGTAGGGTTGCAAGAGTATGAAAAGGCCAAGAAGAAGCGCCAGCAACAAGAAATAGAGCAACAAGTCCATGCCAGCCGTCAGCAGAAACTCAAGAACATGATGGAAAACGGAAACAACTACTCTGCCCAGGACTGGCAGAAACTCTCGGTCCAAGAACTTCAAGACTTGGAGCTGATGTTGAACGAAGAGTACAACTTGGAGTCCGATGACAGCGAGTTCGACGAATTCGAAGCTGCAGACGAAGAAATCAATCAATATGAATGTTTTGTATGCAACAAGACGTTCAAGAACAGCAACCAGTTTGATGTTCACGAGTCTTCAAACAAGCACAAAAAGCTTTTGAAGAAGTTACAATGGGAAATGAGGCAGGAGGGAATAGATCTTGGTATAGATGCAGATGAAGCAGATGACTACGCCACAGCAAGCGAAGGAGAGGAAGATCTAGAGAAAGAATTTGATGATATAGATGATGATATAGACGATGATGATTTACTTGATGACTTAGAAGATGATTTAGAGGATGATTTAGAGGAAGATGATGGTTTACTCGATAACTTACCGGATGACTCCACAAAAAACCCATCGAACAGCTTAAATAACCTCAACACTAATCCCAGCACTTTCGACACCCTCGAAATAGACGATAGAATCGATGAAAGTGATGATGCCCCAACAAAAACGTGTTCTCCCGAAATCATAGATGACTTGACGAAACTTGCAAATGGGATGAAGTTAGACGATAGCGATGATGACTGGTCAACATCTAAGAAGACAAAGAAGACGAAAAGAAAAAAGAAAACCGACTCTGAAAGCTCGCCTGCTCCCCTGGTGGCCAGTTCTAAGAAGGAACCAGTGGTGAAACAAAAGGTACCGAACGGAGCCGAGTTGTGTGTCGTTTGTAAGGAAGTATTTTCCTCCAGAAACAAACTTTTTCAGCATGTCAACTCTACTGGCCATGCTGCCCCGGTCAAGGAAGTGAAGGGTAAAAAGGGTAGGAAAAATCGGTAGTATTTATCTATAAATGTATTAGTATTAAATCAATTAAGGTATTTCGCTGCGTTATTCAAAACGCTCAAAATTATGTAATCAACACTCCATGTTGAATAGTGTGAGTAATTACTAGTTAAATCACTGGGAATTCGTATATGATATAGCGGGGGCTACCTCAAGTCAGTTTAGATGTTAATTTTGTTAGTAAAGGCAATTATGGTCAATATTTCAGTAGCAGAATCTACCGATGTTAGTGTACTGCATATAGTGAATTGCTATCTGTTTGATTTTTGCAGCTTTTTAATACTGAGAGAACTTTGAGGGAAGCGCACATAGTTCTCTCGGGGAGATGAAAAAATACTGGATTGAATAGCCCCCTGGCTGCTTTTAGTTATTCTTCCCACTAAATCTGACTAATCTCGCTAAATCATTCACTTTAACATATTCTGTTGCGCTCATTAATCAATATTAAGAGAACGATGAATATTGAATATTACGTAAGCATTCATGCTGAATATTGTGGGCAATTACTCGATAAAATTAATGGGAATTGGTATATGATCAATTGAGGACTATAACACATCACCCTAGTTGTTAATTTAGTTCAAAGTGACAATTTTGGCCAATATTCCACTAGCTAAATCGACTGATACAAGAGTACTGCATATAATACAATCTCAAGATCCATGAAAGTTTGATCATTTGCAGCTTAAAATACACCATAAATCTCAATAATATTCACTAGTATTCATAATTTAATACTCTTTTAACTCACAAATACTGAGTGTAGCAAAGTATTTGCACAGTATTTGTTCAGTATCCTATTTTCACCGAATCTCCACTAAAATTAAAAAGCGCAGGGCTACCCATATAAAGTCGTGCGAGAGACAAATTTTGAACAGATTAAGCAATCTACACTCCATGTTGAATATTGCTAGTAATTACTAGTTAAAATTACTGGGAATTTGTATATGAAGCAGTGGGGACTATATCAGGGTAATATATATCTTAACTTAGATAGTGGAGCTAATTTTGGACGAAATTTCAGTCGTGGAATGAAAACGTACTGCATATAACAAATTGATTGCAACTTTAAATCTTGGGGTAGGACATTTTTAGTGGTCGCTAGTTGTCATTTTCTGTATCTCTAAATCTATCTCTCTCTCTATATCTCTATCTCTCAGTAGTCTTCTCCAAGGTCTAAATTATCTTGACTCGTAGTCCGCAATCCTGTCTTGGACTTCTTGACCGTGGCCATTACAGGTTCACTGATCCCCTTGTTTCCAAGCGCACCCAAACCTTCTCCCTTGACCCATCCTAATCTCTCCAACATGAGTCTTCCGAAATTGTCGTGTCTTATTTCTGGAGCTTTTGCACCTACAATATCACCCTCTCTGATTTCAGCATTGGAGGTAGGCTTGTTTCTTCCTCTAGCCTTGTCCTTCTTGAAGTTCCCGTCTGTTTCTACGATCTCGTCCTTGGGTCTTCTTTGATCGGTACGGTTAAAGATCGGTCTTTGTTTGAGCATGTAGCCGATTTCATTGTAGTTTGGTAAGTAGTGGAATGTCTTTTTGTTTTTGGACACTTTGATAAACAGCTTCAACCCCTTGTTACCACACTTCATAGCCTTCATATTGTAACATTTGGCAAACTTACACAAGGTCTTATTGCCGTGCGGATCAAGAGGAGGGAAACTAAGAGAGTCGCGGCCTCCATCGTGAAGCAAGAGCTCAAACTCGGTCCGAATATCGCTGACAAGGATCGAGTACGCGTACTTCACCAATAAATCATGTTTGCGCAAGCCTTCCTCCAACCTCGAGTTGGCATGGTCGAGTTTCTTTTGTTTCTTACTGGTTCTGCGGATCTGGAACTGATCCTGTAAAGATTGTCTGATTTCAACGTCCAAGTCTACTCCATCAACATCCAAATGCTTTCTTCTGCCTTTACCTTTAGTCTGGATACTCCTTGTAGGATACATATCATGGGCAGAAATGGAGTTTAGTTGTTGTTGTTTCGATAATGCAACGAGCGCCTCTATATCATCGCCATAGTCAACCTCTTCTTCTTCCTCTTCAGAAGAACTGTCAGATATATGGACGTCCAGGTAGTCAGGTTCGTCAGGTTGTGCCATTTCCAGAAGTCCGCCAGTGACGTACTTCAAGAAACTCAGAAGTCTATGTTCCTTCACACCTTTCAGGATGACAAAATCTATTAATTCTTCTTCGTCGACCCAGATATGTTCATCGATCGAACCAGTCAATTCGAGATTTCTAGTATAAAATTGATTCTTGATCCCAAATCTTACGTTGGTGATGGATATTTGTGAAACGTCGAATTCATAATCTTCAGGTAAAAATCCGTATTCGATTTGACCTATCTGATCTGAATTGCTGTCGCTGTCACTATCACTCTCATCGACCTCCATATGTAAATTGGCGTCCTCGTCAATTTCATCCCATTCCATACTTTCATCAGAGTCGTCATCGACATCTTCGTCGCTTTCATCCATGCGTTTCATAACTTGCTTGATATACTCTCTATACCCAGCAAAATCACTCTCTTTTTCAACATTTACAGTGCGATCAGCAAATCCCCTTGTCTTCTTGTTCTCTTCGAGTTCTGTCGTGATGTTCCCACGAGAATCTGTAACCGTTCTCAAAGATACCTTGCCAATGTTGAGAACATCATCATGCTCCAATGATGGAATTTCATCGTCATGCTTCGAAGATGAAATTTCATCTGTTTGGATAATTCTTTTGCTGTTTATAATTGAAGACATATTGGGTTTCGGTAACTTGAAGTTGGAATCTGCCTCCGTATCTATAATAAAGTCCAAGCCTTCGATGGATTCAGTGTTAGGCTCGTCAAGTTCCAATTTAGTCTTAGGCTCATCAACTTCCAATTCAGGCTGTAAATCAAGATCTTCAACGAAATCGCAACCAGTCTTTTTAGGAACTGAAGATTTGATAGAGTCGTCAAAGGAAACTTCTGCAGCTTCACTAGTAGTGTATAATTCCTTCACAATATCGTTAGCTGCAACTTCATTAATTGATAGTTGCTCGAGGTCTACATGAGGAACCTCGTTCTCGGAAATATCTTCTTCGTCCGAAGTAAAAATTACTGGTGGATGGTGATTTGAAGATTTTGGAACATTCAACAAGTCAAGTAAGACTTGATTTTCAGGAGAGATCTGTATATGCTTTTCGACATGGTGATCCATTATTTCCTCTTCCTGAGTTGGTTTGGTTATTTCTAAATCATGATCTTCGTGAACCTCTTCGTGAACCTCTTCGTGAACCTCTTCGTGAACCTCTTTTTGAACCTCTTCGATAAATTCTTCGATATATTCTTCTTGAATTTCCTCTTCAAGTTCTTCTTCAAGTTCTTCTTCAAGTTCTTCTTCAAGTTGTAATTTGTCGTCTATGGTTACTTCATCTTCTACTTTCTCCACTTTTTTATCCATCTCTTTCGCTTTTACAAACACAATAGGATTATTTCTTAAAGGTTTATTGAACGTCTCTCCCAGATGTTTTTGGGTGTATTCAACCTCGTCCATAAGTCTCCCCGGACGTTTTGAAAGAGATTTCATATTCATAGAGCCTTCGTTGAGGTCCATTAGTTCAGGATATCCCATATCATTTCTGCTTGGTCCTCTTCCTCCTCTGCCTCTTGATCCTCCTCTTCCTCTACCTCTGGATCCAGACCCTCGTTTTCCACCTCGAGTACTGCCTCTTCCACCTCTGGCGCCTCCTCGTCCTCCGCCTCTAGTTTTTTGTTTCGCCATTTCTTTATATTCAATAATCTCTTCTGCCCACGGTTGCCAATATGGAGAGTCATAAAGAGAGTGAAAGGTCGTGTCTAAGGGCCATTTCCGCCACCGCTCCCATAGTTAACAAACGCGTCATAGTTAAGGATCCTTCAGATAAGCAGATAAAACACTAATTTTAGCAGCAGTCTGCTTCTTAGAATTAGCATTACCTGCACGTTTGTCATGGCAAATTCAGCTAATGAACTGGCTACGGTGAACGATCGAACCGGAGATACTGGTCTTAATTTTGGAAACTTTTGGCAAGTATTAAGCGACAAAATAGAGGGAGGGAAGGAGAGTCCGGTGACGATCTTAGGAAAGGTCTACGAAAGCAAGGAGGAGTACGAACAAGAGATTCGATCCAAGATCTGGCTAACTTACCGATACGGCTTTGAAGCAATCGAAAAGGCAGAAGACGGACCTAACCCGATGAAATTCATGCATTCATACCTCTTCAATAAGAACCTATGGTTGAGTACAATTCAAAACATGCATTTGCCAGAGATAATGGATGGAGACAAGTTTACGTCAGATGTAGGATGGGGATGTATGATAAGAACATCGCAGAGTTTGTTGGCTAATGCATTGATGAAAGTTGAATTAGACCAATACAACAACGATTCAAGTAAAGCCAAAGATAAACAAATCCTAAAGAAGCAGTCACAATTAGATGATACATTATGTGAACAGAATCAAGAAGATTCTAAGAATAACCCACCAATAAGTTCAAAAAAAGTACTTGATAACCAAAAAAATAACCTTCATAGTAATACTGACTTAAAGGAGGAAGCAATCGTCCTTAACGACACTTTCGATACACTAGAAGATTCGACAGATGTGTCTAAAACTTCAACTACTCAACCGCAACCAAAAATTGATCTGAAAGAGGATACACTTTGTGAAATGGAGCCTCAAACCTCAATTGACCCCTCAAGAACAATCATCGACCAATTTCAAGATCATTCAGGCTCTACATTTTCGCTACACAACTTCATCCAGGTAGCTTCGGAACTGCCATTGAAGGTAAGACCTGGTGAATGGTTTGGTCCGAATGCTGCGTCATTATCAATTAAACGACTTTGTGACAAAATGGACTTCCAGCCCAAGATCAAGGTGTTGCTCAGCGAAAGTGGTGATTTGTACGATGACAAGATAGCTAGAACATTTGAAACTAACACGGATATTAAGGGACTTCTTGTTCTCTTTCCTGTTCGGTTGGGTATTGACAAGGTCAATGCTTACTATAACTCAAGCTTACAACATTTGCTTTCTATCACTCAGTCGGTGGGAATAGCCGGTGGCAAGCCTTCTTCGAGCTTTTACTTTGTAGGATTTCAAGACAACAACATGATCTATTTGAATCCCCATTTTCCGCAAGCAATTGCCACACCTACGGATTACTTGAGCTACCATTCCCATACGTATCAAAAGTTGGAAATCTCCAACTTAGACCCATCCATGATGGTGGGGGTCGTGTTGCAGGACATGGAAGATTACCAAAGATTCAAAGCCAGCTGTGTTAGCAGCGCCAATAAAATCGTTCATTTCCACCCAAGTGAGAAGAAACTGTCTCAACGCAAGAATTCGGAATTCGTCCATGTGGAACATAATGATTTGCTGAAAAGTGACGCTTTTGTGAATATTGATGAGGATGGGGACGACGACTACGTAGACCTTGGTGCTGACTTTGAAGATTCTGACGTTAACGCAGACAGCCAAAATGCATGTATAACTGCCAATAGTGTAAATGAATCAACAGAGGAACTAGTCAATATCACCGAATCTACGGTCACTACATCAACCGAAGAAATCCTCAACATCACCGATTCCAACCTAGAAATGTTTGAAACTATCCCAAAGCTGCTCCCAATTAAGTTAGATCTTGCCGGACAAGCTAATGATTTGCATCCATCTTTTTTGTAGATCAATAAAAGTAGTGCGGGAACCAAAACAATATAGTTAAACCAAAAACCAGAACAAGAACAAGAACCAGTGGCGCTAGAAGTGTAGAACTAAATAGCAAAGGAGAGCCTACAAGGACGCAGAAACCCTAAACAAAGTGCAATATAAAAAGTAGTCATCATACAAGAAATTCACAAGTCTAGAAATTAGAGACCATTATGATAGAGGACAGCTTGAAGATATGTACAGTGTGTGCCTCCAACAACAATAGATCTATGGAGTCACATAAGCAGTTGAGAGATGCTGGATATGACGTCCAATCGTTCGGAACAGGTTCTGCGGTCCGTTTACCCGGTCCATCTATAGACAAACCCAATGTGTATGACTTTGGGACTCCATACGAAGATATTTATAATGACTTGACCTCCCAGAGTTGTCGAAAAATGTACGAGGCCAACGGTTTGATACACATGTTGGATAGAAACAGACGGGTCAAGAAGGCACCTGAAAAATGGCACAGCAATTCGTACGCTGGTAAGTTCGATTTGGTCATAACATGTGAGGAACGTTGTTTTGACAGCGTTTTGGATGATTTGATGTATAGAATTTACAGCAAGGATGATGAGAGTGACGTCAAGCAGATAGTTCACGTCATCAACATCGATATCAAGGATGATAACGAAAATGCATTGATTGGTGGCCGTGGGATCTTGAAATTGGTGAATATGATCCATGAGTTTAGAAAGAAAAAACCTGAAGACGACCAAGACAAGTCAGATTGTTTGTTGGAAGATCAAATGGTGGCCATTTTGGCGGAATGGCAGAGTGATCATACCCATTTACCAACCCTTTATGGGGTTACATATTATTGAGGACAAAATGATCCTGATGGTAAATGGTATAATCCTAAATCCTACAATCGCTACATGATCACGCCCATTTTATACATAACTCTAAGTCACTAGTACAACATTTCACACAGGTTTACTTAGAGAAATCAAATTAACTCAGGTTTACTTGGAGTAACCCAACACATTCTGTTTTATAGCTCCCGGTACTAGTAGTCACCATGTTAAACTAGTAACCGTAGAAACAAGGCCTTTTCACGTACATAATGTATAATACTACAATAATACTACAATCTTACTATCTTAACCGCTCTAACCTGTAAATTTGACAAACTGCGATGAGGTAAAATCAACGCGACTCACAACGAATACATTCTACACCTAGACCATAACTACGCGGGCTAGTTATCTGTACTCGATAGACACTCCTGATATTCCGTCTTCAATTGTTGTCCATTTAACACCACCGGAAAAGTCAGCGTCGATATTTATCAATTATTATCGATTTCACACCACTATTACCTAGTAACTTGACCTATCACTCAACCATCCCAATCACTGCAACTATCTCTAATTATTATAACCATCACCAAAACTCATTCATTCCAGCATGGCACCTAATCCAAATGCTCGTAAGGCTAAACTCTACAACAGTAGAACTATAAAAACACAACTCACAGATCCTAGTTTTGTCGGAAAAGAACGGTTGATGGTACCAGATTTCCTTTCAGCTAGAGAATTCGAAATCAAATCGTTTGAACTCTCACAGCTTAACTCGAAATATGCTTCTTCCAACAGAGTCTTTCAAAGTCTACCAAGGGTATTGAGAAGAAGAGCAGCGTCTCATAATGTCAAGCGAATTCCTAAACGATTAAGAAACAGAGCCATACGAGAGATGAAAAACTCCATCAATGGTTTACCTCCGACAAAAGCACACCTTCGTGGACGAGAACTATATCGTTTGAAGATGTCCAAGAAGCTTTTGAAGCTTGGTTCTAGGCTAAAGCTCTTGCGGAACTTGCCAAACAATGATTTCTACGACAAGAAGTTAAACCTTCGTAGCAAAATCAAGATTATTAATGAACAGATCAAGGCAAATCAAGGAGAAACTCCGAAATTGAATAATGTCGTGGGTGCCTACGATTCAACAGGGATTAATTGTCTCGCCGAACGACCAAGAGGTAATATCAAATACTACAAACGTCAAACCAATCATGTTTGGCTCCCTACACACGTCTGGCATGCAAAACGTTTCCACATGATCAAACAACATGGATACCAAATTCCATTGTCGCCAACTCAAAAGTGTTTCAAGCTCATGAATCGTCAATCTAAGCACGGCTCGATTTTGTTTGATACCACATTCTTCAATTCGATGATTATGGAAATCAACGACGAAGAAAATTTTCACGAGTTTTTGTTGGAACTCTTAAGGTACCAAAAGAAAGTACCTTCAAGTATACTCAACGGTGAAAAGTCGTATAATAACTGGATAAATATTGATGGAAAGAAGGTTGGCCATGGATTCGTCTACGCAAATGTTCACACACGAAGGATTCTTTTGCGTACATTTCCTTCGATTTACACGGAAGTGTTCGAAAACTTACGCCTGAAGGTTACCAACATTTATGATTGCAGATACTCTCTCGGAAGTTTGGATGTGACTGGTCCTCTCGCATTAAATTCGTTGAGTAAAGTACTTCATTTGGACGGAGTCGACTCAAAAATCAAAGATACCTGGTTCAAAGCGTCTCGAATCAATGATTCCAAGACAATACCAGTTGGAACGACATTTTCCTTCAATATCAATGACCCTAGACTCTGGAAAAGGCCATCCAACCCTCCCCCATCTGAAATGATTGCAAATGACTTGATTATAAAATTGAGCCAAGGTGGCTTGGTGTGTCAAGCCTCTTTGGATAAACTCTTTGACCACAAGAAGAGAAACGAATCGTATCGTGGCCAGTTATCTATCAAGGCTTTGAGCGCGAGGTTTCACGACCTCGACCCTACGAGCAATGAATTATCAGTTCCGAGCAGTATTCCGTTATTGATTTCCAAAATCAGCGAAAGTTCGTGGACTATGATATTGCCCTGGTTCTGGGTATTACCGGTATGGTCCAAGCTCATTGCTGTAAGGAACCTAAATGTAGGTGGGTTGAAACAAGTTCACCAATACAATTATGAAAACAATATTCCTACCTTTCCTCAAGATTATCCCTGGTTAAGAGATGGATGGACTTATAACGAGGCTATGGGACTGTTGACTCATGAAAAATACAAGAAGCTTCCCAGCCAACAAGTCCATGGAAACCGTGCGGACTATACGAATTTGGACGTCGTCAGTCCATTCAAATGTGATTGGACAGCTCTTCGAAACATTATTCAGTTGAAAGGACTTTGTGATTTCAATAGCCTTCCCCAGACAGAAGATTTTGCATCTTTTGATGAATTAACAAGAAAAATCAATTCGATCCACGATTTTGAACAAGTTGTCAAGACACTAAATGAATACAATGGTGACATTCCTATAGAATTGCATGAAAAGGGGACAGTGCAGGCCCTGAGTCTTGACAGTATTGCAAAGGCTAAAATCTCCGTTGTCCAAGTTTCAATTGAATTGGTAAAAAATGGTGTCATTAAAGATGGCGCACGTATCTATGCTCCAAATGATATAACCCCAGATGAAAATGGTGACTTCAATATTCCACACATCGACATAATTGGGTTTGTCACCAGCGGAACATACAATCTCAATGTTGGACGAGCAACTGGAATAGCAACAGTCTCGTCAGATATATTGACAAGAACTTCAAACTACGTTTTGATAAGGAATATAGGCCACACCAAATTTTACCTTGCAAATTACTCTCATATTAAGTAGTTACATTAATAGACGCTCTTAAAAGGATATCAGATATAGCAAGTAATTGAGCGAAGCGAAGTTACTTGTGAGCTTCGAATCAAGAGTTCCTTTCCTTCTGTGATTTGTATTAAATTTCCTCCCTCTAAGCTGTCAAATATGTATTGACTTAGGAGTTGAAACCTACCTAGCGCCTCCAATCCTCTTTCAGCTGTTATACATTCAAACCTGGGTACAATGTTAACTTAGTTATGCTTCACTAGTTATGCTACAATTTGTGAAATTTGCAGCTATATCCGGGTAACATCGGCTGTTACCCGGATTCACACACAACTATAAATAAGACGCGATCGACCCAGAATGTATTCTGCTAATCTTTTTTTCTTCATACTTACCTGGAGATGTTATAGGAGATCAAGAAGTCCTGTAACCATGTTCCCTTGTGAGGCATTGCACAGCGCCCTTAGGGAGTATGCCAACTTTCCTTTTGTTTGCGCCATATCCTCTGGATGTGGTTGTGAATTGGAGAGTGTGGATCTTTAAATTTTTGATTTCTTCCACCTTACAGTTTCTTTGAAGCCAGTACGGGAACGATGCAACTGATTTCAGATGCACCGAACACTTCACAATCTTTTGCTGAAGCATAGATAAAGTTTGACTACCTATTTTCATTACATCTGTTGATGTATAGTAATTACAATTGTAGACTAGAAACATTTAACCATTTTGGTGAATGTTACTAGAACGATGTTACGTCGTTTTGATGAAAAGCCATATTACATCGGCAAATAGTACATTTTACTAACTATTACTTTCTTTACAAGATATTGTTCAGACCGTCTGATTGAACAGTGATCTAAGATTGTATTTTAGAGCTTTCCCAACGGGTGGGTATTAATATTTTGCAGTTGCAAGTATTGGAGTGATAAATGTCATATGATAGATAATGAGTATTACCTTTGTCTGTGGAGTCGGAAAAGTAGATAACGAACCGACAATCGCTATGGACTGTATGAAACGTAGAGTTGATTAGTTCTCGCAACACGTAAACGAAGCTTGTTCAAATGGATTATTTGCAGCCTCTCAAGTTGTTTCGGCCTATCTGTCTGTCTTCTAATGCTTCTCATGTAGAGACTCTAGACTTTTCCCACATTTTCATCAAAGAACCTTTAAACAAATTAACATTATAATCAATAATGGTCAAACTCTTTTCAATGCTTCCGCCTTCATTTTCACCCACATCCTTAACACCATCGTCACCAACCTCGTCGTTTCTAATCAACGCAACTAAAGCCAATCCTCTAATCATCTGTTTCAAGTATAAGATGGACCCATTTGATAAATGACTAATGGACTTCAACTCTTTGGGAGTTGCTTTAGTAGATTGAGAGACTAGTGAACCAGGCTGGGATTCGGAGTTGTGTTCACTCGAAGCTAAGGCCTCGACTTCGTCTTCGGCGTACAAATCATCCAAATCTATAGTGATATCAATAAACTCGGCGCAGACCTCATATATCTGAATGTCCACGGGATTTGAGTCCGTTGCCACGTAAATCTTCGAGTTGATATCAAATAAAAAGACTTTGTCAATCAGAGAGTGTTGAACCAAGTTATCCAACATGTTTTCCAACGAGGGCAACTCAACAATCAACTTCTGGACGATTCGTGAGAATGCCTCGTAGATAGAGTGGTCGAAGATCGAGGTCAAGTAAAACGATACCTGGACCCCCTCCAATCCCAAATCCAACAATTCGTCACCAGTTCTTTGCATGATATCTCGCTGAGCATCGATCCTATAATCTTCAGACAAACCATCGATCTTGTGGATCAAGACTTCTATATTGATCTTGGGATTCACTTTGTATGCAAACTCTATAATCATCGACAAGTTGGTGAGAGCATTGAGATATTCGTCCTGCGAGTCGATCACATACACCAACGCACCAATCGACGAGAACAATCTTTCAGAGTCATAGTTTGGTTCAAAGTAATTTAACTGGCCCGGCAATTCCATTACCGAGAGATCAATCAAAGATGAAAACTGTTCTGTTGTTGGTTTCGACGTACTTTCAAGGTAGAGCGTATCCAACGGTTGCATGTTATGAAACACAACCTTACAAATCGAAGATTTGCCGCCTCTTCTGAGTCCCATTAAGAGAATCGTGGCATTAGTGTCGTTGGGGTTGGGGATGAGTGTGGCCTCCATGATTGAGTATAAGTATTAGTGGTTGAAAAGCGGGAGATTACTTGAATTATGGGGCGCCAGTCACGATGATGAGAATGTAGAATATTATTGACGTGGCTTTTATTAGGCTGTAAATATTTGAGAGCGGTTTTATCAGAACTTGGTACCTTAACAAAGTAATAATACGTTGACAACTTAGTGGATGATGACTAGTGAAAGTGAACTGCAACAATACACTTCCAGTAAACGATAATACGAAAAGGTTAGTGAAGGAAAAGTGTTTATCAACAGTGAGTGGTTAAACCTTAACAACAGTGTCACTAAGAATAAGCTCTTGCAACTCGTTATCGTCCTTAAAATTTGGAGGTGTTTCTGTGAAATCTGACGAAAGATTGTAGGTCTATATACAGGATTATCCGAGACTCTGGTGAATTTGAGTTATTGCAATTAGATGAAAATCTGTGAGTAACTAGAGAAGAATCTGCAAATCTGAGAGTATTTACTGGAGGGTATAACAAATTGTCATTTAGTGGAAGGTACAACAGAGCTGTTGGTTTCTAGTGAGGATTGTGACAAATATGTCACTCACTAGAGATGATTGTGGCAAACCTACGAGTAGCCAGTGACTACATTCATGTAGGAAGTAGTAATTATTCGGTGATCTATATTTAAAGATAGCTACGATTAAGAAACGAGAACAGCAAAATACTCTCATGCTACTCATATCTCAGAAGTCATGGTGACAGGAATTATCTGTCTGAACCAAGATGGCCGATCATGGCTTCAATCTTCTTGGATCTCTTGGGAACAATGAAGCACGACGAATGTTCTTCAAATCCAAAAAGAACATGACAACTCTCTCCAAACCAATACCACCACCGGCATGTGGAGGACAACCATATGAAAATGCATCGACATACTCAGCCAACCCAGGAACCGTAGGGTCAACTTCATGGGCCTTCATTCTTTCACTCAAGAAAACAGGGTCATGAATACGTTGAGCACCAGACAAAATTTCTTCACCACGCATGAAGAAATCGTAAGAGTTGGAGTAACGAGGGTCTTCAGGATCTGGCATAGTGTAGAAAGGTCTAATGGCCAATGGAAACTTGTCCAAGATGAAGAAGTCAGTGTCGTATTTTTCTCTAACCAACTTACCCAAAAGCTTTTCGTTTTCAGTTGACAAATCTTCAAAGTCGTCAACTTCCTTACCAGCAGCTCTCAACATGGCAATACCTTCTTTGAAGTGAAGTTTGATCATCTTACCGTCTTCTGGTACTTTGAATTCTTCAACTGGGAATTGGTTTCTCACAGTGGCAATTTCCTTGCCGAATCTGGTCTTCAATTCAGAGAAAATAAACACAAATAATTGTGCCAATACTTCAAGAACTTCGTCGTAATGCTCTTCAAATGCCATTTCCAAATCTAAACCAATGAATTCGGTCATGTGACGATGGGTATTGGAGTTTTCGGCTCTGAAAACTGGTGCAACTTCAAATACCTTTTCAAAGTCAGCAGCGATCAATTGTTGCTTGTACAATTGAGGGGATTGGGCCAAGTATGCACTTCCCTTGAAGTAGTTGATGGCAAATACGTTAGAGCCACCTTCAGAAGCAGCGGCAATAATCTTTGGTGTGTGGATTTCAGTGAATCCCTTACTGGATAAGAATTCTCTAAATAATTGACAGACTCCGGATTGGATCTTGAAAATGGCTTGGTTGGTTGGTGTTCTCAAATCAATGACTCTGGCATCCAATCTGGTGTCCAAGTTAACGACTGGCAACAGCAAAGCTTCGGCTTCAGCATCAGATCTGGAAGCATCTTCAATTAATAAAGGCAATTGTTCAGGTGTCTCTTGGATAGTAAAGATCTTGTGTACGTGAACTTCAACATCTTGAACGGTAGCAGATTTGATCAACTCGTCGACTTTTCTAACAGTTCCGTGAACCAAAACAATCGATTCCAAGTTAATGGAGGAAGTCCACTTCACCATTTGTTTGGAGATGGCGTTTTCATTAACTTCCTTGTTGGAACGGACCAAAGTTTGGATCACATCAGTCTGTTGCCTCAAGGTCAAGAAAAGCATCGTGGCACCTTGTTGTCTGGTCTTGTGGACTCTAGCTCTGAATATGACTTCATCACCATCGTTGGCAGCACTCAAATCACTAAATTGGATTCTGGCCTTGCCAGTCTTGAAGGAGGAGTTGATTAAAGGCAACTTACCGTAATTTTCTTTTGCTGGGTCGTTGGCTGCTTGAGCTTCCTTTTCGGCCTTTTCTTTAGCCAATTGGGCTTCTCTTTCTGCCTTCTTTTGTGCCTTTTCCTTTTCTTTGGCTAACTTCTTTAAAGCTTTTTTGGATAACGGTTGGCCATCTGGACCTAACACGACTTCTTCGGTGGTACCTTCAGCGGCGGTTTCAGGGCCAGCTTCACCTTGGATTTTCAATTGCTCTAACTTTTCGGTAGCGTCAGACATTCTGCTTGTGGTTCAATAACCCGTTCTGACATGGTTGAACATTTTATGGTGTGAAAAACTTTACGGTACATACACGCAAAAAGTATAGAGTCACAACTAAATGACATCATGATCACTCTCTGTATATGTCCTTCAAGATTAGACTACGGCATAAAGACTATCTGGTTCGTGGGGGAGGTTTGAAATGCTAACTGGATATTTACTATATCTACAAAAGTGATGTCGAATGCTAGTGATATGATAAGGAAGAAGAGGAGACTTGTAGATACTTCTGAATGTCATTGTTGAAACCTTGATCCATACCCTCAGACATAGAAGAGTGATATCCTATCCTAGCCAACAGATACTTTAGAAGATAATCGGTTTATTTTCTACTAGTCTAAAATTTTCGATCGAGCAGTAGTAGCGATTCCTTAGAGGTGTATAATTCTTCGTTTCGTCAAGTTCCGTTATTTTTCTTGCTTCATGCTATCTTCTCTTGCTCTTTCTCTTGTTCTTTCTCTTGCTCTTGCTCTTTCTCTTGTTCTTTCTCTTGCTCCTTCTCTTGTTTCTTTTGTTCCTTCAAGGCTCTCACACTTTCTTGTCTGGCCATTCCTTCTTGCATCTTACGCAATCTTTTTTCATCTTTCGATTCCTTTGGAGTTTGGGTTGGCTTATGCATGTCTTTTATAGCACGGTGGAGTACATCCAACTTCTTGAAGTTCTCTGTGAATCTATCATGAGATAATTTGGTTATAAGTTCCAAGTAATCTGCAGTCACAAACGAGACCAAAGAGTCATTTTCTGGAGCATAGCCTATGGGGATGTCTAGCTTGATGGATATTCTAATTGCAACGATGTTGTTGCTACCTATACCAGACTCTCTGAATCCACAGTTCATTGCGGTTGTGTATAAGATGTTCGCTGTGTCCAAATCTCTGCACTTCACATGAAGAATTAAAGGTTCAAACTTATAGAGGATGAAACGACTGTTGGTGTTGACTAACGCCGTGAACTGTTCTTCTGGGCAATAGTTGAAGTCAACTGACTTGTACCATTGATCCAAATCCTCAGCGTTGTGGGTTACAAAAATCCATCTTCCTTCCCTTCCTTTTGCTCCAATTTTGAGATCTTCTCCATCCTTGATACCTTCTAAGAAAACTGACACTCTACCAGAGCAAGAAGATGTGGTCACCATATCTTCATGCCCGTTGATGGTATTTATTATGGGTATACATTTTTCGTCAATGGTTCCTTTCGGCGAAGAGTCGGGTATGCCACCATTAGTGGCGCCTATCTCTTTCAAGATGGCATCCTTCTTTTGGTTGAAAGGGTCTTGCATGTTTGGTAGTTTGTCAACTCCATGTTGGAAATCTCATCTTAAATCATCAGGTATCTGACAGTCTTATCTGCAGGATAACGAGCACACCTACTTCAAAGCGTGCAAGAACCTCTTTTCATCATCTGGTGATAGGTTGAAGAGGGTCTTCACCACAGGAAGCAACTGTTCACGTTGTTCTTTGTGGTCAAAGAATCCGAGCAAAACGTTTTTCAAGTATGCGACATGTTCAGAAGTGTCAACAGACTCTCGGGCATGCTCCACCGAATCTCGAGGTGAATTTGATGCTGTATTGCCATTGCTTGCATTCAGTTTTTCAGATAACGTTTTCATTTCTCTGTATTGTTGGGTCAATATCTTGTAGTTCTTGGAGAGACGCTCAAACTTTAAATTGGACTCCTCGCTCAATTTTTTTAAGGAATTGATCATGCTTTGATATTCCTTCAGCTTTTTACTCGATTCCTGGAGTGATTTTCTTAAAGATTCAATGGTTTGTTGGAATTCATTCGACTCAGGTTGTTCGACGGGTACTACGACCGTTTGTTCTTGCACTTCTGAAAACTTCTTCTCCAAATCTTGGATCTTGTGTAAGTAGTTGTCTGAAATTGATTTCAACTCGTCAATGTCTCTTTGCTTGCGCTTGGTTTGTGCCTGGAATTGACTTTCCATGTCTTGTTTTTCCTCGTTTATCCACTTGATTTCATTCTTGTGTTCAATGTCTTTGGATTTAAGTTGTTCTTCAACGTCCACTAAGAGTCTTCTTATTGTGGTTGCTTCTCTTGTTCGTTCGTGTAACATTCCTCTAGCTTCAGCAAGCTCATCCTCTAAATTCTCCAATTTCAACGATGATTCCTTTGTCTTCATTGAAAGCTCTTCAAACTGCTGCTTGTAAGATTGCATTTCATCTTTTGAGTTTGATTTTTCCTTGACCATTTGGTCATACTTGGTCTTGAGCAATTCTAGTTCGGTCAAAGTCTTCTGCCTATCCGATTGTAACTTGCTCAATTCGTTGGTTAGGGAGTTTGTTCTCTCTGCAGCGAGTTCCTGGTTGGTTACAAGGTCGCTCTTGGTGCTTAATAACGACTTGTTGTTGTTTTGAAGATCATTATTGACGATTTTCAATTTCGAGATCGACTCTGTCAATTGATCCTTTTGAATAGTCAATTCCTCGATTTTCTTTTTGTACTCTTCGATTTGCTGATCTTTGTGCCCCAAAGATGTCTTGATGGATGCAATCTCCAATCTTAACGAAGTATCATTACTCTTGAACTTCGACAACTCGTTGATCCTGGTGGTGAAATCATCCTTGTCTTTCTGGAGAGATTCTATTTCTTTTGACATTTTCTCCAAGTCTTTGACAATAGTAGCATTTTTTTCTACTAATGTCTCGTTTTCACTCTTATACTTGTCCTGTTGTATCTGTGAAGCATTCTGTACTTGTGCAGATTTGGCAAGCAGCGACTTAAGATTGGTTTCGTTCTCTTTTAACTGTTCTACCAAAACTGTTTTTTCTTTCAACAATAACTCAAGCTCTGATTTCGACTTTTCTAATGCAGCCAACTCAGCATTGGACGATTGTGAACTTTTGAGTTGCTTGATTTCGTCACGAGCTTCCACCAAATCATTTCCTAAGTCCTTTAACAGATCACGTAAGTTTTCAATGTCCTCATTTCCGTTCTCTAGCTTTTCTTTTAGTGATTTGCTTCTCTCTAAGAGTTCCTCGTTGGTTTTGAGAGTGGACTCGTACTTGGTGGTGATATCCTTGACCTGTTGTGTAAGTTGCTCCTTCTCTGCCGTTGCTTCTACCAACTTTTGTGTCACATCAGAAACTGGGGCTGCACCAATATCTGAAGTCTCTAATTTTTTGTTCTTCTTTTTGTTTTTGTTTTTGCTCTTGGATTTGGTGGTATGAGGTTGAGTCTTCTCTTGAGTCTCTGGAAGTGTCGTCTCTGTTTCATTATTTTCTTTTTGAACCAGCAAAGCTTCTATCTGTACTTTAAGGCTCTCTATCTTGTTCCTTTCTTCCGTGACTTCATTTTCTGCTAAAGTCAACTTTTCCTTGATGGAACTATTTTCAACTTCCAACAGTTTGAGATTCTCTAAATCCAATTCTACAGATGTCAACTTGTCCTTAATGGAGATGTTTTCAGCCTGCAAAGTTTTGAAATCTGGGCTCTCTTGTGGTGAATTCATGGACTCGTTCTCCTTCTCTAACTCCACGAGTTTATTCTTGATGGAGACGATTTCTTCTTGAAGAGTGTCTACCTTCTTTTCCGACTCTAACAATTGTTCCTTGATGGCGGAATTCTCAATCACATTTTGAGAATCGGCCGTTGACTGAGTCTTGGATTCCTCTTGTAAGCTGTTCAACTCACTCTCGGATTTAGTCAATTTTTCCTTTATTGATGCAAGCTCCTTTGCTTGTTTCTTTTCTTTTATATCCCTTTCCTTCAATTTTGTTGATAGTTCACGTACTTCTTTCGTCAAGCGGGTGTTTTCAGTTGCATATCTTCTCATCTCGGTAGAAAGCATCGAGGCCTTTTCAGTGAGGCCATTGAGGTAGTCAACCAATGCACCAGCATCAGCAATACTCGACACTGGAGTGTGTTCCTGAAGGACTTTTTCAAACAATAGCACCAACTCTGCTTTCCTTTTTTCTGTTTTGTAGGCATCGAGGAGGATGGGATACTTCTCTTCATACTTGGCAAACTTTTTCATTTTTGATTGGATATATGGGGGAAGTGTATCAGAATTGACACGAGCGGTACTACCAGTGGCATTTGTGGAGTCATCCTTGATTTTCGTGGCGTCTATCCTAGTAGTTTTAGTGGTGTTATTCTCGGTACTTGTGGCGGAATTGCCTACAGACCTAATTGTCTTGTCGTCTACCGAAGTGGTTTCCGTGACGTTGTCCGAGACGTTGGCTGTGCGTATTGGTTCGGGAGATGTATTTCTTTGTTCTGATTCCGCCTCTGTGGTCTCAGGCTCATCTTCAGGTTCCTTCATCTCCCCCACGTCTGGCGTGGCTCGACCCAACACTCCCTTACCATTCATCAATTCCTTTACCGGATTAATCCTTCCACTGGCCGGATCAACCTGATTCAATTCGGTCAAGCTTTTTGCCACATCTTCCGAAAAGTTCTTTAGCTTCGAAAACATTGCCTACTGGTTGGGATTGATCCAACTAGTTCTGTTCATTTTGATCGAGGTGTATTGGTCTATATACAGGATCTAAATAATTGGAGAAGAAAACTTTATTTAGTGTAAGATTGGGTAAGCAATTTCAAGAGCTGATGTTGGTGCATAATACTCTCAATATGATTTTAACCATACGATGCTGGTCCTGTTCCGTTTACCTCTATTGAAGCTTTGTGGCTTGGGCTGCGAAATCCACATCTCGTATAAGACTAAGGACTCTAAATGTGACGTATATTAAATTCATAGAATTAAGTAGATTACCATCTCAACTACTCGCCTTCCTATATACTGCCCAATTCTGGGTTATATATCTTCACCCTAGATGTATCTGACTAAACAGGTTTGATAATAGGTCGTGTCTATCCCAAACATGACTATCACTTTGATCTGCGATAACAGTGGCAACCAACAGACTACTGCAAAGAATCCATGACTGTGTCATTGCTGAAGGTAACCACGTCGGCAAATCGACTTAGCGCACTAATCGAAGAACTAGATTCGATAGTAGAAGAACGAGATCGGTTGGTCGTCCTCAAGCTAACCCCGTCTGCAAACGATAACTATGAAGTTATAGGAGTAATAGGAAAGGTAAAAAAGTATCTAGAATACTTGAGAGGAGACTTAAATGAGATGATCCAGCAGGATGTGAAAGGAATATCCAGCGCCTGCGCCAATTACGAGTCATTAATATCAAGCTACAACGAGATCCTTTCACGGCTAGTACAAGAAGGAATCATGGATGTTAGCGAGTACAAAGTAGAAAAGGGACTAAAGCAGTTGGTAAAAAGAACATCGGAAAATAATGCCACGAAGAAGTCTGTCAGGTTCAATGATGCCCCAGAGGATTTAACAGATGGGAGATCAGAGTTGATGGGAACACGTAGTTTCAAGCCGTATCGCGATGAAGACGACTCTGGTACAGATGCCGAGTCATTCGACCAGGTATCGAACCAGCAAATGTTTGCTGCCCATCAGCAGACCTTACTTGAGCAAGACCAGGATTTGGATACTTTGCATGGTCTGATTTTGCGCCAGCACTCTATGGGCAGTGCTATTAATATAGAGCTTGATGAGCATATGATAATTCTAGACGATTTGGAGCAGGGTGTGGATGTTTCTCAGAGGAGGTTAGATCGGGCAGCAAATCGATTGGTGGAGTTTAGACGGAAATGTAAAGAAAATGGAAGTTTAGTGACGATAGTGGTGTTGACTGTAATTTTGATTATGTTGTTGGTAGTGTTGAACTAAGTCGTCTGTGAATATAACTGAAGTACTATTAAATTAAAAAGTATTCTCTTAACCAAACAATGCTCAAGAAGTTGAATGTGGCCAAGAAAGCATAGATATCGAGACACGTATATGTATATGCCGATCAATAAGTTTCTACTGAGGCGAGATCGATATAACCCGCTGCACACGGTTATTTTTGAGAATATCTCCAGCCACTATTTACTAACATTTATTGTGTGCTGGGAGTAAGAAGTAGAGGTTATTATTGATCCAAGTGAAATGTTTCTCATGGAACGTCACTCAAAGAAAAATGAAACGTCACTCAAAGCATCATCAAAGATTCAGCTATTCAATATACTAGACTCCTCTTAAAAGAATGTCTTTGGATTCTTAGTTTGGTGATTCTTGCTCAAATATAAAGACAATCCAAGAACTTTTATCTGACTCCACCACACTGATTCCTATTATTGCATAGTATGCATATTATACTACTCTTCTGCACGGCCACTTGACCCGCTTGATTTCATCTCAGCTATCTTTCTTATAACTGGTGTATATTAGATAAATAGAGAATTAAAATGAATTGAATGAATCATAACTAATAGAGTGATATTGGGTATCACGCAATCACGACACATGGAGGTACATCTTGTTCCAAGAACAAATAAAGTAGAGTGTGTGTTTGCTTTTATGGGCAGACACCCTAAGCATGCTTGCTGAACATTGATTCTCTAGCAAGTTCAGCAATTTCTGTTGTCCCACAGGTAAAATGGGGACACTTTTGGACATCTATTCTGTTTTCTAGGTCATATCGCTGGAATTTTTTTGGTCATTACCTCCAGCGCGTCACATCGCTCTTGGATCTTGTATAACTTGTGTATTTTGTGTATTTTGTGTACTCTCACAGCTCTTGAAACTCCCTTCGGATGTGCCCCTTCCTTTCTCTCGATTGATCAGAAATTAAAATCATCATTCTCCTCCTCGTTCTCAGAAAAGAACCATATAAAGGCCACTATGTCACCATATACAATCAAACCACCCACAATGCTCATCACCATGGAGCCTAATTCTATCAAATTTGAATGGTATAACGTCAACGGCAAAGCCACACCACTAACGATCAAGAACCCGGTGAGCGATCCACAGAAATCCTTGACAGGATTGGAGGTCGAGTCATTGTTGAATGTTAAAAAGTCATCGCGGGCACTATCAATAGCGCCAGCGATTATATTTGGTAACGGGGCCACCATGAAAATGAGAATCACCCACAATGGCTTGTAATTATTGTACAAAGCGCATGATAGTAATATGAGGAGAAACCCAGAGGCTAGGAACGCTGCAAGGAATATTATCTTATTCAAAGGATTCATCGTGGGCCTCCGCAGGTAGTACTTGTTGCTTGATAGGTGCTCACTGGAATGTTGATTTTCATATCGGAAATAAACAGAGTAGTGCGAACCTAAAATTATCTAGTAGGTGGCACTCGAAAGGTATGAGCTGGAAATTTGGGTATGCCATACATATGGGATAGGTTATCACATCTGACAATTATGAACGACTTTGGTGAGAATTTAGTTGAGTTTGACTCTTTATATATATATGTCACGTGATTATAAGTATAACGGTGATAATTGGGATTTAACAGTCGTTATGTTTTTGATTTAAAGTTACTTTACCTCTTTGTCGAGTTCATTCCTTGAGTTGTTCGCTGATAGCATGATTAGGAAGGTTATAAGTCTCCCAAGGTATAGCTGTACGTTTTCTTTGTACCGTTGATGGTCACGTGCATGTTATATAAAAGGGCTACAGAGACATGATCTGAGACTTGGCTGGCACTAATAGATCTTTGAGTGACTATATTGACAATTTCAAAGTAAGTTATTTGAATTACTATTAGATTTTTGGAACTTTAACAGATATTGGAATACTTCGAGAATGAGAGATAAGGTCTATGACAGTGTAAAGAAAAAGTCATGCTAAATAGAGTTATTTGACCCTTATTGAAAATGTAGAGATTAAAATACATCACTTGAAATGGATATGCTAGTTATATTTGTAAGATTAATAGTTGTTCTATTACAATGTGTGTTCTCTGCAAATAATGATATTGGGTCGTGCGCGTGCTAAATATATTCGAAATCTCCTATCGTCAAGAACTAAGCTCTACAGTGTCGGAATCCTTTTCTTATAATATTAGCTTCATTCTCTAGTTTCAATAGCTTCGAATGTGTATCATAGCTGGTTTCTTTATATACAATAAAGTCACGTGATATCAAATTATCATTATCTCCATGTATCACGTGAATTATACATACATCTGGGTACTGTCCTTAAATCATCATGTATTGACTTCAAACTCGACGCTTAACTTCCAAGTTCGATTTATACTGTAAAATCTTCATTTCTTACCTTCAAATCAAAAAAAACCCTCTCCAATTGCTGTGCCACCTCCAAAGTACCTGCGCGAACTGACAACAAAATTGAGATTGAGAATCACCAACACTAGCGACCTCCGATCACATATCAATCATGCCACGGTTGGAAGAATGGGAGATTAAAAAGTACTGGGAAATATTCCAGGGCTTAGGTCCAGTGAACAATAAGCTTACTGGAGAAAAAGTGTCTCCAGTGTTGAGGAACTCAAGGTTAGAAGATGGCGAGTTATCTAAAGTATGGGAGCTTTCAGACATCGACGCCGACGGTAAGTTGGATTTCGAAGAGTTTTGCATCACTATGAGATTGATATTTGATAAAGTGAATGGATCAGGAGGGATTCCTAGTCTGCTCCCTCCATGGTTGATACCTTCCCTGAAGGCACACTTGATAGAAGCCAACCAGGCAGTGACGGGTGGAAGTAACAAGGGAATTGAATACGACGACGACGAAGACGGATTAAGCGACGACTTCGATTGGTACATATCCCCTACCGATAAGCTGACATACGAGACTATATACAACTCGAATAGTGATAGCTACGGAAGGGTAAAATTCGACTCGTTGACCTCGCTTTACTCGAGCTTAAAAAACGTCCCTCGCTCCGATCTTTCATCTGCATGGAACTTGGTGAATCCGAAGTCGTTTGAAACCATCGACAAAGACCAGGCTTTGGTGTACTTACATATCTTGAACCAACGTGAGCATGGCAAAAGAGTTCCAAGGGGTGTGCCTGCTTCGCTTAGGGCTACCTTTTCCAAAGAAGCTCCTAGCTATGATTTGAAATCTGTACAAACGAAGCCGACCCCAAGCGGTGGAAGCATTTATTCCAAGAAGTCGTTTGCCGACAATTACTTAAAGAAAATCGGCCACACTGCCAACGAAAGAGGGACGGATTTCTCTTCTACTGAAGGTGTTGACTGGGAAGAAGTTCGTTTAAGAAGAGAATTAGCAGATTTGGAAGTGTTGTTGAAAAAGGTCCAGGATGTGGGACAGGCTGACGATGGAAAAGATTTGCTTAAATACGAATTTGAACAGTTATTGAAGTTTAAGACAGGCGAATTGGAGTCCGGTGGAGGTGACGGTATTGACTTGAAGAGTGTGAAAAATGATGTTGAGTTGATTGAAAGCCAGGTGGTGACTTTAGAAGAGTTTTTGGAGAAAAAGAAACAAGAGTTAGAGAGTTTAAAGGTGTGAGTTAAGGAAAGAAACGGAATTCTGCCTAGTAAAGATTCCAAGATAAATGTGAGTACTCCACCTCCTCTCTTCAGTAGATCTATCCGAGTTTTGGAGAGTTTAGATTGTTTTGTTCAAACGACAATCCCTAGTAAAGCATATGTACTGCTATTAAAAGGCCAATGGTATAAATTGAATCCTTGGCCCATTACGTTTCTCTTCCATTGAAATAACACAAGCTTTCGTAGTTTCAATATATTATATTTACATCTGTCTACATTCGCATACCTTTGTCTACATGCAAAAAGCCGTTCAATTTATGTTCGATAAATATCTATGTACGAAATGGAGTCGTAGGCTCTGATAGTCAGGAGCACCAGGAGTTGGTACAACTTTTCTGATATCCAGAGTTTGTATGCCCTGTTAGTAAGAGAGCTGGTGATTCTGAGCCACCAATCTCTCCGTCTATGGATGATGTGTGGTTGTTTTTGGAATAGTTGCATTTGCTCTTTCCGAGTCAGTTGAGGATTTGGAGCTTACTTCTTTTCCTCTTCCGTTGGTTCTGGTTCTGGAGTTGGCAATTTGAAGGATTCAGGAGTGAAATCCTTACCTTCACCAACCTGTTCCCAAACAGACGAACCAACAGTGAAATTTCTCCAGGCTTGGGTAAGTTCTAAAGGTTCGTATACGACTCTTTTCTTTTCTTCGTCGTATCTGACTTCAGTGTAACCGGTGGTTGGGAAATCCTTTCTAAGAGGATGTCCTTCGAACCCATAATCGGTCATGATTCTTCTCAAGTCAGGGTGTCCTTCGAAAAAGACACCGAACAAGTCATAGGTTTCTCTTTCGAACCAGTTGGCACCTTGGAAAATTGGAACGATCGAAGGAACTGACGAGGTCTCGTTGGCATATGTCTTGACTCTGATACGCGAGTTGTGACGAACAGATAACATGTTGTATACTACATCGAAACGGTTCGTACGAGAAGGATAGTCAGCAGCAGTCACGTCAACGGCAGATTTGAATTGTGCTGCGGTGTGGTTCTTCAAGAAAACCATAGTAGGTCTCAAAGCAGATGGGGCAACGTAGATTGTAAGCTCATCCTTCCACACAGAAAACTGCTGAATGTATTTTGGCATGCACGCCATAATATAGGTACCAAACTTGTGTAACTCTTCGATTTGTTCTTTATATTGTTCAGCTGGGTTGACGAGAGGTACATGAATCTCGGTAGGAGCTCTTCTGGGCAACTTGGATAAGTCAGGGAGATCCTCAGGATGCGAGGAAAAGGCGGTTTTTGAGCCGGAGAAATTTCTGATCATAGGAGTGATGGGCCTAGAACATCTAATGGCACTACGTGCCATCATGTTTCTCGTTGATGAAATCATTGTGTAGCTTGAAGATTCTAGTATAGTATTGAAAAAGTTTGATTTCAATTTGTGAGAATACAATTGGTTGAAGTGGTCGTGTGAACTGGAGAATTTTACAATAGTTAACTACGGAATACAGAAAGGCTCTGTGAATATTTTGGAGGTACAACTAGCATTCCAAGAAAGGTTCTTAGAAGAGTTTGGTGATACGTATAGAGCAATGAGGGTGACCTTTAGAATAACTGAGGACTACCTGAAAGTTATTGAGAGGATAACTATTGGATTTTAGTATAACCAAAATTTCGGTGATACTGATAGGAATCTCTAGTGCGAAGGACTGTTATTTCGAGCTTGGACTCCAAATGTATTGTTGAGGGTACAATGATTTACAGTGTCTAGGGGCGGTTTTGCTTAGATAGTAGTATATTTCATCACGTGATGTGCTTTTATAGATTGGGAAGAGGTGTTTGAGCTAAGGAATAAAAGAAGAAAAACAGGTTATGGCTACTTAAATTCGGTCAATTGCTACCCTGTTAATAATATCTAGCTCTCTGCTAGATAAATATTACCATTGCAACCACATAGTCTTGTAAATGGCTCTTAAATATCTGCTTATTGGACATCAGGCAGAAAGCAAAAGTCGTGTGAGATATCAATCCAATCCAGTAAGCAATCCAAATATCTGGATTCAAATATATTATCACCAAATCTCTCTGTTTTTCAAAACTGTACTCATATTCAATATCCATTCTGTACTCTAGCCCAGTTTCGATGTCGTAATATTTGGTCTTCTTTGGAATTGATCCTTCATGTTGTTAATTATAAATAAGTCGTGTAAATCCAACTCCTCCAACCAAGCATACTACGCTATATATTTTCAATTTTATGACTCCACATATCTCCCATTTAAGAATTATCACATAGTTCAAGTCGAGTTTTGCAATGGCATTAATTTGGGTACCAGTCAATATTTATCTTTTGCACGACTTTTAAAATGAACATATATACATAAAACATAACAATAGCAAACATCCGTAGTCAGCCTCATCAAACTCATGTGACGACGATTGTCAAAGCCAGTATAAAGCCGCCATTTCGTTGTAACTCCGTGAGATTTTTTCTTCATAACTCCGTTCATTTGTTTATATACAGTATAACACCCTGGTCCGCCTGAAAATTTGGTGATAGGCGGAATTAACACACAAACAACACTGACATCAAGGATAAAATGCAAGAGCATGAGACGCTGACGAACGATACAACCGTTGAAACAAATATGACCAGGCAAGATAGCGTCATGAATGAACCTAAGACATCAGAAGTCCCTCCAGCAGACTACTACGACGATGACGACGACGAATTTTCTTCTTCTTCCAAGAAGAAACGCCAAAGACGTAGTTATAGTTGTGGTTCATGCAAACTCCTCAAGATCAAGTGTGACCTTCAAATCCCCTGCTCGTCATGTATCAAATTCAAACGTGTCGATAAATGTTTGAAACATCCACCAAGACCACCTTCACAAGAAGAACTCAATAAAATCAAAGAACGTAAGATGCGGTCGTACAACAAAAAGCTCCGACTTATTGATGAGAAAGACGAGGCTCCACCTGCTAAAACATTCACCAATGCAAACGGAATTTCTAATTATGGACAGCGCTACAACTTGCCAGCTTTACCCCAACAAGTCCCATTATACAATCAATATGGAATGTATCCATATAAATCATTTGAAGACAGAAACGAGCCGATACAGGAACAAGGATTGGCGAGGCTTCAGGGTATACCAAATCCAAACATGAGTCACTCACCTCACGTCCCAAACACCAACATCTCTATCCCCTACCTCGCCAACAATCAACACACCAACAGTCACCTTGCATCTCCTCACATTAATTCTCCACATATTAATTCTCCACACCTTACTACACTTCACCTATCGAATCATCAACATATCCTCACCAGACCTCACACCAACATCTCTCATCATATCAACATCTCTAACCCTCACTTAGGGCTTACCAATCATCAAGCTAATTTCACAAATCCACACGCTAACCTTTCCATTCCTCAATCAAACCTTTCTGAGTCCAGCACTCTTAATTTAAATCTCAACTCAACCAAGCATCCAGAGTCTTCAATTTCACTTCAACTTATTTCCGATTCATTAGACTTGGTTGATTTAAGTATTGTCGACCTTCGACGTATCAAACGCTTGCTTCCAAATTCATTCAAAATCTTTGAACAGCTTCAGAAACTTTACTTAAAGTCCGAGAATATTCACATCATCGAACTTATGGACCACTCTGCACTTAAGGATGAGATTTATTACGTTTACACGAAGATCTTGTCTATAAACGATGAAGATTTGAGTAAAAATATTCAGTTTTCCATCATTGAAGTCCGGTCCATCAGTTTGTTATTCTTGATTTTGGCTAATGGGTTAATATTCGACTCCAGTGGATTATCAAACTTTTTGATTGAGCCAAGTATGTTCAAACCACGGATAGATATTATCAACGACTGGATCAAGCTCTCCAAGTATCTCAAGCTCAAGATCTTGAAGTATGATAAAATCACTGACATTATCTTTTTGATTAACTGGTACTTTATCATCAAAAACTACTATACTTTTGACAACATCATTATCGAGAACTACTTGGAATACAACAATTTGTTGAACTACGTGGTCTTGAACAACGAGGTTTTAATGATTATCGACGATCCAGAAAAGGACGACGATCCTAAGTCGATGTCTGCGATTTCGCAGGCTACATCTTTCAGCACTAGTGCCATGGAGGATAAGAGTGAGGTAGAATTTCCTAAAACAGCCGAATTCGAATTGTTGGCAAAGTATTGGATGCAATTGCGCTTGGTTGAAATTGAATTTGCCTTCTTCCAATACAAAGGCTCGTCGTTGTCATCAAACCAGTTGAAAAGCACGATCGTGCCTCATCAAAAATTACTATACTCCATTTACGGAAATCAGCTCTGTGAGGTGAAAGATAAGTTGATGAATTATTACATGCAAATATGGAGACTTTACTACAAAAGATCCAAGAACTCTACCTCCATGAGTGAGATAATCAAAAGTTACTTGAACTTGTACGGAGACGTCTTGGGCTTGATCATCCAGGATGTTCAACAATTTCTATTAAACAATGCCGAAATCACCCCTAACGAAGTTGATTTGCTCATAAACAATCAGACAGGAATGACATACTTCTTGAGGTGGCTCAGTTTCATCCGAATCGAAACGAACTATTTCCCATCATTGAGGTACATGTCATATCTTACAACTGTGATGAATTGTTTCAACCATTTCAACTTGATAGATAATATTATCGTGCAGAATTACGATGAATCAAAGACCTCCCCCGTAGGCTCTAAGAACTTGCTTGACCACTTGATCTTAAACTACAGGTATCATTATATAAAACCCTTCTACTGCTGCTTGATCTACCAGTCATTGTTTTTATTTGTTCTTCAGGGAGTCTTAGTTGGAAACGACAACTTCAAGATTGACTTGAATCAGATTTATAAGTTGATATTTTTACGTTTTGAAGAGACTCTAAACAAGTTTGTCTCCAACGAGAGCGTGAGGACCAATTTGAATATCGTGAAGCACTTTCAATACTCCCTAAATTTTGTCTGTGAAATCCGAAACGAATTAAAATTTAGAGGTGAAAGGACAGGAAGTGATAGTGATGACAATTCTGGTATAAATTCTGGTTTTCAATTCTTAGCGACAAAAATCGAGACCATTGTGACCCCAACGAGTTGGGATATTTTGATTAATTTCTACTTTGGTTCTCACGATAACTTGGTAAGGTATCTAGAAAAAGTATGGGATTTGTTCGACTACTTGAAAGTGTATCTGGAAGAAGATAGAAGAGAGCGGATTTCGATCACGTCAAGCATTTTGTTTGATGATGACACAATTTTGAGTAATAGTAATTTATTGACTGGATTTGAATTTAACTCACAAACTGTCGATGAATACGTGGCTAAAGTGGTTGAGCCTAAATTGAATGAGTGAGGAAACTGAATATGCTCAGCCTAGACAAAATGTCTTACAATCTTGACTGAGGTTTATGTCTGTTCCACACAAAGGTCTAGTCCTTTTGCTGCTTTAAATATTATCCACAATATTTGGAGACATTATTCTCGCCACAACTGTTACATTCTAACAAAATTTCTTCAGGGCGGAGAGATTCCTTCGATTCTCGTTAAGATATTCGTAGGAGCTTATTTTGCATAGCCAGAGTCAGGATCAGTTAGTAAGCTGGTCCTGGTGACTTCTGGACACCAAATTTAGTTAACTGACTCAATGGACACAATAGACCGAAGTACAATAATTGTAGACAATCATATCCAGTTCAATAAATCCGGATCTGAGAAGAATATTAAGAATTGTTCAGCATACTCCACTCAGTGCCAGTGACAAATCTCACAATCACTAATATGATAAATTCCAAATCAAGATCAAATATCCATCATTGGAAGGTAAATGGGATATTAATAAAAATTTAGAGAAATGATACCTCTAAAATAAGAAAAATAGCACTACTAAATCCAGAGTTTTGCAACCATTCAAAAATGGTTGCAGCCTAGGCTCCACAATTTTTTGAAAAAAAACCCTTAATTATTTATTGTAGGACTTTCAATCGGACATTAAGACCATTGATGGAGCCACGTAACCCCGATAGTTTTCCCTAGGGTCTAGATTTGAAATATGACCAAATCTTCAAAAACTCACTTCGAGAATCATGCTTTCAATAACGATCTTGCTATTATAATTGCATTTCATTGAAGGTAGCTTTGGCCGTTGGGCACTTTCTAGTTCATATGTTACACCAAAATTCAAAAAGCGTCTCAGGATTCAAGACAGTTCACTTCACTTGTATTCGCTAGGTTGCTCGAAAGAGTTTTATTATCGAGTTTTATCAATACTTCTAGACTGGGATGGTGATCTAAAGTTCAGAAATATGTCAACTAAACGAAACAAGTCTAGTACAGTAGAGAATGTTCCTCTTTAACAGCTGCTAGTTGACCTGAATTACACTTTAAATTTTAGTAAGGGCCGTGGCAGTAGGATCTAAGATGTGAGAGATTCAAGTGACCCAGGGCTCAGGAATTACTAACTAAAGAATTAATATGAAAAGATGTATCGTTATGCTGGTAGAGAGTATATCTATCATCAGTCACTCATTGGGAATGGGCTGGATATCTTTCTGTATGAAGCTTTAGTAGGTTGACATCGAATAATGTGTATTTATCACGTGACATATCTACAATTAAAGGTAGGTCCACAGAAACTACTTGCTCTTGGTCAATTGGAAACTTTATTATAGAAACTCTTTGTATCCAAAACTATGCGGTTGGATAGTCTGTGGTGTCCCAGTCTCTTTGTGTGCAAAACAAAGTGGAATTTCAAGCCAAAAGGGGAAGTGATCACGTTGGGGTATAGTGATAATGAGGTCGGGACCTCGAGATATCAGTTCACCCTCGGGTGTAAATTTCAAGTCTGGTAGCTTGAAATTATTGGAAATCAGCACGATCATATCCACATACACACTTTACAAAAAATCGTTGATGCACACTGTTTAATGGGGAAGTGCTATTATATAATTATAGATTCTACTGAGAAATTATACGATATTTAGATGTTCATAAGTGGTTCTCGAGACGGTGGACGGTAAGAGGGTATTTTCTTCATTATTCTTCTTTTGGACAGACACATTCTTTGAGATCTTTGTAGCACTTTCCCCTTATGTAACTTACCTAATTTCATTCGTCTAACGTGAATTATTCTTCTCTCTATGTGGCCTCTGGCTACACATATTCCAGGGGCCACCTGGTATATATGTAGGATATAACTGTGATCTGCATTTTGTATCCGTCAAGTGTTGATAATTATACATGATCTATTAACACATTTATAAATCTCTACTACGCGTCTGGTGGTGAATTAGGGTGTGGTTGGCTTCTACGATTCTAGGAATTATATTAAAAAGCGTGCGATATTAATAGAAAATTATCATTTTAAAAATAATAATTATATGAAGGAACTATCCGCACAATTATGAGAATACTGAGTATGTTGTCACTCCGGTACGGTTAACTATTACCACGTTCACGACACTATTACCACGTTCGCGACACTATCACTATCACTAATCATTGCTAGCGTCACTTCAAAAAATGCATCACGACGTGCGATAGGCCACACTGCCCCTCCTTAATTCCCGTTGAGATCGATTCGCTTGGCATGTATGACGTCAGAAAGGTAATTTGAAATCTTCTTCGGTCGAGACCGTCTATGTTTAGAAAAGACCTGGCTATAATATCGGCATCTACACAGAAGGCTGAGGCTAAATTTATCGAAGGAAGATGATCTACCTCTTAATTTCATGTGTTGACGTGAACAATGTAAAGAACGTTTCGTAACCTTTGGAAAAAATTTTACGTGAATTGAGGCCATGCACAAATGTTGCTTTTAGAAGCTGCTCCTGTATATGATTGTTGGTTTCTGTATCGGTCGCAGCTCGGTAGTTTTGGTTCCAACGGGCGAAGCACAATATCCAGTCAACATAACTACCCACATTGTATTGTAACTGATGGAAGTGTTAGGTGCTATGAGCCTCAAGTCGGTAGTAGAGAAAAATGTTCCTCGATTGTTCCAGGTTCGTTCGCCTCCGTACCCCGAAATTCCTCCGCGAATTTACGAGACGATGACGACGCAATAGATCACGAAGACATAACTGCATAACAATATGTTATAGAAATTATGAATGATGGAATTTACAATTTATACATGATCTTAAAGGTTACGGATAACGTAGTTGAGCTTAAATATCCTAGTTTAGAGGTTATTGATGATGCTGGTATTGTTGTGTTTGGCATATTTTATTGAAAACGTCGATTTTGAATGATCTACTACAGAAATGCAACTCAAACGATCTGGTTACCGGTCTCTTCGAAAGTCTATACGATTCACTACTGAAACGAAGACAACGAAACACATGAAACACAGCAAACACAATTAATAGCACTTCGACTATCTCTGAACCGCCACGAAACCATTTATCCGACTTTCTACTTCTGCATCTCATCACAGCTTCGCTTTGCTACTTAGCATCATCAACCTACTGGCCCACTGTCGAATACTCCTCACCCTAAGCCATACACGGTTCTTGAGTCACTTGGAGGCTATGTGCTTATCTGCACTCCCAGCATATAAAGCAGCGCGCACTTCCTCCTATTTCATTTTCCAACCACGCCTAATGAAATTTACAAGACTATTAAGTACATTGGCAGTCGCTTTGGCTGTGGATGCTCATGAAGTCGTCAAGATGGACTTTAATATTCGTCGTGGTAGCTCCCGTGAATCCATTAGTCCTCGAGATGACGATGAACCTATGTTGCAAAAGAGAGACGGCTCGGTAAACATGGAGTTGATAAACCAACAAACATTTTACCTTGTTGAATTGGAGGTAGGAAGCAACCTTCAAAAAGTAGGGGTCTTAGTGGACACTGGAAGTTCGGATTTATGGATGATGAGTCACCAATTGACTTGTTTGTCTGGTCCTCAGAATACAAAGCGTGAACTTGAGTCTGTTGAAGGCAAGATCGGCAACAAATTATATAACCAACAATCCCACCTAGACTCCGGAAAGGAAGAAGATACACAAAAGAGAGAACGGCTCTTCAAACCGGTTCCTCGTCCGGTAAGTATTGAAAAGAGAGAACGTCTCTTTGTTGCTGAACAAGACGATAAAGCCGTACCTGTTAAAAAAGAAAACACTCGTTTGGCTTCGGCGACGAATGCTGCTTCGGCAACGAATGCTGCTTCTGGCAGTGCTGGAGGTACAAACACTTGTACCTCCTTTGGTTCCTTCGACACAGGTAAATCTGACTCATTTCAACGTAACGACTCTGCGCCATCATTCCTGATCGCATATGTTGATGGAACGAAAGCTATGGGTATTTGGGGTCATGACGATGTTACTATTGGTAGCACAGCTGTCCATAATCTTTCCTTTGCCATTGCTAACGTCACTTCTTCGAATATTGGTGTTTTGGGTATTGGCCTCCCTGGTTTGGAAGTCACTTACTCCAACCGTAATGGTGGAGGTTACCAATATGAAAACTTGCCTATTAAAATGAGGAATCAAGGACTCATTGCGAAGAATGCCTACTCTTTGTATTTGGGTCCAGTCAATTCCCGCAATGGTTCAATCTTATTTGGTGCCGTTGACCATGCTAAATACTCGGGTGAATTACAGACTATTCCAATTCTCAACACGTTGAAAAGCTTTGGATTTGATAATCCTATTCGTATTGAAGTTGCTCTCCTGGGAATTACCTTCAATTCCTCCTCCAATTCCGCTACAGAGGTTACCCTGAACACATATGGTGCTGTCTTGGATACTGGTTCTACCTTGTCTTACTTGCCACGTGCTCTTTTGAGTAGGCTTGCTAATATAATTGGAGCTACTTACAGTTTGAGTGCTGGTGCTTACGTTGTCGATTGTACTTCAGACAGGTCAATTACCGTATCCATCAACTTCAGTGGTGTTGTGATTAACGTTCCATTACCGGACTTGTTGTTACCTATTAGAAGCACCTCTGGTATGTGCTACTTTGGTATGTTGACCCAAGATTCATCGAGTCTGTACATTTTGTTTGGTGATAATGTCTTGCGTAATGCTTACGTTGTCTACGACTTAGAGGACTATGAAATCGCCCTTGCTCCAGTCAAATTCACAACCGACGAAGATATTGAAATTATCTCATCAGCAATTCCAAAAGCTGTGATAGCGCAGGGTTTCAGTTCTACTACGCTTTCAAGTGGCAGGGAAGCATCTGCTACCTTAGATTCGAGATCTCGCACTGCAGCGGGTTCCAGTGGAACTTCAAAGCCCTCGGGTTCTAATCGTGGTACCGGATCAAGTATCACAATTAAGTTCCTTGTTGTACTCGGAGCTTTCACTTCATTCGTTATATTTATGTAGGCAGAAAATGTCTCAAAAACATGACCATTAAGAAGCATTAGATTACTGCATAATGTCCTATTCAATGACATACTTAATCATGAATTAATATCTATTCCAACTGGCTTGGTAAAACGATCCCTGTAGAATTGTAAACTGCCTTTGTTGTTAACGGCTAGTCTTATCGGAGTTACTATGCCAGTTTCGGCCGTCCGGGTTTATAAGATTCACAACTCCGACTCTAATGCGAATTAAACGGGGGACTCCAGACAGATTTGCAGCCAGTAACGACAGTGAAAGCCATCGATTGGGAGGATGTATTTCTTCCATAGCCATTGTAAGCTCCATGAATGTCCTACACTCGAGTACATGTTCAGTATGATAGATTTTTACTTTTGTGCTTGGTATAACTGCCAAGTAACTGATTTTTCAATCTGCTCGGTATCATTAAAATACATCACCTGACGACTTATCTTTAATAGTGAGTAATATTGTAAGCAATAAGTTGTTGAAAAAACTTCAAACTGAAGAACTGATGGAATCAAAATTCTAGAATGCTGATGGCACTATTGGTGTACTTTTACCATCAGTCATACAGTTTTGAGGTGTTCACGACAAAATAGCCAAGACAGTCGAGACTAGTATATCTGATGCCTAGCCTTCATTTTCAAGATTTCTAGACTTCCTTATTAGGAAACTTGTCAAGTGATCGAACCTGGTCCCTACTTTGATATACATGTGCTACTCAATGCATATTATTGTTATATAGTACCGATTTATAATCAAACATGTACTTCCAACCTTACTGGTAGTAGATAGGTGCCGAGCATTCTTAAGCTAGGGACATATATATGGAAATACCGAGCGATTTATATGGTGAGATATCTTACATGTTTCTAGTCTCGAGTCGCTTTAATCGAAGTAGACTTTTGACTTCTTGCAAGTTCTAGTAACTTGTCAGATTGCTAACAGTAACGGCTTAGTTATATTATAAAGTCGTGTGCAAACCAGATCACTCACATTACTAAGAGCTATCTCACCAACATTCCACCACCTCGTCTCTAGCGCCACTTTCCAATATTGGCGGTAAAAACAAAGAGAGATTGCATGGATAATACTCACCGAAACGAACTACCACCAGATCCATCTGCCGATCCGTCCGGTGCGGGAGGTAACGCACCAACCGGTGCCAACCCCGAAGTTACTAACGATGAAAGTAGCAGCACCTCCAATGAAAACACTTCTAGAACCAGCGGCAGTGCCAACAACTCATCTGGGAACACGAATAGTGCAGGTGATAGATCACATCGTACAGAACTAGGAATATTTGAACGATTTATGGACAACTTTTTGGGCAGAGGCAGAACAACGGGAGCTTCTACAGAAGCTAGAGAAACGACTACTTCGAGCAACGGCTCACGGACTGGCTCCGGCGCAGAACCAATAAATGCAGCTGGTGATACAGGACCCACTACTACTCCTTTTATCTCAACCGATTCCACAGACTCGACAGAGACAGCAGACGCCCGAGCAATCATTATCACAGTTAACTATGTTTTCTCTGACGAAAACAATCCCCAGAACCCAAACAGAGCTGGATCCTTAATAATGTCACTCCCAAACAACTCTTCCAACAGAGACCCATTAGTAATACAAGAGTTCATCCGTTTGGCTACCCATATGGCATATACTAGCATTGTAAACGGCCTCAATAAAGAGAAGGGAATTACACTTAAAAAGTTTAACTCGTTTCCCCACGCTGAAAAAGAAGAACTTGAACTCGGTGAGCACACAAATTGTTCTATTTGCTTCGAAGGCTTTGACAAGAAGTGTGAGTCTGAAGAGGAAGAGAGACCAAGGAAGAGGAGGAAATTGGAAAAGACCTTATCAGATGAATCTCTATCAGCCACTCAGGGTGACCAGGATCCACAGCAAATCTGCATTGATGTCCCTGCTGTCGAAAGAAATGTTTCGCAGACCCAAGAAGTGGAGAGTGATAATACGGAACCTCAAAGAGAAGTTGACCCAGATCTAAATGAGACCTCACAAGCAGCGCCCTTGGGAAATAGTCAGACCCCCGAATCAACTGAGAGTTCAGCTCAAGGCGAACGTAAACTATTAGCCGATTATACTGCTAGTTTTGACCATCACGCAATAAAGATGCCCTGTGGTCACATATTCGGCAAAGATTGCTTGTTCTACTGGCTCAAGCAACATACAACTTGTCCCTTGTGCCGGGCGTCTGTCGCAGATCCTGAAACCGCCCATTCTAATGCGAACTCCAGCATCTCCATGTTTGACCTTCCTTCGAATATCACGAACCTTAATGTCAACACCAATACTATTGGAAGCAATAATGTAAACAACGCTTCCAATGATGAACAAGCCAATGAAAATTCTAACGAATCTTCCCGAACCACAACTGCATTCGGCTCCATCCCCACCAGGTTTCACTACTTCGGTCTAGGTGGAACAAATAGCACAAATACCCCATTACGAAGAATATTACGCTCAGGTGTCGGAGTACCTGAGCGTATTTCGCAGCCAGAGTCATCCGATAATTCCAACGAAACAAACCCATTCTCTCACGTCTATAACTACCTCAGACGTCAAAGACCGAACAACACCCAACCAGAACCACTCTTTCCTACAGGTATGTCAAGCAGAAGAACGGCCAATGGTATAGAGACAACTTCTACCGACAATAATTCCAACCATTCGGAAATTTTGGATTTTTTGAACTTACGAAGTTTAGTTGACGATGACTCCCCTAATAGACCTGACCCGGAAACGGAACAAGACGATACAAACAACGATACAAACAACGATACTAATGATAACTAGTCAGGACTGATTGAGGTGATAGTAGTCTTCGTAGTTAACACTTTCTACATACTCTACTCACATTCACTTCTACATCGTTCCGTAATGAATCTGAATAAGCAACTTGTCACCAGTTATATTGTCCATGTATAGAATACCCAGAGAATAATCTCTTTCTAAAGAGTGCAACGTTCTCATATATATAGCATCCGCAAGGAATAACATTTAAAGTTGATATGTAGATGAACAGTGACGTACATGAGTAAGTATTCTTTCGCTCTCTAGTAGAATATTTCTTTACGCAACAGATTTTTGATTGGTCTAGAGGAACCCAGGCTCACTCCTTGATACGTTCTCGCTAACCAAAGAATTTTGCATATTTTCCTTTCTCCGCCTTCTTCTGCTTCTCTATGAGTTCCTCGCACCTATGAAGTTCCTTGGAAATCGCAGCATCTCCCGGTAACAAATCGTGGGCATCCTTCAAATCTGAAAGCGCAATCTTGAACTTCCTCAAGTGTTGATAAGCAGAACCTCTTCTGAAAAGTGCCTTTGTCTTGTCTGAAACCGCCAAGTCCGACATCTCAAGGATATATGTCGCATAGTCAACGGTTTTATGATAGTGTTCAAGCTGGAAATGTACCAACGACAAGTTCAAGTAAAGTTTCTTCTTCAAATCTATGTACTTGGCGTACCATTGAGGTTCCTGTTCGTCGTCTGGAACATATTCCATCACGTAACGTAAGCACTTTTTATATTTTAGCAAGGCCTGCTTCTTGTCGCCAGCCTTGAATAAGAGTGTACCGCTTTCCTTGATCTTCGACGCTGCTTCATATACAGATTCTGAAGACTCTTTGTCGATATGTTCGTCGTCGTCAGGATACTCTTCGTAGATATCACCGCCTCTTTGGTCGTAACTAGCATTCCAGATGGGTACAGGCATTGACTCATCCCACGGTCCACAATCTTTGATGAGAACCATCTCCTCTTTGATGGGCACATTCTTTTTATCGGTCATGACTCTTTCTACCTCCCGTACCACCGATTTTCCTTGCACTACACGGCCAAACACCGAATGTTTTCCACTCAAGTGAGGTTGAGGGTACGTAGTGATGAAGAACTGTGACAAGTTGGCATTTTTGTTGCCGTCGTTGGCCATACATAACATAAATGGGATGGAGAGAGGATCGATCAAGTTTTCACCTGGAACTATTGGGAGCAACGATCTTAGCGCTTCTGAGATTTCGTGGTCCAGTTCTTTCGAATGTTCTCCAACCAGCTCCGCTGTGGTATGCTCACCTAATATCCCTGGGTAACTCGCACTTCCTCTAAATCTTCCACCTTCCAAGTCACCACCTTGGATTACGAAATTCTTCAAGACTCGGTGGAAAACTGTGTTCTTGTATCCGATTCGTTCCTGTCCAACTTCTACTCCTTCGCACAACTTGACGAATCTCTGGGACGAGAGGGGCGCCAAATCATCAAATAGCTCGATGACTACTCTTCCAATCGCTTCGTCACCAATGGTGATGTCTAGGTAAGCATGTGAACGTGCTGGGGTAATCTTCATGAGTTTCTTTGGTGAGTGTGAGACGTTGTTTTCGATCCTCTAGAAATCTCATCGCACTGGGGAACTTTTGATTCTCAGGTAACATAGCTGACCAACATGACAGTGAAGACAAATATAGCAAGAATAGGTACTGACACCCTTAGAGTGGCAGTAGGAGAGGTTTCTAGAAGATCATTACTTTTGAGTATTTCTGGAAGCGGAAGATCTGTAATTGCCGGTGTTGCTAGATGTGAGGGACCACTAATTGCTGGTGTTTTAAGATCTCCAACCATAGGAAGAAGTGGATCTTCTTCAAGTATGTGCGCTTCTATTGGCGTTAGATCATATTCAACATTGGTATCAACAAGAGGAATACAAAGAAATTCTACTGGACATCCTTCTGGATCAAGAGCTATCTCATACGAAACTCAACTATACAACTCTCAAGAGAACATCAACAAACTCTTAGAAACTCACGATAGATCATCCTATTTGTTGGCACAATATCTTCCCGAACCCGCAAGGAATGCTTTCCTTGCCATTCGTGCCTTCAATTTGGAGATCAACAAGATTAATGATGGTGGAAACAAGCAGGACTCAGTTGCATCGCAAGCGTCGCAACACTTGTCCCAAACTATGGGTATCTCCACGGGGGATATCAAATTCAAGTTCTGGAGTGACTTGTTGGCAAAGGTGTTTTCTGATCCCCACTCTGAAAAGGATATCGGTGAACCGATTGCTATATTGTTGAGAGATGCGTTACGAAATGACTTGAATTTGGATATTGCCTATTTCCACCAGTTCCTTCAGACTCGTAAACATTTCTTGAGCACCAGATCTTTCGAAACTGTGAATGATATCTGCTCATATGGTGAAGGTACATATTCGCAACTAAACTACTTGACCCAAGGATTGCTTTTGTCACCTTCTATATCGCCATCAACGATCAATCTTTTAGAGTCCTCGACTCCCTTACAGTCTAATATTAGTGATATTGCTGCCCATATTGGACAAGCTACTGCCGTGAGCTCCATGATTCTTGGTCTTGAATATTATGCCAAGTCACGTAATCAAATTACATTGCCAGTAAATCTCATGACAAAATATGATCTTTCACAAGAAGATGTCTTACGCTTGGCTCAAGGTCATATCACCGAAAAGTCACAAATATCCGAGATCCGCGAGAAGCTTAAAAACGTTGTGTTTGACACCGCAGTTACTGCGAATGATCATATTCTTTCAGCAAGAAGTAAATTACAAAACTCCAGAAAAGAAATCGCCGAAATCGTCAGCAAAAACAAAAGTGACTCTCTTCTCCAAAGAAACAGCCGTCGTTGGAGGAGAGGTATCCCAGACGTGATATTCACTCCATTTATGGTCGCTATCCCCACCACCTTGTACCTCCAAAAGTTGGAAAAATGTGATTTTGACTTGTTCCACCCCAAATTACACCAAAAGGAATGGAGATTAGCTTGGAGATCATTCAGGAGTTATTATACAAGGAAAATCTGAGAATGTGAAGACAGAACGTATCTACCCCCACTAGCAAATGTCTGTTCCTTACGCTGGCAAGAAATCTCGTATTCTAAATTATTCAGATTGTAGCTTCACTTGACAAATAGTGTACCTAATGTTGGACCAGCATAGAACTGTAAATAAAATATACCCTGAACTGCTGCAAAAGAAAGCTAGTACAACCGAATTGCTGCAAAAGAAAGTTGGTAAAATCTGTTAGGTAGGGGTCCCTACATCGATTTATACTTTACCGAGGTCGAGCTTGTAGTTAAGAATGAAGATTCGATTATCTGAAGTACGCAGAATATCAATTTATATCCACGAACGTGAAGCGCTATCAAAACCAGGTAGCTATGTGGCGCTCCTACGATCCAATCTTCTATGTATAGTTCAAATAACAGCTCTTCTCGTGACTGTACAAAAGAAAAGACACTTGGGATCTAGATATTCCAATAACGTATCATTACATATTAAACAATTTCTTCATATAGTGTAGACCATTCACCGTATACCGCCTCTTGTACCTCGCGACACAATATGCCTGAAGGTTCTTCTCTAACGTGTCGTTACCAATCTCCAGCGCGTACAAAATCAGCAACTTTCATCCATCAACTCGTAAACATACGCTCGATCAACTTCACATTACGGCGGCGATTATAAGATCTATGGAGTATTAATCATTCATACTAGCTCCAACACTTAAAAAGATTCTGCATATATTTTGAAAGAAATTTCAAAGCAAAAGGAAGAACTCATGAATCCTCGGTTGTCCGAATCACCAACGCCAGTGTTGAGGGGATTTCCTGGAATTCCTGGGACACCTAGAATGTCTGGGACACCTAGGATACCTGGGACTCCTCAAGAAGGTAGTTTAGAACAGGGGTTGACAGTCGCTATCGATCCAATCACTTTGATGGTGAATGAATGTATGTTGATTTCTTCTTCAATGCGCAAAATGACAAGGTGGTCACAGAGTGGAGTAGCTGCGATCTTGGGAGCAGGTGATATTTTCGGTAACGAAGAAGATTCGCTTAACTTAGGATTGACTAGCTTACCTACAAATATCGGGAGTAAACAAAACAATGACAATCCATTATTTTCCAGTTTTCTTCAATTAAGGTCGATCTTGACCGAGGCCACAGATTTATTCGACTTGGACAGTTTGACGTTATTACAGCCATTTCTATTAGCCATTAAATCGTCCTCGACGTCTGGCCATATTACTTCATTAGCATTGAATTCGATCTCAAAGTTCCTTACGTATGAGATCATTTCTTTCAGATCGAAAAATTTACAATCTACTCTCATACAAATTATTTCATCTTTGACCCATTGTCGTTTCGAGGCTGCAGATCAAAACTCAGATGACGCTGTCTTGTTGAAAGTTTTAAGGTTATTGGAAGTAATTATTGAAAGTCCATTATCAAATTTATTGCCCAATGAAGTCATCTCTGAAGTCGTGCAAACATGTTTGTCATTGGCGTGCAATAAAAAGAGAAGTGAAGTTTTGAGAAAATCTGCTGAAATGTCTATGGTTTCAATTACATTTAGGATATTCAGCAAGTTAAGAGACATCGAGCCAGAGTTAGTTGAGGAACTTCAAACGAATTTCCAAAATACAACATTACCAGAAGATACTATTGGAGGAACAGATTTGAAACCTTCATTTTTGGGTAGTTCTGTTAGCAATTCGGGAGCTGCTACCCCAATTAATAATTCAGATACTGAAGAATCTACCGTTGATGAATCTACCGAATTTGAAGAACAATTTGGTATAGTATGCATCAACGAATTCTTGGGGATTTTAATCTCTATGATCTCACCATCTAATCAATATCAACACATGGAAAGCACTAGAGTATTTGCGTTGTCCCTTATCAATACTGCTATTGAAGTTGCTGGATTGGAAATTCCAAAACACCATTCATTATTAAGTTTGGTGTCTGATCCAATCTTAAAACACATTTTACAAATAATGACTACAACTGATTCCCCAGCTTTATTGCAAGCATCTCTTCAAGTTTTTTCAACAGTAGCAATAGTTTTGGGTAAACAATTGAAATCACAAATCGAATTGACATTTACATTAATTTTCCAGACTATTTTACCTGAAGTTGGGAAGAAACAGAGTGATAACATCGGAAAAGCAAATGTTTCCTCTAGAAATTCTGCTTCAAAGGAAATGTTGGTGGAATCCTTATCCCTATTATGGACAAGATCGCCAGTATTTTTTACTCATCTATTCATTGATTATGATTGTGACTTTGAAAAGTCTGATTTGGCATTTAAAACTTTGGAATTTTTATGCCAGTTGTCTTTACCAGATTCTGCTTTAATCACTACCGACAACGTTCCACCAATATGTCTTGAAAGTGTTTTATCGTTTATTAGTGGTATTAATGATAGAATCAAAAGCTTGCAAAGCCCAGAAGACATGCCAATTCATGACTTGATTCAAGATAAGGAGAAGAAAACCTCATTTATCAAATGTACCGAACTTTTGAACGAAAGTCCAAAACAAGGTCTTTTGGCCTTGGCCGAAAATGGATTCTTACATGACCCTAAGGATATTACCGAAGTGGCTAAGTTCTTTTATAATAAATCAAGACGATTAAACAAGAAAGTTCTAGGTGAGTTTTTGGCAAAACCGTCGAATACTGACTTGTTTCGAAAGTTTGTTGAACAATTTGACTTCACTGATTTGAGAGTTGACGAAGCATTGAGAATCTTATTAAAGGCATTCAGATTACCTGGTGAATCTCAGCAGATATCTAGAATCGTTGAAACTTTTGCCGATAGATATGTTACATGCCAGGGAGATTATGAAGAAGATGATGGCAAAGAAGAAGCAGTTAGACCTGACAGAGACTCGATCTTTGTATTGTCTTTCTCGATCATAATGTTGAATACTGATTTACATAATCCTCAAGTGAAGAAACCAATGCAATTGGAAGATTACTATAGAAACTTGCGAGGTATGTATAATGGTAAGAACTTCCCAGACTGGTACTTGTCAAAAATCTATGACTCCATTAAGGATCGTGAGATTATTATGCCAGAAGAGCACCATGGAACTCACAAATGGTTTGATGATACATGGCACAATATGATTTCATCTCAAGCTGAGGTAAATGACGAGAACGCCGATATCTCATTGGAGCAAATTTGTCAATTCGACAAAGTGTTATTTGAAACCGTTGTAGACAAGATCACTGACACTTTGATTAGCGTTTTCAAGGAGGCTACTGATGATCATGTTATTACTCGCCTTATGTCGTCCATTGACAAATGTGCCAATATCTGCTTGTATTATAATTTGTCTGAGTCTGTCGATAAGTTGATCGGCGCCTTGTCTGATTTGACATCATTGACTTCCAGTAAGCAAAGAATTCAAAACTCAAATGATAACTTGAGAGATGAAATACCAATCACTCAGATCAAGATCGAGAAAAAGGAAGAAGTTATTACCGTTAGTGAAATGGCCGTTTGGTTTGGAAGGGATTTCAAAGCCCAATTGTCAACCGTTGTATTGTTCAGATTAATTAAGAAAAGCGATTGTAAGGTTACGTCTTCATGGGATAAGATTATTCGAATCGTTTTGACTTTATTTGAGAACTGTTTGATCAACCCTAACTTGTTTGCAGAGTTCCAAAAGAAGATTAAATTAGCGCCTTTGTCCAAAGTTAAACCTCGCTATATAATTAATAAGGCGAAACCGTTAAACAACTCTGGACTTTTGTCTACATTTTCGTCGTTCTTGAAGGGTTATTCTGACGAACCACCAGAACCAACAGAACAAGAAATTGAGTCGGCACTTTCCACTATAGACTGTGTCAAATCGATCAACATTTCCGCAATATTCGAGGTTATTTCCAAGGGATCCCATGCCGACTTGAAATTGTTTGTTGAGCTTTTACTTGAAGCTTTGCCTGTTCAAACTGAAGAAACAAAGAGGTATTATGAGACAGAAACGCTATTCATCTTTGAAATCATGGTTTGCTTCTGTTTAATATTATATGATATCCCTCTCATAAAATTAGTTTTGGGTAAGCTCAACCAATCTGAACTTTCCAAAAAGAGTCAAATGAGAGTAGTTACCTATAAACTTCTCTTAACCAGACAAAGTGATGATTCCGTGGATATTTTGGAGACGATCAAGACCATTTCGGTATATGATGGGGAACTAATTAGCAAACAAGGAGCACCATTGCTTCAACCATTGTTATCGTTAGTTGATGACGACTCTTGGTGTTGTCAAAAATTGATTTCTGATGAAGAATATTGGAAAGCTTTACGTATGTTCGGTACCAACCCTATCTTCGCAAAGGAGATTCTTGCATTTGTTGGCACTATCGTTACCAATTCCCCCCAGGACATTAAGCCAAGTAACTATATGTCAATTTTGGGATTATTGGACGAGATATCGTCTTTAGGGGCCATTGGTTCTCAATATGAGCAAGATCCTGACCATTCAAGTTCAACTTCAGATGTTGCATATTATAAGGATTTGATTCAACTTTCCAAGAAGTCTCTTTCATTAACCACAGAGCTTTCGACAGTGATCAAGCGAAACGAGTTCAATGGAAAGGACTTGTCGTATTCCTTAATTCAAGCTTTGGCCCATCAATGTTTCAACCCATGTCGTGAGATTCGTTCTAGCGCAATTAATTCATTACAAGGGGTCGTGTTGTCAGTAGAAGTTGACGAAGAATTGACACTGTTTGGAATCTTTGAGTATGGTATCTTCCCGCTTTTGACTGAATTGACCAAACTCGAGGTGTTGCAAACAGATGTTCAGGGCTTTGTGGCTACACAGGTTGAGACATTATCGTTGACAAGTAAAGTGTTTTTGAACTTTTGCACCGATTTCAAGAAGGAAGAAACTGACAGAGTTTGGTTAGGAATTCTTGACCATTTCATTGCCATGAATAATCTAACCCAAGACACCCAAGAGAACATCAAGAATGACAAAATACTCAACGAATCCGGACCAGAACTTCTCAAGAACATGATCCTAGTCTTGCAATCCAATGATGTGTTGTCTACCGACGTTTGGACGTCTACATGGGAGAAAATCGATAACTTATATCCGGAGTTGAAAAAGGAATTAGGAAATCAAGTGGATACAGAGAGGGCCAATATTGACGAGAAAGTAGATAAAGTAGTAGAAGAAGAGGACCAGGCAAAGCAAGGAACTCAAGGAGAAGTCGAAGACCTTCAGAAATAGAACTCTCTCAAATATAGAACTCTGAATGCTTGAAGACTCTTCGATTCTCTTCTAAACTTTTGAATCCTCAATGGATTGTAGGTAGTCCAGAGACTCCAGGTGATGCCTGAGGCTACTGTTGATAAGTTTTGGTCAGTGAGAGTTCATTATTGACATAGAAAGTATTCGTGCTGTTGTAAATTATTATAGAGACGTTCTATTTAGTTTTAATACTCCATAGTACTTAATTTTAATAGATAATATCACTAGCCGTCTTGAGTAAGATAAGAAGAATGTGTTCTGGTAGGCATTTGCGTGAATTTTCGTTAATTCATCTTTTCGCACACTTCTATTTTGAAATATTTCCCACTAAATTTATAAAATTCTAGCTATTTTCAAAAACATAAGGAAGCTTCGCGATCTCTTTTTGACTTTTGTCACTATATCTCTCACTAGATCAACTCCATCAAGAACGCGGTAATCTCCATATAACCTTCGTTATCTCAAATTTTTCAGTCCACCATCTCATCTCCACAGTCATGGTTAACACAAAAACTTATACTTCCAGGGCGGAGGCCCATACTTCGCCGGTTGCCCAACGTTTATTCAAACTCATGGACACCAAGCAGACCAATTTATGTGCTTCGGTAGATGTAAAAACAACCGCTGAGTTCCTTTCGCTCATTGACAAGCTCGGACCGTTCATCTGTTTGGTAAAGACCCATATTGATATTGTTGACGACTTCTCCTACGAAGGCACCATTGTTCCATTGTTGGCGTTGGCTGCTAAGCACAACTTCATGATTTTTGAGGATCGTAAGTTCGCTGACATCGGTAACACCGTCAAGTCTCAGTACTCCGGAGGAGTCTACAAGATCGCCCAGTGGTCTGACATAACAAACGCCCATGGAGTCACGGGAGCAGGTATCGTCCAGGGGTTGAAAGAAGCAGCCAGGGAAACCACATCGCAACCTCGTGGTTTGTTGATGTTAGCAGAGTTATCTTCGAAGGGATCCATTGCCCATGGAAAATATACCGAGGAGACCGTGGAGATTGCTAAAACCGACAAGGAGTTTGTCATTGGATTCATCGCTCAGAGAGATATGGGTGGAGCTGACGAAGGGTTCGACTGGATCGTCATGACTCCGGGCGTGGGGTTGGACGACAAAGGTGATGCCTTGGGACAACAGTACAGAACTGTGGGTGAAGTGATCAAGACTGGAACTGATATCATCATTGTTGGAAGAGGATTGTTCGGTAAGGGAAGAGATCCTGTGGTGGAAGGTGCAAGATATAGAGATGCAGGCTGGAAGGCATACTTAGAGAGATCCTCGTAAGTTTATTAGGACTATTAGAAAAGTCTGATTAGTATTCAAGAGGTCTGCTCAAGATATTTAGAGCACGTTTTATGGGGTCTGCTTGTTCACCTGAGGTTTAGATGTGTATATAGACGTTTCTGACCCTCTCGTTGCAAATTCATCAGTATAAGTCAAATCACAGAATTAAAAGTTTGATCCTACGCCCCTTATAGGTTCATTAGTCAGAGCTATAAGATGGCTACTCATTAGATACTCAAAATTTGACTAGCTTATTCTAGTCTCGTTATTTACAGGAATAAATTAATTAAGTACACTATTTACTTAGGGTCAGATCTTGTGGCCAGCGTCACCATCGAGATTGTCCGCAACTTGTTATAATATTGCATGGAAGACGAAATTCATCATCAAGGCTCTGGTCTTACATCGGACCAAGTGCTTCCTCTTCAAGATTATCTGCAAGCTTGGTTCTCATGATTTCAAAAACCAAAAGCCCCACAGAAGTGGCAGGGATGGTAGTTAAAGCATTACGGACAAAACCTTTGTATGCTACCTGGAACCACGTCATCTTTGACTTGGATTTGATTTTAAGCACCTGGAAGTATGTGTCAATGTAAGAGTTGTAGTACAATTTGATGAACGGACGCGTATTGGATGACGAGGAGTTGTAGACATCAAGCGCTTCCAACCGGGATAAGTGAATCTTCTGTACCTTTGTGAGGGGGTACTGTACTGCCAATAGGGAGAATGCAGCAGTTGCACCTGCTAAAAGAACAAACGACGACTTGAGAATTTTGGTCAGTCGTGTTTGTTCCATACGGACCAACCTTTCGTCAATTTCTATATCAGGATCTGAAGTTCCAAAGAATGAAAGTTTCTTCTGGATGTTAAGCTTAGCTCGCCTGTAAGCTGTGATCATTCTATATGTAAGACTATAACCCTGTGTCTTGACCACTTCAAAAGTAGAGAAATAAAATGCAAAACCAAGACTCTCCTTGATAAGGGAAAACCCATAACCAGCAAATACACCCACAAGGCCGACTTCACGAAGTTTATTAAGGCCATAAACCCATAAATTCTGATGTCCACCGTTCAACATTTCAGCAGCTGACAGTCTGGTATAAATTGCATCTACAGGGGCAGCAGCTAGTGACTGAGCAGCCCCAGCAATAAAACCTGCCCTCCAAGTATCTATTGGTGAGTAATAGAGATCTGAATGCAGAACAGATCTATGTTTACTATCAAATTGATCAAGAGCTGATAGATATGTTCCGTATAGTATAAGCCCTGTGGCAGAATTAGCAAGCAATGGAGGCATCACCTTTTCTGGAATGAATTTCCAGCCTTCCTTCTTCAAGACATTAACAAGCATCCCAATGGAGGAATGTGTACGGAATCGCCATGGCTTTTCGTGGATATTATCGTGCTTATTGGCCAACTCCCGGACATATGCCAAGTAGTCGAATCGTGAAGGGCGAAAGAGCTTCACGGGTGTTCTCAAGTATAAGGCCTGTAATTGGTAGATCAACGCACGCATCCCTGCGGTTGAAACGGTAATTGTTTGGTTACTTTTTTTGTGATGTGCTAGATGATCTGTAGGGCTAGTAGCTTCGTGTGAAGATTGTATAGGGAAAATTGTAGAAGATTCTCCCTGGGAATCGCTTGTAATTTTTCTTTGCGTTCCCTGTCGTATTTCTAGTGATTCGCATAGTATAGGAGATGAGATTATCAATAGGGATCTCAAAGCACTTTGAAGCATGAGTTCTAAGGAAAATTCTAGGGAGCGATCTGGAGAATCGCCGGTATAAATGTTTCCATATTCTACTATCAGGGAACCATTATATGTCAAAGAACCTATTTGTCTTTCTTCCCCCAGTGTCAAGATCACTTCTGATGATGACAATGTTGATCGTTTGGACAGTATCCCCCAAATGTCTTCAGAAGGCACCGTGCATAGTTCTATGATGTCTCTAGTAGTACTGCTTATTGCACTACTTATTGTCATATCCATGAACTTCACTTGTTTTCTTTTCGTATCGCCATGACCGTGGCCAAACAAAACCAATAATTGTTGTACTAAAAAGAAGAAACTGTAAAAAACGTCACACTAGATGGAGTCTGAGATGTCTAGAATGATGCTACTCAACGAAGTGATTTGTTAACTTTGTCAGGAGACCTGTTTGGGGGGATGCTGAAGTAGAAGAGTTGAGCTAAAGTTTTTGCCATTAAAGTTTTTGCCGTTAAAGATTTTGTGCGACAAAATAGAGATAATGGTTTCAGTTGGCTCACCATTAAAACTGTGACAAAATATGTTTAAGTAATAAATTCGTAGAAGCTCCATACTACAAACGTGCCAATTGGGCTAAACTTATATTTTACAGCTAGCTCATTCCTAACATATTCAAGGAAACATCCTGTGCTCCACGCTAGTTGTGAGGTACCACATTAGTTTGCATTATCATATATAGTGAGATGCAATGTTCTTATATTTCCAGGATAATTAGGGACCTATGCAATAATTTTGAAGGCATCAGTCACATGGAAGCCCAACCATATCCTATAGAGAGTCATATTTTGCAACCTTTAAAATGACTTTATATATGTACGTCACCAAAGACTAGTTTCTTTCTGCACCTGAATGGTAGTAGCTTGTGGCAATACCATCTACCTTCAGCTATATAGCGTCGCCCAAGAATAGAAATAAGCAAAATGACATTCGACTACTCTTGTGATGGTGTAGTCATAGTGGGTATTTCTTTCAAATAATTAAAATAATGGATGGTCTCAGTAATAAATCCATTTCAGATATCAAGTTGAAGAGTGTATTCAATAACAGGTCAGCAATTGTGGAACACTTTCAAATTGTATATCGAATCTCGAATGCTTCATGTGAATACCAGAATCAATTTCATATCTGAACAGTAGTGGTCTGGTCCATGCAAAGTACCATCTAAAATGGATATCTCATTGATCTTATGCCACGAATGATTAGATCATGAGTCCCTGTAGAGTATAATTTCACTCTGTTTGAAATACCTTCTGGCATCCTCGTCGATTAAAACTAATGACAAATAGGTCCTTGTTGAAAACTTTTTATTAACATCTCTGTATGTTGGAGATAAGTCAAATCCACCTAAAAACAATCTAATTGGGATGATCTCTCCCTTCACAGGGGCTCCGTCCATAATTTCAAACCTCACCACCGTTTCACTATCGGTAATTTGATTTGGCGGGGCTCCGACTGTTTCTCGTCTAATAAGTGACAACTCCATATGCTTGATCTTAAGTCGCACCAAAAAGAAGTAAATTCTTCCAACAATCACATCCTTCAATGAGAATCTGGACTTCAGATATTCAAACTCAATATGTAAACAGTCTTCAATCCCCACATCCATTTTCACCATCGCTGTATTGTCTTTGCTGCTGGGTGGTACTGAAATATACTGATATACCCATAACTCCTTCTCTCTTTTAATCTCCAGCGAACCCTTTCTCATGACAGTCACTTTAATATAATATCTTAGTCTTGCATTCTTGCCTCGGTAACTCTCGTATTGTTTCTCAACACTCCTAAATTCGAACGGATAGGTCTCCGGATGAGATAATTGCGCTGGTGCTGCCAATTCTGTAGCCAATGATAAGAATTCCGATGACACTAGTCCATCAATATTCGTTTCAATTGAACCGAGCAACTGCACTTTTACTCCCAAGTGCTCAACTTTACGTCCTTCTTTGGTTCTAATTGTGACAGTCCCTTTGACAGATTCTCCGTCTTTGTATACGGGTAACTTCTCAAGTCTTCCATGGGGTGTCTTTACTTCGACATGTTTTCGACTATCTTCGTTATCTAATCGTATTTCGATGTCTAATGGTGCTTTGAAGAAGATAGACATGATGGATCTGAAACGATACGAATTGGCTTCTTGATTCTATATGAGATTTGACGGTGGAAGCTCCACTATGGGGTTACTCAATGCGAAACTCAAGTCAATTGGTTTGGTTCGATCACGTGATGACTGGCTGTAAATAGCCATACTGTCACTTGAGGAAATAGTTGGACAGAATCTAAGCCAACTAACAACTACGAACGTGACGAATTTATCGCATGGTCCCCCTGGTTACTAAAATTCTAAATTATGCTGTTATTAATTTCATGGATAGGTTTAACGAACGCAACTAATTAGGGTGTTTTCTTTCATGGAATAGATAAGATCTCAGTCTTCCGGAGTTCTGATACTTAAAAAAGTCGACCACAACTTGTAAATTATTTTCAAATTCATAAATCTATTTGTTTAAGTAGTAGATTTGAAAGATACGAACTGGCACTTCTATGAAATCACATTTCATCAAAGTCTGAAGTGATATTAGATTCTACTTCTTATTATCTAATTCTGACACGATTTTATCATAGAATATTTCAAGTCTGGTATCGATGGTATTTAATGAAACTCTATAGCTCCTTACTAATCTAATCAAAAAATTGCAACTAATCAACAACTTTGTTCGTATTTCAATGTTGCAAAATTTAATCAATACACGATTGATGAGCCTTTATTTATGTGAATCCATACCCAAATTATAATTACTATAGGTAACACGAACTTTTGGCTGAAATATGAGGATACAAGTCTATTAATAGTTGTATATGTTCGTTGACTTCAGCCTCAAGACAAGGGAGACACATCACATTCGGCATCCATAACAGGTTGAATTACTGAAACGTTGGTTTTAAATATTTATTTCTACTTTCTGTTCAGATCAGTTAGTTAAATAATAATTTTCATTACTATATAATCATATCGCTATAATTCAATCATTTACAACTTAGCGGCGTGTTCCAATAAGTCAACGACTCTGGTGGAGTAACCGTATTCGTTATCGTACCAAGCAATCAATTTGATAAAGGTTGGAGACAACAAGATACCGGCCTTGGCGTCAAAAACGGAAGAGTAGGTAGAACTCAAGAAATCGGTAGAGACAACAGCATCTTCGGTGTATCCTAAAACACCCTTGAGAGGACCTTCAGAAGCCTTCTTGACAACATCACAGATTTCTTGGTAGGTGGTTCCCTTGGATAATCTGACAGTCAAGTCAACGACGGAAACATCAGTGGTTGGAACTCTTAAAGATAAACCAGTTAACTTACCGTTCAATTCTGGAATAACCTTACCGACGGCCTTGGCGGCACCAGTGGAAGATGGAATGATGTTACCAGAAGCAGTTCTACCACCTCTCCAATCCTTGTGGGATGGACCATCGACAGTCTTTTGAGTGGCAGTGATGGAGTGGACGGTGGTCATTAAACCTTCTTCAATTCCAAAGGTGTCGTTGATAACCTTGGCTAATGGAGCCAAACAGTTGGTGGTACAAGAAGCGTTAGAGATAACCTTCATGTCAGCGGTGACATCTTGTTCGTTAACACCAACAACGAACATTGGAGCATCAGAAGATGGAGCGGTGATCAAAACTTTTTTGGCACCAGCATCGATGTGCTTTTGGGCACCGGCTAAAGTGGTAAAGATACCAGTGGATTCAATGACGAAATCGACACCTTCAGCACCCCATGGAATGTTGGATGGGTCTCTTTCTTGGAAGACCTTGATAGTCTTACCGTCAATGACTAAATCATTACCGGAAGCTTCAACGGTACCCTTGTATCTACCGTGAGTAGAGTCATACTTGAACATGTAAGCGGCATAGTCAGCAGCAATAAATGGATCGTTAACAGCGACAACCTTGATGTCAGATCTTTCAAGAGCAATTCTTAAAACAAGACGACCAATACGTCCAAATCCGTTAATTCCAATAGTGACCATTTTAATTTTGAGTGTGTTTTATACTTATTATATGAGATATATAAGATGTAGTTCTTGGATCCTAATTGTACGGGGATATCTCTCTTTTTATACAATGAGGGTGAACATCTCGTGGCTCTCCAATATTTGCAACCGATCGGGGGATCATACCACGGAGTGTGCTGCATATAAAATATCATCAGGAGACTCACTATTGTTAACCATCACCATACTAATAAATGAGATATTAATTTCTGTGTCAATCATTATGACGTAACTGTGTACACATTTTGTCACTGTGTTCTACCATATCTCTCCGAGATTATACTAGAAACTTGTTGGTCTTTTCCATACCCTTTCACTTTGAATTATTTAGTGGAGTAGAGAGAGTTCCAACTGTTCCAAAAGGTGTGCATGAACCATTAATACCCTCACGAGGCGATCCTAGGGGCGTCTCTGGACGCAGCAAATATTTGGGCTCCAACCAGGTGATATGTTCGGAACATGTGGTTAATTGTTTAATTGGTTAATTGGTATCAAGTGACTGAAGGAACGTAAATTAAACACCTCTTGTTTTTTGTTTAGATATTATTATTGCGCTGTTCGACTGAGTTCTATGACATATTGCAAGCTCCACTTATCAATTGAGCTTTGGTAATATGTAATAGACTGAGCAATAGAGTCAATTGATTACGAATTAGTAGTTCTATTTCAAGCAATAAAACCAATTGGATAGCCAGAGCGTGGATAGATTGTTGTATATAGTGATTTGACTCGATTGAGGTCTGGTGAACATTTATCCGAAAACCTTATTAAATCGCGCGTTTGCAACTTTTACTGAAGCGACTAATAGTGGATCGGATGATTGAGTAAGAATTCGAGAGCTATCCTTGAACTTTACCAAGACCCCAGATTGTTACTAATTCGCCTAGAAAATTCCAACAATTCTCTATAAGGTAAAGAAAGTTAATTAACACTTAAACAAACTAATCTAGTCACCTTTCCAACCATATTTCCCAGAACAATTCTTCTAGCAATTAACACGAATAATCAAAGAAACTATTTCAAGATGTTTAGGTAGATTAAATCTGGGAGGGGCACAACTTCTTCAAGCTTCAGCTGTTATTTTGGTGGGAATATACGGTTGTTGGAATTTCTAATACAAGTAGCATAATTGGATTGGTCAAGAACTCTTGCAACTCTAATTAAGTATCTAGACTTTTGAGAAGCGCTTCCTTTTATGTTTATTGCCATGAGTATCAGCTTTCAAAGAATTACATGTATAATGAGGAGTTTATTCTTAGAATTCGGAGCTATTTGATACTGACAGCACCTCTAAATTATTAGGGTGCATATTTAGAATACACCTCGCAATATTTACGAATTAAATTGTAATATTTACGAACAGTAGCTTTCCAAATGAAGGTTTGAATTAACCAGTTATTCAATTTCGCAATCTGTTTCCTGTCTTTAGATTCCCTCACATTAACAAGGCAAAAATTATTATTTGCAGCAATGATGCGTATGTAATTATTAGTTTATTATGTAATCGATTATGCTTACATGGTATCTTCCATAAAATGAAGCTACTCCACATATCAATCCCAGCCTTAATACGTAAACGTCATCTTCTGGTCATATTTATAGGGCTAGATATTAAAAGAATGCGTATATAAAACATTTTGTAACATTCTAAGGAATTTTAACAGAATTTTGAAATAATAACGGGAAACAAATAGAACTTGACTGTGTTTAGCAAAACATTTGCAAACTTTCCTATATAAGTATTCATTTAGGATTATACCCACCACGTTCCTTAGAAATGTCTAATTTGTAAAGAATTATCATTACAACATTCTGTTTAGGCTAAATACTGCTGATAGTCGGAACGAAAAGAAAGGTTTTGCCCCGGGATTCTATAGGGTAAAAAATTCCGTGCGTTCCTAAAGTTAACATCCGGTACCCATGTTTGCAGATCTGTTACAAACGACACATTTATAGACACTAAAATATTGTTTTCCAACCTTTAATTTGTCAGTAGCTGAGGATAATTGGTGAGTAACTTCATGCAGTTTTTGCTGCATTACACTTCATTTCGCATTGTCACTTGTTTTAGGATAAAGCGGAATTTAGCTTTCATTTGTCATCCCTTATATAATCCACGCTTGGCCAACCCCATACGAAAAAAATCATTCCTTACCTAAACTAAACTTGAGGAATCAGCTGGGATATTCTTGCCATAAGCAACTAAGTAAGTGATCAAAAGGATCACATATAATAGCATCAAATAATATTAGTTCAGGATTGAAGTGGAATCCCAAAAATCCCGCGTTCTAGCGAGTCCCGAGTATCTTGAGTTTTTATTGTTATATATAAGTCCAGTGCCACTTTCTGAAAGCATAGTAAATCATTTGACTATCGCTCACAAATCTAGATTCTAGCTACTACTTACATTCTTGTCATTTGTGATTTTTAAAATACTCAATAACATCGATTCCAAGAATACCATACAGCAGACATACGTTGGTTCAAATTTAATCACATACCTGAAAAGTTACATTCACCTCTATTATAATTTACTCAGCTGCAATGACTTTATACGATGAAATCGCCCCCGATATGGTATCTCCCAACGATGATACGCATTCTGTTGATGAACCTCTTAAACACCTAGATACTGTCATTGCGTTATATGATTTTCCAGGAACACAACCATCACACTTGCCACTAAATTTAGGGGATACCGTTTATGTGTTGTCTAAATCAGACACTGGATGGTGGGATGGGGTCATAATATGCAATAATGGTCAGATTCAACGTGGATGGTTTCCTCCCAATTATGTTCGGTCAGTAAACTATGTCCAGCCAGTACTTAACAAATTGAAGAGCAACAAAGAAATAGACTCAATCACAGCTGCAAATACCGCCGCTAATGTTCTTATCCCATCATTCACTACTTTGCTTCAGAAAAACTTGCATGATACGGAAAAGAGTTCATCCCGTAAAAATTCCGTTGTCAGTTTTGCTAGTTCTGAAACCAGTATCCCTTCAGATCCAAAATTATCACATCCTCAACCTTCCTTGTCAACACCAATGGCAACACCAACCAATTCAAATTCTTCCGGTAAACGGGGAAGCCTGGCTCCTCTCGACATGGTCGATAGCATAACATGCACAAATGTTGAAGAGGCTGAGCGTCTTGTCCAAGAATACAAACAGGAATATGGAAAAACTGTTACTTGGATACCAAGAAATACTACTAATGGTGACTTTCTCTTTTTCTGTGAGCAACTCAATGTATTCTGCGAATACGTTCCCATGATGACTTTTGACCCATCTGATTTCCCACCTTCAATTCAAGTTCCTTCAAGAGAAGCCATTCTGGATAAATCTGTCTTGAACGTTTCTTCTGGTCATCAAGAGATTTTGGGCCAGCGTGCGGTGTCGTCCACATTTGATCCAATTAAACGTGATTCCAATGCATCTTCATTTGGTTCCAATGGTTCGGGTTCGTCGTCTTACCATCATTTTTCTCAACCATTTTTTGCCATGAATGACTTATTTTACAAGCATCCCTCCGATTTATCCACATGGTCAGAAGTCAATGAATCGTTCAATTATTTATTAGACTTATCTTTCAAAACCCTCAAGGATCATAACAAACAACTATTCAGTACCCATTTTTTTCGATTAAATAAAGTGATATCTGTGGTGTTTTCTGCAGCAAGGTTAACCCAAGATGACTTTGTTAAATCAAAGTACGAGAAAGTTATACGCAAAAGATTGAAAACAATAGCCAGCTCATTTGCTCAGATATATATCAATGGAATCCTCCACTTGAGCGCAAATCATTATAATCTGGCGAGCTCTGATCAGCTTTTCAACAATGATATCACAAGATTAAACAAATCAACCAATACCAGTATTACAACCATAGACAGTCCCTCATCATCCATATCAACACTCCGTCAAAATTCCGGCGACCACACAACCAGTAACCTACATTCCATAAGCAATAACCTCCGGCAATTGGCAACGAATGATGAAAATGACATTCATACCTATTTTCAACAGATTGAGATTGAAGTTGAAATTTTGAGACGAAATATGAATTTATTAACGTCAACTTTCATTAAATTGACGAAAGGCAAACGAGTAAAGCGATGCGACTACGACAGTTCTGATGCATCTGAAGATGAAGGTGAAGATTGTTATAACATATTACCTCAGGTGTATCCTAGATTTATATCTGATGAGTTCAACGGTGGTAATTGGTGTAATCCATTTTTCAATACAAAGAATCCCGTGTTGAATGTCAGTGGTGATGATCTCAAAAATAGATATCATTCTAAAGTAATAATTGACCAAGCAGCCTACGACTCTATACACCATTATACAGAAGAGATGGTGAAGTTGAGTAAAGAGACATTGGAATTTTTAAATCCAAATGTACAAAATCAATATTTCAATGAGACTTTGAAGGGAGAAAGAGACACGCAAATCTTGAGATTGATTTATAAATACTTATTCCACGCAAGTTCTATGATTGATTTAATCGAATCTTTTGACTTCACTGTTTTTTGCTTAATTAATCGTTATTCGTCAGATCCAGAAATTGATCGAGAAAACATAGAAAACGAATTGAACAAGGATCAAAAAGAAGAACCAACATCAACTTCCAACTTAACATTTGACTATCCTGTGGTTTTAGAGTTCATGCAATTGAAACAGCAATTTCATGATCTTATTCTAAAGCTAGTGATGGCTACTCAGTCATTGACTTTAGAGGATCCCGAGGTATTTAAAGGCTTAAAAGATGAAGATCCCTTATTTTATAATCGGGATGTGTTGAAGATGCCAACAGAGAAAGCTGCTTTGTTACTCACAAATTTGCTAGTAGATCAGATGAATGAACCGAAAGGAAACGCAATTTCACTTAATCCAGATACGTTGATGTCACAATATTTGGAAGATGGAATCGATTTTTTTGACGTGATTCTTACCATAATACAACAGTTGATTGAAGAACGTGAGACCATTTTGAATTACTCAACCAGAGTAATGCACGATGATTTTAATGTGCAATTGCTAGTAATCGAGAGAAACAATACCATGTTATCAGAAAAGTCCGATGAAGGACATTCTTATTATAGTGGTGGACCAAAGAAATCAAATGACTTACCGTGGTATTTGGAAGGTGATGATGAATATGACCTCTTATTGGATATGAAGGGTAATATTAAGGGTGGTACCAAAGAAGCGTTGGTGTCACATTTGATCCATCATGACTTATTTGATAGTAATTTCAATTCTGCGTTTTTGATGATGTTTTCAAGTATCATGTCTTTGGGTGAATTCATAGGGTTGATGATAAACAGGTTCAATATTGAGGCACCCGAAGGCTTAAGTTACGAAGAATATAATACGTGGATATCAAAGAAACAGAACCCTATAAAGTTGAGAGTGATGAACATCATGAAAATGTTACTAGAGAAACATTGGTGTCAATCATATTATAATGAGCCCATACTAAAGAGATGGCTAGCATTTGCCCAGCAAAGTAACGTGCAATCGTACTCAGCTGGAACCCAATTAACTTCTGACTTAGTGCGTGTGCTTAATGGTGGAATCATTTGTCCCGAAAGAGAGCCGGTAATTCCGAATACAAAGGCACCAGCACCTTTAACCAAAGGATCTTTGATGAAAAAGCTAAAGTTGTTGGATATTGACTACGTAGAATTGGCAAGACAATTGTCATTGAGAGAGTTCAGATTATATTCCAAGATCACAATGTTTGCGTGTATTGCCAAGGTATGGGGGAAGAAGTCTGGGTTGAACGAGTCGATTCAGCCGATCACGGCTTTCATAAAGACTTCGAATCAATTGACAAATTATGTTGCATATATGATTTTGAGAAAACCAGACACCCGGAAAAGAGTACAAATTATTCGGTACTTTGTCCATGTTGCTGAGAAATGTCGTCAATACAACAACTTCTCATCGATGACAGCAATCATATCTGCGTTATACTCATCTCCAATCCACCGGTTAAAGAAGACTTGGAAATATTTGAGTCCCGATACCATGGCACAGTTGCAAAATATGAATAAATTGATGAATTCGCTGCGTAATTTCAATGAGTATCGTGATGTGCTCAAATTCATTGGGTCTGACCCTTGTGTTCCATTCTTTGGTGTTTTTTTAAGTGATTTGACATTCGTGTACCATGGTAATCCAGATTACTTGATGAATCGTACCCGTATGATAAACTTTGCGAAGAGAACAAAGACTTGCGAGATTGTTTGTGGAATTGATAAATTCAAGACCACAGCCTACAATTTCCAAGAAGTTACGGAAATTCAAAACTATTTGGACTCGTGGTTCGACAAGTGTCCGACCATCGAAGAACAATATCAATTATCATTGAACTTAGAGCCTAGGGAAATGGTTCAGCATGGACATGGCCAGAAACAAGACTCTAATTCCTCCCATAATCAAAGTGTGTCATCACAGAGCACTTTGACAGGATCAACGCATCAAGGAAGTGTTTCAACGGTTCATACTTCGGGTAGCAGTGTGAGCAGCTCTAAGTACACAAGGGGCCCTTCTTCCATCGCTGGCATTACATTTAAAAGTTTGACCTAGGGATAAATAATATTAGTATATAACGAATGAATTGAACTGAAAAATGTTAGGATAATGAAAATTAAGAATTGAGGTGGTATACTTTCAAAGCGTACACGCGGTAATGATTAGTTCCTAGTAATTAGTATAGTAGTGATACGCTTTCACCATCCTCAGCAAATTTTAAATTGCATGGTAAGGTTTGCCATGTTATTATTTTATAAAAAAGCCACAAACTACGCCAGATAGAAGTAGATGGCGATTCATCTCCAGCGTGTGGGGGTGAACATAGCTAAGTGTTATCTTCAACTCTGGTAATTTTTCTGGTGTATGTGCTTTTGTACCTTTCGCTAGGATTATATCTTTTCTTGTATTTGTTGAATTGAAGGTGGAAGTTGGGAATTATTGTCGAATTATGTGCAACTGAAGCTTGAATGTCCTCAAAGTAGGTTAGCGAATTTTGTGCAATTTGAGCAGACTCTTGACATGTCATATCTAGGAAGCAATCAAGAATATCGGAGAGATTAGAAGCTTGTTCGGTAAGTTGTCGGTGAAGCTGGGTATTATTTCGAGGCATGTTAATCCGAGTAGGAGGAGAAGACGAATATGGGGATCCGTTAAAGAAAGCTGAACTAATATAATTAGCGTCCTCTTCAGTTTTATTGATCCTTTGCAACTCAAGTTTAGGTTCAATTTTTTTGCATTCTGTTTTGTTTTCAACGGTTGGTTCAGCATTTTCTATGTGGCTATCGCCTTCAATAATGAGATCATCAATTTCAGTGAAAATCCCATCGATCCCATTAAAGAGACTATCATGCCGTTTTTTGTTCTTAACCTTCAATTTCTCAATTCTCACATCAAGTTGGTTGTCGTTTTTTGAAGAGTATGTTGAGGAATATTCAAGCTTATTTTGTTCACTGGTTTGAGTTATTTGAACCTTTTTTTCACCAACGAAACCTTCGCTAAAGTCAAAGTCATTGATCACTGCCTTTCCCGCAGTATCGAGTGAAGTAAACGTATCAATTGACGAATATGTACAATTCGACTTTGTACTATTGTTTCTCATAAAAAGAGAATCCCTTGATAGCTCATCATCATCATCATCAAAATATGAATCAAGAGTTGAATCTTGCGGACTTGGTGACTCACTCAAAGGTGAAGTCATCAAAATATCATCCAATTGGTTCAACAATATTTTTCTAGAAGTCATGAAATTGGTTGGTCAAGTAATGTTGAGTGGATTAAAATACTGCGTTTACTGGAGTTTCTGTTCAGCGTACGTACCTACAGTAGAATATTTTCTCTATAATCAGGGGCGTATCTGAGTGATGTATCAATTGTGCAATTAGAACACGTAAATAGATCCTGGTCCTTATCAATTTCAGCGATACCCAGAATTGTCACCCTCTTGCGTAGAGCAGTATTAGTTTGTGTAGAGTGGCGTAAGAGTATGCCGAAAATAACCAAGCGTTGATCACTATTAAATAGGATAGGGTATAGCTAACTTCGCGTTTGAGTTGGTCCGATGAAGAATGGTCTTTATGTATCAAATCAAGGAAAATATAGATTCTCGGGGTTTAACTTCAATCCCAGAACTATTAGTTGAACTAAATTAGTGTTATCAATTTATTTCAGTGACAGTAGTTGAGAGGGTCGTACGGAGTATAAAGAAGCTTTTATGGAATTGCAAGAGATCAACTGAGAACAGATTATTAGAAAAAGACGAGAAGAGAATTGCTTAATTATAGCGGTGCAGATCTTTTAAATAAACACGCGTCGTCCAAACAAACCTAAACTATGAAGGGTCAACTAACCTGGTTCCAGTAATGATGAATATCACGCTAGTAACGTCAATGCCTATAGTGTCCAAAACTGACACCATTTGATGATATTGATGTTGATATTTATGTTTAGATTGTCAGGTCGAGGCTAATGTTGAGACAATAGGTGGAATGTATATATGCATATTGTATCTGCAGAGTTGCAGAAAATCATGTATGTGCCTATATGTAAATTAAATACATAAACTTAACAAAAGTAGGGGCCAATACCTTAGTGATACGCGAATAGGTACGCCTTTGTATCTAGTATCCTTGTGAAGTAGTGGAGTTGACCACAGTTCTTTCGATACCAACATGCAGGTTGTAAATTATTTATAGTACCGTGTGGGTCAACACTTTTCGCAGCAATTGTTTTAGAGTCAATTTCAAGCATGAATTGAATGGCATGGGAAGAACGGAAAGAAAGATGTAAACGTTTCACTAACATGGGTTTAATAGCTAGACGTGACTAGACGTAAAGGACCCCTTCAGTATCTTTTGGAAGATATCTGCTTGTTGTCGTCGTTGGGGGAGGGGGTACCCCACTTGCAAAACATGCATACGAGCCTTTTTACATGTAATATTACATAATCAAGCATTATCTACGTATGCAAGTGACTGATCTGAAGGGTGTGACTTAAGAGAATGTGAAACTGGGTTGGCCGTTTAATCCCACAATTGTTACGTACATTACTACTATTACTCACCACGCTTCCTATTACGGCTGCATATATCAAAAATTGGTGAGAGATCAAAGAGAAGAACTATGTTTGACATTAACTTTATTCCTACTCGCTAGACTCCTCACAAGACCCAATTTAGCCCAAATGATTGTCAAAAGGGTACTTGTAACACTAGTGCTTCCAATTATGACCCGGATCTCACTCTGACTATAGGACAGAATCGCATTAGCTCGCGGTAACACAGAACGAACTTCCTTTACGATCTTGGCAAAGAAATTACTAGTGGAAAACTCGCAGGAGAACTTGACAGCATTCGCGCAGCTGCCCATACTGCTTCTTCGGAGAAGTAATAATGAAAGAAAGATGATCGGAGCCTCCCCTTCCTCGCTTTCTATCGATCTATTCAGTCGTGCCTCGATCAAAAATTATTGCCCGCCGGAAATTCCGCGGCAACGCATACTACCACCATTCGACCCAGAACCAACATATAAAGACGACAAAATACGTCGAACTTAAAATAATTTCCTACAATAAACAAAACAACTTGAAAGGAAATAAAAAGAAAAGCATTCCAAAAGAAATAACTAACTAAACGAGAAAACATACTACAATAAACTACAATGACCACAATGACTTCAACTCCAACTAAAACCATCTGTGTCTTTTGCGGATCATCATTCGGCAATAAGCCAGTCTACGCTGAGAAAGCAACTGAACTTGGCAAAGTGATGGCATCTAAAAATATTGGATTGGTATACGGTGGTGGATCCACTGGAATTATGGGGGCTGTTGCACGTGGATGTGCTACCAATGGAGGATATGTCCATGGTATAATTCCAGAAGCTTTAATTTCACGTGAACGTACCGAAGTTGGCGCTGAAGATGAATTGAACGACAAACTTAAGGAATCAATTGATAACCATGATGGCTCCACTCCTATTCCCGACTCTAAGGAATATGGCAAAACTACTTTAGTGAAAGACATGCATACCCGTAAGCGTTTGATGGGAGAAGAAGCTGATGCATTTATTGCCATGCCTGGTGGATATGGTACTTTGGAGGAATTAATGGAAGTTGTTACATGGTTCCAATTAAATATTCATAATAAACCAATCGTCGTGTTCAACATTGACGGGTTCTACGACAACTTCTTAAAATTTATTGATGATTCTATAACTAACGAATTTGTCAGTGTTAAAAACGGTGATATTATTAAAGTGGCAACAACTGTTGAAGGAGTTTTGGCTGCAATTAGCGAATTTGAAGTACCAGAAGGGAGATTTAACTTGAAATGGGATACTACTTAATAGTTTTTTTATATCGTTTTAAAGGGATCCAAAATAAACATACAAAGCTAATATTAGTTAAACTATTCAAATATTTTACATTTGTATTGCAACTTTGTCTCTGTGAATACAATTGACTGATTAAGACTTAGGATCTGATACAGTAGAACTTTGTAATTAGAGTTCACTAGAAACATACTGACAATGTAAAAAGGCTCGTAAGTTCGTCAAGAAGTTTGCTTGTTAGAACTACTATTCTGTAAGAGTCGTTTATTCACTTTCGAAATAGATTCTGTGGATTCTCTTATCTACAATTACCATTCGCACGACTCATGTGATCCGTTCTTGATCTGCACTAATCGCAAGAGAGCACCTGATCTGAGAATGATGTATAAATTCACGTGGGAACGTAGTTCCCACATGTGAAGAGATTACTAAAGTAGAAGTAATAAAGTATACTTAAACAGTGCAAGCAAAACCAGCATACCCTTGGTCTGAGACAGGTGCGACAATTACAATTTATTTGATCCTATTGGATGCTAACGAATAACCTGCAAACGGCCAGTGCCCATACATCGTTCCTAGTTGTTCACTTTGCTGGAGCTCATTAAAATCACGGATTTTAATTAACCATAGCGCTTTATTAAATAAGTCTATATATATACATTAAAAAGAATTGGGGAGCGAATAACATGTTAACGGTCGGTCACCGTTAATCTATTCATTAATCACGACACGTTGCAACTTAATATTTGGAGCCATTAATTCGTTGCATCTCAAACGCATCATACGTCATATAATCAAATACTGGAATGGGAGAAATCAGTCCTATTTCTCACGGGGATCAACATGACAGTACTTCGTAAGTTGAAAAATCAGTTTCTAAACCTAGTAGACTAATGGGGGTCAAATTCATCAATATGATTATCATGTACATGAAATAAATCTTCAAACTCATCATCAGGTATTTCTAATTCGGATAACAAGCCAGTTGATACATCGTACATCATCCCCCAGACTTCTATTTCACCATTTTTCAATGCCATCAGAGCCAGTGGATGACGTTTCAATGCAGTGACAGAAGATATGACGTTAAGTTCGGCCAATTTTCTTGCACGAAGTTTAGGGTCATGGTTGTATTCAGACAAAAGCTTCAAATTTGCTGCACGAATGTGACGAATAGGATTTAACCAAAGATCGAGTACTCCACCGATACGCTTCGAAGAAAGCGAAGCCCAAATACCACCACAATCAGTATGACCACAAACAATAATTTTTTTTACTTTCAAAACATCCACAGCAAATTGAACCACTCCTTGGGAACTAATATCATTAGCGTTAACAATATTAGCAATATTTCTATGAACGAAAATTTCACCAGGAAGCGTTGCTAAACAAGCGTCACCAGATCTAGAGTCCGAACATCCAATCCATAAAGTGTGAGGAGACTGACCGACAGCATTTAAATCAAATATTTGATTACCATGATTATGCTTAATGGAGTCAACAAAGAACCTGTTGTTGTCTAAGTAATCAGCCTTCGTACTTTCCTTCGAAAGCGTAAATGGAAAATTATCATGGCTTGCTAAGTCGCGATTTGAAAGGGGTGTCTGTACACCATTGGGTGGAGTCTTATCTTGTGGTGGCGTTGTGGACAAATCAGTCTCATGATCATGCTCTAATTGATAGTGAAGTATATTTTCCCTACCCATTGTACGACAATTTGAATGGAATGATTTGCTAGGGATAGGAGGACTGTCAAAGGTCGTACAGAATATAATTGGAGAAGTTATCTTGGGAAGTGGGTATCTTTTTTGAATCACCTGCGTATGAAACGATTGTGTACGGAAAGGTTGAAAAGGTTTGGGTATATCAAAGAAACGCTTTCGATAAGTAAAAGGTATATTGAAAACCCTTCTGTAGCAAAACACTGTTGATATAGTTAACTTTTTAAATTTAGGAAAACACAAATGTGGATTTGAAAAAAGAGTGAGGTTTCTTGAAAACAATTTACTTATATAGCTCTGTGGCGACCGATTAACCTTTCCAACAATACTATTGACATACACAATTGCTTGGTCGTTAATTCGGTAATTTCCAATAAATTTTTAATCATTTATGTACCTGAGATGATGATTTTACATGTTAGTGTTTGCATCATTCAAAAACTGTAAATATTCCAATGCACCTAAATATAATTTTACAGTTTAGGCGGACGATGAGGGTAAAATGTAAATTAAATTGTTGGATTTGAGATTGGGCGATTACGTCAATACGAAGGACACCAAGGAGCCTAATCCTCGGAGAAGCTGAGAGAGATGTCTGCCGAAAGATGTTTGTAGACTACTAAAGAGATAGAAAAGGCACGCGACTACGAATGAGAAGTGAACCATACAATTTAATTTTCATAAGAAGAAAACGTGTAACAATACGTTTTTTAGTAATCGTGGCGGTATGTATCATTCCTCCTTGAATGTGGCAGCACCTGGAACTTTGCACGCTATTTATAATGCAATTGAAAAACTTCACCGGATGTCTTGAATTTATAGTTAACAATAGAGTTTGTCTCAATTAATTACCTAGTTTCACTCATACTTCATACGGATAGGACGGACCGAGAGATTTAAACTTGTAAAACGTTTTGATGCGACCTGAGGCTACAAATATGTATGACGACACGAAGTCGCATATTCAGCTGCTAACCAAATAGTGCGTTGGAGAATTGATCTCCCTAAAAATGAGCTGAAGTAACACTCATTTGCTGGGCCAAAGAAGTGACTCACAAAATCTGACTAAAATACTATGAATGATAGCCTTCATTCACGCGACCATTGAAAGAGATGTGTTTGTGATGTACCCGAATTCTTTCCTATTATTAGTATATAATCACAACTTACAAAACTAATACAGCCTACTCAAAGAAGTTCATAATGTTATATCAAATGGATCATGACTAACTCCCTGATATTGATTATCACGAGAAAACCACATAGGTCTTCCATATCAGATAGCCAAAATCTTCTAAAAGTATTACGTAATAAAAGTTCTATATTCGGGTACGTTTTTTAACGGTTAAATTTGATCCCAAGTAACATCCGAAATGACAACAGACTTCGATGAGCAAGTAAAACAACTTATTATAGAGCAGGAGAAACAAGAGGATGGAGAACAAAATGCTTTCAATCATCTATCGCGTAATAATAAGTTAGATCGTCTCAATAACCTAATTCAAAAGTCCCAAATTTACTCACAAATCATAGCTGACAACATTCTTCAGTCGAGTTTGAAGAGGAAAGAGTCAGTTCCAAAAAATCAAGAAAATGGGGCGAAGAGACGCAAGAGGAATGATATAACTGCTATGCTATCTTCAAATATTTCATCATCAACCAAAACGACTCGTGAAGCTATTGAGCAGTCGCAATCCGCACACGCGTCGACGAAACAACCACGTCTTCTATCTGGAGGAACTCTAAAAGATTATCAGCTTGATGGTCTACAATGGCTTAGCACTCTCTTTGAAAATGGCCTCAATGGTATACTTGCTGACGAGATGGGGTTGGGAAAAACAATTCAGTGTATTGCTTTCCTTACTTATCTCATGGAAATGGGTATTGGTGGACCGTTTCTCATTATTGTCCCTTTGCTGACCCTCACTAACTGGTGTACCGAGTTTGCAAAGTTCGCTCCTGATGTTTCGGTACTCAAGTACTCAGGTTCAAAGGAGGTTCGTTCCAGAATCGCGGGAGTAAATCTCACCAAATACAACATCGTCATAACCTCATATGAAGTTTCCATAAAAGATTTTGCTAAACTCAACTCTGTTGCTTGGAAATATCTTATTGTTGACGAGGGCCACCGCCTAAAAAATAATAACTGCACGCTTATTCGTTTTCTCAAGAAGCTTAACGTTTCAAGCAGATTATTACTTACTGGGACTCCGCTACAAAACAACCTTGACGAACTCTGGTCGCTTCTTAATTTTATCCTACCTGATATCTTCCACGATCTCCAGCTCTTTCAACAATGGTTTAATTTCGATGAACTTACAAACCTTGATAAAAATGCTGATTCCGAAAACGAAGAAACAAAAAGCTTTATTAAGCTTAATATCCAACAAAGTCTTATCCGAAACCTTCACACAATCCTCAAACCTTTTATTCTTCGCAGATTAAAGCGTGACGTTATCAAGAATTTACCTCCGAAGAAAGAGTATCTAATTCATATACCCTTGACTAACCTTCAGAGTAAATTGTACTTCGATGCGATTGACAATAAATTGGCACCTTCATTGATTGAGATATATATCAAGGAATTCATAAATTATAACCACCAAACCCTTTTTACTTCGAAGGTTGATTTCGATCTAATTGATGATTTTCTCACTCGAAAGTTCGAAAACTCTACGCCCAAAGTTTCCACTACTCCAAAGAGTCACAATTACAAGGATGCAGATTCTGATGATGAATTTTTGGCTTCAACTGAAAGAATGGTTCCGGAACTCTTGGAATATCAGCAAGTCTTGCCTAAAATTTGCAACCGCAAATTCACGCGTCAGCAAAAGCAACAGATGATCTTGGACAGCTTGTATACAATGATCACTAAGCAAGTGCGAAACATGTCGTTGCAGAACACGATGATGCAACTCAGAAATATTTGCAACTCTCCATACATCTATTATGAACCGTTCGTCATTTCAGATTCCCCCAAGCCCGAAGTTGAGTCCAAGTTCAATGAAGCGTTCTTACAAAATTCAGCAAAAATTCAAATCCTTGATCAAATCTGTTCTGAACTCATTGCAAATGATCATAAGCTTTTGATATTTTCCCAATTTACGAAAGTGCTCGATTTGCTACACGACTGGTTTAATTTCAAGGGAATATTATTATCACGATTAGATGGCGCTACTGAGCATTCAGAACGAGATAGACAGATAAAAAACTTTAAAGACGATGCTGAATGTAAAGTATTTTTACTTTCAACGAGGGCTGGTGGTTTAGGAATTAACTTGACTGCTGCAGATACTGTAATCCTCTTTGACAATGATTGGAACCCTCAGATGGATCTTCAAGCTATTGATCGAGTGCACAGAATCGGTCAAGATCGTCCCGTCAAGATATTTCGGTTTCTTGTACGTGACTCTATTGAAGAGATTTTGATCAGTAGGTCTTCATCGAAGCGGTTTTTGGAGAAGCTTATCATTCAAATGGGCGAGTTCAAGTTCAACAAGATAAAGAAATTGATTGGTGGTGACGAAAATATCGACTTAAACGTAAAGGACCTAATTGATATTTCCAAGAACACATTTAGACCAAACGAAGATGCAGGCACAAGCAAAAAGTCTTCAACACCAACTCGATATGTTTATAAGTTTTCTGAGAGGAAGCCAACTCAAAACTTGTTGACGAAGTCAGAATTGCAAGAGTTACTAGACAGATCTCCTGAATGCTATCAGCACGACGATGATAGTATTTTTAACAACATCTCCATTTTTGAAACTGTCAACAATTTAGATATATGAGCTACTCTCTCAAATTCGTGCATAATAAATTCATGAACTTATCTCTCAACAACACAATTGCAAATAGCATTAAATATTAAAGTATAAATGATGATCTTCAAACGTAAATAAAGTCTATATTTCTAAAGATTAGAATTCTAGCTCTCTTAAAAGACCTTCAGTCTTTTCTCTCCATCTAAAGGCATTCCACACAGCACTATGACTCCAGGTCAACTCCTCCGCACCTTGCATATAACCGTGGTATTTGTTAAATTGTTCAGACATGCTTCCGTCGTCACCAACATGATCTTTGATGACTTCCAAAAATGAATCGGAATAACCAAACAAGTTGCGGGTCAAAGTCTTAAACGCCAGAGAGCCAAAGTGGATAACTAGATAGTCGGTTTCGACGGTTTCAAAGTCAATAAAATCCTCGAAGAACTCCCGATTTTCAGTATCAATGACCAAGTTTTCCTCTGTCAGTGAAAGCTTGTATATGAATCTGTATACCGCCTCTGCTGCAGATGCTGTGGCCAAAAACCACGGATTTCCTTCAGAGGTGCCATACCCATCATACACATCCTCCGGATACCTCCCTAATCCAACACCAATAGGATTTCCGAACCCTATTCTGTTATGATTAATAGGATACCTGTACTTCATATCAGCTACCATGGCACTTAAAGTATTTAATAACGGAGAGTCGGAAATATCATAGGGGATATCAGAGAAATCACCGAACTCCAAATTGTGAGAATGGAGGGCACCTAAAATAATCGCAGCATCCAAACCCGAACGCTTCCCAGATTTTAACAAGGTAGGAGTTTCGATTAAATAAGGCAAACCATTGGTTGTAAAGCCTGCATCGCTCAAGATAAACTTTTTTAAGTTTTCAAAGGTGCTTTTGAGAGTCTCAACGAATTCGGTCGAGGAATCAAAGGAACCAGCAATGGAAATACCATCCTTAAGCGCCGCTAACTGGGTGATGGAAGTAAAGAAGTGATGGGCATTTATCTCTTCCCACAAATCAAAACCTTCTTTCATCCAATTCCTGGTGATATAAACCAAGTCGGGTTTTATAATTTTATGGTATATGAACTCTCGAGATTTCAAAAATTCATTGGATACACCTTTATCAAATTTGTCCAACAAATTGATGTAGCTCACTACTGTTATTACCCTAAGTCCAGGGCCATCTCGCTGGGGCCGTCCCCAGTGTTTGTCGAAGGGTTTGTTGTTTACCAAAAACTTGGGTTCTCCCAAACCATCCTTATTCTCATCGTTGAACTTACCAGACTTATTATCCAAGCGTTGAATATAGTAGTTGTTTTCAATATAGGCTTCCACAGTGGATATAATATCATCAACCCCTTCAAATTCTTTATCATTTATTTCCAAAATAAGAGACTTGATAGTCAAAGCGGCATCACGAGTCCATTGATAGAAGTAATCCGGTTTTTGTGTCAGAGGGGATGCGATTACTGCACCTTTCGCAACTTGAGAAACATTATAAATCTCACTGACACCCCCAATGTTATTGAGAATTGCACGGAAAGAAACTTCTTTCTGTTCCTCAATCCAAGCGTTTAAATCACTATTGCGGATACTATCAGTGGTGGTCAACCAATTTTGAACCGACTTAGGTAAGTAATTTTCAGCTATTCGTAACCATGTAGAGCCTGCACATTCGCTGGGAACTGGGATGTACAAACAGTTAATAACTGCTGTAAGCGACAATAAAGTAACTAATTTCATTTCTGAGATTTTTACTGTCAGTGTCGGAGTTTACAGACTTCTTCAGTTTATATATCAAGTATTAACGCAGCAAAGCAACCTTAATCAAACCGCAAAAATCACAAAAAAGATGATAATCTGATAAGAAAACGTAATCTAGAATCGTTCCAAAAGGCCTAATCACTCAAAGAAATAATTCAAAGTTATCAACCAAGACAGTGGTTAATTTAGCCAAAAGAATCTCAATGAATGGTTCAAAATTTGTGGAGTTGAAACCTGGGGTAATTTTGATTTTCTTTTATAGAACGATATGATATGTTTACAAACACAAATCGGAATGATCGCAAAATTCTGGATTGTTTACATTTCGAGAAATCAGCTGCTAATAGAGATTTGCAACAATTGTAACTTTGCAGCAACTTTTTAATTATGAATAAGTACAATACAACACCTATTTAGAATTTCAGCTTCATATCACGACTCATATTCAATATCAACTTTTAGAGTACGCCAACATTTTTACGCAATTTACGATTCTTGATTCCACTATTTCATATACTTGCAACGCATGCCGAGGTACTTCCGAGAAATGGGGAATGACCATAAACATTTGTGTTTATAGGTTACCATGTATTGTAAGGTGGTTTAAGATGTACAGTTTCAGAATTTATGACGCAAAACTTTTTTCACGTCATTTTTTCCAAATTGCTAATCACTTTTTCGACATTAGGAAGAGGTGCGTTCCCCACCAAATGCACGATTTTGTTGTCGATTACTTCCGAGAACTCCATAAACGACACCAGACACCAGAAATAACCTAAAGATTACCCATAAGAAAACGAATCTACAAAGCACAATTATCACATCCGGTAAAAAAAATACTGTCAGTTCATAAACCCAAACTTACCCAATTAAAATACGTCAATCCAAAAAAAAACGACAACTGCAGGATTCGAACCTACGCGGGCAAAGCCCAAAAGATTTCTAATCTTTCTCCTTAACCACTCGGACAAGTTGCCCTATTTTAATTCTTACTTCGACATTTAGATACTACGTCATGCAAGTCTCACCAGATTCCCAGTGAACTAAACCAACACTACAAGAATCCGAAAGTCGCAACCATTGCAAACAAGTATCCAATCAATATCTCGCTCTTCATAAGTACCAAAAGAAAGATCCTTTCTAAATACAGACCCTTTCGCACAAGACTACACAGATGTCTGAAGTCGAAACACATGTAAGACCTAAATTCAAGCGTACATACGCCGCTTCTAATTGTATAAGTCACAAGCTAACAGTAGAAGGCTACTAATTCGGATAAAATCGTCACGTTTCACTCACTACAACTTACTCGAATAGGAAAATTCCTCCAGTTTTTGCAACCTAGTTCAAACAAATATGTTGAACTACAAGTAATAACATGAGAATAATGAGAATAATCATAATAATGAGAGTAATCATGATGATGAGAGATATCATGATGTTAATG
>Ga0065704_10070174_pt1 | contig 141602 bp, 57 predicted proteins | sample SwiRhicommuniRL2_FD_59091 | JGI IMG/M metagenome (GOLD analysis project Ga0065704, IMG submission 59091) | Switchgrass rhizosphere bacterial communities from Rose Lake, Michigan, USA - RL2 v2 (version 2) | ecosystem: Host-associated > Plants > Roots > Rhizosphere > Soil | place: East Lansing, MI | reverse complement strand
TTCTAGCTCTGCTTCAATTGCTGGATCTTCGAGTTCTTCAATTGCTGGATCTTCTAGCTCTGCTTTAATTGTTGAATCTTCTAGCTCTGCTTCAATTGCTGAAGCTTCTAGCTCTGCTTCAATTGCTGAAGCTTCTAGCTCTGCTTCAATTGCTGGATCTTCGAGTTCTTCAATTGCCGCATCTTCTAGTTCTGCTTCAATTGCTGAAGCTTCTAGCTCTGCTTCAATTGCTGAAGCTTCTAGCTCTGCTTCAATTGCTGAAGCTTCTAGCTCTGCTTCAATTGCTGGATCTTCTAGCTCTGCTTTAATTGCTGAAGCTTCTAGCTCTGCTTCAATTGCTGAATCTTCGAATTCTGCTCCAAGTGGTTCAGCTCCAAGTAGTTCAGCTCCAACAGGTTCAGCCCAAACTGGCTCAGCTGCAAGTGGTTCAGCTCAAACAGGTTCAGCCCAAACTGGCTCAGCTGCAAGTGGTTCAGCTCAAACAGGTTCAGCCCAAACAGGTTCAGCCCAAACTGGCTCAGCTGCAAGTGGTTCAGCTCAAACAGGTTCAGCCCAAACAGGTTCAGCTCAAACAGGTTCAGCCCAAACAGGTTCAGCCCAAACAGGTTCAGCTCCAAGTGGTTCAGCTCCAACAGCTCCAACAACCGATATCACTGATGCACCTCAACATCCTCAACCAACTCAGCCAACTCAGGGTGTAACTGAATCTACGTTATCTATTCAACTCATTTCCTCGATTGCTAGCACACCACCAAAAAGTATTGAGACATACAGTGGTGCCGGATCAAGTCTCTATGTACCATACCTTGCATTCATTTTCATATTCTTTTCGATTGTCTTTTAGACGTGTTTTATTCGACTTTACTTTGTCATTTACCTGGTTCAAACCAGGTCCCTTGTCTTTAATATCCATTTGGACTCCTTTGCATATATTTCCTTCGTTTCGTGCATCTAGCATTTAATTTTTCATTACATACTTTAATTCATAGACTTATATTTATTTCAAGTGTTGTAGCCTACTACTCTGTATTTGGTTTATAAGTCGTTATCTTGAAGTCGTTATCTTTCAAGTCGTTGGTTTTTAACTAGTTATCTTTCGTTAGTGGAACATACTCCACTTTTGATAAAATTCAGCACACACGACCAAAATGGCTGCAAAATGAGTGCTCGGTATTATCATTCATAGTTAAGTATCTCTATATTTTTGGGTCAGGAAGATCAAAATAAGTAAAAATCTTTGAAGAATACTTAAAATGACTCTTATACTTTCATATTTTTTACTTTCAAAATAATTACCGTTTCTACTCTACTAATTAATGTAATGCTTGCTCCCTATTTCTCCAGCATACTCTAATTAATTGGTTAACGAAAGATGTATTAGTAAAAATAACGGTGGATCCAATAAATACCCTAAATGAATTGCGTATCTTAATGATAAAGTGAAGCTGCACTCATAAACTATGAAATATCAACAATACTTCGTTTCATTCTACAACATTCAAAAAGTAGGTTTAATGTACTAAGCCTAAAATTTACGAATCAAAATCAATTTAGGACGATTCATTTAGGCAGATTGATTTATGATATCCAGAGGTTTACGTTTGACCAGACATATTGTACGGTGAAGAAGTGCAATATCCTTCAGCCATTAATTAACTGCATTTCGCAATTAACTATGTTGTGGAAGTCTTGAGTAGACCAAATTTTATTGTGTTTCTGAGCCCATACAAAGGTGATACTATCAGGAACTTCGAGAATTCGACACTAGAATTTCATTAGAGCTTCGTCAAATCCGATTTCATTATTTTTATCTTGTATAAGAATGTGCCCAAAAAAAGTTGTATTGTAGCCAAAAGTCAAATATTGACGAGATTTTATTATCACAGACCCAGCCGTCCAAAAAAGTGAATTGGGAGCTCCAGTGAGGAAAGGTAAATATTGCTCTCCCTTGTTGTTGCTGTATTTATAGAAGGGATTGTATTATCAACAAATCCGAAGGCGGTTTTCAAGCAGAATCATTACATCACTAAAATAATATAGTTAAAAATAGGGTTTACGATATTTTGTGAGTTTTATTTGTCGCAGTTAGTAGCCAGTATTTTGAGATCAACGAATTTATAAGACAAGAAAACTGGGGACGGACTTAGGAGACAAGAATATGGGCCCACTGAGTTAAAAGATTACACAAGTATTGAAAGATCATAACTGTGGATAATATAGATGATCCCAAAATACTAACCTAAGGAAAAAAACGAAAGATTTGTCAATTTTATGCAGTGAGACTTTATAATACTCGAAAGATTTTTAGATTTAGTACTAAATTGCTCGTCAGGGTCTATTCAAATTTTGAAAATCTGAAACTCATCCATTCACCAAAGGTGCAAAATATTGAAACTTGGAGAGTGCAAAAGTATCTAAAATCTCACTATTAAGAGAACAGACAACTAGTGGAGGAATATAGGTAATCATGCAATTTTGATCGAAAAAGTCAATATAATATCTGTCTGATATTCTGAAACGTATCGATATAGTTCAGAATGCCTTTATGATTCCTTCACCTTATGAGACCATCTATAGCAACATACAACAGCATATTTATATCTTTTCATTTTCCTACAACAAACTAATGGAAATAGAGGTCTTAAAAGTGCTCCTCAAACTGCTGAAATGTACCAAAAACTCACTTTTCTTGTTTATTCAGTTCCAGATAAGTATTCAGAATGTGGTGAAGTCGATAAATCTCTAGGGATGTTAATTTAAGAGTTGAATACATACCAGTCTCAGGTCTCAAAGACAAATTTGGCCTTGAAATTGAATTTTTCTAAATGAGAGAGATTTAACTATACGCCTTTGGTCGATCTACATGCCAGATAATACTACCTATTTAGGGAAATGGTTAGATCCTACATACGATATAGTTAGTTTGCTAAATCAGTTAGCTTGGCTGTACATATGTATGCCACATAAGTATTGACATCACTAGCTTACAAAATAATCAAAACTTCGGACTTTAGAGTGAGCCCTAGATTGTGTAACTTTTATTTTTTTCCTTATATTAACTATAATCTGATTCCTCCAGCCTTATCTAAGTTATAGAAATAAAAAAATGTTAGGGAGATTGCTCTATGGGAATATACTCAAGTCTGGTATCGCATAACATGGCGCAGATTATTAACGTTCATTATTGTACATGATTTTTGAATGCGTTTATTCGCGTAGGATAAAATAAGTGATTTGAGATCGGCGATTGCGAAACAGACCGTTAAAGAGCAAGTTAACAACCAGTTTCCCTCAAAGCAAAAAGAAAGTTGACAACCAGTTTCCTTCAATGTTTGTCCGCAGAATCACAAAAGTCAATAACGAGATCCGAAATTTGATGGAATGGTGATCAAAATATTCTCTAGAGATTTTCCATACATAACCACGGAGTTCAAGGAAATGGCAGGCAATGCACGATAATTAGCGCCCCGTTGAACGATAATTTTCTTTGCGATTTGAAGATAAATAGTATAGCGGGCCTTAGTATTTCTTGGCAAGTAGGTAGATATACCTCTTGGAAGGCTGTGAGGGTATAAAGAAAAAAAGTTCGATGATGAAACTGTACGTCTATTTCAGAGATGTCGTAAATGTAAAACTACCTGTGTTTCAGCTGAGATAATAAATATATTGGTTCGAAGCGAGAATCGAGGCGGCGCGGGCGGGAGAGAATAATACTTTTTCGGGGTTTGGTTTGTTTTGCAGGTATTCTGGAAGGTCGTAAATTACATTTTCAGGTTTCACGTTCTTTTGTGTTACCTTCTTTTCATGTATGGACGAGGCAAATATACTTTTCTTTAGTTTTTTGGCCGCAGCAATGATATTTTTTTGAATCCGTTTCTTTAATAAAGTTTGAAATTTCTGTCTAGCGAAATTGTGCAGAGAATCACTGTGAAAATATTCTGAAATTAGTTTATAGGTTAAGTATAACATATATTGTTAATATATAATAGGTCTGAATTCTAGACATTGTAAAATATTGCATTAATACAAATTATATAGAGTTAGGCTTGAGCTTCGATGTAATCATAATCCTGATGATGAAGTTTCGTTGAATATTTTTTGGAGTTTGAATCTTGGCTTCGCACGCTCGTAACGCTTTCCCGGCTCCTCGATGAGCAGATTTCTGCGCACTTCGTACATGCTTAATTTCCGTTAAAATATGTTGCATGCGTCTCATGTCGAAATTAGTGGATTCTGTACGCATGAGTTTTATATCATGGCTACCAATTCATCTGGATTATGTGCATAGTAGAGAATCGATAGCTTTTAATGGATTTCAAATCAGTCATGAAATTTGTGATCAAAACTTATGATAAAAGCCTCCTAAAACAAATGGAAAACAAGGTGTAATACACCCAAAATATTCTAGCCATGTTTGTCGTATGTTATCCAACAACATGATCTAAGACTCAAAAGCATGCGGATTTTTTGGGCTAGAGGTCAACATGAAATTTTTGAAGTTGATTGGAAAATGCCAGTGGTTATGTGAACCCACTCATTTTACGATAGATCTGGTTTCCTAAATCCAATTTCGGAAATAAATCTTTGTTGGTTTGTTGATCTCTTCACATACACAAGTTTGCCCATTACAAGAGAAACGGGAAGGTATGAGAAATTAATCCAACCTTTATCAGTATTTCAACGACAATGTCCTTGCTAGATTAGCACTACAACAAAATCTTTCGTTCAAAATTAGAAAATTTGAACATCCATTATTTTTGTTTATACTACTTTTTCCCACAAGACTCGTGAAATTAGGTCGTCAGAAGGAGAATGTGGTGGAACTTAACTCTCCATATATACCAAAGTTTACTCATCTCCATGTGTAATCAATGGTCGTATAACTTCAAGAAACCTTCGACCTCGTGGTTTAGTATTTGGTGATGTTCAAAAAACAATGCTTGACTATCAACCTTTCGTAATTGGGAACAGCATTATTACGGTCAAATTTTGATACCCTAGCTTGGAGAATTGTAGGAGATCTTCGATTGTAAGCCTACCAAATATCACTTCCTCAAGTGTGACTTCGTCGTATTATTCGCAAGAACTGATGTTATCTATTTTGCAAGTGTTCTTCTCACTATCGCAAGAAGAGCATACCCAGACAGAAGAGAAACAAATGATATTAATGATTCTCAAGTGAGCTCTGGAATCTCGCAGTTAAGGTTATTTGTAGATATATAAGTAGTCACATGGTGACTGTCACTGAGAGCCTAACCAGATCTAAATTATTGAACTATATAAGTATTTCTTCCATTGGAAAAGAATGCTCTTTCGTAGATTACCACGAGAGAAGGTTTTATAGTGGTGTTTGTGTGACCAATGATGGACAAATCGATTTGCATAAGGAAAGAATATTTGTTTAAGGAAAACAATATAAATTATTAAGCAAATTTGAATATAAGCGTATAATCATAAAAGAAGAGGTTGAAATATCCTTATTGACAGTTCACGTGACTCAGTATATGATAAGTCATTAGCTACATTGCTAATCTATTTCAACCACGTTCTATTGATGGGTAAATTTTAAGTACCGGAGGTTTACCATTGGTCTGGAGTTTCGAATTCAAATTGGCTGATACTGAGAGGGTCAAAATATGGAGTTCGAGAAAATTCTAAATATAAACATCTTCTGAAGGGATCGGAGAGTAGCATCAGAAGAAAAGTTTGATTATATGATGCACATCATATTGGTTACAGGTCTATAATAAAATAATATATCTTCTTGACGTATCAATTGACTGTCACAAAAGTTGAGAGGAACGGTGCCCTGGTATCATTTGATCTCAAGATGCGTATGCTTTACATTCCCCAATTCTTGAAGATTTATTAAACAAGATGGGTGTATGACACAAGAGTCTATGACACAAGAGTGTACGACGCTACATGCACGTTACAGGAATACAAACTCTGTATCACAACATTACGTTGTAAAACATATTGTCCATTCAGGGAAGTTTCAGTCAGCTGATACCAAATCATGTGACATGTATGTATTACAAAAAGAAGGTACACATATTTGACATATAGAGAGATTATGAATAGATTGTTCACAGATTTGCAGATATCCTTGATTCGCTTCGCAGATAGTCCTCATTCCTCAACTAATATAGGTCACATTTTCAATTGTGTATCTGAGAGGTCATTTGGTAAGAAAATTTTACAGATCCTAGAAATGAAACACAAATTTAAACACCAGAAACTGACGAGTCGATACAATACGATTACTACAGTACAGGAGGGTTGAAGTGTACTTCATCTCAATACATTCACTTCTCAAAAGATTTGTGTGGTCGTGTCCGGGTAATGGGCAACTTCGATTTCAAATCAGACATCAACTCGTTGACTAAAATGACTAGAAGTAATTCACGACACACCAGACAGGCTCATGAAAGTCATCCTCAGAACGCCTCAATGGACAGCATTGGAACCATTTTCAAAACCATTTTGCACAATTGTGATCTATTTAAATTAAAGTTCACTTTGGTGTAAATACCAAATTGTACCCTGGTAAAGCGGACAACGTGACCCAACCAGCACTGCAGTCATACTGTATTTGAGGTCCCTCGAGGTTTAAGCATCCTACAGCCTCTCCTTACTTATACCTGATGTAAGCTTTGTTCAAATACGACAAATTTCACGACATTATTTACGACACCCCCCCGCTACGTATATAATCCTCCTCCATCAACGAGGGTAATGACCCCAATAATAGCAATTGTTCGGTCAAACGAGCCATTGTGATCATTGAATCTTTATTTGTATATATTTGTTGCTCTAAAGTACTCTAAAATCTCTCGCTTCAATTTGGTACCCTTATTGTAGGGGCAATGGGGTCTGTGGACTTCTGAGATGGGATGCAATTGAACCGGGTAACCCGTTCTCAAATATGCGCACATAAGTAAATGACACTAATGTCTCCCCCTTGACAATGTCGCCAAATCAAAATGTCGTCCATCTAACAAAAAATTTTTCTCTCTCTGTTCCTCGTGCTGACCTTTTTGTTTAAAACCTTTTTCATTCCCTCTTTTTTTGTCTTACAAAGTTTTTTTGTTTCTTCCATCTTTATCAATTACTTATTTCTAAAATGGGTATGTATTATAGGGTCAAATCCCCTCCAGTAGAGTAGCAACGCAATCTACTGGAGCGAAGGTTTCTTTCTAGGAGGAATTGATGGATTTGAAGAAGTTCGATATGTTACGGAAAAATTTTCAGCTATAAAACAGCAAAAGTAACTTTTTTATGTTTTACTAGTAATACTACAGCTAACGGCTAGTGATTACTAGTGTATAGATCTACTGACGATAGCGACGATATTACGGCAATGGCCATCGCTCTAGGTGGAGCTATCACTTGACGACACTGTCCCATCGCACCAGATCCCCATCGTGGAATTCTAATAGTTTACTGCCATCTTCAAATTTATTCAAATATCCCTCCTATTAATATCTTAAACGCTTACTAACAATCCAGTTGCTTTCACTATTGACCAAATCCGTGAATTGATGGACAAGGTTACGAATGTTCGTAACATGTCCGTCATTGCTCACGTCGATCATGGTAAATCCACTTTGACTGATTCTTTAGTCCAAAGAGCCGGTATTATTTCCGCTGCCAAAGCCGGTGAAGCTAGATTCACTGATACCAGAAAGGATGAACAAGAAAGAGGTATTACTATTAAGTCTACCGCTATTTCTTTGTTCGCCTCTATGACTGACGATGATGTCAAGGAAATCGCTCAAAAGACTGTAGGTAACTCTTTCTTGATTAACTTGATTGATTCCCCAGGTCACGTTGATTTCTCCTCTGAAGTCACCGCTGCTTTGCGTGTTACCGATGGTGCTTTAGTCGTCGTTGATTGTGTTGAAGGTGTCTGTGTCCAAACCGAAACTGTCTTGAGACAAGCTTTAGGTGAAAGAATTAAGCCAGTTGTTATTATTAACAAGGTTGACAGAGCTTTATTAGAATTGCAAGTTACCAAGGAAGATTTGTACCAATCTTTCTCCAGAACTGTTGAATCTGTTAACGTTATCATCTCCACTTATGTTGATGAATCCGTTTCCGATGCTCAAGTTTACCCAGAAAAGGGTACCGTTGCTTTCGGTTCCGGTTTACATGGTTGGGCTTTCACCGTCAGACAATTCGCCACCAGATACTCCAAGAAATTCGGTGTTGACAGAATAAAGATGATGGAAAGATTATGGGGTGACTCTTACTTCAACCCAAAGACCAAGAAATGGACTAACAAGGACAAGGATGCCGATGGAAAGACTTTAGAAAGAGCTTTCAACATGTTCGTCTTGGACCCTATCTTTAGATTATTCGCCGCCATCATGAACTTCAAGACCGCCGATATCCCAACCTTATTGGAAAAGTTGGAAATCGTCTTGAAGGCTGAAGAAAAGGAATTAGAAGGTAAGGCTTTATTAAAGGTCGTTATGAGAAAATTCTTGCCAGCTGCCGATGCTCTTTTGGAAATGATTGTTATCCACTTGCCATCTCCAGTTACTGCCCAAGCTTACAGAGCTGAAACTTTGTACGAAGGTCCAGCCGATGATGAACATTGTGCTGCTATTAGAAACTGTGACCCTAAGGCTGACTTGATGTTGTACGTCTCCAAGATGGTCCCAACCTCCGATAAGGGTAGATTCTACGCTTTCGGTCGTGTTTTCGCTGGTACCGTTAGATCCGGTCAAAAGGTTAGAATTCAAGGTCCAAACTACCAAGTTGGTAAGAAGGAAGATTTGTTCGTCAAGTCTATTCAAAGAACCGTCTTAATGATGGGAAGATTCGTTGAACAAATTGATGACTGTCCAGCTGGTAACATTGTTGGTTTAGTCGGTGTCGATCAATTCTTATTGAAGTCCGGTACTATTACCACCAGTGAAACCGCTCACAACTTGAAGGTTATGAAGTTCTCTGTTTCCCCAGTTGTCCAAGTCGCCGTTGAAGTTAAGAACGCCAACGATTTGCCAAAGTTGGTTGAAGGTTTAAAGAGATTGTCCAAGTCTGACCCTTGTGTCTTGTGTACCATGAACGAATCCGGTGAACATATTGTTGCCGGTACCGGTGAATTGCACTTGGAAATTTGTTTATCTGATTTACAAAACGATCACGCTGGTGTTCCATTGAAGATCTCTCCACCTGTTGTCTCTTACAGAGAAACCGTTGAAGCTGAATCTTCTATTGTTGCTCTTTCTAAGTCTCCAAACAAGCATAACAGAATCTACGTCAAGGCTCAACCAATCGACGAAGAAGTTTCCCAAGATATCGAATCTGGACATATTAACCCAAGAGACGATTTCAAGGCCAGAGCCAGAATCTTAGCCGACAAGCACGGTTGGGATGTCACTGACGCCAGAAAGATTTGGTGTTTCGGTCCAGATGGTAACGGTCCTAACTTGGTTGTTGACCAAACTAAGGCCGTCCAATACTTGAACGAAATCAAGGATTCCGTCGTCTCTGCTTTCCAATGGGCTACCAGAGAAGGTCCAATTTTGGGTGAAAACATCAGATCCGTCAGAGTTAACATCTTGGATGTTACCTTGCACGCTGATGCTATCCATAGAGGTGCTGGTCAAATCATGCCAACCATGAGAAGATCTACCTACGCTGCTATGTTGTTGGCCGAACCAGCCATTCAAGAACCAGTTTTCTTAGTTGAAATTCAATGTCCTGAAAACGCTATTGGTGGTATCTACTCCGTCTTGAACAAGAAGAGAGGTCAAGTTATCTCTGAAGAACAAAGACCAGGTACTCCATTGTTTACCGTCAAGGCTTACTTGCCAGTTAACGAATCCTTCGGTTTCACCGGTGAATTGAGACAATCTACTGGTGGTCAAGCTTTCCCACAAATGATCTTTGACCATTGGGCCGTCATGAACGGTGACGTCACTGACCCTAACTCCAAGCCAGGTGCTATTGTCAAGGCTAAGAGAGAAAGACAAGGTATGAAGAGTGAAGTTCCAGGTTACGAAGAGTACTATGACAAATTGTAAGCACTTTCTTGTACTTCACACCTCTTCTTTATAATGGACTTGTCTGTTTTTTATATCGAATTGTTTCAACGTTTACATATAATAAACAAAATATCTTTTTAAATACTTAGTAAATTGTAGAAGATCTATAGTGAAGATGAAAGGTTAGGGAGATTCGGTAAGGTGTAGTGAGTCTATCAGTCAAGTTCATCCATAGAAGAATCCCCATCAGTAACTAAAGAGTCTAATTCGACTCCATCAGGAATGTTAACCATGTGGAGTCTTCTAGGAATTCAACAGTTCGACTCCATCTCCTCCTGGGAGTCACCTTTAAGTCAAGAATCTGGGGAGCCTCCTGTGACACTCATAGGTCTAATAATTTGCAGTGTCTGCCACCAGCTGATAATGTCTTCCTATCGGGCCGGGCGCTTTCTTCGGATAGGAAATCTGTTTTTCGTCGGACATTAACCCATTCTGGATGGTTGCAATTTTTCTAATTCGAGCAACTTGGGTCGTAACGGGTGACTAATTATTGGTTGTTGAGATGATCCCGATATTTCCATACAATGAAGACGTGAGTATCCAAGAAAATACCCTACTTCCAACTATATAGGTATTTTGGGTTAAATGTGAGTAACCTTGGTTATGCAGTATTGATATATTATGTTGAGCTCCCAATAAAATCATTAGTACTATACGATACGGAGTTCTGTGTGAAATTCCGAGTCTTCAGTCTCATGACTGCCCAGTATATTCCAACATTTATAACAGCGTGGGGAAATATAGAGACATAGCCTGGATGTCATACGATTTATTTTGGAAATTGTGCCACAACAAACTCGTACCTTTAATAGCTAAATAGATCCGAATGGTCGTATCCGTGGTAGCATGATAAGCGTAGCAGAGGTAGCCCACCAGACTGTACTAGAAGAAGCCATATGAGACTGTACTAGAAGAATTGAACCTGTTGAAAAAGAGGGAGGGGCGGTATATCTTCTAACTCGGCTAATATTAATCTCCACTACTAGTCACATAGAAATAAGCTCTAAATAATCTCCACTATTCGCTTAGTAAATGATCACTAAACCACCACTCCTATTCACTTGGTAAATGATCTCCACTACTAATCACTTGGTAAATGATCACGAATACTTCGCTACGCTCAGTAATCTGCTCAGTATTCTGCTCATTTCTCATTTGCTCCTAACTCATCGTCGTACTTGGCAAATATGCACCTTCGGGTATAAAATTAAACCCGAAGGTTTCATGCACTTAATTAACTCAACTTAGATACTGACTTATAATAGCCACATAGAAACACTAAATATTACAGAAATCTACTTAGACTCTATTTAGATTCTAGTTATATTATGTAAATATCTTGTGTAGCCTCGCTCAGTATATTACTTGCGTAACGTATGGAAGGGGAGAAAATAATTGCCGCATTTAGAAGTCTAAAACCTCCGCGGCTTCGACCGTTTTACCGATAGTTCCAGAGGGATTAATTGTCGTATAGATGGTGGGCTTCTAGTACAGCAAGATTAGTATGCAGTTATGAATATTATTGTACGCGACCAGTTTGGAGTACTTATAAAATTCGGCACACACGGCTTTCACAACTATAAATGCTTTCCATTGCCATTAGTAATCGAATATATTTTACTAATAATTTAGATCTCCGTGATCTAGTATAAAATCATAAGTAGTTAATTAAATTCTTACCAGCACGTTAATTAAATTCTTACCAGCACGTTAATTAAACTCTTACCAGCACGCAAATTGATTATCTTAAGTGTACGCCTATTAATTATCTAGGAGTACGCCAATTGAAATATCTATTTGTTTGTGGTTTCTTGTGTATTTTTAACAGTTGATTAAATATTGTGATATTAATATAAATATATCCAGTAAGATCCGTCACCAACCACTTAAAACTATTTACTAAAAACAACAAAGATCATCACTAATAGTTCATTACTAGAAAAGATCACTAATAACATCACTACAAGTATTATCACTCCCCAATTACCTCACCATGTCTAAATTACAAATTATCAACACTCTCTCAGATTACGTGGATGCAACTATTATTGAAACAACTTTATTTTCATTCTACTTGGATCTTATAGTAAGAGCAGTCTATTGGTTGATTCCACTTTTCTACTTCTACCGGTTCAAGTTCTCAAGAAAGAGATCTCAAGAGGAGTCCCAAAGAAGTGCTCTCAAGGACCTTGAGAGCGGTCGCACAGTGTTCGGCACCTCCGGAATATTCGATATCCAGCTCCTAGTGGGTTCGTTGCTTGCATTAAGTGTGTGGAATGGGTTGTTGATATTATTCAGCGACCGTATCTTTCTAGACTTTCCTACGGTGATTGGTTTTCTTAAACATAATGGTTCTTTGTTAGAACCAGGCACGTTTCATTTATGGAAAGACTTGAAGTTGCTTGGAGTAGTGGCAGTATCCATAGTATTGATGAATGCATTTGTGGTGGGAATCTTGAGATCCATTCCAGAGGCAGAGATAATTGAAAGAAGTGAAAATGACGCTAAAATACACCATTTGGAAAAGGAAGGTTCCTTACATATACAAGATAGAAGCTATTCCGAGCCAGTTATGACCCAAAGTTTCAAAAAATCACTTTCTTCAGAGGGGGTACCCTTTGAGCATGATTCAAAGACAGAATTCAATCATTCCAACAACCTTTTCGACGAAGAAACCATTTCGAAAAGGGTCTCATTCGATCATTTTGCAACCCTAATCCACTTCAACTCCTCAGAAGACCTCACCAATAGTCCTATAGAATTCATACCCATAGAGTCAGAGTCATGTGAATGGCGGAACTTGAAGAAGTTCTTGGGGGCCTTCTTCACCATTCTTCTAGCATCCATTTTCTTACTTCCAAACAATTTCAAATTGAACTCGTCGTTCATAATAGTCACTTTCGACTCTAATTTCCAAATCAAGTCCGATAATGTGTTCATATCCCTCATTGGTGCATTCATCTATGATTCTTGGACAAAATTCTTTGGAAGTCTAACCAAACCAGACGTTTGTGATAAATTCAAGTGTTTTCTGAGGTCAACGATTCTCTTCTCCAAATTTACGGGGGCGTACAGTTGTTTCATCCTTGTGGTGTCGTCTTCATTCTTGATCATATTTAATGATGTTTTGCTCAACTTGATCCATGCTATAGTCAACGGCTCCAGCGCTTCTTCCGTCTCCAACGACTCGGGAGCGTATCCGATTCAATTCATAACCTCCATTCTTATGAACTACTTATCCCATAGCAGTTTCAACCCTCTGGAATCTCTTGCAGAAATGTGCAACGAAGCAGATTCAAACATATCATATTCCAACTGCATACAAACCCAATCCATATACACATCCATCTCTTCTTTCTACAATTTATACTTGATAATGGAGAATTGTTGGAAAGTTCTTAACTTATTTTGTTTTGTCTTGTTACCGGGAATCATCTGGATGATTATTGAGTATAAAAACTGTCGCCAAAGGTAATCTAATGATAAATTAATCAACAAAAGAGACTTACGGAGATAAGAGTATTCCTAGTAGATCAAGATCAAGATACAGTTCTAGACCTCTAATCATCTGGTTTGATCTAGCTTCGAACTCTAGCCAACTCTAGCCTTAGACCTTAGATCGTTACTAAAATATCATATTCAGTTTAGATCTAAAATCGTCCTGGTTCTTTTAGGATCTAGTGGAAGATCAACTCTAGGATCCACAACTCTATGAATTCACGAATTTCAAACTCTGTATACTAAATATAGTCATATTTGGGATAAGAACAAGATAGTTGGAGCCACGAACTCGTAGATTCTCGTAGTAATTATCAGTCGAATTCAACTTAGAATTCAACTTACACACTTGACTGACCTGATAACTCCATGGCAAGACTAACTTATTATACCAGAACCAAGACGAGATTCTTTATAGAAGCATAATGGTACGGGATCTGTTTCACTATGGTGAATTGTGGTGAATTCTGATGAAATTTGATATTTTGATGGTTCAAATTCTAAGAAATTTTAATTACTATTTCCAACCACTAGATAGTTGGTAAATCCATTCTTTATTGATCATTGTCAGTATATCATAGCCATAAAATGAGATGGTTTGGTTGGCTAGTTTGGTGGTGGATTATCGCGGTAGATCCTTCCCGATCGGGAAGGTGAATGAGCTCCGGAAAACTATACCCAATTAGGCTAGAATATCATTTATCAATCTAATCCCTGGGATACCCCAAGGAATATAAAACGACATGAATCCTCCAGTTTCTAAGACTTAGACCTAACAACACTAAATATCACTATGGAAAGATTACAACAACTTGCTTTGCAAGCTACCTCATCCATTGCATCGCCACAGGCACCAGCTCACCCTCTTGATCCGTTATCTCCACAAGAAATCCAAGCAGTTGCAACCGTTGTCAAATCAAAGTATGCAGGCCGTTCGATTATGTTCAACACTGTGACTCTTAGAGAACCAATCAAGAGAGCATATTACGAATGGAAAGAGAAAAATGGCCCTGCTCCACCAAGATTGGCATATTTCGTTGTGGTTGAAGAAAACGTCTCAGCCATCCAGGAAGGGGTTGTCGATTTAGGATCGTTAACCGTGATCCAGTTGAAACAGACCGAAGGTGTCCAGCCGATCTTAACCCCCAGCGATCTTCAACACACCGAAGAAATCGTCCGTACTGACCCAGAAGTGATCAGACAGTGTGAAATCAGTGGAGTTCCAAAGTCGGAAATGAAAAATATCTATTGTGATGCCTGGACTATCGGGTACGACGAAAGATGGGGTGCCTCCAGAAGGTTGCAACAAGCTTTGATGTATTGGAGATCCGACGAAGACGATTCTCACTACTCCCACCCGTTAGATTTCTGTCCTATTGTCGATATGAACGCCGGAAAGGTGATATTTATTGATATTCCAAACAGAAGAAGAAAGGTTTCCAAGCACAAACATTCTTCTTTCCATCCTATCCATATCAAGGAGAAGTTTGGCACTCCAGAAAACCCTTCTGGTTACAGAAGCGACAATTTCCCTATCAACGTCACCCAACCAGAAGGAGTTTCGTTCAATATGAGTGGAAATGTCATGAACTGGTCCAACTTCCAATTCCATATTGGTTTTAACTACAGAGAAGGAATTGTTTTGAGTGATATGACCTACAACGACCACGGCAAAGTGCGTCCGTTGTTCCACAGAATATCTCTTTCGGAAATGATTGTTCCTTACGGATCTCCAGATTTCCCTCATCAACGTAAGCATGCTTTGGATATCGGTGAATACGGTGCTGGCAATTGTACAAATCCATTGGCTTTAGGATGTGATTGTAAGGGGGTTATTCACTACATGGATGCCCATTTCCCAAACAAAGATGGTGAAGCCACCACTGTCAAGAACGCAGTCTGTATCCACGAAGAAGACGACGGATTGTTGTTCAAACATTCTGATTTCAGAGACGATTTCCAAACCACTATTGCCACCAGAGGTAAGAAGTTGATTATCTCTCAAATCTTCACTGCTGCCAACTACGAATATTGTTTGTACTGGATCTTTAGACAAGATGGTACCATCAAGTTGGAAGTTAGATTGACCGGGATATTGAACACATTTATTTGCGCCGAAGACGAAAGCACTGGACCTTGGGGTACCCAGGTATACCCACAGGTGAATGCACACAACCATCAGCATTTGTTCTCGCTCAGAATCCATCCTAGAATCGATGGTGACAACAATTCTGCCGCTACCAGTGATGCCAAACCGTCTCCACATCCATTTGGATCCAAGGAAAACGTGTATGGAAATGCATTCTACTGTGAAAAGACCACCTTCAAGACCGTTGGAGACTCATTAACCGATTACGAGTCCAAGACCGCCAGAACCTGGGATATCTTCAACCCAAGCTCCATCAACAAATACTCAGGAAAACCAGCTTCTTATAAGTTGGTGTCTACGTTCTGTCCTCCAGTATTGGCACAAGAAGGTTCCTTGGTAAGAAAGAGAGCTCCTTGGGCCATCAACACCACTCAAGTGGTTCCATATGTTGACGAGGATCACGGGTACGGTAGATTATATCCTTCAGGAGATCACGTTTCTCAATGGAGTGGTGACGGTTTGAGAGGTATGAGAAAATGGATCGGCAACGGTACCGAAACAATCGAAAACTCGGACATTCTCTTCTTCCACACCTTCGGAATCACCCACTTCCCAGCCCCAGAAGATTTCCCTGTCATGCCTACTGAGATTTTCGAATTGATGTTGAGACCAAGAAACTTCTTTACCGAGAACCCAGTGCTTGACGTCAAACCTTCTTTTGCCAGAACCACCAAGGAAGTCAAGGCCGGTAGCAAGGGTGTCGATTCATGTTCGTTGAATGTCGACAAAACATCAAGATTGGCTTTCAACTCCACCTCCAGTGAGGTAGAAAAGAAATCTTGTTGCAAGAAATAAATATGTGAATAAATAGAAATAAATACTGAGACTAGCGAAGATAAATAGACTAAATACTGAGCGCAGCAAAGTATTGAGTCATTATAGGAATCATAAGTCACATATTTTCCACTAATATCCACTAATATTGAGTCTAGCGAAGTATTGTAGTCACCACACCCCACAAATATTCACAAATATTCACAAATGAGTTACTAATATGTGCTAATATCTTCTAATATTTGCTAATAGTCAGTAATTGTCAGTAATAATAACTAATCCTCGCAAATTTTAATAGCGAAGCGAAGAATTGGAGTTATTGCAAGTCACAGATAGCACAAATAATCCACAAGAGAGCCATTGAAACTCACTAATTATAAGCGAAATATTGAAAAGTCACAGATAGCACAAATAATTCACTAATACTAACCAATTCTCACTGATACTAACTAATACCAACTAACATTCACTAACATTAACTACTAATCACCAATATTCCCTTATTAAATACTTCTGTCTCACAGTATCTTTATGTCGTCTAGATGTCGCCCAATGTCGTCTTTCGCACCCAAATATTAATCAAATCATCTCGAAATCATTTTGAGATGCCCAACACCTCAAGATGAAGTACGTCATTGAACATATGGAAGAAGGTTTCTCCGAATGGGTCATCTTGGAATATACGCAAATCATAAAAGAAGTCGGTAAGCAAAATTTGATTTTGACTTCGTTGCCTGCTGGCACCACTGGCTCCGACATTCCAGCGAGATTGAGTGACTTGGGGTTGCAATGGACGACAGATGAATGTGTTAACATAGAAAACGGATCCATAGCCAGAGACAGAGTGTGTTTATTGGATCCTGCTGCTGAAACCGAGTTGGTTCCTGAAGATGCTGAAAAATTCGACTATTTCGTGTTTGGAGGGATCTTGGGGTCCCATCCCAGAATTGACAGAACCGGGATATTGAGAAAGAAGTATGGTTTGGCAGGCAGAAGATTGGGCGCCTTACAAATGACTACCGATACCGCCATCAGAACCACTCAAAAAATCGTCCAGGACCAAGTAGAGTTCAAAGATATCAAGTTTTTGGACTACCCAGAAATCAGATACAATAAGTATGAGTCCACTGAGATGCCGTTTCGTTATATCGTGGACGAAGAAGGCACTCCAATTTTACCAGAAGGTATGTTGAAATTGATCGAACACGACGCAGAACAAAGTATCGATGATTTATTGATTGAGTAGATATTTGAACGAGACAAAAGAATGGTAATAAGTAATTTATTGAATGAAAGAACTATTTAACATAAAAATTGATAGTTTTGTTAGTTATTAGGTCTCGTAGAAGTCGTTAGGCTCGTAGATGTAGTGTTATTAGGGAAATTCTCGTGATAATTCCTAATCTTCTAAGAAGGATGGTGATTGTCCGAAAACTCTAGTTACTGTTGGAAAATTATGACTAGAAATGTGGTAATTCTGTCTAGAAATCCTCGTCAATCTTCTCAGTAGTTCTGTCTAGAAATGTACACTAATCTCTCAATCATTCCGTCTCGTTATTCTTTAGACTTTCAGGTCTGATTATTCCTCAAACTTTGAACAATTATGTCTAAAATATTCTTCTCAGAAATTATGTCTTGTCCGGTAATATTCTTAGATTTCAGGTCTGATTACCTCACTAACTTCTAGTCAGTATATAAAGATACAGTCTTCTTTGTCACCTCTTTTTCACTGGATAATATTTCCTTCATTATAAACCCGGCAGTATTTTCATCCTCAAAATACGAAACATGGGCACTAACTGCTGCGACAAGAGAAATATCAAACACTCCCATGGGAAGCGCATAATCTATCCGGCCAGTTTTATTCAACTTGGTTAATTGCGTAAGCTCGTCTCCTTTGATTTCCTTTGTCTTGGACTTTTTCTTGCTCTGGGTGTCTTCTTTCTTGGAAAACGCTAAACTCGAGAGAATGTCTCCCAAAGCATTTTCTCGTTCTGCTTGCTCTTCAACTGTTTGTGGCGGACTGTCATACTTCTTCTGGCCACTAAACCAGCTGGAAGCTTTGGAAAACTTCTCTGAAATCCCGTCTCCAAAACTGGCCAAGTCCTCGATTTGGGAATTTATCCCTCTGACTGCAAACGGAACTGCTTCTGGCTTGAATATAGAAAACCTGGGATTGACCAATGGTTCCATTCTATACCCAACAGGATCACAGGGATGGAATATGTTGTACAAATTCCTACATTTGGGAGAAGCAACAGAACTGGGAGATGTGGTAGGATCAAAATCGGTGTCCGTGAAGTATCTGGCAGCTATATTGGTTTGTGATAATAGCTTAAAGACTCCCACTGGAGATCCCACACAAAACAAGTTATGGACCGGGAATGTCAAATCATTCTTGACGTTGATTTTTCCCTTCTTCGTTTCGGTTTGTTTGGCAAGAATATCAAATGAAATGACCGAACCAAGAGAATGACCCATGATATGAACCTTGCCGTTGAAATTGGGGTTCCGTTCCATGTACAATTCATAAACCCTGTTCAATTCGGACGTCACCACTTCGAAAATACTATTGATATAACGTGGTTCATAGTAAAGAAGAACGTCCAACACTACATCACCTAATAAATTTCTCAAGGACTTGACGCCATCGACGTTTAGTTGCGATAACGAGGGTAATCTTTGTTCATCGTTTTTGTTTAGTGAATCAACAGCCCTTTCCGGATGAAAGTCGATCTTGTGTCTCCAAGAAATAGGCAATACTTGAATTCGATTGTTGTCAGCGTTTTTAGAGTCCGGCTCTGATTCTGGATATGCCAACTTTTTGAACTTTTCATTCTCTTTGTATACCGATTTCATGGTATTCCTCAAGACATTGATGCTATGAGTGAAATTAATCGATTCATACTTGTTTCCCAAGATCTGTCCGATTCCATGGATGCAAAGAACAAGGTGGTCGACTTCTCGGTCAGATTTTGAAGACGTATTGAAATCATAATCTGACTCCAAGACCGATTTCATCTGACTGTCTTCCTTTGTTGAATCTTCGATAACTTTTCCTGACTCCAGAGCACTCATAGGGCTGAACATTTGCGTTACTTCTTTCAGAAGGACATCCGAGAGCCTCGGGATTGGATTTTGTGGTAAGTTGTCGAATATTGTTTTATCCAAATCACCAGTAAATCCTCGTTGAATATGCTCTACTGAAATCAATGAAACTCGACTGGGTCCGAAATTTCGAATAACTCCAATCTCAAAACTTGAATTTACAGAGTCCGGGAACATCACGGCATTTTTCTCATTGAAATACAAAACAAGCTTGCCATTTTTCAAGTCTATGATATCATTCTCTTGGACGAGATCGACCTTTTCACTCAGCTGTTTCAGTTTCTTATTAAACTGAGCGATGGATTCCTTATTGAGTTTCTTTGATTGTTTTGAGGAAGGCGCCGATTCTCCAAAATTATATGGTTTTTTTGCTTGGTAACCTGCTTCAATTAAGTCTGCATCCTCATTGGATATGGGAATTCCATCGGAACCAAACCACTTTCCACGACGGACTTCATATATGGGGCCCTCCCAATAAACAGGTTCTAGCTGAAGTTTAGAGACATCGACTTGAAAGAGTTTATCTTCATTAACCTCAACAAGTCTCAGTGATACCAGTTGATCCAGAGAGTCCAGTTTTTCTAGATCTTGTTCCTCCTTATTCTGATCCTGTGATTTCACCTTTCCATACTTCTGGTACGCCACCTCTAATTTATTCGAATCGTACTCAGAAAACGGCAAGAACTTCCCTGGATCAGAGTCCTTAGTATAATTGAACCATTCTGGCTTGGAAAGTGGCGAATCGGTTGCATAAAACCATTTAATTGTGATGGGTTTCCTGGCATCTGATAAATGGAGACTCACTGAAAAGTGTCGTAAACTTCGAAAAGAAGAGGATCCTAGCGAGATCCTATTTATCACTGGTGTTCTGGTCAGTAATGTTCCTTTATATATCGCAAAATGTCCCCATTGCGTGCGGAGTTTCATCTTGTAGTGGCGTGAAGGTTTCGCAACAGAGTCGTTATATTTAAATGGGGCCAAGGTCGTGTTTGGCGAAAAGTCTGCAAAATATTTAAGACAGAGTGATCTGAAGTCACACTACCACTAGTACTGTATCGCGAGAGTAATATTAGACTAGTACTGACTAGTACTGATTGTCAGATTTTTCCTGTTATGTAATATAGTCTAGACATTTTCCATCTCTGACAACTGTTATATGTCAAGCTTGGCAACGTCGAGTGGTTTGGGTACCTAGTCCTGTAGATAGTAGTTTCTGAAAGACTCCCGTAGTTACCTAAAGATTCACGTAGTTACCAAATGACCTCGAGTGTTTACTAAAACACCTCGTGTGGTTACCGAAAGGCCTCCTGCAGTTCCTGAAAGGCATCCAGTAGTTACCGAAAGGCCTCCTATAGATACTGGAATACTTTTGTAGTACAACTGATAAGATTAAGTAGTCGATGACCACTTATCTGTTCAGTTTAGCTATTATCTGATCAGAAATCAAGATTTCTGGCGAGATGATATAGAAGATCAAATCAATTTAGCTGATGCTAAAACCCTCCAGACTGTGAACTATTTCCTGACAGTAATATCAACAAATCTGGTCAGATTCGTCTTAGTTAATGTTGATTATTCTCTTCTATCCAATGATAGACTTGCCTGTAGTTATCTTTAACGAATAGTGGATCTCGAAACTAAGGCTTGAGAGTGTATCCTGTAACTCGAAACCCCAATTCTCCAGAGAGTTCTAATAGGATTTATTGAACAAGATATCCAAGAAACTAAAGGACGAATATGTTTTCTGAAGAGCCTCGATAGTCTATTCTCTTCTTGATGTCTAATATTCACACCAACTATTATACTCTGTCTTTACCTGCTAATTCTCATAAAGCTCACATCTAGGAAATACCAGGTGCTGGTAAGGTAAAGTTTCCACTTGGCCATTTAAGTACTGCACTATTTGTGAAGTCACTATATTCTGGCTCCTTTGTCAACCTTCTTCCAATTCTAATGTAAAGAAGAATATTTCCCTCTGCATCCTTATAACCATGTTTTAGCGATTCGTTGATGTCAGTAAGTAATTCGGTAGAAGACTCAAATAATTCTTTCAAGTTCACAGAAGTAACATTGGTCGCAATGTATCGTTCGACATCGTTAATTAATACAGAAACAGATTTGTATGCACCATATGCAACTCTTTGACTCGGAGTAAGTGTCTCAAAATTGATCTCTGTCCATGTCATGAGACCAGTTTCAGGGTCATAGGACAGGATATCCGGCGGAATAATAGATCCAACAGGATCATCTCTCAATAAGGAGCCCACGGTTTCAGCAATAGCAGCAAGTCCCCATCTAGAAGCTCCTGAAAGAAATAAACCTCCCAATACTCCCTGAAAGAGCAAAGCTGTCCGACCTCTTGTTGAACATCCTGGAATCAAGAGCATGGCCAAAATATAATGATGAATCCGTAAAGTCAAACCCGGCAAGGTAGAGAGAAACACCAAGCCTACCACAAAAGAAAGGTAAATAACAATATACTTTCTGAATCTCCCCGACAACCAAATCTTGTAAGCCTGTATCACAGCACAGACTAAAATGAGAAGAATTATGGAACCGACTGCAAAAATCGATCCCGGTTGTTCTTTAAGATCATGTAGGGTAAGCCTATCCACCGACAACCTATCAAAGGAAATATTATTCAATACTCCGAGCCAAAAGGGAGGATACCAAATCAATAATCTGTTCAACGGAGAAGCTTTGGAGTCTGATTCCGGAGGAGGATTGGAGAGTGTACGTTTAACAGATGCATGCCACAACACATATAATACAAAGCACGACGGCAAAAACCGTTCAAGCCCAATAGATATCAATTCTGCAAGTCTCTCTGGACGCGAAGCATCCACGGTAACGGGAGGATCAGTAGCCAAACAAATGGTCCAGAACCCCACGATATTCAAAATCCAATACATCGTCGCAGGACTAGCCATGTAAACAATAGGAATCCCGAGTATAAAGTTCGACACCAAAATGAGTAGCCTTGGATCGTAACAATGTGACACATATCCTTCGGTATCTCCCCCAGTCAAAGCTCTAAAAAAGAACGAGTTCTTGAAGAAACTCAAGAATTCTATAGACTTTCCTACTCCATAATGCCCACTAGCTGCTGGATACCTATATTGAGTCTTGGTTTTATAAGACACCCTAGCACACCCTCCATAAAACGGCGAAACAATACCAGCATGGACTGCAGCTCCACAAGGATACGAATCCATTCTATACGGATTAGAGAGCTGGTTATCATCAATTTTGTCCTCTACATGGTCTCCTCCACCGATAAAGTATCCTCTATGTTTAATTCTCTGATCTCCAATTGGGATCAAAGAATACGTCCAGCTTCTATCACATAATGCAGGACATCTGATTATTACATCTTGTTCCGGAGGATCACACAACTCTCCATTTAATCCACAAGCTGCGTTTTTACCATTCCAATGAACCTGTCCTAGACAAGAAAGTGATAATATGGGAACTTCTGGATCATTCAGGTAAACCGGGACCTTGGTGAAATAAGGCATCAAGATGCTATAACTATACACTGCCCACAAGAACATGTAGGCAGATAATAGCGCAATCCTAGTGAATCGAGGATACTTTGAATTGAACTTTTCTGGAAACCTATCGATAGACTCCAAGGATTTAAAGCCAGGAGCATAATCATCACGAGGATTTGTAGGACCATCCCAAACATATTGTAGGAATCTTTTGAAATTGTTGAATTTGGTATCATGGAGTCGAAATAGCCGCTCTGTTTCTTGATCTAATTCCGAATCTGACACGTCTTCGGGATATGGAAGGGTATCCTGATCCATACTGGCTGCTGTGGTTGGCAGACTTTCGCGATCCATATTGGACGAAGCTGTCGAAGGAACACTATCCTGTTGGTCCAAGTCACTAAAAGATTTCGAAAACGTCTGAAGAGGAACACTTACACCGTCGTTGTTTTTTCTAATTGTCATATCCTTGTCGCTTAACCAGTGGTGGTAATCGATCGCGAGCTAAGCTAAAATCCTTAAGTTAACTGATCAGAAAGGGGAGCATGTATTGAGCCTAGAGACAAATGGAGTCTTCTGTGAGAGACAAGGGCAGTGTTCTATGAGAATTTCAGATCTAGTCCGTAGAAGAATGTTTGGGCTTTGTTGTGGTGGGGATGTATGTTAAAGATATATTATTAAAGATATATTGTATACAGGACTATATATTTTGCATCCGACTCTGTTAAGGACCAGGTAGTTGCAGCTATAGTACTTATTAGTACCAATGTTATAGAGCTATTAGCACCAGAGTTGTATAGTTAAGAAGAATATCGTATAGATATGAAAATTTCGTTATATAGCTATTAGTACCAGGTAGTTCTAGCTATTGTTACTAGAGTTACACAGGCATGAAAATTATCGTTATATATCTATTAGTACTAGGATTATATAGTTATAATTATTATCGTTATATAGCAATGATGAGGTTACTAATTCAGGAGATTCATGGATCTCGTCCCAACTATTCATTTTAATGATCTTTATTAAGGTTTCTAAATAATAATTAACAGCTAGATATGAGAAGAAAGAGCCAATGATAGATCTATGATCGTATCACAATAATATACAGTGGAATACATTCCAGAATTCCAGAATTAACCAGAATTAACCAGAACTTACCAGAATTCACCAGAATTCACCAGAATTAACCGGAACACATGGTACAGGATTCAGGGTTATCGATGGCACAAGCAATAACCTTTGAACTGAAGATATCGGCTTCAGATTCTGCTTCGGTGGTTGGAGCAGCATCGGATTCTTCAACAATCTTTAAGTCAGCCAAAGAGTTTTCTAATGAGCTTGGTTCGGTGGAAAGAGATCCACTTGTGACGTCAGCAACTTCTTCTTGAACAGTTGGTTTAGAAATGGCCTTGGAAACGTACTTCTTTTGGTTCAATTTGTCCAACGATGCAAGAGTATCACCAGCAGTACTGGCAGAAGACTTATCGACAGTAAATTGAATAGCGGCGGCAGCAGCTTGGGTTCTCAAGTAGTACATACCAGTCTTCAAACCCTTCTTCCAACCGTAGAAATGCATCGAAGTCAACTTACCCATTGTTGGATCCTTGATGTGAATGTTCAATGATTGTGATTGATCAATGAAGGCAGCTCTATCAGCAGCCATATCAATAATATGCTTTTGAGAAATCTCCCAAACGGTCTTGTACAAAGCTTTCAATTCGTCAGGAACGTTGTTCAAACCTTGAATCGAACCGTTGTTGGAGATAATGTTGTTCTTCATGCTATCGTTCCAAATACCCAAGTCGACCAAGTCACGTAACAAGTATGGATTGACGATTTGGAATTCTCCAGCCAAAACTCTTCTGGAGTAGATGTTGGAAGTGTATGGTTCGAAACATTCGTTGTTACCCAAGATTTGGGAAGTAGAAGCCGTTGGCATAGGAGCGACCAATAAAGAGTTTCTTAAACCGTGCTTAGCCATCTTTTGCTTCAAGGTATCCCAGTCCCACAATTCAGTAGGCTTTCTGTCCCATAAATCGAATTGTAACAATCCCTTGGAAGCTGGAGAACCTTCGTAAGTTTCATAAGGACCTTCAGATTGAGCCAATTCAATGGACGACTCAACTGCGGCATGGTAAATGGTCTCAAAGATTTGGATATTCAATTCTCTAGCTTCTTGAGAGTCGAATGGTAATCTTAAAGCCATGAATGCATCAGCCAAACCTTGAACACCAATAGCAATAGGTCTGTTTCTCATATTGGAGGTCTTTGCTTCTGGAACTGGGTAGAAGTTTCTGTCAATGATTCTGTTCAAGTTACGAGTAACAACTTTAGTAACTTCATGTAACTTTTCAAAGTTGTACCAGAAAGTGGTGGAATCTTTTTCAACGAATGAAGGAAGAGCAATAGAAGCCAAGTTACAGACAGCAACTTCATCTGGAGCGGAGTATTCAACAATTTCACAACACAAGTTAGAGGACTTAATTATACCCAAGTTCTTTTGGTTAGTCTTCTTGTTACAAGCATCTTTATACAACATGAATGGAGTACCGGTTTCAGTTTGGGCTTCTAAGATAGCGTACCACAACTTTTGGGCCTTGACAGTCTTTCTACCACGACCTTCTCTTTCATATCTTTCGTACAATTCTTCGAATTCATCACCGTAAACATCAGGTAAACCCTTAGCTTCGTTTGGAGAAAACAAGGTCCAATCACCATTTTGTTCTACTCTCTTCATGAATAAATCAGGAATCCATAAAGCAGGGAATAAATCTCTAGCTCTGACTTCTTCCTTACCGTGATTCTTTCTGATATCGATGAAATCGAAAATGTCTGCGTGCCATGGTTCCAAGTATAAAGCAAAGGCACCAGGTCTCTTGTTACCACCTTGATCAACATAACGAGCAGTGTTGTTGAATACACGAACCATAGGGATAATACCGTTGGAAGTACCGTTGGTACCGGCAATATAAGCCCCAGTAGAACGGATATTATGAATATGTAAACCAATACCACCAGCACTCTTTGAAATCAAAGCACAAGTCTTTAAAGTATCGTAAATACCATCAATAGAGTCATCCTTCATGGCGACTAAGAAACAAGACGACATTTGTGGGTTTGGAGTACCGGCGTTAAACAAAGTTGGAGAACCGTGAGTGAATAATCTTTGCGACATTAAATTATAAGTTTCAATGACTCTTTCGATATCTCTACCATGGATACCGATGGCAACTCTCATGATCAAATGTTGAGGTCTTTCTGCGACTTTCCCGTTAATTCTTAACAAATAAGATCTTTCTAAAGTCTTGAAACCGAAATAGTTGTAGTTGAAATCACGGTCGAAAACAATGGCCGAATTTAATTCATCAGCATTTTCCAAAACAATATCGTAAGTTTCCTTGGAAATCATAGGAGAATGCAAACCCGTCTTAGGATTGATGTAATCATACAATTCTCTACTGATTTGCGAGTATTGCTTGGTGGTTTGTTTGTGCAAATTAGAAACAGCGATTCTAGCGGCCAAAATAGCATAGTCTGGATGGATGGTAGTCATGTAGGCGGCAGTTTCAGCAGCCAAGTTGTCTAACTCAATAGTGTTAACACCCTGGTAAACTCCAGAAATAACTCTCTGAGTGATGGCAACGGCATCAACGTGATTGGAATCTAATCCGTAACATAATCTTTGGACTCTAGCTGTGATTTTGTCAAAACGGACTGGCTCTTTATGGCCGTCTCTCTTTAAAACATACATAATAAAATGGTACTTTGTAAGGAAAAGAAATTCTAAGTGCCTAAAAATTTGATGCGAATTTCCTCCAATATATACGCCCTACGCGTTCTTGATTTCTCATCCAAAAATTAACGCGTCTGAAATTAGTAAACAAAATCCTGATACGAAGGACAAAACGGATGGATTTCAAATACAAAAGTCTTTTGTATCAAGATTGTTTCCTAATTCAGACGACTTTTTTCCATAAATCAAAGGTTTTGATCCTGACACGTCTAAAATATTTACATTCTTTCCAAATATGACTATCTGAAGATACGCGTTAGAAGTTGTCAGGGCTCTGTTGAGGTAAGTCATAGCAGAATAATAGAAAGTGATAAGAATTACCTCACCCATCGAGAAACCTGAGACCCATTGAACAATAGCCTTTGACCTCACGCTTCTCTCCTCTTTCAATTCATTGGCTCAGATGACTTGAAGCTAACAAATCATCTTTAGGGAAATTGCTAGGCCGATACGGATCATATGGATGGACCAAAACGGACGGAGTAGCTCACCGAGACGGACCTTGATGTTTCACCGAGATAGTCCTTGATGATATCACCGACACGGATAACCCAAGACAGAGAAGTCAACAGATTTAGTCAAAATGTGGTGGAAGGTTTTTGGCCCAAGGTTTTGCGGTTACATAACTTAGAGTATGGCAAACCTAGAGTACAAACCTATAATATTGTACTGATCTAAACAATTTATAAACAAATAGTAATTTATAAGCAAATCCTAAACAGGTCACTAAAACCCAAACCTTCAAACAATCGAAGAAGGCTCCAGTTCCTACAATTATGCTTTTATTTCCGGGTTGAATGAGACAGATAAATACAAAGTAACTGAGCGAAGCGAAGTTGCTTTCTGGGGATGTTGATGAGGACTAGTCAGTGCGAGCCTACGCTCCTATCGACTTATACTTAGCGACTTCTATTAAGTAACTAGCATTCTTGAAGAAAATTTGTCCGGTAAACTGTATTGACAAATACTGAATGAAGCAAATTATTTGTGAATGGAGAATCAAAAGTATTTTCACATTCTTAACGATGTAGTACGAGATCCTTAGCCTTGCATCTTTCCTCGATGAGACTTACAATGGTTAAAGAGTAGAGTCGCGACATAACGGTGGTTTTAAGTCGCGACACTTGTCAGTATTACGTCACATCAAGTCGCGACACCACTCACGACCAAGTACAAGCCAGTATAAACTACAACTCAATACTAATCCAGCCACCTCTCAGTATCCACTCCTCCAACCTTTCAATTGCACCGTCTATTCACCATTCTTAACCCCGAGTTTCTACCTACTAACCTCCACTGAAAGTCGACTTCCAATTCGTCCACGGATGGCTCCCCACACGACCTTCTATCCAATCGTAGTGCCACATTCTCTACAACTAATTCAAAGAATTTAGTGTATATTCTAACTAGAGTATAAATGGTCATTAAATCATGCACATTTAGCTTGATTACAGACTCTTTTCATTAGTTAAGTCGCTAGAATTGTTAGTATAGTTATACAATTGACAATTGACAATTGGCCACTTCAGTACATACTTCAAAATCTTCTCTAAATCGAAATCTTCTTCTTTAGATTGAATAACTGGTGCAGGAGTAGCAACTGCTTCTTTTTTGGCTCTTGGCCATGCAACAAAGCCGGCAACTGAACCCAAGGTTAAAATTGAAAGCTTGACTGTTAGTAATCGTTTAAATAATCGGTTTCGATAGACTTACGACATGCGCTGGAACCTGTTTTCCAAAGATAGTATAAGCTGCACCCATTGTATACTTGTAGATGTAATTGAATTAAGTGGAGTTGAGGGAAGTGTTCATTAAATGAGATTGAATTCCTAAATCCGAATTCCGATATTCTCAACGACATAGTGCGACATCGCGACATTTTGAAATACTATTAAGATATATAACAACTACTAATCATAAGTCTAATAAATATTCTAGATGATAAAATACTCTAGAGAATACTTTCTCTGTAGTAATATCACTATGGCAGTCTAACGGTAATACTAGTCTAGCTGTAATATTACTCTTTCTTGATTCTTCTCTCTCAACTATTCCATAGTCAAAGCTTCTCTCCAGTAATTTTCAATTCCAAATCTTTGTAAAACATCAAAAGCTTCGTCGTCATTTCGGGATCTCATGATACTCCACTTCTTGAATCTCAAATCCTTGATCTGGCCCTCCCAGAGAATCAGACACTTATTATTGGACAAGTCTTCTAAATCGTGTGGTTCTTGTTCATCTTTGGGTGCAACATTGACCGTCCAATCAATACGTTTGGAAAGCAACTTTCTATAGAATTTCATACTCTTTTCACCACCTTCAACAACTACCAAGTTGAAACGTGGATTAACTAAACATATCCCCAACAATTCCAATTGTTTTGCATTCACATCGATTTTGTAAAGATGTTGAGGGTTTGCAAGTTTATCTATCTTAAAAACGGTGGTGAAAAATCCCTTTTCTAAGTCCTTTTCTCGTTGTAAGTGTGCTTTTTCATGTTGTTCTTCTTTGGTTAGCTTTCTGGCCTCATTTTGGTCTAGGTGTTTCTGGATTCTTTCTTGTACTTCTTCCCTGACTCTCATTTCTATTGCTGTAGGGTCTTTTATAGATTCGTTGGTTAAAACATTCATAAGATTGGAGAGTTTGACCTTTGGAGGAGGAGGCGCATCGAGTCCTAGCTTTATTCTATCTTGCTTGTCTTTAATCTTTACTTGTCTTTCATTCCGTCTGATTCTTTTCAATTCCGTTTTCGTTAAGTACATTGGTTTCAATTCCGTCTCATGAACTTCCCATGGCGGAGGTATAAGCACTGGATGTTGGATATATATGGAAATTGGTGCGCTCTCGTTATCATAGTCAAGTTGTGACTCGTCGTTGATGATATCGTATGTGTTTTTCTTAAGGTATGCCTTATCCCACCATTCTACCAAGGGTGGATTTTCGGGTTTGAAGAAGTGTTCTCCCAAATTTTCGTCTGCAGTGAGTCCTCTTGCTTGTTTCTCCTGATATATCTTTTTCTCCTGTTCTTGTTGTGCTATTTTCGCCCTTATCTCGTTTGCTTCGGCGATATATTTACCCTTGGTGTTGAATTGTAGTGGTCTACTCTTGTGATTTTGCTTTCCTGAGATGTCTGATTGGTTGAGGTATGGGTTCATTGCTGTAGGGTCAAACCACTTTCGCACGTTTTGCTTCAATGGATTATGGTTCTTTGGTAGGACTGGCGTAGGTGCAATATTCCGTAACAAAGGATGTATTTCCACGTTTAAACCTCCTTTACCCTCACCATCCTCTTTAGTTTGGGCATTGTTCTTGGCTAGTTGTTGTTTCTGTAACAATCTAGCTTTCGCTTTGGCGATAACATCCTGAGACGCTGAAAGTTTCTGTCTCTTTGCTTCGTTGGAACTATCTTCAGGTCGTTTGGACATTGAAAGACTCGAATTTTTTAATAAAATTGAGTTCCTAAAGTATACTAGAAAATGAAACTGTTTTGTGAGCAAATCTACCTTCCTCCTTTGGTATATAGAGTCTTCTTTATTCTATTGACTCTACCTTATTGAACCACCTCTTGGGTTTAGTCGATGGCTTCCTGTGTATACAAAGTCGTGTCCCCACCAATCTCCACTAGAAAAACCATCTTTGCCAATAGTCTAATTAAATTTGCTACAGACCTGTAGACTAATCAATCATTAATAGTCAGTGCTATATAAAACTTATACTGTTATAAAGATTAGACATAGGCACACACGGACCGTAAAAGACTGAATACCTTTTTCCAATTTTACAAATCCCCTGAATTACATTTTCTAGCATCTGATTGGTGGCAATTCTTACACGATAATTAAAAATGATAGTTGAAAGGAGAGACCACAGGGAAAGGATGGAAATGTCAATTCCACTAAAATCTTTGATAGATGAAATTACCAATATTGACATTCGGGAGTTATCCGCCAAATTAAATGCAAATCTTAATTGGGACAGACCCAGGGGAGATCTACTCCATTGGATCCCCGTTTTGAACAGATTCGATGAGATCTTTGAAGAAAAGATCAAGAAATACGGGTTAGATCAAGAATACCCTATTCTTCAAGTATTCTCCAATGAGGATCAGACAATTGTGATTGCATGCTTACAATTTACATGGATGTTACTAGAACATTGTGCGGATATGCAATTGTATGCCAGTAGTGACAGAATATTTGATTTTCTTAATACTCCAACCGTTGATGTGAGGTTAAAGGCATTAGAGGTTGGTGTTTTAATTGGTGAGAAGTATGTTCAGACTTTCTCCCATAACTACGTAGCATCAAGTGCTGTTAAAGATAAAGTTTTACAACTTGCAAAGTCATATCCACCTCCAGTTCCTGCCAATTACAACCAAAAGAAGCCAGGAAATCAAACTGAAAAAAAGGATGAGAAGCCAAGTGTAATTGGGGACCATTACAATTTTATAGACACTATCACTATCAAGAAAAAATACCCATCAAAATGGAAACAAATGAACTTCCAATACTACAAAGCTGCATCGACACCACAGCAATCAGCGGCATCCAACAAAGGGGATAAAAAATCGAAATCAAAAGCTTCAAAGTCCAGTAAAAAGAAAGAATCCAAACTCATACCAACAGAAGGCATTGCAAGCTTTAGTTTATCTGAAGAAACAGTCCGCAAGTTGACGTTGGAACAGATTTATGACAAAGCAAGTGAAGTTATCCCAAAATCGTCGTGGTATGAATTTGGTATGTCAGCTGCAGTGACCAAATCTTTCAATAACAAATCATATGAATCAATAAAGTTGAGAGAAAAATTATTACAGATCAAGTGTCTAGCAATAGGAATGTCGAGTTGCATTTGTTCTAGTCAAGTAACTTCTGCAAAGTTATTTGAAGTGGAACCATATATCTTTGGCTTTTTGGTTGACTTGATTCATCCTGAAAATCATGAAAAAGTTTCGAAAGAAGTATATTTCTCTGCTGTAAAGGCATTGGAGTGCATCTCATTAAGACATGACTGGGGAAGTGACATTGTCAGATGCTTGAGCGGTAACGTGAGTCATGGGATTTTATTCCAATGTTTAAGACTGATAAACAAACAAATTCGAAATGAAGACGAAGATTATTATGAAAAAGCTAACATTCATTTCTTTAACATGTTAGGTAATTTGATCAGCACAAAAAGTTTAGCACAAAGGTTATCATCTGGTGGCTTCATCAATGATTTGATACTGTTCCTAGATGTCAAAACCAAATATAGATGGACCTGCTCAGCAGCTGCCCATTTGACCTCCCTCTATTTAGCGTCTTCGATGGAATTGATCGAAGAATTTGTCGAGAAGGATGGCTTTAACTTGCTTATCAATACAGTGAAATATGAGGTTGACTTTGCTTTAGAAAACCCAAATTATCTCGGTGGAGCATGCAAAGACTCAATTGTTCATTACTCCATTACATTCAGACAAGCAAACTATATTCGAAGCTTAATGAAATTAGTTTCTTATTTGTTGGATTCAGACTTAGGAGATAGATTAAGAAACTTGTTTGATTCACCAATCCTCGATAGTTTTAACAAGATCTTGACAAATCCGAATGTTTTTGGACCTCTAATTTTGTCTTCAACCATAGACTCTGTGTTTTACATTATTCATAACGAGCCAACAGCATTTTCAATTTTGAATGAAGCTAAGGTCATAGATACAATGCTCGATAACTACGAATCTTTATTTTTACCTTCAAGCAGTTTGTTAAGATCTTTACCTGAAGTCATTGGAGCCATTTGTTTAAATAAGGAAGGGTTGAAGAAAGTTATCGATAAGGGTACAATTCCCAGCTATTTCAAAACATTCTATAATTTGGAATTTGCAAAGGAGTTGGTTAGATCTGACATGTCAGTAGATTTGGGATGCTCATTTGATGAACTTGCAAGACATTACCCAGCATTAAAGCCAATTATATTGGAAGAAGCTTCAAAATTGGTGAGGAATATAAATCCATTTATTCAGGGAAAACTAGGTGGTCTCAGATACTACACATCTCCAAAGGGAGCCCTTTATAGCAGCAAAAATGATGAAATTCTTGAAAAGGAAGAGGGTCAACTAGAAATTGAAAGCTGGGATAACTCAGATGCAGCTTATATTATCGATAATGTGTTTGTTTTCCTTGGTGATTTGTTTCAAGAGTCTGGACAATGGGCAACTGGAGCAATTGAGCTGATCAAATTTGAGTACTGGCTTGGATATATCCTAAGCTCAACAAGTGCTCCGTACGATTATCTTAATTCTAGCGGGATGTCAACATTGATGGGAATTCTTAAATATTTCGATGATGAAAATAGAAACTATGGATTACCTATTATAGTAGAATCCATGAAGGAACATTTAGATTCCACGCTAATCCAAGAGTTTATCAACTATCAGAGTACAGATGTTTCCTTTTTCAATAGATTTGAAGCGAACGAAGTCAGCGGTACAAACTTCTTACGAAGCTTGTCCTCCGTTCACAGTCTTTTGTTCACTTTGACAGACATATACATTAATCCTCGATTAATGTTTCATGATAGAATCCAACAAGTTATTGAATTGTTCGGAGGTTACGGCTTGCAGTCAATATCTGACTTGGGGCTTTTATTGGAAAGATGTGTTATTGAAGAGGTCTTGCTTCGTTCAAACATGCCTGATGATATTGTTGAAGCAACTCTTCCAGTACGTGAAATAGTTACTGCAGAGCCACCAGTTTTCGTTCATGCAAAAGACCCTACAAGCAAAAAGTTAGCAGGACATACCAGTGCGAAGTTCAAGAACTCATTACAATTGAGATATTATCTTTCTCACTTACAAAACTACATATCAAAAGTTTTGAGTTCCATTGGGAAAGTTTGCATGCATAAAAAGCAAGATCATGTGAAAGCTGAGTGGAGAAGAGATGCGGTGGAGATTACTTTAGGAGTTGGTAAAGTTTTTGCATCAGCATTTGATAGAGAGTTTTCAAATCCCTACTATAAGGCTTCGTATACATTGGCCATGGCTAATATGTGCAATTATACTTTGTCAGAAAAAGGTAGAGCAAGGGAAGTTGTACATACTTCTCTTGCGATTGCATTCTTGCAAACTGGAGTTTATGGTTCGTTGAAGCGTGTTGCAATTAATCTTTGGAATTCATTATTAGATCAGGATCCAAATGTTGTTTCTGAAACAAAAGATTTAAAATATATCAGCACTGCTGAAAGCAGCATACTCAAGAATGCATTAAGTCAAATTTTGCTGGTATTCGTTTGTTCTGTATTTGGCGATAATTTCTCTCCGATTCCGCAAGCGTCGCTATACTTCCATCAAGGATATGGAAAGGACATTGATTCAAAGTTGGTGTCAGCCTTGTTAAACCAAACAAGACTTGTGACATTTGAATTATTAAAAGAAATTGTTGGGAGTGAGTCAAGATTGTACAATAAAATCGACAGAATGCACGCAGAGAACATCCCTACTCCACTTATTGAACAGGCAATGTATTTAACTACACAAGTTTATACTGGTTCAGGGGATCAAACTGAGGCCGAACTTATCCCTCTCACTTTAGGGAATATCTTCCCACCTGGTGATCAAGTAGCGTACTTGATTTCGTTGGGAATGGACGAAGTACAAGCGGAACATTTTTTCAAGCACTATTCCGAGGTTCGTGACATAGTAGATAAACTGTGGCCCGAGTGTCCACAAGCAAAAATTTCTCAAGAGGAATGGGAACTGTTTAGAGAGGCTATTGGTAGTGATGTTCCAGACTTTTCTATTGAATTTCAGCCATTCCCGAAATATCAACAACTCGTTTCATTAAAAGCCAATAATATTGATGCTTTGGCTGATGAATGGATAAATACCGTTCGCTTCTACCCCAAAACACTCGAGTCAACTTCAAAGATGCTTTTCTTAGTTCTTAGTGATCCCCAAAAGATTATGGACAAGCTCTTTCACTTTATGTCGACTTTGAGTGAAACTGGATGCAAAGGTGAGGATTTAGCAACTAGTTTAAGTTTGTTGGGAATGGTTTTAAAACGGGTCCATATCGCAAAGGTTGATACAGAACGTATAAGACAATTTACCAATTTTATTTCGAACGAAATTGAAAGTTGTCTGCATGATCTTAATGAAAACTACTTTGCCGCCATGTTGGAGATCTTGGATATCTTTTTGGTTTACAAAGAACTTCCTGTTCCGGAGAAAACTAAGTATGAAAAAATTTCTTATAACAATCCAGTTCCTTTCATCATAGATGACGAAACCAGAGCAAAGATATTTGAAGTTCTTATAAAAATTGGCGACGTCGTCAACATCAAAAGTGCCTTAGCTGTGACAAGAATCATGGTGGTTTTTTCTAAAGAATATTCGTATGCTACACGTATTGGAAGATCTGATTTATTGAAAAGTCTCGTGAAATTGCCACAATCACTTGACCCAGCCAATCAAGAGAATGACGAGTTCAAGACTTGCCTTGTTATACTTGCTAGAAGATGCTTCGAAGACCCTGAAGTCTTGAAGAATATCTTTTCAGTTGAAGTTGGCTCATTCTTGAATGAAAAAGTTAAATTGGATCTTCAATCTTGTTTGAAACTGAAATATCCCTTGATTTTACGTAACCCAAATATGTTCATTGACGTTTTGTCAAAAAACATATATTTGGAAAACTTTGATGGCTCACCTGAATCACTTGCAAATGGTAAGCTAATCATTCGTAAGATCAAGAAAGATGACCACGAGGACGTCCAGATGGACGATGCAGAGGATATCAAAGCCAAAACCCAACTTTCATTTGACTCCACAGGTATTATTCATACATTGTTGAGCCAATTAATGGTAGCTATTAGGGCAGACTGGATTTCGGATCCTCCAAAGACTCAAACTGAGAAAGAAAAAGAGTCAAAAACAAAGGATTCAAAATCAAAGAAGGAGAAAAACTCTGAACTCTTTAAGAATAAGGAATTCTCCTATGTGTGCTTTTTGATTCAAACTATAACTGAACTTCTTGCATCATATAAACAATCTAAGTTAGAGTTTCTCACGTTTTCGAAGAAGAGCACAACTGATGATAAATTGAAGCCCAGGTCGACTGCGTTAAATTTCTTCATTCACCAGTTGATACCAACGCATCCATTTGAATCTAGTGGTAGTGAATTTGAGAGACGAAGTGCTGTTTCATCCCTTGCCAAACTAGCTCTTGTAGGGTTGGTGTCAAGTCCTATTTTAGATGAGGAAAATGAACCATCCTACAAAAAAGAAGATTTTGACATGGCGTTTATCAGAAGGTATTTTGTTGAGATATTACAAAAAATTCTTACTGAAACTGTGCAAGCTCCATTAATCTCGGTTGTTCGATATGGTAAATTATTAGATTTGTTCGATTTGTCGGGAGTAATAATCTCAGCAAAGTTCCGTGATACAAGTGGACCGTTACTCAACAAACGAGCAACAAAGTATGATCAGTACTTTATATCAAAGGTCCTTATTGACAAACAGATTCCTGTACAAATAACAAGCATTCTTGCCGATTTGGATCTTAATTTCCCCAACATGGAGAAAGTCATAAAGGCAGCGCTTAAACCGTTGTCTCTTTTGGGTAAAGCAAAGACAGAATTTCAAGAGATCTTCGAAGAGGAACATCAAGGTGAAAAGGAAGACGATGATATAGTGCCAGACGATGTAGACGATAGAGAAGAAACTCCCGACCTTTTCAGAAACTCCACATTAGGGATGTACGATGCTGAATTTGAAAGCGACGAAGATCTGATGGAGTACTATGACGAAGAGGGCCCATTAGAAGTTTTGATGTCAGGTGAAGACATCTCAGAATCTGAAGATGGCTCCTCTGGACTTTCAGAACTCGAATCGGGTGATGATGCAGAAAGCATTTTAATAGATGATGGCTATGATGAGTCTGGAATGGAGGATGACGTATCTCGCGATGAAAATGATGACTTGGATTCGGAAGCTAGCATGAATGACATTGAAATTATTGATGAGCTTAACATTGGATCGCAAAGTGAGAGCGATGAGGGAATCGATGAAGGCGATAATTCAGAGCAGTCTGACTTCTATGACTTCTCTGAAGAAGAAGAAGACGACGGCAACGAGAGTGAGTATGATGATGAAGAGCTAGATGGGTGGATTGCGGCTTTTGAAGACGATGATCTACAATCTGGAAATGAGGAAGATGATGGCATTGACCCTGATGACGTATCGCTGCAACAAGCAAGACGTGAACCAAATCGTAGAGGATACGACGAAGATGAATACGATGAATTACACAGCTACTTGGACTATTCTCTGGAAGATGGAGCTAGCTCAGATGGCGGACCAAATAGATTTCAAAATCTTTTAGGAGGGTCTCAGATGCAAGAAAGAGCTCCAGCTCTTGCAAATTTGTTGGAAACATTTTTGGGTGACGGAAGACCGTTATTGCGTGGCTCTATTGAGATCAATGGTACTAACCACCAACTCAACTCCCACAATGATTCCCTTGGAAGAACAATCGAAAGTTTACTCAACATTAACCACAGAGGTAAACCTAGTGAAGATCCAAACAACTACATGTATGTCAAATCAACCAGAGAGCGTTGGAGTGACTCCATGAAAATAGTTTACTCCCAAGGGGAACTTCGTGACCTCCATTTGAAAATCATCCCTGCTGTTGTGAATCGGATTGAAGCTCAAAGTATAGACTATTACAACAAAAAGAAGGCTGAAACCGACAGAATTCAAAAGGAAAAGGAAGAGAGATTGCGTAAGAAGGAAGAGGAAGAAGTGAAGAAGAAAGAAGAAGAAGCCAAAGAAAGAGATGAAAATCCATCCCCAAATACATCTGTTACGCTTGATCCAATCATGGTTCGTATTGGTGACCGTGAAGTTGACATTAGTGGTACAGAAATCGATCCAGAATTCTTTGAGGCATTACCTGACGATATGCGTGAAGAAGTATTCACTCAGCATGTTAGAGAAAGAAGAGCCAATGCCACAAGCACCGGAACAGATGCTCGTGAAATCGATCCTGATTTTCTTGATGCTTTACCTGACAATATCAGAGATGAAATCCTTCAACAAGAATCGATGGCCAGAAGATTATCTTCAATTGAAAACTTGAGATTTGGAGACGAAGAATACGATGAAGACACGGGAGATGAAGGCGGAGAAGGTGCTGAAGAAAACCCATTTCAGGATGCAGAGGGAGGTAACATTTCTTCTGAAAGTCCGAAAGGTCCATCTAGAAAGTCAAAGAAAGTATTTTTCACTCCTTTGATTGACAGACAAGGTGTTTCATCGCTTGTTCGGTTACTTTTTGCTCCTATCAGCATGAGCCAAAGGGAACACATTTTTCACACCTTACAATATATTTCTAAAAGTAAGCAAACCCGAATGGAAGTAATGGGATTAATGATTGCAATTCTTCATGATGGGCTTACTAATCATCGTTCTTTCGACAAGATCTACTCCCAAATTTGTGGTAGAGCTTCTGGCCATAAGGAAAATAAACTACAATTCAAATTACCGCTCGGGAGCACGCCTATTTCAATTGGGGTTCAATTGATCGAATGCGTCAACTATTTGTTAGAACGAAACAGTCACTTACGTTATTACTTGGTGACTGAGCATGAAAATCCTTTCTTATCTAAAAAGCTAGACAGAAAGGCTACGCTTAAAGAATTCAATAAGGAAAATAAGTTCGCTATTAATTTCTTGATGAAGATGCTTGAAAACGATTTGATAAAGGAGGACCAAACATTCATGGACATATTGGCAAGGATTTTACAGATCTCTACCAGACCTCTACACACCATCCTTAAAGGTGGGGATGAGTCCGCCATGACTTTGCTGTTCACTCCTCCGTTGATTCCTGATGACAATTACCGTCAAATGATTAAAATTCTTACTGCTAACGATTGTTCGAATACTACGTTTAGAAGAACCATCAGTGCCATGCAAAACTTATCGGTGTTGCCCAATGCACAAAAGGTGTTTTCCTTAGAATTGTCTGACCAGGCCACCTTTTTGGGCAAATCTATTATCCAAGATCTTCAAAGTTTATTGAAAGAACTTAGTCACGCTACAGTATACAGCACAGAGAATAAGTTCTTTTCAAAATTCAGCGCTCCATCATCAGATCAGGCTAAATTGTTGAGAATCTTGACTGCTTTGGATTACATGTATGAATCAAAAGAAAAGGAAAGAGTGAAATTAGAAAGTGAGGAGACTAAGGAACAAACGAGTGAAACACATAGTGTGAAAGAAAATGTAGCTGCAAAAGATATTGAAGCATTGACTGAAATCTACAAAACGTTGGCATTGGGTAATTTATGGGAAGCTTTAAGTGATTGCTTAAGATTATTAGAAACCAGACCTGATCTAGACAACGTTGTAACAGCATTGTTACCATTGATTGAAGCTTTGATGGTCGTTTGCAAGAGAAGCAAAGTCAGAGAATTACAAATCAAAGATGTCCTCAAATATGAAGCTAAAAAGATTGATTTCACTAAAGAACCTATTGAAAGATTATTCTTTTCGTTCACGGATGAACATAAAAAGATTTTGAATCAAATGGTTAGAACCAATCCAAATTTGATGAGTGGTCCTTTCGGAATGTTGGTAAGAAATCCTAGAGTTCTTGAATTTGACAACAAAAAGAATTATTTCGATAGAAAGTTGCATCAAGACAAAAACGAAAACAACAAGTTGTCGATCAACATTCGTCGTGATCAAGTATTCTTGGATTCATACCGGGCGTTGTTTTTCAAGTCGAAAGATGAGTTTAAAAACTCCAAGTTGGAGATTAATTTCAAGGGAGAGGCAGGTGTTGATGCTGGTGGTGTTACAAGAGAATGGTACCAAGTATTATCCAGACAAATGTTCAATCCTGATTATGCGTTATTCACACCAGTTGCATCCGATGAGACAACGTTCCATCCTAACCGTACTTCATACATTAACCCTGAACACTTATCGTTCTTCAAGTTTATTGGAAGAGTTATTGGTAAGGCAATTTATGATTATTGTTTCTTAGACTGTCACTTTTCGAGAGCTGTTTATAAGCGTATTTTGGGAATTGCAGTCTCTCTTAAAGATATGGAGACTTTAGACTTGGAATACTTCAAATCGTTAATGTGGATGTTAGAAAACGACATTACAGACGTTATCACCGAAGATTTTTCTATGGAAACTGATGATTATGGTGAACACAAAACTATCGACTTGATTCCAAATGGAAGAAACATTCCTGTTGACGAAACCAACAAACATGAATATGTTAAATTGGTAGTTAACTACAGATTGCAGACTTCGGTTGCCGAACAAATGGATAATTTCTTGATTGGATTCCATGAAATCATTCCTAAAGAATTGGTTGCGATTTTTGATGAACAAGAATTGGAATTGTTGATTTCAGGGTTACCAGATATTAGTGTCAATGACTGGCAGAATAACTCTACTTATAGTAACTATTCGGCGTCTTCGTTACAAATCCAATGGTTTTGGAGGGCTGTCAAGTCTTTTGATAATGAAGAACGTGCAAAATTGTTACAATTTGCTACAGGAACCTCCAAGGTGCCATTGAATGGATTCAAGGGGTTGAGTGGAGCCAATGGGACCTGCAAATTCAGTATCCATCGTGATTATGGTGCATTGGACAGATTGCCTTCTTCGCATACATGTTTCAACCAGATTGATTTACCAGCGTATGAGACTTATGAAACTTTGAGAGGATCTTTATTGTTAGCTATTACTGAAGGGCATGAAGGTTTCGGATTGGCCTAGAAAATCAAGTAACTGAGCGAAGCGAAGTTGCTTGTGTGTGATCTTTGTCAGTTTTATGTGTCAGATATTGAATGAACGATCAAAAATTCTTCGCTCAGTTCCTTGTCTGTGATCTGTGTCAGATGTATGAATCAACAATCTGACAACACTCAAGACTGAGCTGATATCACAACTCTTCTTTCACGATTCTATCCTACCCTTTTTTTCTTGTCGCATTTTGATGTCGCGACATATTTCAGTATTACATTCTTACTCTATTTCTATTTATATTCTAACTACACATTATATCTAAAAGGATTTGCAAATATTTTCCAAACCATCGTTGCTGACCAAGTTCAGAACCAACTTAAAGTTAGTTTCATTTTCTGCAGCGACTTCTTCGTTCCATAATCCACACTCCTTAATATACTCTTCAGGAACAATTGTGATTCTTTGTTTCTTCTTGAACACATACTTGGTGATCGCAATGGTATGCAAAGTTCTACCGTTGTTGGAGGTGAACTTGGAAAGCACAAATAACCACTTTTTGTCCCAGGCAAGGACTCTGCTGTGGATTTCGAACTTCTGGAACGGTTTCAACTCCCTAATAAAAGCACATTGCACGTTGGCAGCAGGAATATATGGAAAGTTGGCTATACTCTGGGCTTTGAAATCACCATGGACGTTGAAATAGCAGTTGAAGAAGAGTTTCTGAAATACTTGACACACCATTTTGGTTCTGGCAATATCCAAGTCAATCAAGTACGTGGAGTTGGATTTATGCATGTACATGTCAACTTCAAGAGGAGACACATAACTCTTGATACCAACCCATTTGAAGAGATCTCTCTTGTTTGATTTCCCGGTAATTCCAAACGTATTGTTGCTTCCGCTAGCAAGATACTTTTTCCTGTTCCACAATAAGGTAATTAGGACGTGATGGTAAAATCTAAGCAAGTAGGCAAATGGAAGAGTTTTGTAGGTAGAGGCCAAGAACGCCAATATAACGTATTTGGTGAAGGAGCGAATCATTCGGTTGCGTTTTGTAGTTAGAATACTCATGAATCGAGGAGATGCTAATCTATTTATCATTTATCTCATCTCAACAGATTTTTTGTACCGAGCATCCGAATATCAAATTCACAAGATGCATCTGCAAATTTAGGGATAAGATGAATTATAAGAATACAGAATCTACTTTGTGCCTAGGTGGTTATAACTATAGCGGTATCGATATATACCTCATAACTCTTTCACGGAAATTGCGTGTGTTCCCCGTATAGATTGGCAGAAGCGAATATTACAGCCGTCGGCAATAACTTTCTTGATTGATAAGCGCATAAATGCAACCTCATAAATATTTTTTTTGACTTTCACTGCGACATTTGTATGTCGGAATAATTAGAATATTTAGAATAATTAGTTTTTTGCAATTGGTGGATAGAGATAGAGATAGAGATAGATATGAGAATGTGAAAAGGCATGGAATAGAATATAAGGTATGAAATATGAGAATCATAAATGACGACAGGATTTTTCGAGTATTTCTAAGTCAAATTCCATGAGATTATTGATTGTAGATTATCAGCAAATTTCACAATACAGTTACCACTAGTTACAATCAGCGTTCAACTAGAGGTACTACTAGAGGTACTACTAGAGGTACTACTAGAGGTACCACTATTTACCAAAAAATTGAAATACTATCAAGGTTTCCTGATTTATTTGATTATATTTTATTTATTCATAATAATCGTAAATACCCAAATTAAGAAGAGAGAAATGAAGATATGCGGTTCTGAACTTATGTTCGATGTAACAGCCTGAGAGACTATGTATGTACTTTTGTATCCCTAGAATGGATTCTAAAATTTGAGGGCTTATGAAGTCTTGTTGACCATTGCTGGACATCTGTCTCCGTCAATATGCTTGGACAACCATTCGTCAACGTTTGAAAACTCCTCCTGGCACATTCTACACTTTCCTCTGACCTTCATACGTTGGTCTTTTTTGGTTCCGGTTGGATATTGGAAGTGAATGGCCTTGAGATGGTTTTTGAAGGTATCGCACCGAGAAAAGATCCCGGTGTTGTGGCAGCAATGATCCGTTGATTCGTCTTCGGAATTGGGAGGTGTAGATTCTTGCGAGACTTTGAAAGGACATTTGAATTGTCCCTTGTCACTTCCGATTTCCTTCCAGTGGCACTTGACGTGTCTGAACAAATCGTTGGGACGGGCAAAACCTCGGCTGCAGTATTTGCAAATATGAGGACGGGATGTGGGTTGTAAATGTGTTGACTTATGTGTGGCTAAGTTCGAATAAAAAAGCTTACATTCAGGACATTGTCTCTTTTTGCGGGGCTTCCAATTCTTCTTGATGGTGGTTGGCTCGATGGGTGCCATGGACGGTATAGGAATGGAAGAACCGGAATCGGTGGATGTCGAATTGAAAGTGGAGTTGAAACCGGATGCAGAGCGCGCGTCATATCCGAATCCCCCGAATTGCGCCAGAGATGGCGCGGCGGACACCGTAATGTCGTGCGAAATGTCGTCGACTGAGCCTCGCGAAATAGTTGTTGGCGGAGAAAGGACGTTGACACTAGTATCCGACGAAGCTCTGTTACGGCCGTAAGCCGAAGCTACCGGATCCACTGACTGCACCCTTGAGTATGGAGAAGAAATAGGACTGACCAAGTGAGGCAGTGCCAGTATATAAGACGGCTTCTCACGGCCCGGTCCTGTCAATATGACTTGCGGAACCACTGGTGTAGTGTAGCCACTGTAAGGAGTAAGACGATACAACGGAGGCAACGAATAATTTGGCCCTTGAGGAGGCGAAAAGTTACTGTGTTGTGGTAAATAGTTTGCTTGTTGATATCCTTGATATTCTGGCATGTCCAACAGTAATGAACGAATGGATGGCAATGCACATTGCTTGGAAGAAGAGTTTGAAATCATTATAAAATTGTCCTTGGATTAAGTTTCAAATTTTAGTTGAATATTTGCTGATGATATGATACATATATATAATATCGAAGATAAAATGTCAATTTGACGTGGTTATGGAAATAATGAATGTCTCCTATTCATCGGCTGTAATGGACGGCTCGGATCAGCCGTATACAGGAAGCTGGTAAATCCGCAGATGGTTTTGAGCTTTATATACAAGAATGGGCTTGTGTAAGAAAGAGAAACTTTCCACTAGACTCATTTGACTGGCCATTCAATACCGGAAGTCGGCCGTACCGAGCATTACATCGGCTGTATCTTACTCTATGTCCTCGCTATATTTCGGACATGTCGATTCTTGTATATTGTGTATAAAAAATACGGACATTTCGGAGGTTAGGAAGATGCGCCCGGCCCAGCCGTAGCCGCAGCCGTGGCCATGGACTAAAATCGCTGTAAGATAATTTATACAATCAAAGATAACTAAGACCACGCATGGTTTCGTCTATGTCGTCGTTGTCATTATAGAGGGGCGGTGCTGTATCAATATTCTCCGGTACCTTCTCGGGTGTTTGAACTTCACTCAATACTTACAATAGTCGGACCCTACGGAATATATTTTCATAACCAGTTGTAGTTTTTTTCTAGTGTGCCATCAGCCGTATGAATTGCTCCTATTTTAATCCCGCGCATTACTAATGAGAAGTTGCCGGTTGGTATAGGAGAAATATTTGTTAGGTATATTGAGAGCAGAGTGGCAATAATCAAATGGCTGACCCTATCTAGAGGATGGTTGGCCGAGCTTTCTAACGTTCAGTTAAGCTTCGGTGTGAAATTGAGAAATCCGAAGTGGCCAACACTCACCCGTCTTAATAGGAATAGGGGTGGGCCTCTTTTTTCAGGACTGCCTATTTGGAATAGGCGAGTAAGAGTTTTCAAAGCCCAAGTGTTGAACCCCACTACTAAATAAGATCCCCTCCCCCACACTTTAACATAATATTATGTAACATCAAATACGAGTTTTGTAGAATTTTACATCATATTATTCAAACGTCACGTGCATTAAATAAAGAAATAGTTTTATGGAAGTGTTTTATATAAATGTTACCTAGGATAGGTCTTCGATATAGAGTATGAGTCAGGGCGGCTCCTTGTAGAATAGAAGCCATTTTAGCTAGTCCAAAATTCTTAACTTCCGTCCCCTTGCTTTTACCGGAGTTATCTGGCCCACAGCCAACATACTATTGGTAGTATCATCTCCATGGACAATCTTGAAGTGTCTAAAGTAATTCAATAACTTATTGTGTTTCAGACTCCAACATCCCACTTCAATAACGTCATGACAATGTGGACACACGATTCCGTCAACTAGACGTTCTTTACCTTCCTTTGTAGACTTACTTGTATTTTTGGAGCTCTTGTTAATTCTGTATTGACCGTGAGCTAAACCCTCTGGGGTTAAGAAGTTGTTGGAGAAAATCCCGTGTTCCAACGTTAAATGAGAAAGGTAGCTCAGATTTTTGAATGGTAAGAACCGAACTTGTGGACAATACGGACACATCCCACTCTTGCTCATATTGATTCGTTGTCCTTGGCTATCTAACTCAAACCGATAGTATTGAGGTTCGTAGGGAACCTCGGCACTATATGCTGATGAAGTCTTGTAGGCAATATTACTCACAGTGCCGTGAAGTTCCCAGATATCACGATCATATCTGGTTCGTTGGTGCAAGCACAGCATCGATGAAATATCTCCTTGTATTGGATAGATCACCGTAGCTTTAGGTATATTGAAGGTGGACAGTGAAAATCTATTGATGAGATATGGATTCATGTAGTCAATGTTAGTGATTGTCCCTGAGTATCCTTCATAGTTGATGTTGCACCCCAAACAAGTAGTTGAAGTCGTATCGTCACTTATATGGATGTCAATGTGGGAATTGTTGAGTACCTGGAATCTACTAGTATCAACCTGCTTTGTGAATCTCTTTCCTTTCCTTTCCTGACCCTTATCTTGGCCATCTTGGCTATTTGGAGAATCGTCGTATCTTGTAAGAGAGAATGCCTCGCTTGGAACACTTGACGAGTCACTCAAGACACTTCCATTTGACGAATGACTCAAAACATTCACCGGATCACTTGAAACTCTTAGTTCATTAAAAGGGTAACTTGATGTTGGTTCACCCGAATCACTTTTTGAATTTGGAGAATTGTTGCAAATGTTTGAATGATACCCAAACGTATAACCATTTGTATACTGTGGATCTCCAAAATGGGTACTGTCACATAAATAATCTGTTGAGGATGCTCCGTAGCCTTCTCCACCATAAAAAAACGATTCTTCGTGTAAGCTGGGCTCAATTGTATACAAATCGTCTTTATAGGTTTCTTCCTTTGGAAGTTCATATGTATGGGACGTTGTTTTTTGCATTTTTGGTAGATTTTTAGCAATATTCATCAACTTCTCTTAGGATTAGCAATAATTGATAATTTAGATGTTAGCAAATTTGTCAAAGCAAGGACAGATTAAGCCGTTATAGCTATTCCTCTACAATAGCAGAGTAGATTAATATATAATTAGCACTAGAGTTAAGTATGTATTAAGAAGATGTATTTGTGGCTGAGAAAAATATATTTTGCAGCCAAATTGTGAGTATTCTGCCGATGAATTAGTAGAGAAATATATAGCAGAATAAGTTCTGCTAGCTCTAAAGTATTTGTTTTACCAGCTCACATAATATATATTAGTTATTTATATAAATCAGTCCGAGTCTTATATATTCCCTTATATATTCTCTTATGTATTCCAGCACTTTGAACTATAATAATCACTCTAAATATGACATCTTTTTGCGACAAAGTTGCGGCACTTCAACATTTAGACATAAAATAATATGCTAGGCTTGTGGTACGTGGCGGAAAGAATTTGTCTTAGTCTAGCAGAATATGTACCTACGTGGCGGCAAGAATTTTGCCTTAGGCTAGCAGCATATATACTTACGGGTAAAATTCTATTTCCATTTATTTTAACTAGCAATATATACTTAAGCGAATTCTCCGCCCCAATTCTTGTGGTATTTGCACTCAAATATGCTAGAGTATATTAGGAAACTCCAACAGTGGGTCATACTCGGCTACTATCGGTAATCTCGGAAATTCCGGTATTTATTCAATTTAGTACTTCACTTCCTCCGCGAACAATGAATATCTTCAGACGTCCTGATTGATATTATATATTTGTACTTAAACAAAACTGTCGAGAATTATTATTCATTAAGAGCATTGCAAAGTGACCGATTAATTAATAGTTCGTAGACCAAGAAAACCGATGAATTTGTGTAAGACTACGACGAATCGATTAGCATTCCTGAGAAATGAGTAAAATCTCTTCAGGAATTATTAGAATCTCTTCAAAATAGCATCTCTTCAGAATGGGACATTGTAGAATTTTTCTCATTCAACTCGGTGCGATCCTAACACAAACTAGGTCTATTAAGCTTTTCTTGATCTGACCTTTGACTCACTTGAAGTGTCAGCTCCAGTTGCAACAGCAGAAGTGGATCCACTGGCAGCAACCTTTGAAACCTTCTTGCCCTTGGACTTGTATACCTTAATGTAGAATGAAATAAACAATACCAAGTAACTGGTCAAAATCAAATAACCATAAGCAGCAGCCAACTCAGAACCGTGACAATCACCAATATGAGGCAAAGAAGGGAAATATCTAAATGCGTAATGAGTGTAAGTAGCAAAGTAAACAAAAACCAAATCAATTAAGAATTGAACAATTTGAAATCTAGTAACCCATTCTTTCCACCAAACTCTAATACCTCTGGCACTCAAGAAGTAGTAGAAATACATGACTACATGCACAGCCAAGTTCAAGGTGATAGGAACCCATTCGACGGAGGTCGAACCGGTTAATTGTGTGTAACACAACAAGGCAGTTGCTCCATGATGGTAAGTGTGCAAGAACAACAACTTCTTCTTTTTCAACACCAAAAACACAGTATCAATCAACTCCAAATATTTGGTCAAATAGTTCAAGTAGTATAAGGTGACCAACTTTGGAGCAAACGAGTTTACATTACAGATGGCATAGAACAAACCATGGTGATACAAGATTGGGATCAACTGTTCAATACATAACAACAATAATCCACCAGAGATCAACGTTAATACAATGTTGTGTAATTGAAAGAGGAAGTTCAACTTCAAGGCACCCACCTTTAACTTTGCCAATAAGCTTCTTCCACCAAAGATTGTAATGTAATAAGCAATGATTATTCCAATAGCATGATAACCATTAGCCAAGAAGGTTTTGTGGTAGACAAATTCAAAGTCTTCAGCTGGATATCCGATAACTTGTTCGAAAAAGAAGCTGAAAATAGGCCACAAGTGTAATCCAAAAGGACGTTCAACACTCGGCTGATTAAATTCAATGAAACTTGGTAGTTTGGATCCAAAGGACATGTTGTTGACAAGTAAGAGTGGTGCATTGTTTTCGAAATGTCGAAGAAATTTCGTGAATAATAGCGAGGGTCGTGTGCGTGATGATTACATGTGATGAACCTTAATAGCAAGTGAAGAGGGTCAGGCTGTTCTAGCATACGATGAGACAATAGGTGCTCACAACCCACAAGAGTTCATTGTTAGGGCATGCTACTAACAAGCTGGCCTATACCGTATTTGGGGAACTAACGAGGAGTGCGTAGATACAGCGAAGCATCGAACAAACCGTATTTCTCACACAAAAATTGATACATTGTATATAAATTGAATTTTTCTCTCAAAGATGAGTTAGAACGAAGAATAGTTTTCCACTTTATGTACAACTGTAACCTCCTGAGTGCTGAGATGTGAGAGCGAGCGAGCGAGAGAGTGAAGGAGTACCTATAAAATGTTACAAGTGTAGGGATAAAAGCATTTCTAGATATAATACTATATACTAAACACCTTCCTCTTGAGATTTGGTAGTAAAACATAGCGAAACGAAGTATTGGTCTAATAAATCGAACATTAAATACGGTGTACCAGAAATGAAGGAGAGAAATAGGAAAAGACCCAATAAATACAAGACTGAGTTCAAGAAATCATTCAAAGATCGTTTGGTAAGTTTGGACGCGTCTTGTTAGTCTTCTAAATAGTGAAAATATGAGACACTTCAAATTTAATCTGAAATTTAATCTCGAGATTTAATCCTGCTCTAACAAATTTTATTTGAATAGCAAGAACTTTTAAACATTTTCGTATCTATTCTGAACTCTTGAAAATCTAAAGAGTTCTTTTAAGAATGGCTGCAAAAAATGAAAATCAAAGTATCAAAAGCAAACTAATATAAAACGTAGACATTTTTGCAACTATGAAAATATTCAATTATTCATAGAGAAAATAGATTGTTCATATTTTAATGAAACCTTATTACGTAGTCACAATGGTACCAACGAACACGAATCATAACTCAGTTGATATAAGATGTAGACATGATTTGCGTATTCTAACGAATTCACCACTTTTCACTAAATTTGATTGAAATGAGATATATGATGTATGGTGGATGATGGTATTGTTCAATGTTAATACTCATGGATATTTGATGTAGTTTGAATAGACTTGAATGTGCGTAGGCATGATTAGTCCTTGTTATTGACCAGTCCTTGTTATTGACCACCTTAATAACATCTTCACAAGCAACTTCGCTTCGCTCAGTTATTTGTCGAATACTACAACTTCGAGACATACTTAATTCAAATAGACTTATTAAAACATGACATTAAATAAATACAGTTGGCTATGGTTCTGCCGCTTTTGGTTTTAAGTTCAAAAAATCAATCGAAACTATGATATCGTAACCGTTCTCTTCACACGCATACATGGCCTCATGTTCGTTGGAGTGTAAGAATCTGATCTTTTCACCGACAAGCGATCTTAATAAATTGGTGGAATGCAAGTCACGAATCTCAATGAATCCTGGCTCAAATGACAACAAGTATGGGAAGAACAAAGCCACATTTTGGGGATTACCCTCCCAGAACAAGCTCCAGTCATGGTTGGTTCTCCAACCGTTTCTGTTGATCAAAAATACAAATTCGGCGTAACACAACAAGAAATCGTGTCCGAGTTTATGGATTGCTAAAGGTGTAACGGTTTCACGTTGAATGGCGAAATCCAAAGAAGGATCAGCCTCATCCAAAATGGGTTCTTTCTTGCCTTCTTCTAATGATAAAATCTCAAATCCTTTGGTGCAACCCACACATAAATGAGTTTTCAAGAATGAAATGGATATAGGATCAGAACTGAATGTGATGTCTCGTACCTCGTTCTTTCTATTCTTATTCCTTTGGTTGTGCTTATCAAATGGATTTGTCGGCTCAAAAATACTGATGGCATGAGCACCACCCGTCTTTGCACCGCACACTAACAACCGACCATCGCAAACACCAATCTTGAAGAAGGCCACATGACTCATTATTAATTTGCCTGACTTAGTGTTCTTGACGTGGTCCAACGAGTCAGTACATGACAAGTCAAATTCATACAATCCTTTATCACTCAAAATCAATAACTTCGAATATTCCACCAAAACTTCAATCTGGGTAACGTATAACTTGCTGATAACCATGGTTGGATCGGAACAAATTTTTTCGTTAGATGATGCACTAATAGAACGTACAGTTGACACCCAGACTCCCGAGTCCGTACCATACAATAACTTTTTCCCTCCATAGCATGGTACAGCACAATTGATCTTGTTGTTTCCATGGAAACGTCTCGTTTCAAACTTGTACAATGAAAACAAATCGTGCTTTTCAATCATTTTCTTTTGCTGGTTATGGATTTGTTGCAACACTTGGTTTTGAATAGTCAAATCCTCGGCGAACAATGTGGCATGGACTTGGTTGCTACCCAAACCCAAAATGTTCAACTGCAACTTTGCGTTTGAGTTGGAACTAGTCCCAATATAATTAGTAGTCTCGACCTTATTTTTGATTCCAGTGTCGACTACTAAAGAGCCACGGTACCTGTGGTTAATGATTGATCTAACGGTAGGAATTTCAAACCCACTGTTGATAAATAGCAAGGGTAAATAGATGGGTTTTTCAAACACCTTATGTTGTTCCCTTTTATTTTGTATCTTGTGCTTCACCAACAATATAGCGTGCTCAAACAAATACATATCAATCTTTTCGTTATCTCTTTTTCTGTTCAAAGTGACTTGGTAGATAATTCTGTGGTTATAGGTTAGTTTGAAGTTGTACTTGTTTTCCAAAGTTTGCTTCCCTAACAATCTATGCAAGACCATAATCTTATGACGATCAGTACTTTCACCCGTTTGGATATTGATTTTGGTTAACACTTTTTCTATTTCTTCCTTTGCTTTCACCAAATTCTTATAGTCAGGAGATTCAGGCTTGGTATTCTTTAAAATACCTCCCAATAACAATTGGTATCTTGCTGGTCTTTGCACACCTTTAATCAAGAACCCAGACAAATCTTGCCTTCTTGACTCAGGTTTCTTCTCAATTGTGTCCAAAAATCTAGCATATTTCATATTGACTTGCTGTTGTCTTTCATGCTCAAAACTAGCAAACACCTTGTTACCCGTATATCTAATAAAAGGCTCGAAGTTTCCAACGAAATCTAAAAAGATATCAGCCAAGGCTTCGACAACAGGTTTCTGTTGTTGTTGTCTTCTTGTCAATGCTTCACTGAAACTTTTTGCCAATCTCAATAAATCACCAACCCCACCAAACACAGTATGAATGAATGTTTCCCTTTGATGTTCGGGAATAATGTTGTTTGCAGGGTTTCTTAAGGGCATAATATAGAAATCTGTCATGAATTCTAAATCCTTGACATAATCTCTTTCGGTGTATATGAATTCGTAAATCAATTCTTGTCTCATCTTTTCCTGCTTATCTAAGTTATCCAAAACAGACTGAGGCACGGTCTCATGCCACAATGTCTTGGTTTCTTCTTTTTCGTGCAATGATAATCTGGATACAGCACGCTTCAAGCCACCCTGAGGCTTCAAATTGAGTCGGGCCTGTTGTTCCAATCTTCTTGGACAAGCAATACTGTAACACAATCTATTACGAGTACAAGTAGGTGAGTAACAGTCTGTTAAAATAGTGAACACACCATTGACTCCCGTTTGTTGCGTAGCCGTCAATTCCTTTTGAGCTACTCCCATATTTGAGAGAGAAGTACTGCTTCCATCAGCACCAATGATCAGAGATGGGATATCGTAACTTGGTGCCATTGGCTGGTGATTGGGTAATTGTTGCAGCAAAACATGGTCCTGAAGGGCAAGCTGCAATTGTTGAGTTTGGCCATTATCAATGAATGTACCATGCTTGGAGTTATTAGCACTATTGTTACCGCCGCTTCCATTATTACCATCTTCTTGGTAAAACTCGACATCACTGTAAATGTGACTGAAAGCATAGACTTCGTGAACCGAATCTCTTAACCTATGATTGTAAGTTACATCGTGAAAGAACTTTTGAGCGTCCAAAGATCTACCTAGCAATAGGGCTAAATTACGATCATTGGTTCTAATGATTCTGCATATGATGTCCACGGCCATCTTCCCAGTAAAGGTGTCGTGGTATTCCAAACCGTCCTTTGTGTTGATAGTTAAAATAACAGATTCCTTAAAAATCTTTGCAACTTCCGACAAAAGGGACGGGTAAACTATTGGGTTCTTGTAAATTGGAGCGAAGGTCCTTGTAGACATAGTTCCTATGGATGGATTCCTGTCCAACTTGCCGTTCGCCAAAGAAGAAGAAGAATTGAATTTTTTGGTAGATAGCGACGATGAGAGTTTGCTGATGGAAGAAAAAGATCTCGATTTTGACGATAAAGAAAAAGTATGATGAACAGTAGAGGCAGAACCACTGGAGTGTGGTCTTTGGTTTTGGTTTTGATCAAACTGTTGTCCTAGAGTAGGTGATTGTTGAATTGGTTGCATTCTTTGCAGTTGATTTTGGGAATATTTTGTAGATGTTGACGACAACGACCTTGTTCTAGCTTCCATGCTTTGGTTTGGTGCCATTTGAGTCAAAGAAGATGCGCTGCCATTCTGAGGTAAACTTGGCGAAGAAACAATTCTTCTTTGTTCACTGAAGGACTTTTTGGTGGTAATCGGAGGCAAAGCATTTGGAGGAACCTTCCGAGTCGAACGACGTTGCTGCAAAGGAATAGGGCCTGCAAGTGGCTGCTGTTGCAGCGAAGGGTATCCATTTGGTGGGTACCCTTGAATTTGAGGCGCCAGCTGCGCAGACAGAGGCAGCGTTCTTGAAGGACGGTCTCTGTTGGAAAGTGTATCGTTGGGATAAGGAGGGTCAGGACGAGGTGTACCACTTCCAGCATCCTGGTTTTGGACTTTAAATGAAACCTGAGGTGAAACTGGGTAGGGAAGATTACCATGAACAGAATTTACTGGTTGTGGAGGATTATACACAGTTTGAACAGAGTATGGCGAAGGGGGCTGCTCATTGAACAGGCTAGTAACAGGAGTCACAGGTTGTGAAAACCTTTGATTTAATGGAGGTGGACGAATTCCGTGGGGTACAGTTTGTGGAGGACGTGAATGTTCTTTAGATGGTTGTGGCATTTGTCCATACTGATGTTCTTGGAAATTCTGTTGTTGTTGTTGTTGTTGTTGTTGTTGTTGATGCTGACCTTGTTGTGGTTGGAATTTTTGGTTTGGTCGTTGTTGTTGGTCTTGCTGGAATTGTTGTTGTGGTTCACCTTGTTGATGTGGTTGTTGACCTTGCTGATGTGGTTGTTGACCTTGCTGATGTGGTTGCTGTTGATGATGGGGTTGTTGTTGACGATTTGGCTGTTGATGATGTGGTTGATGATGTTCCTGCTGCTCCTGCTGCCCAAGTTGATCCAGTTGCTGTTGTTGCTGTTGGTCAAAAAATGCCTTAGGAAGCAAATGGGCAGGTATATTCACCGGTTTTGAATGGTACTTGCTTTGATTGGGATAACCAAAAGAGTTTTCTCTGTTTTGATTGAAATTAGACATTTACAAAGAATAGTTGAATAAACGAATGATGACGGAAGTGAAATGAGTGAATGCAAGTAAACCGTAGATACTTGGTGGAAGAATGTAAATCAATAATAGTGAATCCAAACTATTGAGCTTGATCACAAGTGATGGGAATCAATATCTTTAAATATCAATTACCTTGAATCAACACCTATTAGAATTGACTAAAATCAACACTTTTAAAATTGACTGATTCAACACTAATGACAATTGATAGAGTCAGCACTAGTGAATCTAATGTATCAGATAGTAACAAGCTATTCGACTACCAGTAACCTCAATTAGATAGGTAAACAAATACTTGATTCAAGTAAACAAGTGTCGGTGTTGTCAGAATCAACAATGAATCTCAAGGGGCTATGATCGCCAACGAATAACAAATCAAGAGTCTTGCTGGAAATGGCGGTACAATAAAACCAATCTATGAATATAAATAGATCGATTATAATTGAATAGATTAAGAAAGCTAGAAGAAACAATAATTTCGGTCCGTCGTTTCCTTCTCTAATTTTGTTGATAAAAATTTAAACTTAAATTTTGATCAGATTGCCAATTTTGACTGAGAAAGTTGTGGATGAGAGAGAACTGATTAAACAAAATAACCACTCTGTAGTGACGATCGTGAATGTTAGAGATTCAAATGACCTGGATATTTCGGCAGTTTGAGATGAAAAACGAAATTGCGAGCTTTCCAAATTCTACTCGCAAGAAGAATTTGTGATTACAAGTAAGAATTTGTGACTACAGCGATTTGTAGAGCCTGTGTTCATAGGTCGATTACGTTTACACAGGGAATTACGATATTATTATTTACATAAGATCTGTGATGGAGGAAATATTGAGTATAGTAAGCCATCGATCACCAAATGCTGGTCCCCCAAGTGGCTTATGAAATATATGTAGACCAGTGGAATGTATGGCAAGACCTCTCATGTATGGAAGAGGTTTAGAGCAACATGATCGCAAATGTGCGACAAAAAAGTAGTCCTGAAAATGTCCGCGGGGCTGTTGATCATGTTACTATACAACCTGGTGAGTCCACCATAAGATTAAGCGTAGCGTGACCAACCGGAGTATAAAGTTCAGTAGACACATTTTGCATCTTCTCGGTGTCGATTTATTAGAAAGAATAAGTATCCCAAACTAGTAATTACCTGTATGAACTTCTACTACTAGTTAAAGGGAGTGGTTCGTATTCACGGTAGTGTTCTATGTATAGATTTACCTCCGTTCGTTCGTTGCGTCCGAGCCCGGTCACTAGCGACAACTAGAGCTTGCCTAGTAGTTAAATACCTCAAACACACGGCAACTACCTAATCATTAGAATTATCAACGGCATTTCGAGGTAGACAATTAATAATATTAGTAATAAAAAAGTGATCGTTGATGCAAAATGGAGATGGAAGCTATGAGACAATTCCTGAATCTAAACGAGAGGTCGTAAACTAGTAGAGTACAAAGAGAGTCAGGGTTCAGACAGAAGAGCATTTTACGAACATAAATTAAGAGAATATCTTCGAGGGTTTGAGTTCTTATTGAAAAAGGAATTAAACTCCCAACACCAAAGGAAGTTTTGAATTAAGGGAACCAAAGCAAGGAGGCTTATGTTCAAGCCACGAATTACAAGTCATTGGTGATCTTTGATGCAGGAATTGAATTCTTTTTGTGCACTTCTGGAGGGACTGTGTTGTAGCCCAGTTGTCGTATTTATGAAATATGTCGAATTCTCTGTCGCATTTTTTAGGATATCCATAATATTTCCTTACAGTTTTCTGTCGCATTTTCTAGGATTTACATGACAATTTGCTGTCGCATTTTTTATTTCCATGTCATTTTTCCACACTTTCTGTCGCATAATTCCAGTCGCATTCACTTTATCCATATCTCAAGTTTGAAAATCCACGATTCTCCTTACTATCCTCCTTAAAATGCCTGCTTTCCATTCCACATTTCTCGCAGAAGAAAGCGCCGATAACAGAATAATCGGAAACTTGGTCTTATTGCCCATCCACACCAAATACCGTGGTCCATCTTATCCGCCACAACAAGAATATGATATAATTCAAGAAACGTTGGACTTGTTCAGAGCCAATTCATTCTTCAGAAACTTCGAAATCAAAGGTCCTGCTGACAGATTATTGATATATGGGATATTGTTCGTAAGCGACTGTTTGTCCAAGTTAAATAAGAGCACATCCTACAAAGAAGCTGTCAGGGCTTTGAATAGTTTAGCATTGGATAGTTTCAGCTTGCCAGGAGACATTGGTTTCCCATTGAACTCATTATATCAACCTCCTGCCAACAAGAATGAGGCTGATTTGTTGAGATCTTATTTGCAACAATTCAGACAAGAATTGGCCGATAGATTGTTGAAGATTGTTTACAAGGAAGACGAGCTGACTCCAAGTAAGTTTTGGTTGGCTTTTACCAAAAGAAGATTTATGAACAAGAGTTTGTAATCAACTAGGAGGATGGCTTTTGATGAATTATTCAATGTATTTCATGAGTAGCAAGCGTGACTTGCAAATGCACTTCTTGAAGAATTTGACATACCTCTGTGAATGATGGCGAATTTTATCATCAACTGTGGAGCAATCCGTACCTTGTTCGTTATGAGATTACTTCTAAAGATCGACTCGTCGAACGTCTACTAAAGAGGTTTTAGTATAAATATTTGATTCCATATTTATCTTTATATGTTCTTTTTTAGAGATAAATATTTGATTCTATTCATCTTCATATATTCTTTTTATGTATAAATATTTGATTCTATTCTTATCTCTATATATTCCTTTTTATCCGAAGAAACGGGATCCACACCCCTACCCGATTCTTGTATTCCACATACTCGTCACCGAAAATACGGTGAACAAGGAACCATTCCTCAAACTCGATTCTAACCTTTAGAAACTTGGTCAACACTATAAAATTCAACAAAAGATTGCCCCAATTCTCCAACAACAACTGTACTCCAATGGCAAAAAACCAAAATCCAAAGTAGCTGGGATGACGCAACACCGAGTACACTCCATTTGTTACCAACTTATGCTGATTATTCTCGGTAGCTATATAATGGGAAAACGAATCCCCACACGTCTTCATAGCTAAGGTTCGTACAAACAACCCCACGAGAATCATGAACACTCCTCCATATTGTACTAAACGGTTATTTCTCATTGTTTCCGCTCCCTGGGGCAAATACCGACCCACCAAATGACTTCTCATTGCCAAATATTCCCAGAGTGCTAGTAACTGCATGATCCAGAATTCGAAATTCCCCTTATTCCCATATATTAAAAAGGATCTCGAAGTGACTTTCGATTCCTGATAGAGATATGTGTTTATAAATTCACAGAGAAAGTGAATACTAAGAAACATCCCGTAAACTTCGAGAGCAATGTAGGCCATGCCCCATGCGTTCCATAAGCTGAAGGTGACTAGGAAAACCAACCCTCCAAGGGATGCTCCCAAAATTAGTGATATTAGTACAATTTCATGTAGCGGGTTATCCTTGGTCTTATACATTTGATGGACTGTTAGTCTTGAAGTAGAGTGAGTTTGCAGATCTTGATATTGGGATGTATATGCAGGATTGAAATATTCACCTATCTGGGGATGAACTCGTCTGGGGTTGAAGCGACAGATTTAGAATACTCCAGAGGCTTAGCTATAGCTGAAGAATAGAGAAGTAGGTTTCCTACAGTACTGCACAAGAAATCCAAGTTTTCTAGTTGGACTGAGCTATTTGTGCAAATTTTGCTTGTTGTACTATGAAATGGGTAGCTAGGGTAACTATGAAATAAGTAACTTCTACTATGAAATATGTAACTTGAGCTACTTTAACATAAGCAAGTACTGAAATTCTAACAATCTAAAGCATATTTTTCGGAAATGAATCATAGAATATATGATTACACTATTGTGTATGTCTTATGAGCTAAAAATATATATATCTTTCTACCCGAGACTTCAGATTCTGATATTCATGAAGATGCCCTGGTACTTTAACTACTACTATTACATTCTTGACGCCTTGAAGACGAGAGTCCGCCTAGTATCAGGGCTAGCATCCGCTTAGTCCGCCTAGATCCGCCCAACGACCGTCTTGTTAAATATTTCGCAACCACCTTCCATGATGGCAGGCCACCCCACAAAATATAATTAGTTTCCAAGAAAGTACTTTCTTTCAGCAAATCACAATCTTACATCTTTTACTGCTCCAAAATCTCGTAAGAATATTAATTTTGCAACCACCGCAACTTTTACGGCATCCAACTGGCATAGTGAGCTAAATAAACTGAAATCGGTAGAAAAGCGAGGCACCTAGATAAATTTAGGCTATTCATTTAAGAGAAACTAGCTTGAATGAATTTCTACTCACTAGAACGAAGACGAGAGAGTTGACTCGTAATACTGACTCGAGATCAACCGGTCCCTTTATGAAACATTCGAATAGACCAACATTTAGTAACATCATAGAGTTTCAATCTTCCTACTATATACACTCTCGGATCGACCTTCAAAAAACAACTCACAAATCTCACCATCTCCACAACAAACTCTTCACAAACTCTTCTTCACAGGCATGGATATTGTTGAGTTCCCAATCACATTGCCTAACCAAGGCAAGGTAGAACGTGTGCTAATGGTGAGTTCGTACTCGTCTATAATTTTCAGTTTGATCGCAGGAATAGTCACTGGTGATATTAAATATGCTGCTTTTGTGTTTGGAATTCAATTCATAATAACTCTTTTGCTAGTATTACCCAACTGGCCTCAATACAAAAAGGAGAGAAGTATCCAATGGTTACAAGTCAAAATATAGAACTTCACATTTGCATGAACAATTCTCGGATAAATTGCTCCGTGCGTGGCAGATATATAAAGGGCCAGTTCCACAAATTTAGTATTGTATAGAAATAAGTTACAAGGAATGTATGTACTTAATAGGACTCGTTAACATTTGTGGTACTGTAAGCACAACGTAGAATATCAGGATGAAGATAAATACGTCATAGTGAAATAATCATAACCGCAACAAACTGGAGATCTTTTGTATAAATCTAGCAATTTGGAACAAATTTGAATACTAACTTATTAGAGAACTATCAGTATAGTAACGACTAAGAATATTATAGAACTATCATTATAGAACTATCATTATAGAACTATCATTATAAAACTATCATTATAAAACTATCATTATCAAACTATCACTATAAAATTATAGCACCATGTACGACTCCGACTCTCTCTACTTGGGGTTTGATCTTTCCACCCAACAATTGAAAATCATCGTCACGGACGAGAAATTGGCAGCTCTAAATACCTTCAATATCGAGTTTGATGTGGAATATAAGGAGAAATACGGTATTAAGAAAGGGGTGATTGTCAACGAGGAAGATGGCACAATTATCAGCCCAGTACTCATGTGGTTAGATGCAATTGATGATGTTTTCAACAAAATGAAACAAGAATCGTTTCCTTTCGAAAAGGTTGTTGGAATTAGTGGATCTTGCCAACAACATGGATCTGTTTATTGGTCAAGCTCCGCCAAAGACCTCTTGAATGGTTTGGATGATCAACAATCTCTCTCAGAACAGCTTAAACATGCATTTGCAGTTGATTTCTCACCCAATTGGCAAGATCACTCGACAGGCAAAGAAATTAAGGACTTCGAAGATCTGATTGGAACAGAAGAACTTGCAAGAAGAACCGGGTCTAGAGCTCACTATAGATTTACAGGATTACAGATCAGAAAACTCGCCACAAGAGCAAACCCAGAAAAGTATAATGCTACATGGAGAATATCTCTTGTGTCATCATTTGTGGCAAGTGTTTTATTGGGAAAAGTTACCGAAATCGAACAAGCAGATGGTTGTGGTATGAACTTATACGATGTTTCGAAGCAAGCTTATGACGACGAGTTATTGGCTCTAGCTGCAGGAGTCCATCCAAAGTTAGATGGTGTGGATGTGAACGATCCAAAGTATAAAAAGGGGATCGAAGACTTGAAGGCAAAGTTGGGGGAAATCAATCCCATCAGCTACAAAAATATTGGAAACATCTCTCCTTACTTCACCAGAAAGTATAATTTCCACCCTGAGTGTAAAATATACTCCTTTACTGGTGACAATTTAGCAACCATCCTTGCTTTACCACTTCTGCCCAACGATTACTTACTCTCATTGGGTACTTCCACTACAGTGCTTATAATCACGAAGATCTATAACCCATCATCGCAATATCACTTGTTTTTGCATCCAACCATTCCGGATCACTACATGGGTATGATTTGTTATTGTAATGGATCTTTAGCTAGGGAAAAGATCAGAGACAAAATCAATGAAAAGTACAACGTAAAGGACAAATCCTGGGACAAATTCAATGAAATATTAGAGAATTGTCACGGGTTCCACAGTAAGTTGGGGATATATTTTCCATTAGGTGAAATTGTTCCAAATGCTTCTGCCCAAACAAAAAGATGTGTGTTAGGGGAAAATGGAGAGATAATCGATGTTCAAATCAACGAAAAAGATACAGAACAAGCAAATAATAACTTTTCTATCGAAGACGACGTTGGATCGATTATTGAATCTCAAACATTAAGTTGTAGATTGAGAGCAGGTCCGATGTTGAGCAAAAGTACAGATTCAAAATCTCCAACCCCACAGCCAAACGGAGACAATTTGCATCAGAAGTATAAACAACTCGTTTCCAAGTTCAAAGGTGAATTATACACCGATGGAAAACAACAAACGTTTGAATCTGTAACAGCCAGACCTAACCGGTGTTACTATGTTGGAGGTGGAGCCAATAACCAGAGCATAATTAGAAAAATGGGTTCTATATTGGCTCCAACAAATGGTAATTACAAAGTCGAAATTTCAAATGCCTGTGCCTTAGGAGGAGCTTACAAAGCAAGCTGGTCTCACGAATGTGAAGATAACAACAAATTGATTGGTTATGACAAATACATCAATCGTTTATTTGAGACGAACGACGATTTGGACAAATTCGACGTGGAAGACAAGTGGGACGAATATTTCGATGGTCTTGGATTACTTGCTAGAATGGAAGATAATTTAAAGCACGATTAGATTAGACAATAAACAGAGTGATTAGGTATAGCCAGTAAGAATACATATAGAGTAGATTAGACTCACATTATATTCAGATTAGATTCATATTAGCTCACAAACCTTCAGCTCTCATGTTTAGCAGGTATAGACATTCTTTAGTCTTGCTCTGCCCAATACTAGTAGTTACCATATCTAACTCTTCTCTAACTATACTCGATTCTGATCTGAGGCTGCGAAAGAAAAAAATAAACTCAACTTGTTAACTCAGTTTCGCCATCGAAAATGCTTTCAAGAGGTATAAACGTGGGTAAATCCTCATACAGAGTGAGTAACCTTACTCGGATAGCACCAGGTAGGTTTTTATCGACGTTGTTGGCCAAAAACCCGAACTCCATAACTCCAGGCGATCTCAAGTCATCAAGTCTTCACACAGAAGATTCAGATCAAAATACAAAAAACCAGGTAGAATTGATCAGACTCATCAACTCTTCAAAAAACCTTCATAAACAACAAATTATCAACGAGTTAATACCCAACTTTTCAATTTTCTTTCGTTTGACAAAAAGTGACGATATTCCATCCACCGAACTTTTGACTCGTTTTATTGAAGTCAACCCTGGAAGAGTATATCAATCCTGGGATTTGTTCAAAAAGTATGAACAACTGGTGGAAGTTACTGACGAGTTGATCGCAAAAGTGCTTGAGAAACTTGTCTACGGAGAAGCTTCTGATGATGGATATAAACTCGAGCCTGAGAATTTCGAGAGAATTAATAACTTGTTAACTACTTATGAATGTAAGAGCGGCCACTTAGTCACGTTGATGGATAAGTTGGTTGAAGATGAAAACCATATCTTTTTGAATGCATTCGTAAATAGTGAGCTTGTGACGTTGGAATTTTTGAGCGAGTTTATTGGTAAAACAAATGATTTTGGATACTTGTCCATTTTTGCTAGATTATTTCAACAAAATCCATCAATACTTACTAAAGAACAATTGATCTTAGCTTTGGAAAAACTTCAAGAACCGGAAATAGTCGAATTATGGAACGAATCTCAAGATTCAAATCTCAAACATGGTTCACTCGATCCAGTTAAGTTGACTAATGAAGTATTGAACCACATCTCCTCCAACGAACTTGACTTGGATAAATCTCCTGAATCATTACTCTTGAGAATCAAACTAATCTCGACATATGGTATTCACCAAAATGACTTGGAGAAAGCATCTGAAAAGTTCCATACTTACCAATCGCGTGATAAATTTGGCCTTGATCTTGTTCAAACGGAGTTATTAAAGGCATACGCTTACCAAGCTGTCAATCAAGATAAGCAAATCTTTGCCAAAATCGCAGAAACATTGCGTCCTGTTGATATTCCAATCAAAGTCCTCCAAATGTTGATGGTTTGCCAGTCTGCGTTTGATGCAGAATCTGCTTTGAAATGGTATAATGATTATATCCAAAAAGTATCGAAAAACATCAACGAACACACGAAAAGATCGCCAGCCGGGTTGTTAACTGAATCTTTGCTTGTGAGTAATCTTTATGACAATGACAGGAATTTTGCAACCTTAGTTTTTGACAAGGCCATCGAAAACGGAATAATTAGCGATGAAATGGAAACGTCTCAGATCAAAAAGGTGTTTAAGGTTTATGGAGAAGCATTTAATGACCACGAAGACTGGGAAAATGCAAAGCCAATCTTCAAGAAGTATGTATTGAACTATATCAAGAACTTGTAAATATGTATAAATAATAGATTTCGCAGCCAAATGATAAACTAAGGGTGTTAGAAGAGGTAGAATTAATGGAGAAATAACCCAAGGGTAGCTCCAAGGATAACACTGTAGCGCTAGAATTGTAGGGGTTATCATAGTAAGATCTAATATAGTAAGATTTAAAAAGCAGAGCCATTCTGCAAGAGATAACTCCGGTGAGATGGTGAGAACTTACTCTCCAACTCTGGTGCGATAAGCGATTTGTGTGCTGATTTACATCTACAAACAATTCATAATACAAAACAGTCATTTTCTTCCCACATTTCTATAACTAGTTTCAAAAACCGTGCTTGGTAGCAGCGCCGCTATGAATCATCACATTTGTTCGGCAGGTGGTCTGTATGGCGTTGTTTCGTAGGTTGGGTCAGGAACGCAACTTCCCGATTAGGCAAAATAGCCGCAAGTATGGGCTTGACTCATAATGGGCCGGAAATTCTCCGATCGAAAAACCGGACATTATCTGATACTTAAGTGCTTAACCCCCAGTACTTTTTTTAGGAGATACATACACAACAACATGTCCAGTCCCGTTACATTACATTTAAGAGCTGAAACCAAACCAGCCGAAGCCAGAGCTGCTTTAACTCCTACCACCACCAAACAATTGCTTGATGCTGGGTTCAATATCTTTATCGAAGAGAGTTCTCAATCTATTTTCAAAGCTGACGAGTATGCCGCCGTTGGTGCCACCATTGTACCAGAAGGTTCATGGAAAGATGCTCCAAAGGATAGAATTATCTTTGGATTAAAGGAATTGCCTGAGAACGAAACTTTCCCATTGGTTCACGAACATATTCAATTTGCCCACTGTTACAAAGACCAAGCTGGTTGGAAAGATGTCTTGGGTAGATTTCCAGCAGGAAATGGTACTTTGTACGATTTAGAGTTTTTGGAAAACGACCAAGGTAGAAGAGTCGCTGCCTTTGGTTTCTACGCTGGGTTCGCTGGTGCCGCCATTGGTGTTGCTGATTGGTCGTTCAAGCAAACTCACCCAGACAGCGAAAACTTGGGTGGTGTGACTCCATATCCAAACGAAGATGCTTTGATTTCTGATATCAAGTTGGACTTGGAAGCTGCTGTTGCCAAGAATGGCGGTAAATATCCTACTGCCTTGGTTATAGGTGCTTTAGGTAGATGTGGTTCTGGTGCTCTTGAATTCTTCCGTAAAGTCGGTATTCCAGAAGAGAACTTAGTCAAATGGGACATGAAGGAAACTGCCAAGGGTGGTCCTTTCCAAGAAATTGTCGACTCTGACATCTTTGTGAATTGCATCTACTTGTCTCAACCAATTCCTCCATTTGTCAATGATGAAACCTTGAATAAGGCCGACAGAAAATTGAGAACAATTGTTGATGTTTCTGCTGACACCACCAACCCACACAATCCTATCCCAGTGTATAGCATTGCCACAGTCTTCAGTGATCCAACTGTTGTGGTTGAAACCACGGCCGGTCCTAAATTGTCAGTGTGTTCTATTGACCACTTACCTTCCATGTTACCAAGAGAAGCTTCTGAATTCTTTTCCAAAGATTTAATCCCTTCATTGTTGGCCTTGCCAAAGAGAGATTCCGATCCAACCTGGGTCAGAGCTAAGCAGTTGTTTGATAGAACTGTTGCCAGATTGAATTAATCAAACTTCATTTCTTATAGTCTATTTCATGACACGGTTTAATAAAACAATAACGATATTAGAGAAAAATGTAGTGATTTAGTGAGAGTGTGTAGCGGGATACTGATCTAGCGAGATCACGATAGTGGCATCACTAGTGATATTAATGAGATTATTCCAGACTTTCATGAATGAAAGGTCATTTCATATATCTACGATTCTAGACAGAGTTACTATATTAAATTTAGTGTCCTAGTTACTTCTAATTTACTCTTCTAAAGTGACAGTCACCTTTGACTTCTTACTCTTCTTTCCCTTCTTGGACTTTGGCATCATAATCTTTCTGATTTCTTCACCATCGGTTTCGTATTCCGATTCACTAACACCACCATCGTTTTCACCGTGCAATTCTTCAAGAGAGTTGAAACGTCTCTTCATGGTTTCGACCTTTTCAACCGATTCTGGAGATGTAACCACACAGTTCAATCTTTCACCAGTATCATAAATAGCAACTTGATCTCTGACATTTTCAGCAATGTTCCAGACCACAATCTTTCCGTCTGAAGAAACAGAAACTAAGTATGGAACACCGTCGGTTTCAGATGGTGTATTGAAGAAGGACAAGCCCTTAATTCTATTGGTGTGTCCTCTCAATTGATATACAGGAGTAATGGATTCTGGAGTCGAGTCCCAGATTTTTGCTTCGTTGGATTCTTCAGGAATATTGTTGATGATTTGATCTTGAAGATCAAATGCATCTACAGTACCGTTGGAATGCCCGGTGAACAACCATTCCTTGTTGTCGATATTGACAATTTCCAAAGTCATCAAGGTCGAATCAAACTTGATCTTCTTGACAATCTTGGCCGACGATGTGTTGTAGACAAGCAACTTGTTCATCATCCCAACAATGAAGTAACTTCCATTGCAAACCCATCTCACAAACTCTCCACTTTCACCCAAATGGTCCTTACCTCTGATCTTCAACACGGCAGCCTTTTTGGCAGTCATAAGATTCCATAATCTGATGGTATGATCCTCAGAAACACTTATGGCGACTCTTCCAGTAGGATGGATATCCAAATCGTTGATTTTGCCTTGGTGACCCTTCAAGGTGCTGAAAGTTTCCCAATCTTTGGTTCTCCATATAATGATTTTACCATCTTCTGAACCTGATAACAACCACTTTCCAGACTTTTCAGATGTTTGAGAGTCTAATGCATTTCCTTCATTAGAGAACTTAAGAGTGGTAACAGTACCTTGATGACTCAACAAGTTTCCCAACTCCTTTCTTTTCTGTAAGTCATAAATTCTGATATGTTCGTCGTTGGATCCCGTTACCAAGTATCTCTTGGCCAAATCGATGGACTTGATCGATAACGAATGTGCTTGGAAATGGAAAATAGGCTGGAATAATGGTTCCTTAGATCCACTAGGATCCATTATGAGTGATAAACATAATAAGTTGTGTTCGTACGACCCAACATATATACGGAATTGGACTGTTTTTGAAACTGGCGTAATGAATGAAGATTTGGAAGATTTCAAACTAGATTTTACGACCTTTTGATTGGACTCTGGTTTAGATTGTTGAGATTCTTTTGATTCTGGTTTGGATTCTTTAGACTCCGGTTTAGATTCTGGTTTAAATTCTGGTTTAGACTTTTGCTTAGGCTGTTGTTTATTAGAGCCTTGCGACTTGGCTTTCACCCCTTTATCTTCAACCTTCTTTGTTTGAACTGCTACTTTTTTACCCATTGCTCTTGTGTTGGTTGTCTAGGTGTTAATCGAACTTGTAATTTTTCACTATGTAGGCGATGAGATTATATACAGGACTGAGATGAGGAAATGTTAGCTGGTATAAGACGAGTCTGAATATCTCGTTTTATACATCTATGACGTCCATTCTGTGAACAATATTTTGCTATGGCAGCACAGTAGTTGATTGGGCTTGATAGAGCTATTTTTAAAATGCAGACTCTTCACTCATGTCACTGAATATGGTTCGAATCTTGCCTTGCTCCATGTTAGCTTTGAATTTTCATTACCAAAGAAGTCCCAAAGACGCTCACCTCTACAGAATAGATATTCATCAACTAGCAATGCCTCATAAATTGTAGTCTGCGGATCTAATTACTGGCGTAATATACTATATAGAATTTCTCATAAGTCGTGCACCGTCCAATATATATGTAACTAAGACCTAAAACTACACACATTATACAGATTTATTTACATATATTACGCTAGTTACTTGAATACCACGAGCCACTATATACTTGGAGACCGAAATAGAGTAAACTCATAAATTTATATATTTATGAGTTGCATTTCAAGAGTTTCAGAGGTAGACAGATCATCACTAGTAGTTATATAATACTACAAGGAGCTTACGTATCCAATATCCATCCCCTATCACTATTTAGAGCTTCCGATACCAATTGACACTAACAAGAGTCCATAGAGCCTAAGACTCGTCTCTAATCAAGCTATCAACGCGATGAGTTTATATACAGGACCAAAATATACAAAACAACTCCACGATCTAAACAGTGAAGAAACACAACCCAAAAACTCAACACTACTAATAACAATTGACAATACAACCCAAAAAGATCAACAGTAGTAAAAGATCATCACCGCCGTACCAATTAACAATTCAACCCATATAATTCTCTGCCAATACCACATATGAGATGGTTCTGAATCAAAAAACTCCGTCACAACACAATTCCACCCTCTTCATATCGCCACTTCTAAACAACCGTCGGCCAGAGTTGTTTATAACTCCTCCCAACCCATCAAATACGCTATTCGATACTTCAGAATCAAACCATTCTGTATTTTTCAATTTAGAACGTCCAGATATAAATTCTGGAGTATCTTCCACGAACGAGCCACCACAAGTCGGAAACAGAAACCAAATCGAACCGCTAACCCAAGCAGAAAAGCTCAGACTATGGAGACATGATGCTTTGATGCAACACCACTACAAAACGGCAGAATTTATCGGTGATAAAGTCTTAGCATTAACCGACGATCCAAACGACGCATTTTGGTTGGCTCAGGTATATATAAATAACAGCAATTACCTTCGAGCCAAACTGTTGCTAACCAGCAAACCGGAGTTTGAAAAGTCCGTTGGTTGCAGGTACTTGGCGGCATTCTGCTTAATAAAATTGGAATTGTTCGATGATGCTTTAGACTTGATTGGTGAAACTAACCCTTTCAAGCGGGACGACAATTTCACAAGAAATAGCGACGGCGGGATCAAACTCGAAGCTTCGATGTGTTATCTCCGCGGACTAATCTATGCAAACCAAAACAACTTTGATAGAGCCAAAGAATGCTATAAAGAAGCCGTCACCGTAGATGTGAAATGCTTTGAAGCGTTCAATGAATTGATTAATAACAACCTCATGACTCCTGGTGAAGAATGGGAATTTATAAAAACCTTGAACTACAGAGATGCTGATGATAATGACGAGCTTATTAAGCTTTTGTACACTACGCGTTTGAGTAAGTACTTGAATGTATCTAAATTTGATGAAGCCGAACATATATTGACTGAAGAGTACGATTTGGGTGAAAACTGTGATATTCTTTTAAGTCGAGCCGATTATCTCTATGTCCAATGTAATTTCGATGAATGCCTTACGGTATGTGAAAAGATATTGGCCAAAGATCAATTCAATTTCGATGTGATTCCTAATTATTTGAGTTGCTTACATGAACTTGGAGGTAAGAACAAATTGTTCTTGAAGGCTCATAAACTTGCAGAAAACCATCCGACAAATCCAATGACGTGGTTGGCTATTGGAATATATTATCTTTCTATTCACAAGATTATTGATGCAAGAAGGTTCTTCAGTAAGGCTACGTTGTTGAATCCGAATTTTGGTCAAGCCTGGATTGGCTTTGCACATACTTTTGCTGCCGAAGGGGAACACGAACAGGCCATAAGTGCTTATGCATTTGCTGCACGTTTGTTCCCAGGTACACATCTACCAAACTTGTTTTTGGGTATGCAACACTTACAGATGAATAATCTAAGTCTCTCTGAAGAATATTTATCAGCTTCTTATCAGATCTGCAATTCCGATCCGTTGTTGTTGAATGAGTTGGGAGTAATAAACTTCCATAAAAACAATTTGGTAAAGGCAGAAATGTTCTTTCAGGAAGCTTTGGGAGCAGCAAAGTATTTGAACTCCGATTCAAAAACGTGGATTTCAATCCATGCCAATCTTGGACATGTATATAGACGTGGAAACCAGCCATACAAAGCATTGGAATGTTTCGGACAAGTATTGAAGATCAGCAACAAGAACGATTCAAATGTTCTTTCGGCAATGGGGTTGATATACTTGAAGCTAGGAAACACTTTTAAAGCTATTGATATTTTGCACGATGCTTTATCTATCTTGCCTACAGATCCAGTGGCTGCAGATCTTTTAAAAAGAGCACTTGAGCTGAATAAGAATAGTAATGATTTTTTCAAGTCTGGGAAAAAAATCATGGACTTGAATATGCCAACTTTACAATACAGAAATAAAGTGAATCGCCAGCGACAAGTTAGCGACAAGGCGACTCCATTGAAATATAAGGGCATACAAAGTGAACAACCGGTGGATGATGTTGACACAATTGCTCATGATTTGAGACGAGGAGAAGAGTCAAGTGATGAAGGAATGGAAATAGAATCAGATTAGTGATGAAGGAATGTAGATAGAATCATATTAGGGATGAGATGGTGACAAGAAGTCAATCGTGATTATACTATTTAGTAGATACTGATGGTACTGATGATACAACTAGATAATGAAACACCCTCAAGTATTAGATGATGACACTTCCTCAATTATTAGATAATAGCACTCCCTCAAGTATTAGTCTCTGAACAATCCTTCATGAATCATCACAGTTACTCCAAATATCATCACAACTATTTCAAATAACTTCAAAACTAATCTATATCATCACAACCACTATTCCATCTCATCAACATATTTCAGTATCTCATTAGAATTCACTACTCTTCTCTAGAGCTAACAACCCTCCCTCTCTTCTTAAATATTGCAGCCAACAAGGAATTTGCATCATGGTAAACACACGACCATATAAACTTACAACGGGATCCATCTCTCCCTATTCCTCCAAGATACCGTCCACTGAATCCAGACTACTAAAGTTGCTACCTTACAGCAATTTCCCGATTCTTCTTACCTAACATTGCCACTGCTAAGATTAATGTTACATACTTTAGTTCCTACATATTCTAGCCGATCTAAAATTGCATATAGTACATAAAAGTACAAGAAGAACTACACGATTGTATTCAATTAATAGCCGAATCAGAACTAGACGAACCCAGGTCAATTCTTCTCGAGATTTGCAGTCCCTTGCTTTAGATCTATAAATACAACCTCGTCTCGTAACATCACGAGCTTTTAACATTTTCAGAGCCCGCACTTAAGCGGGACGCAGGGCCACAATCACTATATCTACAACGTACCAAACAACAAAATACAGCCGACAGAAGCTCATTAGAGCCGACAATAACTCACTACAACACACAGATACTCACTACACCCTAAACCGAGCAGCAAAGAAATCACACCCACCAACTCCTCGCCATTTCACCCGTCAACTTGACTACCAAAAATATAACCAAAGTGTAAACAATAAATTTCCTCGATTTCCTCGATTTCCTTGTTACTACCACTCAACTAATCCCTATAGTTCCCCGTAGTTCCCCGTAGTTATACGAATTCCCATCCGAAACTAAACAATCGTATCGTCACTCTGGAGTCCACATATAAATCCTCACGCTCTTCCTGCCACCCCCGCTCGTCTCCTTGAGGAATCGCATTATCTAAAATTATCCTTGTTGCAAGTCGCAGTGTTGTCAATGCACAATCGGATATTTATTTGTATTGATTACCGTTGATTCTTCCGATCCTTATTCTGGAACCTAACCACAATTGGTCCAATCTACAAAGTCAGTATTGTCAAGAGTCAGTATAAAAACATCTAACGTGTCTTGTTGTCGCGTAGCTGTCGTCATCTTTGCACACAGCATTGTCCTCTAGAAATTACTTAATTCGTTTGTCTAAACTTTTGACCTAACTACCCTCCACCACATCACCTATTCACCATCTACTACATATTTTCACAACATTTACACCTTCTACCACATCTACCACATCTACCACATCTACTACATCTAATGTTATGAATACTCACTCACCTTTGACCAATTCATCTGTTGGTTCCAATATTCTCTGGATCAGTTTCAACCAGGATCAAGGATGTTTTGCCATTGGCCATGAAAACGGATTCTTGGTCTACAATACTAATCCAGTGGAAGTAAGGGTGAAACGGAGCTTTAATGCGGGAAATACCACCAAAGTGGCCCATTCTAATGGGTCCGGGAGACCCCCCAGCGCGACCAGTAGTCCGAAATTGAATCCTACCACCAGTCCAAGTGGAACTGGCATTGGTCATATCACCATGCTTCATCGTACCAACTATCTTGCCCTTGTGGGAGGCGGTGTCAATCCAAAGTTCCCCAGCAACAAACTCATTATCTGGGACGATCTAAAACGTAAAAACAGTCTAAGTCTCGAATTCGCCACTCCTGTTCTAAACGTGCTTCTTTCCCGGATCCGAATAATAGTGGTGCTTCATAACCAAGTCTTGGTGTATGGATTTTCGGCTCCTCCTAAACAATTCGCTACTTATGAAACCATAGACAACGAAATCGGATTGGCTGACTTGTCTGTAAACTCCACGTCATCGGCAACCTCCATCACTTCAAGCCCAACGCTCTCGACCTCGTCATTATCGAAAGAAACCAAATATCAAACACTTGCATTTCCAGGAAGATCAATAGGACAGATCCAGCTCGTGGATGTATCGCCACAGGGACAAGAAAAAAACTCCGTCAGTATCATCAAGGCCCATAAAACCAAAATCAGATGTCTTACATTGAACAGGTCTGGAACCTTAATTGCATCTGCGTCAGAAACTGGCACCATCATAAGAGTGCACTCCACTCACAACACAGCATTACTATTTGAATTCAGACGTGGTATAGACAAAGCGTCCATCACGTCCATGAAATTCTCCCACAACGACTCGAAGTTAGCAGTTTTATCCGACAAAAACACTTTGCACATCTTTAATCTCTCACAAGAACCAACGTCTTCGAAATCAGAGCCTATGAACAGATATCACTTATTGAAGGATTTGCCTTTACCTATTCCTATTCCCAACTACTTCAAATCCACCTGGTCTTTCTGTTCTATTAGCACTAACCACGAGGTTAATGGTTCTTACTTGTATCCTACTACAAACAACGATATTGGAACCATTGGCTGGTCAGGAAACGATAACGTCATAATCATCTGGAAAAATAAGCGACTCTGGGAGAAGTATTCTTTAATTGAGAAAAAACCTTCAAAGAACGATCCAAAGCTCAACCTGACCACTTGGGAATTAGTCCGTTCTAGTTGGAAGATCCTTACATTATGATAATGATCATAGGAAGCCATTTCAGAGAGTATTTGAAATATCGCACTCAAGAATCAAATATCGTACTCAAGAATCAAATATCGTACTCAAGAATCACATATCATACTCAAAGCCAGCGATCTTCTAATTTCGTTCCTTCACGTTGTCCTCTAGAGGAATCCATACTATCACCTCAAGCTCGACGTCTATTTCCATATTAATTTCTTAATCCTAAGAAGTTCTATTTAATTAAGCTCTATTTCATACCAAGCTCTTTGTAGAGCTCTGTCTAATGTTAATAATAATTCCTATGAATCTTCACATAGCGATCCTAACGTTATACTATTTATTACTATATAAGAAATGCATTACGTTAATTTACAAAGTAAAACAGAGAAATATCGTTAGATATTTGTGGTATAAAGCCACCAACGTTAGTATGAACTACTAAGTGTTGAGAGATTATCATAACTATCCTCCAACTAGTCTATAAATAAGAGCGTACTAACCATAAGTGTAATTATATTATTATTTTGTATTTACATGCTAATGTTTATGGACTTATCCAAGTATCTCACAAGTTATCGGATCATAGAGCTTCTTTTCTTCATTCTGATGTTGCATCGAGTCCCATTTCTTGCCGTGGAAGTTCCGGACAAAACGAATGGCACTAGAAGGGTTTTGGAAACGAAGTAGGTGGACGTGACGTTCCTTTAGAATATCGCTTGCAATGGTGGTGATGGCATTTCGAACAGCTAGGTCGTAGTTCCACAATAATCGAGGGAGCGTATGTTTAGATAACCCGAACGGAAGGTTGTGCACAAGAACACACGAAAGCCTTTGAGGAGAATCGATTAATTTGCAAAGGAGTGGATAGCTTGGATGAGGGTCTAGGCTTAAGAAATCGCCGTTACCTAACTTGGTGATTTGTTGAATTATTGATAATTTGTCTGGAGCATAGATTTTGGATAATGGAATCGATTGGATAGGTTGGCCCTGGTGGAGAGTAGCAGATTTCGAGATATTCTCGGCTAGAAGTGAGTGACTAGACACTAAAGAACGTTTTTCAGTAGAATTTGAGTGAATATGGTCGATCCACGGAGTCACCATTTTCCGAACACTCTTATTCATATCCACAAACTCCCAACGAACCCTCAACCCATTGATGACTTTCAGTTCTGTTTCCTTTGCATACACACATGCCTGAACATGGTTTTCAAATACTAAAAAGTACGTTCCATCAAACTCAAGCGTGAAAGGATCTCTTCCCTTGACCATTTCAAACAGTAATCCATCTCGTAAAATACCTGGAAGCAAGTAGTTTCTCTCACGATTTATAGGGAAGATATTGTGGAAATCAGACACGTTGATATAACCAGTGGATCTGAGTCTTATGATATTGCTCTGACAGCTTGAGTTGACGTCATGGACTGCCTGGACCATGGGTTTTTGTCTCCATTCATTATCACCCAAATCGTCGAGTATCGATCTTGCAGGGGATCTAGCATGGATATGAGAAGATTTCTGGAGTAATGTTTCGCCTACTGATATTAGCGGCGGTGCAGTTGTGTTTTGTATTCCTGTTGTGTTCTGTATTCCTGATGGTGGATTAGCTTCATCGTTTACCAATTCTGAATGTTCATATAAGAATTTCTGGACTATAGGGATTTTCGATGTGATTTCTGTCGAGCTGGTGGTATATAGGAGGTTCAAGAGCCGATCACTGGCCTGTTTGGATAGTTTCGTCATGCCTACGGTAGTCTTCTTGAGTTAGATCTGTTGATGAAGTTGAATCTTAAATTTGTGCAGGATAATAATAGAGACAAAAGACAGCACTCGGAGCTGGTGGGCAGAGACGGTTCAAGAGTGTGGAAAGAGACGGGAATCCAGAGAATATTGGGAAATATGGGTACTTAAGGAGTTCTTGAGAACATCTTGATACACCAAGAATGTTTAGAGAATGTTACTGTTTGTTCTGAGAAGATTCTGTATGGAATCCATTAAAGACTCCATTAAATAGTCCATTAAATACTCATAGATAGGTCTACAATTAGCGAGAGGAAATACCGTCACCCACATCAACTTAGTTATACTTTTGAGCTCGTAGTGGATAATATAGTAACCACAATATTGTAACTACTACAATATGAATTTCTCACATGGAGACATTATTGTTCTTAGAGTTTTCCCGTACTATATCTATCAGAGATTTGCGAGATAGTCTAGCCAAACTATTCATGATTATATAGAACACTTTACAACTCTTTAGAACTTTTCACAACTCTTTAGAACTATTCACAACTCTTCTCTGTAACTATAACAATCTACTTCTAAAATGTTCTTTAAAGAAGTGGTATCAAGTGAAACTGAAGTTGTGGAAATACACAATATGTGGATTAGTTGTGTTGAGGTGTAGAATCAGTGTGTGATGTGTAGAATAAGTTTGTGACGTGTACAACTCAGTATACATCTACGGTGGTTGTGTTGTACTATCATTCCTGTGTGTGCTGTGGGTTTGTGCAGGTTAAGCGGAATTGCATTATGAAAAGTACTACTTGAACCACCAGACCAAGGCTCTGGAGAGTTACTAGTGATTGGACATCGGCTTACGAAAACATACCTAATCATATCTAATCTTACCTAATACCTGCTACTGTTTTCCATATTTAAACTCTCACTTCTTGCCTGGTATAACCTCTGTAAGAACTATATATTAACCACCACACGACCTCTCAACAACGGCGTCAAATCGAAACTTCCCAATTAAAGAAACCCTCCAACACCACCACTTCACACTTCTACAAGAGGTTTATCGACATCCACCCAACAATATTGGACGAATACACAACTTGATTTCGTTACAGTACCCTACCCTATTCAAATCTGCATTATTTATATAGCGCAGCCGTGGATCAATTTGCCCCTGATAGTAGTAACCCGACCTGGTCGATAAAACAACCATCCGCAACTAGAAACTAGAAATCGCGACAACTAGAAACTCTTTAGATAAACAACGCTTATCCAATATTCTTTCAAGAACCACAGCCAACCACCCTTTCACCCTTCCTGTACATAGAAGTCTAAATCATGCCTGAAACTATATGGTCAAACACTAGTGGATCACCCATTCAATCAAATACCAATATTAATGCGTATAGATCTGTATTAGACCTGGTGGATCCCGAAGTTGCCAAATTATTAGGACACTCTACAAATGAACGTAGATTCTCCTTCAATGATGGAAGTGACATCGATGGAAATCTTTTTGGCTTAAAGAGAGGCTCGTTATCAGCAATCACTGCGCCTGTTGGAGGAAATCATGTTCCAAACTACACAAGTCATCCTGGAAATGACCAACAACGTATGAACTTTGGAACCGCTTCAATCAGTGGAGGAATTGCCAGCATACACCCTCCCCAAGATAGCTTTTTACAAAAGTTTTCTCTGGTTGCTGATGCAACTAGGGAGATTGAATTATCTAATAATATGAAAAATTTATCCTTGGACAACTCAAATTCAAGAAGAACAAGCTTTCATAATGAAGGTGTCAAGCCTTTGTCTGATTTGGGAGTATTAGGCTCCCCTAATGGTTCCATGAATGAAAACTTGAACATGCCGGCTCCAAGAACTTCCAGACATCAGTCGATTAGTGAAAAAATTGATAACTACAACAGCACTTCGCCAATTCAAGCTAGTGCTTCTTTATCGATTTCTTCGGATTTAAACCAACCGGACAATGGCATGAATCAACAACAAAATAATATTCCACAAAATTTTTGGAATCCAGCTACTGCAACTTCTTTTACTCCAAATTCAGCGTACCCATATTTCATTGATAATGGATTTCCAAACGGTGCTGTTCCACATCAACAGTTTCATCCATATGGACGCAATGGACCAAACATGCCGCCAATTAGTCCTCCACCATTTGTTACCTCACCACCTCCACAATACATGGATCCGGGATTATACAACATGATGTCTTACGGAATGCCGAACGATAAAAATTTCAATCCTGAAGAAAGTGAAACCAGCAAGGAAAAGGATCTTGATGAGAAAGCAAAGGACGTTCCACGCAATGCACATACTCCAGGTATCGGGCTTATGAATCGTTCGTCAATTCCACCATCATCATATATGTTTCACCCATTCAATCCATATTCAATTTATCAACAATCACCACCTCCAAACCCGCCATCGGGACAAGAACCATTTGAAGCAAATGTCCAACCAACCAAGGCATCTCCTCAAACACCACCAACTTCTGGCGGTGGGAAGAAAAAGAATGGATCTAGAAATAATAACACTGCTAAATCAGGATCCAACCAGATTTACAGATCACCATTATTAGAAGAAATCAGATCAAATCCAAAGGGTAAAGAATATTACTTGAAAGATATCTATGGCCACGCTATTGAATTTACAAAGGATCAACACGGATCTAGATTTATTCAACAAAAATTGCCTTCCAGTAGTGATGAAGAAAAGGAAGTTATTTTCAATGAGATTAGGGATATTTCATATGAATTGATAACTGATGTTTTCGGTAACTATGTTATCCAAAAGTATTTTGAGCATGGATCTGCAACCCAAAAGCAAATTATCTTGGAATGCATGATTGGCCACATCTACGAACTTTCATTGCAAATGTATGGATGTCGTGTCATTCAAAGGGCATTAGAAGAAATCCCATTGAAGGGACAAATCCAAATCATTGAAGAATTGAAGGATTATATTTTAATTTGTGCTAAGGATCAAAACGGTAACCACGTAATTCAAAAGTCGATTGAACGCATTCCATTTGAAAAAATCACCTTTGTTTTAGAAAGTTTAAACAATCAGATCTACCACTTATCAACACATCCATATGGATGTCGTGTTATCCAGAGATTATTGGAATACTCACACGTTGATGATCAACAGAAGATTTTGACCGAATTGAATCGCTTTATCTTTTACTTGATCCAAGATCAATATGGGAACTATGTCATGCAGCACATCTTAGAAAGAGGTGAAATGAAAGATCGTGAAGAAATCTTGAAAGTTGTATTGGGCTCAGTTGTTAATTTTTCAAAACATAAATTTGCTTCCAATGTTATTGAAAAATGTATTAAGTTTGGAACTGTCAATCAACGTAGAAGAATTCTTCATGAAATTTTGCTTGGAAATGAAGATTTGACAATTGAACTAGTTGACGATGAATCTCCATTGGCCTTGATGATGAAAGATCAATATGCAAACTACGTTATTCAAAAGTTAGTTGAAGGATTTGACGCAAAGAGCGATGAAAAGAGGATTTTGGTAGTGAAGTTGAGACAGTATTTGAAACAGATTTCTTCAAAGAACAGTTATGGCAAACATTTGGCATCTGTTGAAAAGATGATCATAGTTGCAGAAACTGCATTGAAGGAATAGAGATCTGAGAGTGAAATGGAGAACAATTCTTGATGATTCAAGTATAAGATTAATCGAATACAAGTAATTTGGATAACGTCTTTGAAATTGAACATACTCTGGAATAGTTTACCTAGCTGTAACATTTGAATTTTGGGCCAAAGTGGGGGTTCTTTACTATAATTCGACAGATACGACCCCATATCACCTACTCTTATTGCGAGAAAACCAAAAGAAGCCAATGCAAATCACTTAATAGCACTGAACTTCACTGAACTTCACTTGCTTCCGTTCTCCAACCTTCTATTGATATACACTAACATGAAATCTAACCCTGATTCTCGCTATCACTCCAATTTTCACTTTCATGAGATGAATCGTCAAACTGGCGTGTCATTTCACTCCAAACACTGAACTATCACCATTTCACCTAACCTAAGATTATCTATTCTTGCTTGCGACTCCTTCAACTACTCCCTGACATACCATTTCGTTGTATATACTTGTCAGTGAGATCTGACTTCTTGTCATTTTTAAGCTCCTCTCCTCTAGCCTTGCTCAAGCTTTGCTACTCCAAACTTTCTTGTTAAAATTGCTTCCACCCTCTATGTTCATATTCCTTAATAAATTGTATATATTTTAAATATGTAGACGGAATGGTAATTCCCCTAATTACTCCAAGATTACTTGAAGCGACGTTTTTAGTTTATCCGAAATACGATTTTCACGGATTAATTTGCACCTCGGAACAATTCAGTTTCTCCACAGTTCATAAATAATTCCTCAGGACTCTTCAATTCCTCTAAAACTAGACTTAAAATATTTCTAAATAGCCCCAAATAAGCCGCTTAGCGCCAGTTCTAGCTAGCCTACAATTCTACTAATAAATTATTCTAGGAAGTCAAAACTTCAGATGTCGATTAATATTTAAAAGCACGATAACGAACGTCCGACGATTTAGTTATGACTAGTCTATGAGTACCTCCTGGAAGCTATCCAAGATATCTTTATTAAATTGGTTCCAGGCTTCCGTCTCAGTGAAGCCACCAGCCCTTCTTGTAGTTAAACGTCGGTAAAAATCAAGAATAGTAGCCGTCGCGACGGCATGGGTATGGGAATTGGTTTCGTAGATGATCACCTTGTACAACGCAGTCCACTGAAGAAGTTTGAGTTCGTCATGGTTGCGATGAATATTCAGAATATCATCAAATGAAACTTTGAGACAACTTGCCGCGTTTGTGAGTCTAATCAACTGCGTCAAAGCAGAGTCGATATTGGTTGCAAGAAGCGGAATCACCTTGTTCTTGAACACCGGAGCATCTTCTTCGCTATACGAAGACGTCAACGAATTTATTGATTTGTTCTCGTCCCCGGAAGAATTACCCGATGACTCGACCGAACATGGAAATGGGTCGAAGTTATTCCGTATTTGATTCAAACTAAGCAAAGACGACGAGCTCACCTGCAGTGAAAACGACTTTTTGGACGCAGTGCCTGACGTTGTGGGGTAGAGGGTGTTATTCAAGTGACTTAAGTTTGCGCCAATCGAACCACCAGGGTGTTTAGCAGCAAACAAACGTTTTCTTGAATCTTTGTCTTGTTCAATCATCTCCAGAAGGGCAAGGATTGTAGCGTCCGCCAATATAAGCAGGAGAGTCGCCAGTACTGTAGGTGCTGGTAAGCCGTGGATTGAATCTTCATTAAGGTATGTTGGTAAATTCGCGTACAAGAGCGTGCTCACCTGTGGATGATTGGAGAGCTTCGAGTTCTTGCTACACGTGAGTAGAATTATAGGAAGGGATGGAGATAAATGGGGAAGAAGCTGAAGAAGTTCGGGGGTGTTTCCACTTGCTGTTAATAAAAGCAAACAGTCCTTTGATTGGTTGATGAGCCCCAAGTCTCCATGCAAAGCTTCAGAGGGATGCAACGCCGAAGCGGCACAAGAAAGAGAATTCAATGTAGCCACTAACTTGTTGGCAATCTTGAACGACTTTCCTATCCCACACACCACGACTTTGCCACCGTTGACGTGTACAGCCTCATACATTATATCCAATGACAGGGCCAAGTTGCTCTGCGAGTATAAGTCGGTCTTGAACTGGAGACACATATTATCCACCGCTGAGCTTTGGTTCTGAATAGTGTTTAAAACAGATTCCATGGCCCTTTGCGTCCTTAGGTTTGCCTCTGGCAGTCTCATTGCACGTTTGGTTGAATCAACAGTATAGAAAATCGAGTGACGAGACGGAAAAAAATCGACAGTCAAAATATCCGTTTGCTTCGCAATTGCTTCGCCTGACAGTCTCGACGTTTATATAGTCGTAAAACTCGTAAAATAGAAATCCTCCAGGAATAAAGATCGCTGATGATTTCGATAATTTTAATTTAATTTCCTTTACTTAATAATTATGTCACCTCTGGAATTTAACCCGAAACGAAAAAATTTCTTTTTTTTAGAGAAAAATAGGTAGCACCGGGCGAGACCTGGGGTGCCGCAATTAGTAATCAGACTCGTAGCAAGTGGCTCGTCATAATAGGGGGTTATGACACTGGATGATGTATAGTATCCGATATCCGATATCAGATCGTGGCCTCAGCAATCTCGTTGATTAATGGACGTTGTCGATGTATAATTCTTGTAAGCCACTGTTCTAAGCGCAAGCGCAATTTCTTATCACGTAACAGATGTGCACGTGAAATGTCGCAGAACTGCAAGATACGACATCACAACGATTTGGATAAATTCGTGCCAGCAACTCAGAACTGGTATTGTTGCCGCAATCTCCATCATTAGCAAGTAGTGCTGAATATTATTTCCGCCGAGAACCGCATATTTTCTGTGATTATGAATGTCGTTAGAATCGTTTGTCACCCCTGATAAATGACTTCTTTTGCCACCAGCAATGTTGCCGTTGGCTGTGATAGCGAAATTGGAGAGACTTTTTTCGTGCTTAACAATAGAGCACGTGCCGCGTAGTGCGAGGCAAAGCGGCTTCACAAGACGCACCGAAAAGTGTTCCACGGCTGCAAAGTTATGATAATTTCGAGGCTAGCCATTTTTCAGAGTAGTCTAGATGGTTTCTGATCTAAACAAATGTTTTTAGTAGTATGCTAAGACGATGGCTTAGACACACGTGAGGTTAGTCACGATTAAGTCAAAGCTTGAGGGAGCCAGGTAAAGGAAGCTATGGAAGGAAGCTTTGGTAAAGGATGAATATTTGCTTGTGGTTGGTTGAAGTGCTTGTCTTGACTCATTTTTGAGAGAAACTCGGGAATTTCTAGCCTATGAGAGAACTTCAGGAATGTATATGTCTGAGTTTTGTGAAGTAATCACCTATGAGACCTCACGATTGAGGTCAAATATCTGACAATAAGACAGAACTATACTTCAAATAACGTCTAATCGACTTCTAATCAACATTTAATCATTTTCTGCTCCGTTGGCACGTTTTTCTCCCATTCCCGGAACAAGTTGTTCTAGAAACGATTGGGTTGTGTTGGCTCCATGTTCTCCTTGCAATTCCAACTCTTCCTCACGCAATGTAGCATGTGCTCGTTCGGTCTTTTCCTTCACAAGACGAATCTGTTTGACTCTTTGAGCCCAATTGGACGCATACCTTCCATTCAGGTGCCATACTGTGGCAAACTGATCTGCAACTATGGCCAAGTTCCGAATAAACACGGCCAACTTCTCTCCTGACACGATTTTGAAATGACAAGTCGCAAAAATTCCTGGAACACCAGCCCTTCTGTATGTCTTGACCTTAAAGAATTGTCTTGGTTCTTTTCTCGTCGGAGCGACTGCGTCCACACACATGGTGTGGGGTGAAATCACTATATTCAAGAAGTTAAACTGGGATTTGATCATGTTGAAGTTGACTTCCATTCCAGACTCATCAAAATAGATATTCACATAGTTGTTTCCTATATGTCGCTTCTTCAAATCTTGGTTATCGTGAGTATTCATCATGGTCGTTACTTGAAATATGATCTGAGTCGTCTTGTCCCTCCAATATCGGGCGTACTCTCCATCCATATCGTTTTCACTATCAAGTCCTCCTAGATATATTCTTGAATGTGCTCCTTTCAATTTAACCAACCCTCCGAGTTTGTCAAGAAATTGTTCGTATTGTCGTGATCCAACTTTGTTTCCCAACACCTCACTCTCTTGAAATTGTCCTTTTCCTACATAAACCACACCAATCTTATGGAATTCGACGGTTGGTTGACGATCAAGAACCGACAACGCTCGTAAAACAATAGAATCTTCCGCAAGAGATATTGGTGGAGAGTATATCTGAGAAATTGGCAATTCCAGATTTTGAGTGGGTCTCCCAACTAGCCCGTTTTTGCCATTTGCACTTTCATCACATAACTGGTTTATGAAAAAGTTTGAGTCCACAATGGGTCCATTTGAGTTTGATTCATAACCTAAGTTAATACACATTTTCGTCTCTCCACTTGGTCGACGTATCAACATTTGTGATTTGCCAGATATGGTATCGGTTTCAATACTGATAACACTAATTCCAACTAGCCAGTGGTTCAAACTCACCTCTGTACCCTTATTGGAAAAGGTTCCCATGCTTTTGATACCCAAAGGAAAGTCACTATGAGTAAAACGATTGATAAAATCCAAAAACGCAACTGTTTGATCATCTATCTCCTCTCCGTCGTTGCATAGGACCAAGTTTTTCATCAAAAACAGAGAAATAGACTTCCTCTCGTTCATGCTAATCTGCAAAAACCAGTTTGCAATCACATTAAACGACAAAGTCACTAAATACTGCGTGAGTACAGGAGTCAATTCACTAGTCTGTGTGGAAGGAGTCTGATCAACCTCTGCATCCACTCCGTGCTTCTGGATTATATTTTGTGCATTCTCATCTGCTCCAGTACGTTTCTTCAGATCATTACCATATTGAATGTACTTGAAAGCTATACCAAATACTCTCTTATATTCGTCCATTGTGAAATTCGACGTTAAGGCTGGTAAATGTATAAGTGACATCAAAAACTCTAAAGTATGAGTACTGGCAAAAGCACTGGTGACTCTAGTTTGTAACTTTGTCAAAATTACCAGTAAGAATTTCTTGATAGATGCTGGCATTTCATAACAACACACAGTCAAAATGTTAATACAAGGAATAGCAGTCTTATCCCAAGAACCTAGACCAAAAATTAACGAGTTGATAATCTGATCTTCATCATATTTTGAAAACTTGTCGTGAAAACCTAATAAGGCAGAGAGGGTTCTCACACCAGCAACTTGTAGGTCTGCCTTTGTGATATCTTTTGGAAGAATAATCAGATGAGGTAAGTTTAAAGTAAGTTGATCGCATATTATATTCTTGAGACGTAGGATATGGTCACTGCCTGAATAAAACAACTTTACATTTGAAAGTTGGGAACAAAAATGTCCCCAAACGAATGAAAACACCTCCCAGCCAATGAAGTTTTCCATAATGTCCAATACTATAGTGAACCACTTTGATATATCGACACTTGTATATGTCTCCTCTACCTCGTCGTCTAAAACCATCAAGTTTCTCGAAGGTTTATCAAAATATTTCTCTGGTAAATATGGTAGACTCTCAGGATAGAGCCATTTATATTGATCTTTCGATTGCTTGCTGAGTTCTAATGCATCTATGTGTCTCCTAAATGTTGCAGCCAAACCAATCAAGTCTAATGGTTTGGTGAAGTAAAGATAATTTTCAGAAGTGACTCTGATTCTGATCAAACATTTACTCAAAATCAATAACATGTCAGAATCTTGGTGTGAAAGGCCATATTTTGCCATGGAAATCATCAATTCATATGATTCAAACGCTTTGGAACTATCGTTGGTTGAGGAAATCAAAAAATTTCGTACCACTGCCTTGGCCATTTTCTGTAGAAAAATTGAAGAGAACACATACTGAACTGGTGTAGAAGCAATAGGTGTATGAGATGTTCGAGGAAAGCTTCCTCTTTCAGAGTACTTTCCAGCTCTTTCAAAGTAGTCATTTCCAAACTTATCAGAGTAATTGGAACTAGTTACCTTGTCACTCCCAAACATCTCCCTAAAATGAACGCAGAGCTGTTTGTAGACACTCGAAGAGCCTTGGAAAGCGACGAGAGTAAACAAATTATCAAATAGAAAGTCAATCAATACTTCATCCTCCTCATGGCAAGATTTACTCAAAATTTCAAATATCAAATCGTAGTTGATACCATTTTTAGAAAACACAGAGATGGAAGTATTGAAAGCTTCTTTTATGACTATCAAGCAGTTGATTTTGATATCGATATTGGATGTTTTGTAGAAGAAATACTGTAAAAGTTTGATACAATTATCTTTCCAAAACGGATGAAATAATGAACATAACTTCTCTTCATTATAGTATGTTAATATGAAGTTTGAATTATCATAAGAGATAATATCATGATGTTGTAGGAAAAAGTTGATAAGCTTATCCTTTGGGGTATGAAGTTCGTGGTTTTCGTAAAGTTCTTGTAGGGAGGAACAAATCGATTGTAAATGAACCAAATCTTGCTCATCATTTACCTTCAACCCCTTCAAAACGTCAAAGAATTTTGGTGATAAACATACATGAAATGGTAGAATTTTGTCAAATGTATCGGAGAAAGTGATGTTGAATGAGGTTTGGTAGGTATTTTTTGAAAAGAGTTGATCCAATAGAGATAGAATTGAAGAGTTAATTCTGGGAATGTTGTAGGAAACTGCGATTTTCATTGCTGTGTAGATATTCAAAAGGGAATAGTCTATCTCGGTATGTTCACTGGCACTTATAACTTGGATTTGGATAAGAAGTTTGAGAGCACCAAGACAGGAATTAAGCTTCCGATGAGGAGAGGATAATAGATCTTTTGAAACGAACTCTTGAGATAATTCGTTCTTTTTCTCATTCAAGTCACTTGAGGTCTCGCTAGACTGATCGCTTGTCATTCCATCTCCTTTTACCTCTCTATTCTGTATACAATCACATAAACTTGCGATGGTGAGTGGGTTCATTTCTTGGATTCGTAAACAATTTATACCATCCCATATGGTCATATTCAACTCGTCATTTCTGCCATAGATGGACGAGTAAAATTCAATATATGTCGAAAACAATTGCAAGGGAATCCTTCCAAAGATAATTATTGAGTTTAGAAGCTGTAAACACGAGTTTAGTACTTGAAAATTCGACGTTTGGTATCCAATCTCTATAGTATTTTGGATGATTGAGAAAATGATAAACTCTCGCAAGACGGTAAAGTTGAATTTCAAACAGTTCTTGACGTAATCAAGGATATCTAATAAGTTCTGAGATGAACTAGATGAGGCAGAGTTGGATGAGATGGGATATGGAAAGCTAACCAGGGAAACGTTTTTCTGGGAAAAGTTCAGGGGAATAGAGTGTAAATTATTTTGAGACGTGTTGTTCTGAGAAATATCAGACCATGTCACGATAGATCTTGATAAATCAACGGAACCATTCCGTCCTTCTTCAGCCCTTCTTATCTCATTCACACTTAACTCAAGACTTGCACTTATAAACTTGTTCAAATTCGCTCTTTCGTTATAGATACAGAAATCATGGATGTCTCTTCCATCGTTTGTTAACCTTTTCAAGGCTTCCAAAAACAAATCAAAGTCATCATCTAGTTTATTTTTGAATTGGCAAAACTTCATTATATCTTTGAAAAACATTAGTCTCGTCCCCACTGAAGAGTCATCATGTTTAATGCACTGTATCATCAAGCTTATACCGATTCTACGGTATTGAGACGGAATCTTCACATCACATAAGTCTCGTGAAAGGTACCATACTTCGGGGATCGAGGATATGGTGAATTTGTCCAATGATTCAATCATTTTTGTTGCGCCTGATGCTCGTATTGAAAGGTTTGGTGATTTCAATTGTTCAAATACTAGTTGTAGGTCTTGTCCCCCTCCAACTACTGTTGGGTTTATCAGGACGGGCACATTCTTGGACGATGTTTTCAAGGATTTGGTGAGGGTCTTGAACACACTCCCGAGCCCTGAAGACCTTCCAAGATTTGGATAATGTGTAGACATTGGTAATGTTGGTAGATGGGTAGTCTTTTGGTAGGCCCTTTGGTAGAACACTTTTTGATATTCGATGTGTTTATATACAGGACTGAGTTTGATAAGGAATCATGGAAATATAAATTTACAACCAACAAATGGATCTCGTATTGTACCGGACAAACAGCGAATTGTGAGTAGTTATCACTATTAAGAGGAATTCTAGAGAACCATAGTTGGATAATTTGAAGCATCTGCACTGATTAGCCTCTTACTGAGATTGTAGTCACGACACGAGTGTATTGTCTGAAAACTTGCAGTACTTTATTAAGCCACCATTTTATCCTAGAGAAGAAAGCCACAATTTTAGTAGTTGTTCAAGGTGATGCAACTTACGGAGTATACTGACTTGGATCCTCGAGTAAATCAATATAAATCTGACACTTCAGATTTTCGATGATATCGAGGCCCCATCGAAACTCTCTTCTTTGCACTGTCTCATTCTTTTTAAATTAATATATGAGGTATATCCCTGTTAACTCAAGGTTGGCTAAGTTAGAGATGTTTATAGCTTCCTGAGAATACATTAAAAGATGATATTATCTGAAAGGTGATAATATCCTAAATTTGATGGGCTAGAGTGTAAGAATTATATTTAGGTAGTTACTAAGTGATTACATTTATTCAACGTCACTTCACCTAAGATGGTTCTTTTTGGTTGTTTGAATGGATTCCAGCTTATTTTCATGACTACTCTACTAACTACTTTAAATGTGATTTGTATCTTTGTGCTTGCATTCGCTAGCTCTATATTAAAATTATCTAAGTAACCTTTAACACCAAAAATTATAGGCTCTATAGTAAAAAGGTTTGGATGCAACAAATTCTCTTTCTGCTTGCAATTCTTGTTTTAATGCTTCTAAATCGGTTTCCCTTCTACCGGTATCAATATCCATATCCTTGGCTCTAATGCAAATGATCCAGTTCTTTCTCCAGATCTTGTGACCCACATAAAAGATAATCAAGATAACGAAACCCAAATAACTCATAAAGAAAGCACTGGCACTTGGATGTTCTCCCAACGGGAACAAAGCTAACCAGAATTGGGCAATAATGACAAGAGTGTTTAATGCTGCACCGAAGTAAGAACCAATGACCCCAGTTTGCGAGGTGAATGCAAGTTCATCAGTGTTTCTTCCTTGGAATCTCAATGCGCTTCTGAATCTAATATGGGCCACACAGATGGATAACCAAGTAAAAAGCGAACTCAAGGCGGAAATCGACAACAACCAATCAAAAACTTCGGCTTGTTTTCCGCTAGCTGCAATGAAACTAATAAGTCCAAAAATATTTGTTATTATAATAGCAACCAATGGTCTACCTGCTCTATCGATGTATCCACATACTTTAGGAGCCAATCCTTGTTCAGATAATGAAGCCAAAGTTCTTGAAGTGGCATATACTGACGAGGATCCAACAGATATAACAGAGATTAAGATCACTGCATTCATTACCGATGGTAACCCACTGATACCACCTGCTTGGATGGCAATGACGAATGGTGATGCAGTGACGTCGACACTGCTTGCACCCAACAACCTTGGTGAATCAGATGGAACAAGGAAGGTGATCAAAGTCAAAGATACCATATAAAACATGGCAATTCTCCAAAACACTTGTTTTGTAGCCTTAGGAAGTGACTTTCTAGGTTGATCGGCTTCAGCAGCTGTAAGGCCAACTAATTCAGTACCACCAAATGAAAAGGCTGCTGTGACAAATACTGCAACGACACCTTTAAATCCATTTGCAAAAGGACCGGGTGTATGCCAGTAAAGTGCACCGTTAAAGTTACCATTTGGAGCACCTCCAGCAGCCAAAACAATACTCAAGATGATGAAACCAATGACTGCAATAACTTTCAAGGTCGAAAACACAAACTCGGCTTCACCGTAGGCTCTAACGCCAAAGAAATTGATGGAAATCACTACTATGTAAAATATAAGCACCCATACGTCAGGGTTGATGGAGGTATTCCAATAATTCATGGTGATAGACCCGGCAACTAATTCTAACGGTAACAAGACCAAAAACTGGAAAAAGTAGTTCCAAGCCACTGCAAACCCAACACTAGGATCAATAAATCTACTGGCAAACACGTTGAACGACCCACTGATTGGGAACGTCACGGCCAATTCTGCCATGGCCTGGATGGTACACAAGATAGCACCACCTGTCAAGGCCCATGCAATTAAAATTGCACCTGGACCCCCGGTACTCAACGCTCCACCAGTACCAATCAACAACCCAGACCCAATAGAACTAGCAATAGCAATCATCTGCAAATGTCTATTTTTCAACTTACGTTTCAATGGAGACTTGGCTGAATTGATATTGATTCTCTGGATGTCTGTGAGTTGTGCTTCGTCGTCATATTCGACCTTTTCATCGTAGGCCGGTTTGAACGAGTCTTTGAAGGATTGCCATTTGCCCGAACTTTCGTTATATGGCTTCAGACTTTCGTCTGATGACACTGGGGTCTGAATTTGTGATTCGACGTCGCCAGAGGCGGTTGTAAACGATTCTTTGGTCAGCATCGTTTAGTGTCGGTGTGATATAGTTTTCAAGAGACCTTCGGATGAAATAAATTTTTCGCAATGCTTCGGGATTAATTGCAACCAAAAAAAAGAAACTATGAGTCAACCCAAAGGAGATGCCGCAATTTGTACAGGTCTTGGAAGTGGCCAGCTTTATCTGAGAGATGAGCGAGGCGAGAGGTCCTGGTGGTCGATCGAACTGTGTACGCAGAAAGATGTCAGGTGGTATTTGATGGAATTGACCGGTACCGAAAGACTGCCAAACGTGGTACACTAAAAATTGTAGCGGATAAATAGAACTTGTGGAAAAAAACAAAGTTAGGTGATAATAAGCAAGTCGAGTGGAATTATGATCCCACTAGTAGTCATGAGAAATGATTAAGCTTTGATTAGCACAGAAATCTACTACTATTTAATGAGTCTACTAAATGAAGAGTGTTTGACTACTAATGCGGGAACTGCAGGAATTGCACATTTGAATCATCATTACGTGAGTAATTTCTGTCCTTCTAAATTAGGCACCACTTCTTGCCTCTTGTTCCTATTCATCGTGATCATTTTATGTTAATGACTTTTAGTGAAATCTCCAGTTAAATTGAGAATTGGGGTCGGGAAAATTGGTATAACTCCGGTTTCTATATTTGGTAATGTTAGATATGTCCGAGATTCCCGAGTTGGAGACTTTATCACGTACTCATCCCTGCTAGAAGGCCAGACATGGGTCGACAACATCGTCTATTACTTCGCTACTTTTGGGCTCTTTTATGTGATCATAATGGGCCCTACAATACTAACTATCGACTGATCATAAATCAAGCATGTATTCGTTGTTCATTAAATATTAGGAATCTAGACAAGCAAAGTCTAGTCGAGTCTATATCACAGTATAGAGTAAGAAGAAGTCTCTAGTGGAGAGAATAGAAAAATTGAAAATATCTCTGGAAAGGGTCAGGAAGGTCAGAAAGGTCAGTGAAGAGTCAGTGAATAGTCAAGATAATTACTAGCAATTTGGGTTAGACTTAATAGACTTGGATTAAGGAGCGTATGTACGCATTGAGTAGTCGTTACTATTGACCATCCTTCAGTAACATCCTCACAAGCAGCTTCGCTTCGCTCAGTTACTTGTGGAAATCTCAGCCAGAGATCAAATCCACAACGAAACAGTAACCACCTCCCCATGTTACGTTTAACAAAAGCTTTCTTAACCATTTTGGTTTTATCTTTGAAAATGCATTCCCACAGTTGTAGCCTTCACTCTCAACACCAATTCCCCATTTGATATTTTGTCTGACATTACATCCGTTCCAGAAATTCCACCATTTGGCTCTCTCACAAGGAGATAATCTCAAAACGTTCTTCATCAATGGTCCAGAAGGTCCGTTTAAATATTTGTAACCGCCAATGAAGGACTTGGTTTGACGTTTATCGTCATCGGGCAATTGTCTGTCACCCCAATGGCCAGGGAACGATAACCAGTTTCCATATTCTTCTTCTCTACCAATATGTTTTGCGTTTGTATTGGTTTCCACAGGATAAGCAAACTGCCCATCGTAAGTATAACCCAAGTAATTCTTTGTAGGGTTCCATAATGCACCTCTGTCTGTAAAGTCAGAGAGAATTCCGTAAGGTAAATCATGTGGATGTTGTCCAACAGATACATAATTTGCATGGGTACCTCTTGCACTGAAAATCACGGGATGTCTGGGTTGTAAACTGTACTTTTCCAAGTTGTGATAATAATAAGCACCTCCACCACCATGTGCAGACATCCATACAATAATAGGAATCCCGTTATGGTATCTGACTAAAGAATGTTCCCAGTCTCCCACGTGATTTCCATATGGACCAGATCCCATAACGAACGGCCCCAAATTGAACGAGTAGAAGTAGAACCAATAGGCATCTACCCATCCATTTCCTTTATCCACAACTATAAGAGTCGCAGGAGCATCTTTAATCTCACCGTTAATGAGATTTGGAGTGTTGTGCACACCGGTAATCCATTCCGGATCGGCGTCGAAATCGGAATTTGATGTCAAAAAGATATCGCGACGTTTGGGTAACTTGGACAAGGTTGAGATATTCATACCATCCCTTGTTTCTTCAAGAACAGTCCCATTTTGATATTCGGCATGGAAGTTGGTGACGAATTTGTTGATATCGTATGGTAAGTAACGTTCCTCGGAATACAAATGGACAAGCGGGGCATAATCTATGACGTAATGAGGAATCTCGCCGTCGGCGATAGTTCTTTGATCTTTTTTAGGCATGCTGACAATAGGAGGAAGATGCTTGAAATTGGTGGGTGACCGCAAGATATTCTCGATCTTCATTTCCCGCTCGTTATCTTGGATGGTGGTGAGGATATAGTTGTCTTTGGAGATATCATAGCGCGGTAACGCAAGGGAGAGTGTTAGAAAGTATAGAATGAAAAGCATGGCCTAACAATACTAATAATGCAATAATGGAGAAGTTGTTGAAACAGGAGCTGAACTCTAAGTATCTTAGAAAGGACGTCTGAATTTATGTCTCTAATAGAGGAGGTCTGAACTTTATGTATCGTAAAAAGGGGGTCAGAACTGTATGTATCTTTGTTGTAAAGAAGTTCTAATGAAGTTGTTGTTAATATATCTTATTTAACAAAAACCAACAAATATTGAGTTGGTTAGTTCTCCTTTAAATCTGATGGCAAAACCGTAGAATTCGGGGTTGGAACTCGTACTAAACTCAAGGCAGGCTTCAAGACAGACAGGAGTATCAGTAATTCTTTTGATTTGGGTTTAGTTTCTTAGACTATTATTCATATATAGATTGGAAAAGTTGTTAATAGGAGAAAACGTTGTGTATGTCGTAAATGGAACCTATCGGATAGCTTGCGCATCATTTATTTGATTGTGGGCACGTGACGTGGAAGTGTTCTGAGCCACGATAAAGAACAAAAGAAATGGGCGATGAGACGAAGAGAAGGGAAGAGGGTGTGGAGGTTGGGTGTGGTGACTGATGCGATTGGATAGCACGGGAGAGCTAAGTCTCGGTTGATCGTGGCGATTCTATAGCTATAAGATAGTTCTGTCGTATCGGCTATCAGGAGAGTGTATGTGAATCGTGCGCGAACGCTTTTGCGTCTGCCGATACGGTATTGATTTTGCATCCAAATACAGACATATGAAAGAACAAACAATGTGGTCAGAATCACAGTCAAACACACCCTCCAACTAATGCGCTCTTACATCTAGCCTCATTCATGGCTCTTTCAACTGCCCTTTTTCTATTGCTCTTTATCACATAAGTTTCATATTTTATATCTAATACAATCTTAGTGATTCTGTGTCCTGCATATAATGCGGTTCCATAATTTAACGTCTATTCTAAATGCTAGTCAGCCTATAGAAGAAATAGTTGAGGAATAGAGATAGCAGAGAGCAAGAGAAGTAGCAGAGTGAGGCTGGGTATGAAGCGATGACAACGATAAGTCAAAGGACCACGCAATAGCCAGTTTCACTTAGTTTAAACTGTGCCATCACCTCACCTGTTGTAACTGGCTATAAAGTAATTAATCATCTAGCTTTCAATCAGTATTGTTCAAGCCATGTGAAGGATTCTGTTAAAAACAAAAAGATTCGCTTAGAAAACAAAAACTTGATCACCCAACTTAGAAACTGGCTTAGCCTTTGGAAACCCTAATCCAACAGCAGCAGTCTTCATGGCACTAATCATTGGTGGAGGTCCACACAACAACAAGTTGGTTTCCTCAGTATGTTTAGGTAAGAATTCATCAATCAAAGTTGGAGTAATGAAACCAACAGAGCCAGTCCAGCCTTCAGGAGCTTCGTTCAAAACATAGTGGATCTTGAATCTATCTGGATGATCTTCGGCCCATTTGTCCAATTCAGCACGGACCAAAATATCGTTTACAGCAACGTTAGCATAAAGCAAATAGATCTTGGTCTTGTCGTCAGGGTTTCTCAAAATAGCAGAAATGATCTGGAACATTGGTGCAATACCAGTACCACCAGCGATCATACCGAAACTCTTGACCATGTTTGGGGTGTAGTGGAAGAAACCCTTTGGACCACGGAAGTTGACAGTTTCACCGACCTTCTTGGAATCAACGTGTCTGGAAATGTTACCGTTTTCATAAGTCTTGATCAACAAATCGAAGTATCCCAACTCTTCATCGGTGGAGATAGGAGTATACGATCTAACAACTTCCTTCTCGTTGATGGTGGCACCAATAGAAATATGTTGGCCAATTGGCAAACCTAATCTATCGGTTGATTTTGGCAATCCAAACCTGTAGACACATGAATTATGACTGACACGGTTCTTTTCAATCAAAGGAAACTTTTGGAATTGGTCTGGCTTCAAAACTGGTGTTTGTTTCTTGCCGATTTGGAAGAAGTAGAACCCAACAAATGAAAGGACTATGAGGGCAAGACTTCCAAAAATAACTAAGGGGTTTGGTTCGTCAGACATTTTGTTCTAGGACAAGTTTAATGGTGTGATGTTGGTCTGTGGATCCTGGTACGTTTTAAAACTTTTATTTGGTCTGTTAAGAACCAACATTTCCGGATCGCATTTTTGAGTTACCCGGACTGAAACTCGATCCCAATGGAGTAAAGGAATCCCATATGATTTTGCAAGTTCACTCCGAAACGAGTAGAAAAGACCGACCCCATTAATAGAGGATCTGCATAACAAAATATATCTGACGTATAGGAAAGTCATGAAACGTAGAGGAAAACCAAGAGACGTAAATTTCACGTAAAGTAAACGAGTAAGGTTAAATCAACGGCTAGAAGGAGCAGAATAACCCAGATATGCCGGAAGCAGGCATATGACGCGTATTGTTTCAAGAAAATAGAGAGTAGTACTAGAGTAGTAGTAGAGTATCAATAGAATGAAATCGTAGAGTGTGAATCGTAGCACCGACTGTAATTACTTGAGTCTAAGCCAGTCGTTACCGTATCTAGTAACGTGACGAGTACCTATATGCAGTACGTGTGGATTGTCGTACCCAGGTATCCTTTCCCATAAAGGAAGGAGGCTTAATTTAAACAGTCCTGGTATACGACTTAACTTTATCAGTACTTCTTACTGCAGCTATTGGTGATCTACTAGCTTTACTTATTAAAGCTAAGCCGGGGGTAGTCGAGTATTATATTATATGCAAGAAACGTTGGACATCGAACTTATATACAGGAAATCATCTTAAAAGTTGGGTGCAAAATCTCTCCAGAACAAGAATAAGATATGCTACTGGAGGAGGTGTTACCGTTTTTTATGTTATTTTGTGAAGTATATGACTAGGATATTATTGTTGACTATGTACATCTAATAGAAAGGTTCCGGGAGACCTCAGAACGTTTTTAGATCATAAAATTAATAAACCACTCTAAATAATACATTTGAATCATATAGTCGTATTTTGTCTATCTACAGATTTTCTTTAACATTCCATTGACAACTGAGATCCCATCTCGAACCTTTGGCATTGATACTGACGTATTTGACAAACTTCAATACAGACGGATCACGAAGCATTAATGTGAGTGAGTTCCATTTACACTGACTAGTATACAATACACTGTCGTCATCAGGTCCCGATGATTTATAGACAGCCGGATCGTCGTCCTCTTCGAAATCGCTGTCATCTTCATCATCTCCCTTACTAAGAGCCATACATAACTCATATCCCCCGTATTCACCAGATTCCCAATCTTTGGTCGGAGTTAAGTTGAGAGTGGCCTCGAGCAACACGTCGAGTTCCTGTTCATTCCGTGCAATATGCTTATCTGTGGTGGTAGCAAGAATAAAATCTTGTCCAGGACGGAATCTCCTCACTAACACTTGGTCGGTTGTCACAATCAACGATGTAAGAAGCTTCAACCATTTTCTGAAAGCAGCAGATCTTAAAAAGGCTGCCAATGCCACCAATCCATCGTCACTGGTCCCTTCTGCTCTCGAAACCATTTCGAAATTTGCAGCTTCCTGAGGTCCAATGTGATTCACAAAATTGATGTCTTCCTGTGTAGCTTTGAAGTTCAGTTTTCCGTCCATATACATGAACCGTTGTTTATGTGGTGGAATAGCACATTTCCAAGGTGCGTGTATTTCGTCAGAAGTTGCAGGAGTTTTAGATTCGACTTCTGTGGTTCTAATCAGTTTCTTAAGGAGCGAAGCATACTCTTTGTTCAAGATTTCATGCATTTCAACCACAGACTCTTCTTCAAACACTTTAGATAAATCTGTGAGAGTTTTTTCCAGTAAATAAGATGGATTAATGAATTTACCCAAATATTTAACATCGGCGTCGGTCAAATCAGAAACTTTCTGTATTCCTTCGTATTCTTTAATATCTTCTGGTGATATGTCTGCACGGAAAGGTTTTGGAAAGTCGAATTCCTGCAATTCTTTGGTTTGTAACTGTTGTAATGTTGACTTAGCCTCAGTCTCGGCTTGTTCACCAGGAATATATCCTGGTTCATCGGGTTGTGGGATATGAAACCAGCCTTGGATCGACAATCTTTGTTTATCAACTCTAACCTCTTCTACATCATGAAACGACAATCCTGGTTGGACGGTGAAAAATGCAATTTGGTTAAATTGGGGCACCAATTTTGTATGGAAATCTGTCTTTGGCACATTTGGAACAATTGCAGGAAACAAACGAAGACCTCCTCCGTATTTTGCTTCCCATGTTCTGTCAGGATCTGGAAGGTATAAAATGAAACTCACCCTTCTGGACCCAATGACGTCATCGTGGGTTAACAAATGACAACCTTTGGTATAAGTATTGATGGACATGTCAGTTTTAACTCCACTAAGCTTGCCACACCCGGTTACCTTTGAAATAACGTCACGAAACTCTTCAGAATAGATTGCCGAACGTAATCTAAACAAAGATGGTAACCTCGACAAGTCATCCCAGTCGAGACCAGACAAATTGGCCAAATCTCCAGATTGAAACACCTTATAAATATCAGTTTCCTTCTTGGTAAATGCAATTTCACTCAAAACCTCCTTACGGACTTGTCTCAACAATGTGTCATCCATCAACGTGCGAATGGTTCCCCATCTGTACGGCTGACTTTCTCTGACCTCTTGAGTCAAGTTGTTCTGGAACTCTTTGTCCCAGATCTGTTGGTTGAAGAAGGATTCAATATTTTCTTTAGAAAATTGGGTATCGGTCTTTTTGGTGGGGTCCAGAGCATTGGACTCGGCTCCATCAACTTTGTCGTTGGTTCTTTTACTCATATCTATGGAGAAGATGTGAGATGTAGAATCTCATCAGAGCTCCATTTTTCGGACTCACACCATATTCCTGTATAATACACAAAACCAAATCTATAAAACGTCAGGTAACGATTCAGGTGATGTTTGAGATCAGGGGTGGAGTCTGGTGAGGTATTCTGGCTAGATATTGTCACGAGGTATGCCCTACTCCATTTCGAATCTGTTAAGTGTCCACTCTTTATAGTTACTATAGAGAATTTAGAGTAAGATTATGTAATTTACAATCATAGGTGAATATGTGGGTAATTATTAGTTAATGTTACTGGAATAGGATTATGCTACATATTGGGGATTATATCAGGCTAGTCTAGATGTTAAATTAGTCAGTAGAGGCAATTTTGGTCAATATTTCACTAGCAGAATCTACCGATGTTCGTGTACTGCATATAGTGAATTAATTGCAGTTAGCTTATTTGCAGCTTTAAATACTAAAAGAGCTAAGAGCGAAGCAATTAGTTCTCTCTGGTAACTGACTATTAAAGAATAAACATTTCCTGGTACTCAGTAAAATATTTGTTCACTAATAATATCCGTGGTTATTGTTCTGAAATCAATGGTCAATTTCCTCACTGAATAGATATTGAGAGAGCGAAGTATTAACCAAGAGATGAATCTCATAAGTCACTAAATGTCTCTAATATTCTCTTCTATTAGTACATCACTGAGCTCAGTATTCATTAACCTGTTTGTAGAAGTTTATTTACTCCACACTCGATTTTGACTATAGTGGGTAACTTCATATTAAAATTACTGGGAGTTGGCTTATAATATAGTGTTGGATATATGAGGCTTGTGTAGAGATGATTCATCCAAACCTTTGGGTTTCTTATATCTTACCTTAGACTGAGAGCCGTAGCTCCATCTGGTTATTTTTCAATATTCTCTAACTGGATATATCCCAATTCCTCATCTCTGATATCTCTCCAAACATAAACAAGATAAATAATTACCACGAGTTCAATCAAATCTGGAATTGCCATACCATGAGAAGTATAATTCTTAGATCTCACTACACCATCAATCAAAAAGTATCTAATATGTCCAAAGGATTCTGGAACAACAACAAAGGGATTTAGCAATACACCAATGATGATAGCCTTTGCAGATTCAAAGTATCTTTGGTCTCTATCAACTTTGTATGTGTTATATCCAATGTAGATACATACGGAAATCAAACCATAATATAAAGTAGTCAACGGTAATTCGACCCAAATGGTTTCTAAAATGTCCCAGTATATTTGAAACGCTCTTAACAAACCAGGAAGAGTAAACAAAACATCACACGCAGTTAGAAGTACTGTTTTCCAAGCCATTGAGGCATCAATCTTAAATCTCCTTGTTCCATATCCCATTGCAAACAACACGGCCAAAGCAAATGTAACTGGTCCTTGAATATAGTCTTCACAACTCAAATAAATAAGACCCAGATTAAACTTTGTTGTGTCTCCAGTAACATATGCATACATCAACGCTAAATAAATGAATTTGAATACAGTTTTGAACGCTAGATAGTTTAGCATCCATTTGGAAAGTTTGGAGGGCTTAAATTGATATTCTAGCGAAAGACGTTTCTTGAAATGGTGGACCAAGTATAACCCTATCGACACGATAGAATAAATGATTATCATTGCGATATATTTGTTTCTACGAACAAAAACCTCGTATGGTACAGGTATTTCCCCGTCTTTATACCTTACATAATTCCCCATGATTAATCTACCTAATTCGAATGTAGTTTTGGTCATCTCGTCTAATCTTTGTTGGTCAAAGGCTATCTCGTCTGAGCTTGGTACGAATGTAGTGTTTGAAACTGAAAATTTCTCTAAGCTTTCTATGAATGTAGTGTTCAAAGCTGAAAATGTCTCAGCTAGGAAACTCGGTTTCAAAGTACCAACCTGATCCCAAAGGTCTTTCGTTGTAGTAATAGTATCTGTGCAGTATCCTTGTTCAATGCATTTATCAAGTGTATACCTAAATGGTATCGCTCCGAATGTGCCCTCTCCTTGCAAGTGTCACATTGTCAGACATTGCTGCGACATAACTGATTACGTTAAGACCTAGAAGAGCATATAATACTTTCAGGAAACTTGTCATCGTTGGTGTAGATAAGTTTAAATTCCTAGAAATTCTTCGACAAAATTTCCTCTCAATTCGATAGAAAATATGATGTAATAGTAGATATAAAATGGATCACGTTATTCTTATGTTCCAGCTTGTGAATTGTTAAATTCTATAATTATTTTGATTCCCATCGTGGACGAGAATGAAACCGGCGAGTTCAGATGGATTATTCAATATTTTTCTAACTCCTTCTAGTTCTATGACATTAATAGAGTGTGGCCGGAGTTATCTAACTATTTTTGGAGTGAACACAAAATCATTGTGTGAAAAATTGACATATTTTTAACCGTATTTTTGCTAAAGTCGAGAGAATAATTGGACAATTCAAGCGTACTAAATGCTTGTCCATAAAGTTGTACTTGAACAATCTGAGACGAGTAAGTTCAGCTTTTCTGGCCCTTCTCTTTCAATCATGGGAAACAGTTTTGAGAAACGCACCGAGGATTTGTCTCTCCATGATACGAGGCAACGAAGGGGCTACTAACTGTTTCTATAGAACAGGGAATAATAAAGAGTATAATAGAGGATCTACTACTTATGGGTCTCAATTTTCGTGTTCTTCGATCAAATATTCCTATAGTTGATGATGTATGTAAAAAAGTGTATTATAAATAATTAATCTAATCTTTTACTACTACTATTACATATATTTCAGTTATTAGCGTTTATTAATTTCATCATATCTTCATTATTCTGTGAACGATATCTTATTTGGAAGATAATAAATCAAGCATTTTGATATTTTCGGTAAATTTAATAAAATTTGTTGTTTAAGTAAAATTTTCCATAATTCTGGTAAAATTATAGAGATTTCAAAACTACATAAAGCTTAAAATTTTTTGCAGCCAAAGAGAATCTATTTCAACATCTCAAAACTCGTCTATTATTTAGCATATATATTTTAGGTGGGTAAGACAGATTGGTATAGACTTTATTATAAAACCCAAAACATCGTGTGTATTCACTACATCTATAAAAGAGTAATCCCAAATGCTGACAACCAAGGCTTATTTAATCCCCAGTTTTATTGGAGGTATTCAGACAAAACATTTGCGAAAATGAATATAACTAGAAGCAAAGCCACTATTAGCTCTAGAGATAATCTACCATTGAAAATACTAGTTTTAATAGAAACTGGAAAGTGTTTAGAATAAATGATCTTGATCATTATACTAACAAAAGGTTCGAAAATAGTGCTAATCGATTAGAGATAACAAATAGATTTTGACTACGATTCTCATGAGATTCATAAGACTTCCATTTATTAGAAAAATGTATTTAACAACTTGTCAAGTTAGTACTTACTTGGGTGAATCACTTATTCAATATCTGATTTCGTCAACCTTTTCACTTCCAAACTGGTTTTGTAGGCAAGCTTTCTATCCTTCTATTAATTTTCTAGCTTTCTATTAGTTCTCTACTCTTTGTCTTGTCTTCATCATTCTATATGTATTCGCCACGTGACTTTCTGGATAATTTTGCAACAGCACGTGCCGCTTAAATTTTGCAACCTACATCAACAGATGAAGGACGTTCATCATAGATAGCAGATCATTCCTAAAGAAGATCATTCCTAAAGAAGATCTGCTATCTAGCTCACGCTTCTAGGAAACATAAGTAGCTTAAAATTTACATCGTTTCTGTTCATCATGAGCACTCAGAATCCATATCTTTTTCAAAGCCATCTCATGGTGTCAACCGGAGTACAGTTAAAAGTTAGAACACTCAACGAAGTCGTAGAGTAAATTAGAGTGATATCAGAGATATCAGGGATTTAGATAACTGGGTAGCTTACTACATAGAAGAGACATATGTATATCTCGCAGAACTGTCTCCCGCTAGTACCGTAGTGGCCATATTCCTCAGATCGGACTGCGTGCCGATACCGGCCTGACTCATTCTGATTGAAAAGTAAAATTTCACCTTCACTTCGAAACTGATTCACTACTTACTTACGATACTCATTCAAAAACATTCCTAAACAATGGTCACCTCACCACCGTTATCAGCACGATCATACAATTCTGTAGTTGATCTTAAAGCATCCGCTCCCGGCTGGATCATCCAGAAGTTTGGAGGAACTTCTGTTGGAAAGTTTCCAGAAAGTATTGTTGATGATATTGTTGCAGAATACAGCAAAAGCTACAGAGTTGCAGTCGTATGCTCAGCTAGATCTTCCAACACCAAAAGCGAAGGAACTACTTCCAGATTGCTTAAATCTGCAGACTTGGCCAGTGAAAATGGCGATTTCGAAGCGCTCTTGAAAATTATCGAACAAGACCATGTGGATAACGCCCGCCAGCGTATTACAGACATAAATATCCAAGAAACACTTATCAGAGACTCCGTTCACGAAATCGAACGCGCCCACGAACTCTTGAAAGCGTGTCAGGTTATTGGCGAAATCTCTCCAAGAACCCTCGACTCCATAATGTCCATTGGAGAAAAGTTGTCGTGCTTGTTTATTGCAGCATTGATGAACGACCATGGATTGAAAGCAAAATACATCGACTTGTCGGAAATCATCCCGTTGGACTATGATTTCAACGACGGGTTCAACGATAAGTTCTACAAGTTTTTGTCGACCGAGTTGGGAAACAAGGTCTTGGAATTGGAAGACGACGTGGTTCCTGTGTTAACTGGATTCTTCGGTACAGTCCCTGGTGGGTTGTTGAATGGAGTTGGTCGTGGTTATACTGACTTGTGTGCAGCATTAGTGGCTGTAGGCTGTCATGCAGATGAATTACAAGTATGGAAAGAAGTAGATGGGATCTTTACTGCCGATCCAAGAAAGGTTCCAAACGCAAGATTATTGGAAAGTGTCACCCCCGAAGAAGCTGCAGAATTGACTTACTATGGTTCTGAAGTTATCCATCCATTCACCATGGAACAAGTCATCAAGGCCAGAATTCCTATCAGAATCAAGAATGTCGTGAATCCAAACGGAAAAGGGACCATCATTTATCCTGATAATGTGGGAAGAAGAGGTGAAGATACTCCTCCTCATCCTCCTGCTGCTTATGAGACATTATCTCAAGGTTATATCACCACACACAAGAAGAGATCTGCCACTGCCATCACTGCCAAACAAGACATTGTGGTTGTTAACGTCCATTCCAACAAGAAGACTTTATCGCACGGGTTCTTGGCCCATATCTTCACCACTTTGGACAACTATAAGCTCGTTGTTGATTTGATTTCAACCTCTGAAGTCCATGTATCCATGGCACTCCAAATCCAACCAGACCAAGAATCACACTTGAAACATGCCCTCGTGGAGTTGAGGAAAATGGGCACCGTCGATGTCACCAGGAAAATGACTATCGTCTCGTTGGTTGGAAAACAAATGGTGAATTTCATTGGGATAGCCGGAAATATGTTTAAGGTGTTGGCTGACGAGAAAATAAATATCGAAATGATTTCACAGGGTGCCAATGAGATTAATATCTCTGCGGTTATCAACGACAAGGACACTTTGAGAGCCTTGAAGTCTATCCATGCAAAGTTATTGGAAAAGTCTTATGATTTTGATTGTCTGGAGGTGGTGGATGCTAGATTAGAGGCCGTCAGACTATCATAGATTATGGTAGTGCTAGCACAAGACTAAATACGTCATAAATTACTCCATTGGAACACCCAGATCTTACCATTTAACCAAACGGATCCAAGAACTTTTTGAAATTCTAGACTCCAGAGCCTCATTTGGAGATCTCACTAGTCTCACTAGTCAAACCCAATTCTGAACGCTACAATATCAGAAAACTTCATATACATACAAAACTCATAAAATTTCTCACTCTTTATAGATATATAAATCATCGGTCATGGAGCAATGTAGAGGAACAATGTAGAGGAACTGTATACAGAATACAGTATGCTTGTAGATCATCCTTTTAGCTAGTAATATTGAGCAAAAGCAGTGAGATTCAACTAAAGCAGTGATATTCAGCATAGAAACATTACGCTGCTTATACAGTTTTAGAATATTAAGACATCGCCAAACGTTTTCAATCAGAATTAACAAACTTAAACGTCCTCACTTAGTGTAGATAGAATCTGAAATGTTGTCATGATCTAAGAATTTGATAATTTTGTTAGATCTACAAGCTTCTTCTGAATCTAGACTGGCTGTGCACTGATTAGGACAGAGATCAAGTCGTGAACGCCAAGCAGCTTAGTTTTCATGAACGTCAGTAGCGTAGTTCTCATGAACATATTCACAGATCACAGTTCATACCAAGCATAGCTATCATTGTCATCTTATAGATATCTATCTACGACTCTAGATATCAAAGTCTCCCGATTCCCTGCTACTGGTATTTCCAGCGGAATTTTTGGAATTCTCTTCAACCAAACCTTCAAAATCACCAACCATTCCACCCAACAATTCCGTAGCCAACTTATGGTACGCCAATTGAGCCTTGATCAATTCCAAAAATTCTTCCAACGGTTTGGCGTTGGCCAAGACGTTTTGCATAATGTTGATTGCGTCTTCCACGGTGTTTGCGAACTCGTCTTCGGCATTTTCCATCAAAACTCTCAACTGAGGTTCCTTGGAAGGGTTAGAACAGTTGGTCAAGTTCAACCTTGACAAATCATAATCAATTCTTCTTTGTTCGACTTTCTTCTGGATGTTATTGCTTTGAGAAATGAGTTGGCGAAGGGATGTAGTGAGTGGTTTATTGAATTTGGCCTTGATTAACTGATCCTGGCCGAGCCTGGCGTTGGCAATCTTGTTTAAATTTGTTGAGTACATGTCGAGGGCTTGGACGAGAGGTTCTTGGTCTTGATCGCCAGAGGAGGTCAAGATCGAGCCGTCAGTTGCTCTGGCCAACGCATGGTATAAAGTCTTTGGAGGCTTGAATTCGCCAGTTACAGGGTTGATCAATGCCGCTTGTGCTTCGGCTGGTGTGGTTGCTTTAGACAAGTTGGTTACTCTGTTGGTGAAGTTCTTTCCAAAGTCAGTGAAGGATTCCTGTAAATTGGTGGGATAGTCATAACTTTCATTTTCATAGTTGGTAGTGATTTTCAACACGTTCTTGTAGAGACTTTCGATGTTATTACATTTATTGGCCAATTCTGTGTATTCGGACGGCAATTGACTGATATCGTCGGCATTAACTTTTCCTATACGTTCTTGAACCATACGCGAAGTACGCTGTGCCAACGGCAAAATTTCATTATTAAATTCGTTACTGAATTTGTCTCCTAAAGTCTTCAAGTCCTTGGTGAAGTTTGCAAAGTTAAACGACATTGAATTGATAGTTGTGTTGTTGTGGTGGGAGGAGGTTCTGAAGGGGGGGTGTGTGAAGACGGAGTTGATTTATGAATTCTGCGACTGCGACAATGTCGGTTTGTGAGAGGCACGACATATTGCAGCCATGAATTTTGTTAGGTACTGTAAATATGAAAGTACGAGTGAGAGTGAATGTTACTAGTCAAGACATTGATATACAAAGATAAAGATGCTCTTTCAAGGTGCTCTTTTCTGTCGGTGTGCATATCTTTTTCTTTACACAATTCTACTGAAATAAACCTCAGCTAGGGTAGCTAGGGTGTTCTGTATGACCTAGTCAAAATTCAAATTAATACCTATAACACGGGGTCTTGCCACGCTCGAGGTGGCCATATATCTAATATTCTAATCCCTTTTCAAAGAAATCGGCAATTGCTGCAGCTAATCTCTTCCCAGCTTCACGAAGTTCATCGTCCTTATCAGCAAATGCGTACGTCAATCTCAAGAAATTGGCACGTTCTTTACTGAACTTGGCATCAACAGCCATATTGAGTCCAAGAACAGCTCCGACACCAAAATTTTTCAACTTCCAATTCAATAACTTGATTTTTGCAAGGATATCAGTATTCTCTGGGAATTTGATAACAACTGCAAGGAACATACCCGCCTTCGGATCTACAAGCTCGATGTACTTCTTTCTATATGCCTCTGAGTCGGCGATTGCGTAGAACAACACATCTCTTCTATGAGTATAAGTGATTCTCATCTTGAGAATCCATTGGAGCCAACCATCGACCCCTCCAAGTTGATTTTGAATAACATTATTGACAATCATTTGGGATGGACCTGAAGGGAAACGGGTCACCACGTGCTGGTAGTTGGAAATGGCATTAATAAAGTCCTTATGGGCAACCATGAAACCCAATCTCAAACCTGGAGCAAATAACTTCGAGAAAGTTTCGATTCTAATGACTCTACCGGTAGTGTCAATAGTCAAGTATGATGGAACAAGATGATCAGCAATATATTCATCAACAGTAAGGAATTCTTTCAACTGGAAAATCCCTTGTGGTGGGCGGTACGCAGGTAACGACAAGTATCCATAAGGATCGTCTTCAATAATTGCAAAATCGTACTTTTCGGCTAAAGCATAGATTTCCTTACGGAACTCAAGAGTTTGCGTCAAACCAGTAGGGTTCTGGCCCGTGGCAATCGTATATAAAGCCTTTGGTTTTTTCAAGTCTGGCTTTAAGGTAGACCAGTTTTCCAACAAATCCTTCAAGTAATCCAAATCAATCCCGTTACTACCGTTTGTGATGTTTAACTTGATTGGCACTGGAATACCACCCGCTTGCTCAACGTTTTGTAAAAATGGCGTAAATGTAAACTCTTCAATCAAAACCACATCGTTTATATCTAAAAGTACTTCTGCTGCTTTGTTTAAACCGTCTCCTGCACCAGTAGTGATGATAGTGTCCCAATCTTCAAATTTTGGCTTGTGGACCCTGTTCATGAAGTCACGCGTAAACTTCACTAACTGCGGAATACCATTGGTCTCAGAATACTGCAAACCCTGAGTAAGATCAATGGTCTTAGATCTGTCTTTGGCATGTCTTTCGGTGACAAAGGTATTCTTTACCACTGAAAGAGGAGGAGTGGCGGTCTGGGCCCCTGAATCAGAACCATTGAGTGCCAAAGACTCCAAAGATGCATTTGTAACTGGGAGAGCTAGCGATTTTTGAAATGGATAGTCAACTAAGGTCACTTCAAGAGAGTCTACTGGGAAAAACCCGTTATTAGGCATCCCCCAAAGCAAACTCAATGGCTCCTTGTGAGGGGTGAATCCCTCCGGTTTGCCTTCTGATGAGTCTTCTGTGAAGTGTGAAACTGCCCGGGCGCTAGCTCTCTTCGAAATTAAGTGACTGATTCCCATATTATGATCCAATTGAATTCTAGTATGATTTTATTTCTGGGTTTTATGAACTGAGCACGGAATGGCAACTTGGTGCCTTTTATAGGCGCGAATCGGTAAAAACCCTTATCAAATATTACTAAGCTCTTTAGCTAAGATTCATGATCTGGGTCTCGCACGACCACGGAATTGTGGAAGAAAGAGGGTGGGGAAGGAATCTATATAAAGCCGAGCCGGTGAATGTTTCTGATGGCAGGGAAAGTATTACAATAAGAGTCGGTTAGTTACTACAAGAATTGCAATTGGGATCTTGTGGTTTGATTATGTAGATTGGACTACGTTCTAGTGTACACAATTATGTATGAAGGGTAATAATGCCTTCGATTGAGGGAGGCCCTGGGTATTAAGAGTAAATGGTTTTATCATGGAACGCCAATAATGCACCATGGAAATAATTTATAGAGTTGCCAAGTCATCCATTGACTTGTTTTCTGACTCAATACTGGAGATGTGGTTAATTGGCACGGCCAAAGTCACATAGTAGTCAGTAGTAATTGCGATAGTCGGCAATTGAGATAGTCAGAAATTGAAGTAGAAGCAATTGCAATAGTCAGTAATTTGACACCTCAGTAATTTCAACAGTCAGATATTGGCTCCACAATACTTGGTCCCTCAGAAATTAGTTCTATAGCATTTTGTCTCTTGGTTCGTAAATCTTCGTGAATTCTGTATCAAGAAATTCTAGTAAGATCTTTTGCTCTATGTTCTTCACATGATTTGGTCTTCGTCAATATCATCATCCAAGTAATTCACATTCTGACATGCTCGATATTCATCAATTACTGAGGTTACCGATTCTCGACATTCATTAAACACTTCCATGATTCGAGAACGTTCTTCACGACCGTTAGATTCAGTATATGAATTAATATATGCTTCTCTCTTTGCTAGTTGGTCATATTGTTTTAAGATCTTTCCAAACACTTGAACGATCGAGGTATTATTGGAGATTTGAATCCCTTGTATTGGCATGGATTTAGATTCTGTGAATGGAGATTGTCGCCCGCTGACGAGTTGTATTGAAGATGGTGCCCATGATACAAATGGAAGTCTCTGTTGCGATTTGAGGGTACCTTTTCTGATTTCATTGTGGTTTAAATTATTACCTATCAAATAGTTCAATACAGAAATATATTGAATAGATTGGTCCACACGGTTCATCTTATAACGGTCACTAAGCAATTCCAAAATCACTTCATATTCTTTGGGTTTGTTTAATGTGAATGGAGCGATGGATGTGGTCAAGAATTTCAAATCTGGCGTTGGCACCAATGTCGACAAGATCGACTCGTAAGAGCTGTACATATAGTTGGGAAATCTTAAAGGGTTTGATACACTTGCGAGTGCAAACGAGATCAACTTGTTGGCACCGTCAAATGCAGCCTTTCCATCAAGAGGTTCGTGACGAGTTTTGAAGAGCAAGTTTTCAATACTATTCAACGAATCATTGTGAAACACAAACGTACTATCACTATAGTCGATAAGTCGCTTCAAAGTCAACACAGTGTTGTAAGGTTGTACAACTACGTCCGAAGTCTTTTCATTGGAGGGGAAAATCAGCCCGGTGTTGATTAGTTTCTTGCTTCCATATCGATCACTCAACAACTCAAGGAGCAACGACCCTACTCCCGCTCCTGTTCCTCCAGCCACACTATGGATTAATTGAAAATTCGAAACATTTTCACACTTGTCAGCCTCTCGATCTATCAAGTTGATTAATTCTTCCTGATATTGCAATCCATAGGTATATCCATTTTGCCAGTTATTAGCAGCCCCATTTCCTTGTTCGCTTAAGTAGATATTTCTTGAATTGAACATTGGTAATGAGTTAGTACACTTGGCAATTACCGATGGCTCCAAGTCTACCAAGATGGCCCTGGGTGTGTATTTGTTTGAATCAGATATCGTAAAGAATAATTCTGGTCTGTCGTCTCGCTCGGTAGTGTTGGGGATCTTGTTTCCATCTTCTTCAAATCTCAAACTATTATCGTTTGGGTATGGGAGTGGGGTACCGTCTTGACCTATTCCATGTTCTTGGGCCAATTGGTTCCAGTATTGTAGACCAACCTGATTTCCACATTGGCCAACTTGAAGATTAATCGTCTCACTAAGGGAGTTAGTATGTTGTCGGGGTTTCTCTCGGTATCATTATTATTATTATACATACCCTGGCATCCTCTATCTTTCTTTCTATATAGTATACTTCACATACGCGGTTTGTTTATATTTGCAATATTTAAATTTCGAGAGTCACGTGATAGCCGGAATTGATATTATAAGAGGACAGTTTCAGGCACCTGTATTAAATTGAAATAGATTTAGCTCTACAGAATATACATAGATAGTATGAATAAAAAAGACTCTTGAAATTTTGAGTATATTCCTTGTATTTAGTTAGAAAAATTTGCAACAGCATTTTGCTATCCTCCACGTATAATCGCAACTGCTGGCACATGTATTAGCCAGAACTTATTCATATTTATTTAATATATATTTTGTAATCCTCTAATTAATTCATTAATATTTTATTATCATTATTTTCATTAATTAAAGATTTTGTATTTAAACTAACGTTTTAAATTAGAGTTATATAAGTTAATACGCTTTTTGTAGTTCTATTCATTTAAAACAATGGTTTTTAGATATATCAAAATAAAAATACAAATTACATTCTGATGATTCAATAATATTAGATATAATAATCTCCCGATCATTATAGATGATGAACTGGCAAGACTCGAACGTACATTAGCTGGCTCAAATTTAGGTGACTTGCCAATTAGTCAACAATTCATAAAGAAAAAGTTTAGTAGTATTCTCATGGAATTTGTTCTGAATTATACTTAACTAGAATTAAGTAGAATGAAGTAGAAAGAACAGGAGTTAACTACTATTAACTACAATTAACTATAATTAACTATAATTAACAAACTATAATTAACGACAATTAGCTACAATTAACTAGATTATGTCTTTTATACGTATAATAAACTCTCCACTCATAGTTACCAACAACAATATCCATTTTGCACTTTTACCCATTTTCTTACAGAGCACTTCCTATTTCTACAATAATACTATTGACATATGGATTTCTTAATTTACACAAATAGAATATAGAAGATTAAGAGATATTGATAAAACCAGCTAGATAAACAGCTTATCGTGCTGTACCGAAATTGAATGTAGAGAAAACTTGAAAAGTTTGAGAAATGGGACACGAAGTACCATTCTGACCTTATCTTAGATATATCTCAAGTAATTGAAATCGACTGAGCCGGCCTGCGACGGTAACCGATAGAAATCATTTGAAATTCTATATTAGAGATAAGATCCACCAAGGAGTTAGATGAAGAAGCGTGGTTAAATTAATAAATTAGATCTTGGGTAATGAAATTTTGAGAAGCAATTTTAAGATTAGTATCATCCTATTGTTAAGTTGATCTTCTTTAGTTGATGTTATTGTTAAGCATGATCTTGTTTAGTATGATCTTGTTTAGTATGATCTTCTCTTTCTCTTTTTACAGGTTCCTGTTGGTCCAGATCCTCCCGAGGTAGGAGTGATAGTGCTTGTAGCAGAGAGAGTTGAAAGAGTTGAAGCGTCACACTTACCAGCAGCAGCCTTCAATGCATTCACGATCACAGTTCTCAATGTGGCAAAGTTCAAGAATTGTTTGACCAAGGATGGAATTAAACCAGATTGGAGAAGAGCTGAAACTAATTCTGGAACGGTAAGAGCGTCCGATTGGAACAATTGTTTGATCAAGTCACCACCCCAGGAGTAGAACTTGTCGTCAACAACCAAGGCTTTCACAACTGAAGATGCTAAACCAGAGTTCTTCAAGGATTCCATCAAACTGGTGATAATAGCTTGCAGATTGATTCCACCGGTAGCAGCTGGTGCACCAGTTGTGGTAGCTCTCTTGGCCAAGTCTTTTTGTCCGATTGCTTGCAATTCGGCCATTTGCTCTTCTAATTCTCTCTTTCCAAACACCTTACCTACTAAGTCACCAATCGCAGACAAAGCAAGCTTGTAAATTTCAGCATAGAAATCACAGTCGTTAATCAAGTCAGTGATAACTTGCGCAGCCAAGCCAGAGTCATTCAAACCCTTTAACAAAGTGTTTAGGTTGACAACACCAGACTTAACAAGACTGACGATAGCATTGGTAGCAATTTTGGATAATGTTGGATCATCAATAAAGTACTTGATAATACCAGGTGCCAAGTTGGTGTCGTTGATGGCCGATAAGACATCGGTTACAATCTGGTTTTCTCTAGTTGAAATTTCAACCAGACTGAGGGTTTCTCTCTTGACCTTCAAGGATTCAATGCTAGAAATGATTCCATTGACATGGTCGACTTCTCTCTTGCTGATCGCATATCCTCTATCGTATTCAGATGGTGCAGCATTGACTGCTGCAAGGTATGTGAGAATGAGTGCTGAGGTAGCGATAGATAACTTCATTTTAACTGTTTATTGAACGATAGTCAGGCAGGATCGAGGTCTGTCAAATAATTAGTAAATTTTTGTATGTCCAATTTGTCATCTAGGGCCAACATATTTATATCTTGAGGTGAGAAATGAGATTTTATTCTCCAATCCCATTTAGGGAAAACTCTTTTTAGGCCACATTTCTAGGCCACTTCCAAGGAGGAGAATCTATCCTTAACCATACGCTGTAAGGTAAAAGTACTAGCTAACTCTTGGTCACTTCCTAAACCAGACATTTTAGACTGCAAAATCTACTTCCCTTTTAGGAAAAGTTATTGCACTTTCCAAAACGGAAATGTTGCGAAAAAAGTTGCTGCATTTTTCCTAGTAAGGAAATTCCCACCATCTTCAACAGATATAATTGTCTGGTTCTAAGATCGTAATATTGTTCTTTCACTTGCCCAATACAATACAACGAGTATCAGAGATGGTTCTCATTGACTCTGGAAGTTATTAGTTAGCATGAGTTCATTTTGGTAATGGTGAAGATGAAAAATCTGTGCCCTGGCAAGTATCTTTATATGCAGCACCAAATATAGAGCCCATACCTTTCTGTATACTATAAGACATCCACATTTTCCGCATGTCCCCTTTCAGGAGTAGGAACTACCCCGAACTAGGCAACTCCCTCTCCTGGCCAATGTTTTGGTTTCAGTGGTTTTAGTGGTTTAAGAGCCGGTTCTTTTTATGAGCCCTTGTAGGAAATAAACTCTTAGTGAGGCACATATTTGAGAATTGCAACCACTCCAAACCTGGAGTAGCTTCTAGAACCCAATATAGACTTTCTGAACATGATCTAGAATCGGTCTATAGTTTAAGTCTCAGTGTTTCATGATATGAATGGGTTAGATGGAAATATACCATAGAGGTCCTAGTTTTGTCTAAATAGATCACAGTTCAAAACAAAGACGTCTCGTCATAGAGAAAACAAACATTGAAGCCTCTAGAGATATTGCATCAAGAACTTATTGTTATTCTTTTTATCATAAGGACTTATTGTTATTCTGTATCATCGAGAACTCATTGTTTTTATTGTTAATCGAGAACTTATTGGTAGTGTCAATTTTCCAAAACCTACCATCTACGAGTTACTGCATTATTAGACTAGGTATTCAAGAGATCGTCTACTTAGGTTCTACCTGGACTCTTTAAATTAAATATTCCATGGTACTCTTCCCCTTCTATAAGAAATCAACAAACTCACGTGATTGAAAAACAGCAAGCTATTAATATAGGGAAAGGTTGAATGCAGGGTTGAATATAGTAGCCAATACAATAATATAAACCTAATGGAATGTTTAGGTTTATATAAGTCTAAGACTAGCAAGAAGTAATCTTGACTATCTGGTACTTTAGACACTAATTCTTGTAATCTCCCCGAATGGTCATATTTAACACACAGAGTACTTCCCCCAGCACATTGTAATATTTACTAATAAAAACTAATAGATATTAATAAAATTCCACCGTTAGACACACTCAGATTACTGAATACAACATTTCATCGTAGTTATCTTAGCTATCTCTATTCTTCGCTCATCTCAGATATGTCAGACATCTCAGTTATCTCAAATTCCTCAGCTATCTCAGATATCCTAGGATGGATTGTTTCGCACCAACCCACAGGAACCAACATGTTGTAGTTAATACGTCATGAGTATTCACGAGGCATCGATCGATGTATCTGAATATTGAATCGTCCAAATCATGCTGCCTACCATCAAATCCGAAGCATATTCTTCGGAAACGTCGGGGGTTACTACTCGCATTTTTTCAACTCGTAATCGCAACTTTCAATAATTAGTCCTCCATCACCAGTAGTAATCCTGTATGAATCATAGACAATAGGATCAACAATTCAATGATAAATTCGCTAGCTATAGTATTGGGGATATCATTGGTGGTTTATATCGCCTTTTTGACAGTCCTCAACCAAATACCCCACGTTTCAGTCAAATGGTTGGGTTGGTTATCATTAAGACATATCACTATCGAAACCGGAAGCTCAAAGATATACATACGAAAGGTTGGACTTCGATTAAATCTATTCCGTCAGCAAGAGGCCGTATTGAGATTCTTTAGATTAGAAGTGTGTGATATTGATATCACGATTTATAAGAATAGTAGCAAAAATCAGGGGAAATCTAGAATTACCGGGAACGAAGACGAGAAAGCTAAAGTTCACGATACAAATAAAGAGGACAAACCTTACGATGAACACAAAGTATTGGAAAAAACTATTCTGGAATTGTTGACTTTTACGGCGAAGAAGTCACTTTTTGAATTCCTTTATTATCATCGTCTTATCAGTCAATTCACCGTCCATTTCTTTAGAGTGTCAATATATCACAAGGAAATCCACCAGAAATTGTCAACTGCCATCGACTATTCGAGAATAGAGCTTATTTTGGATGAAGAGGGTGAGTTTACGTTTCTATTCACAGCAATCAAAGGATTTCTTCGTGATATCTCTCAACCAAATCATGAGATTCCATTTTTCAGAAGCATTGATTTCAGTTTGAAGTCGACACTTGTGTCATATTGTAAGAATGATTGTCGAAACAAGATCTTAGTAACTCCATCAAATTTCAAGACTTCATTATTAATTGCAAAGTTACTGCTTCCATTGGACGAAATCGAGTTCGTGTCTAAAAAATCTGAAAAAAAGGTTATCCATCACTGTCTCGCCAACCAAATTGTGCTATTTCAAGAGATTTTGAACCGTTTAGACTCTACTGACATTGTATTGGAAGACTTCAGTATCAAATATTCAGAGATCGAAATCAACGTAGCTAATTTTTCAACAAAATTGCAAGCAAATGATTTATGTAACCGTTCACAATTGAAATTCAATGTCTTCATTGCTTCATATAAATTGATTCACCTTGATGCTCAATGCTTTGAGTTGCAGTCGGGCTCTTTTAAGACGGTAGCAGATCCAGTTAAAATGTTGACTGTGTTTGACTCTTTGATTTATCATGAAGGCCAAATTGACCATTCAATCGATATTGACTCGAGTTTGATGTTAACGAATCCAACAATTGATTTATACTACGATCAATTTGATTACCTTTTTAACCTTAGATTGGATAAACGAGACTTAAGAGCTGGGAAAAGATCTGCAAACTTGCCCGAAAAAGCAGATATAAACAAACAGATTTTTATGCAACCACTTCTTTTCATTCGAAAATTGAGAATGATGAGCTCTAAATGTGTTGTTGTTGATCTAAAAGTTAACTTGCATCGACCAAAACTTGGAACTGATGGGAAGAAAGGATTTTACCGTCATTCAAAAGACAACTTAATTGTCAGATTTTCGATACTGGCTATTGTAAATCGGTTTTATACAACAAACTTGAGCCATCTAGTGAGGCAAAGATTGAAGGCTAACAAGTTTAGTGTGAATTTCTTAATAAAATTGAAGAATATCAAATTCAATGCTGCTGGTAATCAAATGTTAATATCAAAGATTGATCTTTTGTGCAGTTATCGGATTTTTCAATCACAATTATTTGTTACTTTGAACACTAAAAATATCAAAATGAAATCTATCAACGAGGCCATTTTCCACGTGGTTAGAGAATTCAGAAATAGATCTATCGGGCAACTCAACGAGCGGTATTCAACCCTCTCAAATCCATCCATTAGAAAGGAAGAAAAAGTTGAATATAATGAAATATTTGTTGAGCTTTTCGAAATCCTTCCATCCTTTGTGTCGTCTGTGAGAGTAAATGTCTCCTCAATCGAGGCCGAGATCATTTGTAAAGATGCTTTACCAAGTCAAACTGTCTTTAATGAATTTGCTGGCAAAGACATTGATTTAGGTGATTTTAAAAGAGGTATATGTGTGAGGTTGAACGATATTCGTTTTGCTTATAAAAAGTTGAAAGAGGAAATTAACTTGGAGCTTAAAAATATCAATTGTTTTACAATGAGTGACTATAACGATGAATATATGGGTGATTCTGATAAACTTATCAGTTATAATAAGAGTGACTCTGAAGAGAGTGAAGGATCCTCAATTTATTCTAATGAAACCTTTTCTGAAAATGAAGAGGACTTGGAATCGGTTTGCAACGGAGATCACGCTGAAACAAGAAAAATCAAGAGGGTACTTTCAATTCGGGACATTCTTCTTACAAACAACCGGAAGGGAACTGATGATATTAACAAATTGATACTTTTTATTCCTGAGGTTGACGTGAAAATGGATATTTTCTTCATCTGGTGTACAATGTATGCAAAGACATTAATTCACTATTTTGCACCCACCGTCAAATGCAATTGTTCTCAAGCACAATATGCCAAAGTTGATGGGACGAAAAAGATGGTGAAACTTGATATCAATATCAACTCCGTGGCTGTGGTTGCTAGATTACCAACTGCAGTAGATGTGATGTTTGAATTTGATAGTATCAAAATACCAAACGTTTTGAAGTCTGAACCTGTTGAATTCAAATACGTAAGGCTCTTTGTCATTCATCCTGCTACAAAATTATGGACAAGGTTGTTAGTTATAAGAGACCCAGTAATCTCATTTGACTTACAGGAAGACATTGAAAATTCCAAGTTTGATATATTATCACAATCAATCAGACTCAATATTCCCCACCAGTTTTTGTTTTATACTGTTATTGATAACATCATAACGTTCTTCAAAGCTTTTGCTCAAATAAAGCATAACTTCACCAATCTTTCTCTAGGAATCGATGATTTTGATAGAATAATGCCTCAAGCAAAACCGGCTGTGATTTTACCACATGTGAATATCAAGACAAAGATCTTTGGTATCACGATGGAAAATGATCCATTTGAAAATGAGCTTGCATATATCTATGAATTAGGTGCAATTGAACAAAGGGATAGAATGAAAAAGTATAAACTTTTTGAGAAGAAAGCTTCTGAGTTGCGAGCTGCAGCAGAACCGGACACCGAAGATAAAATTGAGTTATTCGAAGGTACACCAACGAGATCTAGATCTAAAAACCCTCGGTCTATGAAAGTCAGTTCATTTCCAAGATATAACAGTCCTCTACGAAATGTAACTACTGATACATGTGCAGTAGCTACAATATTCAAAGAAAAGATTCTCAAGCAAAAGAAGCCTGAGCAAGAACAGATAAACGAAACCTTTGACATTGAATCCATATCTGGAATTTCAAAGTCTGACACAGAAGTGATTATCCGCAAAGCAAGAGATAACTTACACAAAGGCATTGCAACTTCCTGGTTTCGAAAGTATAAATTATTCCGTGAGGTGAAGATTCGGTCTTGGAATTCAAGATGTAAACGGGCCTGGGGTCATGATAACATCAGTTCAACGATTATCGAAAAATATGACATCTTGAATTATTCATCTGGTCCCCATTTGATGGGAAGTGTATTTAAGGAGTTGGATTTAACAATTGAAAAGGCTAAAGTGCCTGATATTGACCAGTTTCTTTATGACTTTGGGAAGAAGCAGCCTAAACTCGAATACTCTATATTGATACCATTATTCATTCAGCTCAGAAGTAAATCCTTCTATCAATTCTTGAGAGATTATCCTTTACCAATCGTTTCATTTCCTGAAAATCTAAGCAAGAAGAAATGGGCAGTTGACTTTTCCGGAGATGTTGTTATCAACGAGAAATTGGTAACAAGAAAGGAAGAGATGAGATACATTTACGTTCCTTTCTCTCTTGTGACTACCGAGGAATGCTTGAAGGACACGTTTTATTCAGTTCACGTTCCTAGAACTTTGACACCCATCAAATTCATGGTCAACTTAAAATGTGACTTAGATACAGATCGTGCTTGTATGCTCAGTTGGTGTAAATCTTATGGCCCAGCTTTTCTGGCTGCATCTGCTGCATTTGATAACTTCACCAAACCTGCAATTGACGATAGTCCTCTAGGATGGTGGGATAAAATGGCATTGTTACTTCATGGAAAGGCCGCTTTCAACATTCCCAATGAATTGTGTCTTCACATTAAGAGTTCCAACAATCCATACGAACTTCTGGGACGAGCTGCAGGGTTTGTGTTTAGTTGGAAAAATAATGTCAGTTTACGTGTAAACGATACTGGAGATAGTCGAGAATTGGTACAATTAGACAGTGAAGATTTTGTGCTTGGAATTCCAAACTATTCTATGCACGAAAGGAAGTCTTGGAGTTTATTCTATGATGAATTTGAAGACGACCTTCCAGACATTGATTCTGAATCCAGAAAGTTTCACAAGAGAGTAATCAAATTGACTTCTTCAGAAAGAGTACGTTGGACTATTGGAATGCAGTTTGAAAGAAATAAGGACAACTCGAATATCTTGGGTGAAGATCAAGAAAGGGTTTCCGATTTCATGCCGCATCAAGATGTGGTCGTGACAAGTCCACTTTTCAAATGGCATCCTGATTCATACACCAACTTTAGATCAGATTATATTCATATGTCATTATCTGTTGTGTCCAACTCTTCGACAGGAAACAGTTACAATGCAGCCTACTTCACTCCATTGACTTTCCACTACTTTTTCTACTGGTGGGACCTGCTTACTGAAGGAGTTTCACTTCCAATCAGAAGAGGAAATCTATTCAAGGATGGTCCGGGAGATCCTTCACACGTAAACATGGGTCCTCATTTATTTACAATCAAGTATTTGTTTGTATTTGATCCTTTGATTATTTCTCATACTTACAAGCATTCCACGCAAGGAACATCTGGTGCTAGCAGTAAGGTTGCATTTACAGGTTTGAAGGCCAAATTTGACAAGTGTTTTATTGACTTACATCAACGTAAGGAGATGGTCACTTATGTGAATGAAAAGTTGAACATCAATAATAGAGTTCTGCATCTCAAGATGAACCAAGGTGAAGTAAGTGTTGAAAATGCAGATCTCAGATTTGTTCATGCTGTTTTCACGGACAATTCAATAAGTGGAGCTGTGATATCCTCATTCACTAATGCACTGAGTGTTGGATCCTCTAGCAGTACCGATCCTCATAAGTCTGGAAATACATTCGATGCTTGGATTCAAAGTATTGAAGTTGACGGTAATGATCTCTCATGGGTCGATTCCGACGATTTTATCGAATTGGAGGTCAGTGAGAACCTTTCACCCTACCCAAAGATTGGTGTGATTCCTTTCTGTACGACTCCGAGATTCAGTTATTTTAGAGAATTCAGTTTGCAAGAAGATGGAAAGTATCCATTTGGTAAAGAAGAATCTCATGACTGTCATATGGAAGCTCAATCACCGGAACAGACTCAAGCAATCTTATTAAAGAAGAGGATGAGTGTTCTAAAGCACGAGATCTCAACTAATAAAGATCGATTGGATAGAATTTGCAAATTCAATGATCCAACTAGTACTGATACTGTTGACAAAATCAAATTAGATATCAAGGCTCAAGAAGAGAAGCTACAAGTTGTTGAGGAAATCCTCTTCACGTTCACGGGCGAAGAAATTCAATCTAGATCGTCATCGAAGTCCGATCTTATAAGAATCCCATCACGCCAACTCTCAAAATATTCAAGCCATAGATCTTACTTTGGAATGAAAAGAGACATACTTGCAGATGAAAGAGTGTGCAAATTTCACAATAGATTCATTATTCATAACTTGCAATTGAAGTGGAATAATCCATTGAGAAATACATTTGTCTCGTATATTCAAAAAGTCAGCGACCGGAAATCCCAAGTGTATTTTATGAGTAAAAAGGCGGTGGATTTGGTTGAAAGTGTTATCAATGATACTGTGGAGGATGACGAAAAAATCAATCTTAAGGAAGATTTCTTACGCAAGGATTTGAGAACCGGTGAAGAATGTATTGAAGGATTTACTGATGAGTTAGGAAAGGTGAGTTCTGACGAAGAAGAGTCTGTTAACAAATATTTGGTGAAATTGATACATCCTCAGATTCAGTTGGTAAGTGAAAAGGAATTGGATTCATGTATGGTGCTTACATCACAAGATTTAGAAATCAGTATAATTTCAGTGAATGTCAAGGGAATGAACGATATCATAAGTGAATCTGCAGAGGTTTCTGGACTTATTGAGACAAGATATGGAGTTCTCTTCAAGAATTCTCACATTTTTGTATTCCATAAGGATGAAGATTTGAATTATGCTGCTGATGATTCAAATTCAAGTGAACAATGGCCTCCTTGGCTAGAAAGTGAGATGTGTTACGACACTTCATGGCTTCAAAGTCAATTGGTAGCGGAAAGAAATACAATGGCAATGATCTACAAGAAACCAAACGCGTTGTATGCAGATTCCAAGTCAATACCACAAGCCAACGAAATAATCGTCCACTTATCCAAGGTTGTTATTAATGCCAACTCTTCGCAGTATTCAACCATCTATTACATTCTTACAAACTTGTTAACATGTGTCAAGACTCAAAGAGATTTGTTTTTCAGCAGATTGGATAAAATAATTTCATTGTCTGATGCTTCAGATTTTGAAGGTTCAGATCTCCGAGTGAAAGATTTACAAAACAGAATTAATGATAGTATGGAAATTATACTTAAAGTTGATCCGAAAGATGCGAATTTGACTAAAGCACAGAAAGAAGAAGTGTCTAATTTGGAAGTCGAAGTTGAACGAGCCAAACTTGAATTGAATATTTTGATGTGTGGATTGGGTTTGAGAAGTTCAAAGACAAAGTCTCACAAGCAAGAAGCCAGATATTGGAATATTATGGCAGATCAAGTGATCTGGCATTTCTTGGATTCCAAAAACGATCCATCTATTGATTTTGCTTTGGCAAGTCCAAGATTCAATAGAATTGACTCGTTCGATGGTTCCAATAGTAATAAGGTTGAAATAGCGATGATTCAAGGATTTAACCTCCAGGTTGATACTAAGTATCCTGAGCTTCTTGGTCCACATCTCAAGACCGAAGAAATCGTGAATGAAGCGAGAGCTGGAGGAAAGTGTACCGCACCTATTATCTTAGCAACTTGGAAGGTTTTGGATCCCGTTGGAGGTATTCCTATAGTACAAGAGGCCAAATTAGCGATCCAACCGCTTCAGGTTGCATTGGAATACGAAACAGGTAAACATCTTACTGAATATTTATTCCCAAACGAACTGGAAGAATTGTTGGAACCAGAAATTGAGGAATATTCGGATATGGATCCCCAACCAGGATCTCCTACATCCGAATCACAGTCTATTAGCAGCAACGGCTCTAGAAGTAGATTCAAGAAGTTTGTTTCCAGACACATCCGGAACCCAAGCAAGTCTGAATCTAATACTAGTACGGATAGTGAGAGTGAAACATCGATTCTTGCGCGTTCCGACTCTTTCTCGACCAAGATTTCGTCTTCTGAAGAATTGTCAATTGTCTCAAAAGATGCTGTGAAAGGAAAGACAAGGCCCAAATTGCACACAGAGGTTGCTGATGATATCTCCATAATCATGTCGCGGTCTTCCAAGTTTATGTCCATCATTGACGCTGAGATTACAAAGTTCAACTTATATGTCAGTTTCAGAGGTCCAAAGCATTTAAATATTCTTAATGTGAATGACTTGCATGTAACGGTTCCAATGTTACACTATGCCAATAAGATGTGGTCGGGGGAAGACGTGATTGTTAGAGTCAAAAAAGATATCATCAAGACCATTTTGAACCATACAGGTAAGATTTTAGGAAGCAAGTTTAAGCAGACAAAAAAGAAAGAGGTCCAAGAACCATTGAACCAAATATCTGATTATGCTACATTTATGACTCTTCAAGACTTGCAGACAAAGGGTCGTTCGAGAACGTCTTCTAAAACTACACTGGTAGAGGATCGTACCCAACATAATCATCCCCATCATCATTATCAACCAAAGAGGTCTACGAACTTAAAATTGGAGAATTACTTACGAAATGTTGACGAGGAGGAAAGTTGATAAATCACACAGTCCCTCGCAAATATATTCAACACATGTTATACTATAAGTTGCTAGAATGCTACATGAAATGGTACTTGAGGTTGAGAGAACCACTAACAATTCTGGAACTGATATTTTTACCACGAATTTCTTTCTCTAAAAAGTGATTTATCAGCTATTTTATTAAGTCGTATTATTTCCAAGCTCCAGTGTGAGTATATTGTATTATTAGTAATTAGTTAGTGTTTTTAGTTAGTGTTATTAGTTAGTGTACTATTTGTTATTAGTTAGCGTACTTATTTTTTCCTTTATACCAGAGAACTAATCTAATCCTAGTGATATTTAAGAGAACTCATTGAATCCCACTAATATCCACGAGAGTTGAAATCTAATCTAATAATCAATAGAGAACCAGTCTAATGTCACTAATATTCATATATTACATAATCACGAATACTTCACTGCAGTCAGTATTTACAATCATTTCTTTGTTTATTAGCTGAAAATTCCTCAGCCAAATAGATTTATGAGTGCCTCCATTGCTATCGTCCTAGATATTCTAATTTTGGGTCAATATGTCTACAAACTGAACTCTTCCACTACCACTTCTTCTAAAATCAACATAATCTGTATAGAGTCGTCCCAGGTCTAAATTGATCACGTGTCATATCTTGGAAAGTATGGTTGTTCCTGCATATAAAATACACCTTCTGGAACAAATGGAAACTCGTGTACTCCAAGCTGGGGGTAGATATCACCACCACAACGTCACGGAAAGATCCAATTGAACTACAACATGTCATTTTTTGAGGCTCTCAGGAGCAGAGCAGTCAACACTCTCAACCAAGTTTTAGATAAAAAAGAAGGTTCGGGACTCACCAAGAACCAGATCTTCTGTAGGGAATATAATATCCCTGACTATGAAAATATCCTTTATGAGTCGGCAATTGAAGTGGGGATCAGATCGGAGCATAGTAAGGAGTCATATAAGAACTCGCCGTTTCCACAGGGCAGAATATATTTAACCAATCACTTTTTGGTGTTCAGGGATGCGTTCGATAGGAAGAACTGTTCCTTCACTTTGCATTTATCAACCATCAAAAAGGTGGAACGACTTCCATCGAGAGATTATGGATTTGCGTTGGCGGTAACTACCCATAGCAGATTGATTCTTACGTTATATTTAGTGGGCATCCGTTCAGATAGTGAGCAGTTTGCCCATACATTAAAACAAGCGTTGAAAATCAACCTTGAAAACTTACATAAGTTGCAGCCATTTATCCAATCATGTTACTCCGAATACTTATTAGTGAAGAACAAAATATCTACAGAAAAAGTTGAACATTTTCCTGCTGGAGGCTTGGGACTTGCGTTCAAATTCCCAGGAGATCCTAAGGAATCAAGAGACAAGTCGAAAATGAAGCTCTGGTTTGATTTGTTTCGTGTTGACGGCAGAAACTTATCAATCATCAAGACTCCTATGTTTTATAGACTAGTCAGAGTCGGGTTGCCGAATAGACTAAGAGGAGAAATCTGGGAATTATGTTGCGGGTCAATGTATTTACGGTTAGATAACCACGGAGAATATGAGAAGATCTTGGTGGAGAACAAGGACAAAAAATCGTTGGCTTTGGAGGAAATCGAAAAGGACTTGAATCGTTCGTTACCGGAATATGCTGCTTATCAATCCACAGAAGGTATTGAACGGTTGCGTAAAGTTTTAACGGCATATTCGTGGAAGAATCCAGACGTGGGCTATTGTCAAGCCATGAATATTGTGGTTGCTGCATTACTTATATATATGTCTGAAGATCAAGCATTTTGGGTGTTGAATTTATTGTGTGATCGGATTCTTCCTGGTTATTATTCAAAAACTATGTATGGTACTTTGCTTGATCAGAGAGTTTTTGAGTCGTTGGTACAAACCACAATGCCGCTTCTTTGGGAACATATCACAAAGAATGATATCCAACTTTCTGTGGTATCATTACCTTGGTTTTTGTCAATATATCTCTCATCAATGCCTTTGGTATTTGCATTTAGAATCATGGATGTGTTTTTCTTACAGGGCCCAAAAACATTGTTCCAAGTTGCACTTGCTATCGTCAAACTCAATGGCGAAGAGCTTTTGAAAACAGAAGACGATGGAACGTTCATCTCAATCATCAAGGACTATTTCCAGACTCTTGATCAATCCGCACATCCAGACTCACCAAATCCAAAGTATAGAGCTATAACCAAATTTCAGGAATTATTGGTAACGTCGTTCAAAGAGTTTTCCATTATTGATGACGAAATGATTGAGAAACATCGCGCAAAGTATAGAGATGGGATCTTCCAGAACATTTCCAATTTTGTCAAACGTACGGAAGTCAGAAACCTTCCAAGAACTAACAACATTGATCAGGAATCTTTGGATATGATTTACGACCGTTTCTACGGATTTGTGGAATCCTTCAATGTCACCACTGGTAGTGGATCGAGCTTGATGGACTTTAAGGCATTCAAGAAGTTTATGGCGGATATTTGCGACTGGGTTCAGTATCAAGACGAGATCAATCAGCTCACTAATAACGATTTCTTACACAGACTTTTCAAATCTTGGGACTCGGAAGATCAATCTGCACTTAGTTTGGCAGATTTGATTGTGGGGTTGAACAAATTTGTCGAGCCTGATTTAATGACGGCCATCTCCAACTTTTTCGAGCTTTACCAAACCAACGAAAAGGTTGACAGAGAAGGTATTTTGAAAATCTCAGAAGATTTACTCTTCATAACCGGTCCTTGGAAGGACGGACAGTTGCTAGACCAAATCTCCCATGAAAGCATCGAGAACTCGATCGCTGACGAAATATATAAAATACAATCTGAAAAAGGAGATAAGTCGGATGATATTCCTTTACCTTCAGAAGTCACTATAGACAAAGAAAAGGTCGAACTTCAACAGATTGAAAGATATTTAGCAGGTGCTAGTACGTTTATCCAACGTGCATTTGAATACGCTCAACCCGCAGAAGATGAAGAGCTATTGATCAAAGAATTGGCCATAGATAACAAGATTTCTCACAATGCTGCGTTAAACCCAAACATGCCGGTATTTGTCACATTACCAACGTTTAGAATGGTTGTTTTGGCTGATGAAACATATGAGTTACTCTTCAGCTCGACCTTACGGAATGCTATCCACCTTACAAAGCCTCTTGACTCCCAGTTTAACACCATACGTAACTTACGAGATATGTTTGACGGAATCTTAGCTGACGGCAGAAAGGTGGCTAACAAAGTGAGACGTCGTATGGACTCTGCCGCTTCTAATTTGCACAATAATTCCAGCGAGAATAACTCATTGAAATCTTCAAAATCAAAGATCCACGAGGAAGAAGAAGAGAGAGACGACGATTTCGGTGTGATATCTATAGATGAAAAGGATAAGGATATTTTGTTAGGAGCAGAGGCCCAGGTATTGTCTGAACCGTTTAGAAAACCTCCAATTCCAAGCAAAGTTAATGAAAGGTTTCATGGAAATGTGGAGGAAAAGCCAAAACAGAAAGATTCGAATTTGATAGAATTCGAGACATAGGTACCAAGTAGTTGAGCGAAGTAACTGAGCGAAGCCAAGTTGCTTTTGCGTATTCTGTGACATTTTCTGGGAGATCAGTTCCCTCTGATCCTTTCTATTGATGATTTAGTGATAATTTGATGAATTTTGATGAGTTTTGGTTAATCTTCGTTACTTCAAATTACTTTTCATGAGTTTTCATGAGTTTTGGTGAGTATTCATCACTTTTCATTACTTTTCATGGTTTTTGATTGATGATTTTATTGAATTTTAATGAGTTTTGGTCATAAGTTTGTCAGAGAATTCCACCTTAGTTGCAATATCTAACCACCCTGAGCACGGCTTATCAAAACACACGCATCTGTAGAACCATTGGACCGAGAATACCATTCAATCAGGATTAAACTTGATATCTACACCACGGCACTTGATGGTTCAGTATTTATTTACGTATTCAAAGTCAATACAGATATATATTAGAGACGAGAGGTTGGTCAGTGGATGAAATTATCTAAAATACCTCTAAGAATTGCGTCGTAGTAGCAGAGTTAAATTGATGATTTTATGTTTAATTTTGTGAGGGAGGTTGAATTATCGCTATTTCACCACCCAATTTTTGACTCAAACATTTTGTAGATTCATATTTTGATCAAGAAAACTTATGGAATTTCAATGAAATTTATAAAGGATCAACAAATCTTAGGGAGAACCAATAGAATAATGGAGGATTAATAAACCTTATGAATAATAATAATAAGTTTTTGAGATTTATACCAGTTTATAACTATCATTTATCACTCTTTCCGCCAAATAACTTTCTCAATTTACCAAACTTCTTCTTTTCCTTTTTTGGAGGTTCCTGAGTGGTTTTCTTTTCACGAAGGGTCGTAATTGGTGCTGGTGCGCTTGAATGGCCACCATGACTGATCTTTTCAACCGTGACACTGGATAAAGGTGGAATGTTTTTAGGTACATTTACTTCTTCGTCCGAGTCGCGGAACCTTGAGGAGAAGCCTCCAGAGTGTGAAATATTGGCATGAGATTGTTCGTCGTCAGAATCATCGAATCTAGATCTGAATCCATGACCATGACTAGGACTAGCTTCTGAACTGGTAGATATGGTTTTCTTGTGCGAGATTGGATGAGTTGGTTGTGGGTTGTGTGACTGGGTATGTGGTTTTGTAGATGGCTGATGTGTTATTGGTACTGGGACTGGGGCAGGATCACGCAAAGTAGTTCTGTGTTTAGATCTTGCATTCTCATCATCTTTGGTGAACGATGATTTCTTGGTGGGTGCAGCAAAGGTGGAAAGTGGTCTTGAATTCGCTTTGGCGTATAATTCAGCAGCCTTTAATTTGGATGGTGATTGGTAACCAGGTTGTAATGCTGGATGTGGTGCTATTGGTTGAGTATAAGTCGAGTTTCTCAAGCTTCTGCCACTCATTCCACCATTACTCTTTGGAGCTTCATGTTGTACTCTTGTACTTGTTGGTTCAGCAGCAACAGATTGAGGTCTGAGCGATCTTCCGGCCATACCACCAGCTTGTGCTTGTTGTGGAGCTTTTCTTAAGGTTTGGGACATTCTCTTCTGAACGGTTTTCGTGGTTGGGGCAGGGGCAGGAGCTGCCTGTATTCCGTTTTCTGCTCTAGCTTCATTTAATTGAGCAGAAGATAATTTTGAGTTTAATCTCGTGTTTTCGGCAGTAGTTAAAGACAAATAAGCCTGGTGGGCAGCATTCAGCTTTTCTGTAGCAGAATTACCATTATAAAAAGAGTTTGAGTTCTTCATGGCAGATTTAACAGGTCTTCTTGCCTTTTGCGAGTTAATGCTAGATTCATAACTGCTTACTGAGCGAAGAGAAGATCTAGAACTTCCACCGTTCACAACAACAGGAGGAAGTTGAAGGCTCGAGTCGTTCTCTTTGACCGGCTCTTCTATAATTTCAGGGACGGCATCAAACTTAGGTCTGAGATGGTTAGCCAAACCGCCAGAATGATGATCTGTATCCTCTTCATCTGTTGAAACTGGATGTTCAATAATACTGTCACGGTTTAATAACTCGTTTGTGTGGAAGTTGCCATATTGGTTGATAATACCTAATTCGGTGTTTGAGCTCCCGTGTTGATCCAAGGATTTGAGTTCTCTCCTGTCTGTATCATAATCAGAAGAGTCCAACTCTTCAGAAACTACTTGTTGTGAGTTTTCAAACTTCTTTTTATCATACTCATCAACCATTACGTTAGAAGCATCAATGGAAGCATCAGGAATGGTTTCTGAAACAAGAGCCGCTTCTCCATCTTCTTTATCTTGGATATCAGTCAATGCTGGTTTACGAATTGGAGAGCTCATATGCACAGGAGTTTCATCCTCGCTTGGAGAAAGGGTTTGTTCCGATACCCTTGAGGTATAATCGGACAATTCCACTTCGTGGTTTAATCTGAGTAATTTCAATTTCTCGTATTCCAATTTCTTCAATTCCAATTCTTTTGCAAGAACCTTTTCATGATCAATTTGTTTTTGTAATGCTTGCATCTTTAATTCATGTTCTTTTAACTCGTCTGAATAACCCAAGGACTCTTCCAAGTCAGCAACTTCAACCATTGGAGTCATCGTTGAACTACCCAAGCTCGATAATCTGGATGAAGGCTTTCTATGAGTAATACTAGGTGAACTGAACGAGTTCAAAGAGGAGGTTCTGGAGGTCCTCTTCACGGCGGTGGGTTTCTTGTTTGCTGGCTTGGCTCCTCTTCCAACAGATCTGATTGAATTGTTTCTTGAAATCTCTTGTGCAAGGTTTGATTCAGGAACTTCAACGATCTTTATACCATTTGGAGTTGGTATATACTTTTTAACCATTTTGACAGGTTGTTGTTGCTTGGAGGAAAGGCTAGCTCTGGAGTATGAATTTTTTATTGTTTTTGAAGGAGCAATGTGGCTCAATCTTAAATCCTTCATGTCATTATGATTATTGAGATAAGTTTGGGACGTTTCTTCAGTAATTTCATCCAAATACGAGTCGTTGAAACTATCGTCAATGTCATAAACAATCTTGCTTGCATGAGAACCTCTTGAACTATTGGAATTTAATGATCCTCCGGAGAAATTATGGAATTGAGGGGGTTGATTCTGATGTTGTTGATGGATGGAAGGAGAATTGGTCAATGAGGGACTTCTCCTTAAAAGACTACCACTAGTTCTTTGAGGGGATGGACCAGGGGAAGGACCAGGGGCTGGAACTTTCTTGATGATATATTGCATTGAGTTGGATCTTTTAATTGTTGTTTGTTGCTGCTGCTGCGGTTTACCATTTTGCATCGACCCATGACCAATAGTTAAAGCGGCCGCCAAAGCTGCCGAATCAGGCTGATTCGCCGCTGGCGCAACGTGGTTTACCCCAGTGTAAGCGGTTTTGTGAACACTCCTGCTTTTCCGTCTAGAAAACATCTGGATTTTATAAGTAGGTTAATCGATTGATGGATAATTGGAAAAGAAGAGTGGAGGAAAATCGAAGGGTTCTTTATTGTTGATATTAGGTTGCGATAAATTTCACCGAGTTCCGAGGGGTGACCGTGCGAGTCACGAACAACTTACCGAATCATCGGTGACGAGATTAAACGATGAGGAGGTGTAGTAAGAGTGGGTGCCGTAGAGAGTAGACGACTAAGGTAGCTACTAATATTTCAATCTTGACTACAATTATCGGATTCCGATTGTGTACGGAGAATTTTCAGGTTTTCGATTTTTTAATAAACTGTGGAATTCATCAATTTGTACTAATTATCCACCAAGAAATATAATGACAATGTCTCTTAATGTTAGAATGGCATCAACGCCTACGCCTGGTCTCGATGTAACCGACCCTACATATCCGCTGTCTGAGTCTCATGTATATTTCTTTCTTTACTATTCATTCAAGAGAGATGATATCCGAGGGATAGGGAGCCTTGAGCTGGTCATTTCCGGTCTCAATAACTCTCCAGCATTCAAATCTTGAAATGGCAACTAAGACAACATAGCCTTCTGTTAGTGAGATGCGCATGTGTACCACCATTGATGTTAGATACTTGAGTCTTTGATTAACGAATTTGGTTAAAGAAAACTACGAATAATTCGGCCTAGAGAGCTTAGACTAGAGAACTTTGACTAAAGAATTTGGTGACTTCTCACATCACTGAGCCATTACGCTCCTTACTAGCGAACAACTAGTGAATTATTAGTTAACCATCACTAAAACATTCAGTATTGAAATATTCTCTTCAACTAATATGGTACCTCTCCAACTAAATAATCATCTCCTATGTAACTTGTTTAACCCTAGAAGATTGGACACCCATATTCCCGTATGTTGTCCCTGTGCAATTATAACAGACGCTATTGGGCGGATACTTAACAAAAATCCGGTCCATGCAAATCCTTGAAGCAAGGGCATTAAGATCTGGTCTTTCAATATAGCGTAGATTACGATTCCTGGGGTTATTGGAGCAATTGGAGTCATTTCAAGCTCGTTTGTTTCTAGTATGTCGATATCGTTATTTATCAATTTTAGTTCTTCATCAGATAATCCTTGAACTTTGCTGGGTGATGGCGGTTCTCTACCAGCATAAGAATTGATTTGTCTCATAAAGGACTCTTCGAAACGTAAGTCAGGTATCGTTATTTTTGACATTGTAGTTATTGATAGAGTGGTAGGAGTATTTAATAATTAGAGGGAGACTCGGTAATTAGTGGTAAAACTAGATGATTAGTGGTAAAACAAGGTGATTGGTGATAATTATTAGTGTTGTTAGTTATCAGTGGCAAGTATTATTGTTGCTAGTTATCAGTGGCAATTCTGGTAAAATATCTTGCAATAATCAATGGCAAAATTTGATCAAGTTTGGTGTCTGTGCAATATAGGCTAAGTACGTGTGTAATTCTCACGATACGTCTTAGTTATAACAACTGTCTGATGGAAATCTCTTAGTGCTAAGTCAAAACGATTATTGGTAAGTTTGATGCTAACTAGTAACTTTGATTCTTTTCTGCAGGTTGCTAACCAGTAATTCTGGTGACAAATGTTGATATTTGAAAAATGAAAATTTCATCACCAACAACAGTCGTACCCCAACTCAACATGGATATCGATAAAGGCGATGGTCCAACAGTTACTATTAGAGAGTCTGAAAGAGATCATGTTGATTTCATCTTGAAGGATGTGGATATGTCCATGGCCAACTCCCTAAGAAGAGTTATGCTCGCAGAAGTGCCTACCTTGGCCATAGACTTGGTGGAAATAGACGTCAACACTTCTGTGTTGGCAGATGAATTCTTATCACACAGATTGGGTTTGATTCCGTTATCTAGTGAGGGCATCGAAAGCTTGTCTTATTCAAGAGATTGTACATGTGACAACTATTGTCCCAAATGTTCAGTAAAGTTGGAACTTACAGCAAAGTGTGACACCGACTCCACCATGAATGTATACTCGTCAGATTTGGCCAAGTTCCACAATGGATCCAGGTTGGGAGATCCAGTTATAAGAGATGAGCAAAGAAGAGGACCTCTTATTTGTAAGTTGAGAAAACACCAGGAGTTGAGAATCACCTGTATTGCTAAGAAGGGTATTGCTAAAGAACACGCTAAGTGGTCTCCCTGTTCAGCTGTTGGTTTTGAATATGATCCTTGGAATAAATTAAAGCATACTGACTACTGGTACGAAATTGATGCTGACGAAGAATGGCCTCGTTCGACAAACTGTGAGTGGGAAGAAGTCCCAGATCCCGAGGCTCCATTTGATTATAGAGCCACGCCAACCAACTTCTACATCGATGTTGAAACCACCGGTAACATGCCTCCTAACGAAGTTGTCTTGAAGAGTATTGAAATTTTGCAATTGAAATTGGCCGGAATTTCGGTGGAGTTGAACAAACACTCAGTCGAAGCAAGCAATGCAAATGCTGGTGGATTCACTACTTATGGTAGAACTGATTATGGTGGAGACTCACCAAATGGTGATGGTACTCCTTACGGCGGCGATAGTGGATTTGGAGGAGGTTCCAACTGGAATTAAAAAGGTTAACCCAGTGACGTCCTACTACAATTAACAGTTAAGAGAGGACCTTAAATAGAGGAAACTAAACTGAGGATACTAAACAGAGGATTTATAAACCCAGTGTCCTACCACAATGATTCACAAATATCAAACTGCCATTAGGCTTCCTCAAAGAGTTTTCTGATCATGGGACGTACTTTAGTCTAACTAGTGCTGGACTGAATTCAGTGTGTAAGTAGCAGTTTGTCTACGTAACAAGGCCCCTGTTAGTTGGCTCACAAGTCTACGGAAATTGGCCCAGCTACTTCTCCACTTCATTTCTACATTGTTTTTAGACTAACTTTAATGTATATTACGATAATAATTCGATCTAAAGATTGCAGAACTTCATTACTAGAACTTCACTACTAGAACCTCACTACTATAAATTCAGTACTAACACAGCTTAACACGTTTTTATCAACTTTTCGTCTATTACTCTATATCTTGACTGAAATGGTGGAGTCTATTTATTATGACACTTATTCCACTCCACCAATTCATCAAACTTGACCAACTTGCCTCCAAATATATCCAACGAGCTTCCATATGTTACATCAACCTTACCCTGACTCAAGGCGTCAACTACGTGCAAATCATCCACCAGTTTGGCTCCTCCGGCGTAGACAATCTTTCCTTCAAATCCTGGTGGACACCATTCGCCAAGTTTGGTGACCAAATCTTCGTCTATTCCTTTGCATAATCCTTCAACATCTGCTGCATGGATCAAAAACTCGTCACAATAACCAGAAACTTCTTGTAAAAACTCTTTGGACAATTTATTGACCGTTAAAGTTTGCCATTTGTTCATGGCCACCACCCAGCTAGTGTGACCATCTTCCACAACTGTTCTGCAGCTCAAATCTACAATCAACCTGTGTTTTCCAACGAGCTGGGAAACTTTTTTAAGTTTGTCCCAGTCAAATTCCTGGACTCCGGCGTGGTCGCTGAATAACCAACTGGTTAAGATTATATGTGAGGCTTGGTATGTGTCTAGCCAGAGCAAGGCGTTGTCGATGTTTATTCCACCACCCACTTGTAGATGGAATGGCCATGACTTACATGCCAATTGAGCGGCCTCGTCGTTAGCAGGGTTTGAACCAAGTTTTATAACGTGACATCCGTGGACGTTGTTGGTCTTGTAGAGCTCGGCATAGAATGACGATGGTTTGGAGGAAACAAAGTTCTCTGTGGTGGTGGATGGTGTGAGGTCGTCTTGAGTAAGCGTTCCACCGACGATTTGTTTCACCTGGCCGGAATGTATGTCTATACAGCCTCTAAATTTAGTCATTTATTGATCGTGGGAACCTTTAAATTGGACTTTTCAATTTGCGCGATCTATAATATTAAATGGTTGAAAAACCACTCTATCTAGTGATGATTCAATGTAAAAAAATAACTCTAATGATGACTCAAATGTTGAAAAATCACTCTAATGATGATGACTCGGATTTTGAAAGATAATCTAAAGTAGCTAGTAAATCTTAGTTGTTAGTGAACCTAAGTAGTTAGTAAATTTAAGTAGTTTGTGAATCTAGAGTAGTTAAAGTATCAAATTTCACAATCCTAATTTATGGGAACTTACATGAAATCAAAGTAATTCACTGAACAGAGATTGTAGGCTACGAAACTGGTGCATTCTCATATAGAAAATGGAAAGGAATACCACCAGCGCCAACACGTGAGTTATTATATGTATTCTGTCACAATCGGTATGTTTTAGATCTTGTACATTGTCCACGAACTTAAATCATATCTACATTAACTGAATTGACAACACCTGTATAATCTTCATTTTAACACAGCTCTAGCAAATTTCCAAATATCGCCGATCACAGGACCTCTCCCTAAGGTGTTGATACCTTAAAAGCGATATAAATACATTGCCACAACTTTGGACTGATATCTGTCAGATATGGTATAAGCTTAGGATTAGTTATGGGTGCAAAATAGTGCACAGAGAAGGATTACACAGAGAATGATTCCTCCACCAAATCAAAATTACACATAGAAGACATTATCCACTAGTATTCACCAATCTCCACCCATACTGAATAATGACAAATTCCGCTAAATCCAAATTTATTCACTAAATCAGAATATCCACTAAACCAGAATCTATCTACAATCAGAATATCCAAAATATATACTTGACTCCACAAATTCTGAATACTTCGCTTCGCTCAGTATTCATGCTTCGCTCGTATTCATCCTTCCCTCAGTACTCACCATATCCTACATATAACAATCGTCGTTCTTCCTGTCAAAGTCTCCTGTTATTCTATTCTCTTCCTCATCTCACTCATCACCCTCATCACTCCACGAAAAACATATTCGAAAAACATAATCAATCAAAAATTTATACTCTAAACTTCACTTACACCACCACAATGTCGGATAGCGAGTATCTTAAGGCTCTTGAAATACAGAGAAGAAACTTCGAAGCCCAATTTGGATCTTTGGAAACGTTGGGATATGAAGATAAATCAAAAATTGCTCAGGTAGAAGACGAGAACGAAGACAAAGAAGAAAATGAAGAAGATGCATTTGAAGGATTTGGATCTGAAGAAAGCGATGATGAGGAGAATATCCATATCAGCTCGGCCAGCGACTCAGAGATGTCGGAAGTGGAATCAGAAGTCGAAGAAGTAGAAGAAAAAGTGGTACCTAAAGTTGTTCGGTTGAACGACTCATACTCAAACATGGGTCCCACCCCAAGGGCCAATAAAAAGTTGTTGGGATCAGGAAGAGTACCGACATTAACGGAAATCGCCGCCAAAGAACAGGAATTATCAAAGTTATCTAAAAAACAGTTGGCCCAAGGCAAGAAGGAAGACGATGAAAACTTGGAAAACGATTTGAAATTACAGAGATTACTTCTGGAATCCCACATTCTCGCTAATGCTGTGGAATACTCGGGTGCTGACGTCACTTTAAAAACCTTGGACTTCGATGATCCTATAGGAAAAGCAAGAAGAAGAGCATTGGACTCTCGTATCAGAAAAATCTCCTCCATAAACTCCGCCAGTGGAGGGTTACCCAAGACTTTGGAGAAAATGCCCATGGCCATGAGAAAAGGTATGATTAGAAGTAGAGAGATGAAAGTCGCTAGATACGAGCAGGAAGCAAAAGATGCCGGGATCGTCTTGTCCAAGTTGAGAAAGGGTGAATTGAGAGATTTGAACGCAGGGAAGGGTTCTACGTTGACTAGTGATAGAATCGGAACGGGTAAGAAAATCGTTACCAGAGTTAGAGATATGGGTTTGAAGATCAATTCTGTGGGTAGATCGACGAGAAACGGGTTGGTGATTGCACAGACTGATATTGATAGAATCAATTCAAAAGGTAAGAGGTTTAATAAGAAGAAAGGAGGAAAACGATAAGTGATAGAGAGTGAGAGAAAGGGAATCGTACGGAGACAAACTCACAGAGAATCTCGGAGATCTAGAGGGTCTCGTGATGATCTTGAGAGTTAAAACAGCATTGGATAATCTGTATATTATTGTACTATATATCCACTAATATTATGCATTTAGTACTTAAATATATTAAAAACCGGTGATTTGTAAGTCGTCATGTAAGTCGTTAGGTGTGATAGCTAGCCCATGTTCGTTGGCTAAGTGGAGTAGACAAATGAAACAGAAACTTGTAGATAGGTCTTTGCGCTGTTCGTTTCCATATAAACTAGCAATGGAAGTAATAACATTTCCAAATGTTTTTATTGGAGCCTTTTCTTGTGCCTCTTCTTGTGCCTTCTCTTGACCCTCTTCCTCCAGCTCATCATTCTCTTCATCTTTAAGACTCTCTGGCTCTTCTTTCTTGATAGTCTTCCACAAATTATCTTTCAATAACTTGACGTCGACTCTCTTTGCAACACGTGAAAAGTTGACGTATTCAGGTCTTCTTTTACCTAGAACCTGAGATTCACTTGCTACATTATCTTTGTCGTCTTCGTTGAGGAAATCCTTGTTTTCTCCCTCCAAGGCATCGTTAAAATCAATTGCCCCGAAATCATCTTCACCACCGAAGTCGTGGGTAAAATCTTCATATTCTGCTTGGTGGAATGAGGCTGCTAAACGGTCTTGTTCTTCTTCCTGTTTGTGGTACTGTTGAGCAAAAAAGTTTTCATCAGTTAGAGGCTGCGAATCAGTAGCGTTATTCATTTTCTTGGTGGGGAAATAAAGTATTGGGACCTGAGGTTTAGTGAATAAATTGGTCAATCTGGCAGAATTATACCTAATATCGTCGGGCAATTTATGTTCTGACCTTTTGAAGTCCTCTTTCTTCATGATTGTGGCATTACCTTTTGGAGCTTTAAATAGTATGTCTTCATCCACATCGTCTGCGAAGAAGTCAATGCTAACTTGAGTTGCCTTTGCTTTCTTCTTAGGCTCTATCGCTTGTGCTGTTTTATTAGTTTCAGGATTATCATCTATCTTTTTTGATTTCTTGAGTGCAGCAACTCTCCAGTGTTCTGGACCTCTCCAATTGACTTTCATTTTCTCATCGAAATATGCCATTAAATCACGGTCCATGACTTCTGTCTGAACAGTTGTCTGTGTGTATTGTTCAGAGTCATTGAAGATCTTCTGCATTATGCTATGGTTGAGATGATTTATAGGGTCATTAGACTCGTTGTTTTGATCATTCTGGTTGTCATCGTCGTCATTAAAGTCATTTCCATACCCATCATCACCTCCAAATTCGAAATCTTCGTTATTATCATTATTGTCGATGTTATCATCTTCATATTCTTCGGCAACTGGATCCTTAGTGTTGATCTTTGTATTGAAATCGTTCAAAATGCTTTTGGCCTTGGACATATCTGCAATAGCCGATTGGAATTCGTTGAGGGATGGACACATGGTGACATTTTCCAAGTTCAGGTCGTTGTCTTTAAAAATAAACAGTTCAAGTCCCGAGATATTTACATTGGCATTGAATCCTATATTATTGCGCCTCGTAGATTGTTCTTGTTCGGAATCTGACTCATTGGAATGTGACTTTTTATTAATTTCGACTTCTTTTGCTGGCTTCGTTGTAGCATCGAAAATGACTCTACCATTGGAATCGATATTGAGAGTATTCAATAGTAAACTCTTTGCACCACCTTCATCAAATTCAGCGAGTGCTTTCTTAAACAACGGATCTATTGCCAACTCTTGCTCCAATTTCTTGATTCTAATTGTATCAAAATCAACCAAGGTTGACTCCACTATTCTATTAATTTTTCTAATTGGTTTACCAGTCTCGGCTTCGTTTTCATTGTCACTATCATTCTTTTCTTCTTCGTCTGCGTCTTCTTCAATCTTGCCTGTATCCTGCTTCTTGGAAAGGCCACTTAATAATTTTCCTGTTTCTGTAGCTGCTGATTCGACTCTACTCAGGTAAATCTTGACACAGCCATCCAAAGTGGCAGAAGCACGTTGGAAATTGATACTCTCACCATCTTTGATCACATTCAAATCATGGAAATAATCAATCAAGGCAAATTGCCACGAGTTCTTTGATGTAATTTTGTTATCCGTGGATAGTTTGATCCATTCTTCAAAGTTGGATAAAATTGTGTGTTTATTTTCGTTAAAATGAATTGCATTCTCGTCATTGAAAGAATCATTGGCGTCATCTTCTATTCCTAAGGGTCTTCTTGAGTTGGAAATAACACGATGATTTGAAATCACCCTAGAAGGCGCTCTGTTCGATAGTCCTCGGTTAGAGTTGATTCTTAGGTCAGAATTATTATTGGTGGAAGATCTACTTCCCTGGTGACTCATGGAGAGTCCTCGCTTCTTGGGGAGGAGTTGAGGATTCATTGATGGCGGTCCAAGGGTTGTAATGAGTTTTAATATTTTTTGTTTTTGTTTTGATTTGGAGATGTCGCGGCTTGTCATCGAATGTCGTGTGAGATCCACGACACCCGCGCGACATTCGATGACATTCGTCCGAAACTTCTACATGATTCTACAAAAGCTTTTTAATTACTAAGAGTGGCAACGCTTATATTATTATCTGCAACTATCAAACAATATATCAGCCATATTCATAGATGTATGGGATAGCGAGGACCTCACTAAGGGTAAGTTCCTTAGGTGCGGCAAGAGCGCTTAAAATGTCACCAATATCAATTCCTTTGGCCTCAAGAAGAATATCCCGGTCTGCGACAAAACAGTCACCGGCATGGATGGAATCAATAGGCAGAAGATTCTTGTCTAATAATGCGGTTGGCTTATTACAGGCACAGGAACAAGCTGCTAACAGTGACTTATCGAATCCTTCGGCTCAAGCTGAGTTTTACAAGTCACTTTTGGCCAACAACTATCCACAAATTGTTGTACAACGTTTTGAAACTACAGGTATTGCATCTTCACCTGAATGTACTTCACTCTATATTGATGCTTTGCATAAAACTGGAAAAAAGGGCAAGGCTGATCATGTAGCCAGAACTGTTTTAGCTACACAGACAGCAAATGGAGCTCAGAATGGTACTTCCATTGGAGGTGGTTTACCTCATGGATTTGGATCCAGATACGAGCCAGTGCATGTGGTTGTATCAGAAAGTTTGCTTACCGTTCTTTCCAAGTGGTTAAAATGGTTAATCCCTGTGGCATTACTTACATATGGAGGTACCAACGCCTTCAACTACCTTGTTCAAAATGGAACCATATTCAAGAATACCGATGTATCTGATAAGTCAGTCGATGTATCGCAATCAACAGTGAGATTCAGTGACGTACAAGGATGTGATGAAGCTCGTGCTGAATTAGAAGAAATTGTTGATTTTTTAAAGGACCCTTCCAAGTTTACTGGGTTGGGAGGAAAATTACCAAAAGGTGTACTTTTAACAGGACCTCCTGGTACTGGTAAGACATTATTGGCTAGAGCTACTGCAGGAGAAGCAGGTGTGCCATTTTTCTTTATGTCAGGATCTGAATTTGATGAGTTATACGTGGGTGTGGGTGCAAAGAGAATTAGAGAATTATTCGGCCAAGCACGTGAGAAATCTCCTGCTATCATATTCATAGATGAATTGGATGCTATTGGAGGTAAGCGTAACCCCAAGGATCAAGCATATGCGAAACAGACCTTGAATCAGTTATTGGTTGAATTGGATGGATTTTCACAAACGCTGGGAATTATCATTATCGGAGCCACCAACTTCCCAGAGTCGTTGGATAAAGCCTTAACAAGACCAGGACGTTTTGATAAAGAAGTTATTGTTGATTTACCAGATGTCCGGGGAAGAATTGATATTTTGAAGCATCATATGCAGAACGTCGAAACTGCGGAAGATGTCGATCCCTCAATTATTGCCAGAGGTACGCCGGGATTGAGTGGTGCTGAGTTGATGAATTTAGTAAACCAAGCAGCAGTACATGCGTCCCAGTTATCTGCACCAGCCGTCGATATGAATCATTTTGAATGGGCTAAGGATAAGATTTTAATGGGAGCTGCGAAAGAGAAGATGGTCATTACACAAGAGTCAAGAATTAACACTGCATATCATGAGGCTGGACATGCAATTATGGCCATGTTCAGTCAAGGAGCTACCCCATTATACAAAGCTACAATTTTGCCAAGAGGACGTGCTTTGGGAATCACTTTCCAATTACCAGAGATGGATAAAGTGGATATGAGTAAAAAAGAGTGTTTTGCTCGTTTGGATGTTTGTATGGGGGGAAAGATTGCCGAAGAAATGATTAACGGGAAAGAGAATGTTACTAGTGGGTGTTCGAGTGATTTGGCTAATGCTACAGGCGTTGCACGTGCGATGGTTACATCCTATGGAATGAGTGACAATATCGGGCCTGTTAAATTAAGTGATAACTGGGAATCATGGTCACAAGAAATCCGTAATATGGCGGACACAGAGGTCCGGAGTTTCCTCATTACCAGTGAAAATAGAACTCGTAAATTGTTGAAAGAAAAACTGGTGGAATTAAAGAGACTCGCGGAAGGTTTATTGGAATACGAGACGTTAACTCGTGAAGAAATGGAGACTCTCGTCAAGGGAGGCACCATCTCCAAAGAAAAAACCATTTCCAATACTATCATACATACTCCGAGCAAAGATTCTCAACCCGATCGAATCGACCAGCCAATAACCGTTGAAGTGTAGCAGTAACACCGGTTCGAACCCGTGATCATAACGACCTATTAAAATCTCAGACTGTTATATAAATAGTATGAACAAAGGGAAAACAACTTTGATGTAAGTACGGCGATGTGATACGGCGAAATACGTAAATATCCAGCTGGAGAAAGGAAGACTCTGTGAGGATTTTAGGGAGGGAAACGGTAGATAGAACAACTACTATGATAACTACTGTGATAATTACTCAGCTAAACACCGCTAACTTCTTCAATACCGTTAACTTCTCAAATACCAATAAACTACTGAAATTTCTAGTAGAAAATTAACTCTAAAAATGTAAAGATTCATTTATACCAGTTCCAGCCGGGCTCAAAAGCGAACGGCCTTTCTAGTTTTCAGTGTCTTGTGATTTTATGCACAGTATCACTGGGCCGTCGACGCGGATCATCCTGAGGTACTGCGAATACCAAGAATCTTTCAGGTACTATCAGTATCAGATTACGGGGCAGCATAGGCTGAGCAGAATAATAAATTAGGCAGGCTGGCCACGATATCTCTCTCTCTCTCTCTAGCTAGTTCTCTCACTATCCTGTCGCTAATTATCTGTCATGGTATCTCTTTCATGATCGCTTATGTTGACCGGTTTTATAACGACGGTTTGGAGGGTCCACGTGGGATATTCAAAAACACCAAATTTACCAACTTCACACGACCTTTGACCCAATCTAACAACGACGACGGTTGAACGTTAAGGATACTTACATTCTAGAGATCACCAACAAGTTAATACTAGACAATATTTGTATATAACCGTATTTGAGACTTGACGAATCTTTTAATCGTGCATTTTGACCTGGTCCGCTTATCTTATCAATTTCTGCATCGCTGGTACAAACTAACAGCCACTTGCCTTTCTACTTCACACACAGTTTGAATTCTTTATGAAACAGGCTTGGAATCATACCTACTCGCCGTCTAGCACTGGAAACACTCCTGGTAGATCTCCTTACTATCCAGATGTTGCTGATCAACAACATGACCAAGGCAATGTTTCAGATCAGACGTCTCCAGCTTTAGTACAACATGTGTCGACTCCTTTAGTCAATGATACGCCCACGTCAGCGGCCAATAACTTCACAGACACTGAACAGATGCTTTTACACCAACTTGAACAGAACTTATATGACGTCCAGCCGTCTGGGAATCCTGACTCCCATCCCCAGGTAGTGCACCATCACCACCACCACCATCACACACAGCAGCTGCATCTCCAAACCAACACCCACTCTACCGAAAACACACCCAACTCGCACCTTGGCAACTTATCGTCCTCGCATACACCTCAGAATCAAAACTTTGACTATAACTCACTTCCTTCCGCACCTCCTCTGTACGAGTTTGGCCTTGAAAACATGGATTTTATTATTCCCGAGGATTTGAACTTCGATACCAACCCTGATCATCAGTCATCAGCGTTTCCTCCATCCCTAGCGCCCCCCCAGACCCCGGCCATGCTCGCCAACAAGGATAGAAAGGAAAAACGGAAGGTGAAACAAGAAACCACGGCAGATATATTTGCATCGCCGATTCTCCCTGGCCAGAACGAAAAGTCCTTTAATAACCAACATTTGTATCATAAGCATAACAAGTCTCGAAATCTGTTGACAAACATCGACACATTTTCCCAACAGCCTCCTCAACAACATGTCAGGCCAGATGCTGTGTTCACGCCTTTGGTGTCGCCAGCAGTGACGCCATTGGACTCCCAGGTGAATATTAATAAGAATTCCAACGGATCATACTCACAAGCGCCTGTCCAAGTCTTTTTCGAACCTTTGACGTCTCCAGCTCTCGAGGCCCAACAATCTTCGCATAATGGAAGTTCTTCTAATGAACGGGTAAGATCCTCTTCATCTGCGTTTGGGGCTTCTGACGAACACAAATCCCATTCACACTATACAAATTCCAACAAGAGAAGAACTCCCCATGGGACTCCGGTTTTGTCTGCTACACCGTCCACTTCCTCGTCCAACGGTAAGCTAGTGTCACCATCTCTAAAAGGGGTAAATGGTGGCTCATATCGGTCATCGCTTGCAAGCAATTCAGGGTTTGAAAAGTTGCCAGATTCAAGCATGGAGTCAAAGAGTAACAGTAGCACGCCCATGCTTCCTCCACAGACAAAGAAAATGGGTACTTCCAGCTCGAACAGCTCCACTAACAATGCGCCATTGATGGGGTTCACCATGGGCAGATTGGCAGAACATTCACAACAAGAAGACGAGTACTCGGACGATATTGCTGATGACGGTGAAAAGGATGCTAATCAAAAGTCTACATCCTCGTCACGTCCAAGAAGGAAAGCAAGCTATTCAAGACAACGGTCTTCGTCGTCTAGTACTGAAACATCACCCAAATTACGCTCCAACAGTGATACTATGAAAAAGGGCGATCTTCCTGTAACCAAAAAGGCATCGCACAAATTGGCGGAGCAGGGCCGTCGTAACAGAATGAATACCGCCGTCAGCGAGCTTGGATCGCTTGTGCCACAAATATATCACAACAAAGTCACGATTCCCTCCAAGGCCACCACCGTTGAGTTGGCTTCCAAATTTATTCGAGACTTGATTGACGAAATCGAAGACCTTAAAAAGAATCGGAAATAGCTCTAAACTTACTATGTATATTATATGTAACACCTATAAACGAAGTTAAAGTAAGTTGAAGGAATAGTTCTGCGCCAATTTGTAGAGAATATATTTATAGAGTTTAAGAAATATCTTGAATATATTGATCGCCATTGGAGTCTTCTGGGTTTAGTGACAAGTAACTGAGTGAAGCAAGTTGCCTGTGAAGTTGTTATTGATGTGGTAAATAATAAGGATAGTCAATTCTAGGCTCCTTAATTCAAGTCTATTCAATCTAAATCAAATATCCTTGAGTATTAACATCATATATACATGAGTATACTCCTACCCAGCTTCGCTCGATACATATGAGAAGTAATCAGATCTAGAAACAAAAGATTTTCACATAATCTGGGTACCTTAATTGCATGGTAACAGACTATGGATTCCTCGTTGTGACTTCATCGACTTATCCACCCTGAAGTAGGGATCCATATCGTGCCTAAAACGATTGGTCACGTGACAATTCTTCAAGATTAGATACTTGAAGCACCCAGATAGTATATAGATAGAATTTAGATACTACACCCATTTGGATATCGTGTATCTAGACTTCATATATATCTAGACCTCATATATCTAATCATTATATATATCTAGAAGCTGGATTCATTTTTCTATTGTTTCGAATGGCCATCTCTAGAATGGCTGCGAAAAGTCAAGAAGAGCTCGAAATGACTCAAGCTAAAGATATAGAACTATTGCTCCAATTCATTTGAGACCCTTTACATTTTCATAAAGTGGTTTAAAGATCTCTTCTTGTTTCTGGAGAGTCTTTGCACGTTTCAGTATACCTCACATATATTTACAATTCTCAGTTAAAATACACCAGTTTATGAAATAAACCTCTATTCTTTATAAATACAGAGCACCAAAAATTACATGTATAGGGTGATACCTTCAAGAAAAATCTTTATAAATATTAGTAGAGAATCAACAAGTTTAGCATTGATTCTTTGGTTAAATAGAACTTTGGTTCTACATGTCTAGATCTACCATCTTGTTCTTCTCCATTGTTTAGCTCGCCCCACCCTCTCTAATTTCGATAAATTAAATACAGGTACTAACGGTAAAGGACTCCAACCGCTAGAAAATGAGTAATGTGACAGAAATCTTTTTATTTAGTGATATATCATAATATATACCACTTAATATATTCATGGAAGGTTTTAAACCTTCCCCAGATCAAGATCTTAAATGTCTACCAGGCTCAAAATCGCAGTTTTCACTTTACTCTTACCCGGCTACCATTCCATTGCTTTAACTGACACTAATTTTATTTAACACTCCTTTAACTAGCACTCCTCTAAGTAAGTCTCTCTATACGTAATTAACTTCACTATGGATCACTATCTTCACTCGTTGTTTCGCTTAGTTTTCTCAATAGATGAAATGTGGGGCATCTGCACGCGACTTTCCGAGATCATTTCGAAATATACGTAGCCACTCCCTTTCTCTACTTTCAAAATGGGATATCCTTCACCGTTAAAAACGTTCAGTAGAAAGGTTGGTGACAATGTTGTAATCACATCCAGTGCGTTCAAAATCTTGGACTCGCTCAACCTTGGAGCGAGAATGGTACTCTTTAAGCATGGCAAGAATGTGACCGTGTGGTCACCCATACTCTACGGAGAAGGATTCGAAGAGGGCCTCAAGTTATTGGTGGGAGATTCTGACTATAAGATCTCACACATTGTAGTCGTCAACAACCAACACAACATAGCCGCACATGAATATAAATTGAAATTCCCAGAGGCAAAGATTATCTGTTCAGATACTGCAAAGCTTCGCGAGGGTGTGGGAATTGACTATAAACTTGGATATGATATTTCTAACAAACTTCTTGATGCCGAGGCTTTGAAGGCTTTAGGAGTTAAAGAAGAATCGTTTTACAACAACTTTGAAATGATATATCTTGGAAACCATAAGAATCGTGAAATCTTGTTGTTTGAGAAGGTGTCGAAATCTCTTTGCTGTGGTGATTCCATAACCAACTTAGGTATTGCAGGTAGTATGGATGGAAGCGTGGAGTTGGAACAGTACTCTGAAAAAGTGGGTATTCCAAAACCATACCGTCCTCACGATGGTTGGTCTTTTATCTCGAGATACTTGCAGCCCGATTCTGTGGTTGGAAAGTATTTCATGAATAGTTCATGTCAAACTAAAACTGAGGGAGGCAAATTGGGTATCAGAACTGCCTATGAAAGCTGGGACTTCGAAAGGATTATTATGTGCCATGGTAATGTTATTGAGTCTGGAGCTAAGGGGACCTGGGCCCGGGTTTTTGCATCCAGCATCAACGCAGAGAAATTATAACATTGTCAGTCACTAGTCTGATAATTGGAATATCTTATCCTAAGGATCTTCTCCATTTGTTGAGCTGTGCAGGCTGGCTGGAATTATGACACTAGTGGTTCCATATTCAACTTAAATAATATCTCCAACTATAGCTTTAGTTATTAAACTTTTAGTTTTTAATTTAGTTAAATCATTATGAATTTTATTTCTAGCTAATTTATGTAGTAAAGGTTCAGTTCCTTCAGTACGTTTATAATACTTATT
>Ga0065704_10070173_pt1 | contig 150497 bp, 85 predicted proteins | sample SwiRhicommuniRL2_FD_59091 | JGI IMG/M metagenome (GOLD analysis project Ga0065704, IMG submission 59091) | Switchgrass rhizosphere bacterial communities from Rose Lake, Michigan, USA - RL2 v2 (version 2) | ecosystem: Host-associated > Plants > Roots > Rhizosphere > Soil | place: East Lansing, MI | reverse complement strand
TCTATTCAAAATAATTTATTTTTAAATTATTATTACAATATTTAATAATTCAAAATCACTTTAGAGTTCCCCAATATGAATATCCAGAAACAGGAGCTTGATGAAAAGTGGAAATATATCGGAGCTATTTTCTAGAATTATACCAGATCTCGAAGAGCTACAGAATATAATGTCGTTAATCTTGATGTGAGCTGATGAATCTCAAAAAGACTCAAAGGTTCTCAATCCGCCTGTCGTGTATGATGCTTTAAAATTCCGCTTTGCCGGATTTAGTAAGAATGTCCCTGGTATGCGCAAGAGTAGTTATTGACCATTCGTCTATGACGGACTCTTGTTATCTATATCATATAGTGGATCCTATAGTAATCACACAATATTCTAACAAAGTATCCTCCAATATTAATCGAACCTTCTTCTAACAAAAGATCCATTAATACCATCAAACCTTCTTCTAATCCATGACTGTAATCGGATACCTTATTCCGAAGCTAGTAGTATTAAGATACAGAACTCGCACGGAATTTGACCCCTCATAACCACATGTATTTGCGATAAGTCGACAACTAGCACAACTAGCACAATTAGTACGATTCTAAAGTATACACAGTTCTGGTAGTACTCTAACCCTAACCAGGATCGTCCTGCGTCGTTACTACATGGGTAAACTTGTACTCGCAGCAACCGCGCGATTGACGGATTTGCCAGACGCATTTTTGCACCCAATTGAGAAGTTCCGCTTAGATAAGAAAAGTATATAACCTTGATCCATCTCTCCAAAGCTAAAACTGTCCACAATAAAATGATTCACATACTATCGTTGTGTGTTATAGCTTTATGTGTGCTATACAAGTGGACCAGACGTGCTGGCAAGGTCATTGATCCGTCGTGGATCTCGTGTATTCAACAACCAGTTCCAGCCATCGATCCATCGTTCAAATGGGACGAGACTATTCCTAAAAAAATCCGCCCTTTTGTAAAGAAAAAGAGCTTCAACGCCGAAATGGGGATCAAGAACATCGCAAGTACTCCGGAAGACTGGTTGCTTTTGGAAAATACGTATCTCCAAGCCATAACTCTCCGCAAAAAGTTTACCCGTCTTTATCCAGACAAAACATCTCTGGCTTATAATAATGAGGCTACAGCCATGGCAATTAGAGAGTTTTACGAGACTGTCACCACATTCCTTCTCAACAGATATCCGCAATACTTTGTAGTCGAAAAAGATACGATTTTGAACAAGATCAGCGGCGAAACCATGCCTCTAAACGGTAAGAACACCACTCCTCACGAGTTGGTCCTTATTCTTGCATCTCATATCGAGGAAGATTTCCTTATTTTGTTGAAGGATGATCCAGACGACCATGAACAAGAATACTTGTTGAGAGCGTCCATCACTGGGTTCCCAGCAGGATTTGACCCCAGTAAAGGCCACAACAAGGCCATCTCGCAAATCCATGATCTTGTTCCTCAGTACTCTTCCAGATTGAAGAATCCAATGTCGAATTTCTTCAACAAACTCAAACCAAAGGATCTCTGGGTTAGACATAACTGGTCAGTCCAGACCTCTGCCAACTACTTCAACCTCGACTCTCTTCATGGTCGAGACGGTGACGAGATAAAGGTTATGACTATGGACGATTTGGATTTTGAAAACGGCTGTTTTCTCAGAGTTGAGCGTCAAATCTTGACAAGATTACCGAAGCTGAGAGCCATTTTCATGACCGTCCGTACCTACTTGACTCCAATGAGCGAGATTAAGAAGGAGGGTTCTGGTGACGAGTTGTGTCGTGGTATCTCGTCCTTACCGAAAGAGATTGCTTTCTACAAGAGAGCTCTCAGTTGGGGTGATGCTGTCAAGGAATATCTTCAATCATAAATCTCTGAGCTAGTTGACTGGAGGGAACTAGCGCGGCTGGCGAGCTCACTGATATTAGTGATGCAATAGTGATCTAATACAAAATTAGGACAGACTTGTGGATTTGAAGCTATTCAAGAGATTAGTGGCTCTAGCTCACTATAGATATTCCTATATTGTGATCGAAACATAGTTGGAGGTATTTCGACACCCGCTTTGTACTTGCAGTTACGGGCCATTTTCTAGACTAGTTTGCCGGCTATAAGTTGCGAAACTCGATATTGTAACTTAGATGTAGAATTTTTAAACAAACTTTTAGATACTTATAGAACAACTAGATTTCTAATAGAACAACTAAACTCATTCTTAGAAGCGGAATTATACGAGCAATGACCTTTAGAACGACTACTCATTCAATTTGACATAATTGGCAGGGAATAATCCGCTCTCTCCGGTTTTAGAGTGTTTTCCAGACCACCAATCCTCATCAACAAATTCAATCTCAGTAATCAAATCCCCTTCGGAAAAGGCGATTTCGTTATCTTCATCTTTTTCGTAGTCGTATTCAGCTGTAGCGGTTTGAGTAGCCTTTTTGTCGGGAGCACTAGATGCGACAACTGGAGACTCAGATTTTGATACAACTGGTTCAGCGGTCTTTTCTTCCTTTTCCAACTCAACGTAGGCAGCAGGGAATAAACCAACTTCCCCAGTCTTGGAATGAGTCCCAGACCACCACTCTTCGTCGACGAAATCGATCTCAACGATAAAATCACCCTCCGAAAATCCAATTTCGTTATCTTCATCCTTTTCATAGTCATAAGCTGCGACTGCGCTAATAGATGGCTTAGCTGGTTCAGTCTCTTCCTCAGATTCAGGTTCAGGTTCTGCCTTTGGGGCTGGTGGCAAGTTACGTACAGGCAAGGAAGGTGTTGGCACTTTTTCCTCTTCCTCCTCCTTGTTTTGAACCGGTGGTAAGTTTCTCTTTGGCGGAGCAGGGAATCCTCCTAAAGATGGCTTGAATATGGCAGGCTCTTCAGTGTGAACTTCTTCTTCCTCTTCCTCTTCTTCCTCTTCCTTTTGAACTGGTGGTAAGTTTCTCTTTGGTGGAGCAGGGAATCCTCCTGAAGATGGCTTGATTATGGCAGGCACTTCAACGTGAACTTCTTCTTCATCTTCCTTCTCTTCTTCCTCCTCCTTATCATCCAAGTTGGCGCTGGAACTGAAATTTTTGGCTAAATCTGATACCTTATGGTCTTCTACTTCAGGAGAAACAGATTTATATTGGCCTCTCTTTTCAGCCCAGATTTGGGCAGGAGTTTTACCTCCTTCTGCACCGAAATTTCTGGATAATCCACCAACTATTTTATCCTTCTTAAAGTCATTTGAAGCACCAAATTGAGGCTTAGAACCAAAGCTTGGAGCACTAGACGAAGATGCTGGTGAAAAACGCGAACTCACAGAGTGGTTGACCTTTGGCTTAGGCAAGGATGTCATTCTGCCGTCAGATTCATTATGTTTAAAAGCACCAATTCTTTCAGACAAAGAAGGAGCAGACGCATCTTCTTTGGAAGAAGATTCTTCTGCCTTGAAAGGCTTAGGTTGCGAAGAAATAGTGTCAGATTTTTGCTTTCTCAACTCAGCAATATTGACTTTGGTGGGCTTATAAGCGGAAGGAAGATCCTTGATTGGGTTTTCACTGAAATCTCTTTCCTTGATTTCATCTTGTCCACCCCATTCATCGGCGTCTTGAGACTTTGGTGCTGGTTTGGAAAAGTTTGATGGTTTTGGAGTAACCGGCGCAACCGGTTTTCCAGTTGATTTTGGAACAAAAGACGATGTGCCAAATGGCTTTGCAGCAGGCTTTGGATTTGTTTGCTTTGCTACAATTGGTTTGGCTTGAGGCGTTGCGACAGGTTTTGAAGATCCAGATTGAATCGAATATCTAGCACCGGCAGCAGCACCAATTCTATGCAAAAAGTCATCCACGTCCAAATCATCGAGATCTCTAGCGGTAATTTGAACATGGTATCCACTTAAAACCTTTGAGACTTCGGCAAAGTTAGATGCAAACGATAATCTCGACTTTGCAGGTGAGTTATCAGGACACCAACCCAATAATAAATTCTTTGAGACGTCAGAGCCAGGGACGGTAACTCTGGCCAAACCAAATTGAATTTGTCCTTCGCTAAAGTTTTCAACAAACTCATCTAACGAGCCATTGCCTGTTTCTAAAACGTCCAATGTTGACTTGTTATCAACAGAATATACCACATAAGAAACTGAGGGATCTCCTCTAACAACTTTATCATAAGCCTCTTGAACTTTTCTGGAGTTGGTGGATAAATCTATTTTCTCCATGATGTAAACTTGAGATCGGTGACTAATTGATTGAATTACTAGCCTTACAATTGGTGTAACAATCAACAGAGTTTTGGGGAGCAGTGATGAAATTACCGTGGATTATTTTGCCACTGCGCGACTCCTGTTTGTCAGGTTGCGAAATATGAGCGAATACAGATCGAGATCGAGATTGAGATCGAGAGGCAACTGTAGGTATCTTAAAGCTATTAGACAAGTTACTAGGCAATTCTTAGTATGGTAGAATCAAATTACTGAGGATATAAGGATGATTTACGAATAGTAGTGATATTTAATGGTACTAGGTGAAAGAGACCAATTTAAATAAAACTTGGGTAGTTCAATTGACCGTTGGCTGCGCCCATAATCACTGGGAGAAAGATAAAACAAGACAAACCAATCCGAACTATTTAGATTTGCCCTATCAACAGAGGGTGTCACTTTCTGCAATGGCTTGGTTTTGGAACTCCCTGATAAAGAGACAGACTGGATGTTATAGAGAACAACACGAGCAGAGAATCCTTGAAGAATGTTCTTATCATTGTCATACCATGTACGAATGTTCTTATCATCGTAGTAATTAAGGTTCTCTATTCGTATCATGATACTCAACGATAGAATCACCAAGGTTTGAAATAGTTTTATATTTATATTTATTGTATCTCAGATAGATCCATAAAATACCTAAATTGATGATCGTATATAAAGTTCTTTTAATCAATGCCTTGAGAACTCGATATCAGCAGTATTCCAACCCCAAATCATCCATAGGTCGAATGTCAATTTAGGTAGCCAACTATATATGTCCAGCATGATAACTGTTCAAAACAAACACTTTCGATTCTATTGAAATTTAAAAACTCATTGACCGCTAGCACGCAATACTGAAAAGAACCACTTTGCAAGCAGAGATTACTAGACTTTTCGACATGTTAAGGAAAGCTTTTATATCATAAATTTTGGTTAAGATAATTCTGACTTCACCCGTAAGCTCATGGCTTGTTAATCATTATTGTAGTATTTCGCCAGTAATATGTATTTTGTCAGCTAAGGAATTCAAATATTAGGATCGTCTTTAGATCTTTAGACCGTCTTTAGATCAGATCCTCTTCAGATTTCTCGAGAACTCTAACTACTCGTCTTCACCAACGCATATATAAGACACCACATCATAATGAACCCAGAAACATTATGAAATATCCCATCAAAGAAGATCTCCTGGACCGGTTTATTGAAAAACTTTTTAGGATTTCCTTCACAACATATAGTGTAGAAGATTCCATTTGTTACTGTGAAACCAACTAGATAAAAGAGGAATCCATAGATCGATTCCAACGTCAATATTCCACAGCCAATTCCCAATACTAACGATGATATATCATGAATATGTTGTAACTTTTGTTTGTTGGCTTCTATACTTGGTCTATATAGTATGGTTTCCGATTGTTCTGGCATGGTGTTTCTCATGTTATTAATTTTATTGCAAGTGGAATTGAAGGCTGGTGGTTTGAGGGTCTAGAGTTAAGGCCAATAAGTATGATTCTAATCCTGCTTGTTCTATCAATTTGGCATGAATTGTGAATACTACGTTTGAATCTCTTGATTGAATATGGAGGAAATTTTGTATGCTTTTGAATTGGAGTGTCTATTTTGATTTTCCACGAATTCTTGATGGCGTAGATTTAATTATGCACCGATTTTCTTACTACAAATCGTCCAAGCAACACATATTTTGACGTGTATTATAGGATGGATCATATAGACGATCTCAAGCGCTTCCTATTGAAGCTACCCAGTGACAGTGAATTCAATTTCAACAAAAATGTACGAAAACAAATTCGTGAAGCGTTGTTTTTGGCAGCTACTGATAGTGGCAAATACTTGAGCTTCATGTTCCCAGATGTTAGTGGAGGAGGTGAACCCTTGATCGATAGAGTAGATAAAGAATTTGAATGGTTATTTGCCAACTATTACAAGTCAATTTTATCCCAGAGAGATCCCAAGTTCGATACTCAGTATAATCATGTCTTTCATGGGAACCTGCCCTGTGCAAGGATTTTCAGAAAGGGAGAACCAATTTATAGATGTTTGACTTGTGGATATGATGATACCTGTGCCTTGTGTTCGCATTGTTTTCAACCGGAAAATCATGTTGGTCATAATATTCATATATTTATATGTCAGCGAGAAAATGGAGGAGTGTGTGACTGTGGAGATCCTGAAGCGTGGGTGAGCGAGTTTTCATGTCCTCATGCTGGAAATACTAAAGAATCTCCAATCCCATTAGAATTGCAAACTTCATTATTGAAAACACTCGAAACCGCTCTTGACTTTGTGATAGACATCATGAGCCATTCAACTCTTCAATTCGATGATCCAGAAGAAGCAAGCTTTAACAAAGTTGAATCAAACTCCATAGATAGTACGTTGGATCCAGAAAAGTATGCTTGCAATGATGCTGATTTTGTCGATAGCTCAGGGGAGACTTTCTACTTGATGGTTTACAATGATCAAATTAGACATTTCAGAGATGCCGTACAGAGAATCCACTTGGCAAGTAAAAAGGTCAAACAGTTTGCCGTAATGGTTACAGATAAAGTACAGAACTATGGAAAGGCAAAAGTCATCGGTTCCAAAAACATCAAGCTTTTAATAGAGAGACAAAAGATCTTGAGTGCAACAGGATTGGCAACTTGCATAAGATCTCATAGAGACGTATTCCGTGAAGATATGTGCGATGAGATACTAATTTGGATTAACGATTTAACGCAATCAGATTTGTTTAAGATTAGCAACTCTGCTAAGAATGTATTCTGCAGAGCTTTTTGTGGGAAATGGAACAGTGGTTTATTGATGTCTCAAACATACGATCCAAAATATCAATACAAGGTGGGAACATTAGATGGTTTGAGGATACCAAAGATTCCTTCCACTGGAACGGAACGAAAATCCCAACCACATTGGTATTTCCAACCTTCCAAATGGAATTTGCCTCAAGAGGTATGCATTGAGTGTGACTACAACTTAAACGAAGATGAGTATGACTTGCATAACAGTCATTTAGGGTCTAGATTACAATACTTCATCTATCTTGATGTTAGATTCTGGAAATCTATCCGTATTTTGCTTCACGAGATGTATGCCACGTCCTTAATTACAAATTTAACCTACAAGAACATAATATCGTGCCAGTACGTGGATATATATCCAACAATTGCTGATATGTTTTTGACCATGGACAGAGAACCCGAATTGAACATCATGAGCACTTTATCAACACAACTTTTCACTTGTCCTTCGAATTCAACTTCAATTGTCCAACATGGAGATGTTTCCAGAATATTCGCATCCATTTATGGATTCTTAACCGTTGACGAAATTAGATCACCAGAAGGAGTTGAAATATCCCATGAGATATCCATGAAAAGTTTGAAAAATAGAAGATGGGGCCAGATTTTTTTTGATGTGGGATATATCTTGAGTAGAAGTGGTGATTCCAAAACAATTTTGACAAGCAACATTATTCCAATGACCTGTGATATTTTGGCATTATTCCAAGGAAGACCAGTGATGAAGAGAGAAAGTAAAAATCATATCGAGTATGAAAGTCCTGATTACACTGCATTTTTTCATGCCATTCTGGTTATCTACCAATTTGGAGAATATATTGCAAATTGTATGAGCCATTTGAAAGATGAAAGTCCGGAAGTAAAAAAATCATTGGCCAAAAATGCAATCAATTATGTTATTAATTTTCTCCTTAAGCTTGAAAATAATGATTATCCTGGCCTTATTGACGAATTCGTCGATATAAGTCTTTCACAAGACAAGAAAATCTCCAAAGAATTAATCGACGGCTTTATCATTCAGGACTATCGTATTGATGAAGAAAAGGTGAGTTTCTTGCACCCAATACATTCATTTTTGAGTTGGTTGATCGAATTCTCAAATTTTGAATTTCTTTCAGAAATAATAGGAGTATTAGAATCTTCTACTGAATCATACGTTTTGGGAACGAGCCAAACATTGGAAATCCCAAACCCTTTAACGTCAATTTTCGACTATCCTATAAGAACCATTGTTCTCATGTCACAAATTAAATCGGGATTTTGGGTTAGGAATGGTTTCAGTGTTAGGTCTCAATTACAACTTTATCGTAGCACTGTTTTAAGAGAAAGTGGATACATGAGAGATTTATTTTTGACGCAAGTCTTCATCAACTCCAGTAGCCCTAATCTCGTATGTTTCCTATTGTTCAGTCGTTGGTTACTTATGGACGGTTGGATAGTGGGATCCGATGCAAACAAAGATATTCCAGTTGAAGAACAAACTCACGATAGTTTACCTTATGACGAAAAGACACTTCCCTACATGCTTGAGGAATGTATGAACTTTTTCATCCATATTCTTACTGAAGACCTCTATTTACAAGGTTTAAAGTTTGATGATATCAATCAAATTAGAATGACGAACGAGATTATCCACAATTTGTGCTTTGCACCAATGAGCTACTCTAAATTGTGTTCGCAGATTCCGGACCATATAACCATTGAGAAACGATTTGATGGAATTTTGGAACAAGTTACGACTTTCTCTCCCGCCAAGGGAACCAACGATACTGGAATATACCAATTGAAAGAAGAATACTTTGAAAAGATAAATCCGTATTACTTCAACTATTCTACAAATACCAAAGAGGATGCTATCAAATTTGTGAAGGAGCAAATACATAAGAGAACAAATAAACCATTATCGGAAATTGTCATTGAACCCAAAATAAGAAATCCAGGAGAATTGGGTATCTATAAGTATATTGGGAACTTTTCGGCCTCTGCATATTTTTCCGACTTTTTGATTAGAACATTGCTTTACGTTTACAAAGAAGGAGTGAATTCTGCAGAGAGTTTATTGGAAACTGCATTGCACTTAATTCACATTTGCAGTTTTGAGGAAACTACTGACATGAACAAGTATGGTTCATTCTATGATAGATTTGTGAATATCTCTGATGGTTTTGGCACTTCCATAGCGGTTGAACTTTACAAATTCTTGGTTGACGAAGAATTCAATAATCACCACGCAAAGATATGTTCAATATTTAGAACATTTGAGACCAGGTATCACAATTTAACGAAAATATTAAAGGACCAGGTTTCTGATTTTGATGCTATGAAAATTGAAGTGAATATAAATATGGACAACGAAGACGCTGAATTTGAAAAGAAAAAGAAGAAAGCTAAAGATAGGAAGGCTAAATTGATGGCAAAATTCAAGAAACAACAGTCCCTGTTTTTGAAAAAGAACAATTACGAAGCGGTTGATTGCAGTGATATTGAAATGGAAGAGCATAATGAATCTGGGTGGAAGTTTCCTGATGCGCATTGTATTCTTTGCCAAAATGCATCTGAAGATCCAGGTCCATTTGGTATTATTGCTTACGTTTCCAAGTCGTCTGAGTTTAGAAGCATTCCATTTGATGATCGCTATTGGTTTTTGAAGTCCTTCTCTGATGGAGTGAATTTAGATCATGAGGGCGATGAAGACAGTGTTGATTCTGAAGCTAAAACTGAATCATGGAAGTCTTATATGAAAAAGGTGAAGGAGAATAATGTAATTGGTCCAGGGTTTGCTCATCAGAGTCATGTTGAGAGCAAGTTGATATCGCTGAGTTGTGGACATGGGATGCATTTCCAATGTTATATGAACTTTTTGAACAACAATCGAGGCAAGCTGAATCAAATAACCAGAAATTCTCCTGAGAATGTGGATCATAAGGAATTTCTTTGTCCTTTGTGTAAATCGTTGAATAACATGTTTATTCCAATATTGTGGTCCTCGAACAGCCGAAACTTTTCAGAGTTTTTATCTCTTAAAGGAGACAACCCCTTTGAGGACTTGGATTCAAATGCCGTTCAAAATAGAGAGTGGTACGACAGATTCACAGAAAGTTCAGATATAGATATCGAAGAGTTGTCAATTTTGACTCCTAGTGCAAAAACGATGATTTCCTCCGCTTCAAAGGAATTGGGTACAGAGCTGCAACATTTCAGAATGTTGCTTGGAAACATGTTTCAAATCACATCATTTTTCTCCTTCCCTCAAGTTTTCAAAGCGGACTCGACCTTCCTTCTTTTTAATTCAATCAAGTCGGCCGAAATTGCCTTAAGAGGAACTTCGGCAAAGCATCACTCGGTGATAAGTCAATTATCAGGAAATGCGTTGTTAAATTTGAGAACATTGAACGAATTCCGTAATACCAGCGTCCTTATGAAAATCAAAAACTGGATACAAACCCCTAACCCAAGAGGAGATGCTTACGCCAAGATGCTAGCAAACATATTTTCATTATCATTGGAAGGTATCAATACGTCAATTTTGGAAGGTGACTTTTTTGAATCCTTGATCAATATTCTTCCTCTTCCTTCATCTGGGTTTTCGTTCAATTCAATCTTGAGTACATGTTTGTTGGGCCACATAATTCAAAATTTGAATATTATCACCAAAGAGTTAGCTCTGCACGATTTCTATCACAGTTCAGACTTTTCCATCTTTGATACGCCAATAATATCTGGAATAACTCAAGAAATGAGCAAAGCAGCAACTGATGTGTTTAGAAAAATGAGGTCGGTAGATGACCTGAGCCACATCAAGGAATTGAATACTATCAACGATCCTAGATTTGGTATGGTTTTCTACTCAATGCTCATAAAAGCTTCAACTCCTTTCTTAAGACGGGCTGCTATTTTCGCATATGTTCAATGTGCAGAAGTGGACACTATGGAGATTCATAAACTCAACAGAGAAGTTTGTGAAGCTGATCGACTCTGTGATTTGATGAACGTGAAGCGGATCAGTCAATATCTTTCTATGTTTATTGACTCAACTGAAACATACGAACTGAAAGTATTTTCTGGATTCTTAACATATATGAAGAGTGGAATCCAAAATAATCTAGAACTCCTTACTAAAAAGACTCTCGAGTATCCTGGAATAATCAAGCTTGCTGAGTTACCGGAAAGACTTGATTTCTTCTTTACAAACTACTATTACCTGGACAAATTCAACAACCCTCATATTTCCATTGAAGATCCGGCAATCTGTCTATTCTGTGGTGATGTTGTTGATGCGCAAAAACCAGCCATTGGATGTAAAGAGGGCCAATGTACCACTCATTTCCAGAAGGAGTGTCCCAACGAGATAGGAATCTTTTTACTTCCCAAGGAGAGAAGTATATTATTACTACACAAGAACGGTGGATCCTTTTATAATGCTCCTTTTGTTGACCAACATGGTGAACTAAATGGAGAATCGAAGAAGGGAAAAACTCTCTATTTGATGAAACCAAGATACGAGGAATTCATCAGAAATGTCTGGCTACAACATAAAATTCCGGACTTTATAGTGAGAAATTTGGATAGTGTATTAGATCCTGGAGGATGGGATACTTTATAAGTCTAGCTTAGTAATTGCTAGCAAAAATAGGGTTAAAAGCACTACACAATACATTGAGTTTTGATCAGTTTGAGTTCTGATCAATATATTAAGTTACTAACAGTCTAAAGAAAACTGTCATCTTCCTCATTAATAATATCATCCTCGTCCTCGTCCTCGTCGTCATCTTCACTTATATTCCCAGTGAAATTCTCAGGGTTTCTAGCTCCAAACAAACTTCTAGTCACAAATCCATAGAGACCTTGATTCAACCAGATCTTGTTCAAATAGTCATATCTGTATTTGAACAAAGTTGCCGTACCGCCAGTTCTAGATCTCTTCACTTCTCCATGGACTGTCAAGTAAGGGGCTGGGATTTCAATACAGTGTCCCAAATGAATACATATTCTAAGAGAATTTGTCTTGGGGATAAAGAAAATACCCGTATGAGAAGCACAGTATAACATATGATGAAAGTTATGGTTGGATTTGATTTTCTTCCCACATTGTAAGCAAATGATCTTGTTAAAGGCGTCACCCTCGTCGTTATTGATAATACAAGTATAATAATCAGAAGGTAATTCAATCAAGTGAACAATTCCAGGGTACTCCAAGGTCAAGATTCCCGAATCCATGAACTTGGGGATCTTTGCTTGTAGAGTGATTTCGAAGATCTTGTTTTCAAAGTCGACGTCCTCCAGTGCCAACATTGTGATTAATGTAGAGAGTGAAGGAATATTCAATGCAGTTGTGAGAGCACGAGAAGAATCGAGGTATTCTTGTGATTTGATTTCATGCTTCAAATCTTTAAACTTGCTGGCAGATTCGTCACTTTTGGAGGTGAGAATATCTTCAAAAATGATCATTTGACGGAGAAGGGGTAAGAGAAGTCTCTCAATACTAAAGTATAATTTTTGAACCACCATGTCAGTAAGATCGAAATCTTCAAATTCGATTTCTGCTAAGATCTGGGTCAAAATCAACCTCAAATTTGTTACAGTTTTAGTATCAATTTGATGATCTTTCACCTGCAAGAGATCCAAAAACGACGTATCCATTTGAATTCTCTTGAGCAAAGCATATGAGATAGTAGTGAAAGATTTGACATACCCCAACCGTGCAATAGTCCGGAAAGATTCATCAGTCTGAAAGAAAATCAGGACAATTTCATCAAAAACACCATCCAAAAGGTCACCCGATTCCCAAAACGATTGTATTTCAAACGACAAATCATAATTTGTGCCTAATAATACTGGAGTACTTCTGCATTCATATAAGACTGCACGACATTGGAACAACGATTTGAGTAAAGTACGCACAGGAGACGTCAATTGATCCAAAAAGTCACTTAAACTGTCTTCTCCTCCGGGTCTCGTTGCTATCTCGTTCATTCTGATTGTATCAGCTATCATAACCGAAAGATTCTGAAGCTTATTGAAATACTTTTCATTATTGTTGATTCCCACGAGGTGCTTGGTTTCATTGGAGTTTCCAATAAGATCTTGTGAGAGGATTCTGGCAAAAGATTTGAATTCTGAAGTAGGTTTGAAATAGTCTTCGTGGACCAAAGATTCCACTAATTTCCGGGATTTGGAACTGCTGCTAGACTTCATTATTTGATTATATTTGTTGTTTATAGGTTCTCTATTACACTCGTCATCCGAGATGCCTCCAATTGGCGGCGAAACATAACTTGGAATGAAAAACTCTTGTAAATTATGACACAATGGACAAGGAAAATGTTTGGAGTTACCACAAGCTCTACTGTAACACTCGTAGTGCATAGGATGGCCACAACTATTGAAGACCAGCGCCTCAACACGTCCATTACTCAAAGGAGTTTCGTCTTGCATGTAATTATAACCCTTCCCATATTCTTCGTTATTATTAGTGGTTTTTTGATCATTCAACAGTCCAAAAGCCAACGAAGAAAATACAGTGTGTGCCTCTTCAACCTTCCATAAACTAGCAGCCTTTGTAATAGTGGCCAAAAATCCAAACGGAGCCTGGAAACTCTCAGAATCACCACATAAAACACAAGTTCTCAAATGCAGAGGTTCACTTTCTTCACTTTCAGTAGTTGGAGTCGTCTCTGGCTCTGCGTATTCCTGATTTTGGCTCAAAAACTTTTCCCGTTGTTTTGCAAACTTCTTCATAACTCTGGCTTTACGTTCATCACTCTGTCTCTTCTTTTTCTCAGTCTCCGACTCGAAAAGTCCGGTTTTTCTCTTCTTATAAGACTGTAAATATTCCTCACCAAAGCAGTCCACCAAATTATCAACGATTCTTTTATCCTTGAGGACAAACTGGACCACCAAATAATCTGCTTTACGTACAATATGGCTTGACATTGACGAATCTACAAGCGTCAACAAAAGATCACTTATAGGAATAATGATAAAGTTCTCGTTCAAGTATTCTTTTCCATGTAACAATTCATCGTCCTTCAAGAGGGCGTGAACTAAATGCAATAAATGTGGAAGATACATTTCCTCAGACGTATCAATTGCAAGTTGCAAGAGTTTATAGATCAACTTCGCAAACTCTTTAGTTTTCGCAAATCTTCCGATTTTCTCGTTGACTAGTTGAACGTCACAGTCTGTAATTTCAGGAATCAAAACTACCTCGTCTTCTTTGATATTTTTGCTTGCAGCGATATTCTTGACCAAGGTTTCAGACACGGTGTGGAATTTGCTTAGGTCTAAGTAGAGACTCAACGGATCCAATGATTCGAGGATCTTCTTCTTTAACCTATACATCCCACTGTCAGCTAGCGCAGAAGGAGCTTGGTAGTCGGCTAGTTCGAGCAAAATTTCATCAAATTGGGGTAAATCCTTGATCTCTGTATCAAGATGTGCCTTTAATGAAGAATACGAGATTGGTTTGTCACTCAAAGCATAAATGATCGATTTCTTTGCTTTGATCAAAACTCTCTCTTCATGACTGAGTTTGAGGAACGAACTTCGGTCTGTGACCAAGTTATACATAAACGACACAAATCTCTCGACGATCGAGGCAAATCTGTCTTCATAAACAGTTTTATCGTGGTTGACTTCGTTCAGATACCATTGGAGAAGTTCCCACCTGTCAAGGAAGTTGAAAAAAGTGACTTTTGGATCGTCTAGAATCGCAGCCACCTGGTTCAAGTGAAAGTCCCTGAAAAATGTTCCTTCGTTCATGATCGATTCCAAGTAAAACGATGCCTGTCTTGAGGAAGAAATCCCGTTTCTGATCCAGAACCCGGTTTTAATTTGTGACCCCAAAACAATACTTCTTAACGAAATATCTGAGATCTGTGTGAATGGTTGCGGCAAGGATGTCAAGTACTCTTGGAAGCGTTCGATTCCATGTGTATGAATCATGTAAGATACCATTGTGTTCATAGGATGGACAAATGACACAGGTTCCAAGCTCACTCTGAAATCTGAAATTCCAGGAGCATTCTTCTTTATCTTTCTTTGATACAAATAGTGGACAACTTGCTTCAATGAGGACTGGATATCCTCCTCCGGTGCCTCACAGCATGCAATATTCTTCACAAAGTTAAGCACGGGCAAAGAATATTCTATGTGGACGACAAAGTCATACAACTCTCTCGCGACATGCTCTCCATATTTCTTTTGCATGGACCAGTAGCCTTGAAAGTTTCTAATGACAAGAAGAAGCATTACGAGATTATCATGAGAAAGAAAGTGATGGACCTTTGATGGAGCATATTCGGCCAAGACTCCAATGCTATGTAACCCTCTGGCAATAGTCTTCTTGATAGACCTGAAGAGTTCGATTTTCCGGTCGGAAATGTCTATAAAATTGGGGTAGTCTGAACCTTCATCCCACTTTGCAGAATGGACTTCGATTAAATGTGCAAGCGGTCCAAGAATGTATCCGATTTCGTTTCTTGAAAGAATACCGGAGACAGTAGTTGGACAAGAAAAAAGTTGTGAAGAGACTTCGGAAATCACATCTAATTCGTCTTCTCGATCCACGAGCGCAGCTGCAGTGAATAAGTTGGGGTAAACCTCCATAAATTGAATAGCAAATTCTTCCTTTCTCTCAGGGTCGGCCAAAATCGGAGGAATAAGCAACTTTGTCAAGTTTTGTCTTACAGGTTTGGCAAACCTGATAGTAAATGCTAATAAGAATTGGATTCTAGACTCTCGAATGGTGTCCAACTTTTTATTCGGAACTAAAATGTCCAATGTCGGTTTGATCATTTCATTTTCGTCAAAGAAAGGTTTTACCGATGTGAGTCCTCCATTGACCAACTTTCCATCATACGTGAGACCGTTTTCAAAGGATTTCTGGACAGAGTTAGGCAAAAGAGATCCACCTATGAATTCAGCAGGCACATCTTTTGCGAAACGGAAGCCAGGTTCAAAAAGCAAGTCTAAAAGATGCTGCCTACTCAATTCACGGAATCCATCGTCCTGGTGGTCTATTATTGCCAACAACCATTTGATAATCTGAGAGACAATAGCTTCTCTCATAAGATCTCTTGCACTCATTATAGTAGTTACCAAGTTATGAAGTTGACCTGCTTTCCTCTGAGCAGCGAGCAACTCTTCCTGGTTTTTAGATTCAAGTACTATGCATTTTCCATGGTCGGAGATGTTTTTCGCTATATCATTAGCACGGACCTCGGAAAGGCCAGTGGCAGCCATAATGGCGGCATTGGCTTCAGGATACGTATGGTACTCATCGTTCCAGAAAACCAAATACCACAAGTCGTCAGAATTTTTATCTATAGCACCACCATACTTTCCACTAGGCAAAGAAGAATAGTTTGAAAGTCTCTGAGATGTCAAGGGTCCCCCCTTATCAATCTGCGATCGAATATACGGAAGCGTGGATATAGAAAAGTTGGTAACGTCCAACACATAATCAAGACACACTCGGATAGTGTTTTTCAAAGAGCCCAGGACCGGATTCCACGAATTGTCAGATTTATATTCCACCAGACATTTACAATTCAACTCCGGAAACGCTTCTAGATCTCCACAATCACATACGCCGCCAGAGTCTCCAGTCGACATATACATCGACACATTATGTCCAATATGATCGTCCTTATTAAAACAGTGGTGACACAACACACACGTCTCATCAAATCCACACTCTTCACATCGATAAACCGCTTCTCGTTTTTGAAATGATCTGGCACAAGCCCTGTTGGACGGATGGGTATATTTCTTGGTGGGACCAGCGTCGTAGAACGGTCTTTTGTGAATACCGGTCAATTCAAAACCATAATCTTTGAGAGAATCCAACTCTTGATCGCTAATAGTCGGAAATAATTGTTTAAGCTGACGTCCTTCATCAGAAGCACCATAATAAAGTGCCTTGAAAATGATCTGGCGAAGCAGTTGTGAGTTGGTGAATTGTAAATTCGATGGCAAATCAACCAAGAATGCTTTAAGTAGGTCAGGATCCATGATTCTTTGATTTCTCTTGTTTCCTGAACTATACCGATTATAAATCGTAGACAGTGAATTCTTAGTGATAATTTCTATAGTGGAATTTCCTGCACACAAAACCTAAATTTTTTCTGCCACCATCAGCACGACTCATAAAAGATCAAGACTACTTCTAAAGACTCATAGAAAGCTCTAAATACTCAAAATGTCGGGCATGGATCCAGTTGAACTGTACAATTTAATCACCAAAGGTTTGCAAGAAACCTTGAACGGACAAATCATCAAAGATGTTTTAGAAAAGGAACAAAGAGCGGTCAAGGTCTACTGGGGAACCGCTCCTACAGGAAAGCCACATTGTGGATACTTTGTGCCTATGATCAAGTTGGCACATTTCTTGAAGGCCGGTTGTGAAGTTACTGTGCTATTGGCCGATTTGCATGCATTTTTGGACAACATGAAGGCCAGTTTGGAAACCGTCCAACACCGTGCAAAGTACTATGAATTCATCGTGAAGGCGATCTTGAAGTCCATTAATGTTCCTATTGAAAAGTTGAAGTTTGTTGTGGGATCTTCGTACCAACAAAGTCCGAAATATATTTTGGATCTCTTCAAATTGTCCAACGTCGTGTCTCAAAACGACGCCAAACGAGCAGGGGCCGATGTTGTGAAACAAGTGGCCAATCCTTTGTTGTCAGGATTGATCTATCCATTGATGCAGGCTTTGGATGAAGAACATTTGGGGGTTGATGTGCAATTTGGAGGGGTTGATCAAAGAAAGATTTTCGTTTTGGCTGAAGAAAACTTACCTAGTCTTAAATTCAAGAAGAGAGCACATTTAATGAATCCTATGGTTCCAGGATTGGGCCAGGGTGGTAAAATGAGTGCTTCTGATCCAAACTCCAAGATTGATATTATAGAAGATCCAAAGATTGTGCGCAAAAAGGTCAACAGTGCCTACTGTGCTCCAGGTGACATCAAGGATAATGGTTTGCTTTCATTCCTCCAATATGTTGTCCAACCTATTCAAGAATTGAAGGCTGAAAAGGAAGGTGTGTTTAGTTTGGATATCGACAGACCGGAAAAGTACGGTGGTCCAATCTCCTACGACTGCATGGATAAGTTGAAGGCCGACTTTGAATCCGGTGTATTATCACCCGTCGATTTGAAGTCAGGAGTTGCCGACAGAATCATCGAGTTGTTGGCTCCAATTAAGGCTGAATATGATGCCACGCCAGAATTCCAATTGGCTCAACAGAATGGGTACCCAGTTGCACAACCAAAGCAAGAAAAGAAAGTCAAGAAGGCTAAGAACAAGGGTTCCAGATACCCAGGCTCTGGTCCTACTCCAAATTCCGTAGAAGAGGCTACTGCTAAATTGGATGATGCTAAATTAGAATAGATAGATATATAGTGATATATTATACCACAGCTTATGTAATCAAACCAGCCAATCAGTTGCGCGTAAATTTTAAGCAAAACCACCAGAAAAAATTCTAAATTTCTTCAGTATACAATCAACAGTTGATACAGTCACTAGCCATAATGGTATGTATACTAGATTATAGGAATGGGAATAGAGAGAAGAGGGACCTAAAGACGGATATTGATAGATTCTAGAAATTTTAAATCAGAATTACCAGAAATGAAGCTTTCAAGAAATGCAAAGATCCACATGTTACAGAGAGAAACTCATATTATTCAACTAGAATATCTGAAGAAGGTGATATAATGTTACAAGGATAACCAGAGGACCAAAATCTGTAAATTCCCGGCAGAATCTTTAAATTCCAGCCAAAACTCCAAGTTCCAGCTATAATCACGAAATCATATATTGTGGCCTTATACTAACACCATCTAGTCATTATTTTCTGCCCTTTACAAGAGAAACTCTGTTTACGTTGCAACCATTTTCGCCGGTGCCTTTGCTTTCCAAGGATACTTCGATGTTGCCGTCACCAAATGGTACGAGAACCACAACAAAGGTAAATTATGGAAAGATGTCAAGCTCACCTTAGGTGAACAAGACGAAGACGACGAGTAAATCTTCCACCAATCCAACCATTGAACATATCCATGATGTGTTTCAATTCCATTGTTCTAGACCAAGTTCTGCCAACTTTGTGTAGATCTGTTCTGTTCAATTCCATTTAGATATTCTTGTCGTTTTATTCATTCCACATGAAAAATTCACTGCTAATATTCTCATAAGAAGTCATCACATTGGTAGCCCCATGTAATGTCTATGAACCCCCTTATATACTTATATTCATAGTAATAAACTGCATGTCGTTAATATAGTGTAATATGCAGGAAAGTACCATGCTGAAATATTCAAGTGACCAAGAATTATTTAGCGAAGAGATATATTAGATTCAAGAGGCGCTAATAGAAAGAGACCACTAAATAGATACAAAAGACCACTAAATAGATATAAGAGGCCACTAAATTAGCTACTACTAATCATAATTCTCAATTAAGACGGGCCTCTATTAATATCCACACAACTAGCATAGATCTAATACTCAGATAATTAACTGTTCTAACACCAGATAATCAACACTTCTAAAACATCAAGATGGGAGTAATCAACCAACCACAGACACAAATCAAATTAACCAACGTATCGTTGGTGAGAATGAAAAAAGGTAAAAAGAGATTCGAAATCGCCTGCTACCAAAATAAGGTCCAGGATTGGAGACTGAAGGTGGAAAAAGATATCGACGAAGTGTTGCAGATTCCCCTGGTGTTTCAAAACGTATCCAAAGGACAAGTGGCCAACAACGAGGATTTGTTGAAGTGTTTCGGCACTACCAACCAGGACGAAATCATCCAAGAAATCTTGAACAAAGGAGAAATCCAATTGAACGAGAAAGAAAGAACGGCAAACTTACAACAAAAGCAGAACGAATTCTTGACCATTATATCTACCAAGTGTATAAATCCAAAATCCAAGAAGAGATATCCACCATCGATGATTCAGAAAGCATTGGACCAATTGAAGTTCCACTTGAACCCTTCAAAAGCTGCCAAATTACAAGCCTTAGATGCAATCAAGTTATTGGTGGAGAAACAAATCTTTCCTATTGCCAGAGCACAAATGAAGGTGAAGATTATTTTATCCCGTAAAGCGTATCAAAAGATCTTTAAGGAAGAGTTGGAGCCAATAATCGATCATATGGAGGATGAGTCGAAGGAAGGAAAGTTCTACGAATGTGTTTGTATCATAGATCCTATTAATTATAGAAAGATTGTGGAAACTTTTGAGGGTGAAACGGCCCAGATTCCTCAAGGTGAGGGATCTATTGAGGTTTTAGATATGGCTGCAATCAAGGAATAGATAGTTAGTTGAGCTAGTTGAGCTAGTTTACCGAAGGGAAACTTGCGAGGCTGGCCACTGATTTAATCGTGATCTAAAGGAGCTCAAACTATGATAAAGGGGAGATCTAATCGTGGTCTAGCCATGATCTAACCCAGATTTAGGACAGACCTGGCTACTTGAAACCACTCAAGAAACTGTTCAAGAAACTATTCAAGAAATTAGTGACTCTAACTCACTAATAATGTTCCAGGAATTGTCTTCATATTCAGTTTATCTAGTCATAAGTCATTTTATACAATATTTACCCAAGGCTCCAGTATTCCATGAGCTCTTCATTCTTCATAATGAACTATATATCACCATGATCGTAAATATCCATATTTTCACTAAAACATTATACCACAATTGCTACTATCTATAGCAAATCTACACTAATTATAATAGATTCATATACTAATTTGTAGTACTTAAACAACCATCGGATTCTAAATAAATTGCAGCCAAATGGGTAACTTTTCTACGCGCGTAATTTTCCGCACGCCACCATCCCGTACAAAAAATTTTCAGATTATGATTAACGATTCTTAACAGAGCAAACATGTCGATTGTATTACCAAGCACCACTAGTACTGAGTCATTCAAGTCCGTTTCTAAATACACGGCACCAGTCCGTCGTCCAGTTGAACCAGTTGGACGTTACTTTTTAGCCCATGCATCCAGAACCTTGAGAGGCCACACCTGGTCTGAACACGAAAAGTTGGAAGCCGAAAAGAATGTCAAACAAGTCGAAGAAGACGAAGACTTGGACCTCGGTGACGAAGAACAAAGCGCCGAATTGTTGGCCACCGACCCTAGAGAATGGAAAACCGCAGACTTATACGCTGTGTTAGGATTGTCCCATTTAAGATACAAGGCCACCGAAGACCAAATCAGAAGAGCCCACAGAAAACAAGCATTAAAACATCATCCAGATAAGAAATCTGCCTCTGGTGGATTAGACCAAGATGATTTCTTCAAGGTTATTCAAAAAGCCCTTGAAGTTATGTTGGATTCCAACAAGAGACAACAATACGATTCCGTCGATACCAATGCTGACGTTAAGCCACCAGCACCAAAGTCCAACTACGATTTCTTCGAAGCATGGGGCCCAGTATTTGAAAGCGAAGCCAGATTCTCCAAAAAACAACCTCTTCCATTGTTAGGAACATTGGAATCCACCAAGGATGAAGTCGACAACTTCTACAGTGCCTGGGGTAAGTTTGACTCCTGGAAGACTTTCGAGTTCAAGGACGAGGATGTTCCAGATGACACTGCCAACAGAGACCACAAGCGTTATATTGAACGTAAGAACATCGCCACCAGAAAGAAGTTGAAGCAAGAAGACAACAAGAGAGTTATAGAATTGATTGAAAGAGCCTACTCCGAAGATCCAAGAATCAAGTTGCTCAAGGACGCAGCCAAGAAGGAAAAGGAAAGAAAGAAGTGGGAAAAGGACGCTGGGTCTAGAAAGGCCGCAGAAGACGCTGCTGCTAAGAAGATTGCTGACGAAGAAGCCGCCAAGAAGTCTGCCGAAGAAGCTGCCGCTGGTAAGCAAAACTCCAAGAAGGCCAAGGAAGCTGCTAAGGCTGCTAAGAAGAAGAACAAGAGAGCTGTTAGAGGATCTGCTAAGGACGTTGACTACTTTGGAGATGCTTCCAAGGCCGCCGAAATCGACGCTGATATCGACGTATTGCTTGAAAAGTTCGACGACCTCCAATTGGTTGATGTTGCCAACAAGGTCAAGGACGCAAACGCCGAAGCCGTCAAGGCCGCTTTCACCAGCGTTATTGCTGACATGGCTGCTGCTAAGAAACTTGACTCTTCTTACTTGAAATACTTTACTGTTTAGGTTTAATAATATATAAACACAACCTGTACTTTATATAATCCGGAGCAAATAGGTTGATATAGAAATTCCGATCGAGGGTGATTATATCATAATCCGGGTCCTAGATAAATTTCATAATTTGGCCCCTGGATAAATATCACAATCTGGACCCACGACAGATATAGAAATTCAGATATAGGATAGCTATATCATAATTTGGACCCTTGTATGAGAACTAGGACCCGAGATATCCGAAATTGGCTATCGATAATGTACGAATATCTCCTTATCAGATCATTTCAGACCATCTCAGACTGTACCCTTCGTCAATTCATGGTCAAACTGTAGATATAATTCATTACATATCCACACAAGTTATTGAATTAGTACGATACTCATTCCTTGCGAATATCTGTAGATACTCATGACTTATATCATGATTTCAGGGTCTTCTTCTGTCTTGTCTGAGATCATCCATAAACTATCACCGATCTACTCGTCTTCATCTGGTATATCAATCTTATGCTTAAGGGCATCACCCTTCAAATGATAATGTTTCTTTCTCATTTCCTCGAATCGTTTATGTCTTTCCTCGGCGGTTTCAACCTTCTCTTCCTCTTCCTCTTCCTCCTCCTCATTCTCGTTCTTGAGAACCTCGCCACCGTTCAACGAATCTATTCTTGTATGGTCAATATCAAGTTCTCCTGCACCCAATTGGAATTCTGGAATTGCATCCTCGTCGTCGTCCTTGTAATATTCACCTTCAGGATTGAATCCTCCTTCGTAGGGAGTCTTGGGTTCATCGATTTTCATGGTCGAGTTCTTTTCTTGTTCGGTTTGGTACAAATTCAATTCATCCCATTTCAAATGGTCGCCCTCTCTGTCGGGTGTTGGCTCGTTGTCGTCTTCTTTCTTTAGTTCTGCAATTTTTGCTCTTATCTTGTCGCCTCTGGTTTCTGCAACTTGGGCATTTAGTCTCGTGTTATTAATAACTTCTTGTCTATTTAATCTTTCTTCATGTGAGACAGTACGGTCTGAGACCGATTTGTTTCTTAATATTCCTCTAGGTGATCCTGACGACATTTGGTGATGAAGAATTATGGTTCGGTTGGAGATAAATGACTTTAGTACACATGTTTAGGAAGCACGTGATGCGGATCGATCACGTGTTTAACATTACATCAGAAAACACTCCCAAATGACTTGGAACAAGATTAGCTAGCAAGTCAAGGGATCAGTTCTTGTTTAAACACAGTTTTGTTAATTACCCCGGGATCACTAATTATGATTTAGCCTAAAATGTAAAAATAACTTTAGAGTATCTAGATTTCCCTTATTACATCATATATAGTATCCATGATTCTTCAACTGATCTTCTTAAATGATCCCTCAATGAGATCCCAAATATATAATCCCTCTACTATGGCCCCCTTAATACTCTTAATTATCTTTCTATACTTTGTGATGGCTGCAACCGATTATACTGCCATGTAACCCCAGTGTCCAACATCTGATCACATGACCCAACTTTCAGCGATTTTCAAACTCCAGAAATCATGATCTCTGGATAACAAATACAATTCATACAAGCACCATACATTAATCTCGTAGATATTCACGGAGTTAATTATCATAAATAATCTAATAACCGTCATCTAGTTGGATTCTAGTTACTATGGGTCAAGTATTGAGTTTTACCAATATCTTTGGAAAGTTATGGGGAATAAATAAAGAAATCCGAATTCTTATTTTGGGGTTGGATGGGGCCGGGAAAACCACCATTTTATACCGCTTACAGATGGGAGAAGTGGTCACGACCAAGCCTACAATTGGATTCAATGTCGAAACATTGAAGTATAAGAATTTGACGTTGAATATATGGGATTTGGGTGGCCAAACGTCCATCCGACCATACTGGAGATGTTATTATAGTAATACAGCCGCAGTTATATTCGTGGTTGACTCGACTGACAAAGACCGTATTGATATTGCATGTAAGGAGTTACATACCATGTTGAAAGAAGAAGAGTTGCTTGATAGTGCATTATTGGTATTTGCCAACAAACAGGATCAACCTGGAGCCATGACTGCTGCTGAGGTATCACAGGCATTGGATTTGACGGAGTTGAAGGATAGAAGTTGGAGTATTGTCGCTTCAAGTGCTATAAAAGGCGAGGGATTGACCGAAGGGTTGGATTGGTTGATGGATGTGATAAAGGACGAACAATTATAGAGAGATGGAGTCTGAGGCGAGGCTACTAGATAAAGAGATTAAAATTAGTATAGTTAGAGGGGTTACCATTATGAATGGCTCTAATATGTGAGATTGGGGTCTTTAGATTAGGGCTAAAAGACTCTAAAGAGTTTAAACCTGACTATTTTGATCTCCTATGGCCAACGAACTCCAGCACCAAAAGATAATACTGTTCGTGCTTCGACATCTTCCATTATATTACATTCTAGGTTACTCAGCAATATCAAAACTCTGCTGCAATTAGAACTATTCGTCTCCACCCTATATTGCAGCAGTTCACATATCACGAAGTATATCCACATATAACTCAAGTCGTTTGTCGAGACCACACCAATGGTGGATGGCCAAAGTTCAAGGCTAGAGTTGCAAAGAAAATACCACCACCATAAATCTCGTCAACCCTGATTGGTTGTTTCATGTTTGATCTGATGGACAAAAGTTGATGAGACGGAGTCTTTGATTAGGTTTTACTTCCGATCCTCGTAACCATAGCCAGCGCATTTCTAGAACACACTGCTATCCACAGAGTCATTGTATCGGCAAAATACTAGAATCTATATATATATTCTATATTTCTGGTCTTGTGGAAGAGGACATAAAATATTACGTTCATTTTCTAATTAATTGATATCGTTAACTACAAGAAGTATCAAGAAGCTGAGAAGCCTAAAAACGAGTCCAAGAACCCTGTAATTCTTTGTAGGCAAAAAATCTCCTCGTGAGACTAATAATTATGTGCTAAGCATGTACTGACTGATGTATCCTTTGGTCATATTTCTTATTTGGTATCACTAGCATTTTCTCTCTCTTTGACCCTGTTCAAGATCGTGGTGATCATTTCGTTTCCAATCTTGTTGGCATCAGCAAACATTGGTTGGAAAAATGTCTGAGTCTTTTCGAATTCTTTCTTGTAGAGCTCGAAGTTACCAAACGAAACGATACTAGACCAGTTTCTGGCAGCAATTGTAAACTCCAAGTCGTCAAATCTAAAGGTTGAATTGTTAACAGCGACTTCTATACATTCTTCCAACAACCCCGGAGTACAAAACAAGTATTCGGTGACTCCCAAAAAGATTCTGAACAACGGAGTCGAACAAATGATATGATCGTACGGTACTATACCCAAAGTGAACCAACTATCCACAATAGCCAACAAAGATAAATGTGAATTGGGCTGTCTTCCTCCAGGAGGAACTTTGCTCAACGAAAACTTCTGGAGAATATCGTCATCCAACAATAAATCATGGTCCGATATATGGTGAAACACATGTGCCTTTGCCTTGAGCAAACGCTCCTTCAACTCTTCCTTCTTCCCCAGAATCATTAAGCTGAACAACTCTGTCGCTGACTTTGCATATTGTAAGATTTGGTCATGAGCAGAAGGGTTGGTGATCGCGAGGCCAGCGTAGACATGCCATTTATTTGAGAAGATTCTTAAAGAAATGTTAATTTTGGCATTCTCCAATCCTCCTATCCACCGAGGAGTCTCCCAGGGATATTGGTGTAGAGATTTCCACGCTGCTCCCATCGATAAGAAGGCTGCATGGGTGACGGCCTGAGTGTCTGCCGTTATTTTATCGTGTTCCTTTGCAGAAAGTTTGACGTGTTTCGAACGGAGACAGCTGACGACACATTCTACGAACCGGAAACTTTCGTCGGTAGCTCTATGTCTGATCAAGACCAATGGTTGGCCCGTAGTATCGACTTTTGGTCCATGTAACGAGTGAAGAGATATGATTTGTGTGTCCACTGGTAAAAACTCTTCAAAGGCATTGATTTCAGGCTCCTTACAAGAAGTCTGGCCCCCTATAATTGCACCAAACTTACTGGAGGCCCCATACATCCCCACAATCTTGCGGATATTCTCTGCCTCTACGCTATAGATGATATAATCAGATATTCTCGATACGTAATGGCCATTTTTGAGGATTTTAAACTTCTCCAGAGCAAACTTCTCCTTAAACTCCTCATAAATATCTTCTCTGTCACATCCGACGACATTCCAGCCTGCTTCTGCAAAACGACGGGCGTACAACACTCCCATATCGCCTAGACCAATTATTCCAATTGTCTTTAGCTTTTGCAATTCCTTTATTTCTTCATCCATTTTATTAGATGTGGTAGAGTGTGATTTAGTCGATCTCTATGACTCCTGTTTATCTTCTCTACTAAGTAATCGTCTCTTTATAAAGTAATCTGTGTCTTTCTGGTCTATGGCAGCTCATTCTGAAGTCACTTTTTATATCGGTAAGTACACGCAGATTAACGCTCTACTGAAGGGAGATATATATTTACAAGTCTCGACTAGTGCTCACGGAATCGATATGAAGGCTTATAGTGCTCCTGGGAAAGCTCTTATAGCTGGTGGATACTTGGTATTAGATGCCAGCTATAATGCATATGTTACAGCGTTGTCTACCAGAATGCATGCTGTAGTGGGACCATCTTCAGATAGTGAAATATCTTACGTGAAGGTGACTTCACCACAATTTTGCGGAGAATGGGAGTACAGGTTCGAAAATAGTCAATACATTGGCGGGGTCGTTGAAGTGGCCGGCAGAATCAATCCATTTTTAGAAGCCACGGTTGCTACAGTGTTGAGTTATATTGAGCCCAAATCACGTTTTGCCGTGGATATCACCATCTATTCAGATCCTGGATACCATGCACAGGCCGACACTGAGGTCAAGACGTCAGAAAATGGAACCAAACACTTTTTGTTCCATAACAAACCCATCAACGAAGTAGCCAAGACAGGCTTGGGCTCGTCTGCTGGTTTGGTGTCTGTGGTGACAGGTGCCATGCTTTCATATTTTGGAGTCGATGTCGAGAACTCCAAGAGTATAGTGCATAACGTGGCTCAGGTGGCCCATTGTTATGCCCAAAAGAAAACCGGGTCGGGCTTTGACGTCGCAGCTGCAGTTTTTGGATCTATCGTTTATAGAAGATTCCAGCCTTCAGTAGTTGACACGTTATTTCAACACCAAGTATTTGTTAAGCCTAGCCAGGATCTCCAGCACGACTACCACCAAGAATTGGTCAAAACAATTGATCAAGAATGGGAGTTTACCCATAATCCATGCACTTTACCTCCACATATTAGATTGTTGATGGGAGATATCAAGGGTGGATCAGAGACCCCTAAACTTGTAGCCAAAGTATTGAAATGGAAGCTTGAAAATCCTGTTCAGAGTGAAGAGTTGTATAAGAATCTTAACCAGGCCAATGAAGATTTGATGAGTTCATTGACAAACCTTCACCTCGTCTACAAAAATAACCAGGAACAATATCTTCAAGGAATAGATTACTTTGCTTCGCGTCCGCTTTGCTCTATAGAATCATACCTAAGCATACAGCCGAAGTTGGAAATCCAACTTGCTCCGTTTTTGGATTTGGTGAATGCTCTCAAGTCTATTCGTAGCAATTTACGGAAATTGTCCAGATTCACTGGTGAAGATATCGAGCCTAAATCCCAAACCCTAATTTTGAACAACTGTTCGTCATTAAAGGGATGTTTTGGTGGAGTAGTACCTGGTGCTGGAGGCTACGATGCGATCAGTCTTTTAGTTGTCGACACTGCAATTGAACCGTTGTTGAACGATACGGTTTCGGATAAACGTTTCTCCAACGTCTCGTGGTTACATTTGCACGAACAAGAAAATGGAATTATCCTGGAAAACCCAGAGGATTACATTGGATTGTGATAGTACATATGTTGTCTCTGTTGTTGTAACATTAATAAACTACGGAATGATGTGTGGTATTTTTGCATTACGATTCTAAGAGAACTGAATTGTTTTATGATGGTTAGCTCTAGTACCATTTTCATGGATTTTGCATTTATTTATGCTGATCTAGAGCACTATCCTCCCCGATAAACTTACCGTGATGTTTAAATCCCTTTTCCTAAGGAACTAGATTATTTTCTTCCTGCTTCACGTGATTCACCCCATAGTATCTTGCACATAAAAATATATCACCGACCTGTATACAAAAACCGTAATGACAATGATTAGACGATCTGTACCTAAGACATAAAGACGCTCCTCAATAGACCAATTATGATAATACAGAGCACCAATGGGAAAGGTGAGGTTGCCAGAGAAAATACCGTAGACTCATACCGGGCTAGCGTGAGCTCGTATGAGATGGAAGGCAGTATAATTCGAGGCAACTCTTACGATATGAGTGATTACGGCAACACTTCCTACACCGGCATCAAGGACACCAACAATTCTAACGATAACTTCTTCAACATTGCTAATCTGGGGGATAACCTAGACGAAGACAGAGATAAGGATAATGGGTTGGGAGATTCCGATCCTATTATATATCCGGAGAGTGACGTTGACGACTTGGACCCTTTGAACGAGTACGGAGCCGAGTCAGGAGTGTCGGATAGTGCCAGACAGGACCAGGAGTATAAAACAGCGTCACGGGTGTTTTTGGCGATTTCCGTGGTTTCAGCCGTATGTATTCTACTTTTCGAGGCATACATTTATGCGGCTATCAATATCCATAAAGCCAACCTTCATTCCAAGGACAGTTATGCTGAGTTATCTGTGTATTTGGCGTTGTTTATCTTTGCCGCAATCTATCAGGTGGTATTGACGATTGTTGGGCTTCGTACCAAGAACATGTTGTTGTTAGCCATGCTTTGTATGTTCTATGGATGTATGGTGATATATACAGGGATCCAGTTCGAGGAAATCAAGAAGTTGACGCGGGAAGGGTTACAAGCGGGCTGGAAACACGCAATAGCCGCCACAAACATTGCCACAATCGCCGTGCTATCTCTTACGTTGATCGCACAAGTGTTGCTCCTTTATTTTGTATTGCAAAAAAACGTCAAGTGGTTCAGATACAAAAAGATTGGCGGAGACTTTCGGATCAAGCGTATGTACACGCTCTTCCAGATCCATAGGGCATTGCTAATCTTTGACTTTTTCTTCTTTCTTGGATTTACCATCCAGTTTGTGGTGATTATGGTCAAGGATAAGTCGTCTGTTGAGTTTATTTTGACTGTATGTGTGTTGCCGTTGACCATCCTTCTCTTGTTGGCTGCAGATATCGCTGGATCTCGTGAGTTGGTGTACCTTACTCTCGCGACCATTGTCGTGTTTGTTTGTGGAATCGCATACGTTCTTTTCAAGATTATCAGACTATATACAAAGTATACCTCTGCGTTCCTGTTGACTATAAATCCAGGTGACTATTTTCCGGGAAGAAAATCGTTATTGACGTTTGGGGTTTTGACCTTGGTTCTCTTGGTGACTACTATATGCTTTGAGATTACATTGATACTGAACTACAACCATGGATTGTTACCGTTAGTTTCTACATATTATTCGATGCTCCCTGGCCATCAGTCCCCAGACGCAAGGCGACATCATCCTGTGGATATTTCAATGTAAGGAAATGATCAGAACCCGCGAATTCTGAGTAGTATAATGATATAATTAATCCGGTTTAATGTAAAGAATATATATGACGTCCAAACATCCGGTCCATTTGATGGAAACATCCGGTTCTGATAGAAACATCCGGTTCATTTGATGGAAAAACCCGGTTGTAAGTTGCGCAACCATCCGGGCAAACATCCGATCTGTCAATTACATACATCCGGTCTCTCGATATATTTCCGGCTCTCTACCCTCACAACTTGGAGCATAGATAAGTCAGATATCAAAAGTGAATTCCGATCTGCAACTCGGATCAACATCCAACTCTTCTGTATTAACTTGCGGCTCACCATTCCTAGAAAATAGTGGTTATAATCTAAGCGATACGGGAGAGTTCTAGATTATCAGCTCATCGTTCAGTAATCGTGATCTTTCAAATTTTCAAGTGGTCCTGACAGAAGGTAAGTTGCCATCAATAACATTCGATTAACCATATGAGCTTGAAAAATCCCTTGTACAGGACCTCACCCTATGTAAACCAGGCCCAACGTCTATAAATATGTTAATCTATTCATCCCAGCAATTGCCGTACGTTCTCGACTCTATAGCTTATACTCGTATTGCTTGACATTTTCAGTATAAATTCCGTGTAGGCTTTTCGCCTTCGCTCTCATGATTATTCATTAACATTTGGTTAGGCTCAAAACGCAGGATCTCCGATTTTTTTCCAAGTCCGATATTTTCCATACTTTCGTACCCGCATATTTGCTTTTGCGCGCATTTCTTCATACAGCAATTCAAGGGTGGCGGTTCTTACATTGCTAAGAATCGGTCTTTACTAATAGCGATTAAACCACGTAGAACTAACCCCAACAAACAATGTAGCGACAGTTAACCGTTGAATCGTGAAATAATAGAAATCTAGGATCAGATGGCCCTGAGCATGCGCTTAACTCCCCCCTGAGTAACTTGTAAATTATGCGCATATAACTCCTCACCTGATAATTTCCAGATCTGCAGTCATCAGCCGGGAGGGATTGTTCCAGCGTGTGCGTTGGGTGCGTTGGGTGGTCTTCCCCTAATAGATTTATGGTCAATGCTCCCATCTCCAAGTTATAAAAGGACCACACTACGTCCTCAATTTTTCAATAATTATCATCACTAACATTTACAAACAACATGTCAGAAATTACATTAGGAAAGTATCTCTTTGAGAGATTATATCAATTGAAAGTCCAAACCGTCTTTGGTGTCCCAGGAGATTTCAACTTGTCTCTTTTAGACAAAATCTACGAAGTTGAAGAAGACCACGGAGAAGGTTCTTTTGTCTGGGCCGGTAACGCCAACGAATTGAACGCTGCTTACGCCGCCGATGGTTACTCCAGAGTCAAGGGGTTAGGTGTTATCGTAACAACCTTTGGTGTTGGTGAACTTTCTGCCTTGAACGGTATTGCTGGTGCCTACGCCGAACACGTTGGTGTGGTTCACGTTGTTGGAACACCATCCATCACTGCCCAATCCAAACAATTATTATTGCATCACACTTTGGGTAACGGTGACTTCAATGTTTTCCACAGAATGTCCACTAGCATTTCCGAAACCACTGCTTTCGTTTCCGATATCCATACTGCTCCTGCTGAAATCGATAGAGTCATCAGAGAAGCCTACATCAAGCAAAGACCTGTATATCTTGGATTACCAGCCAACTTGGTCGACTTGACTGTTCCAGCCTCTTTGTTGGAAAAGCCAATTGACTTAGCCGTCCCAGCCAACGATGTCGAAGCTCAAGAGGAAGTCATCGCCACTGTTCTCGAATTGATCAAGAACGCCAAAAACCCAGTTGTCTTGGTTGATGCTTGTGCCTCAAGACACGACGCTAAGGAAGAAGCTAAACAACTTGTTGAGTTGACTCAATTCCCAGTCTTTACCACTCCTATGGGTAAGGGTGGTGTTGACGAAGGTGGAGTTGACGGTGAATTATTCGAAAGCGATCCTTCATTGATCTCCAAGGTGGCTGCAAAATTAAAGGCCGGTAAGACCGCCGCCTCAAGATTCGGTGGTGTTTACGTTGGTACTTTATCCAAGCCAGAAGTCAAGGAAGCCGTCGAAAATGCCGATTTGATTTTATCTGTTGGTGCCATATTATCTGATTTCAACACTGGTTCGTTCTCGTACTCTTACAAGACCAGAAACATCGTCGAATTCCACTCCGATTACACCAAGATCAAGCAAGCCACTTTCTCCGGTGTCGCCATGAAGGAAGCCTTGCAACTCTTGAACACCAAGGTCAAGGCCGCTGCTGCCCACTACAAGGTCGCCCCAGTTCCAAACATCAAAATGGCTAACACCCCAGCCACCACTAACACCAAGCTTTCTCAAGAATGGCTTTGGACCAGAGTCTCCTCTTGGTTCAGAGAAGGTGATATCATCATCACCGAAACCGGTACCTCTGCCTTTGGTATTGTCCAATCCAGATTCCCAAATAACACCATTGGTATTTCCCAAGTGCTTTACGGTAGTATCGGTTACTCTGTCGGTGCCACTCTTGGTGCTGTCATGGCCGCACGTGAATTAGATCCAACCAGAAGAGTTATCTTATTCGTCGGTGACGGTTCTTTACAGTTAACCGTTCAAGAAATCTCCACCATGATCAGAAACGGTACGACTCCATATCTTTTCGTCTTGAACAACGATGGTTACACCATTGAAAGATTGATTCACGGTGAAACCGCTACTTATAACGATATCCAACCTTGGAAGAACTTGGACTTGTTGCCATTGTTCAACGCTAAGGATTACGAAGCCATCAGAGTCTCCACTGTCGGTGAAGCTGAGACCTTATTCACTGATAAGGAATTTAGCAAAAACTCCAAGATTAGAATGGTAGAAGTTATGTTACCTAGAATGGATGCTCCATCCAATCTTGTTAAGCAAGCACAAATCACTGCTGCTACTAATGCTCAGCAATAAGATGTTACGATATAGTTAAAATAAATATGTTCTGGCAGAGCGAAGAACAATGTTAATAATCCTGTCCTGAAAGTTCGTAGTCTAAACTAAACTACAGTATACAAATGTAAGCACCGTAGATTCATAATCTATGGTCAAACTACTGGAAATTCATAAACTAACAACTTCTACCACAATAAACTAACAAATATTTGAACCTCGTCACTAATCTGTAAACGGATTTACAGGCATTCAACGAATTTACAGCCATTCAACGAATTTACAGCCATTCAACGAATTTACACCCCATTCGATGGATTTCTAATTTCTACTCTTTTTGTTTGTGGGTTCTGGCTTCTCTGTGGTTATTACTAAAAATCAGTTAATCGGAGTTGAAATTCCCTCGGGCTTTTTGCGAGCGCACGTATTATATAAATAGTCCCCAAATTCCACTATTTTCTTCCACTCGACTGTTTCTAGACCACTACTACAGACTACAGATATAATGGCTTCGAATCCCCCAGGCGCTTGCTGCACTAAAACCAACTTCCACGAAGGAACTCCTATCGGAATTTTTAAACATCAATACGGCCGTGATACCTATGAAACCGGTACCAACAAGAAGAGAGTGATTGTGATTTTGACCGATATCTTTGGACACAATTATAACAATGTGATGTTGATTGCTGACGAACTTGCCAAATATGACTATTACGTGATTATCCCAGATATCCTCAACAATGATCCTTTATCAAGTTCGGATGATTTCTCTGAATGGTTGGTGAACCACACTCCGGAGATAACGACACCAATTGTTGATGGATTCTTGGCCACGTTGAAGAAGGAGCTTGATCCAAAGTTCCTCGGGGCAATTGGTTACTGTTTCGGTGCCAAATATGCCATCCAAAACTTGACCAAGTCAGGACCTTTGAACGCTGCTGCTCTCGCACATCCATCATTTGTTTCTATTGACGAAGTCAAAGCTATTGGAAATCCAGTCATAATTTCTGCTGCTGAAACCGATGACATTTTCACTACTGAGTTGAGACACGAAACTGAATTGGCGCTAGCCGAGTTGAAGACTGTTAGATACCAGATCTCCTTGTTCTCGGGAGTCTCGCATGGTTACGCCTGTAGAGGAGATATTTCCGACCCTTCTGTCAAATACGCAAAGGAAAAGACTTTGCTTGATCAAGTTTCTTTCTTTGATCAATTTTGATACAAAGAAAAGTTCTTATTTTCTCGGTATCCTTATCCTATGATCCGTTGGTGTGACTTAGTTAGTTTTAGAACCCTTTAGAATTCTCTCGAAATTGTCGGGAATCTATGGAAATTCCATATAGATTTCATATTTTCGAAATTTCATTAGATTGCAGAATTAGATTTGTATATTTATATTACGATTTATATCGTTTAAGCTGGATGTAGCGGTTGCGACAACCCTATCCACTATCTCGTTAATCGCGCCTTTCAGATTTTTAAGTATACCTTATCGCGTTGTATACAGGAAACCGTTTGCAATTCAAAACTACTACTTGGAGAGATTTAGAGAAACAATTAGTTCTGCAAATAACAATTAACTCTCACATAAACAGCAAGTCACCACCAACGACAAACACTCGTTACTAGGCTTATACAAAATACTATCAGAGAATGATATTTGTTAGTGATCGTTATTAGTAAGGGTTTATCAGAGAGGGTTTATTATTAGCCGTTTGTTACTAACAGTATATGTCTGCTCAATATAGACAGTATATCATGATTATTTATATCGTCTAGCAATCGTTTCATTCATGTCGTTGGAAATTAACTTGTGGCCTCAGCAAGTTCTGTGATAATGTGGTCTGGTTAGTAGAAACTTTTCGATAGTTCTCAGTAAGTTGAGATAGTCTCAGTTAGTTGAGATATTCTCAGTAGGTTACAATAATCTCAGTAGGTGAAATTCTAATCCTTATTCGCTAGGCTCATCATATATCACTTGTAGCTTAGCTAAAATCAACATACCTCGCTACGCTCGGTATGTCTTGTCTCAGTCCAACTCGCACCGGCTGCAAATTTTCTGGAACTGAAATAAAATTTTCAAGATGAGCACTTACTGAGCACTTACTGAGCACTTACTGAGCACTTACTCCTACTCCTCTCAACAATGCCTACTGACTTGGAAGACTTGGTGTCGTTTTTACATTCGCCACAACCTGCGGTTGTCCAAATTGCCTTGGACAACTTGTTGGGGTATTCACAGGGCTCTCATCAACAAATTTTCAGCTACGACAACTATGAGGCCATCAAGGACTTGAAGAAGTTATCCAAAGACACTGGCAAAACCACAGTCAACCATTCGGTCACTATATTGTCTAACTTATGTGACGACATAACTATGAGAAACTTGATTGTTGAAGACGAAGAATACTTGAAGTACTTGGTGAGCCAGATAGCCAACGTCCACAACTCCAACGCAGACCTTATGTGTATTTTGTTGACAAACATGGCCAAGAATGATGCCATCACCAAAGTCCTCGATATAACTATTTCCCACGACGAAGAACACAGCAAGATTTTCAAATCATCGAAAGCTCTTGATTGTTTGATGGACTGTTTCGTCAAGGGTGCCGACCGCACGTTGAACGAGTACGCAGAATATGACTACTTGTCGTATTTCTTTGCCGACATCTCCAGATTCTCCGAAGGAAGAAAATACTTTGTATCAGAACAATCATATGACGAGGTTGTGCCTATATCTAAAATCTTGGTGTTTTCTGAAAAATACGATTCCAAAATCAGAAGAGAAGGTGTTGCCTCGACCATCAAAAACTCGTTATTCGACACAGACTCCCATTCGAAGTTGATTCACGACGAAAAAATCAACTTGTTGCCATACATTCTTTTACCCTTAGCTGGACCGGAAGAAATCGATGAAGACGATATGTTCAATTTACCTGAAGAGTTACAACTTTTACCATCTGACAAGAAGAGAGACCCAGTGACCAGCATTATCTGTACTCACTTAGAATCTTTGTTGTTATTGTCTACAACTAGAGAGATTAGAGAGTATTTGAAAGATAAATCTGTCTATGCTTTGATCAAAGAGTTACATAAAGCCTTGGAAGTTGAAGAAGTTGAAGAGTTGATTGATAGATTAGTACAATTGTTGATGAGAGACGAGGATCCAGAAGAAGTAAAGGAAGAATTAAAAGAAGAAGAAGAAGAGAGTGATGAAGACGATGATAAAATCGTCGAGGTTATGTAAATATAGAACAATATTACTAGAATGATGATAATCAAGTTATGAAAATATGTAGTACAATATATTAGACACAATCAGTTATTGATATGGGATATTACGAATACTGTGAATTATTACTTACTACCTATTTCTTATTTTTAAGACTCTCTCAAGACTAATTTACCGTCAACAAGCTTCAAGTTTTGCTTGACTATAGAAATAATTCTTTGTTTGTTATCTCTATGGGCACTTACTCTGCTCTTTAAGCTTATTAACAAGTCCTTTGTAGTCAATGGGTTAACCCTCACGATATCTAACACTTCCTTGACAGTTACCAATACTGAAGAAGGCCCACTACTATTCAAGTCAACTATTGCCAGGTTGTCTACTGGGGAAGGTGACCGACCATCTTCAGAGCCAATCTTTATCTTCTTTGGAGATCTTCCATCGCCCAACTTTAAATTTCTCTTTGGAGAAGGCGGCGTAGGAGATGGTCTCTTGCGTCCATTTGGCATCCAATCACCTTTTGGAAATCCATTGAGAAATCCAGATGGTGCTTTGATACTGACGAACCCGTCTCCCAAGTTGTGTGCAAAGAAAGATCTTGGTGTGTTTTTCGTTGCACCGCCATCAATTTGCATATCGTTTCCTTCTTCTTTCTTTATCTCTATTTGATCGTCACTTTCATCGTTGCTTTCAAGATCCGATTTAGACAAATATGGATTTAACTTATCGTCTTCGTCATCACTATCATAGACTCCACCTTCGGTTTTATTCAATACCTTTCTTAATTTTTTACCTTCCTTATCGACCTTTCTTGATTTCTCTGTCTCAAACAAGTCGTCTATATCATCCTCACCTTCTGCGTCCGATTGTCCGTCGAAATGGGCTGCTTTCAACATTTCCTTTTTGATCTTTTGTTCCGATAATTTGTTTTCTTCTTCATCACCATCCATGATTGGAGCTTCTTCGTCATCGGCAAACTCTTCATCAAAATCCAAGTCATCATGGTCAGAGTCTCTGTCGTTCTGTGCTCCTCCTCCCATGACTGTTCTTAATTGTCTACGGCTGTTTCCATTAAACGCTGGCACTACACTGCCGTTAGAAGGTGTACTGTTCCTGAATCTTTGATCTGGAGTACTTTCTGAGGTGGATTTATCTTCCATATGTTTCATCAACCATCTTGGTACACTGGAATTCTTTTCCATCTTCGCTTCAGCTTCTTCCAACGTTAACGTGGCATACCTATTTCTTGGTGTAAACCTATAAACCTTCTCGGCAGGAACCATTTTAAATCCATCCTTGTCAAATACAAAGAGTACGTGTTGAGTATCTGAGGACCCTGCTTCGTAATTTCCAACGAAAACATTCTTTCCGTCATAATCTTCAACCACCCAAGGATAAAACTCCTCATATCTAAGCTTCCTCTTTTTGTCATCCATTAAATTTATTTGTCTAGTCTTACGTTTGAACATATTTTTCTTGGGTTTTCTAGCTCCTCCATCAGGTGCTACTTGTGACATATCAGGATAAAGCCCATTCTTCCTAGGAAGTTCACCTCTTTCCAACGCTTCTTTGTCTGCTTCATCTAAGTCATCAGTCCCCCTTGAAAGCCTCTCTTGTACTTGCTCTTTTTTACGTTTGTCGATTTCTTCTCTAGTCAACTGGAACTGAATATTCCTGGGATCTTTCCTATGCAAACGAACGGGTTTCGTGAAATCTCCAACTATATCAACTTCTTTTGCGCTCTGGAACTTCATAATATGGAATCGGATGTCTTCGATTTCTTCCTTGGTACATGACTTTAACGGAATATCTTGCCATCCTTGGTCTGCGGACTTAAAACTTTCCCCAGCACTTTGCGATGATAAGGGAATGTTTTCCGACTCAAGCTTGACAGAAACTTCTTTTTTAACAGGAGACTGACTCATAGTACAATTGAATCAGATATATTCCTGCTTTTTGATCTTTAACTGATAAGGAGTAAGAAAGTTCTCCCCAAGAGAGATTGATTTTCATAATTGTGGTTGAAAATGTCGTGCACTATTTTTGAGACTTTTTGGAGTATGCGACATTTTTAGCTACCATTTCTTTAATGTGTATGATCGAGCTCTTTGACAAGAGAGGGATTGGACTTGAGTGTTATTGAAATAAGGGTTGAGTGATGGGCGACTTCGTGTCCATTTCTTGAAGTCAAAAACCTTGCGAATCATTGGTATAATCATATTTATAACAAGGCTAATCGAGGAATTGTATCACTTAAGCTATTGTAATACCATAATTGACCCAACTGAACTGCTTGTAATACAATTATTATATGTGAATTCTCTTACTACCGTCCTCTGGTTGTCGGTCCATAACCAGCTATTGCTGAAGAATACAGAGGATCTACGGATAATGGCTGGTCGAGAAATAGAGGGTACTAAAGGAACCGAAAACTAGTTGTGAAACTAGGTAACTTATCTCATATTTGCTAGGGCTTCAATGAATTGTCATAGAATACGCCGGAAACTGATACAGAACAGACACAGAACACGCGCAAGTAATCGTTTCACTCAGTATACCAGATTCTGTTCTTTAATATGAGAAATTTCACCAGTTCAAAAAATCACTCTTCCAAACTTCGTTGACATAATGATTATAATTCAACAAAAATTTATTTGATATTCATATATCTATATTATCTACGTGTTTGGTGGAATTATATCAACGCACTTCTTCTAGCATTCAATTCTACTACTCTTAACTGCCGTCCTCCTCCATGGCCGTTACCGGCATAAAACGGTGCGAAAATCGATGGTGAAAAGTTCATTTCCAAATCGATTTGCTTATCCAGGTTACAGCCAAACAACAATGTCTATAGTTCTAGCAGAAAAGGAAGATGATTTGTTGCTAAATAACCAAGAGCCTAGTCCTCCTCCCAAGTATATTGGGTTTATCGCTGGTCTGTTTTCTGGAGTGATGAAAAATGCTGTAGGACATCCGTTCGATACCATCAAGGTCAGACTCCAGACGTCACCAAGGGGATATTTCAAGGGTCCTATGGATTGCGTGTGGCGAACCATGAAAAAGGAAGGTCCGGCGGGTTTTTACAAGGGATTCACTCCTCCATTAGTGGGGTGGATCATGATGGACTCGGTGATGTTGGGGTCGTTGCATGTATATAAACGGTGGGTCAAAGACAACATATATCCCAAGGAGAAGGACTTGCCATTATTGGGACATGCGATTGCGGGCCTTGGAAGTGGTTTGACTGTCTCGTTTGTAGCTGCTCCAATTGAGCAATTCAAGGCAAGATTACAGGTCCAATATGATGCGAAGACAAGACTCTACACGGGACCCATAGACGTGGCCACCAAATTATACAAAGCGTCAGGCATAAGAGGAATCTATAGTGGGTTGCTTTCCACCATGATATTCAGAACCAACTTCATATTCTGGTGGACTTCGTATGAAATCTTTAATAAATTTTTTAGTCAACGAATGTCTAAACCAGTAGCCAATTTCTGGGCCGGTGGATTATCAGCCAGTGTTTTTTGGGTATTTGCATATCCTGCTGACGTTGTCAAGCAGACTATCATGACAGATAGTCCTATAAGAGCAGAAAAAAAGTTTCCTAGATGGATAGATGCCGTGAAGTATATCTACAAAGAAAACGGCTGGAAGGGTTTCACCCGAGGGTTTGGACCGTCGATCTTAAGATCGTTTCCAGCCAATGCTGCAGCATTAGCTGCCTTTGAAATGGCTATGAGACTCATGAACCAATAGGAATCATGAACTAATAGGAATCATGACTAATAGGAATCATGACTAATTAGAACCACTAATCCTCACGAACTGACCATGCACTACAAATATCTGTCGACCATGTTAGAAGTCGAATATAGACTAATATATTCCAATTTACATTATTCGTTTATTCTGGTTTGTGATTCTACGTAGATTTTTCCCAAGGCTTTACCCTTTGTTTCGCCTCGGATAAAGATATCTGTTCTGTTAATACGGTGTCAGGGATTTCTTTGATACCTGGTACTGGTTTACCTGAGACGATCAAATCCACTAATTCTTGGTAATTTGACGAGTATGGAGGATCCGAGACCTCATCTTTCACGTCAGAGTCCTTTAAATCCGAAGTATCCCTCGCATTCGAACCCCCTTTCACATCGCTCTCATTTGTTGGATCTTCTATAAACCTGTCGACCTCACTAATTTTCTGACTCTTTTCATATCTGGATCCGTTCTGAGCTTTCCAGGCCATATAATCGTCAAGATTTAAAATATTCCCTGTATGAGAACAATAGAAGAACGACTTCGCTTGGTTTATAAGTTGTTGTTTGTCAAGTGCAGGTATCGATTGGATCGTTCCATCTTGTTCTTGTAGAACTTGTAAGTGGTTCTCCAAAATTTGCTGTAACCCCTCCTGGAACTCAGCAAAGGAATCCCAATTGTAATTCAAGAAATCTTTATAGATTTCTTGCTGATCAGTCATAACTAGTGTGGGAAATGTGGCTTGATGAATAGTTGTGAAGGCTTTCGTCTAGCTAATAGTGAGAAGTAGTCGAGTCCTAGATGATTCAAAGCAACAATGGTGTCAATTACAGAGTTTTCTTCGTGGTCCGTGGATAATACTGAAATATAGTAGTATTTCTAGATTTCGGAGATTTTTCAATTCGCTTGTCGCGGCCAAAATCAATTAGAATACAGACCATCAGAACACTGATCTAGCTCAGAACTAGTAGAACTAAACGTACTCTCACTTCGAATTGCTGGTTCTCAACTGTATCTTTTCCAGCTATTAGTTTTCAGCATTAAAGACTTACTAAATCTAAGCACTTTCTTCTTTCTTTCATATTGGTCAACATGTCTTTGATTTCCGTCTACAATGTCTTGATCCTATCGATACTATTAAGAGTCGGCTTCTTTTTCTTTGGGCTCTATCAGGATGCTTATATGACGGTGAGATATACAGATATCGATTATTTGGTGTTTTCTGATGCAGCTATGTTTGTATTCAACGGCGGGTCTCCATATCAACGCGAAACTTACAGATATACACCATTACTTGCGTGGATGTTGCTTCCAAATTGTTGGGGAGGGTATTGGTATCACTTCGGTAAGGTTCTTTTTATGGCTTGTGACTTGGTGACGGGATTTTTTATTATTCGGTTGCTACAAAGTGTGGTGGTTGGCGGAAAACCATTATCTTCCAAGAGAGTGGTGATTTTGTCATCGTTATGGCTCTTAAATCCAATTGTTATAACCATTAGTACCAGGGGCTCATCAGAAAGTGTTTTGACAGTTATGGTGATGGCGTCGTTGTACTTTTTGATCTGCAAGAAGTCGGTGGTTGGATCTGCGCTCTTTTTAGGATTGGCTACTCATTTCAAAATGTATCCGCTTATTTATATTCCAAGCATAATGTTTTACTTGTCCAGCCAGGGAACTCCACTTATCAATTTGCCTGTAATCAGGTGGGTCAACGTTAGCAATATCAAGTTTTTCGTGGTGACGTCGCTTACGGTTGGAATACTTTCCTATATCATGTATGGATTCTATGGCCATGAGTTCTTGTTCAACTCATATCTTTATCATTTTGGGAGAGTTGATCATAGACACAACTTCTCAGTCTACAATACTGCCTTGTACTATAAGTCGGCATTACCTGACATCCCACCCATTCAAGAATACGCATTCTTACCCCAGGTCGTGCTTGCTCTAGTGATTCCTCTCGTCTATGGAAAACGCGATATCATTTCTACGCTCTTTTTGCAGACATTTGCATTTGTCACTTTCAACAAGGTGATAACATCTCAATATTTCATCTGGTTCTTGATTATGCTTCCTCACTTCTTGGCCAACTCCAATTTGGCTCGTTGGTATAAAGGTCCCCGGATCTTTTTGCAATGGGGTCTCACGCAAGGACTCTGGTTGAAACAGGCCTATGATCTCGAATTTTTGGGCAAAAACACCTTCATCCCATTGTTGGTATGTTCTATAATCTTTTTTCTTTCCAATTGTGCCATTCTCTGTGAATTCATCGACGATCTCGAGCAAAGACCACCTCTTATGCTAGTCTAGTTTTTTTCCTGCATATATAATTTTTCAAGATTCTCCGATGGAAATTGATTTTTCAAGTAATCATCTAGTGTAAAACACACAACCAACATGTCTCGTATGGAATTATATTCGCCTGAAGGGTTGAGAATCGACGGTAGAAGATGGAACGAGTTGCGTCGTTTTGAATGTCGTATCAACACACATCCCAACTCGTCGGACGGCTCGTCGTGCGTCGAACAAGGAAACACCAAAGTCATATGTATGGTCCAGGGACCCATGGAGCCTGCGATGAGATCACAAGCAAACAACAACGAAGCGACAATTGAGATAAATCTAAAGGTCGCCAACTTCTCGACGTTTGAACGTAAAAAGAGAAGCAAGTCTGAAAAGAGAATGGTGGAACTCAGAACCACCTTGGAAAGAACATTTCAAGAAAGTATCATGCGCCACTTATATCCTAGAACCCTTATACAGATAGATTTGCATGTATTGGCACAGGATGGAGGTTTATTGGCCGGTATGGCCAATGCGGTCACGTTGGCGTTGATAGACGCTGGGATCGCCATGTATGATTATGTCTCATGTGTGAGTGCTGGTTTACACGGCCAGACTCCGTTGCTCGACTTGAACAGTTTGGAGGAGAACGATATGAGTGCCATTTCTATAGGTGTGATCGGTAAAAGTGAAAAATTGGCGTTGTTGATGTTGGAAGATAAGATGCCGCTCGATAGATTGGAATCTGTGTTGGCCATTGCCATAGCAGGTAGTCATCGGATCCAGGACTTGATGGATTCCGAGGTTAGAAGACATGGAAATATCCGGTCCTCCAAGATGGTTAAGAACTAGCATTGCATTGTATAATAGAATAAATATTAATTTTGAAAGAACAAGAAACTGAGCGAAGCGAAGTTGCTTGTCGATATCTAGAAGAAACGAAGCGAGATCTGGAAGTAACTGAGTGAAGAAAAGTTCCTTGTGTGAGGTACGTGCTAGATCTTTGAGCGAATGATTTGACAATAGGAAGGGTTTATGAAACATGTAGATTTATGAAATAGCCCTGTTTGATTCTGTCTAGCATTTACGAATCCTTGTGTTTACAAGAGAGGTGCGGTGGCTCAATGGTAGAGCTTTTGATTCCAAATCAAACGGTTGCAGGTTCGATTCCTGTCCGCGTCATTCTTTTTTTTTTTATTCTTCGTTCTTATAAGTTGGTTCTGTGGGGGTGTATAATGGAATAATCGTAGAGGTTCTGCTTGTACGATCACCTACAGGTTTTATGCTCAAGAACTGGAGTCGACATAGCCGTCCCGATTGTCATTAAGAATATAAATTTCATCCTGGCAAGTTCTTTATTATGATACGATGTCTGATTATTCGCTAACTACGATACGACGTCTGACTCACAATTTGACGTTCACAAAACCAAATATTATCTATACATCTTCGGAGTATCGTGTATAGAGTTTTTGAGCCATGAAGAGTTCGAATTTATCACGTGAAAAAACGGCATAACCAAAGCGATTCACAGTTCATGGTTGCATCGCTTAAAACCGAGTGCCTAAAAACAAAATCGAACCGGATCCATTACATACTTAATGATTGTTACAATACTCAACAGCATAGTCCCAAATAGCACATACTCGAGATTGGGCTCTTTGGCACCAATGTATCTGACATCTCAGACATCTCATTTTAACCGTTTGCGGAGTGAAACAGTTATTTTACCGGGCGGAATTGGATAAAAAATAATTTCAAATATTTGCTAAATTATCTGATTTGCATCCCGCCACACCAACTATAAGTATGAAAAGATTTCCACATAGAATTAGAGTTTGAACAACTAAAATGGAAGCTGTTCTTGTGCCCTTCAGAAGGTTGAAATGGGGATTCTTGCCCCAAAGAAGAATCGTTGATGAGGACGAAACTGAGATCCAGAGTACACCAGAGACCTCCTCTGAGAAATCAAAAGAAGATGAGACGTTTGAAAAGACTGAGTCAGAAATCGAGCACTCCCAAGAATTACAACCTAAAGTTTTGGAATACCGTGATGAAAAAGATCGTAAATGGTGGAAATTCTTTGATGAATATGAGTATCGTGTGTCCACAGAAACTAAGAACAAGAGAAAATGGTACAAGTGGTTTCATGACAGCGATACTGCTGAAGAACGTCGTGTCATTTTGAAGATCGATTTGCTTCTTACCTTCTATTCTCTTATGGCATACTGGGTCAAGTATCTTGACCAAACTAACTTAACCAATGCATACATTGGAGGGTTGAAGGAAGATATTGGGATGAAAGGGAACGATTTTATCAATACCCAAGTTATGTTCAGTGTTGGTAATATTGTGTTCCAAATCCCTTTCATGTATGTGCTTTATGCGTATCCTTTGAATTATGTATTACCTACCTTGGATGTTTGTTGGTCGATTTTGACTATTTGTCTCTTTAGAGTCACTTCTCTTGGACAATTGAAAGTTTTGCGTTTCTTTATTGGTGCCTTTGAAGCTCCTTCATATTTGGCCTATCATGCTCTTTTTGCCAGTTGGTTCAAGGCTGGAACTGGTGAGGTTGCTAGACGTGCGGGTTTCTACTACCTTGGACAATACTTGGGTATTTTGACCTCTGGTTTGCTCTCTGGTGCTATTCAAAGAACCATGGGTGGGGTCGGAGGCCATCAACCATGGCAATGGATTTTCATTATGGATGGTATTATTTCTCTTATTGTTGGATTCATTGGCTTCTATATGATTCCAGGTACACCTGAAGATTGTTATAGTTGTTTCTTGTCAGATGACGATATCCGGATTGCCAGACGTCGTATGAAAGACGATCAGAAAGACTCCAAGCCCAGGGAAAACGAAGTTGCATACTTCTTCAACGTCAAGATCTGGAAGTCTATCTTTTCCTCGTGGCACATTTATGTATTGTGCTTGTGGAACATCTTCTGTTGGAATAATAGTAGTGGTACCTCTGGGTCATATGCTTTGTGGTTGAAATCTTTAACTGACCTGGATGGTCATCCTAGATTTGGACCTGGCCAACTTCAAGATTATACTGCGTTGACCCCAGGTTTAGGATTGATATGGTTAATCCTCACTTGTTCTTTTGCAGATCTTTTCAGCTCTCGTTGGGGTGCAATTGTGTTTTCCCAGGTATTTAATGTCTTGGGGAATATCATATTAGCAGTATGGCATGTACCAGAAGGTGCCAAATGGTTTGCTTTCTGTCTTCAATACTTTGGTTGGGCTATGGCTCCTGTATTATACTCCTGGCAAGGTGATATTTGTCGTAAGGATATTCGTGAACGTCAAGTTGTCTTGGTTACTATGAATATCTTGGCTCAGCAATCTACTGCTTGGATTGCAGTATTGGTATGGAAAACTGTGGAAGCACCTCGTTTCCTCAAGGGTTTCACTTTTACTGCATCCTCGGGTGTTGCATTATCTCTCTGGACGTTTGTTGTTCTATACTTCTACAAACGTCAAGAACGTGAAAACGCTCTTGAGAATGGTATTGTTTTGTATAATTCTGCAATTGATCCTGACTTTGTCCCACCTGTCGCTAAAGCGACCCCCGAAACTAGCGAGAAATCCTCTTGAATTTAATAGAACTAATAGATAATAATTTAGAGACTGTCGATATGGGCTTAATTGGATGCACCCAGATGAAATTGTAAATTGTCGATTCTATTACCCAAGGAAATATTCGGAAATATTCGTAACAAGAGTTATTCTCGTCATAATATTTGTCTTTACGCTGAGTCTCAAGTACTCTAATTTGGTTAAGAAATTGAAGTGTTCTCTTCAGGGAAGTAGTTTAAAATACTCGAGGTTTGGCAATACTCCTTCTATTTGTCTGACTGTCCATATTACCCAAATATGGAGATTTTACTCTTCGTGTGTGTTCGACTAGTTTTGAATATAATCATGATTATTCCAGTACTTCTAAAAGACGGAAAATATATTTCACGGTTCTTCATTGTACTCCGCTCAGACTATTAGCTTCAAATGGGATATTTCGAAATATTAAAAGTTATTGTGGAGACTTTCTACCTAAGAGAATATTCATGACTCCTCACGCATGTGCTATACCCAAGAATGATGATAATCTGATAATTCGGTCACAATCTCTTCACTAACTGTTTCATACCTTCACATAACCAAGCATAATAGATTGAACCACGGAATTGTTCCATTCTAACCCACTGGAGCTTACAGAATACTTTTTGCAGCATATTTGTGGAGTGGGCATGATATTTTTATTGCGATCCACACGACCAATCGTTGAGCTTTGCGTGTCACTTTCGGCCCCCACTGAAGAAATCAGTTTCACTTTTCTTGTAGTGGATCAGACCCAGACCAATCATTCCAATTGTATTATAACAGTACTAAGAACATTAGGAAACGATCTGTGAGAATATCAGTTGTTTAAATTTGAGAAAATCTGCTGTTTTTGTTGAAAAGTAACAAATCATAGTTTGAAACAACATCTGTCTATCTCCATAGCATCGACATGTCTTATCGTGGACCTAACCAATTCAATAATCAATTTAGAGGCTCGAATGGGATGCCTTCTCCAACTAATATAGGGCCTGTTTCCAGCTCCAAATCAGTTCTTGATCAATTTGAAGATATCTCAAAAAAGGTTGAAGATATTCTTGATGACAACTTCAAGCCAGTAAAACCCTTCATTCCCGCCATAGGTAGACTGTTTTTGGTGGCAACATTTTATGAAGATTCTTTAAGAATCTGTAGCCAATGGTCAGAACAAGTTTATTACTTGCATAATTACAGACATATCTGGCGTTGGTTGACCTTGACATTCTTGTTTCTTAATATTGTCACTATGTTAACTGCATCTACATTATTGATTTTAAGAAAAAAGGCTATGTTTGCTACTAGTGCCTTGGTAGCAATTGTTGCTTTACAAGGAATTGCCTATGGATTGATCTTTGATAGTGAATTTATCTTGAGAAACTTATCGGTAGTAGGAGGTTTAATTTTGGCGTTTTCTGATACTTTGGTTAGAGACAAGAGATCCTTGAATATGCCTGGATTGCCGATGTTGAATAACCAGGACAACAAAAAGTACTTTTTGTTAGCTGGAAGATTATTGTTGGTGTTTTTATTCTTGGGATTTGTGTTTTCTGCGTCATGGTCTTTCGCTAGATTGTCGATCATTTTAATTGGTTTTATCTCATGTGGTTCCATCATCGTTGGCTACAAAACTAAGTTTGCAGCCTTCATTTTGACTGTGATTTTGTTCACCTACAACGTGTTTGTCAATACATTCTGGAAGTATTATGCACACGATGCTAACCGTGACTTCCTCAAGTACGAATTCTTCCAAACCTTATCTATTGTTGGAGGCTTGTTGATTATTGTCAATGCCGGTGCTGGTGAATTTTCTATTGACGAAAAGAAGAAGATTTACTAGATGACAATAAACACCTACATAAAAATCACAATAAACCTTTCCAACACATGTCATAACTTGAATATACGTCTCAAGACTTTCGCTGCACCGTAGAAGACTCCATTTCTGTTAATATCTGTTAATTGCGTTTTCTCTAGTCACGTGGTTTCCTTGAAAATGAAAAATCGACTTTTTTCAGCCATACACAAGTAGTTGATTCATAATCCATCACTTTATTTCGATATATTCTCCATGTCAAAAGACGAACAACCGCTGTGTCCTGTAGATCATAATGCTAGAGAGGCATGGCTCCGGAAAGGAGGCAATTCAAGCGACCCTTCTCCTAAGTCGGACCAACCATCGTGTCCCGTAGATCACAATGCCAGAAACGATTGGCTCAGCAAGGTATCTATTTCTGCGGTGAATGTTCCAGAAGCTATTGAATCTACTACTAATGAAACCCCAGCTACCTCTGGGTGTACTTCGGATTCCATTTCCAGCACCCCTGGGTCAGAATCCAGCGTGAATTTACCAACTGATCGAGAAATCAGTTCCATCCCTAGAACTTCCAGCGGATCCAACTGGATATATCCCTCTCAAAAGCAGTTTTTTGATGCCATGAAACGAAAAAGTTCCGACCCTGAGGCCAGAGACATGCAGACTGTGGTGCCTATCCATAACGCAGTAAACGAACGGGCATGGTCGCATATTTTGATGTGGGAAGGATCCAACAATGAAGAAGCGATTAAGAAATGCGGTGGCATAACGTTGACAAGTTTCAAGGGTGATCTGAAGAAACTTACCCCAAGAGCATGGATTAACTCGACATTTTGGGGGTATCAAAAGCCATTTGATAGACACGACTGGGTTATTGACAGATGTGGCACCAGTGTGGAATATGTGATTGACTTCTACAGTGGCGGAGGTGAAGGAGCCAGTTTCTATTTAGATGTGAGGCCCAAGGTTAATACATGGGAAGGGGTAAAATTAAGACTCGAACGTGCCATCGGGTTTAAATAGTGGTGAGGTTGTCCACTTGATACCAGTCATGAGATCGTGCGGTGAAGTCATCAGAGCCATTACTGAATAGTGATCTCTTCTACGTGACCAAAGGTCACTCGGTCACTAAAATACAATCATCAGATATTCAACATAAGTGTATACTACCCTGTAAATAAAGCAAATATCAGAACATATAATTAGATGTTGATCTAATACATACTTCTACCGTAGACTTAACTGGATCATGATCCAGAGATCTCTAAGATCCTCAAGAAACTTCAATCTTTTCTATCTAGGCTATTTATGATTCAACCTACTTATGATCTAACCTATTTCTGTGGGAATTGGACACTTAGCTCTAGATTTTCATACTAATAATCTCTAAATTTCACTAACAATATCTCTAAATCCATACTAATAATATGTAGACCTTCAAATAGTGATTCGCTTGATTATGGTGGTTATATATATTTACTTTTCTTGTAATTCAACTTAACTTGGTTTCTTAGATATTTGCCACTATATTCGGAACCAACATCGCCAGCCCAAATTACTACAAACAATCAATTTAACACTCTCTAATTCTACAGATCAAGCATATCTCAACTGACTCCACTAGTGAGATTTTCTTAGATGTATTTGTATTGTTTTATATATACAGAATCGTGGTGATATACAAATATTTATAATTAGCGACTCGCAAAGAAGGGTGAAGATCTTTACTCAAATTGGAGCTGGCTCCAATCTCACTACCATGTGCATTTATCTCTTCCATAGTTCGTTTTCTTGTTAAACTTGTGGTCTAATGTTAGCTCTTCGTCATGATCTATTGTCTTCCCATGAAAGCCCCAGATTGACCAATCTTTTGCATGTTTTCTCCGACTTGGACGTTGGTTTCAAAGTACTTGGAAACACATCTGTCCAAACATAAAGCTTCTTGCTTGCTAACGTCGCTTTCGTTGTAGCTCTTATTAATACATTTGGTGTGACATTGAGAGACCAACTGGTTGAACATACCAGTGACCATATCTAATTCAGCCTCAGCAGCTTGTAATTTTTGTTGAGAAGTAACTTGTGGAGCAGCACCGCCTAAACCGAACATTTTGTGTGTATATTTGATGTATAAGGAGTCGTGAAGAACAGAGGAGAAGCAAGCTTGATGAAAAATTGATGGATGAAAAGTTTTGGTGTTGTGTGCAGGAACACGATAGTTGAGAAAGACTGTAAAGGCAGTAGTAGTGAGGAAATGATGAGCTACAGGGAATAATTTACTAATAGTAGGTAGCTACTGAGCAAGTTAGAATTGAGCTTATGCTAATATATTTCACTAGTACTCGGCTCTTTTAAATTCAATAAAGTTGACTAATATCATATTTGATATCACACCAAGTTAAATAACCAGACCTGAACTAATATTCTCTATTTACTGTTCAAAACTGTTTTAAGTATCAAATATTCAGCGTAGTGAAGTAATTGCTCACTATCTACTACTCAATTCTTGTAAGTTACAAAAACTCAGCGTAGCGAAGTAGTTGCTCTCTAAGTATTTGTGTCTTAACTCTTCTGTTTCACAAATACTTTGCTGCGAAACCGAGCGAAGAATTTCTTGAAGATTATGTAATACAAACTTTGTGTTGAATATTGTGGGTAATTACTAGTTAAAACTACTGGGAATGCGTATATGATATATTGGGCCTATTTAGAGTTATTCTAGATCTTAGCTTATTCACTTGAGGCAACTTTGGTCAGTTTTTCAGTAGCTGAATCTATTGATGTTCTAGTACTGCATATAGTATATATATAGCAAGTTCGATATTTTGCAACTTTCTAATACTGAGAACTATTCGCTTCGTTCATTAATCTCTCGGGTATCTGTTTATTAGGGAGAGATTAACTTACTGGTTCTCGGAAATTTATTGAATAGTCCACTACAATACTAGTCTATAAAACTGATAATTGATTATTTACTCACGAGTATTTCACAAAGATGTCTTCTGCAAGTCATTAAATCTCACTAATTCACATGGATTTACTATTCTTTATCTAACAATCTTATAAATAATAAATAATATTATCTATCTAAAACTCTTATAATTCATAAGATTCTCTATTTAAAGCTCTAATAATTCATAATTTTCTCTATTTAAAACTCTTATAATTCACAATACTTCGCTTTGCTCAGTATAAATAATTTTGTAGCCAGTGCTTAATTGTACCTCATTTATTCATTTAATGAACAAATTTGAAGTCAAGACGTTTGTTACCTTCATCAGTGGTGGATTTCAAATACTCTTCTTTTTCTTCTTCGGTGAACAGGTTCCATTTCTTAGTCTTTTGCTTATTTCTCAACTGATAGTACAAGCTGGCACCGAGGCACGCAAATACAGCACCAAACGAGATACCAATCAATTGAGAAGTACCTCGATGATACAATGGGGCATCGTCTTTTCTGAATACGTTGGAGGAAATAATACTTGCCGCTTGGGAAAACATATTGACCACAGCAGCAGAGACTGCTCTGGATCGGACAGAATTCGAATTCGCTGAACACCAACTAATAGAAAGTGCCCATGATGGTGGATGACCCAACATAACTGTCATCAAGGCAAAGGTTCCCCATGGATCTTTCAAGGCCCCACTCCAATAGCGTAGAGGAATTAACGTAGATATTGCCCAGAGGGGAATAATCACCATCACATAACCTCTAGAGTTGAACCTTTCAGATATATAGGCTATGATAAACATAGTGATGATGGCAATAATACCCGACGGAATCGTAAGAGCATTGGTCTTGAAAGTGGAGAATCCAAGTTGTCGAAGACTGATCTGTAAGTAGAGCGAGACTGGGCCCATAGCAAGATCACATAGTAACCGAACAATATAAATAGGAACCAAGTCGAAATCAAAAAATGCCTTGACCAATTCTTTTGGAGTCACTGGCTGTCTGTTGTGCATATCACCCTTTGTTGGATCATCTCGTAATACTCTATTGACTACAATCTTTTCTTCACGTTCGGTGAACCAGCCATTCTTTCTATACCACTTCTTGGTCTGTACTGCCGAAGCAGGCATTTTAAAGTACGAGGCAATTCCAACAATCAACGTAAACACCCCCTCGACAATAAACATCCATCTCCAGCCTTCTGGAAGGGCAGCGGTGTGGATTTTTAAGAGAGCAAACGCTAAGAGACTCGACAAAATCTGACTCAACGGGTTGGAGATGTAAAATACCGATAACCGAAACGTGAATTCTTTGGACGTATAGAAATAACTGATCCACAAACACACGTCACAGATAAATCCACCTTGTAATGCTCCTACCAACGCTCTTGTGACATAAAACCCATATTTATCAGTGATATTTGCTTGCACAATAGACACCACACTCCACAAGACTATCTGAGTAGGAATCCAGATATCGGGCCCCACCTTCTTGGAAATCAACTGTGAAGGTAATTCTGCAGCTAAGAAGCATACTAAGTTAATAGTATTGCCGATATTATAATTATTAGTGGTCAAGTTCAAGTCTTCTAAGAAATTGTCCGAGAGTGCTTGGTGTAAATTGTATCGATCAAAGTTCAAAGCAGTGAACATCAAAAACGCCCAGAACGTGACGTTCCAATCATTTCTGCGGACGACTTTGGCTTCTTCCTCCTCTGTCCACGTAAAATCAGGATCAAAATGATGGCGACACTCGTACTGAGTCTTTTCGTAGAGCTCTCTATATCTCTGAGCAACTGTTGGATCTTGGAATATATGAGAACTTTCCACTGAACTTAATGATTCGGAGTCGACAACGTCGACAAACACTTTTGCATTCTCCTTGGAGTCTTTAGATGTTAAGAAGCCCATTGTTTGGTATGGACTAAAAATGCATGAATCTGTCTAGGTATATATATATTTTTATTGCTGTCATAATGACGTGTGGCACATTTGCAGCCATAATTTTCCGAACTTATTAATTCCCACGAGTCTTGCACCATTACAGCCATACTTATATTGCATTGGAAACCTTAGTGGACTCGCAGGTATCCGGGCCCACATTTAAGACAATAATAGCACAACTATAGTTGAAATCCCAGAGTGGCATATATTGAAAACGTCATATGTTGCAAAATTCGCGACAATTCGCAATGTGGCGGTTGCAAAATATGGAAATTTCAGGGTCCATTTTGAAGGTGCCATTCCAAAATAGATAAGATTGTAAGTCACATGTTTGCTCGAAATTGTATCAATGCTTAGTGGGGCATGATAATTTGAAAATATTGAAGAAAATTTTGAACGACGCGAAGTATTTTGTGAATTAAAGGAGTTTTAAATACTGGATGATGTGAATTTTAGAAGAGATTCTGAGCAGAATGAAGTATTTGTGAATGAGAAGAGTTTTATTAGTGAATATTAGATTTAGCACCTCTACCTATGACTCTATAGTGAGCCGTAGAGAACTTATCGCGATTTTATAGCAAGTAAACCGTCTAACTGCGAGCTTAAAGTCTCGCTAGTTCGTGATTTGCTGATCAGATGTGGTTCTCTAAGGAATAGACGGACACTAATTGAATTAGAACATCTACGCATACCACACTTTGCGCAATATCACCACCCTTCGCGCAGTATTGCTACTATTTGACTCCTTAACGTACAATGGGAACCTCCACTACACCTATTACATAATTAAAGTCTGAACCTTAGATATATAAGATAGTTAAACCAGTCAACATCTTGAATCCTCTTTAAATATCAATCAAACACCTTGTTCCGTCACCAAGTATCAGCAAAAACATCCTCATTATCATCTAATAAATCATCTTGCCTAAATTCCTAAAGACTCGGGAAAGAAAAATGTACATGGGTCCCCCAAAACATGGGATCTCCTCCGATATCGTCCTCCAATTTGTCAAAGTCCGCAGCCTTTTCAGTAGACACAGAACACAATCCATGACATATTGTGATACTCTTGCCATTCAACGAAATCGAACCAGCATAGTTGTTCAGATTTGCATTGACCCAGGTCGGATTATAATTAAGTTTCTTGATATATTTATCGCTCAAGACTTGGTTAACGTCATAGTAGTAACGTAAAAACTTCCAAGTCTGGTTTTGTAGGTTCAACACTGGAATCCGCAAAATGTTGGCGTTATTTGCTACAAAAGTGAACTTTGAGAGCCTGGAAACATCAAACTTGTCACTTTCATATGGCACTTTATCAAAGTGTCTTAAGTAGTCATTCTTGAATCCTCCCATGAAGAATATAAAATCACTCTGATCACTCTGGTAGTATAGAGCGCTATGGTGGCATGACCTAAGCTCGGCTTCGATCAATTCCGCTTCCTCGACCTCGTTTTCTTTCAGCAATAAGGACCCGTCGTCGTCCTCATATGGTTTTTTGGGCATTTTGAAGTAGTCAAACGCATATGTCGGTAACACTTGCCATTTCCCTGTGGAGAATTCAAATAAATAGAGATCCGAAAAAACGGCCCCTTGCTCATTACAACCACCATGGACAATAAGAGCCTTCTTTTTGAAATAGCTCTCTGCACTTTGTCTTGCGTCTCGTGATGTGCGCGATTCAGTCTCAAACGTGCCTGATTCTGTTGAAAATACACTAACTGGTGATGGCACCCGCTCAATGGGTTCCCTGGCTATAACTTGATCCTTCTCTGAAACCGCATCGAACAAACAGTTATCTAACAGTCTATTGTTATAATTGACTAATGTACTGGCACAATATCCTCGGGGGGATGGCCATACTTCAGATGTACGAAGCACGGTAGATTCACCGTTCCCATTGCCAATGCAACAAACTAATGCTTCGCTGTGGAATTTGACTCCTTCTCCATCCTCTTTCAAGCCGAGATCGATTTTCAACAAGTCATCGGATGCCTTAAAAATCTGGGTTCCATTTTCTTCAATACTGTAGAACCCTCCGAATATGAAAATTGCAACACTATTGATTCCCGATTTAAAAATAGTCTCATTGAAAAGGATATTGTTTCTTAGTTTATTCGAGTTCATTGAAGATGAATTCTCTGATGAATTTTCTTCGTTGTCACAAGCCTCATCCTGTCCATACTTCGTCAGCGACGAAGTATGTGAGAGAGGTGGTTTTGTAGAAGAGGAATTTGAAGATTGACTTTCTTCTTGTACGGGCGGATCGGTAAAAGTTACGCCGGAACCTTCGGAAGTACTGCGATGGTGGAATTCTTCTTTGAGTTGTGCTTCGTGTTTTGACTTGATAGTGGAAGATTCTTCTAAAACAGACTTAGAACTTTCGAGGGTTTGGCTTGAGTTCGAGCGGTGATCCCGTACATGACTAGAGTAGGTGTTCTTGAGTGCATGGGATACAGTGGATTTCGAAGGGGGGCTGGTTGGAATTGGCGGTTTTGGATGGTGGCTTCTGTGAAATATTTTAGACGATTTTGATAAAACGTTACCCATTCTTTTCTTAGAAGACAAAGTGCCTTCATTAGTACTAGCGGTACTTGCTGTACTGCTTTGGCCACTTAGTGAGTGATTCAATGAGTTGTTGGTGGAGGTAGTTTTGAGGTTTGTCATAGTACTCGTAAATTTGGTACTTGATGTCTCCGACGAAGCTAGAGAAGCACTATTAGTGGAGCTTGTGTTTTCAGAAACCTTAACAGCAACTTTTGTGGTAGACTCCACACTTTTCCCCGGGGTTTCCAGCTCGTCCAAGACGATAGGAGAGTCAAAACTATTATTTTGATCATTCAATTTAGCAGCAGTCGAAATCGCAAGCTTGGAATTTCTTCTTGGGACAAACACCGGTTCATTCGCCATACTCGTTGTAGTAAATATAGGAGGAGATGGAACTCTTGCAGGAAGGTCGCTGTTGCTTTCATCGACAGACTCGAAAAGGTTTGAACAGATAGCTGCTCCTATTCTTCCAATATGTACATCTTCGTGAGCCTCCTTGCCCTTCAATTCAATCTTACTAAAGTTCATACTTACTGTGTCTAGTATGAATCCATGCTGATTCAAAACAAAATTTCTGTGAATAACCCAACGTTCAATATCTTTAAAATATTCAACCCGTTCATTGACAATCAGGAAGCCTCCATAGAAAAACACGTGGACGGGAGATATCTGACAGCTGATAAGTGCACTGATGTTTGTTGGCTGATTTGGATCTTCTTCTGACAATGCGTCCAAATATGTAATTGAACCTCTCAGAGGATTGAACATAAAGAAATTATTATGGTTGACAATTAAGGGATTAGTCAAGATATTTTTATTGACAAACGGTGGCAACTTGCAAGGAAAATGGACGGAGATTTTCTCCAAAGGGACATTCTTGGGAATTCCCAAGTACGATAAACTAGTACGAGCACTAATGTTTAACCCACCAAATGAGTAGGTCAAGTCGTCCAAGTCGTAATGGTTCTGGTAGCAAACTTTGGGCCCATCCATAAGTGAGTTTAGGCTTGATTTGCTTAAATTTTTGTGATGAAACAGCGGGACATTCACGGTGAATTTTGGAATCGAGTAGTATCCCGAAAACACACTCTTGCTATGGTTCTCCCGTATTATATTTTCATCTATGTCAAGCTTTTGAGATTCTTGTGTACAATCGTTTTGCGAAGAGAGTCGTGACGGATGTCCAAACGTTGCATGTGCTACCTGATCTAAAGCAAGCTTTGGCAGAAAAATATCTTGCTTAATTATCCCTATAGAATTGGTTCCCTCCTGTTTGTCAGTATTCAATTCGAACACTGTGTAAGGAACCTTGATACCGTGCTGCCATTCATCGTTTTTCTGGTTATTTTTAATGAATTCTTCGTCCTTTGTCTCTATTTTCATATAGGAAGCAAATTTATCTTCCAAAGGGGGTGGTGTTCTTCCCCATTGATTGTCACCGCCGCTTCGAAGGTCGTCGGGGTTTGACGTGGCAGGTATTCGCAACTGTGTTTCCTTTAATTCTTCTGTATCCACCATTATATGTAAGAAGCCCCACTATAAATGGTGTGGACTATTCTGACTACGAGAATCTGTAACCATTTTTTAGGTTACATTATGTGTGAGTTTGAGCGGAGAATCTGCTCCTGTATATTAGTCTGAAAAATCTATTAACTATATATTTGGACTCAACATGTCGGCCTTCACTAAGGCATGTATGTCTTGGACAGAGGCATTGATGAACTGTCTGACTTCTAATGCTAGCCAGACTTTGATCATGCTCAACGAGTTTTCGTTTTTCAATAGATCTCGTCCTTCTTTCAGAACCCCTAATTTTCTCAACACTGGTAAGGAACTAGATATGTTAGTATGAGTAGACTACTGTGAGTTGACGGTCTATGTGAAAAATATGCTCAACTCATTCTCCGTGGGAAATCCCATTAATAATGCATATACGAACCTTGCAAATAAATCCAATTCAGGGTCCAATTGTCTTCCAATCCCTTCCAATAATAGTATTGCTACAATCACGGTGATGAAATCGCCTTCCATCCTCACGTGGTGTCCTCTGACCATTCCCAAAACTTGATCTAGTAAATCTCCGATACTTATGTTTCCCAATGTAAATGTTCTCTCCTTCATTCTGTGGACCAACTTTGACACTTTTAATGCAAAGATTTCTTTGTTGATACAAGTTTCGGGTGTTTTGGATCTCTCCACCATCAATTCTCCTGCCTTGTATCCATCAAACTCTGAAAGGGCCTTGAACAAGTCTATGAAATTGACTCTATCGTCGTTGTTCAACTCTGTGATTAACCCAACATCGAGAAAACAAATCTCTGCATGATATCCATCTTCATAAAGTGACTCGAGCTTATTACACCATTCTTGATCGTCCTTCAAATTCAATAACTCATTGGTGATCTTATTAGTTTCATGCTCATTGCTTGATTTGACAATTTTGTATTCCTTCTCGTGCTTGAATAATTCGTTTTTGTAAAAACGAACCATCATATTACCAGGATGCAAATCTGCATGGACAAAATTATCAAGAATCAACATCTTCAAAAAAGCATCCAAACCCTTGTCACTAACCTCCTTCGACAAATTCTTGCCGAAATTGTCCTTAAGAGACAAAAGCTTACTCATTGGCACAGCATGAATAAACTCTTCCACCAAAATGTCTCTGGTTGTAAAATTCAAATATGGTTTGGGAAAATGGATATCTAATCTGCTCTTGAAATTCTTTCTGAAACGGGCTAGATTCAATCCCTCGATTCTTAAATCTAATTGCAACCGCATCAAGATAGAAAACTGTTCAACCTCGTCTGGTAACGACAACCACTCCATGGTGGGGATTATATTAATTAAGTTAGCAAAGAAACTCATGATTTTCAAGTCTCGATTAATATTCACCTCGACGTTGGGATGTAACACCTTGATGGCCACAAATTGATTTGCAGTCAAAGGGTTATTGTGTTCGGTCACAAGAATTCTATCCAAAAATGGTTCGGGTTTCTTGTTAGCGTTTGCGCTTTCTTCATTATCATCATCCTTTACATTTTCAATTGCTTTACTGGACAATTTTCCAATGTAGACTTGGGCAATCGCCCCAACCCCCAAGGGTTTTTCGTTGAACTCGTCGAAGATTTCTTCGAATTTCAATCCGAAACTTTCACTAACAATCTTTTTCGTGGCGTGAAGAGAATGGGGACGAGCATTTGAATGTAAGTGTCCCAACTCTTCACACATCTCCTTGGGAAAGATATCAGTTCTCGACGCGGCCCATTGACCCAATTTGATGAACGAAGCGCCAGCGATTTCCGTAGACCATCTTAAGTAACGGTACCAGATTCTTGCCCCCGATCTGATTCTCTCTCCATTCTTGCGGCCCCTTCCCCCAAACCAGCAAATCGGAGACATCAATAACACCGGCATGAAAATACACGAAAGTTGTATAAATCTCGCCACCGTGATAAGCGGATCAACAACATAATCTTCAATCTTGAACTTGATCAAATATAGCATACGTGATATTATGCTGCCTCGACTGAGTCGCTCGTTTCTATAAGTATCGTATTGGTCCTGTTCCTCCCTCTGGGAGGCTTTGTATAACCCCATCTCGTAAGTTTCTGATTCGACCGGCTTCAATTCATGGAGTGACGTATCTATCGCGTGTACGTCGTTCAAAATGGCAGAGTTGTATTGATGGCAAAGCAATCCAAGTCCTGATATCCCGACGAACCCAATCACTCCAAGACGGACCCTTGGTTGTGGAACATGTCTCGCTGAAGAATGATATTGTGATATAGGAACCTTTGGAATCCGAAGCCTCAAGCTTCGTAATATCGGCCCCTGCTTTAACTTTGGAAGAAACATATAGTAGAATTATTTAGCAGTTGTGAGTTTCCATCCAATAATAACCAGTACTTTGATAGACTCGAAATATTTAATTGCTACAATAATCAAGGTTTGCAATAAATATGAATTTAACTAATGGGACGAGCTAACATATATCACGGTCTATAAATATAAAGGCAATGTTGACCAATTGCTGGCGCATTGAAGATTGCTGAAATTTCATGTTCAGTTTTGTTCCTGCGTGCGACCAAAGTTTGCCAGTTGCAGCCATTTGGAGATCTCACATATGGTTTATAGAAGATCGGTTATGTTAGTCTGACCGGTAGTCATTCTTGATATCATTAGGGGTCACTAGAGACAATAATAAATCTTCTAACTGGTGGCAGCCTTTGTTGAAGATTCTCGAATATGGTTTCTTAAGACCGAGCACCAGAGAAGAATGGTGGCAGCTCCGGTCTTGGAGCCTCTACGGCTGACGATGGCATCGTGGGCGTTCCAGCAGTCCAAATAAACTGGAATTTTGACCCATTCAAGTTTGTTCAAGTTTTCAATAATATACTTTTTGTCTTCATTCATCGATAACTTGTGTTTGGGGTCGAACAAGGGGAATTTCAGGTAGTCAGATGTTGTCAAGATATCGGTGTGCTCTTTGATTACATTGTCGTTATCTTGTAGATCAATTTTGACCTCTTTGTTCTTGCCAAAAAAGCCCAACTCATCACTAAGATCTTGAGAGTCTTTATCATCTTGGGGATCTTGGGGATCTTCCTCTTGAACACTCGCATTGTGGCCAGAAAGTCTTTCTTCGGCGTACATCATATTATCGACGACTTTTTGCGTTAGTTTGGAGGTATCTCCCTTGAACGATTCTTGTTTTGATAATTTGATCCGTTCGCTTCGGTTATGTTCTCCCATTTGGGCATCTTCAGTATCAACAGGCAAGGTTCCAAATACTGAATCACGTACTCTAATCCAGTGTCGGTTCACTTTTGGAGGAGAAATCAATTTGATCTTGAAGATGCTGTAGACTGAAACAAATAAACTGGTGCTCAAGGCGATTGGAAACCAAAGCGGAATTACCACCATGGCAAAGCCGACCACTACAAGCACTTTGATTACTTTGTTGCTTCTCAACCAAGTCGTTTCTTCCTGGACATTTCCCAAAAATGTGGTTGCATCTTCTTGAGACAAAACGCATGAACGAGTAAGATCAACAAACTTAGGACGAACACGAGTCTTTCCAATCCCTACTTCAGGCAAGTTTTTCAAATACTTGATTCTGATGGTCTCCCAGTTCTCGTACGGAGAGTATTCCGTGATATAAGAAGTGAAAAAGGCCACAGTCCGATCATTCTTGACATTCGCAAGCAAAATGTGTTTCTGGAACCTTTGTAACCCACGATAAAAACACTTTGAAGGGTCTGCCATTTCCCTTAGCATGCACTCAGAGTCACTCAAGAACAACTCTTGTCCCGTCATACCGAAAACATATTTCCCAAGGAGATTTGCGGTGGCATCAAAGATATTCTTTTTGAAAAATTCGACTCCAACATGGGGTGTAGCAAATGTGGTGAAAAATATAGGCTGGACATGTTTAAAAAAGCCCATCTCTTCAAGCAACCCAATAAGATACCTCGAAATCAAGCCTCCTAACGAATAACCCACAATACTGAACTTGGTGACGTTAAGATTAGACTTTTTCAACGTTTCTATCTCATAAAAGATCTCAGCAATGACCTTCTGGGCATTCATCCTGATCCCATCATAAGTCTTCCAGAACCGAAAACTTGACGGTTTCAACGTAACGATTTCCTCATCGGACACTTCACTTAAAAGCTCTTTTACTGAAGTTTCGATGGTTTGCATGTGATTGGGGCCACCCCATAATCCATGAACAAAAACAAAAAGGTGAACATCTTTCTTTGCAGGAGAAGACATGATTAGCCAAACTGAACCAAGAACCTGTCGAAGAAAGCGATAGAGAGTAAAGCGGACTTGCAAAACAAACAAACAGCAAATCTATTCGGATCTGATCTCGCTGTTCCGGGTGTCTATTATTACTTATCGATCACGTGGATTTCTAAACTATTGCATTCCGGATCTTTAGATCTCTACGGTGTCCCTAGAGATAAGTGCTGCGGAAAAGATGTTTTGTTAAGACTGAGATTGAAAAAATTTCTGCTTCTTAGTTGAACAGATTAGACTAACTCCAACACACAAAATGGCATTCTTCGGTTCTCCATCTACTGCTACTGCTACCAGCAATGTCTCTCCAAGCCAATCTCAACAAGCCAAAAAGGATATTCAGAATCAAATCACTCAAGAACTAGCAGTTGCAAACGCAACCGAGTTAGTCAGTAAAATAACCGAAAACTGTTTTGAAAAATGTATCAGTCAACCAGCGACTTCGTTAAACTCCCAGGAAGATTATTGTGTTAACCAATGTTTGGAGAAGTATATGAGATCTTGGAACGTGATTTCAAAAGCATACATTACTAGAATTCAACAGAGTAATACCAATTAGAGCTTGAAACTCATTGATTAAGGTGGTACATTTTGATTGAAAGAGCAACTCTAACGGCAAGATATCAATAAATTATAAATCAAGAAACTATTCAAGAATTGAAAACAAGATGTTATGATATTATGTAATTATGGAAATTGTGAAATTTATTAAATATCATATTCGTGGAATTATCATCTTATTAAAAGATATTACAGGTATAATAATTGCCACAGTGCTTCTGTCAGTAATCAGTCTACACCTACTAGTTGACATGTTAATATTTATTGGAATCAAGTCCATTCATTGTATATAGACGAGACTTAGCAATATAGATAGTCCGTTAATAACTGGCGAAACAAGATTATAGTAGAACCAGTGAGTGTATATGTAGATCTCCATCTCCAGCTAGTTGTTCTCTTCTTTTTCTACTACTACACTTTATTGACCAGTAAGAGTTTTGGTAGTTTGTGGATTAAGGAAAAGTTGACTATGGGAACAATTTATGATGAGAAAGTTGACTATAAGAACAATCTATGGGAGTAAGGATCTTGGATTTAAAGCAACTTATGAACAAAATAACGCTTTATAACCTTTCCCTTCTACTCCTGTAGTACTTCATGTTATCTCTGTATACTATATCATATCTGGTCGTGTACTTTCCAATTTATTTGAGTACCAGTGGCGACACTAGAGTTTAAGAGTATGGGCGTAACAGACAATCAAGACACAATTAGATAAATACATATAATGAACGCGACGGTAGCATCTGAATATTCAGCAGAGATCCATTCTGTTCCTATTGAACACAGATTCAATCCATATTCTGACAACGGTGGAACAGTGTTGGGAATTGCTGGGGAAGATTTCGCTGTGTTGGCAGGAGACACTAGACAGGTCGAGGGATACTCTATCAATTCTCGTTACGAACCAAAAGTATTCAACGTTGGAGATGATATTGTCATGACCGCCAACGGTTTCGCTGCAGACGGTGCTGCGTTGATAGATAATTTCAGAAACCAATTGAAGTGGTACAAGTTTGACCATGGTGGCAAGAAGTTGAGTATTAGAAGTGCCGCCAGATACATCCAACATTTATTATATGGAAAGAGGTTTTTCCCATACTACGTGAGTACGTTGATTGCTGGTTTAGACGATGAAGGGAAAGGTGCTGTTTATTCGTATGATCCAGTTGGTTCTTATGAGAGAGAACAGTGTAGAGCCGGTGGGGCTGCTGCTAGTTTAATCATGCCGTTCTTAGATAACCAGGTCAACTTCAAGAACCAGTTTGTGCCTGGAACTGACGGCAAGGAAAAGAGAGAATTGAGATATTTGTCTTTGGAAGAAGTATTGGAATTGGTAAAGGACGCCTTTTCATCAGCAACCGAAAGACACATCCAAGTAGGTGATGGGTTGGAGATTTTGATTGTCACAAAGGAAGGTGTTACCACCCAATACTTTCCATTAAAGAGAGATTAAGATAAATGTAAATTTACTATAAATATATGTGCATATAAAATAGGACTAATAGCTTGCTGAGATTTCAAGGCTATCAACGTGTAGAATTATCCATTAATATCGATTGTAATATTAGAAATGTCCATTAGAATACAGTTAGCGATGACTGAATAACATAAAAAGTACAACAGACGTATGGAATACAAGAACCCTAGAGATACAAAAATAGAAACAAGAACCAAGATTTTTCTAGAATGTCTATCTGAGTTGCGCAATACTTCTCATATTGTAAGTCATAAGTATCTTGTCGTATTGATAAGTCTGTCTGTCGTAAAATACATAATTCTAATCTCGTCTCATGGTAAATCTTTCAATAACAATGGTGCTTTCTGGATCTGTTTCTAGACTCTCGTCTGCTCTCTCTCTCTCTTCTTATCTCTCACTCTCACTAAACAGGTAATTCAAACTTCTTGCCCTTCATGACCTTGTTATAATAAATATAGAAGAAATCTGAGTATATGATAGTTTGAACAATCCCCGCCAATACTGAAATATAGTCGAAGTGGCCCTCGACAAAGTACCTGTAGATCCAGTTTGGAATATACAAGGCTCTATATATTCCCAAGGAGAAGATATAGTGGGTGGTGATGTTTTCAGCCTCGCCGGTTCTTTGCAAAATGTACAACTGAGGAAGAATAGCCACAGCCTCCAACCAAATGGAAAATGACCACATCACTTCTCTAAACGTATACTTATGACAAAAGACCAATGCTGAAATAGCAGATCCAAGAACCAAATACTTGAACGGGAATGTATCGATATCTTCCTGGATGGTTTTTCTATATTTTGTACCCATTATATAGACAGTATAGATTGATGATCCAATGAAAAAGATCTTCAACAATGAATTGTAGAGCGAATAGTATTTGGTGAACAAGTTCAAGTATCTAGTGACATAGATTAACACGTACAACAATTGAGTTTTCATCGATAACCCGGCTGTCGACTTGTTTTTTTCAATGGCAAACAACAATATGAAGATACTGGCCAAATGGGAGAGATCTCCAAAGAAACGGAAGATATTCATCGTAGTTTGCTGTGTATGTTGATGTGTTGTAGAGAAATAGTTGACACAGTGGAAATAAAATGTCAACTTGAGTGGTGAAGTTTGGTTATGTGCAGGATGTGAATAATTAACGAAACTAGAAGCAAGAGTAGGACAAGCGAAAGGAATAATACTAAGTAGTGTGATAAGTATGTAGTTTCATAATTAAAAAGTGTAATGATGTTAAGTAGCGTAATAATTAACTGGCGTAATAATATAACTAGTGCTTCTGTAAAATACCATACCACCTGCATACTGATTGCTGACTATCTACAGTAACAGAGAAGTGTAATAGATGACTAGCAGTTGTCTAATAGTTGTCTAATAGTTGTCTAATAGTTGTCTAATAGTTCTCCAATAGTTGTCTAATAGTTGTCTAATAGTTAGTATTGCATCTACTAAAACTTGGAAGGAAGATGGTTGACAATCTGGGTCACCCTCTTGCTGAATCCATAGCTTCCCTGGTAACCACCTGCACCTGCACCATAGTTGTGAATTAACCAGGGCTTTTGTGGGTCTCGTTCGATTCTGATTCCTCCATTCCTGAATGGTCTTAATCCGACATTTACCTTCACAATATCCATCAGGGTCGGGTTGTTTTTGAATTTGGCATCGACTAGTTCTGGAGCATATTTCACCGCTCGTTGACAGATCCGTTCTGTCAACTCCGGGTCTTCGTTTCCGTCATCATTGTTCACAAGAAAACATCCTCCTATGATGGAACCTCCTTCTTTTCGAGGCATTATATACAACATTTCGTCATCATAGCCTTGGAATCCACTCACGGCTGATGTCTTGGAGGCATTGTTTCTCACGAGTAGGGTTTGTCCGCGAACAGGGTACGAAGCTGCTGAGTCGGTGTATCCCAGTAACTGTGAACTCAACAATCCCGAACAATTGATCACCAAGTCGGCTTTGGTTTCGGAATGGAGATTCCGAGCCTCGTCAACAGATTCGATTTTCTTGACTCGTTTGACAATGTTTCCCAACGCTATGTTTTTTGCATACAAATAATTAAGGTAGATAGGGACCGAGATCACCACGCCCTTGAACTTAAACCCGAACACGATTCCTTGTGGCAATTCCGATTCTTCCAAGATTTTAAAATCATCAACAAACCCACTGAACCACGGGATCAACTCGTCGTACGATTGGTTCTTCAACTCGTGTGCCGTAAAGTACGATACATCTGGCAGGATCCATATTCCCGCGTTGGCGTCCGTTTCCGCCAACTCAATTAACCGGCTGTAAGTAAGTTTATCGAAGTCCTGAAGCCTTGTGTCCTCTTTAGTAGCAAATGAATGCCAATTGGCCCCGGCAAATGGGGACGTATACTCGAGCGAGATATCTCCAGGAATATGCTGGGCAGCTACGGTAATTTGATGGTCTGCGTTGTCACGTTTCAATTCCAATGCTGTTGTGAGGCCAACCACTCCTGCTCCTATGATTAATATCTTGGCCATTTTGAGTCTATTTAGTCCCTGAGTCTCTGGTAGCTGAATTCTCACGACGATTCTAATTTACTGTTTTGTTTTTATATGCAGGTTTGTTGACTCCTCTACAACTCTATATGATCCAAGAGTGAATCATATTCCTCCTCCTCCTCGTCAAGATCCAAGTTTTTGGCTTTGTTAATATTGAATCCCATCCTGACTTCTGGTTCCTCTTGTACTACTTTCAAATTTTCAAGATCCTCTACCGAATTGAACCAAGTTCCGGTAGAGTCGGTATCCAATTTCTCAATAAATTTCTTAATATCTTCTTCCCCGAGATTATTTTGACTATTCCCATACGTCTGAAACGTTTTAAATCTACTTTCCGAAAAGTAGATCATTGAAGGGAAACTGTTTATGAGGTACTTTTGGAGAATTGTACTCTGGTCGAGTTTGTCAACCTCAACTATGGTAAATTTCATGGATTTCTTGTATGAAGCTGCCAATCTTTGATAGAAATGGGTTGGAAAGTAATGATTATTCCAGTCGTCAAAGAACGACATCGTAAAAACCACCAAAGTATTCGAGATATCAGTCACATCAAAGGTTCCAACCTCGGATTGGTAGTTGTTGTAGTTTGGAGAAACGTCTGGAACATACTCTTCAATGAATTCTATGATCGTTTCCAAGTCTCTACCTTTTCTATCGTAGTGTGTGATCTTTTTGGTATCGAAATCAAGTAACTTTAGAGTGGGATACTGTTGGATATTGAACAACTTGCTGGTGACCTTGTTCTTCCTGGCATTAATCTTTATTAGTTGGAACGGTTTCACCGACTCTTTGGTGAGGTTGTTAAATAGAACGCTAATATAGTTGAAATTTGGCTCAAACTCTCTGCAGTATTTACATGAATCAGAATAAAAGTATATCAACGAGTGATTTGCCTGTTCTAGCACCAGCTGCAAGCTCGTGTCATCGAATTCGACAATATGGTCATTGATCGAGTACGCAAACGAAACCGTTGCAAGTACAAACAATAGCCAGAAACGCATAGAAACCAGTAATGAAATCAGTAATCTCGTAACCTTTGAATCGTTGGTGGGGTTGATTATGGCTGGTCCTGATGGAAAAGATAATTTCTCTACTTTTTTATCCTGCATTTGTAACCTGTAAATTATCAATCCAACTACAACCTGTAAATATATCATTTCTCTACTCCAACCTGTAAATATACCATTTTTCTGACACAACCTGTAATTTCCTATTTGGGCTCCCGCAACCAGCAGCCATGGCTTTTTTTGCATCCACCAGCCAAGAACGTCGATGGCTGGACCACCATCTCAATCTGTACCAAATTTTTACTATTAGACGACTGGGGACAGGTTACGCTGGCATAAACCACCAATCTGAAACCTCGTACCAGCGATGTTTGGTTTAGGATGACGGTAAGATTACGAGTCACGTCTTCCCCTAAGTGCTTGGAACAATATAAATTATACGGATGCCCAACTAATCATTTCACATTCTCTTTTCATACTCATACATACAAATTACACTCGCTACTATGAAGTCCTTTATAACTAGTTTGACTTTGATCGCTTCAGCTCTCGCTGCTTCATCTATACCGACTCTCAGATCCACAACGATATGTACCGTGACCAACTGTCCTGCTTCTTCATCCGTTCCCCTTGCACCTTTATCATTTCTGTATGGTAATGTTTCTAGCTTTACTCCGTTGGATACCACTTACGATGTTGTTGATGTTTCATCAACTCCACTTTCATTAGCTGCTAAACCCACAGATTTAACGGAATCTTCCACCAAGAAAGCAAGACCTACGCTCTATGTCACCGACCTTGAAACTGACAATTCCTATGACCAAATCACCCGTACAATCTGCAGCTCTGGTGGTTGCTATGTCACCACCGAAGCCCGTAGTTCAACTACTTATACCACCACCATCGATGGAATCTTGACCGTTGTCACTACCATGGTTGACGTAACTAGTTCTGTTCCAACTACAACTGCTCCTGCTGTGACCACTCCTGTTCTGACTGCTCCAACTCCAACCGTGACTTCTGAATCATTGACTACCAAGACTGATATGTTGACTACTGTAGTTACCATCACATCTTGTTCAGACAACAAATGTTCCGCGGTCACTGAAACCACTGGTCTCACTGTGGTAACGGAAAACGATACCACCTACACAACCTACTGTCCACTTTCCACCGAAAGCAAGGCTCCAGAAACTACTAAAGTACCAGAAACTACCAAGGCACCTGAAACCTCAACTGCAACTGAGCTTTCCACCACCGTTGTGACCATCACTTCCTGCTCTGATGGCAAGTGTACCGAACGTCCAAAGACTACCGGAGTTACCATCTTCACTAAGGATAGCACTATCTACACTACATATTGTCCTCTCACTTCTGAGCCAACGACTGAGCCAACCACCAAGCCAACTACTGAGCCAACCACCAAGCCAACTACTGAGCCAACCACCAAGCCAACTACTGAGCCAACCACCAAGCCAACTACTGAGCCAACCACCACCTCCTCCTCTTCTACACCTCCAGTAGTTCCTACTACTACCAAGACTCCTGAAAACGAATTATCCACGGTTAATGTCATCACAAACATCATAGTTACCGAATCTGTTCCTCCAGCAGTCACATTATCTTCGACCTCGGTGCCTCAACCTTCTATAACTGTTAGTTCTTATGATAATGCTGCAGCTGGTTCTGTTAGAGCTACCGGAATCTTGACATTTGCCTTATCAATAGTCTTCATGATGATATAGAACACCACTCGCTGTTTCCCCTACCCAATTATATGGGGTAGTTTTGTATACTAATAGATAGATTCTGTGGAGATAATAAAATTTCACATCAAATCCATTTTATGTAGCCCTTTCGTTTTGATTCTTGAACGACTGAATTACGATTCTGCGGTGGTGATATTTAACTTTGGTGTCGAAACGTTGTTGGCTCAACGCGGTGGTGATCTTTAAATCTAATAATTATATAAACCTCCACAGACTACTCTTTAGTAGGCGACGTTCAATATGTCAAGGGGGTAATACACAATTAAAGTAGTCAGCCACAAGTTAGTGAGGAATTCTGATCTTTCGCAACTAGTGTGGACTCTCTCCACTGGGTGGCTGCTGACAGCAAGTGCTCCAACCCTAAGTGACCTCATCTTATATACTTTATCTTAGTCTAACTTCCGTATACCTCATCCAAATACAGTATACCCCTTACAAAGTTTACTGAAGATTGGATTCTCTAAATATTAGTATTACTCTCGCCACAAATCTAATGAATTAAAAAATTAATTCATATATCCATAACGGCGAAGGTTTCCGGGCCTTGGTTCGATTTATCGTTCGTGAGATTTGACACTCACGACCAGGTGGTTTATGAAATACATCAACAATCACACTCGACCACATACACAACAAATTTTCAGCAATCAAACATACAAAGTATATACGGATTTTGGAGTAGTTTCCCATTGTATATAGAGTTTTTCGTAGATATCGACATCTAAGGTAGTGAATGAGATGGTTCCTAGCTAAATTGGATGTCGGAAAGTGTGTCGCATTTCTTGTAGATAAATTTTCGGACAAAAACCTCTCTTAACCTGTAAGAAGCTAAACTATAAAAATTTCAAACGCTCTTCGACAACACTCCACAAGTATCCACAACCAGATGGATGCTTATCATGAATTCATAGAACCTTCCAGGGTTAGTCATTCGGTGGGGGCCAATTTCATCTACCCCAAATCGAAAAATCTTATAGTGGCCAAAGCTACGTTGCTTCAAATCTTTGAGGTCATAGTCTTGAAACATTCAACTCCAAACAAACCCCAGTACAGATTGAAACTATTGGACCAATATAAGTTACATGGTTTGATCACAGATTTGAAGCCTATCAGGACCGCAGAAAATCCAGACTTGGATTACTTGATGGTATCTACAAAATACGCAAAGTTTTCCATCATCAAATGGGACCATCATCGTAACACGATTTCCACCGTATCTTTACATTATTATGAAAACATCTTGCAGAACTCCACTTATGAGAAATTGTCTCATTCAGAATTGTTGTTGGAGCCCACATATAATTCCTGTAGTTGTCTTCGATTCAAGAACTTGTTGACCTTTTTGCCTTTCGAGGTTATTGACGATGATGACGACGATGAGGACGAAGAGAAAGAGGAACCTGAAACTAAGACGGAAAAAGCGGTAACCGTACCGTCGCAATTGCAATTTTTTGATACGTCGTACTTGATGGATGCTCAAAGTTTAGATCCTTCCATTGGAAGTATTGTGGACATGCAGTTTCTCTATAATTTCAGAGAACCTACTGTGGCTATAATTGCTCTGAAAGCTCATGCTTGGGCGGGAAATCTTCCTAAAGTTAAAGATAATATTCAATTCATGGTTTTGACCTTGGACTTGGTGTCAAAATCAACAGTCACAGTATTAAAGGTTGACAATTTGCCTTATGATATTGACAGAGTGATTGCTTTGCCCAATCCTTTGAATGGTTGCTTGTTACTTGGTTGTAACGAGATCATTCATATAGATAATGGTGGGATTGTGAGAAGAATTGCTGTCAACTCATTTACATCGTCCATTACTGCATCTACAAAGAACTACCTTGACCAAACCGATTTGAATTTGAAATTAGAAGATTCTGCCGTTGTTCCTATTCCAAACGATAACCGTGTTCTACTCATTACAAATACTGCAGAATTTTATCACATTGTTTTCGAGGTGGACGGAAAGTCCATCAAGGGATTGATTATCGAGCCTGTTGATAAAAACGACTACAAGGGACTCAACTTATCACAAATCACAGAAGTTGCCACACTTGACCACAATTTGCTTTTCTTCGGAAGCTTAAATGGTAATAGTCCTTTGGTCCAATTGAAATATAAAGACAATGTCACAGACGAACTTGCCCAAAAATCCAAAGACGATGAAAAAATAGATGAAATCCATGAAGATGACGATGATGACGATGACGACTTGTATAAAGAGGAAGAAGAAGAAGGAGAGAAGTTCAACCACAGCAAATCCGAGTTGGAATACATTTTACACGACGAATTGATCAATAACGGTGTTATTGCGTCCTTCACAATGGGATATTACTCTACTGAGAAATTCAAATGCAATTTACCCAACCCTAGTTACCACGAAATCTCCATAATTGCCAATGCTGGATCCCAATCTGAAGGTAAATTAAATGTCATGACACCCTCTATACAACCAATTGTCTCATCTTCTCTTAGTTTCTCACAAATCAATCGTATGTGGACAGTGACTCAGAAATATTTGATCACCTCAGACGACACCAACTTGAAATCGGAAATCTTCCAAATTGAGAAAAAGTTTTCAAGGCTCAACTCAAAGGATTTTATCAATGGAGAATCCACAATTGCCATGCATGAATTGAACAACGGTAAGTATATCTTACAAGTTACACCAAAACAAATTGTATTGTACAGTAACAATTTCAAGAAGCGTTTGACATTGAACCTGGAGATCAAAGACGACGAGATCATCAACAGTACCTTACGAGACGAGTTCCTTATGATTTTTTTGGCCAGTGGTGATGTCAAGATCTTTTCCATCAATACGTATAATGAATCGTACGCTAGTATTGATATTCCAAAGCTTTTGGATGAAACTATCATCACAACGGGTTATATCACTAATTCACATTTGTTGAACGCGGTTCTGAAGGACGTCAACTTGTTAATTAATTCTAGAGGAACCAAAAGAAAGCACGATGAAAAATCTCCTAGCGCTGCTTCAGCAGGTGCTAAACTGAAGACATTTGTCTTGGTTACTGGTGACAATAGAATTGTTGCGTTCAACCGATTCCACAACCAAAGATGTTACCAACTAAACCATGTGGATAAATTTTCTGACCGGTTGAGTTTGGGATTCTTTGAGCCTAATCAAACGACTCCTGATCCATTTATCAAACAGATTATATTCGACGAATTGGGTGATAAAAACCACAAGGACGAGTTCTTGACCATTTTGACCATTGGAGGTGAGGTTTTGCTCTACAAGCTTTTCTTTGATGGCGAAAACTACCGGTTCAGAAAAGAGAAGGACATTTCCATAACAGGAGCTCCAGATAATGCATATCCGTTAGGAACTACGATTGAAAGAAGACTTGCATATTTCCCCAACTTAAACGGGTACACCACAATTTTTGTGACTGGTATTACTCCGTACCTCATCATCAAGAGTGTCCACTCGGTTCCTCGTATTTTCAGGTTCACAAATATTGCAGCTATGTCCGTAGCACCATTTTATGATTCTAAAGTGAACCATGGATTAATTTTTCTTGATAATCAAAAGAATGCCAGAATCTGTCAGTTGCCATTGGAATTCAACTACGATAATACGTGGCCATTGAGACACATTCCGATTGGAGAACTGATCAAATCTATTACGTACCATGAAACTTCCAACACGTATGTTTTATCTACGTTCAAGGAGATTCCGTATAATTGTATTGATGAAGAAGGTAAACCAATTGTGAATACCAACAGTGAGAAACCGCCAGCTTCAGCTTACAAGGGTTCGATTAAGTTAATCTCTCCGTTCAACTGGAGCGTGATTGAAACCATTGAACTTGCTGATGAAGAAGTGGGTATGAATGTGCGTTCGATGATGTTGGACGTTGGATCTTCTACAAAAAAGTACAAGAACAAGAAGGAATTCATTGTGATTGGAACGGGGAAGTATAGAATGGAAGATTTGGGTGCAAATGGGTCGTTTAAGATCTATGAGATTATTGATATTATTCCAGAGCCAGGCAGACCAGAAACCAACCATAAGTTCAAAGAAGTATTCCAGGAAGATACTAGAGGTGCTGTTACAGCTATTAGTGAGGTGAGCGGACGGTTCTTGGTATCGCAAGGACAAAAGATTATTGTTCGTGACTTGCAAGATGATGGTGTGGTTCCCGTTGCGTTTTTGGATTGTTCAGTCTACGTTTCGGAGGCTAAAAGTTTTGGAAACTTAGTATTGTTGGGAGATTCCTTGAAAAGTGTATGGTTGGTTGGGTTTGATGCCGAGCCGTTCAGAATGATCATGCTCGGGAAAGATTTACAAGAAATCGACGTCAACTGTGCCGACTTCATTGTCAAGGATGAAGAGATTTATATATTGATTGCAGACAACAATAACGTGTTACATCTCGTTAAATATGACCCTGAAGATCCTACGTCGTTGAATGGACAACGTTTGGTCAACAAAGCATCGTTCAACCTCAACTCTCCTGTCACATGTATGAAGTCTGTGCCGAAGTCTGAGGAACTCTACGATTACGACAAAAAGGAAAAGGTAAATCGAGTCACCGATGAATTCCAAACCATTGGTGCTACGGCTGACGGATCTTTCTTTAGCGTGTTCCCCATTAACGAGACCGCCTATAGACGGATGTACATTTTACAACAACAATTAACTGACAAAGAGTTCCAGTATTGTGGATTGAATCCACGGTTGAACCGGTTTGGAGGCTTATCACTCAAGGTAAACGAAACAAATGCCAAACCTATCTTGGACTTTGACGTCATCAGAACCTTCTGCAAGCTAACCGAAGACAGGAAGCGAAATTTCGCCAGCAAAGTGAGCTCAAAGGAAGCTTACCAGGAAATATGGAAAGATATCATAGAGTTTGAAAATGTAACAAAGAATTTATAGATAAATCCTGTCAATTATTATCATAAGGCTCCAACATAAAACCTGTACTATAGCCTAATATATATCATTATATGTATCATTATATGAATTATCTCTATAAATTATATCTATAGATTATATCTACTATATATATATATATTTATATACTATCACTACTTTTTGCCTCGCACGTCCATATGAAAATCAAAATATCAACTTTAACCACTACGTATTGTTCTTCAGGCTTGATGGGAAAACCAAAAATCGGACGGAAATCAGTTTCGTTTCAAAATTTAAATGATGAAACAGAGGTGCCGAAGGGGAAAGGCGAAGTGAACCAGTCAGAATCTAACAATTCAAACAAAAATGAAGACACTCGTAAGTTGATCCCTTCAATAAAATCACCTATTTTGGCGATTCCGTTCCATAACATATTGATCCTCTGGGGAATGTTCTACTATGGCTTGACGGAGAATCCTGCTGCTGTCATGACGAAGGGTTTATATACCTTGTTTCCTATACAATTGATGTACAATATCACTTTGTACGGTAATATCTCTAAGCCCAAGAAGGAATCCATTAACGTTCCATTGTTGGTAGGAGGAAGTTTGGTTATATCGGGAGTGTTTGCAGTCCCATTATTTGCCATACTTGTGTTGTTTGGAGCTCCATTGGCGTCCCATTTGTATGAAACCTTCATCTTGGCGATCCACTTATCAGTATTATTTTTCAACCCACTTTTGATTTTATTCAAATTCGATATCAATACATTCAACAATATCTTCAAGGTGGAGAGGATTTATAGGTTGATTTTCAGAAACCTGGTGTTGGCGTCTAGTTTATTGATACCTGTGGGGACGTGGATTGGTGTGATTCCTATTCCCTTGGATTGGGACAGACCTTGGCAACAATGGCCAATCACATTACTTTGTGGAGGATATATTGGATCGGTAGTTGGAGGATTGTTAAGTTTGGTTTGTTGCTGAAGTAACTAGATGATAAAGGTTAAGAAATGTCCATTTATGGATAAGTAGTGCTATAATGACTACAATGTTGGCTTGGGATGAGTACTACGATTAGCGACAAAGTGCTAAGGATTATTTAAGAACCATTTTTATACATATTCATTATTTGACAAGATCTGAGCGAAGCGAGGTTCTTGTCATTGTTTATTTGATCAGATCTTGTTCATTTCGGTCAGATCTTTTTCTTTTGATCAGATCTTATTCGTTTCAGTCAGATCTTATTCATTTTGATCCTCACAAGAACTTCGCTTCGCTCAAATCTTGTCCTTGTCCTTGTCCTTGTCCTTGTCCTTGTCCTTGTCCTTGTCCTTGTCCTTGTCCTTGTCCTTGTCCTTGTCCTTGTCCTTGTCCTTGTCCTTGTCCTTGTCCTTGCTCTTGATCTTAAGCATACACTCCCCATCCTCAAAAACTCTCAAATAAATCCTACTTCAAAGCTCTTCTAATTCACAATATTCACTATTTAAACTCTTTAAATCACTATTCACTAACTTCAATAAGTCACCAATCTCTCTTAACTTCCATGGTTTACTTAGAAATAGTCGTGCGTGTAATGAAATATTTGAAGAAGATTATGTAATCCCAACTCCATGTTGAGTACTGAGGGTAACTAAAGATTAATATTACTAGGAGTTGGTATATGATAAAGCGGGTGCTATAGCTTGCTAATCTATATGTTAACTAATTAGTAGAGGCAATTTTGGTCAATATTCTTCTAGCTTAATCTGCCGATGTTCGTGTACTGCATATAGTATATTCATAAAAGTCCTTATAAGAACCTTTAGATTATCTAAAGCTTTTAGTATTGAGAGAATTGTCGCTTCGTTCATAGTTCTCTTGGGTGTTTACTAGCGAAATGATAAATTTTGAATAGTCCACTTCATTGCTGAGATTAGTTATGTTTCTCAATAAATGGTTAGTTTTCTCTCTAAAGCATAGTGAGTTCAGCGAAGTATTCAGATCTATTCACTAACATCCAATACTTTTAGAGCTCATTATTAATATCCACTATTTAAACTTTTCTAACAATTCAAACTATTCTAATTCACTTATACTTCGCTACGCTCAGTATTTGCTCTGTAATACTATATTCTACTTACCTAACAAAGTAATACCTCCGAACAATCTCCGAGATCTTCTAGTGCATACTTTATTTTCCAACCAGGAGACGTCAAAGCCGAAGAGCAAATGGAATAGAGGCAGCCGATGACGTAATTGATTAATAGAACAATTGACCGAAGACAGTTTGCGTAGAAATATTATGTTGGGTCGCAGTGTTAGAGAAGTTTCGGACTTTGTCACGGTTTCTTTCATCAACGTTCCGGAGGATCTAGATCCATGATTGGTAATAAATCGTCACGGCTCTAGACTATATATTACTCCTATAGTTAGATAGTCCACTGAGCACAGCATTACAAAGTCAATCTGGTCAATGCACACGCAGTGTTGCCGCTATTCTCACTGTGCTTCCCACTTATTCGATTGGGTTCCAGACTCCTCACAGCAAGTTCTTTTTTCGTAGTATATAAAGACGTCATTATATCCCCAAATTTGGCCCCTAAAAAAATATACACCAATCATTCACCACAATGGCACAATTTCCAACAGATATCAATCCTAAATACATTCCATACTCAAAGGCTAACGATGAATTGACTGCCTGCGCCAATCCAATTGAATTGGACTTGGCCAAGGTCTTCAAGGGCAACAAGGTCATTGTCACCGGTGCTCCAGGTGCCTTCACCCCAACATGTACTGAACAACATATTCCTAACTACTTGAAGAGCTTGGAACAATTCAAGGCCAAGGGCGTCTCTAAGGTTATTGTTTTGACCGCTAACGATCCATTCGTATTGGCTGCCTGGGGTAAGGCCTTGGGATACAAGGACGAAGAAAACTATGTTGTGTTTGCTACTGATCCTTTGGCCAAGATTTCAAAGAGTTTAGGTGACCAATACATTGCCGACTTGAGCGGTGCAGGATTTGGTATCAGAACCAACAGATACGTTGCAATTGTTGATAATGGTGAAATCAAGTACTTGGAGAACGAAGAAGGTTTAGGTTTCTCCGAAATCTCTGAAGCCAGTACTATCTTGAAAAAGCTCTAGGCGATGACACGGTTCGTAGTTCCAAACTTATGGGCTACTCTACTACCTCACGATAACGGTTTATATGTATTAAAAATGTTTTTGCAACATACTGTTGAAAAATGATGAATGTAGCTTCGTAGACTAGATGAGAGAATTCTTTATGATTAATTTATTTTCATCATATATTCTGCGGCGGTAAGGGTAATTAATTGACTACATCTCGAGTGCCTTACAGGTATATAATAATGGCTACGGTTCACGAGTAAGTACAGCAATGAACCGCAAATACTCTCTAAATCCCCAGTTACCCGGCCATCACAATCACACGCGTAAATATCATTTTACAAATACTCAGAATCAGAACCTACCCCCTATAAATGGCGGGCTTTCCGAGACTACCCCTAGTGAATGGTGATACTGACGACGATGCTTCCATCCACTTACACACACATGTTGGGCCAGCCAGACCATTACGACAATCCAATTCCCGTATAGATAAAGATCAAGAAATACTTCGTGTTCTAAATGAAGAGACAGAAGATTCAGGCGAGTGGACAAAGATGAATAAATACTTTTCTCTCTACAAAGATGGAAAACTAGACACGATAGCACAACTGTCCAGCGAGTCTGATAGCGATTCCGACACCTATAATGAAACAGAGGACGAAGAAGAGAAAGCTCTAGACTATGAGTTTAATAAAGAAGACAGTATTTTCACAATAGGCAGCCAGAATAGAAATGAAGGTGAAATATCAGATAGATTATCAAGGCTGTATACTGAGCCGGATCCAACATATCCTAGTCCGCTCTTTGATGAGATACATGCTATGAAAGAGAACCTTGAAGGGGAACAAGAAGGGGAACAAGGTGATAGACAAGATGATAGACAACAGCCTGGTTCAAGCACATTATGGAAATACACAATTGTGTTTGGTATATCGTTTTTGTTGACGGCAGTTGCATTTTTGGCTGGACAATTTATACACTTCCAAAACGAAACACCACGAGATGGAGTGAGCTACGGGCTCAGCAACAAATTAAAGGCTGTAGAAAGCAATATCAAGAATTTAATTGAGGTTACCAATACGATATCGTCACGTCAAAACTTTGTGGAGTCCAACTACGACAACTTGGTCAAATCAATGAACGACAAGTTCGATCTTGCAAGTGAAAAGTTTCGTTCGCTCGAAAAGGGCATAGCACTGGGATCCAAACAATACCACGAACTCCACGAACAATTCACCCAGTTGAAGGCAGACTCTGGAGTTTATGCCAACCCTGAAGCGAAGTTGGATGAGATCAACCAACGATTAGGCGAGTTGAGCTCCGTTACCAGCGACTTGAAGAGTACAAAGTCCAAACTCATGGAAGAGTTCCTCGCAGTATTGCCACAGCATGTTCCTGTCTATATTAAGAACAAACGAGTACATTTCACACCAGAACTCCACAAGTATTTGTACGCATTTATAGAAAACTACCACCATCCACAGGGCAACGGAACATCCTGGTCACAATTTGTGCAAGAAAATGGCGAAAAGTTGGATGCATATATCAATCCAAGAACCGGTATCAAGAGATTGGCAAAGGACCAGTTTGAAGAGTTGCTCGACAAGCGACTCGAGGCCAATAATCGCAGGGTATTTGAGAAAGTCAATGGGATTATAGATAGTCTACAATACAGCACCAACACCAGTATTGTTGGCGACAAGATGTTTTTGAGCGGGATGCTCGAAGTTTTTAGCAAAGGTTCTATCAAGGTCAATTATGCGGATTATAACCTTGGATCGCGGATCTTGGGGTTCCTCACACATCTGGGAGTCGTTCCTGAGAAGCCATTAGCAAGACGGTTGTTTCTTGGGTGGTTTGACTACATTTCGGGTACATCGGTGCAGCTGCCGTCGCAGTGGAAGTACAATGCCAACAATGTTATATTGGATAATGGATCGAGTTGGACCTGTGCCGACGGCAAGTGTTCGGTGGGAATTCGGTTATTCAACAGCGTTGTTCCTACCGATATTGTAGTGAAAATGAGTCCCGAGAACTCGGCCCGGTGGGTCACCATATATGTTAAGCCACGCAACAGCGGTGATACCACCAGATTACGCCAACATATGGAAAAGATCCATCTTGGAACAGACGAGACTCCCAAGGATAAGTACTTGGCCAAGTTTGTGAAAGTGAAAGAAGTACGCGTTCCGAAGGGATACCTCAAACATATCAAAATGCCACTCAGTGTAATAAATTTGAGGGTTCCTGTCAAAGACGTTTATGTTGAGTTCCGAGCCGAAACTCCGTTGGAAGTGAATAACGTCAAGGTGTATGGAATCACTGAGCTTGATGCCTACAAATATGAGGAAGATTACACCACCATTTTAGACAAGATTATGACGGAGGATACTGAACATGAAGTACAGGATGAGATTTATGAAGACGCTTATGACCAGATTTATGATGAGGATTTTCAAGATATAGTGCTAGAGTAAATATACAGTAAATACTGAATAGAATAAATACTGAGCGAAGCGAAGTATTTGTGAATTAAGAGTTTTGAATAATGAGATTTAGTGAATCTAAATGAAACTGAGCAAATATCAGTAAATATTTTCAAGCATGACTTGAACGCTAAGATGAGAAGTCACTGATCCTAAAACTTACTCCTGGAATTCACTGATCCTGAAATTCACTAGAATTCACTCCTAGAATTCGCTTCTAGAATTCAGACGCAAGCTGTTTTGTCGATTTGTCTCAAATATTGACAACAAAACACTAGAATTTCCACTAAATCTCCGGTGATATTCAGTATTCAGTTTTCACTATTCACTATTCACTATTAAGTATTAAGTATCCAGTATTCATATAATTCACAAACACTTTGCTTCGCTCAGTATTTGTGATCTGTTCATTCTTCTCCACAAATCGATAATTCTCCTGCATATTAATATTTCACTCTAACTGCATTTAGTAACTGAAATTCCCAATAGAGACTGCAATATGTGTATCCAAGAAATTCCGTTAGCGAGCCCAAACTCGTAATGATACTACCCCGAACGAGGTGTCCCACTTAATGGATGTTAGGTAGTTAGGAGCGCGTCACGTGGCTTAATATATCATAGAGCGAGCAATTTTGAAATAAAAATAGATGCGGCCATGGCCCTGGGCCCTGGCCAAGTTCCGTAACCTGTAAATATTTGTACAAAGTCGTGCTCATCAAACCAGAATCACAAACACGGTGTAAAGTTTGCGAAAAGGTAGAAAATTATGAGCACGTATGATATTTGGAGCCGGACAGTTCAATTGGCAGGAATCCACGATAGAATTGGTTATTGCACCACCAGACGACACGCCACAAATCGAGTTACGATTCAGCAAAAACACAAAGTGAGCCAGGAGTGTTTAGTGACGAAATCCCGTTTAACGACAAAATGCAAAGCCCGGCAGGAGTCTCTCAACAAGTCCACAAATAATTTTAGTGCGCTACAATTACAATCTAGTCAGTAACTAGCAATGGATAGTCCGAAATATATTAAAAAGCCGTATAAATAGAAATTCGAAAAAACAAGAAGCTCAAAGCAATCGTGCAAATTAAAAGGCGCTTCAAGTTTGAAATTGTAACCATGACTGAATCGGCTATAATAAACAGAGCAGTAGATTCAGTTCCAAATTTCTAAACTTCCACAGGAAGAATCTAGAAAAGAAAGATTAAGAATCAATACTACCACCACCCAACAGAGGGCGAATGGTAATCCAAAGATATCAAAAGATTAAATCGTTTAATAGAATAAGGCAGCAGCGGCAACCATGGCAGCGGCGACACCTGGGACAACCTTGGCAGCGGCACCAGTAGCAGTAGTGATGGTAGCTGGGGCCTTGGTTTCGGTGGTAGCTGGAGCTAAAGTGGTTGGCTTAACTGGAGCAGTGGTGGTTTCTGGGGCCTTGGTGGTTGGCTTAACGGCTTCAGTGGTGATTGGGCAGAAGGTGGTGAAGACGGTGTTGTCCTTGGTGACGGTGGTTAAACCGGTGGTGACTGGAACTTCAGTACACTTGTTGTCGGAACAAGAAGTAACGGTGATAACAGTGGTGTGCTTCTTAGTTTCGGTGGTCAATGGACAGAAGGTGGTGAAGGTGGTGAATTCCTTAGTGACGGTGGTAACACCGGTGGTGACTGGAACTTCAGTACACTTGTTGTCGGAACAAGAAGTAACGGTGATAACAGTGGTGGAAATATCGGTAACAGTGGTGTTAGCGAAACCAGCTAAGGCGGAACCAGCAGTGGCGGATAATAAAGCGACGGTAGAGAATTTCATTGTAAGCGAGTGTGTAAGTATTAGTTAATGAGAAGAGAGAATTTATAAAACCAGTGGCACCACCACCTTTATATACTGATTTTACAAACCGAAAAAGAAATTTGGATTCAAAGGTGCATAACCAGTAGATGCTAGAATTGTAAACAAAGGACCTGGCGACGGCAAGCAGACCCAAAAACAATGCAGACGCTCATGTCCTTTTGCTTCCCACATAATACATGAAGACCTCGTATCATGACCCTACGGCTTCGTTGCTAGACTAGTTGAGAACTCCAGTAACTAGTCGCGGTAGAACGAATATCACATCTCTTTGTGTAGGTTCCACAATGCTGGTGCTGTTATCCGTCCCAGATGTGTAGGTTGTTGTGCAATTTGTTGTGTAGTGTGTTTTCATTTCGTGATATGAGCTCCGCAAATACACTCAAGTTTTGAAGCGTGAAAAAAGTCTGCATACACTACCACAGTCATTGGGACGCACGGTCACAACCCCGTTATATGAGAATTGGATGTCGTGCAGTATTCTAAATTTAGTTTATCCCTTGGTAACAGAAGCAACCGAAAGGGACACAATAAAGATATTAAGATCTTTACGTCGTCACTACGCAGTCAATTCTTTGACATATCTCGCTGTCTCTATGTCAGCTCTCTATCATTATCCCCTTTCTCTCATTGTATCTTTCTAAATCTAGTCAGAGTCCCACATCTAAACTTCGTCACGGTTATGTCACGTAAGTCGCGACCTCCTGAAATAGTACGTCGCTGGCGCTGAAAAAATATCCCCAGAGAATCTTTCGGGCTAAAACTGCACTTTTTGGAGTAACTCCTATAACGATCGTGTTATTGTTTGTGGTCAAACAGTCACTTTAGTGGGTCATAATATTTCTACAGTTTCCGTGACTATTCATTTTGCACTTTGTTTACTTAGCTAAAATGGTAATCGGGCGTGGATGCTTGTAGTCTTATTCCCCCCAATTTCGATATTAGCCCGAGGCCATTTCTACTTGTTATTTGCATTACTACTGGTTCGACCTGCTATTGTTATTCTAATTTGGAGAGTCATCTTTTTATAGCCTAAATGAAATTTCCGCTAAACTTGAATAACATAGGGGTGGTTATGTATAGGAGTGGTTATGTGAAGGAATTGTTGTATGTTATATGTATTATATGCAGGTTTATATTATATCTAGTTTTATATGCAGGGCCTTGTATAACAATAATATATACAGGATGAGGAACCAGCAGATACAATCCAATGGAATACTCTACCCCATACAGGATTATATCATATGCTCACAATTATCTCATATACAGGAGATGATGATGTCCTATAATTCCATTGGCAGAATAACTGCTCATTACAAAAAATATTGTCTTACTATAATTGCGCTATATTTCCTCAATTGCCTTATGATAATTGCGCTATTTCGCGATTGTCCAGTAGAAAATTGTACTGGGCCCTTTTAACACTCAAAACAGCGACGTACCGAATTCCACTGAATTGTACCGAATTCCACTGAATTGTACAGAATTGTACAGAATTGTACAGAATTCGGGCATGGTACACAATTTTAATGGCATGTTTAGGTGGGGCTGTTTCGAGTCTCCTATTGACTCGGTATTAACAGCGATACTGGGTTAACTGATGTGTAAACTGCGATAACTGGTGTGGGATAACTTCCAGTTCCGTGTGTTTTTGTTGTGGTTTGTTTGTGACGGTGTGTACATTCCTATACCGTATTGTAGACTCTCGGTACGTACACACTCTGGTTAAGCACACTCTCACCAAAGTCTCACTAAAGTGTACTCTCAGCCGTAATTGACATTTTCTGCTTATTTCAAAAATACCTTATAGGTGGCGATTTCAAATGCTCGTAATTCAATGTTTACCTTGTTATTCTTGGCCGTAACTTCTTCGCCGTGTGCCTCGTCCTCGAGCGCGTTGGTTTTGTATACCTTGTCGATCTTTAGAATGTCGTCGAATTTCAATGTTCCCTTGGACTTTGCTCCCAACGACTCGTACACTCTAAGCACAATACTCTTGCCCTTACTTTCATACGATTTCAACAAATTCACATCCTTGTCGTTTTCTCCACGCTTAATATGTGAAAGAACCAACGAGGGGCTTCCACTCAACAGAATCTCACTTCCAATCGTCCCTGCATGTTCAAGTCTGTAGTTGAAGTTGTACCCCAAACGCACGGTGCTTTCCGATAACCCTCCTTTGTGGGGAAACAATCCATACTCAAACGTATGGTTGCCCATGTCAGCAAGATCGTCTGGTTCTTTGGCACTACGCAACAATGATAATCTCATCAAGTTTCCATGGATGGCAGCTCCGTACTTGCAATTGTTGACTACGGACACTCCATAATCGTACTCACTCAAGTCCATGAATTTGTGATGCGCAACTTCAAACTTGGCCACATCCCATGTAGTGTTGAAGTGCGTAGGACGAGTCGTCACTCCAAACTGCGTTTCATACAGTCCACTTCCTGCTGTATGCACTGTAGTTGGAAACTGTACCTTCAAAAACTTGTATGTTTCGTGCCATACAACATCACACTTGAATTTAACAAAATTGTTCAAATTGTTGTCTTTGGTAGTCAACCCTTGGATAGAAATCACTGTGGAAATACTCAGCGACTCCGAAATCACATGTTCAACGACAACTGAACTTTCCAACTTGTTATTCTTGAGTATCTTCACCTGGCCGTTCTCTAAAAACTTGAACTTTTGAAGTGAATACAACTCAGTGTCCCACGCTGGAAAGTTTAATGGTTCGTCGTCAAACAACACAAATTGATTACCTCCAATCACCTTGGCATTCGTTTGTTTGGTCGATTGTGTGTCAATCACCTCGCGATCATTCTCAACGTCATACAACGACGTCAAGATCCCGGTCTTGGAAATCGTCGCCTTGAGCAATTCATTACCCAACACAAACGAACCGTCTTCCTTTTCAATCACAGACGCACCATAAACAATCTCATCCAACTTATTGATCTCGCAACATCCATCAGTTCCACAGTTCACTGATATTTGGTAGACTTCTCCATCCTTCACACTGTCTTTTTCACTCAATTGCTCGTATAATTCAGGATTCCGCTTACAACTAATCTCAACCAACTCATCACGTCTTTCCCATGGTAAAGTATTGACAAATTCAATCGACCCTTTCTTGGTCTCTTTCTTCTTTCCGTGGGAAAGGGCTGCTTCGATCAACTCATATGTGGTGGCCAAGTTCTTGGTCAACATGGGCAAGACTTCATCGTAGTACACCATTCCAATACAACTACCGGGAATAACATCATGGAACTGACACAAGCACAAATCTTCCCAGAGGTCGTGGATTTCTTGGGTTGGATACTTATAGGAATCGTCCGTGACCGAAACCAACCCTGCAATCATCTCCAAGTCATGGAGCTTGATCTCGCCAAATCTAACCAACTTTTTGACGTTGGCTTGAGTTGTGTAAGTACCTCTATGGAACTCCAAGTAGATCTCCCCCACCCATGTAGGCAAGTCGCGGCCCTGGTTGGACTTGGCCAAAATGTCGTCGTAGAAGTCATCAACAGTGGCTCCCATGTGGACATTAGGCATAAGCCCAGACTTGTTAGCAAGGCCCCGACATCTTCTAATCTTTTCAATCATCTCTTCTGTGGGTCCACCTCCTCCATCACCATGCCCATACAACAAGAGTCCAGTAGGCACATCGTTCAAATTCTTGTGCTGCAGCTGTGATCTAACTACATCCCCAAAATGTGCCGACGCAGTGTAGGTGTTGGCAGGTGGCATATGTACCAATACTTGCGACCCGTCAAGAGCCACCCAATTAAACGTTGACAACGGGAAGTCATTGATATTATTCCATGATAACTTCTGCGTCAAAAACCTTGGGATTCCCACCAATTGACAGATTTGCGGGATCTGCGACGAATAGCCAAAAGTATCAGGCAACCAGAAAATATTTGAGTAAAAGCCAAACTCATCATACTGGAAACGTTGCCCTAACAAGAATTGTCTAATAAGCGACTCTCCATTGGGCAAATTGGTGTCATTTTCTACCCATGACCCACCCACAGGGATGAACTGATTGGTATGGAACTTTTCCTTGACCTTGGCGAAAATCTCAGGGTGATACATCTTCAACCACTTGAACTGCTGCATTTGTGACGCTACAAAGATGTATTCCGGATACTCTTCTGCAATCTTCAATTGGGTAGTCCAAGAACGTACAATCTTTCTTTTTGTTTCGGCAAACGGCCATTCCCAAGCAGTGTCAATGTGACAGTTACCCACGGCAAATACGTCAATTCGTTTATCAGATGTTGAAAACTTTTCAAACACTTCTTCCGAGTCGACGTCGTCTCCCAAGAGTTTCGTAGCCAATTCTCGCCCTTTGGCAATTGTCTTGATATCGTTGGGGTCAAACACATTCATAATCGAAGTACACACATCTAATGCTTGGTGTTTCTGCCACAGATTGCCTGGGAACTCTCTCGCAGCGTCCCCTAAAATCCAAAAGTCCCAGTAAAGTCTCCTGGCCTCCATGTTAGGCAAAACCAAGTGAGCACGGTTGAGACGGAAGTAACGGTTAGGGTCAGGATGGCCGCCGTCACCATTACCAAACATCCCATTACATGCCACTTCAATGTAAAACAATTGCTTACCAGTCTTTTTATACTCTTTTGGGATTCTGAACAAATTTCTTTCACCTCCTCCGGTGAAAGCTTGAAGTGGGAACCCTTTTTTATCATAAATAAACGCTTCTGACGAAGAGTCCCAGTCTATTTCGATAATTTCATGTTTGAGCCACGATTCTGGAATATCAATTGTAAACTTGACCCAGTGAGTCTTCCAGGAAGGTCCAAAATTGTATCCGAGTCCTATATTCAGAAACTCAACTTTATCCCACTCGATATCCTTAAAGAGAGGACGGAGAGTTTTACCATCGAAATCAGGAACTCTCCACGATTGAAGACCTTCAATCTCGTGTCTCTCGATATCATAGAACTTGGGTAAGTTCAAGTCTTTATACTTACCCTCGTCGGTAAACTGACGTAGTCTCAGCTCAAATAAATGGTTCACTGGTTTGAAGTTGGGTTGAGCATTAAATCGGTCGTAACTATCTGCTTGATTAGACGCCATGATGAAACCTAATCAATGGATTGTAGAAAAGAAGTATGTAGAAACTGCTCCTCGTTTTAGGGGGTTGAAGGGGTTGCTGTGCTGAAGAGCCAGCGGGTCTAAAACACGGGGTACCATTGTGCAGGACGTCAGGTTCTTAGCCTCCATATTTTCAGTGATGCTGAACTACAAATTCTATGGAGCTCCATAGAGAGCTTCATATCAAGTGCTACTTCTAGATAACTAGATAACTCGTATGTGCTAATTCTAGAATCTATTTTTGCTGTAATATACTCACTAAGGCTTCAAGTGGTGTTATAACTGCATGGAACGGTGTCACAAGACTTCACTTTGTCCTTGTATCATTAAAGAGAATCAAATGAGTTAAGTAACTGAATTTCAGTGAACCATTATTGGTACACATTTAGTGGTTATAATTATAATCCTAAAAAATTAGATTAGTTTAGTTTGATGAAGACCAAATTATTCAATCTTACCGCAATACTAATATGATTGTAGGTTAAACGAATATTTGATCTCTTCCGCAACGTTATATTCTCTTATATAATCTATACCGCAATAATAAAAAGGTTGTTTGTATTCTCAAATATTTGATCTATTCCGCAACGTTATATTAACTTATGATCTATACAACACTAACGATACATTACCAGTATGTAACTTCAAGAGCTTGAAACAAAGGTTGTACTAAATTCCAAGGACATATCATCATCATCATATTAACCTAATTATATCCTAAAGTCTAATGGTATTATTACTTAAGTTATCTCATCTAATCTAATTCTCAGTATTCCTATTTTTCATATATTTTACAGAATTTTACCATACTTTACAAAAATTAAGCTCATTTAAGAAAATGGATTGAAAACGTAAGCTATATAGTATTTAGGCTCAAAGCTATTAAATCTATTTTAAGCGAAGACGAAACCCCTATCGATAAGAGTTAGACCGAATGGTTATTCTATAGACGAATGGTTATTCTATAGACGAATGGTTAATTCAATAGACCGATGGCTTATTCTAAACGATGGGTTTACTTGACTCTTCAATTACAATCTAAGTGAATTGAGGGACTGGCCCTTCACTCAATCATAATCTACGATTGGATATGGACTTCCTTATCTTCTTCAATGGCCAAAATGTGTTCATTCTTACCAATGGATTCAGCATGAATGGCAGGCAACTTAGCAACAAAACCCTTGATCAAACTGAATTGAGAGGTGATAACACCACCAACTTCAGAGATCTTACTTTTGACGGAAGAGACGTCAGCATCGGAGGCAGTTTCTTTCAAAGTGATGATATAGGATTTATGGTCGGACATGGTAGAAGGTTCGGATTTGAGCGAGGTTTCAGAGGAGGAGAAGAACGTGTAGTAGGAGGAAATAGCAAGAACAAACAATAATAACGAGATCAACAAGTGCTTACTATTCATATATGGGAAATGGTATAAAGAAGATGTAATCTGAAATCAAGCTGGCCCCTTGCTTGCTGATACTTGCCTTCGCCACTGTTCCGAATTGGATCAAAATTCCTATTGAGGAAATTTTTCCTATCACGAATATCAATCCCAATTAGGACTTTTTAAGTGATATGAATTACAGCAAACTTTAAACCAAAGCACTCTACAGAGCCATGGCTGGGTTTACGATTGTTAGTTGGAGGCAGTATTCGCCTATTGACAAATTCCTCAACAAGTTCAAGCGGAAGGGCTTTTTGCTCTACACGGGGTTGGTGTTGGCGTCCACTTTGTATATGATGTACTCTGTATCGAATTTGCCTGAAGTACCAAAGGAAAGAGAAAGCAAGAAAGGGAAAAAGAAGAAAAAGGTGAAGGGTCGTGATAATGGGAAGGGTAAAACTACTAGAACTGCTAAATCTGGAGATATACCTGGAGTTGAACCTGGAACTGAACCTGGTGCTCAAACAGGCACGAGTTCTTTTCCTAAAAGTCATGATATACCACTTGAAACATTAACTCAATCCCAGAAGAACCATATTGTCTATACATGGTCTAAGAAGGAATTATTCAGCTACTTGTTTGATGCAAAGATATTTCCAGATCTCGACGACGATTTGGATATCATAAGAAACCAAGTCATTGAGGTTTACGATAAGAGATATTTGATCTCTTAGAGTATCAGAGAACTATGAGCGAAATGAATAGTTTTCTCAGGTATCTATTTATTCTGAACATAATATACTACTGGTACTCACAACTGGATAGAGGGATGAGTCAATGGAGCTACATAGTTCTGGATCTATGCTTAAGTATATTTAGGAATTTCCTAATGATCAATCAAGAAACCATTATTAAATGATCAATGATTATTTCAACTCATTGATACTTATGATAACTAGTAATCTGACTAGGAAATGCCCATTATTCAAATCTACACATCCTACAATATCTACTATGATATTTGTATCTACTATGCAATAAGCAGGCCTAACTTTAAAATTAACAATCGCATATAGTTGAATTATTCTGACAAGAGGAGACAATTATTCATCTTCACGTGAACCACAAGAGACATGAATATGTCCCCGGAAGACAAAGATGTCTAGACCACCCATTGACTTCGGTTTCCAGTTTCTGCACACAAAAAAGGATCATAGTGGTTACTCAACCGTAGTGCCTCACTGAGAGTTAATTTTTTTCCCCATTGAAACTTAAAAACAGCTCTACGGTTTTAGTATATATAAATCGGATTCCCTGCTGGCCAGTTTCCGATAACTTTTCTCTGTAGTTAATTATGATGAATTATAATAATTAATCATTGATTGTATTTTAGGATACTCCACATACACTGACGAGTCACAGGCTCTCCAGATATTCAAAGGAAACCAGAACTTTCATGGTCATCAATTATAAAGGCTAAGAGTCTAGACGATCTAACTATAGACGATCTGATTGATCTAATTAATACCATGAGGTTATTATCAGACTAGATTTTAGACTATTTGATCAAAAGACCAAGACTTCTAGGACTCCTATTAATCTATATACAGTACTTGAATATTGGTACAATTATTTTCATCTATTGCGGTACCGATCAATCTACACATACAACAGACAACTGGTCTAGTAAACGGGGATGTCCTAGCTTAACCAGATCATTACAGTAAGGCTCGTGTTACTAGCAATTGCAATTCCGCACAATAGTCTCGGATAGCTTTGCAATGGCCACGTCCCTACTCAGCAATCGTCACTAGGACTCATCTAAACCCAACCTTTACACGACCTTATTAGTCAGAAGTTCCCCGTCCGGTGGACCTAGATTCCGAAAATTTGGCGATATTTAAACAAGCGGCCTCCAATTGCTTCTCCTTCTTTTCGCAAAGTATATATACAAATCAATCATGGTTCAAGCTGGTAAGTATTTCAAAGAAGCGAAGACTAGGCATTGAGTATTTAAGGAACATTTCCAAGAAGCGTAGGGCATTTTTCAATTGCCTGGAGTTTCTAAGGGAAGTTTCTAAGGAACGAGTCGACATTCCTCAATTGTCCATCCAGGAGGCGGATAATTAAGTCAATCGACGAAGATCTCTTCTTTACAGATTCATCGAGGTATTTCACCAAATGTCTTTACCATAGTTTTTGCAGAAATCGTTCAAGAATCCTCGAATTGAATTTACGGGATAAATTGTATTATCTCATTCAATTGCCATTTATCAAATTTTCAATACTAACAATCAGTTGCTGTATTAAGAGGTGACTCTAAAGTCTCTGGTGTCGTTAAATTCACTCAAGAAAAGGAATCCGATCCTACCACCATTTCTTGGGAAATCGCTGGAAATGACGCAAATGCCTTGAGAGGTTTCCACATACACACCTTTGGTGACAACACCAATGGATGTACCTCCGCTGGTCCTCATTTCAACCCATTTGCCAAGACTCACGGTGCCCCAGAAGACGAAGACAGACACGTCGGTGACTTGGGTAACATCACCACTGACTCGAATGGTGTTGCCAAGGGTACCAAGCAAGACTTGTTAGTCAAGTTAATCGGTGCTGACTCTATTTTGGGTAGAACTGTTGTTGTCCATGAAGGTACCGATGACTACGGTAAGGGTGGTTTCGAAGATTCCAAGACTACTGGTCATGCTGGTGGTAGACCAGCTTGTGGTGTTATTGGTCTTAGTGCCTAATCGAGTGATTGCGGCTGGGCCACTCCTCGTGACTGCTCCGTAAGTAGTTTATTTAGTGTGCTATGTTTTAATATGTTTCGACCTTTTAACTAAGAAGATTGGAATTGATATGAATGTATAACAAAGCCAACTATGATAGAAAGTAGTAGAGAGTTCAAACTATCCTCTTGATATAGATGATCTGAACCTCAAGTGCTTATAGAATGATGTAGATCAGTAGAGATCTGATTAGATACTGGTAAAAAATCACTGTTGAGTTCTAGAAAAACCGGGCTACTCCTATGATACTGCTATACCATATATAATCACAAACTATTGATCTAGAACTTCCTCCATTTTATTCAAACAATTGTATTCATAGTTTAAAACTTGTGCTGCAAAATTTAGGTTGCCAAATCGCGTCTAAATCTTCTATTTTATTCTAGATATATACGACTTCTACCAGAAGGAACGATTGAAATCCAATGACTTACGAATCCGATGGTCGAGAACTGATATCGGTACGAAGATCTGGTAATGACTTAGCCAATAGCTGGTAATCTTCAAGATCATTAAAGTGATATGTTTATGATAAGCAAGTTGATGGTTCAAGATCTGTAGTTCAAGATCTGATCGGCCAGATATGATAGTGACGTCGAAATCTCCTGATTTAGGACATTGATCATTAATAACGAATCAAATGACTACATTTTTATGAATATTCATGCTTTATTGTTTATTGTCCATATCCTCCCACGTTGTAGAGTTACTTGAACTAACTTTTTAGCGAAACATCTGATCCGCAAATGATACCAATTCCCAAATTCAACTGGTTAACGGGCTCCTCCACGTTGGCTAAAGACTAATAAGAGACTTCCCACGGTGTTCCAATAACTGATGTCTCCTAATAGATTAGGTCCGCATTCGCCGCAAATTGGAATGCAGACGTTTTCAGTCAAGTGTGTCCTCAACAATAGAAGAATTACCCTCCACTCCTACGGCACCAATTAAGAATATATCGCTATGTGAAATCCCGATTGTCTACGGCTGTGATAGTATAAATAGTGGCAACATCATACCCAATATGGGTTTAAAACACTAACAATGTTTAAATCTGTCGCCGTTTTATTATCAACTTTAGCTGTGACTCAGGCATACCCTGCCTTAAACAAGTTGAACGACACCACACCATACGGCCCCTCCGACGAATTTGGAGTAGTATGTTGTGACTTGTTCTTCCGTAGTGAATTCGACTCCTTCTCATGTCACAACACCACGGCAATTCCAGATCAAGACTCGTGCTGTTTCGAGAACTATGGTATTATTATGCAAACCCAATTCTGGGATTATAACGAAAAGTACTTAGAAGTTGCTGTAAACGGTACTGCGAGCGACGTTAAGAACCTCAAGAAACAAATCGCCAAACAAAATTCCACAGAAGAAGACGTTACATTCACAATCCATGGTCTTTGGAACGATTTGTGTGACGGTTCATACAAGCAGTTTTGTAACCCATCGTTGGAAATCAGTGACAAAAATGATAATATCACCCACGTTATCGTTGACGAGTTTAATGAACCCAAACTTTACAAGAAAATGATCAAGTACTGGGTCAACAATGTCAAGTCAAACGTAGCAGATGAAAGCTCTATTTCTCTTTGGGAACATGAATACAATAAACACGGTACTTGTATGAACACCTTGGATCCAAAATGTTTTACTGACAACTACAAGAAATTCGAGAACGTTGTTTCCTTCTATAAGCGTGTGGTCTCTATTTGGGAAACTTTGAAAACCTACGCTTTCTTGAAAAAGGCTGGTATTGTTCCTTCTTTGACCGAGCAATACAAGTTGGCTGACGTGGAGGCCGCATTGGCCGTAAACCATGATGGTTCCAAGGTTTACGTTGGGTGCAAAAACGGTGCCATTGATGAAATTTGGTACTACCACAACTTAAGAGGTAATGTTTTGACCGGTACTTTGAAAGCTTCCGACTCATTAACCAATAGCTCTTGTCCTTCGTGGGTTTGGTACATTCCAAAGTAGATGCTTGCCTTATAGAATTTCACTTTCTTCTCGTTACTTTTATATTCTTTTAGAATATACCATTCGCAATTTAGATAAACCTTTTATTTTGACTATACCAATTACTTTGAATATACCTCTTGCTTTGATTATACTAATTACTTTGACTAAACTTTCACATATTCTAATGTACCCTTAACTTCTTTTGGTCTTAATTACCGTAAGATTATGCCTTGCATCTGCTATCATCTGACCACGCTGAAATTATTCCAGGTCGTGCACATTTACAAAAAAGACCGAAAATTCAAACTTTCTACAATATAGATCAAGTTCGGAACTCTCCTAACCCATGGATAGTCCGATATTCGAACTTGTTTACATATTATAAGCTTCTACCATTTCTAGCATTTTCTAAACCTTGAAAAGGTCAGCTTAACTTTTTTTTGTTTAATTTGCATTTCGTTTAGTTGAGTTTGTTTGCAACCACGAATGAGTGACTTACCCCAGGAATCACCAAATGATTCTTTGGATATTCCTCTGAAAGGTGACCAGGTATCTAACAATACTACACAACAGAGCCGGAGAAAAAGAGGTCTTTCTTTGAGATCACAACTCTTTAACAAAACGGTTTTGAGTACCACGCAACTCCAGCCTGACGAGAGATCAAGAGACCAGCCCGGAATCAATCATTGGATTAAACCTAGCAGAGGTACGACAACTGATTCGTACGAAAGTGAACTCCTGACACCAATTGAACTTAATGAACTACTGCCGAGTCAGAGCTCCCCTCCTCAGATATACATTGAAACCGACGACAGTCAAGACCAGATCAAGTCATATGATCCGTACGCAAACCCTCATAACAATTCCACTGCACATCTATCAATCGCTTCTTCTGTTTCCGACTACAAAACTTCGTTTACAACAAAGCGCAAGAATGCAGCCAAAAAACGGTACTATTCCAACAATAACTTCATTAGAGGCATAATGGATTTCAAAAATAGACTCATGGGAATCGAAAATCTTCCTCCAACAGAACAAGGTCGAATAATTCCCGTCAACACTAATCATCAGCAAACCAATGAAATATTTCACGACGAGTACTACAGCAGTACGTCGAATTCGTTGATTGACGAAAGAACAAGCAACCCCTATGTATCTAACTTGGTGACGTCGTCGAAATACACCATATACACATTTCTACCAAAACAGTTGAGAGCTCAATTCTCAAAAATTGCAAACTGTTACTTCATGACTGTAGCTATCTTGCAAATGATTCCCAAATGGTCCACCACAGGTCAGTACACCACCATTATTCCTCTTTGCATCTTCATGTCTATTTCTATGGCGAGAGAAGGGTTTGATGACTTGAAAAGACATGGTCATGATAAAGAAGAGAACAACAAGTTGACATATATCGTCAAGGAAGACGAAGACCTTTCGTCTTTTGATACGCATTCAATTACCACGATTATGACAGAAACTATTCCCACAATCATGACAGAAAATATTCCCTCTAGCATTTCAAAACCCAACGCTGCAGTCATAGATCATGTGCGAAACGTATCTGCCTCCTCATTATTGTCTGATTCCGACACTGCTGACGAAGTATCAGGATTCACCAATCAAGAATCTATGAAACGCTATAACTTGAAAGAACACCATATCAAGTGGAAAAACGTTAAAGTGGGAGATATTGTCAAAATCAATGAGAACGATTGGTTCCCTGCAGACGTTGTATTGATCGCCTCGAGTGATTATACGTCACAAGAAGCCTTTATTGAAACTATGGCTCTTGATGGGGAAACTAACTTGAAATCAAAGTCTCCTCATATTGAAATCTCCAAGCGGGCTGCTCGAGCCTCTGGTTTGAAAGGTTTAAAAACATTGTTTACTGTTGAAGATCCGAATTTGGATCTCTACAATTTCAAGGGTTCCTTTCGAATGAATGATGAAACTTTCTCTTTGGGTCCCGAAAATGTCGTCTATAGAGGAAGTATTTTGAGAAATACAACTTCAGTATTAGGTCTAGTTATATTCACAGGTGAAGAAACTAAGATTAGAATGAACAATGTGAAGAATCCCAGAACCAAAGCACCAAAGCTTCAGAAAAATATCAACTATATCGTTATTTTTATGGTGTTTGTTGTGGTACTATTATCAGCAATGTCCACTATGGCTCAGCGACTCTTGTACGAAAAGAATCGTGAAAAGGCCTGGTATTTAATGGACCAAGATGCTGGGGTAGCTGCCACACTTATGGGGTTTATTATCATGTACAACACATTGATCCCCCTTTCTCTTTATGTCACTATGGAGTTGATCAAAGTTACGCAACTATTGTTCTTGCAATATGATATTGATATGTATCATGTCGAAAGTGACACCCCGGCTGACGCGAAGACAGCAACAATCTTGGAAGAATTGGGCCAAGTGAGTTATGTATTCACTGACAAGACTGGAACTTTGACAGATAATTTAATGATTTTCAGAAAATTTAGTGTATGCGGTGTGAGTTGGCTACACGACTTAGATTTAGTGTTGAAGGATCGTCAAGGGGATGTCGAAGATACGAAGCCGCTAATGCAAGCACCAAGGATAAGTATGCACCAACCGAGACTTGCAACTGATCACTATAGCCCTAGGAACAGTATTTCGTCTTTGGTTAGAGAAAGTACTGATTTATCGTCGATCAAATCAAGCAAGACTTGGAGATCGACAGCACAACCTTGTTTACCTCAAGAGATGAATAACTCACTTCAATTATTGAGGTATGTGCAAACTCACCCGCAAACTATATTTGCCAAAAAGTCCAAGTTTTTCTTCCTTAGTATTGCATTGTGTAACACATGCCTTCCTCGAAGAAAGACTTCTGGAAGTTCTTCGACTAGTCTCTCAAAACCAACGGATGATATTGATGAAGAGGATTACGCCATTAACTACCAAGCTGCATCCCCGGACGAGTTAGCATTAGTTCAAGCTGCAAGAGATTTGGGATTTGTGGTTTTCAACAGAGAAAATACAAAGTTAACTATCAAGCTATATCCGAATGGACTTGAAAAAGAACCAAAGTACGAGGTTTATGAGGTCTTGGATGTCATTGAATTCTCCTCTGCTAGAAAAAGAATGTCAATTGTTGTCAGGTTTCCTGATAATAGGATTTGTGTAATTTGCAAGGGTGCAGACAATATCATTTTAGAGAAACTTAAACATTCCGAGTTGGCCAAATCAAAAGCCCGTGAAATCTCCCTAGCATCCAGAGACAGGAAAGCTATGGAAGCAGATGTCATTTTGAATTCGAAATTATCAAAAGAATTTGAATCAAGAAAATCAATGAGCTCTTTCCGGAATAGTTTCAGTAGCAATCCCGGGGTCGAAAGAATAAACTCGATAGACCGGGCTCTTCTGCATCGAGACGAAGAAGAAATTGCTGGAATTGCATCAAATTCTAGAAAATCATTGCATATAAAACAAGCTAAAAGATATAGTTTGGACTCTCCTAATAAGTCCAATAATCAAGAAAATCAAAAGTCTTTTGATCATTTCTTCCCACATGACAAATTGCTAGTCAATGATGAGTTTATTATTGAAAAGACCTTGGAGCATATTGAAGATTTCTCCATTGAGGGTCTTAGAACCTTGTTATATTCTTTCAGATGGTTGGACAAGGAAGAATATGCATCTTGGTCGAAAGAATATAGCGAAGCAAAGGTTGCTTTGGTAGACAGATGTGAAAAGGTTGAGGCAGTTGGCCAAAAGATTGAGCATAGTTTCGAATTGATTGGCGCTTCTGCTATTGAAGATAAATTGCAGGACGGTGTCAGCGAAGCTATAGATAAATTAAGAAGAGCAGGGATCAAAATGTGGATGTTGACTGGTGATAAACGAGAAACGGCGATAAATATTGGCTATTCTTGTCGACTTATTAAGGACTATTCTACAGTAGTGATACTTTCAAATGACGAAGGAAGTGTCCAACTTATGGACTGCATCAACTCGTCAATTATGGAAAATAAATCTGGAAGTATTGCTCACTGTGTATTGGTGATAGATGGTAGCACATTGGCCGATATTGAGAATGATCCTACATTGCTATCTTTATTTCTCGAATTATGTGTGATAGTTGATTCTACAATCTGCTGTCGTGCCTCGCCATCGCAAAAGGCTTCCATGGTTAGTGCAGTCCGTAATTTAGACAAGAGAGCAGTCACATTGGCTATAGGAGATGGTGCAAACGATATTGCAATGATTCAAAGTGCAGATATCGGAGTTGGTATCACAGGAAAGGAAGGTCTTCAAGCTGCAAGATCTGCAGACTATTCTATTGCACAATTTAGGTTCTTGCTCAAGTTACTTTTGGTGAATGGAAGGTACAATTATGTCAGAACGTCCAAGTTTGTATTGTGCACCTTCTACAAGGAATTGTTGTTCTACTTGACCCAATGTGTCTACCAAAGAAACACGTTGTTTTCTGGCTCGTCCATGTATGAAAGTTGGTCCTTATCGATGTTTAACACTCTATTCACATCATTACCAGTTATATGTATTGGTATGTTTGATATGGACTTGCATCCTGCTACGTTACTAGCAGTTCCGGAGCTCTATAGTATTGGAAGAAATTATTGTGCTTTCAATTTGAAACTATTTGTTTCATGGATGGTATTGGCTACTTTTCAGAGTATTGGGATCTCGTTCTTAGCATATTATACTTGGGGATTCACGGCGTTGAAAGACAATTCCACGCTTCCTTTGGGAACTTTGGTCTTTGCAGTTTTGATTATAGTCATCAATGCTAAGTGTCAGCTTCTAGAGATGCAAAACAAGCAATGGTTAGCATTTGCATCTCTAATAATCTCTATTGGTGGATATGCATTATGGAATTTATTAATCATGATGTTGTATAGATCGAAGGATTCGACTATTTTCTTTGTTTCTTATGGTCTCTTGATATGGGGACAAGATCAAAGCTGGTGGGCTGCGTTGTTGGCGCTTGCCACTATTCCACTTTTATTTGACGTTCTTATAAAAGTTTTGAAGTTTATGTTGAAACCAAATGATGAAGAATTGTTCAAATTGTTTGAAAAAGATATTGATTGGCGAAGATTTTTTGAACAAACAGCATATAACGATTTAAAACAAGGTTGGACATTTGAGACGAACCCATCGACGACGAAAACTAAGATTAAGAAACTTTTTGGATTTAGAGATAAAGTGGGTGAGATAAATGTCGAGGAATTCCTCACAAATGAGGATATTCATACAAATGATGAATTCCATGCGTCTGCTATCCACAGAAAAAGAGCTGGAACAAACCCCTTACCAAACGAATTACCACCCAGTAGTGACGGTGTTGCAATCTCCAGCGGAGACGTAGACTATCGTGCCCACATTGATACCGAAGGTTACGAAATTTTGCCTAGCGGAAAGAAAATACGGATAAAGAGAGGACGCAAATGGAGAAATTTGTTGAAACGATCTGATTCGTCACAAGATTTGAGTGAAGAAGATGTGGAGGCAATCATAGATGAACGGTTAGAGAACCTCAACACCAAGAGCATTACATAAAGAATAAAGACTCAAAGGAATAAAGACCTAAAGGAATAAAGGTGTTTGAAAATCATACGCTTTCTATAAAAAGTCTTGCATTAATTCTATAAATTGGTTCGTCATTAGTAGATTAAGGTATGGATCCATGAATGTCAAGATTACTTCTTTGATTACTTCTATTTTTCCAATTCGGCGTTGGTTTTTCTATCTTCTCTTCTTCTTTGTCATTACCCGTTAAGTTGTTATTTTTTTGAAGGTTTTGTTGAGATCTTGCTCAATATTCCTTATGATATGTTTCAAGTTCTTGGATTTGCTATTGGTTTCCAACCATTGTTGGAACCTTGAGGCTTGAGTCTGGAGTTCTTGAACGAGCGGTCTCCTCGGTGCATTTTCAGCGTACGGGTTCAATAAAATATTGAATAGTGGTTCCCACAAATCAGTTTGCCAGTATCTTTTTAAAGGAGATTCCAAATGTACCATGTTGTTGAGACGCTTGACCTTAATATAGTCTCCAAACAACATGGCGTGGATGATTCCTGCTAGTCCATAGTAATCAGCTTCATAGCTCCAAGGTTGGTGGTCGTTCATTTGTGGACAATCTTGCTGGTCAGCTTTCCAAGTGCTCAAAAACTGGACGTTTTCGTCAAACAACGTTAGATCCATCGCTCGGCCAAAATCTATTAAGGTTATACTCTTCTTCGACCATGCATTGCTATTGGAATAGGTCTCACTCCATTGGTCGTCTTGACCTGTTTCTTCAAATCTGATCATACAATTGTCAGCCTTCAAATCTCCATGCAAGATACCCATCATGTGTAGGTTTTGAACTGCTTTTAATAACTCAACTGCTAAATGAACACAAAGGACTTCGTCAACACTTGTGCTTTCATTATTCTTATAGTAGTTCACTATATCAAGAACAGTGCCTTGAGGGCAATAGTCCATTATGAGATAACTTTCATCTTGAAAGTAATAGAGCGATTCTGGCTTGACAAAAAAAGACTTGACAGAACTATCAAGCAGAATCAACCTTCGATGTATTTGGTTCAAAATGTAAAACTCCCATTTCGAAGATGGCGATTCGACCTTCAAAGCTTTCCATTCACCGGTTGTTCCTGTTTCGATCAAGTAGACGAAACCATATCCACCTCTTCCTAATTCATGTCTCAAACAATAGATTTCATCGCCACAAAAGTCAATCATAGAACTCAGAGATCCTTTGTTTATGGATTTGGTTTGAAGATTGGTATTCTCTTTGAATTTATTCATTCTTGAAACTTTTCTGTTGGACATTTCAACGTATCCAGCGTATACAGAGAGTGGAATGGATAAATTTGCCAAAAGGGTATTTTTGAGATCCAAATCCATTGGATCGACGATTTGGGGTGATACATTGTTGATTCGGGGTGATATAGCGTTGATTAGTGGCTGCTCTACAAATGGAGAACTTAATAACTCATCTAATTCTTTGTCAGTAGGTGGAGTATCAATAGGAACCAAATTCTCTGGCTGAAGTCCAGTGTGAATAGTTTCAGTGACGAAGCCGTCGAAATTCGTGGTGGTTGTGTTGTCTATTATTCTTTCGTCTTCGTCTTCTGAATTGAGAGTATGGGCTGCATCGTTAAACATATTTGCGACTTCACAATTAGCCATACGAGAGAACATTGTTAAGGTTGGAGAGTTTGGTCTTTGTGAGGATAATGTTGTGTCATCTCTCAAAGGGACTGTGAATGTGATATCTTTGTCCATAAATGCATTATTTTCGAGCTGGTCTATGTCCCTATTATTATTGAGTACTTTATCATTGAACTTCTGGACTGGCTTCTCTTTATCATTGAACTTCTGGACTGGTTTCTCCTTATCATTGAACTTCTGGACTGGTTTCTCCTTGTCATTGATCTTCTCGACCGATTCCTCTTTATGTCTTCTACTCATAGCTAAAATCTCCTCGAAACAGTATTCTTCTTCATCTGTAGGGTAAATCAAGTCCATGTTGAGGAAAACCTTTTCCCTTCGTTTTCCTGGCACTTGAATGATGGTTATAACTTCGCCATTTGCAGTAGTTTCAGTTTTTTGGATCGTTTGAAGTTCGGATGGTTGGTTAACTGGAACATCTCTAAAAACCTGAATTTTTGATATAGATCCCGACGAGGATGGTTGACGTTCAATCTGAGTTCTTTGCTTTAAGATCTCTCCTGACCATTGCTTAGGATTGACGACATTTTCCTTTATTCTCGATTTGATATTTCCAAGATCGTTACTATTGTCCTGGCTGTTGAAAATTGAATAAAGAACGCTTTGATTATGGTTGTGTTCGTCTTGAAATACATCCAACTTGGGCCTCTTTCTAGGGTTGGAATCATTTTCAACTGGCACCACTGATTCGCCGCGTTTCACTGCCAAAACACTTCTAGGAGCCAAAGAGGGTCGTTCTGATGCTTGTTCAACTCTTTGATTAAAATTCTTGAATGATCTCTCAAGACGGGCCAAGGGCCGTGCATTTGATTGGATCCCAAGTTCATATATCTGACGGGCGTCATTGAATTTATCATTAATCTCCAAATAGATGGCAAACTCCTCGTAATACAACGATAGTTGGTTCGCTATTTCTTTCTTTGCTAGGTACACAAAGATATCCCTGGGCGAGTCCGAGTAATTTGTGTATTCTAACCACACCTTCAAATACCGAGGATCGTTCTTGTAGTGTGGGACGTCTCTGAAGAATGAAGTGCACCGTTCTAACAACGTCAACAATCCACTTTCAGCATTGGTTCCTTGAGGATAATTCTGGTGGGTCCACTTGATATAGTCCACAAATGTTTGTAGAGGGTCGTCTAGGTCATCTATGTGTTGTAATTCGTATTCAAAGTGTTGTCGTTCTTTCAGCAAGTGTTCTTTGTGTTGTTTGAACAGTTGCGAAGCGCTTTTGAGTCCAGTTGCTAATTTCGATACCGATCTCCCTCCAGGAAGAGGTTGTATATTTTCCTTATACTGCTCTATTATGGAGGCGTCTGTTTGACTCAGCATGGCGTGGGGGTTTGTGGTGGGTGTTGTAAGTTGTTTACATCTGAGATGTAAATAGTGGATTGATGATGTCGCGCTTGTCGCGCTCATTAATGTCTCCAATGTCGCTCATTTCGCACCCATTTCTCCAATGTCGCGTCTAGGTGTTAAATTGAAAACTGAGCACAGTGTTTACTCACCAAGTACAATGATCTGGTTGAAATTATGGGTATTGGTAGGCTTTCTATCAATGGTCTCGGCCAAACGCTACTATAACGAGACGTTGTCATTGAAGCCGCTTCCAAGGAACAATTTGTTGGCATCGTTCCAGTTCCACATGGAATCACAACCAATTGAAATCGGATACTTCAACGCCTCCACTGATATAAATGTGGGCGAAAAACACTATACTTACTTTCCAAGAGCATTGGGACCGATTCTTGAGTCCACCAATACAAGGGAATTGCATTTACGTTTTACACAAGGTTGGTGGGACGTGGAGTCGTGGGGTCGTTTGCCACACAATGGGATGCAAAGTGGAGGGACCGGTGTAGAGTTATGGACAGTGATTGAAGCTCCAAACTTGGAGGCAGCCAAGAAGAGTTGGTTCAAACTTTCAAAGACTTTGTCTGGGTTCTTTTGTGCCTCATTGAATTTCATTGATGATTCCATCACTACCTTCCCAAGACACGCTACCCACCACCAGACCCGTTTTGCGCTGTCTCCAGAAAACAAATTATACTACTTAAGAGCAGCCTTGCCTAGTGAACCTATTTGTACCGAAAATTTGACTCCTTTTTTGAAACTTTTACCGACTAGAGGCAAAGCAGGAATTTCTTCTCTTTTGGATGGTCACAAAGTGTTTGATTCTTTGTGGCACGGGATGTCGATTGATGTGACTACTACTTGTGATTTTCAAGGTTGTAATTTAGAAATGGACCAAGCCGTGAACGCAGTGGTTGATATTACAAGATCACTCCGTAAGGAGGAAGAAGGCGGGATTCCAAAACCAATTCCTGGTGACAAGTTGCGTTGTGATGAAACAAAATTGACTACATCGTGGCTCTGTTTTCCTAGCAACGATAGAACTGATATATCTTGGAGTTTGGAGAAGTTATACGGCCGTAAGATTTCCGGTCCTGCTTTTATCGACGACCCCGAATCTACACAAATAAAGATCGATATTGATCCAGAATACTGGAAGGTACAACTTAGCGAAGAAGACGATGAAAAATTGTTGTCGTGGGATGTTTTTGGTCAAAACAATACTCAAATATCAGAGTATATTGAAAAAGACAAGGTTTACGATGTCCACTTTGAATCTCTAGACACCAGATACACATTGCCTATAGAAACACCTCCTATCTTGGTATCTCGTTCTTTGACTGGGTATTCTCAGGATCAAGGTGGTTTCCGTACATCTTTCTCGAACCCCACAGACAAAACCATCGACTTCATTTATTTCGAAAGTTTACCATGGTTCATGAGATTGTATTTGAACACGTTGAATGTCGAGGTCCAAAACTCTACCGGTAGTTATCAGAACACTAACAGTTTCTACGGAATTCTCAGAAAACATCAAGTTACCGAATCTGCTTACATCAAGGACAGATACTACAAGCCAGCAGTCGACAGATTGCGTCCATCACAACTCGAATTTTCTATTTCATTGCCTCCAAAACTGTCGCTAATTCTTACTTACCAATTCGATAAGTCGTTGTTACTTTATCACGAATATCCTCCAGATGCCAACCACGGCTTTTCTATCGAGCCTGCAGTGATCACCATCTTGGACGAAGAACAAAACGCCACCTACGAGTTCCGTACCACCAGTTTGTTATTGACGTTGCCTACTCCTGATTTCTCCATGCCTTATAACGTGATCATATTGACGTGTACGGTGATGTCGTTGGCGTTCGGATCGATTTTCAACTTGCTCACGAAAAAGGTGATTACCGAAGCCGAGTTTGAAAAGATCTCGAGCCAAAGCAAGATTTCCAAGATCGTTGCTGGATTTAAGGCTAAGATCCAAATGGTTAAGTCATTAATAGGAAGATAATAAGTGAATGAGCGTAGGGAATGAACAAATGAACCTTCAGATAATAAAGTAGAATTTACTGAGAACATCAGAGAATACGTAGAAACCATACTAATAAGGTCACAGAATAGTGAAGAATTAGCAACAAAACTCTAGAAAGTCCACTAAATCTCCAGTAATATCCAGTATTCATATCATCAAAATGGGTCTTCATATGGATCTTCTTCATCGTAATCGTCGTCCTTTTCATATTCGTACACAATAGCTCCTCCAGACGACCCCAACGCATCTTGCGCTTGCATAAACGGAAGTTCCACTTGTTCTCTGGCCAACTTTTGTTTTGAATTTGTGGTCAAATTGAAGGTCGTCAAGTCTTTCAACAATTCGTCGTCCTCAGGATCGTTTTCCTCGACGGTTTCCTTGTGTATTTCGTAGACATGAGTCGTTGAGTCGATTTTGAAGAGATATTTGATGGATCTTCCTGATTTTCGTCTATTGGTCAAGGTCAATTTGAAAATTGGACTATTCAAAGACACATTGATGGGCATTTCAAACCTGGCAAGCTTATTATCCAACGTCTCTGGATCGATTTTGCTAGAAAATGGTTCAACTTCAAATATCGAACTAGCTATGTAGGACAATAAACTTATTGGAGATGGATAGTTTAACACATTAGACTGTGGTTGAGGACAGTTTGTATGGAATACACCCAATAGCGTGAAAGACGGCTGGATCATGCCTGTGACGAACTGAGTCAACTCTTCGCTAGGAATATAGTTCAAGGAATCGACAATTATAAGTGACTTTGAAGGGCTTGATGGAATCTTCTTGACTTGCTCCACAATCTCTGCCGTACTGTGACTCGTACAGTCTATAAAGTCAGTCACATACGAAGGAGCGTTCAAGGTTTCATATGATAAGTAGATGATTTTGTTGCTAGCACATCTATGGCCCACTTCGTCCACCAAAAAACGGGAGCTTTGAGCCAACGAGTCTAGAACTAACAAGAATGGCGAATTCTCCCGTAGAGAGAGTAGCCTCGTTAACAATACTGTAGAACTTTGACTAGTCATGTTGAGCAAATAGTGCAAATACAGAGCAAATACTCTACGCTCAGTATTTGTGAATAGAAAAATATTAACTGAGCGCAGACCCTATTTGTGAGATTTTGGGACTAATTGATTACTGACCAAATACTGAGCGTACGATGTGTTTGTGAATTAAGGGAGTTTTTGATAGTGAATATTGAATACATATTGAATCCTGAGTGCACGGAAGTATTCAATATTCGTGGATATTTAGTTACTTATGGTGAACATTTCGACTATAGTGAATATTAGTGAGATTTATGGAGTCTTTGTGAATTCTTAGAGTCTTTACTACTTTATTTAGGGAAAATCAACCATTTACTGAGAAGAATGACATAGAATAGGAATAGAAACTATTTAATAGTTACTTAGCAACAGTAACTTATCATTTCTCTAAAAAGCCCGCTCATGGTTCAGTATTTAAGCTGCAAATAGTCTGGCTTTAAATTGACAACTATATGCAGTACATAAACATAGATAGATTCAGCTAGTGAAATATTGGCCAAAATTGCCTCTAGCAACTAAATTAACATAAATACTTACCTGAGAAGGTCTCACTATATCTTATACAGATTTCCAGTAATTTTAACTACCAATTACCCACAATATTCAACATGGTGTGTCAATTACATAATCTAATGAGATCTCAAGTATACGTTTAGTCGGTGCACGACTCATCATACTCACCAGTGAGAGTCTATAGATAACATAGATAATTCTAACTAGACAAGTTTAATATAAGTGAGGTGCCATAAAGAAGTAGTAATACTATGCCAGAGACACGCAAAAGGAATTTGGTTGGCAATTATACATTACCAGCCAGTTTAGCTGACGAAATCCATCGAGAGAACGCGAAGGACGATGCGATATCATCACAAGATCTCAAGGAGAACATCACCAAGAATGAATATCAGAAGAAGCGGTACAACCGTGTGATCGACTTGGATCTCAACACATCCAAGTCGTATAAAGAAATAATGGAAGAAAGAGAGTTTGAGCGAGAAGAGGTGAGAGTCAACAAAATCATACAACAGAAACAACAAGAACAGAAGGAGGGACAAGAATTGATAGAAGAAACAGGACAACAAGGAAGAAGACAAAGAAAGAGAAGGTGGGACGTGACACCAGAAGAATACGAAAGAAACACATCAAGTAAGGACACCTCACAGCAGGTGATGACCATCCTCAAGGGTGAGCATGTTCCAGTAATCAATGGGATTCCCTTGACTGACGCCATTCTAGACAAAATCTTGCCTCCAGGATATACCAAGGTACCACCACCCATAAATTTTCAGCAGATTGAAGGAGATAGAGCTCCAGATATCACCGAAGCACTCTCTGATTATTATGTTCCACCAACTACAGACAACGAATACCAAACGTCAATGATGATGAAGAGCCAGGTTCCTACAGAAATTCCAGGTGTCACTGGCTTAGACTTCTTTAAAGAAGAAGATATGAAGTATTTCGGTAAATTGATCACGACCAAAGATTCAGACCACGCTACCAGCGAAGAAAAGAAAGAGAGGAACGTGATGAAACTTCTCTTGAAGGTCAAGAATGGATCACAATTGACTCGTAAGAGGTCGTTAAGAACATTGACCGATAATGCTAGAAAGTTTGGTCCCAAAGTGCTCTTCAATCAGATTCTTCCTCTCTTATTGGAGCCTAACTTGGACGACCAGGAAAGACATTTGCTTGTAAAGCTTGTGGGACGTATACTATTCCAACTAGACGATCTCATCCAACCATACACACACAAAGTTCTCGTTGTGATATCTCCATTATTAATCGACGAAGACTTTACGCTTAGATTGGAGGCGAGAGATATAATATCCAATTTATCAAAAGCCGCAGGGCTAGCCAACATGGTTTCCAACTTGAGACCGGATCTTGATCATGCTGACGAATACATCAGAAACATAACGTCGCGAGTATTTGCGATTGTTGCAAACACACTTGGCTTGGTACGTTTTCTTCCGTTCTTAAAAGCAGTCATAAAGTCGAAAAAGTGGATGGCCAAGCACACCGGTATCAAAATTGTACAGCAATTGTGTGTTTTGCTAGGAGGAGGTAATGGTAATTCAATTCTACCATATTTGTCACAGTTGATAGAGGTGTTGACCACGGGCCTTACCGACGAAAACCTACAGGTCAGAACAATCACAGCATTGGCGTTATCTCAGCTAGCTGATAATGTTAAACCATACGGGATTGAATCTTTTGAAACAGTACTAGAACCGGTGTGGCTTGGATTGAGAAAACATCGTGGTAAAGGGTTAGCCAGTTTCTTGAAATGCATTGGCTCTATCATTCCTCTTATGTGTCACGACGCGAATTATGAAGAATACGCAAATTACTATAGCAAAGAGCTAGTTGGAGTTATCACCAGGGAATTCAATTCTCCCGACGACGATATGAGAAAAACTATATTGAGAATCTTGATTAGCCTTCCACTCTCCAGACATATAATCACCGACTATAACAAAGAGATCATGGTTCCGTTCATGAAATGCTTCTGGAATAGACGTACTGCCTCAGACTCTCCACAGCTAGTCAGACTAGTGGTTGACACTACAGTTGAATTGGCAAAAAAGTTTGAGTTTTTGGAAGTCTTGGAGAATATTGTGATATTCACCAAGGATGCCAACGAACAGTTGAGAAGATTGGCCGTAAGTGCTATCAATAAGATGATTTCTACTTCTCCAGATAATTTGATAGGGTTGGATTCACAACTTGAACTCCAGTTGGTCGATGGGGTTTTGTACGCGTTCCAAGAACAGACAATCCAACAGAATGTGTATCTCCAAGGTCTTGAGGCCATCGCGAATGCTCTTACCACCAGACTAAAACCACACATGGATTCTATTATAAGTACGATCTTGTACCGATTAAAGAATAAAACTCCTGAGATCAGACAACAATCGTGCGACTTGATCACTGTACTCGCTCCAGTTATCAAGCAGTGTTACACAGACGATGATGGAGTGTTAAAGAAGTTGATTTTGATTCTCTACGAATCGTTGGGCGAAGTGTACCCCGAAGTTCTAGGCTCCATCATCTATGCAATGTACGCGTGTATCGATAGCGTTGACAAATCAACCTTGTACGTGATGGACAATCCTTCCATAAACCAGATATTACCCACGCTTACTCCAATTTTGAAGAACAGACAAGAAAAAGTACAGGAAGCATGTATAAAATTGGTGGGTTTGATTGCCAACAAGAATTCCGAAACCATCAACGCTAAGGAATGGATGCGTATTTGTTTTGAATTGTTGGAGATGTTGAAGTCTACCAAGAAGAGAAGCAGAGTTGCTGCTAATGATACATTTGGACACATTGCGAAAACCATAGGGCCACAGGATGTTATCGTAATGTTACTCAATAACTTGCGAGTCCAGGAACGTCAACTAAGAGTTTGCACAGCAGTAGCGATTGGAATTGTCTCAGAGACATGTGCTCCTTTTACTGTGCTCCCAGCCATTATGAACGAATACAGGATCCCCGAGAAGAACGTCCAGAATGGTGTGTTGAAGGCGTTGAGTTTTCTCTTCGAGTACATTAATGGATCCATGACAAAAGACTATTTGTTTGCCATAACTCCTTTATTGGAAGATGCATTGACTGATAGAGACCAAGTTCATCGACAAACCGCAGCGAGTGTGATCAAACACGTCGCTTTGAACTGCGTGGGCCAGGCCAATGACGACTATACCGAAGTATTCGCCCATTATTTGAATCTCTTATTTCCAAACATCTACGAAACGTCGCCACACGTTATTGCCAGAATCCTTGAGGGTATCGATGCATTAAGAGTAGTGTTGGGGATGGGGATATTTTCCAACTACATATGGGCTGGATTATTCCACCCAGCAAGAAAAGTAAGACGTCCGTACTGGAAGCTCTACAACAGTGCATACATCCAGAACCCTGACATATTGGTTCCATACTATCCAGACATACGAACGTTGGCTGATGAACAAGACAAGAGCTACCAGGTCGAGGAGTTGGATATTTTCATATAATGAGACGTTAAATTGAAGAACTGGATTTTTACATATGATTTGAGAAGGAAACGGACGATCTGGGTATCAATTGATAATGAAAAGGATCTTGAACGATCTGGAACGATCTGGGTATCAAATTGATTAGGAAAGGATCTGGAACATTTCTGTATCAAACTCATAATGGTTATCAGAAATTTCAATTCATTATGATGTCTCTAGAAACATCTGGGGATTCTTTTGGAGAAATTTGGGACCAAAATACTTTAAAGCATTTTCGTAATGTAACATATCATCGGGAAGTTCAAGCGGATTTCCATCACTATCAATATAAGAGTCTATATCGTCCTCTACTCGGACAACAGGTTCCAGTTCATTGATATACACCCTCGTGGCATAGCGTGTAACTTTTCTTGCCTGGAGTTCCATGATGGCGTCGACTTCCGAAAGGTCGATAGGTCCACACGAACTTTGAGTATCTGTGCTGTCATATTCAATTACTCCAGAGTAGCAGTCTATCAAAACTTGATCAAACTCATCAAGATGATACGGGACACTACTCATCCAAGTCGAGACCTTTTCCTTCATAGGCATACTGACAGCTTGTCTGGGTTTGAAAGAGTCGGGAAACTCTTGAGATAGACTGATTTCATCCTCGTCTACTACCTTACCAACTTTCACTCTCTCACCAGTGTTAACACCAAATTTCACTCGCTCTTTATCTTGTTCCTCTGACAACTTTTCTAAAGCGGCAACTTTACTAGACCGATCCAGCGGCCTCCCATTATGAGATCGAGCCACTTTGGGAACGCTATGATGTATGAAAATGTGTTTTGGGTCCATCTGCGCTAGTCTAGTTGACTTCGAGTGTATTTGTGGTTTTGACAAAAACCAATTGCCGCAAAATTTAGATAAATATGAGAATTTCCAATAGTCACAAATATAAATAGTCACAAATGGTCATAAATTGATCACATTTATTCTCACAATAGGTATAAATCGTAATTAGAAGTAGATATTAATAAGGAATAGTTAGTGGTGTCCATATTTACGTGATAAATGTGAAATTCGATAATCAAGGTATGTGATCAGGTGAGAAATTCTATACAAATTATTGTACAATTTAGATCCAGAGAATTTTTATCGATCTAAAGAGTTTTTGTGATATTTGGTGGTTTTTGGTGGTATTTAATACTTTGCTGCACTCACAATTGTTCAGTATTTGCTCAGTATTTCAGTATTCACTTAGTATCACTATTTAAACTCTTAATTCACAAATACTCGCTGCGCTCCGTATTTGTTGATTTTCGCGTTTCTTCATAACTAGTAGATCTACAACGATGAGCAAACGAAGAAGACCAGTCGAGGACGAGGGTCCTAATGAAGGTAGAGAAGGCAGTTCAAGAGATTTGTCACATAGAGAAGGTTATTATAGAGAAGAGCTGCCCGATGTACCAGGATACCAAGGTATAAATCACCTTGTTCGAGAGGTAGTTCGATTGGTTCTTGGACGTGATCTACGGGGCCAACTCATAAGACGTGAACATATAGTCCAGGCAATACCCAAAACCGACATCCCTATTGATTTAGTACTACAAGCATCCAAAAATGTGCTTAGAGACGTATATGGAGTGAGTTTGGTGGAGACCCCCCCGGCCAAAGTCGAAGAAAGAAAACCACGAAGCAAAATTGCAAAGGTAAAACAACCCATGGTTCTAGTGAACTGTCTTGAGAAAGAATCACGTCAAGTATTAGGAGAATTGTGGCTAAAATCGAGACATTTCGAAGTGCCCAACAACAGAAGTAGCGGAGAGAGCCAATATTTGATTCCAAAATATGAAAAAACTGATACCCCCATGGCGAATCATGAATTAATCAAGACGGGAATAATGGTGATGATCGTGTCGCTATTGGTCCTTTCTGAAAACAGACTTCCAGAGACAGAATTGATTCGCTACATGAAACAATTTGGCATCTCTGACAATCTCAACATACGAAACAGTAACTACAACCTCAACCTCACTGAGTTGATGGGGGATTTGGTGAAACGAGAGTATCTCAACAAAGAAGTCACCAAGGGCCGTATAGAGTCGGAAACCTTTACTGAATATACCTTGGGCCGTCGGTCGCTAGTGGAGTTTAGTCCTCAAAGTGTGTTTGACTATATAAAGTCCATTTATGGCGAGAAATTCGACGCAAGTGCTGCTGAAAGGTGCTTAGTTACTATCGAAGGCACTTATGGAGTCTCACTAGATCCTGCTGATTCCCTCACTGATGCAACGTAATAGACATTTTCAAATCATGTGAAATTTGTCAACAATAGGCGGTACCCACGCGATGATTCAAACCATCGCTTAATGATTGGCCCTGAGTATCTGAAAATCCCGATTGTGATCACCCGACCGCAATCGCAGGATGTCATGGCTCACCAAACTCGCCCTCTATTCAGATTTTTCATATGATAAGTATCTAAAAACACATGAAATCGAACTCCCCCACCCAAATCACCAAATCGGGACCAAATTTTCTAAGTGCATGTAGTATAAATATGAAAATATCTGCCGCTAGCGTATTATACCATCTACGTGTATTTTTCCCGCTTATTGATACTTGCTACCTCTCTAGACCACTAATCAGACTCTTTTCCTTGTCTTTAAGTCCTGATTTGATACCAAATTCCGTGCCAATTACTACATAATAGATTGATAGATCTTCACGTGATAGTTTATCGTATAGAATTCCGCGACAACGGAAAATCGGTTGATATTTGATCCTACCAACAACTTGCAACAAAAATTTACCGCCACTTCTAACACTTCTTCCACATCGCTACAAAAAGCTAAAGAGTGCTAGACTTTATACAACTCGTTAGAATTTATACAGGAGTCATTAGCAAAATTCTAGAATTAAAATACAGTGAAAAAAACGTACCATCAAATATAGAAAATGGCCTTAGATACTTTGGATTTCGGGGTAATGGTGGCATTAGCTATCGCCATTGTTGCTTACTTCTTGAAAGATAAGATTTGGCCCCAAGCAGACTTAGATTCCGGGTTTCTTAATTCAGACGGTCTCGGAGGTTCAAGAGACTTGTTGGAAACTCTTGAGAAAAATGCAAAGAATGCTGTTGTGTTTTTTGGATCTCAAACTGGCACTGCTGAAGACTACGCTTCTAAGTTGTCCAAGGAGTTGAGTTCCAGGTTTGGTTTGAAGGTCTTGATCGCCGACTTTGCCGACTATGATTTGGAAAACTTTGGGGATATCAAGAGCGATGTTTTGACCTTCTTCTTGTTGGCCACTTATGGTGAAGGTGAACCAACTGATAATGCTGTGACCTTCTACGAATGGTTGGAAAACGAAGCTGACACCTTGTCCACCTTGAAATATACCGTGTTTGGTTTGGGTAACTCTACTTATGAGTTTTACAACAAGATCGGTAAAGATGTCGACATCAAGCTTGAAGAAAAGGGCGGTGAAAGATTTGCTGAATATGGTGAAGGTGACGATGGTAAGGGAACTTTGGATGAAGATTTCTTGGCCTGGAAAGACGCCGTAATGGAATCTTTGAAGAACAAATTAGGTATGGACGAAAGTGAAATGAAGTATGAACCAACATTGGAATTGATTGAAAACGATTTCTTGACCGTTGAAGACGACTCTGTTGCATTAGGTGAGCCAAACAAGACATATATCAACTCTTCTGCAGATTTAACTAAGGGTCCATTTGATCACTCACATCCTTACCTTTCTCCAATTACTTTGGCCAAGGAACTATTCCAATCCAAAGAAAGATCGTGTGTCCACGCTGAGTTTGATTTGTCGGGCTCCAACTTGAAATATAGTACCGGAGACCATTTAGCCATTTGGCCGTCCAACTCAAACGAAAATTTTGACCGTTTTGTCAAGGCTTTGGGCTTGGAAAAGAAACTCAACACTGTTTTCGAGTTGAAAAAATTAGATTCCACCGTCCACATTGCTTTCCCTACTCCAATCACCTTTGGTGCTGTTATCAGACACCACTTGGAAATATCAGGAGCCATTTCTAGACAATTGTTATCTTCAATTGCTCCATTTGCTCCAGATGAAGAAACCAAGGCTGCTACTATTGAAATCGGTGGTAACAAGGCAGAATTCGCCACCAAGATCATCCAAAAGAAGTTCAACTTTGCCGATGCATTGTTGTTCCTTTCCCAAGGCACTCCATGGACCAACGTTCCATTTGAGTTTATTATTGAATCGATTCCTCACTTACAACCTCGTTACTACTCCATTTCCTCGTCTTCGTCTTCTGAAAAGACTTCGATTTCTATTACTGCTGTCGTAGAGGCCGAAAACGAAGGCGACCAGTTAATTACTGGTGTCGTGACCAACTTATTGAAGAATATCGAAATCTCCAAAAACAAGACCTCTGAAAAACCATTTGTCACCTACGACTTGAAGGGACCAAGAAACAAGTTCTCCAACTACAAGCTTCCAATCCACGTCAGAAGATCTACTTTCAAGTTACCCTCCAGCTCAACTGTTCCTATAATCTGTATTGGACCAGGAACCGGTGTTGCTCCATTTAGAGGGTTCGTCAGAGAAAGAGTGCAACAAAAGAAGAACGGGGTCAACGTTGGTAAGACCGCATTGTTCTACGGTTGTAGAAACGAAGCCGAAGATTTCTTGTACAAAGAAGAGTGGCCCGAATACGCCAAGTCCTTGGGCTCAAACTTTGAAATCCACACTGCATTCTCTAGACACGATCCTTCCAAGAAGGTCTACGTTCAACACAAGTTGTTGGAACAGTCCGCTAAGATTATAGAGTTGATAAACGAAGGTGCCTTCATCTATGTATGTGGAGATGCTTCCAGAATGGCCAGAGACGTCCAAAGCACCTTGATCAAGATCTTGGCCGAAAGCAAGGACATTTCGGAAGAAAAAGCGACTGAGTTGGTAAGATCGTACAAGATTCAAAACAGGTACCAAGAAGATGTATGGTAAGATGTAAGAAGTGTATGGAAAGAAGTGTGGTAAGATGAATGGTAGAAGATATCGCTATTATAGTGCAAAATCAAGACATACCGATGTATGGTAGAGAAGATATATAAAAGAAATGAAAATCTCTTATCTACTAGAATGTTGTAGTAGTGCAATTTATATTCAATTGTACAACGTAAAAATATGTAACTTAGCAATTAGAGCAATGGCTGTCCCAATAGCGAAACACATGAAACACATAGTTAATAGAGCTAAGAAACATAGTTGATTGTAAAGTCTAGGAATAAGGAAATGAATGTAAAGAATTAAAGTCGTTTGCAAAAAGGTGGGTGGTGGAATACCCAACGGGGCATATAGTGTAGTGTGCAATTGTAGCCGAACGTGACCAAGGTTTTTGGCGAAAGAGTCATAGTGGAGGGCGCAGTAATTCAATACTGAGCGTAGCGAAGTATTGATTTGTTGCTAGTGTTTAGTGGAGATCAAGAATTGATTTTTTAGTCTCTGCTCTAGAGTATTATGGTACCAAATTGTAGTTAAAATACTGAGATAACTTGTAAAATACCGTGACAACTGATAAAATACTGAGATGACTTGTAAAATACCGTGACAACTGATAAAATATTGAGATGACAGGTAAAATACTTAGTCAAATGGTAAATTACTCACTCAAATTGGTTGTTTAACATGCTAGAGCCATCTTTGACGTAAAATCTGGTATGGGTATGTCAACTTTTTGATTAATGGACTCGTCTAAGTTTCCAACGAGTTCACGGTATCATTTTCAGGCACTCGGATACAGTGCTTCCAAGCAGGGTTGGACGAGTTGTATATAGTCAGTAACTTGTTTTCAGTATCCAACCAGTGTTTGTACTTCAATTTCGATTTCAAGTCTAAGTCGTAGATGTTACACGTGACAAGGAATTTGCCGTAGTTCTCGATGGTTATCAAGTTATGGATGTTGTTGTGGGAGTTGTGGATATTATTTGATTTGTCGTATTTTTCAAACTTGATAAAAAGCCCAACGTCTCGTAAGGTCATGACCAACGACAAGTTTTGCAGAACATCGTGGATGGAAGTGAGGTTTTTGATCAAATCATTCTTGTTGTTGATACTCTGGTACTGTTTAAGTTTCTGGAACACATTGTTTGGATTCTTGAGAAAGTTTCTGCACAACTGTTTGATGGGAATGTTGTTTGTGATTTCGATCTTATGCATGATTTCCGGCGAGATGGGCGAAAACAAGTCGTTCAAGCCGTCATCGATGGTGGTTTTGTAGAGTAAGTCCAAGGGACAGAAATGACGCTTGAGGCCCCGCAATTGGTTCAACAGGCATGTACGACAATAATTCGACGACACGTTGTCGTAGAGCCATTTGGGTTTGATTTCAAAGATGACAGAATCGATTTTCTCCACGTCTTCTTCACGGGAATCGTAGTAGAGCTGACAATTGCGTGAGAGTGGTTGCTTGATGTAGTTGCCGTCGAGGATGTTGGGGATCAACAATCCGTACCTCTCCTTCAACATGAGCGTGTTGCCATTGTTGTCGAGCTTGTTGACGAAATCTGTGGTCAATACGATCAACTGGATGTCGATGATCTGCTGGGGGAAGAGGTGTTTGCACTTGAGCTCGATGAAGTCGTAGAGCTCACAGGTGGAGATGTACTGGTCTTCTTCCTTCAACAAGCGGACTCTCAAGAGCTTGTGTCTTAAGTAGTCATTATTTCCCGTGTATTTGAATAGAATATTGGCATTCCCTTTGGCGAAGTAAACCCATTCGTTGGGAGTAGTGATTTTTGATATTTCCATAGAAGAAAGAGCGGTACCGCAGTAACTAACACGTCCTTCAGATCAGAACCGCGAATATACGAACTGAGCGAAGCGAAGTTGCTTGTACGTGTTCAACAGGTGTTCAACAGGTGTTCAACAGGTGTTCAACAGGTGTCCAAGTGTTCAACAATTCGAGCTCTACCAAATGACTCAGTATCTTGACTGCAACTAGTAACCAAGATTTTATAGATACAATACTGCAAAGTATCTAGATCTTAATGCGACTCTTGAACTCGTTCAACTTGGTACCCTTCTTGAAATGGGATCCGAAATAGAAATGAATGTCTATTATACGTGTTACTGACGTTTATAGCTCAATTTGACTCACAGTAGATAAAGATCGGATTGTATTTGGTACCTTTTTTACTGGTCCCTTGAAGAAACTTTGCAGGCATTCAGGACGGCACACGACCGAGTTATATCTAACGACGCGAGACTGCCTGTGTCGAGTGGAGAACTATTTTGGGAGTAGGGAAAAGTATTTTGCTCGTGCCCAACGCTTCTAAACGTCCGGGCCGTATATTTTTTGGCTAATGCTTCTAGAATTAGGGATTATTGGGGAAGTACGGCACTATTTTTAACTAGGGTATAAAATGGCCGGAAACAGATAAATAATTACGATCTGATTAGAGATAAACGAGCAACCGAGCGAGAGTTAGAATAAATAGTGAGTGGTTAATGAGTGAGTAGAGTGAGTAAACGAGTGAGTAAATGAGTGAGTAAATGATTGAGTAAATGAGTGAGTGATCTTTCACCAACTGTAATCAATAAAAATCAGATATTCTATAAATAATCACTAAGTAATTGCAAGTTATCAGTAGTAATTTCTAATATCTCTTTCTAATATTTCTGATCTATCAAATATTTACATTCCGTCTAGAACCTAGAACCTAGAACATAGAACCCGGAATCTCCATAAATTTGACCATCAAATCATTAAAATCCCATAATCCCTTAATTCCATAAACGAACTCCTATTCTTCCAGATCCTTAGAATCCTCAGAGTCTAGACCTTTAAATTTCTAGAGAACAAAAATACACTGAAATTTCAAATCAGAATCTCGAATTCTGACTTGGATTCCGTAGAGTCTTTTAAAGCTTTCGATTCCTTAGTGTCGTTAGAGTTGTTTATATCTCCTTAAATCTCCTTTAGTTCTCTTTAGTTCTCTTTGGATCTCTTTAATTATCCTTACTCTTTAATTCTCCTTAATTCTCTTTAATTATCCTTAAATCTCTCTTTTATTAGATCCTATTAATCTACTTAAAAATGGTCTGGATCTCCTCCTTCGTAAACGTATACCTATTTGTAGCCATTTTAGAATTTGAAAGCAAAAGTCTTCCTGGACCCTGGATTTTGAAGAATATCGGTTTGGTTCGTAATGAGTTTATCAAATTGAGCTGGATAAAGTGTGACGTATTTCTCAAGTATGGTTTTGTAATATTCCATGTGTTTGAAATCTGTGGTGAGCTTATGGCTTCGATAAGCTGTGAATATTTGGATTTGATCTGGCTATTTACAGACCGTATTTGGTTAGACACTGACCCTGCCAATCCTTCTCTCGGCAACAGGTATCTAGGGAGGTGGATCTTCGGCATCCGGAACGATGTATTTCCAAGAATAGTTTCCGACTCAACAATTCCAAACTCAAGACCCGGCGTGGAACTCGCTACAAACGAACTCGGACTGACCCATATTTCGTCTCCAGATTCCAATTGCAAATCCACAAGATTATTCTCACCATTCACCACCAAAACACCCTTTCCTTTAGATTGGAAACTCGTAAACTTACCGAGTTTTCTAACGGCTAAGAGCTCCAAGTCGAAACCGGTCCATGCCACAATACTCTCGCCATTTAAAATAAACCATTCTTCATTTTCGATCCGAATCACGGAATAGTTCTTGTTGTTTCCGTTGATCACTAGCGACGCCGGACTACTCGATCTCAACGCCTGGTACTCAATCCCAGCTGCCAACTCCTTGGTGACACTCTGCATTCCATTTATCTCGCCATTTATAACCACCATCGAGCCATCACGGATATTTAACAACGACGACTCGGGAAGGGTGATATTCAAGAGCTTACTGGGCTCTCCGATGGAAGAAAATGTTGGTAGCTCCACAAATGGCCCATTTCCCGTAAACTTTGGTTTCTCAACTTTGGTGGTTTCTAGGCTATTTCCTCGGGAGAAAAAGCCCAATGATCTTCTGACAGTCAGAGAAGCGAACAGACCTCGAATGATACTTCGTACGCCTCTAGTATACCTCTGGCTCACGTACATTTTGGATAAATAGTTTCTCACAAGAAAACAGATGAAAATCAAGAAATCTAGAAAATAAAACCTGGAAAATAAGAGACGAATAAAACCGAGAAAACCAAAAATCTAAAGAAATCTATAGAAATCTAGAGAAAGTCTGATAATCTACAGATATTATAGAATTCTGGTCTGTTAGCTATGTATCCTATGTAAGCAGTTTTAACCATGCGTCAGCAGCAGCAATTTCTTTGAGGTAAGTATCGTCTACGAGCGTAGGGTCCACCTCGTTTATGATGGAAGTCAACTTGACAAAGTGATGCCAGAACCCCACAGCGTTGTCAAAATCTTTCGTAAACTGCTCAACATTGACGGCATTCACACCATGTACATTGATGTTGTAGGAAGTGTTGGATACTTGGTAGACATGATTCAACAAATGTTCTCTGGTGTTTTTTATCACTTCTTCCTTTTCTTTGCCTGCTTTCGATTGTCTTTCGGCATATTCGAAATAGATCTCACCAGCCACACCCATCAACGTGCTGTTGACCTGCTTGTAGAATGGAAGTTGGTCCACCAACTTGTACCAGTCCTGTTTGGTGCCATAGGTGTTTTTGATCAAGTTACTCTTTTGGTGCACGATAAAGTCCACAAGAACACATTGTATGGTATTGATCAACGTAGACGAGATGAAAGAAACATGGGATCTAAAATTGAGCAAGTTTCTCGAGATAGGACCCTGATAGTTGATGGGCGAAATATTGAACTTATGCAACGAGAAGACTCTCGAGATAAGTGTGATATAATTCGTGACTTCTGGAGACAATTCTCCTCCGCTTCCAGTTCCTTCGGCGTTGGTGGCTTCTTTGAAGTGTTTTGGAACGTTGGAAAAGTCCTTGTTTGGCTCGTTTAATTTGATGGTCTTGGATTGAATCAAAAGCAAGAGTAATACCAATTCTTGGAATTCTGCATACGACACGTTTAATTCTTCTCCAACACGCTTTAAAATCTTGGGAATCGATCCCAAGTCTTGATTTGTCTTATCCAACAAGTCATACAAGTACAACGTACGTAAAAGAACGGTGGATAAGATATCATCTCTCGACTCTACCGGCTTTTTTGCAACATACTTGCCCTCACCATTTTCAGGCAACTTCTTGAAAAACGAAACCAAATCAAAGTCAGACGAACCATCGTTTTGTATGGACAATCCCTCGACTCTTTTGAAAATCGGTGGAGTCAATCTATTGTTGACCTCGACTATTTGGTCCTTGAACCAATATTTGACGTTGATCTTCTTAACTTGGTAGTATCTCGCTAACAATTGAGTCAACAAGTTACATTGTTGATCCAAGTTGTCCTTGTAAAATGTCGACGTAATCAACTTCCTGTAACTGTTACTAAATCCGCCTTCTAAATTTGGTCTTACGTCTAAATGTCCTTGAGTTATTGCTTCTAATAACTCAATAGGTAACAATCCGATCGACTGGTAGAAATATAATTCTGCAGGTAACCTTTGGGATATTATCTCGTGAACATCGTTGGGAACCTTGACTGTTCTTGATACTCCATTTTCACCACCCTTTTCAGGTTCTTTTTCATCAACGAAATCAATATCTTCATAGCCCAATTTCGCCATTTCAACATTATACAATTCAACGTATCCTTCCTTGTTCAAAATTGGCAAGAACTTTATAGCAGAATGGCCCTTGAAGTAAAGTTCCAATAATTTGGGATCGTTAAGACTAACAATATATCCAAATAAGTCGTTGGTATTATTGCCGTTGAACGAATTATATTGGTATATAATATCCAATCCCAATTTGAAATAACTCAACTGTGGATACGGTTGAACAGTGTTGGGTTTTGGCAACGGAGGAAAGTTGGGGAACGTCGTACGTTGGATGTTACATCCAACCATGATACTCAAATCCAAAAATTGTCTTTCTGATAAATTCAACTCGTGAAGAACCTTACGTTTATCGATGAATCTGAAATCTTTGGATTGGAATTCCATCCCCAAAATGAACTTGTCGATTTTCGTCAACAATAGGTCGGTGGAACCATAAATCGAATCAACCACCTTATTCTGATACAAGTACGACAATTGGAACGAAGTATCATAAGGTGCAACCAAATAATCGATCCCAATATCAATAAAGTATTTAATCAAGTCGTTGATAATTGGTCTCAACGGCAAAGGATCTGTAAACAACCGGAATGAATCTATGCTGTTATAAGAATAAGGTTTTCCAAGTTTGTTCCAAGTGTTCTCAACATGTTGTTCTTGAGGCGATAACTCATTGGTGCTGTATCTAGTACTTTGCAATTGGGTGTTCAAGCCCGAAACAACAAAGAGCGGTCTGATATTGAACTCCTTGAACACTTGTAAGTCCGATTTGATATAGTCTTTCACGGAACTTGGAATCCCTCCAATTCCTGCCAAAAATTGTTCCTTTTTGAAGGTGTAAATCCTACTCAAATAATGATCAACATCAATCCCAATGGTGGCATTCTGTAGTATTTCAATTGAACTAGCATTAGCCAATTTTCTTTCGAACAAATATGATTCTAATGTTTTGATAGGCATTGTTTCCTGATGATTTTTGTGTCGTGACTTTGCAAGGTGGTGTTAAAATTCTCCTCGTATTTTAAGATTCGTATAGAACTCAATTCTATTTTCTCGTCCGACTCGTGTTGTTTACACTACCAATGTTCTAGAAAGAGTTGTGGTGATGTTTGGAGGTCTCCACACCAAATGTTTCAATTCAAGGTCGAACCTGGAAATCGTTAAATTCGGTAGGCGCACGTTTTACTGGAGCTGTAAGATCACAATACGACAAATTACTATGAAGACAGGATAAAGTGTCATTTTACGTTATTTCCACATGTGATTCACCAGTTATCAAGAATTACTATTACACTTCAGAATGGATTTCACCAATATATTACTAGTTACAGTCATTACAAACATTAAGCGACCTATTCGTCGCCAAATAAATTATTTAGAGCATTATCTTCAGTGAATGGATCATTCATGACATCCACCGCCAGACTCTTCTTCTTTCTTGCAGCAGCAGCAGCTTCCAATTGAGTTCTGCGGTCGTTCATCTCGTCATATTCGACGCTAGAACCGTTTTCCTTTGAAATCCGAACCAACTCCAATAACGCGGCTCTCTGGTGCTTCAAGGACTTGGAACTTACCAATAATGTCTCAAAGTTACTCACATGATGCGTGGTTATGTTTGGTAAATATTGAATCATGATCCTGGCCGGATAGTCGTTCTTGGACCTCAATGCGCAGTACAATGTAGTCAAGGCAATCGCGGCTTCGCCGTGAGTCTCAATAAAGTAATCGTCCAACAATACGTGCAATAAGGACTTCATCAAATTGTCACACAAGTATTTGTCTACCTCATCATCCTTCAACAATATGTCTTGTAACACATTCCTTACTACCAAAATGGTGTTAAAGGAACATTTTGTATCTTTGAACATAATGATGTGACAGCAGATTTGCAAGAATGGTGCCATTACTTCCTTATTTTCAATAATAAGTCGGCGACATGCAAATTGTGTATCGGTGATGGTTTTGGCATTGAATTGGCTGACGACATCCATCAAAAATCTCACTACAGTGGCTGTCAATTGTCTCAACATATGTTCTTCCATCATTTCTTCAGATAATGTCTCGTCATCCTCATTTCCTTGCAATTGCAATCCGCTATTATAAACCTTCTCCCACTTACTGACGATTAATCGATCGATATCCACGAAAGCTTTTGGCAACAATTCCGCCATGAAAACATCAACAAACTTTACAGGACAGAATTTGATAACACTACGCAAGCAGCTGTTTATCATATGTTTCCAACTATGGAGCGTTACACCCAGCGTGTCACCCGCAACTGCTTTCCAGATCATAGTTGCAATGTTCGGTATCTCATACAATGTATCTTCTAATTGAGACAAAGAACCAATAGTTAAAAACGCATACTCTCTTGTGTATCGAATCAAGTGTCCAACCGAATCGGCAAAGTCTCGCAAAGTCAAGGCTGCCTTGACATTTTCTTCAATAAACGTCTCCTTTGACTGGATCGAGACTCCCTGTTGCCAAAACCTCTCCATACAACTGTACCTCACAAATGATTGTACAGCATCTGGTAAATCCTTCCAATTTTCAGGATTATGGTAGGCTTGGATCTGCGTAAGCAACTGTAAGATATGAGGGATAATAGGTTGTACTCTTGGTTTCCACAACTTAAGTAAGTTTAAAAACTCAGTCGAGTCGTGTCCCAACTTCTCAATACTGTACTGGATGAAGATTCTGGTAGCTCTAATTGGGAAAATAGACGACCAGTGGTCCTTCAATTTGTTTTTCAAAAGCTTGCCTTCATCATCCATTTCAGACTCCAACAAGTTCGTGGTGGCTGTTATTCCTCTGCTTTGGAAATATGATGCAATTTCAACAATTCCCATTCTCTCCATAAACCAATGTAAGTCCATTAACCCTTTCTCAGTTTCGGGTGCAGACCATGCAGAAAGTTCAGGATCCACAATTTTTGCAAACAATTCATTTTTGTCATTAATCGAAGATCTCGATGCAATGACCAAAAGGAAGGATTTAAATGCAACGTTCTCATGATCTGTCACCTTCTTCGACGACAAGATGTTAGCAACGACATTCTCTAAGTCATTAAATATCTTCTTCAATGATTCTGGCATTATGTATGCCAATCTATTCAATTCAGTACCGCAACTAGTTCTCAAATCTCTGATGATTTCTTTCTCTTCATCTGAAATATCTGGAGGGTACTCAAAAGTTGCTGTAGTTAATATCTTTTCCAAGACTTGGAACATCAAAGGACTAACATCCTTAAGCAATGGTGCAAACTGGACTAAAGTTTGAACCTGTTTTCTTATTAATAACGGACATGCTAAGTTCATAGCTAATAACCTTTCACCCAAACTTTCCACAAGCTTGTTTAGACGGTCATTTGCAACATCAAAATCATCTCCGTTGTACCAAATTCTCCACCTCGAAATACCTCTTATACAATTTTCAATAATATTAAATTGGGAGGTTCCGTAATTTAATGCTTCTGATTTTTCGTCTAGTTTGTACTGGTTGAAGCATATGCTTCCCAATTCCGAACTGAAAAATGATTGTAGTCTGTTTTCCAACCACATCAACCCTTCTTCAGGTTTTTTACATATCGTGATCCGAACGATATCTTCGTTGAACTTCTTGTAGTTCAGTAAGAACGAATTTGCGTCCGGAGTTGAATCGAAATCCACGTCCAAAAATAATTTGGAAATGTGTTCATCATCATAGGTATAATTGATGGTTCTGTTGGCAGCAATTTCCAACAAGTCCAACAAGATTTTTGCAATTGGATCTTTCGAACTCAATTCGTCGAACCGCAATATCGTGACCCACATTTGTAAAGAAAGACCACTGATAATAAGAGATGGATGATTGGTGGTGGTAAGAACAAGTCTGAGGTAGTTATCCACATCAGCCTTTTCCCATGAGATTTTATTTTTAGAGGATATGTTCAAGTATTCGCTTAAAGAAACAATCATTTCGACAGTTTTTTTCAACAATGAGTATATTTGTTCATCCACATCATCAGCGTCAATCTCTAATGATTCATAGAAGTGTGATAATTTCAGGATTCCCTCGGTGGTGAAAATTGAACCGATAAAGAACTCAAAATCTTCTGTATCGTTATAAGATCTTGTGAATAATATATGTAAGCTATCAACTGCCAATGTCTTGATTTTGACGTCAGAAACACTGAGGATACTTATAAGGGTCTGCATGATATTTTCATTCCGAAGAACGGATGGTTGGACCCAATGGAGACACGTTTTGAATGTAGATAAAATTTTTGGAACAAAAATTTGACAAGTTTCACTTTGAATATCATTGCTGGACAAGATTTCAATCAAAAAATTACTCCAGGCTGTAAACCAACCTGTTGGAGAAAACTTGCATAATGAAACGTTTGGATTACTTTCATAAATCGAGTCAAGAATGGCATCAGGGGTGACAATTAATACACTGAGTTGATTCAAGATTATTGTTCTTTTGGAAGCAATGGGATCGTCCAATAAATAAATATCTTCAAACAAAGTTCTAATAATAATTAGTGATAATTCTCTGCAAGAAAAGTTGTTGAGCCATAATTTCCAAAGATCAGCATCCATTGAAACCCAACCATCGTTTGCTTCTTGCTCACTTACCAGGGTCTTTTTAGAACCATTTGTTTCATCTTTGTCGAGAGAAACAGTAGTTGAGCTTTTGGAAGAAGTTTTAACCAAGTAACATCCCCAGATGCGTTTGGCAATTGATACCCAAAGGAAAGCCAATTTTTCTTTGATATAATGAGGATCATCAGATTCGGTTTTATTAGCTAATTCTACTACCCAATTTCGAATAGCCAACGTTTTGGTGGTATCGAATAAATGGAAGTTATTCTTGATTGAATTCTGAAGTAATGATAAGCCAAAATGTCTGACGATATAGTTTTTTCGGTTATTCTCTGGTAATGCTAGCTGGTAGCCCCAGAAAGGGGATTCTTCGTTTGATTTAATCTTTTCCAAGAAATCTTGGGCCTCTCGCCTTTGAAAATTGGTAGATTTCGAATCATATACAACGCCTAAAGCATTGATAATCTGACTTACCCCACTACTATCCATTGTCATTGAAAGGAGAGATTAATAGTCTAGATTTTATAGCAAACGTGAAAGTATTGAAAACAACAATGACTTAATGAACAGTCAACTAATCTGTAAAGTTAATGAACAGTGAAATGTATGATCAGTGAACTACTAACGACCAGTTCAACAATAACAATATGCTATGTTATGGATATAGCGAAAGTGGTAGGGAATAAGCAAATAAGTTTCCACTACGATACTGCGTGACTGATGTTCCAATCAATAGTTGTTCAGAATCAGACAGCTGCTTGGCAACTTCTTCAGGGCTTGGTCCTGATATATTTGAAAAGACCTAGTAATTCAGTATTAGAAATGTCCTGTGACTTCTTTTCACAGGCACAACTCTTCGCTTCTTCAAACTTGGATGAGCGATTTTTAATAACAAAGACCGATAAATGAATTGACCTAAAAGTTGATTATGTTAATATTTACCAAGTTTTGTATTACTTTCCAATATCATCAACTCAATTTCTCTTGAATTGATTGAGAGATCTACTTTATTCTAGTTATCTATGATGGTGAGTGATACTGTTTTTGGCAGGCGGTTCTCAGAAGAAGGAGAATTTGTCTATGTGCAGGTGTAAAATAACACTAACCGTTGACTTAGGTGACAGTCGGTCAAAGAATAGGAGCCAATATATATCTATATGTATATATATGTCTCTGTATAGATATATGTAGGCTAGGTATGAAGGTGGTTCTTGTCCCATAATAGACGTCCATCAAAATATCCAAGAATTTCTTGTGTTTCCTTCACTAAATTCTACTGATATAGTGAAAGATGAGAATAATGTAGACAACGATGTAATGACAGTCTTCAATTCTTCAATTACAAGGACAAGACGCGTTTATAATCTTCACTATAAATAAAATAGAACTTCATACATCACGGGATCAGTACTGCCTTTAGACGGTTGCTGAACTACAATTAGAGATTAGGCGAGAGAAGAAATATTGAAGAATTTAGTACATTCTTCACTAATTATTTCTAATACGCCTTTCATATTTTTATTATGCCTTTAATATTTCTAGGACGCCTTTCTAAATATTCTTTTAGATGGAGTGATAACCACCAAGCTTAAATGGCCTCATTATGTTGACTTATTCTGCATATGCTTACGTTTCATATCACAGAAGTGTGTGGAGTGTGTGGAGTGTATCGCAGTTTCGGTTAATGGCCAAATTACGTGCAGGACACGTGTTTAGGTGATGAGGTCCGATATCTTAGTTTATATGTCCAGTAAGAGGTAAGTTAGAGTATACCGCGATAGTTATTAGGGTGCAGACTCAGTTACCAGATTAATCGTTTCTATTAGTATAAAACCTACAAATAGTATTGCAGCAAGATACCATTTATTATATGCAGTAAAGAAAATGAGAGAATAGAGAGATGATGTCCACTGATATAAAGAGATTACACGACATATACATGACTTGAGTAAGATTATGTAAATTGATAATATACAATTGTAGCTAAGTTCACAGTCTAAGAGATTATCTGAAGAAAGAATGTATAGATGTTTACTGATGTACTAGCAGTACTAATATCTCCAAGAGATCTAGAAGATCTAATAGACAAATACTGAAAAAGACTACAAGTAAAACTTTCTTTTGTCTCTTTCCATATCTGGTCTGTGTTCCCAAACAGTTTCACCCTTTATTCCCTTTTGCATTCTTCTCAATTTCAAAGTAAACTGAGGACCAAGTTCTTGAAGTCCAACCTTTTCTTCGTTTCTAAAGATATATCTGTGTCTTCTGAAGAAGATGAAATCTCTTTGATTATGCAACGTGATAACTTGACGGCCCTGTATTTCCGGTTTATGAGGGAACATCGATTGAAACAATCTTCCTACAGTTTTACCGAATCTGGAGTTAAAGTTGTTCAAGACCAACTCAGGGATATGATCAGTGGCTCTACCATGACCCTCAATACGTTTTCCTTCAACTAAAGATGTGATAGAAAAGTAAAAAGTAGGACCTTCTGGCAAATGAATGAATGTCAACCCAGTAACCTTCTTTTTGTCTTCATTTATAACAATCAAATCGGTGAAATCACGATTCTTACAGAACTCAGACATGTCTTTCATCGAGTATTCCTTCTTTCTCTTGACAAAAGTGACGTTGGGTAAGAATTCCATCAAGATGTCTGCAAATTCATAAGCTGGTTTCTTTGCACTAGCGTTGGTGGTCAACAAAATCTTGGGTTCTACGGCAGTATTGAAGTATTGTTGGAACTCATCGTCACCTTCAACCTCGGCAGCAATAGTTTCATCATAGACTCTCTTGCTTTCAATAGTTTCGGGTATATTATTGGCGATTCTCTCTTCTTTCAACTCAGGGTTAGCTCGTTCCTCCTTGGCTCTTTCAGCTCTCAATGTATGTTTTTGTTTATTCTTTGCATGCTTGATCTCCCCATAAACCTTCTGCCTCCTATGCTTATTCTTTATATTCTTTAGCGCTTCACTAGTACTGCCACTCATGATAGCGTCTGTGGTGTAGAGTAGTAAATAATTTTTGATTTTTTTTGTGAGATGAGATGACTTTAACTATCATGTCGAGGGCCATACACGAATGGACACACGCCATCAAACAACAACGCTGGACATTGAAAGATAATGTATCCCAGGGACCTACCAGTAATCTTGTTGATTTGTTGAATTCGGTATTTACTCATCGAATAGCTCCTTCCACCAATCTATTTTATCTAGGGTTCCATTTCTTGTATACTCGTCAGCCCAATTTGACATTAGGTTCTGATGGGTACGATAATTATCAGGCTCCAGTGGATGTTTCTAATAAGGAACTCTACCATAGAAGAATGTGGGTCAAAGGAAGTCTTGAATTCGACTATTGTCCACTTATCTCCGGAACTAGTCTTACAACACTTGAACAAGTGAAATCAGTGAGGAAACTTGACGAGTCTATATTTGTAAATATCCAGCGTAACACTCTGGTAGATTCACGGCTGATATTACGTGAGTCTCGAAGTTTGATCTATACCAACGAGCCTTTTACATATAGACCGGTTTCTCGTGATTTTCATTCTTCCGACAGGTCATTGACCTTGCAATTGGATCCGCATCACCTTTTAAAGTATAGTATGTTGACATACAATCTACATAAAATCCATTTTGACCTAAACTATTGTCAGCAAGTCGAGAAGTTGCCGAATATCGTGGTCCACGGACCATTTATGATTACACTTTTATTGCATTGGTTCAATAGTACGGGAACAGACAAAGTACGGTCACTTGATTATAAGAACATCGAGCCATGCTTCGTCAACGAGTCGCTAACGTTACGTTTGAAGCAGACCGAGCCCAAGAAGTATATGGTATCGATAGTCAACTTGGAGTTGGGAAAAAAATATATGGAGGGTGTCCTATGTATATAGTTAGAAAGGGCATTTGTGGTGAACTGGAGAGATTATGGTGGGAATAGGGTATTGAAATAGCAGCGATAGAAGAAGTACAGATAACTATGAGAATGAGATATCTCAGCGGAATTTAGTAGGAAATGCATATCTTGGTGAGCTTTGAAGGAAAGAGTCACCAACAACTATTAAAGATGGTAGTGCTCCAGTATTAGTCTCACAATTTCCTTAAATATTCCACCTCTAAATCATAGATAACGTAGTGAATCTTCAAAGTAACTTGTTCTGTTCTCTCTCGGCATGAAGAGATCCATTAAACATTTTTTGCAATCATTATCTATCATTTACTCATACCGCCATTGTCACACGAACTTTACCTATACAATAATCTTCGTATTCTTTGACATATCCTGCGTGGTTAACCTCCACTTCATCGGCAAGTTGGGAGATTATTTCACCGTTTCCTGCAACTAGAACCATTCCTCTAGGCATTTTATTCAAGTCTGGGAAGGGTTCGATAAGTTTGTTATCTAATATAAGACTTGTGATATTATTGGCGCATTGTCTTCCCATATACATCGCCCATCCGGCACTTTTGATAATGGAGAATTCGACTAAGTCTCCGATTACAAAGAAGTTGGAAACTGTGTCATTCTCATGTGTGAGTTGGAGATACTCGTTGACATAGACGTTATTTGCGGGGCTAACGTATTTACAGAGGTGTTCTGAAAGAATTGCGGTATTGTTCTTATGGGAAGTACACCAATGGTTGAGGCTGGACTTGATAGTTTCATCGTTTGTAGTTACCAAATCGCCGTTGGGCAACTCGCGAGCGATTCTCGTATTCAAAAGAACGTTTACACCTCCTCTTTGTAAGGAATCAAGAGTAGCGCTTCTGAATTTCTCGCTTAGTGGCTCAGGGGGAAACGAGCTATGAGGATGGATGAGATTGACTGTTTTCTCAGGGAAGTGGGCTTTGACATCTCCAGCAATTTCAAGGCCAACAGCCCCGGCCCCAATGATGGAGATTATTTCATTGTCAGCGAATTCGCTCGATGCCCTCTTCATTTCTTGAAGGTACGAAGTAAATGTGAAAGCATCGGGCGTGGTTGGCCATTTCCTGTCTCTTCCGGTGGCCATGATAACGTAGTCAAAAGAAATGGTACCAGTTTCCACCGGTTCCTTGAGACCAACATCTTTATTCAATTGATATTTCGCTGTGTTTTCATCGAGGTAAGTGGCCTTGCCATGAACGAAATTCAATTCGATTCCAATATCGTTGTTTTCACTCGAAACAGCCTTGGCTAAATCCTGACACACTGTTTGGTCGTTGGATACAATTTTGTCAAAGGCCAAATCTTTAAGCTGGTCAAATGGAATATATTGTGTTTTTGCAAATTCGGGATCTACTATAGCCTTAGGAATTCCAATGATATTCAAAAGTCCTGCCCTTGGCTCGATCAATGTTACAGATACCTTTGGAAATTTATTTTCCAACGCTGATGCATAGATCGGATCTTGAGACCTCATTCTAAAATGGTTCTTGATGCTCTTAACGGCAGCCAACCCAGCATAAGCGCCTCCAATCACCAACACATTGGTCACAAACGAGATAGCTGTAGGGCTGGTTCTTTCTTTTAATACTGTGGGTATAGATAACGGCATGGAAAGAGAGTTGTCAGTCTGCAAAAATTATTCGAAGCAAAAATTATCTTTTTCATCTAGCCGATCGCCGAGGTCGGAATAGTGAGAGTCGTTAAACACCGGACAATTATAAGGCTTATTGATTTTATGTGCTATACGGTCATCTGTGTGGTCTTAGTCGTATAATATGCTTATATAGACAAGGATGTAGCGAAGTTAGTGGTGTTAGAGAGAGTTGGTGATGTTAGCAACCTGGACTCTGCATATTTCTCCAGGAAACTAAAACTATATAAAAGAGAAATTTGCGCAATGGATATATTACCAGTCTTCACTATTGTGGCTATATGGTTTCCAGATGGTGACGATACAACCATCGTAATTGCAAACACTTCTTACTACTCTTTTTTTTCCTCTCTAGGAGTATTTTCTTGATCGGTATTTCACTTGCTGTGCATATTTCCTGTAATGCAACATCCCGACACAGACCCTGCGTCAGTGGGGCAACGGAGTACTGCCAAGTTAGGGAACAGAAGTGTCTAAGGATGTAGCCGCTTCCTAGGTGAAAGATTCTACCCTTTTGTGTGCAATTGACTTATTCATGTTGTTAAATTTATTTTCTTCTTTGATTAATATTAGACTGCAAAATCAGAACATCCATACCGCAACAGTATGGTATAAGCAAATAGAAATCACTAGCCTAAGAAACAATAGAAATCATCCACTTAAGACGCAAGATAACTCGACGGAGAAAATCACCTGCTAGGAGCACATAATATCTATTCAACTAAATTTAGAGCTCGAACTGATTCGCGAGTAACTTCACTAATCCTTAAACAACACCGAATGACAGTGGTATTTTCTAATCATATCTTTTTTCAAAAAATTTCTCTAGCTTTAAATACTACTGATTAAGAAGTTTTTGTTAGAAGCAAGATTACCGAACTTTCCATCGTTTTATTGGCTGCAAATAATTCCGAAATATTAGTGATATGTTAGTGATACGTATACATTATCAATTATGGTGAACCTTTAAGACATAGTAGAATTCCCGTTAAAACCTCAGAGGAGATAATTCATAGATAGTTTTGCTCATTTATAGAGTCCTGTTTGCTTATATCATCAAATATTGTTTGATAATAATCAGTAAATTAACTAGTTCATAACGAATGATCTGAGTAATACATAGTCAGTCTGAACTATGTATGGATAAGCTAAGTTAGCCATTCTATTTTCTAAGTTAACCATGTCTTTTCTAAGTTAACCATGTTTTTTTTAGGTAGACATGTATTTCTATCACAATCCTATTGATAAGGATACAAGTCCCAAATGTAACTATTTCTAGACGAAATTTTGCATTAAATGTTATACTCAACAAAATCACTTAGCGAAATTCACGATTTATTACAATCCTACAACCTTTTCATGATTTTTCTACTATTTTCATAATTTTGGTCCTCACTGCTTTGGGTGCAAAAAAGGATTGGTTCTCAAATCAAACCTTATTCCATAAAAGGTACAGTTTTGGGGGTCAAATATTCCTCGACAACTTCCAATTGCAAATAAAACCAGCTACTATAAGAATAATAGTCAACTTTCTATGTATTTACGGGATTTACAGATTTCCGTACGCATATGCTCAAAATCGATACTTTAACCCATAAATTGGAGAAGTATTGATGGGGTTACTCGAAATTGAAGCTATATTCTACAAGGAGCTATATAGATGGCAAACATTTAACTATTTAAAGAAAATACAGACAGCCTCAGCTTAGTTTCGTCCTTTGACAATAGAGCTCCCCACATTCTTTTATCAGTTGCAAACTACCAAAAGAAGTAATATTTGGTACAACTTCAGATCACAAAACTGGCACTAATGAATTTCAAGAAGCACAGAAACTAAATTACTCCAGAATTACTAGAAGTGGTTGTGTAAGTGGTTGTGTAAGTGGTTGTGTAAGTGGTTGTGGACGATAACACCAAGGACTAATCACAAATTCAAGAATTAATCAACTGTTTTAAAATGTCATATTACTTAATTTGAAGCCTTCCTGGCAAATATCAGATATTCCAGCAAATGCAGAAACGTTAGCATTGACCCAATTCCAATTGGAAAAATATCGCCCTTTCCTCCTTCGCCAGTCTTCTTGTCACCTGTTGGACTCACCCATTAATTGGCAGAGTCAATATATCTGACGATTGACGAGTCCATATATACATGCGCTCTTGACCCGGTTCCTTTCTGCAGGATTCGAGTTCCTCTGGAATTAAGATATAAAGTGAGGATTCGTTGAAAAAACGGAACAAATGGATCCTTAACTATGCATGTTGAAAGTGCCAATATCGTTATTGTGGGAGCTGGAGTCCTTGGATTGACCACGGCCCTAGCAATATGTGAAAGTTTAAAGTGTAAAAACCTACAGCTTACAATTATAGGAGAACATGGTCCTCATGATGACAAGATGAACACATCAATGAGTAATCATGTCGAATATACTTCTGGATGGGCAGGTGCGCATTTCCGTCCCTTTCCCAGCAATACAGATCAAGACTATGACGAGTCCAAATTGACTCGTATGACTCTCAAACGGTTTGCGGCCATGAGTAAACTGAACCCTGAAAGTTCCATCCAGTTCTTAAAAGCATTGGAATATTTTGATGACCCTCCTGAAAACATCAAGTCATTAGGAAGAGGTTACACTGAAGAGATCCGTGATTTCAAGGTGTTGTCAAAAAAACGGTTGCCCCGCCGTGAAATGACTTTTGGAACTACTTATCAGACATGGACGTTGAATCCACCAGTCTTTTTGCAGTTCTTATACCGCAAGTTGATGTTTGAATATGAGGGCGTCAAATTTATCACGGCAAAGTTGAGTTCATTGAGAGATGTCAATAGGTATGTCCATCAACACCCGGTAATTATCAATTGCTCGGGACAAGGATTGCAATACGAAGGAGGAATTGATCCTCTAGTATTTCCAATTCGTGGTCAAACTCTTCTCATACATCCTCCACTGGACTGTCCGTTAAAGAAATCAACTATAACATACCAGCAACAAGATGGCAAGTGGACTTTTACTGTTCCTCGTCCGTTAAATGGAGGAATTATATTGGGTGGAACCAAACAACCCAACGATACCTTTACTGGCGTTCGTGAGTCAGACACCGCTGATTTGGTCGAAAGAGGCACAAAGGTGTTCCCAGAACTTATGAAAACAGACTCGCGCACCGGTGAAAAGTACTTGGACATCATTCGAGTCAATGTGGGCTTCAGACCAGCAAGAAAAGGTGGTATCAATATCAGTCTTGACCGTAAGCATGGTAGTATTTTAAACGACGTGATCAATAACTACGGAGCCGGAGGACTGGGTTACGAATTCTCATACGGTGCAGGTTTCCGGGTGTACCAGATCCTCGTGGAATTGTTAAGTACCAATGATTTATACAGTAACCTCTAGAAGAGGAAATGAACAGAAACGTAAAGAAACCTGAAGGAGAGACAAGATAGTAAATTCGATCATGTGACTAATATAATTATTGAACCATTCTTACTACATAGGAATTCACAGTTTAAAAACCATTTTAAAGTTACATATAAATAATACAGTAGATCACATTTTCTACAACTGGTAATAAATTGAATAATTATAGAGGGCTCAATATTACTTTTCATCGTATATATATTCAAATAAATAATCAAACATAAACAAGGTTGTATAGTGTAGTGGTTATCACAGTTGGTTTTGATCCAGTTAACCCCAGTTCGAATCCGGGTACGACCTAAGTTTATTTTTTTATATTTTTTGCACCTTAATGATAAGAGAACCAGCAGAGAAGCTGCACTAACAATAACCAGTTGAGAAGCAGCACTAACCCAACGAATATATGACAAGCCCTCAATGAAGGTAGATAGAAGTCTTTTGTATAAACACACTCTGTATGCCGTTTGGTTACCTCCTGGCTCTCACTAAGCTGACTCTGTTCGCGAAAATTTCACTACACGTGGGGGTCCAATCTCAAATCTCAGACAATTAAATTTATATAAGGGAGGACGCTTCTTGCATTTAGCGACGCTGGAAACTATCGCTAGGTCAAGTTATCTAAATATTCTTATTAAGTAACGCCACCTCTTACTCGATATGAAGTTCGGTGATCATTTAAGAAAGTCTCTCATCAAGAACTATAGTTTCTACTATATTTCATATGATGACTTGAAGCATCAAATAAAGAAGAATTTGAAGGATAACGATTATGAGTGGACCAACGAATTGGAAGAAGACTTCCTTAATGCGTTGGAAGTCGAATTGGATAAGGTTTATTCGTTCACTAAGGTCAAAAATACTGAGGTGAACCGTAGACTTAAGGAAAGTGAAGCCTACGTCTATGAAGTAGTTGGTGCCTTACAAAAACACCAAGCCAATCCCAACGACACAAGTGGATCCCCTCCACCTCAGGAACAAGATTTTGAAGACTTGGAAGAAGAACTTTCTGATATTATCGCAGATGTTCATGACTTGGCCAAGTTTACCAGATTGAACTACACTGGATTCCAAAAGATCGTTAAGAAGCATGACAAGACTACCAAGTTCAACTTAAAACCAATCTTCCAAGTTAGATTGAATGCAAAGTCATTTTACAAGGACAACTACGATAACTTGATTGTCAAGTTATCCAAATTGTACGACTTGGTTCGTACTAGAGGTAATCCTGTCAAGGGAGACTCCTCTGCTGGTGGTGCTCAACAAAATTTCGTTAGACAAACAACAAAGTACTGGGTTCACCCAGACAATATCACTGAATTGAAGTTGATCATTTTGAAACATTTACCAGTATTGGTATTCAATGCCGACAAGGAATTCGAGCCCGAAGACGGTGCCATTACTTCTATTTATTTCGATAACAAGGACATGGATCTCTACTACGGTAGATTGAGAAAGGATGAAGGTGCCGAAGCCGTCAGATTGAGATGGTACGGTGGTATGAAATCGGAACAAATCTTTGTAGAGCGTAAGACTCACAGAGAAGATTGGACCGGTGAAAAGTCTGTCAAGGCAAGATTTGCACTTAAGGAAAAGAAAGTGAACGCATTTTTGAGTGGTGAATTCACAGCTTCGCAAGCATTCGAAAAGGCTAGAAAGGAGGGCAAGAAATCTCCCCAAGAAATCGAAAACTTGGAAAGATTAGCCAAAGAAGTCCAATACCGTGTCTTGAAAGATAAATTTAGACCTGTTATGAGATCTTTCTACAACAGAACTGCTTTCCAATTACCTGGAGACGCCAGAGTTCGTATTTCTTTAGATACCGAATTGTCCATGATTAGAGAAGACGATTTCGATGGCTACGACAGAACAAACAATAACTGGAGAAGAATGGACATTGGTGTAGACTTCCCATTCTCCCAATTGCCTGAAAAGGATATTTGTCGTTTCCCATACGCTGTTTTGGAAGTCAAATTGCAAACTCAATTGGGTCAAGAGCCTCCAGTATGGGTTAGAGACTTGGTCACTTCTCATTTGGTTGAAGCAGTACCTAAGTTTTCCAAGTTTATTCATGGTGGTGCATCTTTGTTGCCAGACTATGTCAACTTGTTGCCTTTCTGGTTACCTCAAATGGAGGTTGATATCAGAAAGTCTGCTGTTGTCCAACAATATGGTATTCAAAGAACCAACCCACAACAAAGAATGTTGAAATCATCATCGTCTGGTGGTGAGATGGACGAAGAAGAATTGGCAGGTAATGGATACAGCTCAGGATACACCGGTGTCCACTTCTCCAACGATATCAATCCCTTGGAAGAAGATTACGAAGAATCGACTCCATTATTGTTACCAAACAACTACAGAAACATACAAACTGGGTCTCCATTGGCCAACTTCTTCTACCATTTATACGGCCAGTTCTTGTACTACTTCAACGATGACCGTACCTTCACCGTCAAGGAAGGTACCGACTTCGACTTGAACAAGACCTTCGCGTCGAAAATTCCAAAAGGAAAGAAGATCAGTATTCCGATCAGAATCGAACCAAAGGTCTACTTTGCCACTGAAAGAACGTTCTTGAGTTGGCTCTCCATTGGTATCATGTTGGGATTCACCGCCATGACCTTGTTGAACTACGGTTCCAGATCAGCCTTGACTGCATCCATTGGATTCTTCATCACTGCCATCTTCACCATTTTATACTCCACTTATACCTACGTCTGGAGAGTGTTAATGATTAGAGAAAAGAGAATTGTCCAATATGGTGATAAGTTCGGTCCAAACATGATTTGTTTCTTTATCTTCTCTGCCACTTTCAGCACTTTCCTCTTCAAGTATTTAGAAAAGTCGTAATCTGATACATAATTGTTATAGCATTAATAAAATGAGAAAAAAATAATTGCTAGTTAGTTGAATATAGTAATCTAAAGTTAATAATAAGCTAATCTAAAGTGTGTAGAATACGCAAATCTAAAGTTTGTAGAATACGCAAATCTAAAGTTAGCTTGTAAAAGCACGCTAATTAGCATTATTGAATAATAATGAAATTAAGCTTGCTAGAGGAATTTCTCTTCATTACTTGTATTTAGAGATGGGAATTTTCCAAAATCCTAGTCTAAACCTTACAATCCAATAATTCACTAGATGGTTGATTTGTTAGAATATTTAATTTAATGTAGCCAGCACTAATTACACTAATTGCTAATTGCACTAATTACACTAATGTAATTTGCAAATCGACCGGCGTAATTTCAGATCTAAATCCCGCTATCGCTTTCTGATTGTGATCGCCGTTTAGTATTTGATCGCCTCTCACTATCAGCGTGTCCCACCCAAAACGCTCAACGATAAAACTAATCAATCTGAAAATTAACCATGACTCCATACTCTTCACACAATGGCTTACAAAGATCTCGTTCCCGTTGGAACTGCATTGGTTATTAGTGCCACCAGTTTTGGCCTTGGTGCTATCTACGCACAATTGCCATATGATTTAAATACCTTATGGATCCATGATGTTACTGGAAAAGCTTTTGAAACTTCCTTAGCCCACTACAACCAATGGGCCAATGTTCCACAATTTGTTCATCATATTTTACATTTCGTTATGGGGTTGGGTTTGATTGGTAGTTTCATCAAGTTGTACAAGCCTCAAGAAGAATCCAAATTTTTCGAGTATGGTTCCTTGGGGTTGTTTATGGTTGGGGTAGTTATCTACTTGACCAACTTGAGAATTGGAATCAACTCTGCTTACAGTGGAGACTGGGGTGAAGTAGATGCTGCTACTGGATTGAATGTTGTTGCTGCTTCCCAGGTTATGATTGTTGTCGCTTTGGTTGGTGTTTTGGTGTTGCAGGGTGGTTTGTACTATGCTGAATGGTATGATGAGAAGGTGAAGGTGGCGTTTTTGAAGAAGGAAGCTGAAGAAGAAGCTGCCAGATCTGAAAAGGAAGCCGAGCCTACTGCTGTTTCTTCTGGTGTCGAAAAGAAGAAGGGTGGAAAGAAGAGAGTATAGTTCGATATGAATGGACAGAAAGATAAATATTAATATTTAGTCTAGTACTTAATTCCAGCAAATTGTTATACTAGGAATAATGCTAGTCTTAGTACAAGTATTTGATATTTCATTTCAAATAGTGAATTTTGCGTCTTGAACCACTGCCTAGGATTCGTAATGCACATCTATAGTCAAAAATATGTAAATTGGTCTATACTAAAAGTAGTTGTAGAAATTGGTCTAGGCTTCGGTAATTCTGAACTCTTACTACGACATCCTTTAAAGATTGCCATAGTGTTATAGAAGCTATCCAGTAACTTAAATTTCTACTATTATACCTTATTCGTTGTGTGCAGTATATTCGCATCCACCAATTAAACAAAGTAAAGTTTGAATTATTCCAACAAAAAAAATTAACTACAACGTTTATAAACTCCATAAACTATAACATGTCGTCCGAAAAAGTGTGGGGAGACTACCCAACCTATTACAAGCAGCCAATTAGAGTATGTATACGGAAAAACGGATAAAAACGGGCTAATTCTGAGAGTTCCATCACAGAATACTGCTCAGTTAAGATGAAGAAGTTGTGGAAACTAAACTGATACTGAATAGACTCGGTATAAGGAAGGTATAAGTACCAGTATAGGTAACTAGACGATCGGAATGATCACTTCACTCCAGAATTTGACAGTTCCACAAACTATAAGATCAGCAACTTTTCACCCAAACAATACTAACAAATTTAGTGGGCCCGTTACCATGCTCATACTAAACCACATTTCTTCTGGTCTGTCTTATTGGGATTATCAGCACCAGTTTTATTGTTAGCTACTCCTTTAAGAAGAAAATACTTATATGCTGACCACGAACCTATTCCTACTGTATACCCATTGCCAACTAGAACAAGAGACAAGAACTTGTCAGGTTTCGATGATGAGTAAATATTCTACAATTTGATGATGAGACTAAGAAGTGTCAGATCTGATGGATATAATAGTCTAAGTCAACTACCATGGGTTTCTATCTGTATCGAAGCATGGTGATGATTAGTAGAAGATAATCGTGACGCCCATATTCGTCCTTCTATACCATCATATATCTCGTCTTATTTCATCGTCAATTATTTAAATTTGAACCAGCATATGCTGTTTGTGCATTACAGGCTAAAGTCATTAGTTACATATATAACTCAACCAAAGGCTAGAGCATTTGGTTATCATATAACCAATCAACGATTTCATATAATGACTTCACTAGAGATGTCTCTAGATATTCTGGAAGCACTCTGTAGTCCGTATTCAGCAATATTACCCTATATTCATCAGTATTACCTGTATTCGTACTATTAACAGGTCTAGCGAAAGTCGTGCACCTCTCCCAAACTAATTATGCGACTGAAAAATTTTAAATCACAGTGAACAGTACTCTCTACTCGACTAACCACAATGTTCGGTAGATTATCAAGCGTAGTTCGTACTTCTACCATTAGGTATGTTTCACCTATTGGTAGAATACAGCAAATACACACTACCCCAAGATTAGCCAGTTTGTTTGGAGAAATAACTCAAAAGACCGGTGGGGACGACAAGAAGTTGGAAGCTGCAGCTTCGGACGAACCAGTGACCGTCGAAAATGACGAGACATTACAGAAATATCATTTCGAAGAAGCATCCAAGAAACAAATCAAAATAGACAAATACATCACTCCGTTGAAGAAGACGTTGTTTGAATTGAATGTTTCTCAGAATGGGTTCTTCAAGAACAATCACGTGATACAGCACGATGGTAAATCATACAGACTTTCTCTCACAGAGAAGGAGATCGATATGTTAGAGCCTTCGATTTATGCAACCTCCTACAGAATCAAATCTTCCATGAAGAAAGCCACCCAAGTCAACAGATTTGTGAGAGGATTCAACGTCAAAACCGCCATCAACCAATTGCATTTCAACCCCAAGAAAATGGCCACCGAGTTGGAACAAGTTTTGAAGAGAGGCTTGGAACAAGCCAGAATCCTCGGCTTGGACGAAGACACAATGTACATCGACAGTTTGTGGACCGGGTCCGATGGTGACTGGCGTAAGAGACCCGATTTCAAGGGTAGAGGAAGAGGTGGTTTGATTGAACATCCATACATACATGTCAAGTCGATTTTGAAATCCAACCAGACAAAGTTGAGAAAAGCTTGGGAAAAGGAGCAGAAGATAGAGAACGAAAAGCCCGTGATGTTTTTGAATAACGAACCTTTGAATTTTAAGGTCAGACCAGTTTACAAGTGGTGATCTTTCTATATGACTAATACTCGAGCGAAGTGAGTGTGTTAGTGAAGTAATCTTGTGGAATCTAATACTCAGCGAACCGATCTGTGGAATCTAATCCACATTAGACTAGACTTTCCTTTAGTAGTGGGATCTGAGGAATCATTGGGACAAGGGAATTATTAGTGAGATTATTAGTTGGCTCTAACAGCAGATCCTCAGCGGATTCTATAGAGTAACAGCCAAAGTTCTGCTTTCATTCTTGATTATGTGCATGAAACGAATTCACTAATGTCTCCGCTGGTGCTCTCCTTGTTTGTCCTTAACACCTTCATCATAATTGTAAATACCTATTACATGTATATAATATATCCTTAGCAGGAGTGAAGATTTGAAGCTGTAGTGTAAACTCTCTAACAGTATTCTAGAGACTCTCTATATAACTTCGTTGTCTTTATCGCAGCGAAAATCAACTACCTCTTGAATCAGGATTTGAAGGTATAAGATGGAATGAGCAAACTGTTTGTAATATGGTCAGTCTCGACTATAAGTCTGCTAGAATGAATAGAAGAACATATCTAACTAATACGACATTCTTCCAGCACTTTGCTGGACATTTCTACAATTTACAATCGACCCAGGGCCAGTCATGAAAATCATCCATATAATTAAAGCACATGAAACAAGATGAAATATGAACTTTAGTGTAATTCGAAAGGAGTTACTGAGTGTTTTTTGAAAAGACCCTCAGATTCAAGATATCAGATTCAAGATGTAGCAAAGAGTATATGTGTATAAGGAGCAATGGATCAGTATTTGAGATATAATATTGGTATATCTCTTAGTTAGATGAACCTGGTAGCCATCAATATCTGATAACTTCAGAGGCATCGACATCTGATAACTTCAACAAAGACATTGTGTTTCAACTCATTCATAGTTTGTTTATCATCGACTGTCACTACTACTCGTTCATATTTACTGTTACTCTCCAATCAGCGATTGTTTATACTTTCAATATCGTTACAATTCCTAGCTACTAACAATCTCGGTCTAATCTTCTAATCAATACTCTAAATACATTTCGGCAACAATAGCCGATTGGCATCATATCATTCCTAGTATGGCTAGACTTAAGTAATTTTAGGTGAAATGCTATTAAGACAGGTTTAAAACCTCTCAAAGCCTGGGGTTATGATTGAGCGATTTTACATACGGTGACCTGTCTATATTCTGGTATAATAGTCAGTAGTCCAGTGACTCGGAGCGCCACCCTCTCTAACTTCCCGTCGTATAATATCCTCGCTAGTTAAACCCACTTAAACCCAGTTGCTCCGGCCCATCCTTCCAGCCAAGCAACTCGTCAGGCAAATGGGAATTCCACACTCCGTCAAAATCCGTCACAAACTCAGGACACTCCTGTTCACTACGGAAGTTACGCTAATATCGTAGGTGACGTATATGTGGCTAGTGGTGGGCGGTCATTACTCAACAATAACTTTTGCCCGCCACTACTCATTAGTCACAAAGCACTACCAGTCACCCTACCTGTATCTCGCTGTGAGAATCCCTCCTAAATTAACCCCCCAAATTGCGTGCGTGCGTGGATCAGTCACAAGCCTGGTCTTAGCCATAAATGGGGTTTGTATTTAGTTAGTTACTTCTTCTTTTTCTTCTATATAATACTGTCTTCTTCAAATAAGAATATAATCGCCGTCGGTTTAAGTTTGTCTGCTAGCCTGAGTCCACTTTCTGAATTCGGTTACCCCTTAACTTTCTACACCCCCTAAGATTGCTTACTTTGAGTTGATTCCACACCTTTTAGTCCAATTGCTACTGAGTAGTCGTCATATTACTCCTCAACATTACTGACGTCTTTATATCACATATAATCCATCATATTACGATATAAGTGGGATATTATATTTTTCAAAACGAAAATCCGCTATTCTTACTGATAACCACACCACTCAGAATTAGAATTCCCTCTAGCCTCAAGAACGCATAGTTACTTAGTGCTATAAGATTCTATACTATTCACTTTAGCCTACTTGGCCGTTGCTAGTCTTATTGTATAAGTCACTAGTTCTGATAGCCAGGTGAGAAGTCTCAGTCACAGTTAAGAGTCTGCAAGTTACACAAGTCACAGCTAAGAGCCTGCAAGTCTACCAAGTCACAGTTTAGAGCCTGAAAGTTCTCCAATCTCTTCTAGTCTCATTAATCTCTTCTACTAGTCATCAAGTCTCATTAACTAACCATCAGTCGTTATCTCCAAACTCCGACTTCAACCACTACATCCAATGGGTCTTAAAAATACGAATTTCTTTGACAACTCCAAGTACGAGACACCGGATCTCAAGATCATCTGCTGCAAGGGATGTTCGTCACATCTCTGTTTGTCAGATCTCATAATATCGGACCAATTCAGTGGATCCAGCGGACCAGCATACTTGGTAGATAAGTTGATCAACATCGAATATGACAAACAACTCAAAGAAACGAAAATGAGAACAGGAGTCTATGAAATCAACAAGATCAGATGTCACCAGTGTAAGTTCGAACTAGGATGGTACTACAAGAAAGCACATTCATACTCAGAGACATACAAGGAAGGAAAATACGTCATTGAAAACGAATATATCCTGTTTATCGCCAACAACTCGTCCACCAATATGTTGGTGGAACAAGCACGCAAGAATAAGATCAAAAGACGTTACAGTTCCACCAGCACCATCAGCAACGAATCAATTGATCATACCATGGAAAGAGGCATAGATACCTTCAAGTTTTCTTCACACAGTCACCAGTTCAAGTCTCCGAAACACATTGACTACAGAGATATATCGAATGGTCTCTTTCTCAACAGGCTAAGAATACCAGTCTACGATAAAGATTTGAACGAAGACGATGAGGACCACGACGAAGATCATGATGTTTTTGTGGATGCATAATATCTAGACTCTACACGTTATTCGTACGTTGATTTATTGTTCTCACAATTGTCCAGCATATATCATCTAAACAATCTTATCCACACAATCTAAAATATCATAATGATGATATCCACCAATATTTATTTACAATACCCACCCAATATTTATCTAAAATACCCACCACAACTTTGGTTATCCACTCTACTTCTTTATTCTTTATTTCTTTATTCTTTATTTCTTTATCCATTATTTCTCTCTTTATTTCTCTCTTTACTTCTTTTTGCACTTTGTCTGATTTTGTCGGATTTGCTGTGTCTCTTTGGTTTCATGTTTTCTGGCTTGGTTCTTTGGTTATCAGGTGTCACAGGATGGTTTTTTTATATATGTTAAGTACAGTGAATATCAATCTCACTGAATCTTCTCTTGCACGTAATTTTCTTTATATATCGTACTCTCCCACTCTCCTATTTTGTTTCACCAATATATGCAATATGAAAGAATACTGAGCGTAGCGAAGTGATCGTGAATTAGAGTAGTTGGAATATTGAATCTATTCGTCTACTTTTGCAACATTGTGGCTTTATTCACGAGATTTGATTCATAGGGTGCTTATAAATTCAGCACATCCCCAATTCTTCGCTAGTTATCAGGATGTTTGAATATTTGAGCTTTTACTAGCTGTAATTGCTACGTTATATATAAATATGTATGTAATTGTCTCTAATAGAAAGATACTGTTCGCTAATTGACCAATTCTCACTAATATCAGATGGATATTCCGATCTGGAATATAGTGGACTACATTTACTGAACTACATTTACTCTACATTTGCTGAACTACATTTACTGAACTACATTTACTGAACTACATTTACTACATCTAATAACTCTTTGTGATATCTATATTAATACATGGAGTCCCTAGTATTCATTATGCCTTTCTCTTCTTCTTGTTCCGCGTCTGTTTCACGTCAGCATCCTCATTGATTCTCTTCTTCGTGTCCTTTGGTGTTAACTTGGTGTATACCAAAACATATGCCGCAGGATCACTGAAGGCTTCACGTTCATTGATTTTGTTAATGTACTCATCATCATACGTGGCCCAGCTTCCATCTGGTTGTAAACAGTGGGAAATATAGTGACCAGAAGAGAGGGATCTTCCTTCATGAACTATTACTGAAGTCAACTTATACTTAGCAGGCGAGTTTTCAATGGTGTAGTCGGACAAGTCCAAGTAGTTTGAGTAAGAGATCGATTGCTTCATTTTTGACGACGAGTTTCCATCAAACTTGAATCTCTTGAGGTGTATGGTCAAGGTTTCTGGCGATCTATTAATGAAACTGATTTTGTTGGCCAAAGTTCTCTGTTCACACTTTTCACAGTAGTATCCTGAGCTCTTGTCGGATTTGTCGATCTTGATGTTTTCGTTGGAAAAGAAGTCTCTGATAGATTTCTCGATGGAATATTTGTTGGACGATATGGCTGGGGTTTCACTCAGTGAGTCTGTGGCTGGTTGTGTGGTTGTTTCGGCTTCTGCCGGTACACTCTTCTTCTTGTTCAATCCCAAGGATAAGTCGTAAAACTCTTGCTTGGTCTCAGAAACATATTTGCATTTGGTACAGGTGACTCTTTGATCCAAAAGACCGCCAAAGATATCGTATATGATCGACTGGTTCAATTTGGTGCCCTTTGGCGTAGAATCTTCTTGTAACCTCGACACCAACGACATAAAGTATTCGTGCGAGTCTTCTTGTTGCCATTCAGACATCATGCAGTTTATTTCGTCCAATCTTTGAATGATCTTCTTTGGATTGATATATTTGACTTGTTTATTCTTCTTGTTTGCAGAACCACTGGCTTCGTCCAAGCCCCACATCCTCTTGGACAAGTCGGCCAACGCGTGGGTCACAGATCTTGGTTTCAATACATCGTTGTACTTTCCGGCATTCACGTCGTTCAAGTAATGTTGCATTGCAGGAATATGAACGAGGGACTGGATCGCAGAATTCATGTAACAAGTGACTCCATGGTTCAAAAGTCCAACTGGTTTCTTGCTTTGCAATTCTCGCCAGTTCTTGTAGATACGGGTGGAGTTATTTGAGCCTCTATCGTTCTTATATTCATTGACATCGTAGAATTGACTCAATGGTAAAATCTTGGATGGAATCGTGTGTTTCTCTTCCTCTTCGTCTTCAGGAGATGTTGGAGGTGTGATTTCACCTTTTTCTTGCTCTTCATCATCATCAACATCCTCATCATCATTCTCGTCGTCTTCCTCTTCTTCCTCTTCCAATTCAGCTTCCTTGGCCTTGATGGAGTCTGTTTTCAAGTCATGTTTCAACGTTTCCATGTCGTCATTTTCCTGTTCTTCGGGTGTTGATTCGGAGCCAGAATCAGACTCAGAATCTGATTTAGAGACGTTCTCATCGAAATCCTCATCCTCTTCATCGTCCTCATCATCTAAGGAGGCTTTTACTAAAGGACTTTGACTTCTTGTTTCGGATTCACTAAATCCCGTGAATGGAGATTCAGTACCCTCGACATCTTTGACTTCATGATCGAGATATTCCGACGCAGATTCATAATTTGAATCACTTTCTGAGACGTCTGATTTATCATCCGAGGGGTCTGATTTTTCAATTACCTCTGCAGATTTTGCATCACTCATATTTGGTGAGCTTTCGGCATTGTCACCCAAGTCTTCACCCAAGTCTTCGCCCAAATCTTCACCTAGAGCCTCTGCTTCTTTTCTTTGTTTCTTCAAAAGTTTCTGCTCCTTCTTCGTCAAAAATTTCTTTCCGGTGTATGCGGCTACTGCTTCGGCCATGGATCTTGGCTTCGCTTTCATTGGGGATGTCGGCAACGATGGTTCGGACTGCAGGGTAGCTTTTGGACCCGAAGATTTTGTTCTGGTAATTCTTGACAACACGATATAGCTTGCAGGTCTTTCTGCTGATGATGAGGATGCTTCTACCTTTCTTGCTGGGTTAAAAGTCAACGGGTTGGAAAGATACCTATCAACGAGAGGATTTAAAGAGTCGGCAGAGGCTAAGTTATGGGAAACGATAGTCTTACCTGCCATAACCAAAGTTTGCAAAGTTCCGGGTTAGTAGATTGTCGTGAGATTCAGATAGCCAGCAGATTTAAACTAGTAAAGCTGAATATTATGGGTGTAGGTTATTATAGGGATATTTCTCTGCCTATAGTCAAAACACGGTTGTAGTATTATCTAAGCACGTCGTAATCTGTGGATTGTAAAATTGTTGTAATCTGTTTCTTGAAGAGAAATATTGATTTGGTAATCTCACGCCGCCAGATGAGATGGCTTGAAGATCGATGATTTTTATGGAAAAGTGTCTACCAAAAAGATGACTTCACTAACTTATCGAAGGTTTATGTCGTAGGGGGTATTGATGTTAGTTAGCTACTTGGAGTTGGAGCTCTAGACCGTGGTGGATTTTGATGAGGTTGCCATCTGATTTTTCTGTGAAGAGCAAAATTTGCAAGCCCCAGGAGCAACGATTAGTGAAGAGATGGGATGGTCTACGATAGATAGGGGATAGTCTTGATATAGTAGAGAATCGAAATATGTATATATTGTCTGTGTTTGGAGAACTATATAAGTTTTGGGCCATATTCTATATATTCTCTATATTCTCTTTATATTACTAGCCTAATGATGGCAAATAAAGAGGAGATGAAACTAAGTTAAAGTCTTAGAATAGCTTGCCGGATCGTCGACTCTCTAACTAATTTAAGCGATCTTTCTCTGTTAGTTTGTACTTTGTAATCGTTTCTTATTACTAGTTATCGTAATAGCCGCAAAACTTAATCTGTAAAACTTAATCTGTAAAACTTAATCTGTAAAACTTAATCTGTAAAGATGTGATCAAGTTTCAAGTTTTATTGTTTAGCAAAACATCCACACCGCGGGATAAACAGAGAGAAGCTCTAGTCAGAAATTCACCAACAGATCATAAATTAACTAAATAATCGTAGTTGGTCCGAAAAGAACCTCAGGCACTTGGCATGACCTTTTTCAAGACTCTATAACTTCAATATCACTACCTTATTTCTCTTTCTATAAAAAGAGTCGGTGCTGTATATCTAAAGTCATCAATTCTTGGAGTTCGTTCTGACCAATACTTTTACCAAGCTTGGAAGAGTTCAACAAACTAAACGATTTGTTCTTTTTCAATACATGCTCTTCCTCGATTTTGTTTCTCCATACGTTGGGACCCGATATTTTCTTATTCCGACGTCCAAATACGTCAGGACCTGATGGGAATGCAGGCGATGGACGTATGGAAGGAGGTTTCAATTGCATTTCTGAAGAACTTCCACTTGTCCAGAACGACCTGCTAGATGAAAGTTTTCGTCCTTCTTCGTTGCTTCCTCTATGAAGTTTGCGAGGGAAATGGGATGTTCTCGAGATCTCGTCTTCAGGATCTGCTATTTTGCTCTTGGATTCTTCCATGAACTCATCGTCCTCGTCATTCTTGTATGCGGAGCTACTCTCCATAGATATTTCATCGTCGACATCTGAAAAATCAAGCCCTTTCGATTTTTTGTCTTCTTCTTCTTCCTCGCTATCCTCTCCTTCATCCATATCTTCGTCTTCATCATATCCACGAGTGGATGTTGTATCCGAGCTCGCCCATGCGTTTTCGTTTTTGCGAGGTTTCACTAATAACTTGCGATGAATAGTTTCCTCAAAACCTGTTTGGAATTTCATCAAGAAAGACCGTTCAAATTGATTGTATGCCAACACTTCGTTCGTCTGTAGCTTTTTGATCAATTTGAAGATTCTGTCAAGGTTTTCGTCTTGTAATTCAAAGTTGTTGAGCATGGTCTTGTTAACCTCGGCCCTTCCGGAACCAACTCCCAGAATCGGCATTCCAGGACTGCTTCCCATATTTCGTTCTCCGTTCACATCATTCTGTTTAGTTTCAAATCCCTTACACTGGTCACTATTATTTGTCAATAAACTGTTCAACCACGACACAGAATCGTTTCTCTCGTAATTCATCAATAACGATATGATTTTCGAGTCCAACTCGCTGTTGAATATTTCAATATCCAACGAGTAGTATTTATCAGAATGAATCCCAAAATCCTTTCTCTTAGATTTTGGCAAGTGTTTCTGGTTCGTCGTTCTGGATGGCCTGCTGGTTTTGTTCTGACTTGCAAGATATTCATTGGAATACGTCCGGAATGCACCAATCTCCACCTTGTTCTGAGAAATCGTCTTCACGGGATCAATCACCAATGCCAAGTAGGGATCTTGAAAATTCTGATTCAACGCTTGCGTACTCACATCAATTCCGGATAGCCAGCATCCGTACCCAGGGTGTGAATGGTACCACCCCACAATGTTTTCATCTTTTAACCGTTTGTTAGCTTGCATAAATTCGACCATATATTCGTAGCCCTCAGTTTGTGCATTAACTCTGGTCTCTGTCCCTTCAACTGGTAATGCATATACATCCATCACTATCATTGTATTCTTGGTGATTTTTCCTGTGATCATCCCCATAACTTCGATAGAACCACCACTTTTTGCGTGAATCGTCATTTTCATCAATGCTATTGCAGAAATGAATACCTTTGTGAAGTAATTTGCATCCTTGTTCCATGGACGCAGTTCCAGGATCCCGCTATTGATGGCTGGAAGCTTGTATATGTTGTCGTAGGTTGCATTTGAATTCAAAAGTACTGAGTTTGTTGACTCTCCTGGAGATTCTAGTTGAGATACCGATTGGAGATCATTGAGATCGATTGTCCTGGATTTCGAATTCGGTATATTTCCAGGCTCTAGAGCTCCAGCTAGGTTGTGTAAGCATCCCATTGTATTCGTAGGTAATACTGATAAATCTTTAGAATGCGTGTATTATTTTTGTGTTTTCATGAGATAAAGAGCGAGAAATTTAAGCAATTTTGTTAGCAATATGGAGCCTGGAAGGAACAAGATAAGATTTGAAAGGAACATAATAAGATGTGAAACTATTTCGTGACCTATCAGGCCTGTTTACATCTTATTATTTTCATTTGCCTTTTCATAGTCCTCCATGTGATAATACATTGGGTAAGGCGCTACCCCAAATTGACCTGTAGAAAGAGCACGATATTCGGGGTTCTCATAAGGTAGGCAGTACTGCTGGTAGAAGTAACTTGGATGAGGTATTGGCGGCCCCCTTGCACTTGATGGGGGTAAAAAATTATTTCCGCCTACCGGCAAATCTGAATTCGGGATATAGTAAAAGAATGGAACTTGGGGGCTGAATTGAGGTGGGTTGGGATCAATAAACTCCTCTGGAGTATTTTGATTACTACATGGCACTGATATTGACTTGTCTTTATTTTCCAATTTCTCTGTTTTAGGTTCTTCTTGAATCACCATATTCTCCTTGTCTATGCCTTCATTACTATTCTCAGTTGGCCCTTTTCCGAACCTTTTGCAAAGGTCTCCAGTGTTATACCTGTTATAATTCGAAGCCATTCCAGTGAATTTATTTCTAGGATTGAGTTGGTAGGGTCTTTCTTTTGGTCTCCCAGGTGTACTTTTGTGTCCATAACTATTCATTCCTTTCCTTTTGTTAAAATTAATTGGAGGAGTCGCCAACACCGGTCCATGTTTGGCACCTTGAGATTGCTGCTTGATATAGTGGACTTCACGATATTGCACATGCATAGCCTTACCTCGTAAAATGGAATGATTTTCACGTTCCACAGCTCTTGCTGCACTTACTTCTTCCGTATAAAAAATAAAGGCAAAAGTACCTTTTGGTTTACGAATGAGGTCGATGTTTTCAATCGTTCCATGGAAACTAAAGTGCACATGTAATTCCTCTTCTGTAATTGCATCAATTAGTTGGCCAATGAAAACAGAAAATTTGTCAAACTTTACTTTGACAATATCGCCGCTTTCGTAACTATTCTCGTGTCGACCGTGCCTTACATCTTCTGCTTCGATATTTTGGGCCCATTCCACTTTAAAAGTATCTTCTTCGGTCAAGCTTGCAAAAGCACCAATTGCATCATCTCTATATGCAAACTTACAAAACCATGATTTAGATCCTTTAGCCTTGATCTTTGTAAAGAACAAATCTCCTGTATGATTAGTAGCTACTAATTGCTCAATCTCGCCGAAACTTCCTAACCTTCTCGACATGACTGCCTCCGTGATATTATTTAATGCACTAACAAATATAGTACGGTTAACTTTAGCTGCTTCACATCTAATCTTTCTCCCGTGCAATATTGTATTGTGACCCTCACGAATAGCTCGAATACAATCTAATTCATTTGTATATTGTACAAACGCGTATGGCCGATTTGAAGTGTCTCTCAACACCTTCACCGTTGAGAGAGATCCCCATTTAGCAAATTGTCTAGTAACTGAAATACTTAAATCTTCGTCCAGCTTGCTGGAGGAGAGACTGGCAACAAATACGCATGCAGAAGGTCGTCCTCTAACACTGTTTTTAGAGGACGGAATGTAAGGGGGTTTGGGTTCGCTAGATTTGCCTTTTTCTTGGGTTAAGGAAGAAAATGGAAGTTCCTCTAACATTTCCACCGACTCTTTGTCCACTCTATTGTCACCATTACCCACAGATTGGGAGATACTAGTACCTGAGCTCAGGGAATATCTGGCTTCACTCAACGTCTTCCCGTTACTAGATTCTGTAACAGACGTCAATTCATTAATAGTACAAGCACTGCCCATAATAAGCCAAGTAAGTTTTAGAATCAGGTATTGGTTGTTTTATACGAACGTGTATTGTAACTTATAAAATGTTGTAAATTCAGTTGGCTGTAAATTTGTGGTGGGGGCGGGTTGGCCCGTTTGGCTGCAAAGTCGTGCGCATGAGCTCAAAAAACCGTTTTGCACCCAAACGTATCCATAAGTTTCTTTATAGGTGGAGAAATTAGATTGTTCATATTTAATAAAGGTTTATCGATAGGTATATTAAAATATCTGTTTCTTACTGTGCACGATTAATTTCATGTTGTGACTACATTAGTACATAAAATTTGATAATTATGCACCTATTATTTTGAATGGTTCTAGTGGTTAAATATACATAAATGCTAGAAGTTTGTTGCTGAATCGGTTTACAATATTAATTAACATTCCCAAGTACGTCAAGGTACCGCTTTGAGCAAATATAATTATCGTGACTGTTTGACATGGTTCTATAATAGTTATTCCTAAGGGATATTTAAGTGTATTACTGAAGCTCAGTATACTTCATTGAAATTGAATAATAAAAAGAAGCATAGTAGGTATATACGTGAAGCTTATTTGTGAAGTGTATTTCTCCATCGTTTGTCATATCAAGAAATATTTAAGGCATGTTGTGGCCTTATAATCTGCTAGAAGCATTTTTCAACCACTAGAAATATTCTTATCTTTAGGTAGGTATACCGAAAAATTGTAGTCCCGTTGAACTCTCAAGCTGAATAAATAATAAACACAATGAAAATCTACTGATTGTTCCCTGAAACTTATATATGAAATATCCGGTTATACTATATAACTTAGAAATGGGAAGCTAGTTCAAAATTTGCAATTTGATAAAGAAATGAACTTTACTATAAAAGTCCAGGAAGAAGTTTAGAAAAGGGAACCGAAAATTTAGAAAATAAAAATCGAGTATGATACTCAATTTTTTAGCTGAAATCAAAGTTAGATAAAGAATAATCCAACAACAGCCATTAAGGACATGAAAGAGAGTTGGTTCACAGAAGCAGCACCTTCTTGAGGAATGATTGGTGGAACTCCGGAAGCTGCGGCAGATGACTGTGGTGCAACTGGAGAAACAGCAGGTGGAGCATCAGTAGCAGCGGCAGTGGATTCTGGTGCAACTGGAGAAATGGCAGGTGGTGCATCGGTAGCAGCAGCAGTAGATTCTGGTGCAACTGGAGAAACAGCAGGTGGAGCCTCAGTAACTTCCGCGGTAGATTCTGGAGCAACTGGAGAAACAGCAGGTGGAGCAACGATGACTTTAGTGATAGTAGAGGTAGCAGTAGTATCGACATCAACGGAAGAGGAGACTGGAGCGTCGGTAACTTCAGCGGAAGAGGAAGGTAATGGGCAGTATGTGGTGTAAGTGGTGAAATCAGAGGTAACAGTGGTGACACCAGTGGTCTTTGGTACGACGGTACACTTGTTGTCTTCACAAGAAGTTATAGTAATAACGGTTGTACTAGCATCAGTGACAGTAGAAGTAGAATCGACTTCAGTGGTAGTGGGGAATGGAGCAGAGGAAATTTCAGCGGTAGTGGAAGCTTCAGCGGTAGAGGAAGGTAATGGGCAGTATGTGGTGTAAGTGGTGAAATCAGAGGTAACAGTGGTGACACCAGTGGTCTTTGGTACGACAGTACACTTGTTGTCTTCACAAGAAGTTATAGTAATAACGGTTGTACTAACATCAGTGACAGTAGAAGTATAATCGACTTCAGTGGAAGAGGAGACTGGAGCGGATGAGCTAGGAGCGGATGAGCTAGGAGCGGATGAGCTAGGAGCGGATGAGCTAGGAGCGGATGAGCTAGGAGCGGATGAGCTAGGAGCGGATGAGCTAGGAGCGG